>BNJV01001706.1_pt1 | contig 216599 bp, 276 predicted proteins | sample 8540591 | NCBI WGS metagenome assembly BNJV01 (sample SAMD00202457, study PRJDB9452) | human saliva metagenome | host: Homo sapiens
AGAAAAGGAGCCTCACCAAGTATTCCGTTTGCAAAAGAGGTTTGCGAAAAAAATAAAAATTTTGAATATAGCGACTTACTGCCGAGACTTTGAAACCTCGGCAGTAAGTAAAAATTACTAAAAACAATATAAGCTTGACATTATGTTAAATTATATGAGATGGTACTCTTTCAATAATATATCCCTATACTCTTCATCTCCTACAGCTTTTTTTAATTTCTCAAAGCTACGTTCGTTAAGTAATATTTCATAGAGCTTGTTTACAATATGTTTATATGACTTTTTCATCTTTTTATAATGCGACTACTGAATCCGTATTTTTCTGCCAGTTTCAAAAATCATTGTTTGTATTATATTCGAACATATAGAGATGCTCCTTTGTATTTAGTATTGTAGAACTTTAAAGTAATTGATTGTAAATATGAGTTAAAATGTTTTAAACGGTATATCAGCTGAAGTCTTTTAATAAGTCATACTCTTTTAAGAGTTCGTATCTGTAGGTTTCATCCTGGGTAGCTCTTTTAAGCTTGTCCATACTGCCTTCATTAAGCAAGATTTCATATAGACGGATTATGATATTAGCTCCTTCCAGCTTGCCTTCTTTTCTGCCTCTTTCAACACCTTCGTCTATCATAGCATGAATAACATCGCACATATAATGAGCCTCCTTTATCTTAGTATTTTCAATTGATTTTTCAAAAATCGTGTCACCGGTCATTGCAGACATTAAGTCTAAAACCTCCTGCATATGCTGTACAAAGTATTTTTCAGGGTTATAGTTGCGGTTTGTTCTCACCTGATAAAGATAGTCGACCAATACCCTAAAGTCACTTTTGAACAACTTTCGCTTTTCTTCATCGAGGAAGGCGATTTCAAAAACATTGATATTGTAGTCGCTGACATATGGCTTTAAGCGGTCATCTACATTTAACAGCCCCAGGATATTTTTTGGATAGTTCCACCTTTGTGAGTAGCCAAAGTACAGTACCAATGTGATTACAGGGTAATTATCTTCATCAGCATGCTTTTTGTTGGCTTGCCTGCCGTATTCGGCACCGTCATAACTGATAACTCTAAAAGGCATCAGCCTGTTGGGAGATGTTTGGTTTTCAAAGCCCAGCATGGCAATGTTTATCTTATTGTGTTGCCAATACTTTGATACATCTCTGTTCTGATGATGTATACGCGCGTCCATCTTAAGTGAGCTGACTGTAGGCGTATCAATTAAAGAGTTTTCTTTAACAATGCGCTCACCGTTAAACAGCAATACATTTACAATGTCTGCAAATACGTCATTGTAGTGTTCCAGCATTTTTTGAGTAATATCTTTTTCTTGCATATTTCTCCTTTCTATTATAACAAAGAAATTTTTTAGAATCCATGTTCCCGTGAAATTTAGAATATACAAACAGAAAGTATATAGAATAAAAATCACGAACATATAAGAATAAGTACTTTGATTGTAGCAAAGTTTAATATCATAAACAATTGACATCATGTATAAAAATAAGTGATAAAATATGTAGGTAATACACAATTATCAGATAACCTTAAGTTGCTCTGGGATTGTTAGAAGATACGGAAAGAATTATGTAAACCGGCATGTGAAAGATAATCTATGATCTTCACACGCCGATATATAAAAATAAATTCAAATAAAAAAATCTTAAGTACCCGATTATATGAGATGGTACTCTTTCAATAATATATCCCTATACTCTTCATCTCCTACAGCTTTTTTTAATTTATCAAAGTTGCATTCAGCAAGTAATATTTCGTAGAGCTTGTTTATAATATGTTTATATATCTTTTCATCTTTTTATAATGCGACTACTGAATCCGTATTTTTCTGCTTGTTTCAAAAATCATTGTTTGTATTATATTCGAACATATAGAGATGCTCCTTTGCATTAAGTATTGTAGAACTTTAAAGTAATTGATTGTAAATATGAGTTAAAATGTTTTTAAACGGTATATCAGCTGAAATCTTTTTAATAAGTCATATTCTTTTTAAGAGTTCGTATCTGTAGTCTTCATCCTTGGTAGCTCTTTTAAACTTGTCCATACTGCCTTCATCAAGCAAGATTTCAAATAGACGGTTTGCAAGGTTTATACCTTCCAGCTTGCCCTTTTGAAACCCTTCTTGAAACCCTTCTTGAAACCCTCTTTGAAATCCTTCTTGAAACCCTTTTTGAAATCCTTGTTGTATTCCCCTTTGAAGGCCTTCCTGAATACCTCTTTCAACACCTTCATCTATCATAGCATGAATAACATCGCACATATAATGAGCCTCCTTTATCTTAGTATTTTCAATTGATTTTTCAAAAATCGTATCACCGGTCATTGCAGACATTAAGTCTAAAACCTCCTGCATATGCTGTACAAAATATTTTTCAGGGTTATAGTTGTGGTTTGTTCTTACCTGATAAAGACAGTCGACCAATACCCTAAAGTCACTTTTGAACAGCTTTCGCTTTTCCTCATCAAGGAAGGCGATTTCAAAAACATTGATATTGTAGTCGCTGACAAACGGCTTTAACCGGTCGTCTACATTTAACAGCCCCAGGATATTTTTGGGATAGTTCCATTTTTTGAGTAATATCTTTTTCTTGCATATTTCTCCTTTCTATTATATCAAAGAAATTTTTTAGAATCCATGTCCCCTGTGAAATTTAGAATATACAAACAGAAAGTATATAGAATAAAATCACGAACATATAAGAATAGGTACTTTGATTGTAGCAAAGTTTGAAATCATAAACAATTGACATCGTGTATAAAAAAATAATTGACAAAATATGTAGGTAATACACAATTATCCAATGAGTTTTTTTAATATTTTAACTCTGAGTGGAATATCGAAGGCTCTTGTTTTCAAATGATATTATTTTATGCTTTTTTTGATAAACATCAGTGTTCCGATTTCATATTTCTATCAAAAAATATATCGGAATATGATATAATATATGCAGTGTTTTTTGCCACAAGGTTTGGTAGGTTTTTATGTAAGAGGAGGCGAATATGGCAAAGTATTTTCCGTTGTTTATTGATATAAGCAACAAGACATTTTTGGTGGTAGGTGCCGGAAATATAGCTGCAAGAAGAATTCTAAAACTTAAGGAGTTCGGTTGCAAAATAATAGTTGTAGCAAAGTCTATAGTAGTGACTATAATGGATTTGCAGGATGACAGGTTGATTTTAAAGGAAAGAGCTTATGACAGTTCGGACGTTGTAGGTGTTGACTATGTTATAGCCGCTACCAATGATAAGGAGCTGAATGAAAAGATAGTTTGGGATTGTAATAAAGCCGGTATTATGGTAAATGATGCATCAAACTATAAAAACTGTGATTTCTATTTTCCGGGAATTGTGACAGAAGAAGAGATGGTAATAGGAGTAACATCATCAGGAAGCAATCACAGATTGGCAAGAAGGGTGGCAAGCGCAATCAGATATAACATAAAAGATATAGTTGAGGAATGCAGGAGAGAGCAGGAAGAAAATCCGAAGCAGGAAGATTTTGACTGAAATATGGAGGACATATGTTTAGAACCAGAAGACTAAGAGCAAATGCAAATATCAGGAATATGGTCAGAGAGACCAGAATAAGCAAGGATTCTCTTATTTATCCTATGTTTTTTGAAGAGGGAGAAAATATCTTCGAAGAGATAGAGTCAATGCCCGGGCAGTATCGTATGAGTATAGACAGATGTGACAGTGTTATAAAAGAATTGCTGGATGCAGGAGTCGGTTCTGTTATACTCTTCGGTATACCGAAACATAAGGACGAGGTGGGAAGTGAAGCGTATCACGACCACGGTATTGTACAGGAGGCTATCAGATATATAAAGAAAAACTATCCGGATATATATGTGATAGGTGATGTATGTATGTGTGAGTACACTTCACACGGACATTGTGGAATACTGAAAGGACATGATGTTGACAATGATACCACTATAAAGTACATTGCAAAGATTGCTCTGTCACAGGTGGAGGCAGGAGCCGATATGGTGGCGCCTTCAGATATGATGGACGGCAGAGTGGGTGAGATTAGAAAGTTGCTTGATGCAAACGGGTATAAGAATATCCCGATAATGTCATATTCCGCAAAATATGCTTCAGCATTTTACGGACCTTTCAGAGCGGCGGCGGATTCAGCACCTGCATTCGGAGACAGAAAGACATATCAGATGGATGTTCACAATATAAGAGAAGCATTGAAAGAAGTTTATGACGATGTGGATGAAGGTGCCGATATAGTTATGGTAAAGCCTGCCATGAGCTTTTTGGATGTTGTGGCAAAGGTAAAGGAAATAACGGACATTCCGGTGGCCGCATACTCTGTAAGCGGAGAATACGCTATGGTGAAGTCCGCAGCAAAAAACGGTTTTATAGATGAAGAGAAAATAATGTGTGAGATGGCGGTTTCGGCATTCAGAGCGGGAGCCGATATATATATCACATACTACGCAAAAGAATTGGCAAAATGTATAGATAAGGGGTTAATAGGTTGAAAAAAGGAGTAATAGTTGCAAGTTTCGGAACAACACATGAAGACACAAGAAAAAAGACAATAGATGTAATCGAAAATGACATTAAAAATACATATAAGGACAGCATTATACTAAGAGCTTGGACCAGTGATATTATAAGGGCAAAGTTAAAAAAGAGACATAATATTCATATCAATGATATAAAAGAGGCGATTGAAGAGGCTCTTGAAAACGGGGTCGAGGACTTGCTTATTATAAGCACTCATATCATGGACGGCATTGAAAACAATAAGGTCAAAGAAGTGGCGGCTTCATATAAGGATAAATTTTCAAGGATAAGGATGGGTAATGCGTTACTTGAAAGTGATGAAGACTTTGAATATCTTATAAAGGAGCTTGATTCATTATATGAAAAGGAAGACGGAGCGGCTTATCTTTTGATGGGTCACGGTTCGGACCATGAGTCAAACAAATATATGAGTTACTTAGAAACAGGTTTGCAGAATGTGGCAGAGATGATATTTACATAGCCTGTGTAGAGGGTTATCCGTATCTTGAGGATGTACTTCCAAAGCTTTCAGGATATAAGACTGTGCATTTGTCTCCGTTTATGATAGTGGCAGGAGATCATGCAAAGAACGATATGGCAGGCGATGAGGATAGCTTTAAGAGTATACTTGAAGAGATGAACAAGAATGTAGACTATGAGCTTAAGGGACTTGGAGAGTATGATTTTGTCAGAAGGCTTATACTAAAACATGCTGATGAGGCGAAATATGTTTCATAAAGAAATAATAAGGATCGGTACGAGAAAAAGTGCTTTGGCGCTTGCACAGACCGAATTGGTGGGGGATGCTATAAAAAATAGCTTCCCCCATATAAAAATAGAATATATTCCTATGAACACACTCGGAGATAAGAGGCTTGATATCTCCTTGCAGGAAATAGGCGGAAAAGGACTGTTTACAAAGGAGCTTGAAGAGGCGCTTATAAACGGTGATATAGATTTGGCTATACATTCCGCAAAGGATTTGCCGCTTGAATTTGACGGCAGGCTGAAGCTGATGCCTGTATTAAAAAGAGGAATTGTAAGAGATGTACTGGTTGTAAAAAATGATTGTCCCACAGATTTGGAGATAAGAGATCTGCCTTACGGGTTCAGAATAGGTACAAGCTCAAAAAGAAGGTCCGAACAGGCCATGCTTTTGAACGACAATATAAAAGTGGTACCTATAAGAGGAAATGTACTTACAAGAATAGGTAAGATATTTTCAGGTGATACCGACGGAGTTATCTTGGCTAAGGCAGGGCTTGACAGACTTTTGGGTGATAGAAAAGTATGCGGCGGAATGTGAAGAACTGCTTGGGAAAGTCAATATAACAGATATAAAAGAGACTGATATACTGCCGGCACCGGCTCAGGGAATACTTTGTGCACAGTATGCGTCCGATGATATGGCGGAGTTTTTAAAAAAGATTCAGGATGAGACCTGCAATACCTTATTTAATGCTGAAAGAAGATACTTAAGTGTATTACAGGCGGACTGCCATACAAGTGCAGGTATATATATAAAAAAGAACTTGGATGATTACAGTATAAATGCTTACTTTGAAGGTGAATATCAAAGTGACGATACAAACGGAAAAGAACTTTTAGATACAGTCGAGAAAATAGCAATCAAACTTAAGAGGAAAGATGTTTAATAAAGAAGTAAAAAAGGTTTCACTTGTAGGTGTGGGGCCGGGAGATGAAAGTCTGCTCACACTAAAAGCATTGGAATGTATACAAAATGCTGATGTGTTGGTATATGACAATTTGATAAATCCTACTGTTTTAAATAAGGCGAGATTAGATGCAAAGCTTATCTATGCCGGAAAGATATCGGGAAATCACTACCTGACTCAGGATAAGATAAATGAGACTATTGCGGAGTATGCCGCATCTGGTGAATATGTAGTCAGATTAAAGGGGGGTGACCCCTATATTTTTGGTAGAGGCGGTGAGGAAGCCGAATACCTTATAGAAAGAGGTATTGATTTTGAGACAGTGCATGGAGTCAGCTCCTTTTATGCAGGACTTGGCTATGCAGGTATACCGATTACATTCAGAGGTGAGGCGACATCATTTCATGTCTTTACCGGGCACAGAAAAAGGGAGAGCCGCTTGACCTTGATTTTAAAAATATTGCAAAGACTGACGGCAGTCTTGTCTTTTTGATGGGAATATCCAATCTTACTCTTATAGTGAACGGACTGCTCTCAAACGGTATGAATCCGCATATCGGTGCCGCTATTGTGGAAAACGGTACAAGATACAATCAAAGAGTGTTCAGAGGTGAACTTTGCAGTATAGAAGAAATTGCAAAAAGAGAAAATATAGTTTCACCTGCGTTGATTGTAGTGGGCGATGTATGCAAAAAGGATTTGAAATTCTTTAATAAATCCAAGCTGCCGCTTTCAGGTAAAAATATACTTTTGACTGCAACAAGAACGCTTGCAGAAAAGATGGCAACAAGATTTAAGGAGACGGGCGCCAATATATGTGAGATGAGTCTTATTGTAACCAAAGAGATAGAGATAGAAAGAGAAAGGCTTTTATCTGAGATTAATGATTCCACACATATTTTATTTACCAGCTCAAACGGTGTGGATATAATTTTTTGAACAGATAAAAAGATACGGTATTGATATCAGAAGTCTCTATGATAAGAAGATATGCGTTATAGGCAGCGGAAGCAGGGAAGCTTTGAATAAATACGGGGTGAATGCGGACTTTATTCCAAGTAAATTTGATTCAAAAAGCTTCCTGGATGAAATCCTGCCGAAGCTTGATAAAGACAGTAAGGTCCTTATGCTCAGGGCAAAGATCGGAAGTGATGTATTGCCTAAAGGACTTAAGAGTGCGGGAATCTCCTTTAGCGATATTCCTGTTTATGACACGCTCATTGACCATAGGAAAAAGTTTGAGCTCAACAAGGATATAGAAAACTTTGACTATGTGGTGGCGGCAAGTGCAAGCGGGGCAAAGGCTCTTGTGGAAATGATTGAAGATAAAAAAAGAACTTTTTAGGAAAAGTGGTTTCCATAGGACCTGTGACCACAAAGGCACTTGTAGAACTTGGTATAGAAAATATAATTACAGCAAAGCGATATGATGTAGAGGGAATAATAGATGCAATCAAAAATTTATAAAAAATCGGAAAAGTATTTTGATTTATCAAAGAAATATATTCCGGGAGGGGTGAACTCTCCCGTTCGTGCCGCAAGAGCGGTACACTGTGACCCTGTTTTTATAAAATCGGCTCTCGGCTCAAAGATATATGACGTGGACGGCAACGAATATATAGATTATGTATGTTCATGGGGACCTGCGATATTGGGACATGCCTATCCTACAGTGACAGAGAAGGTAAAGAAGGCGCTGAAAAAGGGATTAAGCTTCGGAGCGCCTACAAAAAAAGAGTATATTCTGGCAGAGATGATAAATGAGGCAATGCCTGTTATGGAGCAGGTAAGACTTGTAAACTCAGGTACGGAGGCTACCATGAGTGCGATAAGGCTGGCAAGAGGATATACAAAGAAGGATTTGATTATAAAGTTTACAGGATGTTATCACGGACATTCCGACGGGCTTTTGGTAAAGGCGGGAAGCGGCGTACTTACAGAGGCGATTTCTTCAAGCGGCGGTGTACCGAATGACTATGCAAAGGATACTCTTGTAGCGGAGTTTAACGATTCCAAGAGTGTAAGCGCACTGTTTGATAAGTACAAGGGTAAGATTGCCGCAATTATAGTGGAGCCTGTAGCCGCAAATATGGGTGTAATACCTCCAAAGGAAGGCTTCCTTGAGTTTTTAAGAAAAATTACAACAGAGAATGATTCGCTTTTGATATTTGATGAAGTTATAACAGGATTCAGATTGGCAAAGGGTGGAGCATGTGAGTACTACGGTATAGAGCCTGATATTGTTACAATCGGTAAGATAGTAGGCGGAGGTATGCCTCTTGCAGCTTATGGCGGAAAGAAAGAAATCATGGCATGTATCAGTCCTTTGGGTGATGTGTATCAGGCAGGTACACTTAGCGGCAATCCTATAGCCACCGCTGCAGGTATAGCCACACTGAAAGAGCTTTTTGAACATCCTGAAATCTATAAGAATATAGATGAGAGCACAAAAACTCTTGCTGAAGGTATTGAAAAAATAATGAATTCAGATAAAAAGAGAGTACATATAAACAGAGTAGGTTCTTTGATGTCCGTATTCTTCACATCAAAATCTGTGAATTGTTATGAGGATGTGCTTAGCTGTGACCTTGATAAATATGCAAGCTACTACAGATTTTTAAGAGATAACGGTATATATATCGCACCGAGTCAGTTTGAGGCGGCTTTCATATCCGCGGCACATGACAGTGAAGATATAAAGAATACACTGGATGTAATAAAGAGATTTGGGGGAGTTGAATGATTTTACTTCTGAGTCTCAGCTTTAAGAATACTCCGCAAAAGGTGAGAGAATATTTTGCCTTTGGGGATGAGGACAAGAAAAAACTGCTTCTTACATTATGCAGTGAAGAACCTATAGATGAGGCGGCTGTACTTGTGACCTGCAACAGAACTGAGATATATATAAGTACACATGAAGAGAATACCAATACTTTGATAAGCCTTATTGTAAAAAAATGTGAAGATATTATAGGTAGGGATATAGAACATTTGAGAGATTATATACTGTGCTATACCGGAAGGGGTGCTGTAAGCCATTTATATATGGTAAGTGCGGGGCTTGATTCAATGCTTATCGGAGAAGACCAAATCCTCGGGCAGGTAAAGGATGCTATAGAATTTGCAAGAAAATGTAACACTTCACATCTTTATCTGAATACTCTTTTCAGAGATGCCGTGACAGAGGCAAAGAAGATAAAGACGGAGACACTTATATCAAAGTCCGGAGTATCTACAGCAACGCTTGCGCTAAGAGTTGCAAAGGATGAGTTGTCGGGCTTTGAGGGGAAGAAGCTGCTTATAATAGGTGCTTCAGGTAAGATAGGAAGCATTGTCTTAAAGAATGCCCTAAGCTACGATTTTTCACAAATTTATGTCACAAAGAGAAGCCACAATATAGATATGTCTCCTAATGCAGAGGGAAAGGTAAGTATAATCGAATACAATGACAGATATAAGTATGTGGACGATGCGGATATTATAATATCTTCCACAAGCGGACCGCATTTTACCTTGACTATGGAGCATATAAAAAACAACTTAAGTAAAGCCTGCAAAAAGATATTTGTGGACTTGGCTCTACCTTGTGATATTGATGAGAGAGTAAGAAGCTTGGAAGGTGTATCATATTACAATATGGACGATATGAAAAAATATGCCAAGGAAAACAACGAAAAGAAAAAGCTCAGTATTGAAAAAGCAAGGGAGATGGCAGCAGACGGCGTTGAGAAATTCTTAAAATGGGAGTTGTTTCAGGAAAATTGGCAAGTCTTTTTGGATGCGACAAAGAGTCTTGAAAAAGAAATAGCAAGAATCGGTGAGAGAAAGACGCTTGAACATTTATTTTATAAGATTAGGGATAACGGAAGTCTGGAGGCGCTGCAATCACTGATTGACACGCTTTCAAGTTAAAAATTTGTGTCATTTTTTATGAGGTCTTATTCCAAATATAAGGCCTTTTTTTGACTCTAAAAAACATCATTATATACAATTATATCAGATAATAATATATATATAGCGAAAATAGATTTTTTTAAAAAAAGTTTTTTGCAAATAAAAAAATAGCATAAAAAAATATAAATCAAATAATAAAAATATTGAAAAAAATAGCTTAAAAGTATGTTATTATATAGATGCATAAAGATTTGCACAAATTGACAGTAGATTGACTTGATATGTTAGACAGAAATAAAGGGTGAACCGGTCCTTATATTGAAGTATTTTTAATGGACGTAAGCACTACTTCAATATTAAATATATACGGTTAGGTTACAAAAAAACGTTAGGAGGTATAGTCATGGAGGACTATATTTTATCATGCAGCTCCACCGCAGATATGACTAACGGGTATTACTCTAGTAGGGATATTCATCATATTGACAGTACATATTCTATTGATGGACAGACATATGATGAAAGTATGGGAGAGAGCGTGCCTTTATCGGATTTCTATGAGAAGATGAGAAATGGTATAAATCCGACAACAAGTCAAATCGACATGGCAGATTACAAGGAATACTTTAAGAAATTTTTGGAAGACGGTAAGGATGTATTACATATTTGTCTTTCATCAAGTATATCCGAATCGTATCTGACCGCGACGGCAGCAGCAGAAGAACTAAAGGGGGAATATCCTGAAAGACAATTACATGTAGTAGACTCTTTGTCCGCATCGGCAGGTATGGGCTTGCTGATTGACATTTTGGCGGACAAAAGGGACGAGGGAATGCCTATTGACAAATTGAAGCTCTATGCGGAGAATTCAAAAAAGTATATCAATCATTGGTTTTTCTCAACTGATTTGACTACTTATCTGAAAGAAGAAAGCTTGACAAACTTTACATATAAGATAGGTAAGACACTTAACTTCTGTCCGCTTATGTGTGTGGACGGAAATGGTAAGCTGGTCGTGATTGAAAGTGAAGACCAAGAAAAAGACCATGGAAGCCATTGTTTCAAGAATGGAAGTACAGGCGGTCGACGGCAAGAGATATACCGGAAAATGTTTTATCAGTCACGCAGATTCAGAAAAAGAGGCCACAAAACTTGCAAGTATGCTTGAGGCCCGCTTCCCGAATCTAAAAGGGAATGTTGAAGTAAAAGAGATAGGTCATATAATAGGGGCACATACCGGTCCGGGAACAGTCGCAGTATTTTTTATTGGAGACAAAAGATAATCATTAAGAAGTAAAAGATGCTTAGATCAGTATTGAAAAGTTTTCTTTCGATACTTGTCCAAGCATTTTTTTGTTTGCATTCTCACTATTGTTACATCGGCGTTTAGGATATATAATAATAGTATTTGATTGAAGTAATAAGTGTATTATTTTGAAAGGACAAGGGCAAAGAAAGTAATGGAAGCATTTGCGCTGGTAGAAAGGAACAGGGCCGAGATTATAGATGCACAAAGACCGGTACTTAAAAGTGAGTACAATGCGATATTGACTCCGGTGGCTATATCGGTATGCACATCGGATGTAAATACCGTATACGGCTCGGGTTCAAAAAAGCCCGACAATCTTATTTTGGGACATGAAGCTGTGGCAAGAGTGGTTAAGGCAGGTGAAAGTGTAAGAGATTTTAGAGAAGGAGATATTGTGGCAGTGCCTTCCATGACTCCGAATTTTCATGACAAGGATATACAGGACGGTAATCTTTTGCATGCAGGGGCAAACTTCAGTGCAAATACACTTGGAAGAAGTACTCCGGGAGTCTTTGCAAGAGAGTTTGAAGTGGCGGATGCGGATCTTAACTTGGCACTTTTACCTGAGGGGGTAGGCCTTGGCAGCGCACTTATGTGTACGGATATGGCGACAACGGGCTTTACAGGTGCAGAGAGGGTGAACTTTGGCGATACGGTTGCAGTACTGGGTATAGGCGGTGTAGGTCTGATGGCAATATGCGGTGCCGCACTTCGAGGTGCCGGGAGGATTATTGCGGTAGGCAGCAGAGGAGCAAGTATTCCGCTTGCGTATGAGTACGGAGCAAGTGAAGTGATATCTTACAAAGACCACAATATAGTAGAATATGTCCTTAAAGCGACAAACGGTAAGGGTGCAGATGTGGTAATAATTGCAGGAGGCAATGATAGGACTTTTTCAGATGCGATAGATATGGTAAGATATGGTGTCGGAAAGGTTGTGAATCTGAAGCTCTTTACCGGAGACGGAAGTATGGAGATACCGAAGTTTCTTCGGGAAGAGGTATGTCAGGCAAAAGTATATATATGGAGCTTGGAAAAGGCGGCAGAGTCAGGATGGAAAGACTCTTATCCATGGTAAAGTACAAAAGATTTGAACCCGACAAGATGATTACACATACATTCAAAGGATTTGAAAATGTGGTGGAAGCATTACAGCTTATGAAAGATAAGGGTAATGATGTTATAAAGACAATGATACTTACAGGATGGTAGAATGAAAAAAATAAGTGTGGTGGTACCATGTTATAATGAAGAAGAAAATGTGGTACCTATGGCAAATGCCATAAGGAAAGTATTCAAAAATGATCTTTCAGCTTACAAATATGAGATTATTTTTATTGACAATGATTCAAAAGACAGAACAAGAGAGTTGATAAGAGAACTTTGTAAGAATGACAAAGGTATCAAGGGTATATTCAATGCAAAGAATTTCGGACAGTTCAATTCTCCATACTACGGAATGTTACAAAGTACCGGAGACGCAACCATTTTGATGGCTGCGGATTTTCAAGATCCCGTGGAGATGATACCCAAGTATGTAAAAGCTTGGGAAGAGGGCTATAAGATAGCTATCGGGATCAAAAAATCCAGTCAGGAAAATAAGATAATGTATCACCTTAGAAGTCTTTATTACAGAACCATAAAGAAGCTTTCAGAGGTGGAACAGATAGAGCATTTTACAGGTTTCGGACTGTATGACAAGGCATTTATCAATGTTATGAGAGAATTGGACGACCCTGTGCCTTTTCTTAGAGGAATAGTTGCTGAGCTGGGATTCAGAAGAAAAGAGATTCCGTATGAACAGCCGCAAAGAAGAGCGGGAAAGACCAGCAACAACTTTTATAAACTTTATGATGCGGCAATGCTTTCATTTACCGCATATACAAAGGTCGGACTTCGTCTTGCGACCTTTGCGGGTATTATACTCTCAGGACTGTCCATGATAATAGCGGTTATATATCTGATTATGAAACTCTTATACTGGGACAGATTCCCGGCAGGGATGGCACCTATCCTAATAGGTATGCTTTTTTTAGGTTCTATACAGATATTTTTATAGGACTTGTCGGTGAGTATATAATGACTATAAACCAAAGAGTGATGAACAGACCGCTTGTAGTGGAAGAAGAAAGAATCAATTTTGAAGAATAAAAGGAAAATACTTTATGAAATATAAGGTGGACTACGTTCGCATACGCGAGAACTATATTACTTTGAACGGTTGGGTTGTAGGCAAAAAGCCGACTTCACAGCCCTCTTTTCATGTCTACAACAGTAAGATGGAGAGTGTGGAATTCAAATATGTAAAGACCAGAAGAGATGATGTAAGTCAGACATACTTCGGCAAGGTATATGACGAGGACTACGGATTTGATATAAAGTTTGACTACAAAAGGGGCGATGACTACTACCTTGAGATAGCAATTGACAAGCAAAAAAAGAAAATAAAGTACAATGAAGAACTGATATATAAACGTTCAAGTGTCGCCTATAAGAGGATGGAGAAGTTAAAGGACCTTTGCAATATGGAAACTGTAAGGGTTGCAATGAACTTTATGAAAAAGAACGGTCTCAGGGCGCTTATAAGAAAGTCAAAGAGTAAGATTCAAGGCATGGACAATGACTACGAGTATGCGGAGTGGTATGAAAAAAACCAAGCCTACCAAAGAAGAACTGAATGCACAAAGAGATGTAAAATTTGATTACTCACCTTTATTTTCGATAGTGGTGCCGCTTTATGCCACACCTGACAATTTCCTTGGAGAGTTGCTTGACTCCATACTGAATCAGACTTATCAAAACTTTGAAGTTTGCCTTGCGGACGGCTCTGAGGGCGGTAAGGATAAAGAAGAGTTTATAAAAAAATATATTGAAGAAAAAAGTGCACAAAATAAGATAAAGTATAAAAAGCTCGGCAAGAATATGGGGATTGCAGGCAATACCAACGAAGCTTTAAAGATGGTTGCAGGAGATTATATAGTGCTTGCGGACCATGACGATGTGATAACACCAAATGCGCTGTATGAATGTGCCAAGGCGATAAATGAAACAAAATGTGACTGTATGTATTCCGATGAAGATAAGCTTGATATGGACGGCGGTTCACTGTTTGACCCTCATTTTAAACCTGACTTCAATATTGATATGCTTGAGAGTGTGAACTATATCTGTCATCTTTTTGTAGTAAAGAAAGAACTTGTGGATATAGCCGGAATGTTTGATGCCGCGTATGACGGAGCGCAGGACTATGATTTTATCTTCAGAGTTAGTGAGAATGCAAAAAAGATTGTGCATATACCTAAGGTCTTATACCACTGGAGATGTCATATGAACTCTACAGCATCCAATCCTCAAAGTAAGTTGTATGCTTTTGAGGCAGGTGCAAGAGCTATAAAGGCACATATAGAGAGAATGGGAAATTCACTACCTGTGGAAAAAATTGAAAAAGGTGTGGACTACGGCATCTATCACAAGTACTTTATTATGAAGGAGCAGCCGCTTTTATCAATTATTATTCCGAACAAAGATCACAGTGACGACCTTGACCTTGCAATTCGTTCCATAGTGACAAAGAGTACCTATAAAAATATAGAGTTTATTGTGGTTGAGAACAATTCCACAGAGAAAAAGACTTTTGATTACTATGAAAAGATTCAAAAGGAATTTGACAATGTTAAGGTGGTTTTCTGGGAGAGAGAATTTAATTATTCTCTTATAAACAACTTCGGTGTAGGCTATGCAAGCGGTGAGTATCTATTCTTTTTGAATAATGATATCGAAATGATAAATCCTACCTCAATAGAGGAGATGATGTGGTATGCCTTTAGAAAAGATGTGGGAATAGTAGGTGCAAGGCTGCTTTACAATGATGACACAATACAGCACGCAGGTGTTGTGATAGGCTTCGGAGGTGTGGCAGGTCATACATTTATAGGACTGTCGGATGTGGAAAACAGTTATTTCCACAGAGCGCTTACATTACAGGACTATTCAGCCGTAACGGCGGCAGCACTTATTACAAAGAAATCAATATTTAATGAAGTGGGCGGATTCAGTGAGGAACTTGCTGTAGCCTTTAACGATATTGATTTTTGTATGAAGGTAAGATCAAAAGACTATCTTGTGGTGTACAATCCTTATGCGCTGTTTTATCACTATGAATCAAAATCAAGAGGACTTGAGGACAGCCCTGAAAAGATTGAAAGATTCAACAGAGAGACTGCCATATTTATGAAGAGATGGCCGAAGATTTTGGCTGAGGGCGATCCGTATTACAATCCGAATCTCACTCTCAGAAAGTCAAACTTTGCACTCAGAGATTTGTTACATGAAAAAATCGGTGAACCTTTTATAGATGAGAAGATAAAAAAATACCTGTAGGTATGGGAGAAATATGAGTAAAGTAACAATAATAATACCGAATTACAACGGTGCCGCCTTTTTGGGCGATTGTATAGAGTCGTTGAGAGATCAGACATACAAAAACTTTGATGTGCTGGTGGTCGATAACGGCTCAAAAGATGCATCACTTGAGTATTTAAGAGATTTGGAAAGCTATGAAAAAAATCTGAATATAAGGGTGATATACTTGGATGAAAACTTGGGATTTGCAGGAGGAGTAAATGTCGGACTGGCTGCAAGCGACAGTAAGTATATTATTTTATTAAACAATGACACACAAGTTTTCAATGACTATGTGGAAAAACTTGTGAATGCGATAGAAAAGTCGGAAAAGATATTTGCGGTAAATCCGCTTATGATAAATGCACATAATAAGGAACTTGTGGACGACGCCGGAGACGGATATTCACTGCTTGGCTGGGGATATCAGATAGGTGTAGGCGAGAAGGTAAGTACCTTTACAAAGAAGCGGGCGGTATTTCAGCCTGCGCAGGTGCCAGCATATACAGGAAGAGCATATTGGATGAAGTCGGATACTTTGATGAAATGCACTTTGCATACCTTGAAGATATGGACTTAAGCTTCAGAGCAAGGCTTAAAGGATATATCATAGGTTTTGAGCCGCTTGCAAAGGTATATCACCTTGGAAGCGCCACATCGGGTTCAAAGTATAATTCATTTAAGGTAAGGCTGGCCGCAAGAAACAATATTTATCTTATATACAAGAATATGACCAATCTGCAGATAGCTTTCAATATTTTACCGCTGGCAATCGGTACATTTATAAAGATGGGATTTTTCTTGAAAAAGGGATTTATAAAAGATTATGTAAGCGGACTTATTGAGGGATTTAAAAACTTAAAAGAATGTGACAGAGTGGATTTCAGTGAAATAAAGAAATCAAATATATTGGCTCTGGAAGGCGAAATCATATTCGGCACCTTTGAATATGTGTACAGATTTATAAAAAGGCATACCTGTTAATAACTGTTACTAAAGATTAAATAAAATGTAATAAATGATTTTGCTTTTAGTTGTAAAATAGTTTCAGGGTTTTACAAAATTTAGGCAGAAATCGAACACTTTAAGTGCGATATGGAGCAATATATGATTAAAGAAAACCAAAAGAGACTGAATAGGCTGCATATACTCTTGGATGCCCTTGTTATATTTATAAGCTACTTGATAGCTTATCTTATAATGTATTACAATGATGATGCGATACTGGCATTGTCCGCACAGGTATATTTCAGTGCATTGATTATTATAATACCGGGGTTTCTTATACTGTATGAATTCTTTGAACTGTATACACCTAAAAGAATCTCAGGTAGAAGAAGTGAGATAGCAAATATCTTTAAAGCCAATTCCATAGGACTTTTGATATTTACCTTGACGCTGTACCTTGGCGGTAAGAATATGAATATGCACCACTTCTCAAGAAGATTGGTAATCATCTTTTATATTCTTACAAATGTGCTGATGGTCTTTGAGAGGAGCTTTATAAGAAGCTTTTTGATGAGCATCAGGACAAAGGGATACAACCAAAAGCATATTTTGCTTATAGGGTATTCAAGAGCGGCGGAAGGGTATATAGACAGAGTTAAGCAAAATCCCGAGTGGGGCTACAATATCAGAGGTATTTTAGATGACCACAAGGAAAGGGGATATTGTTACAACGGGGTTAAGGTAATAGGCACAATAGCAAATCTGCATATGATCTTAGAGATGAATGTGCTTGATGAGATTGCCATTACGCTTAGTATAAAAGAGTATGAGCATCTTGAAGCTATAGTTAACGACTGTGAGAAATCGGGTGTACATACGAAGTTTATACCTGATTACAATAATTTTATACCGACCATTCCTTATATAGAGGATTTGCAAGGGCTTCCTGTTATAAATATCAGACATGTGCCGCTTACAGAACTTCACAATGCATATATAAAAAGAATTGTTGACATATTTGGGGCATTGTTTGGTATAATATTGTTTTCACCTGTGATGTTAATCACTGCAATACTTGTAAAGTTGACAGACGGTGGACCTATAATATATTCGCAGGAAAGAGTGGGTTTGCATAACAAACCTTTCAAAATGTATAAATTCCGCTCCATGGCTGTTCAAAAGGCGTCAGAGGAGAAGTCAAAGTGGACTACACCGAACGATCCCAGAGTCACGGCTGTAGGCAGGTTTATCAGAAAGACAAGCATTGATGAGACCCCGCAGTTTTTCAATGTGTTAAAGGGAAACATGTCACTTGTGGGTCCGAGACCTGAGAGACCTTTCTATGTGGAAAAGTTCAGGGAAGAGATACCGCATTACATGATAAAACATCAGGTAAGACCGGGACTTACCGGCTGGGCACAGGTCAACGGATTCAGGGGAGATACTTCCATACAAAAAAGAATTGACCATGACTTATATTATATTGAAAACTGGACCTTGGGTTTTGATTTCAAGATAATGTTTTTGACGATATTTAAGGGATTTATAAATAAAAATGCTTATTAGCAGGAGGAATATAATGAGCGAAGATAATCAGAAGCCTAAAAAGAAGAGGAAAAAATCTAAGGTTGCTTTTTTCTTTACAATGCTTATAGCGGAAGTTTTCGTGCTGGGCGTAATATTTGCGTATGCATATGCACTTAAGCAATACTCTAAGATACAAAGACCCGACTACAATGTTGAACAGGTTTTAAATACGGATTTGTCCGAGAAGAAGCTGGCTGAGATGAGAGGATACAGAAATATTGCCGTATTCGGTGTGGATTCCAGAGACAGCAGTGTAGGTAAGGGAAACAGATCCGATGTTATAATCATTTGTTCAATAGAACAGTCAAGCGGAGAAATCAAGTTGGTTTCGGTATACAGAGATACTTACCTTGATGTAGGAAAGAACTCTTTCCAGAAAGCGACTCATGCATACAGCTACGGCGGACCTGCAAGAGCGGTTAAGATGCTGAATGACAGTTTGGATCTGAATATCACGGATTATATAACATTCAACTGGAAAGCGGTTGCAACCGCTGTAAACATACTTGGAGGTGTGGATATAGACATTACACCTGCAGAGTTTAAATATATCAACTCATATATCACAGAGACCGTAAAGGGAACAGGTATAGGTTCGGTACAGCTTAAGGCGCCGGGTATGCAGCATCTTGACGGTGTTCAGGCGGTGGCTTATGCAAGACTCAGATATATGGATACCGACTATCAAAGAACCGAAAGACAGAGAAAGGTTGTTGAGCTTGCATTTGAGAAGGCGAAAAAGGCGGATCCGAAGACTTTAAACGATTTGCTCGGAAATGTACTTTCAATGGTGGCTACAAACCTTACATGGCAGGACGGTCTGGATGTAATAAATGATATAGGCAAGTACAAGCTGGTAGATACACAGGGATTCCCTTTTGATAAGGACGATATGACAAAGGGGAACAAAGGGATTTATAGTAGTTCCGATAGACCTTGAGAGTAATGTTGTAAAGCTTCACAGCTATCTTTTCGGTGATGAGAACTATGAGGCTTCCGCAAAGGTAAAGGCTTACAGTGAGAGAATATCCGACGATACAGGTTTTTATAAGGACGGAGACAAAGTCAAACGTGTAAAGACCAATGACGGATATAAGTCGAATAAGAGTTATAATGATGACGAAGATGAGACTAAGAGTAAGAAAAAGAAGTCAACTACCGAAGAAGAGACCAAAAAGAGCAAGAGTGTGGATGTCTATACGGACAATAACGGCAGATATTATCAGCTTGATAAGGACGGCGAGACGGTTTGGATAGACAAAAACGACGGTGAGGACTATTACACGGACGGTGCAGGAAACAAGTATTATATGCAGCCTGAGGAGAAAGAATCTACACATAAGGAAAAAGAGCAACAAGTCAAAAATCAACTACAGAAGCTCCTGCAGAGTCTACACAGGCCAACAAAGGTTCAAGTGTGGAGATAGTGGAGCCTCATACAAAGAAAGAGACGGCGGAAACTGAGACTGCAGCTCCGAAAAAGAAGCCCTAACGGACCCGGAGAGACTACAACAGCCAAAGAAAGTGAAGAGAAGCCTAACGGTCCGGGTGAGACAAAGGCTACAAAGGAGTCTACGGTAGAGCCTATACCTACTACAGCAGACCGTAAGGAAGAGACTGTGCCTCCTGTACCTACAGCTCAGACGGTGGAACCGAAACCGGAATAAAAAAACATAAAATAAACTTACTTTTGTACACAAAGTGGACACAAAAGCATTGGTAGACTTATAACCATCAAAGGAAAGTCACCAATGCTTTTTTTATTAGTGAGGTGGCAAAGATAATAAACCGCAGTGAGTATATTCACTGCAGCATGCTATATATTTTATGAAAGGGGAGTACTTTTTAGTACGGAAAATATTATGGAATTTGAGAGAGATGAATTTGACAATGAGGTTAATACAAATATGGAGAACAATACAAACAACAGCGAGATAGAAAACAGCGCTTCAAATGATGAACCTAAGGACATAGACAGCATTATAAGAAGGCACAGTGAAAGTCTTGCAAAAGGCTGCAGAAGATATAGCAAGAAATGAAGGCAATACCGAGACTTCATATGACAGTGTGGAAAATAACAGTGATGTGAACAAGGAAGCGGTATCAAGTTTTTGCTTCAAATGCAAGTGAGAATTTGGAAAAATACACAGAATATAAACATATCGGATATCAAGGAGGCAAATAATGCAACAGATAGCGGAAATTTTGGAGAAAATAATAGAGGAACTCAGTCAGAAAATGTACGAACACAAACTTTTGCCGCACAGCCTCAAAAAGGCAAGGGTAAGGGTAAAGAACGTAAGAAATCAAAAGTAGGAAAAGCGTTCGGATTTGTAGCAAGTGCTGCAGTATTCGGACTTGTAGCCGGCGGAGTAATGGTTGGTGTCAACAATGTGGCAAGCAGCTACGTCGGAACAAATACAAAGACAAAGGCTGACGATATTACAATAGGCAGTCAGGATAATGCCAAGAGCGAGAGCACAGCGGCACCTGCAACCAATCTTTCAAGCATGGATGTTTCAACTATAGTGGATAAGGCAATGCCTTCGGTAGTATCTATCTACGGAAAGGAAGAGGTCACACAGAACAGTTTCTTCGGTCCGCAAAGCTATGAAGCACAGTCAAGCGGTTCAGGTATAATAGTAGGAAAAACAGACAGTGAGCTTTTGATAGTAACAAACAATCATGTTATTGCGGATACTACAAGCCTTGAAGTTGAGTTTTCAGACGGTAAGAAGGCAACTGCATCTGTAAAGGGCGGAGACAGTGACAATGATGTGGCTGTAGTGGCTGTAAAGCTCTCTGATATGGGAGAAGACACATTGTCAAGAATCAGCATCGCAAATATCGGAGACAGTGACAATGTTAAGGTAGGACAAGGTGTTGTCGCTATAGGAAATGCACTGGGATACGGTCAGTCCGTAACAGTCGGATATATTTCGGCGCTTAACAGAGAGGTAAAGACTGAAGGCGGTACTTCAAGGAATCTTTACAGACTGATGCGGCTATAAATCCGGGTAACTCAGGCGGAGCACTCCTTAATATGCAGGGTCAGGTAATCGGTATCAACTCAGCCAAGTATTCAGATACAGCTGTAGAGGGAATGGGCTATGCAATCCCTATATCTACAGTAAAGGATCTTATAAAGGAACTTTCAAGCAAGGAGACAAGAACTGTAGTCGCACAGGAAATCAGGGATACCTCGGTATACAGGGTAAGGATATTGACGAGGAGATGGCAAAGGCTTACGATATGCCGCAGGGTATCTATGTATACAAAGTGGTAGAAGGCGGTGCCGCAGCATCTTCAGATTTGAAGGCAAAGGATATTATTACCAAGTTTGACGGACAGAGCGTGAGAAGTATGGAAGAACTCAAAAATATGCTTACATACTATGAGAGCGGCAGAAAGGTGGATCTGACTGTTCAAAGACTTGACGACAGCGGTAAATATGTTGAGAAGACTGTAAGCATCACTCTCGGTAAGAGAGAAGCACAGGAACAGTAATATAGATTTTCTAAGCAGCAGGTGAAAGCCTGTTGCTTTTTTTGTCGTTTTTACGGTATACTAAATTGCTATATAGGAAATGGAGTATATGATATGAGACTTAGACATATAAAGGGTTGTGAGGACTTTATAACTGATGCGAAAGAATGCCTCAGAGAGGATGAAGCCATAGCCTTAAAAGGTAAGATACAGGATATATTTGATGTAAGAAGGCCGCTGCAGATAGAAATCGGTATGGGCAAGGGGCAGTTTATCAGAAATATGGCATTGAAAAATCCGGGTATAAACTTTATAGGTATCGAGAGATATGAAAGTGTACTGATGAAGGCTATACAAAGAAAGAGAAATCTTGAAAGTGAAAAAGCAATAGACAATCTGAGATTTTTATGTGCTGATGCAAGAAAACTTGCTGATATTTTTGAGACCGGTGAAGTGGATAAGATTTTTTTGAACTTTTCGGACCCGTGGCCGAAGGACAGACATGCAAACAGAAGACTTACTTCACCTGGCTTTTTACAAGTCTATGACAGGATATTAAAACCTGAAGGAGTAATAGAATTTAAGACCGACAATGTGGGGCTTTTTGAATATTCACTGGAAGTGGTGAAAGATTCAAAGTGGAAGCTTGATTTTTGCAGTTTTGATTTTCACTCCGAAAAGGAGAGCGAAGGGAATATAATGACCGAGTATGAGGAAAAATTCTCGAGTCAGGGAAATAAGATTTGTAAGATGATTATAAGCAGATAAAAAAAGAACTCCAATGATGACGGTCATTGGAGTTTATTTTATGCGTTGATACTATCAACAGCCTTTGAAAGTCTTGCAACCTTACGAGAAGCATTGTTCTTGTGATATACACCCTTTGATGCTGCCTTTGTTATCTCAACGATAGCGTTCTTAAGGTTGTCTTTTGCAAGCTGCTTGTCATTTGCTGCAACAGCACTCTCAACTTTCTTAATAGCAGTCTTCACTTTTGATCTGATTGCCTTGTTTCTCTCTGTTCTTACTAAAGTAACCTGAATTCTTTTCTTTGCGGATTTGATATTAGCCACATTTACCTCCAATAAATAAATAACTTTTTGTTTTATGAAAGTTAAACTTTCGAAAGTTTATATTGAAGCCTGGACACGGACAGTTCAATCTAAACGCAACCATAATTTTAGGATATTCTAAGTGGAATGTCAAGGTTTAAGCGAAAGATTTATAAGATAAAATTTTTGAAAAAAAATTAGCACTCACCTATTGACATTGCTAATAATATTTGTTATATTATGACTATAACAAATAGGACATAGATAACAGTAAAGTTTATCAGACAGGTTCTATTTGAATAATAATAATAATGATGATAATAAAGGAGATATAGATATGTTACTACCTAGAAGAAATTATAATTTGTTTGATGAGTTTTTTGATAATGATTTTTGGGGCAAAGGATTTGATAAGTTTGAGGCTCCAAGCATGAAGACTGATGTAAAGGATGTAGACGGTAATTATGAGCTTAGCATAGAGCTTCCGGGATTTAATAAGGAAGATATTACAGCAAGTCTTAAGGACGGATACCTTACAGTCAGTGCAAAGCATGAAGAAAATAATGACAAGAAGGATGAAAATGATAAATACATCCGCAGAGAGAGAAGATTCGGATCATGCGAGAGAAGCTTCTTTGTCGGAGAAGCCATCACGGAAGAAGATATCAAGGCTTCATATAACAACGGTATATTGAAGCTTACATTGCCTAAAGAAAAAGAGAGCTTACCGCAGCCTCCAAAGACAATAGCAATTGAATAAAATGAAATTATTTTGACTGCCACGAAAGTGGCAGTTTTTTATTTTTTAAAGTGTTAAATTTCATCTTGTATATTATTATACTTAGTGATATCATAAGTTTTTTAAAGAGATATGTTTTCATATTCAGAATGGAGGTTTTTATGGCATTGATTTTACCAAAGGGCTATGACCCGGTGTTAAGTGTGAGAGAAACTCAGGAAGCGATAAAGTATATCAGAGACACTTTCCAGAAAGAATTCGGAAAAGAAATGAATTTGGAGAGAGTTTCGGCACCGCTATTTGTATCAAAGTCAAGCGGTCTTAATGATAACTTAAACGGTGTTGAGAGACCTGTATCATTTGATATTTTAGGTATACCGAATGAAGAGTACGAAGTGGTTCAGTCACTTGCAAAGTGGAAGAGAATGGCACTTGGCGAGTACAAATTTGCTCCGGGTGAAGGACTTTACACAAACATGAATGCCATAAGAAGAGATGAGGAGCTTGACAATCTTCATTCATGCTATGTGGACCAGTGGGACTGGGAGAAGGTAATAAGAAAAGAAGACAGAAATATAAAGACTTTGGAAGATACCGTAAAGACTATCTTTAAAGTAATCAAGCATATGGAGCATGAGGTGTGGTATAAGTATCCGCAAGCCGTAAAGCACCTGCCGGACGATATTTTCTTTATTACTTCTGAAGAGCTCAGACAAATGTATCCTGATAAGACTCCTAAGGAAAGAGAGAATCTTATAACAAAGGAACACGGCTGTGTATTTGTTGAGAAAATAGGCGGAGCGCTTGGAGACGGCAAGCCTCATGACGGAAGAGCACCCGACTATGACGATTGGGAACTGAACGGAGATATTCTTTTCTGGTTTGAAAATCTTGACAGTGCACTTGAAATCTCAAGTATGGGTATAAGAGTGGATGAGGCTGCTATGGAGTCACAGCTTAAAACGGCAAATGCCGAGGACAGAAAGAATCTTCCTTTCCATAAGTCATTACTTGCAGGTGAGTTGCCTTATACAATAGGTGGCGGTATCGGACAGAGCAGACTTTGTATGCTTCTACTTAACAAAACTCATGTAGGTGAAGTACAGTCAAGTGTATGGCCTGCAGATATGATAGAGGCTTGCAAAAAGAATAAAATGATATTACTATAGTATGTAGACATCTTAATAAGGGCTTACAAAATTTTTCATCGGATTGTTTTATAAGGGGAAGTTTATGGCTAAAAAGACGGTTAAAAAGAAAAAAACCAAAGGAATATTTGAAAACAGACTTTCTATAGTATTCATTACTATGGTAGTAGTGTCTATGGCGATAGTCCTTGGAGTAAAGGTAAGAAGTATAAAAAAAGAGCTTGCAAACAGAGAGGCTTATAATCAAAAAATAGTCAAAGAACTGGAAAGCGAAAGCGAAAGAGCCAAGGAACTTGATGAAAAAAAGAAGTATGTTCAGACAGACAGCTATATAATAGAGATGGCAAGGGAGAAGTTGGGCTTGGTTTTTCCGAATGAAATTGCCATAAAGCCTGAGAATTGATATGTTGAATATAGATATATTGAGTCGTTTTATAGAAAACAATAAATTGATTGAAAAAGAAGATAGAGTGATACTTGGTGTAAGCGGCGGGGCGGATTCCGTTTGCCTGCTGCATACACTTTGTAAGTTGCAAAAAGCCTTAGAAATAAGGCTTTTTGTTGTACATATAAATCACGGCATCAGAGGAAAAGAGGCAAGCCGTGATGAAAATTATGTAAAAGAGCTTTGTAAGAAACTTGATGTGGAATTTTTTTCAGTTCATTACAATATCCCGAAGATGGCATCTATGTTGAAAATCAGTGAGGAAGAAGCCGGAAGAAAGGCAAGATATGAAGCCTTTGAAAATATTGCAACCGATATAAGTAAAACTGAAGGGATTGATATTTCAAAGGTAAAGATTGCGGTCGCGCACAATAAAAATGATAATGCGGAGACTATGCTGCACAATCTCGCAAGAGGAAGCGGAATATCGGGGCTTAAGGGTATATTGGCAAAAAACAGCAGAATAATAAGACCGCTGCTTATCTTTACAAGAGCCGAGATAGAGGAATATCTGAATGAAAATAAAATAGAGTATATGACCGACAGTACAAATCTTGAAAACGAATACACAAGAAATGTATTGAGAAATGAAGTCTTTCCGATACTTACAAAGTATGTAAACAGTAATGTAGTCAATAATTTTTATAAAACTTCAACGGTTGCGGCTGAGGCCGATGAATATTTTGAAGATTCAGCCAAAAAATTTTGTGAACAGAATTTAAAAGCTGAAGGAGATAGAGGTTATACACTGAAGCGAAATGAGCTTATAAAGCATCCGCATATTTTGGGTACATATATAATAAGGTATGCACTGAAAGAGTTGTTGAGAGAAAAAAAACTCGGTATCAAGGATATCGGAATGGTGCATATAGAGGATGTATGGCAATTGGCTCACGGAGAGAACGGAAAAAAGCTGGATTTAAAATACGATATAAAAGTATATAATGATTATAAGTATTTAAGATTTGTACAGGGTGAAGATGAAAAGGAGAGCAAGAGTGGCTTTCCTGAAATAAGATACAGCGTTTTTAGCGACTTCAGTATGAAAGATATCCCCGGTGACGGCAATATAAAATGGCTTGATTTTGACAAAGTCCTTAGAGATATAGTAAAATATACAGGGGAATCTTTATGTATCAACAGTGTTGTAAGCAAAGACAACAATTTGAAATTTATAGAGAAAAATATCGCTGTCAGGGGGTATATGAGCGGTGATTTTATTCAGATAAAAAGCGGTAAAAAGGCTGTAAAAAAGCTTTTCACAGATGAAAAGATACCTGTAAGTATAAGGAAAGAGCATATAGTACTTACAATAGGGTCATGTGTGGTTTGGATATTCAAAGAGAGTAAATCACCTGATGATACGGTAGGGCTTGACAGGATAAGTGAGCTTTACAAAGTGGATTTGTACACAAACAAGGTTTTGAAAATAGAAGTATTAGGAGATAAATATGAAAGAGAAAGTTGATGTATTGATATCCGAGAAGGAAATAGATAACAGGATCTTGGAGATTGCAGACAGAATCAATAAGGACTATGAGGGTGAAGAGCTTACGCTTATATGTGTTTTAAAGGGCGGAGTCATGTTTATGTGTGACCTCGCAAAGAGACTGAATTTGAATGTAAGACTTGATTTTATGAGTGTATCAAGCTACGGCTCGGAGACAAAGAGCTCGGGAGTGGTAAAGATAATAAAGGATTTGGATGACAGTATAGACGGCAAGAATGTATTGGTGGTTGAGGACATCATCGACTCGGGAAACACACTGTCATACCTTATGGATATATTAAAAAAGAGAGGCCCGAAGTCTATCAAGCTTTGTACACTTCTTGATAAGCCTTCAAGAAGAGAGAAAAAGGATGTATTCGTAGATTATGTATGCTTTGAGATAGAAGATAAGTTCGTTGTGGGATACGGACTGGACTATGATCAAAGATATAGGAATTTACCGTATATCGGGGTGATGGAACTCTCAGACTAGATAGGAGAAAGATGAAAAGAGCAGATAATCCGGTAAGAGTATTTTTCTTACTGTTAGTTTTAGGACTTATAGTTTGGCTTATTTTTAACATGGGAAATCAACTAAGCAGCATAAAGCTGGATTCAAAGCAATTTGAAAAAGTGGTTGAAGAGAACAATATTTCACTGATAGAGATAAGACAGAATTCACAGACACCTACAGGTGAGGCGATAATACACTTTAATACTCAACAGGAATTCGGAAGTCGGAGGTACATTATTTTGTATCGGATGTAAACGAATTCACAAAGGAACTTAAAGGAAAGAACATAACCTATATACTGGATGATGTTCCGAGAGACAGTGTATTTACAAACACCATATTGCCGATAGGACTGACCGCCATAATGATCATATTGTTTATGATGTATATGAACGGCAGAATGGCGGCAGGCGGAAACGCCGGCAATAACAAGATGATGAACTTCGGCAAGAGCAGAGCAAAGATTGTAAAGTCCACCAATGTGAATTTTACAAAGGTTGCAGGACTTGAAGAAGAAAAGGAAGAACTGGCCGAGGTTGTGGACTTTTTAAAAGATCCCGGCAAGTATACAAAACTCGGTGCAAGAATACCTAAAGGTATAATTCTTGTAGGACCTCCCGGGAACGGGAAAGACGCTTCTTGCAAAGGCTGTGGCAGGAGAGGCGGGAGTACCGTTTTTCACAATATCAGGTTCGGACTTTGTAGAGATGTTTGTAGGTGTGGGTGCAAGCAGAGTAAGAGACCTCTTTGAAGACGCCAAGAAGAACGCACCGTGTATCATCTTTATAGATGAGATTGATGCGGTCGGAAGAAGAAGAGGTTCAGGACTTGGCGGAAGCCACGACGAGAGAGAGCAGACACTCAATCAGCTGCTTGTAGAGATGGACGGATTTGCAGGCAATCAGGGTATTATAGTGATGGCGGCGACCAACAGAGTGGATATACTTGATCCGGCGCTTTTAAGACCGGGAAGATTTGACAGAAAGTTGCGGTAGGCAGACCTGATGTGGCGGCAAGAGAGGCAATCTTAAAGATACATGCGGCATCAAAACCTTTGGGTGATGATGTGGATTTACATTCGGTTGCAAGACAGACTTCAGGATTTACAGGTGCAGACCTTGAAAATCTTATGAATGAAGCGGCAATACTCTCTGCAAGAGAGGGAAAGAGATTTATATCGGCTGATGATATAAACAAGGCATTTATAAAGGTAGGAATAGGTACTGAGAAAAAGTCAAGGATAGTAAGTGAGAAGGAAAAGTCAATCACCGCATATCATGAGGCCGGGCATGCAATACTCTTCAGAGAGCTTGACGGAGTGGGACCTGTACACACCATATCCATTATACCTACAGGCGTAAGTGCGGCAGGCTATACCATGCCTCTGCCGGGTGAAGATCAGATGTTTAATACCAAGTCAAAGATGCTTAACAATATCATGGTCAGCCTCGGCGGAAGAATAGCGGAAGAAATCATCTTCGGAGATATTACAACAGGTGCAAGTTCGGATATCAAGCAGGCGACAAGCGTAGCAAGAGCAATGGTTATGGAATTCGGTATGAACGAGAGAGCCGGACTTGTGAACTACGGCAATGAAGGAGATGAGATTTTCATAGGAAGGGACTTCGGGCAGACAAAGTCATACAGTGAGGAGACTGCAAATATGATTGATGAGGAAGTCAGAAAGATTATAAATGATTGTCATACAAAGGCAAAAGAGATAATAATGAAGAGAAAATATGTGCTTGACGCATGTGCGGCCCTTCTTATAGAAAAAGAGAAAATTGGTTTTGAAGAATTTGAGGCATTGTTTTAGATGAATATTGAAGGTATTTTTAGTGATGAGACAAACGAATATGTATCAATACAAAGCCTTAAGAATAGACAGAATATAAGAATACAGATTAGAATTTTTAAGGATGATAAACCGGATATTATATTGGTAAATCACCAAGATAACAGTGAAGTAGTGATGTCAAAGCTTCGCTCAAGCGAGTATTTCGATTTTTACTACGCAGATTTAGAGGATAGGGATTATTTAAAGTATTATTTTAAGATAATTGATTGCGAAAAGACTTTGTTCTTTACAAGGTTCGGAGTTACGGATTATCTGAAGGAAGACGCATTATTTGAATATAACAAGAGCTTTACTTTGCCTGATTGGGCAAAGGGAGCTTTGATGTATCAGATTTATTGACAGATTCAATCGTGGAGATGAGACAAATGATGTTGTAGATGACGAGTATATCTACATAGGTTTGCCTGTGAAGCATAAGGAGAACTGGGACGAGTATCCTTCAAACTTTGATGTCGGATACTTCTATGGCGGAGACTTGGCAGGAGTTTTACAAAAACTGGACTACTTAAAGGACTTTGGGGTTGAGGTAATTTACTTTAACCCTCTCTTTGTATCACCATCAAACCACAAATATGATACTCAGGATTATGACTATATAGATCCGCATATCGGTGTGATAGTGGAAGACGCCGACGGAGTACTCGGCGAGGACGATACGGACAATAAAAATGCCACAAAGTATGTAAAGCGAGTTACCTGCAAGAAAAATCTTGAAGCAAGTAACGAGCTGTTTATAAGACTTGTAGAAGAAGCACATAAGAGAAATATTAAGGTCATAATTGACGGAGTTTTCAACCATTGCGGTTCATTTAACAAGTGGATGGATAAAGAAGGCATATATAAAAGAGCCGAAGATAAATATCCGATAGGTGCGTACTGGTCCAAGGAAAGTGAGTTCAGACCGTATTTTAACTTTATCGGTAATGAATATGACGGATGGTGGGGACATGATACTCTGCCGAAGCTTTACTATGAAAACAGTAAAAAACTTATAGATGATGTGCTTGGTATAGCGAAAAAGTGGGTGTCACCGCCTTTTAATGTAGACGGTTGGAGACTTGATGTTGCGGCGGATTTGGGCTACAGCCATGAGTTCAACCACAGATTTTGGGCTATGTTCAGAAGTGCAGTAAAGTCCGCCAACAAAAATGCGGTTATTTTGGCGGAGCATTACGGTGATCCGAGTTTTTGGCTTGACGGGAAATGTTGGGACGGCGTAATGAACTACGACGGATTTATGGAGCCTGTAAGCTGGTTTTTGACAGGAATTGAGAAGCACTCGGACAGAGCGGATATGAATCTGAAAGGAAACTCGGATGCATTCTTTCTTATGCTTAGTAATGCACTCGGAAAGATGCCTTATGATTCGGTACTTGTATCAATGATTCAGCTTTCAAACCATGACCACTCAAGATTCCTTACAAGAACCAACGGTATTGTGGGAAGAATAAATACTCATAAGTCCGAGGATGCAAGTAGCGGCGTGAAGCTTGAGGTTATGAGACAGGCTATAATGATGCAGGTGACATTACCGGGAGCACCTACCGTATACTACGGCGATGAAGTGGGGGTATGCGGATTTACAGACCCTGACAGCAGAAGAACATATCCTTGGGGACATGAAAATCTTGAACTATTAGAGTATCACAGGTATATGAACAGATGGCATAGGGTCAGAAAAGAATTAAAGAGCGGTTCACTGATAAAGCTTATTTCAGACGCGGGAGCGGTATGTTATGCCAGAGTTTTAAAGGACAATGTCTCTGTGATTCTTATAAATACGGGAGAGTATACAAAGAAAATAGATATACCCCTTTACCTTACAGGAATGAGAGACAATGCTATAATAAGCAGGGTAATCTATACAAATAAAACAGGTTACAATGTGGGCAGAGTGACATATGAAAATGACAACGGATATTTGAACATGGAGATAGAGCCGCATTCGGGATATTTGCTGGTCAGCGAAAACTTATAAAGGCTACATGGAGATTATATGCCAAAGGATAATGAAAAATATATCGGGAAGATGTTTAGCAATACGGACTTGAAGGTACTTATAGTCCCGCTTATTATAGAACAGTTCTTAGCTATAACTGTAGGTATGTCGGATACCGTAATGGTAAGCTTTGCAGGCGAGGCTGCGGTATCCGGTGTATCTCTTGTGGACATGGTCAACAATGTAATAATATCTCTGCTTGCGGCACTGGCAACAGGCGGTGCGGTGGTGATCAGTCAGTTTATAGGTGCAAGAAGGCATGAGGATGCCTGTATGGCGGCTGCACAGCTTGAGCTTATGGCTTTTGTTGTAGCCGTTTATATCAATATTTTCAGTAGTATTTGCACATCCTCTGATATCCGTACTTTTCGGAAATATAGACAGTGAAGTTTTTGAGGCGAGTAAGCAGTACTTAATAATAACTGCAATAAGCTTTCCGATGCTTGCTGTATACAACTCGGGAGCGGCAATATACAGAAGTATCGGAGATTCAAAGACTTCTATGAAGGTAAGTATACTCATGAATATAATAAATATTGTGGGTAATTATATAGGAGTATTTATACTTCATCTGGGTGTTGCAGGCGTGGCAATACCGAGTGTTATCTCAAGAAGTGTGGCGGCGGTTGTAATAACAATACTTGCATCTAAAAATAAGGATGCAACGGTTTTTTTGAAAATTAAGGAAGTATTCAGTATAAAGTCCGACTTTATGAGAAGGATTCTCTATATCGGAATACCTTCAGGTATTGAAAATTCATTATTTCAAGTCGGAAGAGTGGCGGTTGTCTCCATTATCTCAAACTTCGGCAGAACTCAGATAGCCGCCAATGCTATTGCCAACAATCTGGACGGTCTGGGTGTAAATATGGGAAATGCAATAGGTATTGCCATGATTACGGTAATAGGCCGCTGTGTGGGAGCAGGTAAGTATAAGGAAGCCAAGTATTATGTAAAGAAGCTTATGTTTATCGGATATCTGGTTATTATAGTACCTGCTTTAATTATTTTCTTATTCCAAAATTCCTTTATTTCAATATATAAAGTGCCTGATGCTACAAAGGAACTTACCGCCGTTTTGGTTTGGATACATATGGGCGTTGCCATATTCTTGTGGCCGTTAAGCTTTATACTTCCTAATGCGTTAAGAGCCGGGAATGATGTTAAATTTACAATGGGTATCAGCCTGTTTTCAATGGCGGTATTCAGATTCGGAACATCGCTGTTCATAGCAAAGGTATTCCATATAGGGGCTGTCGGAGTATGGTGCGCAATGATAATAGATTGGATTTTCAGATCCTCAAATTTTGTATACAGATTTGCATCCGGAAAGTGGTGGCATAAGGATTTAAAAAAGGAGTAATATGATAGTAGATTTACATTGTGATACGATAAGCGAAATATATAAGAAAAAAGGGCTGACTTTAAGGGAAAACAATCTGATGATTGACATAAAAAAGCTTAAAAAATCGGATGTAATCTTACAGTGCTTTGCAATGTTTACTCATCTTAAGGATGTGAGTGAGCCGTACAAGTATGTTAACGCTTTGATAGACCTGTATGAGGAAGAGATAAATAAAAATAAAAGTAATATTGATTTTGCAAAAAATTATAATGATATTTTAAAGAATTCAGATAATAAGAAGATATCGGCTTTTTTGACCATAGAAGAGGGAGAGGCGATAGAGGGAAGCATTGAAAAGCTTGAACATTTCTATAAAAGAGGCGTGAGAATGATGACTCTGACATGGAATTTGAGAACTCTATCGGATTCGGAAATAAAAGAATCACAAAAAACGGTGAATTTGCAGGATATGTTCCGGATACAGAGAACGGGCTGAAGCCTTTCGGTTTTGAAGTTGTGGAAAAAATGGAAGAACTCGGAATGATTGTAGATGTTTCACATATGTCGGATGCCGGAATTTATGATATAATTGATATGTCAAAGAGGCCTTTTGTTGCAAGTCATTCAAATGCCCGAGCTGTTTGTAATCATGCAAGGAATCTTACAGATGATATGATAAAAAAGATGGCGGATAAAGGTTGTATATCGGGACTTAATTTTTATCCCGAGTTTTTATCGGCAGATTTTTCAAACAGAGAGAGAAAAGCCTATATAAAGGATGCCGTAGAGATGTTAAAGTATATGGTAAAGGTGGGCGGAAGTGAGTTTGTTGCACTCGGTTCCGACTATGACGGCTTTGATGACACTCTTGAGTGGAAAGACGCTTCAGGGACTAAGGATTTGATTGATGCAATGGAAAAAGAAGGATTCACTCACAGCCTCATTGAAAATATAACATACAAAAATGCACTGAGAGTAATAAAGGAAGTGGTAAAATGATTAGGTTTGTAATACTTATTTTAATACTTGCAGCTGTATGTGCCGTTTATGTGGTGCATGCAAAGATGGAGGAAACCGAGGCGAAAAAGGGTGAAAAAAAGCGGCGAAAAGATCATAGATGATATGATAAAGAACAATGTAATAGATGAAATAGCAAAGGGTAAGGATAGAGGCTAATGAGTACAGCAGTGGTATTAGATAGTAATTGCGGTTTGACCGGTGAAGAGGCAAAAAAATACGGTATGTATATTCTGCCTATGCCGTTTATGATTGACGGCAAGGAGTATTTGGACGGGATAGATATTACACGTGAAGAGTTTTTAAAGAGGCAGGAAGAGGGAGCCGACATAGTCACTTCACAGCCTTCTCCTGAAAATGTTATGAATCTGTGGGATGAGCTTTTAAAGACATATGACTCTGTAATACATATACCTATGACATCAGGGCTTTCAGGTTCATGTGATACCGCCACCATGCTTGCAAGTGAGGATGAGTACTTAGGAAGAGTATTTGTGGTAGACGATAAGAGGATATCCGTTACACAGATAAGTGCCGGACTTGATGCACTGACACTTATTGATGCCGGCTTTACACCTGATAAGATTAAAGAAAAGCTTGAGTCCGATGCTTCAAAGGCCGGTATTTATGTAATGGTCAGTGATATAAAATATTTGAAAAAGGGAGGCAGAATAACACCTATGGCGGCCGCACTTGCCTCACTTTTGAAGATAAAGCCTGTTTTGCAGCTTCACGAAGGAAAGATAGACGCCTATGCCAAGGCGAGAACATTCAAGCAGGCAAACAGATAATGGTGGAAGCTATAAAAAAAGATTTAAGCGAAAGACTGAATGATCCTATGTGTAAGGATTCCAGATTGATGATAGCACAGTACGGTTATCTTGATTTTGCAAAAGAGTTTGCCACAGAGCTTGAGGCTGAGTTCGGTAAGGTTGAGACAGTCAATCTTTCACTGTCGGTTGCTACACATATAGGTCCGGGAACCGTGGCTTTGGCTGTTGCAAGAAAGATAAGTACAGACTGATATGGATGAGGAAAAGAAAAAATTCAAGTTTAAAATACCTGCCGTAAGCTTTCGTTTACTGCTTACAATAGTATTTATAGTGTTCGGCATAGCACCTGTGTTTATATATGGAAGAATGGTAAGCCGTACCAATCTTTCATCAAGGATTGATGCCAGAAAGATAGAGCTTCAGACCAAGGGACTTATGCTCAGCAATAAGCTTACAAGAGGGAATTTTTTGAAAGACCCTAAAGAAAGGGAGAGCCTTAATTCAGAGATAGATGCGGTAGCGGAAATCTATAACGGTAGAATAGTTGTTATAGACAAGTCATATAATACCATTGTGGATACTTTCAATCTGGCAGTCGGAAAGATAAATATAGCACCTGAGATAATAGATACTTTCAACGGTACAAATACAAATATTTACAACAGGAAAAAGTCATATATTTTGCAGACAATGCCTATATATGAGACTATCGACAATAAAAATATAGACGGAGTTTTGCTCTTTATTGCATCTACGGACAATCTGATTGCGGTAGCGGAAGGGGTAGGTAATACCGAGAGATTCCTTTATATCACATTGTCGGCCATAGTAGTTGTACTCTCTATAATAACGGCAGGAAGACTGCTTAGCCGCTGACAAAACTGAGAGACGATATAGCAAGCATAGGGTATGGAAAGCTTGACCAAAAGCTGGAGCATAATGAGTATAAGCTTACAAAGTCCATATCCGAAAATATAAATACGACACTTGCAAAGTTACAGGCGGCGGACAAGTTAAGAGATGAGTTCGTGGCAAATGTGTCACATGAGCTGAAGACTCCTATCACCTCAATAAGAGTTTTGGCGGACTCACTGATAGGTATGGAGAATGTACCTAACGAGATGTATGCCGAGTTTATGCATGATATTTCAGATGAGATAGACAGAGAGGCAAAGATAATTGACGACCTTTTGTCACTTGTAAAGCTTGACAAGGCGGCAAACACATTGGTAACCGAGCAGGTGGATATCAATCAGCTTATAAAACAGATATTAAAGAGGTTGAGACCTATAGCCGATAAACGAGATATTGAGCTGACATTTGAGACTGTCAGAGAGGTGAGTGCGGATGTTGACGAGACCAAGCTTTCACTTGCCATCAACAATCTGATAGAAAATGCCATAAAATATAATAAGGACGGCGGCTTTGTAAATGTAAGCATTGACGCCGACCACAAGTTTTTCTATATTCAGGTAAAAGATTCAGGAGACGGCATTGCACCTGAGTATCAGGACCTTATATTTGAAAGATTTTATCGTATTGACAAGGCAAGATCCAGGCAGACAGGCGGTACAGGACTTGGACTTGCAATTACAAGAAATGTAGTGCATCTGCATGACGGCATTATAAAGGTGTCAAGTAAAGAGGGCGAGGGAACCACCTTCACAGTAAGAATTCCTCTGAATCATGTAAAAAGGAGGGATAAAAAATGAAAAATAAAATCTTGCTTTTTTTGATGATCGTATTTTCATTTACTCTTGCAGCCTGTAAGAAAAAAGATGACAAACCTCTTTCAGACACGGAATACTATGTATATTATATAAATACCGCAATGGACAAGCTTGTAGAAAACAGATATACGGTTTCTCTTCCAAGTGATGATGTGGACGGCTTGGTGGATGAGCTTATGACACAGTTTTTGAAAGTGCCTGACGATTTGGAGGCTGTAAGCGCATTACCTGACAAGGTTACATATCAGGGATTTAACAGAGACGGTAATATACTGTATCTGAACTTTGATACCAATTATCAAAGTATGGACGTGAGCAGAGAGGTGCTTGCAAGAGCGGCACTGGCAAAGACTCTGACGCAGATAGACGGAATAGATTATATAAGTATTCGTTCAGGAGACCAGCCGCTTATCAATGCGCTTGGAGAGAATGTTGGACTTATAAGTTCAAGCAATTTTATAAACAGTGTATCAAATGTAAACAGCTTTGAAAAAGCCACTCTGACACTGTATTTTGCAGATGAAGAAGGAACGAAGCTGGTGCCTGAGACCAGAGAGATGTTCTACGATATGAACACTTCAAAAGAGAGACTTATAATAGACGAGCTTATGAAGGGGCCGACCAATACGAAACTTAAGGCCACTATACCTAATGATACTAAGGTTATAAGCGTTACTGTGAATGAAGGCATTTGCTATGTAAATTTTGATGAGGGCTTTTTAAATGCATTGCCTGATGTTTTGGACAGTATTACAATATATTCAATAGTGGATTCACTTTCCGAGCTGCCGAATATATCTCGTGTACAGATACTGGTAAACGGAAAATCAGATAAAAATTATAATTCGATTTCTTTGGGAACTTCCGTAGAGAGAAATCTTGACTATGTAAAAGAGGAAAAATAATGAAAAGACCATGTGTACTTATAGTAACGGCCTGCCTGCTTGGAGAGCTTATGGGATGTTATATAAGTATACTGAAACTTGGGATGATTTGTGTCATCCCGGTTTCGGTCTGTCTTATCTTAGTATTAAAAAAAATAATTCAAATCAAAAAAATATATATTCTTATTTTCTTTACCTTCTTTACTATATTCACACTTAGAATCAAGTATGAAATCCGATTTGAAAGAGAATTTGTATCACAGAATGTGGACAATAAAAAAGAAAATAAATATGTTTGCAAAAATATAAAAAGTATCGGCTTCAAGGATGATATGGTGATCTTTACATCAAGGGGTATGATATATTATCTGGATGCGGATAAGTTTTACGGCGATATAAGAATAGGCAACAGCGTCAACTTTTACGGGAAGGCGGAAGAGATAAAAAGCAACCCAAACCCCGGCGAATTCGATGCAAAAAACTACTACAGAACAAAAGGTATATACTGTAAAATGACTGTAAAAAAATATACCGTTACAGATAAAAGCTGTGATATTATAGGTTGTTTTTTCTTTAATCTGCGGCAGTATCTGACAAAAAGGATAGAGAGTATATTTGATGAAAAAACTGCGGGACTTATAAAAGCGATTTTACTTGGGGTAAGGGCTGACCTTGATAAAGATGTATACAAAATGTATCAAAAAAACGGTATTGCACATCTGTTGGCAATATCCGGCCTGCATGTCTCATTGCTTGTAATCGGTCTTTATAAGCTTTTAAGGAAAATATTGCAAAGAAGCTTTTTATTCTCGGCAGGCTTTGCAAGTATATTTCTGCTGTTTTACGGGCTTTTGGTAGGTGACGGGGTAAGCATTGCAAGAGCGGGAGTTATGCTTGTACTTTATTTTATCGCGGAGGTACTTGGAAGAAGCTACTGTCTGATATCGGCACTTTGTATCAGTGCGGTAATTATATGTCTTATAGCGCCTTTTGAGGTTTTCGGAGTAAGTTTTCAACTCTCATTCGGAGCTGTGTTAAGTCTTGGCGGAGTGCTTTCATTTGTGCTGAAGAAATTAAAAAAGGAAAAGAAAGACTTCAGTGAAAAAGTATTTGAAGTAATGCTTGTAAGTATCGGAGTTCAGATTCTGACATTGCCGCTTGTTCTTTACTATTTTTATACTTTTCCGTTATATGCCTTTTTATTAAATATCGTGGTGATACCTCTTATGAGCTTTGTGCTGTATTCTTCTATATTATCGCTTGTACTGAATATAATGAGTCTTTTTTTATATAAGTATGTCGGCCTTATTGCGGTGGGTATTCTAAACTTCTATGAGTTTATCTGTACAGCTGCAAGTCATCTGCCTTTGCATAGGCTTGTCTTTGGCAGACCTGATATCATACAGATTTTTATTTATTACACCGTTTTGACCGTATTGGCGGCTTTGGCAATTTTTAAGAAGAAAAGAATTTTTTTACTGCTCTGTATTCCGTCCGTTTTTATTTTGTTTCCGTTTTTTAGGAGTGATGAGGTGGTTTATTTGGATGTTGGACAGGGCGACGGCATCTATATGCATATAGATGATAATGATATTTTGATAGATTGCGGCAGCACTTCAAAGCTTTCTCTGGGAGAGTACACTATGGAGCCGTTTTTACTATACAAGGGTGTGGATGATATAGAGATGTCCTTTGTCACACATTCAGATATTGACCATATAAGCGGAGTGTTGTATCTGCTTGACAGTGATATAAGGATTGAAAATTTGTACCTGCCTTATCAGGCAATGAATGATGCTTCATATGATGAATTGAAGAAAAAGGCGGCAAATTGCGGGACTAATATTATGTATTTAAGCAGAGGCGATCACTTAAACCTCGGGCATTTAAAGATTGAATGTCTGTGGCCTGATAAAGAACCTAAGGAAAATGTAAATGAGCAAAGTCAGACATTTATTGTAGAGGCTTTTGATAAAAGATTGTTGTTTACAGGTGATATCGGAAAGTCAAGTGAAGAGAGTATTTTAAAATACGGTGATATCGGAAAGGTTGATATACTGAAGGTGGCACACCACGGCTCAAAGAACTCTTCTTTAAAAGCTTTTGTAGAGAATGTAAGCCCTACCTATGCGGTTATATCCTACGGCAAGAACAACCACTACGGCCACCCAAGTGATGAAACTCTGGATACATTGAAAGAAAACGGCTGCATTATCTATGAAACAGCAAAGATGGGTGCGATAGAGGTGAAGCTGAGGTAAAGGAAATATAGTATCGGTTATTTAAATTTGTGCTTCAAACATTCTTTTAGTCTACCGGCATGAGAATACCTTTTTTTAAATAATTGTTAAACGAAAGGTCCCCTATGAAAAAATACAAATCATAGAGGACCTCATATTATGAGTAAATACTATCTGAATAAGATTGAGTTTTAAAAGTGAACAGCAACAAATCCACCCTATATCGACATAGCGTTTTTAAGTGTAAACTTATTTATCACCATAGTGAGAACCACACTGTATTATTTCAATACTGTTTTCGAATATTCTAAATACAATTCGATTTTTCTCATCAATACGAACACTCCAGTATCCGGAAAGGTTTCCACTAAGCGGTTCAGGCTTTCCGGTACACTCATATCCGTTTCTATCAATATCTGTTAATAATCTGTGGATTTTCTTTAAAATCTTTTTATCGTGTGTTTGCCAATAAAGATATTCTTCCCATGCATTATCATCCCATAGTTTTCGCATTATTCAACTCCTGTTAATTCATGTTCTTTTAACACGCTTTTTCCTGTGCGAATATTGGCGATTCTTCTTTCCAATTCATCCATATTTTCTTTACTGAAAAAAGGATCTGCAGATACTTCAAAAGGTATTCGTCGCTCTGCTCCGAGTCTTTTTAAATAGATATTAACTGCTGTAGACATTGACATTCCAATATCTTTGCATACTTTCTCTGCATTTATCTTTACATCATCATCAATTCTTAAGCTAATCTGTGCCATAATAATTCTCCTCGCTTTTAGTTTATTGTATTCTATTTACATTAAAATGTAAAGCGTTTCACTTACATTATTGCCTAAACAACCTGATTTGACACTTGAGTTCATATAAAAGCTTATATTGTAAGAGGTGGTTGGATTTTTTTAGTAGTATAAATTTTTTTAAAAAAAGTAGAAAAAAAATATTTTTTTAAAATAGTAAAATATACTTAGTTTGTTGATAAACATAAAATATTTTTAGAGATAATTATGAATGGAGATATTATGCAGGAGATTTTTGATTTGATTGATAAAGACGAGTTGGTAAAGATGCTTTCAAATGCGGTGGATATAAAAAGTACCAATCCTACAGGGAATGAAAAGCCTATGTGTGAATATGTCGAAGGACTTTTGAAAGAAAACGGTATAGAGTATTCCATAGTACCTGTGGAAAAGGACAGATATGATATTTTGGCTAAAATAAAGGGAGCAACCAAAGAAGATGCCATAGTGTTCACAGGGCATATGGATGTGGTACCGGTATCCGATGACGAGATGAAAAGATGGAATACACCGCCTTTTACTTCCAGTATAAAGGACGACAGACTCTACGGCAGAGGAAGTGCGGATATGAAGAGCGGACTTTTAAGTGCACTGTATGCTATGATACTTTTAAAGAGAAACAATATTACTCCGAAAAGAGATATAATACTTGCGGCAACTATTGATGAAGAAAACTATATGAAGGGTTCAAGGGCATTATATAAAAATCCGGTATTTGATACTGCAAAGTATCTGGTGGTTTGTGAGCCTACAAATATGCATATATGTAATGAGCAAAAGGGCAGGACATGGGCGGATATCTGCGTACACGGTATGACGGCACACGGTTCTCAAAAAGGTGTGGGAGAGAATGCGATATATCTTGCAATAAAACTTATAGAAAAGATAAAGCACACACAATTTGCAGAGTATCCCGATACATTTTGGCGTACACTTGCTATAAATGCCGGAGTGGAGCCACAGGTAGTGCCTGACAGATGTGTATTTACTGTGGATGCAAGACTACAGGTAGGACATGAGCCAAGCAAGATATGGGAAAAGCTTGAAGAGCTTATAAAAGAGATAAAGGATGAAAATCCGCATTTTGACGCAACATATGAGATTGCCGATATGAGAGATTCATGGCATACGGATAAGGAAAACGAATTGATAAAGGCGATAAGTTCAGGCCTTGAGAAACTGAAAACAGAGCCTTGCTTTGAAACCTTCTCAGGTTCAACAGATGCAAGTAAACTTATAAAAACGGACTCATCCCTGTAATAATAGGCCCCGGAGACTTGGCGGTGGTACACAGAGAGAATGAATATGTAGAGCTTAAGCAGTTGTTTGAGTCCTGTAGGTTGTATATGGATATAATGACCGGATTGTAAGAACCTCAAAAAAATGGTATTATAAGCATTATTATCAACTTTTAACGATAGGAAGAAAAGATGACTGTTGACCAGAGTAAGATTAGAAATTTTTGTATTATTGCACATATAGACCATGGTAAGTCTACACTTGCAGACAGGATTATAGAAAAGACCGGACTGTTGACCAGCAGAGAGATGCAGGCACAGGTGCTTGACAATATGGACTTGGAGCGTGAGAGAGGCATTACCATAAAAAGTCAGGCGGTAAGAACCGTATACAAAGCAAATGACGGCAATGAATACATATTCAACTTGATAGATACACCGGGGCATGTAGACTTCAACTATGAGGTATCAAGATCCCTTGTGGCCTGTGACGGAGCAATACTTGTAGTGGATGCGGCACAGGGAATAGAAGCACAGACTCTTGCCAATGTATATATGGCACTTGACCATGACCTTGAAGTTTTCCCGGTTATAAACAAGGTGGATTTGCCAAGTGCGGACCCCGACCTTGTTGCAAGTGAGATAGAAGATGTTATAGGTATTGAGGCACATGACGCACCGCGAATATCCGCAAAGATGGGACTTAATATAGAGGATGTACTTGAAGCGATAGTAGCCAAAATTCCTGCACCCAACGGAGATGTCGATGCGCCGCTTCAGGCACTTATATTTGACTCCATATACGACTCATATAAGGGAGTAATAGTCTTTGTACGTATAAAAGAAGGCAGCGTAAAAAAAGGTGACGCCATAAAGATGATGGCAACAGGTGCTGTGGAAGAAGTAGTGGAAGTAGGATATTTCGGCGCAGGACAGTTTATCCCATGTGATGAACTCTCTGCAGGAATGGTAGGCTATATCACCGCAAGTATCAAGAATGTAAAAGATACAAGAGTGGGCGATACCATTACACTTAACAACAATCCTTGCAAAGAGGCGCTTCCGGGATATAAAAAAGTAACTTCTATGGTGTACTGCGGACTCTATCCGGCGGACGGAGCAAAGTATAATGACCTAAGAGAGGCACTTGAAAAATTGCAGCTTAACGACGCCTCACTTTTCTTTGAACCTGAGACCTCACTTGCACTGGGATTCGGATTCAGATGCGGATTCTTAGGACTTTTGCACCTTGAAGTAATACAGGAAAGACTTGAAAGAGAATATAATCTTGACCTTGTGACCACAGCTCCGGGAGTTGTATACAAGGTATTTAAGACAAACGGTGAAGTGATAGAACTTACCAATCCTTCAAACCTGCCGGACCCTTCAGAGATAGAGCATATGGAAGAGCCTATAGTTTCGGCTGAGATAATGCTTACTAAGGAATTCGTAGGATCCATTATGAATCTGTGTCAGGAGAGAAGAGGTATATACCTTGGAATGGAGTATATAGAGGAAAATCGTGCCATTTTAAGATATGATTTGCCGCTCAACGAGATAATATATGATTTCTTTGATGCATTAAAGTCAAGGTCAAGAGGTTATGCTTCACTTGACTACGATTTGAAGGGATATGTTCCTTCAAAGCTTGTAAAACTTGATATATTGATAAATAAGGAAGAAGTGGATGCACTCTCATTTATAGTTCACGCAGACTCCGCTTACGAACGAGGCAGAAAGATGTGTGAGAAATTAAAAGAAGAGATACCGAGACACCTGTTTGAGATACCTATACAGGCAGCGGTCGGATCAAAGGTCATTGCAAGAGAGACTGTAAAGGCAATGAGAAAAGACGTACTTGCAAAGTGCTACGGAGGAGATATTACCAGAAAGAGAAAGCTGCTTGAAAAGCAAAAAGAGGGTAAGAAGAGAATGAGACAGATCGGTAATGTCGAAATCCCTCAAAAGGCATTTATGAGTGTACTGAAATTGGATGAGGATTAGATAATGTCTATGAAAAAGTTGGAATTATATGTACATATACCTTTTTGTGAAAAAAAATGCGGATACTGTGATTTTTTGTCGTTTGCAGCGGATGACAGTGAGAAAAGAGCCTATGTGGCACAGCTTACAGAGGAGATAAGAGCACAGGGAGAAAACTACAGAGATTATTTGGTCAGCTCCATATTTATAGGCGGAGGCACTCCGACCACACTCAGCGGTATATGGATACTTGAGATAATGAATACCATACGTGAAAGCTTTATTGTGGCAACGGACGCTGAAATCACTATAGAGTGTAACCCGGGTACATTGTCAAAGAGCAAGATAATGCATATCAAAAAGGCGGGTATAAACAGAATAAGCTTCGGTTTGCAAAGCAGTATAGAAAAAGAGCTTGAAGCGCTTGGCAGAATACATACTTATAAGGATTTTTTGCAAAGTTATCAGCTTGCAAGAGAGTTCGGATTTACAAATATCAATGTGGACCTTATGAGCGGACTGCCTTATCAGACTGTCGACAGCTATAAGACTACCCTAAAGAGGGTTTGTGAGCTTAGACCTGAACATATCAGTGCGTATTCATTGATTGTAGAGCCTGAGACACCTTTCTTTGACAAGTACGGCAGTGAAGAGGGTAAAGCCTTGCTTCCAGATGAAAATGTGGACAGAGAAATGTATGCCGTAACAAAGGATATCTTGAAAGAGCACGGATATGAGAGATATGAGATAAGCAACTATGCAAAGCCCGGCAGAGAGTGTAAGCACAATATAGGATATTGGACCGGAGTATCATATCTCGGCTTAGGAGTGGGGGCGTCGGGATATGTGATGAACAGGCGTTTCCATGTAGAGGGCGACTACAAAAAGTATATGAATATCAAGATGCAGCAGGATATTACGCCGCTTTACTGTGACATAGAAGAGCTTGATAAAAAAGCAAATATGGAAGAGTTTATGTTCCTCGGATTAAGGCTGACAAGAGGAGTCTCAAGGCATGAGTTCAATGAAAAGTTCGGTATAGATATGTTTGAGCTGTATGACAGACAGATAAAGAGAAATATTATGTTGAATCTTATGGAGTATAATTCACCTTATCTTAGACTGACAGATAAGGGGCTTGATTTAGCAACATGGTTATGTCTGACTTTCTATTAGACTGAGGATAATGTTATGCTATATTTTATAAACGATTACAGTGAGGGTGCGACGCCAAAGATTTTGGATGCGATGACTGCAAGCAATATGTCAAAGCAGTCAGGTTACGGCGATGATGAGTTTTGTATATCCGCAAAGGAAAAGATAAAAAAGGCAATAGGCAAAGATGCCGAGATTTTCTTTGTAAGCGGCGGAACTCAGGCAATTAAGATAGTTATAGCAAGTGTTTTAAAAAACTTTGAAGGTGTGATGGCCGCCGATACGGGACATATAGCGGTACATGAAGCAGGAGCTATAGAAAATACAGGGCATAAGGTTTTTACTCTAAAGTCAAAGGACGGCAAGATTGATGCAGGCGGTATAAAGAGATTTTGTGAAAATTTCTATGCGGATGTCAACCACGAGCATATGGTGTATCCCGGAATGGTATATATTTCACAGCCGACAGAGTACGGAACACTGTATTCAAAGAAAGAACTTGAAGAGATAAATAAAGTCTGCAAAGAATATGAGCTTTTACTTTTTGCAGACGGTGCAAGGCTTGCCTATGCACTCGGCAGCAGCGAATGTGATACTTCACTTAAAAGTATTGCAAAGCTATGTGATGTATTCTATATAGGCGGTACAAAATGCGGCGCCCTGCTTGGAGAAGCCATAGTGTTTACAAACAAGGATATTTGTAAGCATTTCTTTACCAATATGAAGCTCTTCGGCGGAGTACTTGCAAAGTCAAGAGTAATGGGCATACAGTTTGATGTACTGTTTAGTGACGGATTGTATGAAAGACTTGGAAAAACAGGTGTGGATGCCGCAATGAAGATAAAGAGTGCTCTTATAGAAAAGGGCTATGAACTCTACCTTGATTCTCCGACCAACCAGCAGTTTATTGTGGTAGACGATTTACAAAGAGAAAAGCTTTCTGAAAATGTCGCATTCGGATTTATGGAGACACTTGAAAACGGAAAACATGTGATAAGATTTTGTACAAGCTGGGCTACAGCCGATGAAGATGTAAATAAGTTGATAGAAATATTATAAGGGTGAATGTATTTGTTAAGGAGGTATATGGAAGAGAAGAAAATATTTGTCACGAAGGCTACATTGCCTCCTAAGGAGGAATTCATTCAATATGTAGATAAAATATGGGACAGTGCATGGCTTACAAATATGGGTGATGTCCACAACCGGCTTGAAAAGAGACTTAGCGAGTTTATGGACGGAGTGGAGGTTGTACTTACGGTGAACGGACATCTGGCACTTGAACTTGCACTGCAGTCTCTTAAGATAGACGGTGAAGTCATTACAACGCCTTTTACCTTTGCTTCCACGACACATGCCATAGTAAGGAACGGTCTGAAGCCTGTATTTTGTGATATAAAAGAAGACGACTTTACAATGGACCCTGAGAAGATTGAAAAGCTGATAACCAAATATACAAAGGCAATACTTCCTGTACATGTATACGGAAATATATGTGATGTGGAGGCTATAGAAAAGATAGCAAAGAAGCATAATCTATATGTATTATATGATGCCGCGCATACCTTCGGTGAAAGATATAAGGGTAAAAGTGTTGCGGATTTTGGAGATATGAGTGTATTCAGTTTTCATGCCACCAAGGTGTTTAACACTATAGAGGGCGGTGCCGTTACACTTAGAGACAAAAAAAGAAGAGAGGCCATTGATTTTTTAAAGAACTTCGGAATTGCGGACAAGGAAAATGTTCCTTATGTAGGCAGTAATGCAAAGATGAACGAGTTTGCTGCGGCTATGGGACTTTGCAATATAAACCATCTGAGTGAGTATATAGCAAAAAGAAAGAAAATATGTGAGAGATATATAGAAAGACTCTCAGATATTAAGGCCGTCAGACTCAATAAATATGGAAGCGATACCGAGTATAACTACGCTTACTTTCCGATAGTGGTGGAAGAAAGAGATAAGCTTATGATGCACTTGCAAAGGAGAATATCTTTGCAAGAAAATATTTCTATCCTTGTACCAATGCATATGAATGCTACAGAGGCAGATTTGATGAGAAGCTTACACCTGTTGCACTTGATATTTCAAAGAAAGTCTTGACCTTGCCTATATATCCTGATTTGGAACTTGACAGTGTTGACAGAATATGTGACATAATTCGGAGAAGTTTATGAAAGCTGAAAATTTGAGAATTTTAAGTGAAAACGGTTTTTCTGTTCCCAAATTTCAAGTGGTAGGGACAAATGAAGATATAGATTTTTCATACTTTGAATCGGAGCTTTTTGCCGTTCGCTCAAATGATGCACATGAGGACGGCGGAAAGTTTTCATATGCAGGGCAATTTTTGACAGTACTGAATGTGACAAAAGAGAATGTGAAAAAGGCTGTTTTGGCTGTAGCGGACAGCTATAAAATAAGATACTATGAAAAGAGCCTTGGGATAAAGATTGAGAATAACAACGATTCTGTAATAATACAGGAAATGGTAAAGGCAAGTTATTCAGGGGTTATATTTACCTCCCAATCCTAAAGGCATTCTAAATGATATGGTAATAGTGGTCGGCAAGGGACTTGGTGAAAATGTGGTCGGCGATAAAGAGGAAACTGTTACCTATCATTGCTACAAAGAAGGGGCAAGCTATAAAGAAGGAAGCGATATTTTATTTCCTGAGCATTTTGTAAAAGAACTTGAAAAGCTCGGAAAGAGAATAGAAAAACTTTTCAATAAACCTATGGATATAGAGTTTGCCATAGAGGATGAAAAGATATATATTTTGCAGGCAAGACAGATTACAAGCCTTGATTTTAACTTGCCGGTTCGTATACTTGACAACAGCAATATCGCAGAAAGCTATCCCGGAGTTTGCAAAAAGCTTACAAGGAGCTTTGCAAAAGAGGTGTATACAAAGATCTTTACAAGACTTGGAAGAAGGGCGCTTGGAAAGTCTGTAAAATATTATGAAGATTTGTTCCCACATATGGTATGTGATTTTGGCGGAAGGATGTACTATGAAATCAGCAGCTGGTACGACATATTGAGGTTGTTGCCCTTATCAGCGGGGATAATCCATATATGGCAGAAAATGCTGGGCGTGGAGAGCGAAAAAATTACATTTTCAAAAGAAAAGCCGAATATATATATAAAGTCAAGACTTCTTTTTTCGTTTTTGTATCTAATGGCAGTCTCACAGAGAAAGATGAGAGACCTTTCTACTTTTTTCAAAAAGGAATTCCGGTATTTTGATAAGAAAATTGAAAAAGAGGACGACCCGAAGAAGTTGTATCTTCTCTTTAAAGAGATGGAAGAGATATTCTTCAGGGAGTGGGATTTGACACTTATAAATGATATGGTGTCCTTTTTGAGTACTTACTTTGCAGGAGATAAAGTAAAGAAATCCCTTTCACTTGAGAGCAAAAAACCGGCAGAGGCGCTGAATGATTTGATTTATACATATAAAAGATTCGGCAAAGAGTCGCCTAAGTACATTGAGAAGAAAAAAAGGTATATAAAATATTACGGCGACAGAACTGTAGGCGAGTTAAAACTTGAGACAAGAACATTTTCCACAAATCCCGAAAGCCTTGACAAGCTTGTAGAAGAAAGAAAAAATCTTCCTTTAAGGAGAATAAGGGGAAAGTATATATACAAAAGAAAATCTCTTGCAAGGCTTTCAACCAATAACCGTGAGATTTCAAGGCTGAACAGAAGCAGGCTTTTCGGACTTATGAGAAAGTTAATTGATAAGATAGCGCTAAAGACTGTAGGAGATGATATTTATCATATGTCGCTTGAACAGATAAGAGATATGATTTTTCACGGCAAAGACTTTGGCGATAAAATAAATGAAGAAAAGAATATGCTGCTTATATATGAGAATATCCCTACGATAAGGAGAGTGGAGCTTTTAGGAAATCCCGATATAGACTTTTGTAATGTGCAGGCAATAGAAAAAGACGGTGATGAAAGGAAAGACTTTCTTATAGGCAGAGGAGTATCAAGCGGAAGAGTAAGCGGTGAGATTATAAAAATTACAGATATGAGAAAAGTCTCACTAAAAGATGTAAAGGGCAAGATAATAGCCACATATTCTACCGACCCCGGATGGTTTCTTTTGCTGGATGTTGCAAAGGGGATTTTGGCGGAGAGAGGTTCACTGCTTTCACATACCGCAATAGTGGCAAGGGAGTTAAAAAAACCTGCCGTAGTGGGTATAAGGGGTTTGATGAATCAGGTACAAAGCGGTGATATTGTAGATATAGACGGCAACAGAGGTTATTGTAAGATAGTAAAGAGGTCTTAATGGGTGAGTATAGCATCAATATAGTAAAGAAAAATGTGGATAAGGAGCTGTTTTTAAGGCTTCCTTCAAAGATTTATGATGAAAAACATATTGTACAGAATAAAACCTTTGAAAAAGAGGTTTTGGAAAACACAAGTGTACTTTGCAAAGGTGTAAAAAATTTTGCACTTATAGTAAAGAATAAAAACGATGAGCCGGTAGGACGGAGTGTGGTTTCATTATATGAGGATGATACCGCATATATCGGATTTTTTGAATGTATAAAGGATATTGAGGTATCAAAGCTTTTATTGGCTGAATGTGAAAGAATTGCAAAGGAGGCCGGTAAAAAAAGACTTTTAGGTCCGATTGATATATCTTTTTGGATCAGGTACAGATTTGCGCTTACAGATGAATTATCATATACGGGAGAACCTGCAAACAAAGCTTATTACAGCGAGTTTTGGGAAGAGAGCGGCTTAAGTTGTCAAAAGAATATTATTCATATTTTTTTGATACTCCGGATGAGAGTTTCGACAGTGAAAAGGCGAAAAACAGACTTAAGTACTTTAAAGATAAAGGCTATGTATTTATTCACCCTGATCTTCAGGACTTGGAGAAATATTTAAGGGAGATATATCCGGTTTTGACAGAAGGGTACAAAAACTTTGCAGGCTTTAAAATGATAAGTGAAGAGGATTTTATAAAACTCTATTCGCCGTTAAGTATGATACTTGACCCTGATATGGTATTTTTGGCATATAAGGAAAATGAACTTAAAGGATTTTTGATTTGTCTTCCGGACTACGGAAATTTACTCTATAAGCCAAAGACACCTGCCGTTTTACTTAATATTATGAATATTAAGGCAAATGCAAAAAGATATGTACTTTTGTATATGGGCATAGATGCCAAATGCCTTGGGCTTGGATCCGCGCTCTCACAGCTTGTGGTGGATATGTTAAAGGCAAAAGATTCATGTGCGGTATCTGCGCTGATAGATAACGGCAAGGCTACAGGAGGATATTTTAAAGAGAAGATAAAAGAAAAAAGAAAGTATGTTTTATTGGAGAAGACAATTGGAGATTGACATGAAGAATAAGACATTTTTAAAGAGCATCTACTGTGCGATAAATGGACTGATATTTGCAATAAGGACTGAAAAAAATTATAAATACTACCTTGTTATTGATATTTTATTCTTTGTATTGGACTTGTTTGTATTAAAAGCGGATAAGAGTATATGGCTGGGATATATAATCACTTCGGCAGGTGTGTATGCATTTGAATGTATAAATACGTCAATAGAGCATATATCGGATTTTATTTCAAAAGAGATTCACCCTGAAATAAAGGTGATAAAGGATATGGCGGCGGCAGGTGTGCTTTGCTTCGGTATCGCCTTTTTTCTGGTACAGATAGCGGCAGGTATTGACTTTAGCGGAGTGAGACTATGATTGCGTCACTCTATATCAGTATGATGCCTGTGATATTCGGCGGCATCTTCAATATGCTCTTTGTAAAGATAAAAAAGCTTTCGTTTCTGAGGATTCCTATAGATTGTAAGATGAGCCTTGGCGGTAAACGAATATTCGGAGACAGTAAGACTTTGCTGGGATTTGTGGGTATGATGCTTGGAACTTCAATATTTTCTATAATATGGGGCCTTATTTTAAAGATTTCAGGCTTGGAAAGCTGTAATCTTATCTACAAATATCACGGCAATACATTTATTTTTAATATGCTTACAGGTATGTTGTTCGGTTTTGCATATATGATATTTGAATTGCCAAACAGCTTTATAAAGAGAAGATTTGATATTGATGCAAGTCATAGAGGAAGATTTCCGGTTAATATATTTGTATTTATCTATGACCAGACGGATTCAATGCTCGGTGTGATATCGGTACTTGCAATACTTGGCAGGCTTACCTTGCCTGAATATATTTTTGCCGTTTGTCTTGGCGGTATTACACATATAGTTGTCAATCTGGTCTTGATAGTGTTTGGAGTAAGAAGGTATTTATAAGATGAAGAAGCTGTTTTTAGGGGTGTATCACCCAAGTGTTATACTGACATATATCGGAGCGGTGATATCGGTATTCGGAATATTCTGTGTAAATGATTTGTATCTTGCCACCATATTGTTGATGGTTGCAGGGCTTTGTGACGCCTTTGACGGGATATTTGCAAGAATGTATAAGAGGACGAAGCTGCAGGAAGATTTCGGAGTGCAGATAGATTCACTGGCAGACCTTATCTCATTCGGAGTATTTCCGGCAAAGATATACAGAGCATTTTTTTTCGATTGTATTTATGTTTCCACCGTTTTATTAAGCTTTTATATTTTGGCTGTAATAATAAGATTGGCATATTTTAATTGTACTGCAGATGAAGACAAAGAACATTTTACAGGGCTGGCGGTTACATACTCGGCATTTTTTATATCACTCTATGTGGTGCTTTGTAAGTATATAAAAGTACTTTCGGTAATACCGATAGAATATCTGTATGTGCTGCTTATACTCGGATTTTTGTGGAATAAGAAGATAAAAAAGCCGAATATCTATGTAAGAATAGGGTTTTTGGTACTTGCAATTGTATTTATAGTATTACTTTTATAGGTGATTATGAAGATAAAAGACAGGAAAACGGGAAAGGTAATAAAAGAAGAGGAAGACTCTGTAAGTATAATCAAGTTTTTGTATCACAGTTTAGTAGGCAGAATAGTCCTGAAATTTATATTTTCAAGAATTTATTTTTCAAAGCTGCTTTCAATATACTATAAAAGCACTCTGTCAAAGAAAAAGATAAAAGACTTTGTAAAAAAATATGATATGGATAAAAGTCTTTTAAATAAAGATTTTAAAAGCTTTGACGATTTCTTCAAAAGAAAAGAAGATGTGGTTGCAGACAGTGAAGGCTTTGCGGCAACTGCAAGCGGAAAGATAAGAGTATTTAAGATAGGTGAGGATAAGGGGCTTTATCTTGGCAATAAAAAACTCAGGATAATGATAAAGGGAAATGTTTATAACATTGACAAATTGTTGAAAGAGCCTCTGCCTGAGTGGGCAAAAGGTGGATATCTTCTACTTTACAGGCTCAGTCTTTGTGATTATCACAGGTATATTTATCCTGTAAACGGTGTACTTGTTAGAAGAAGAAGTATCGCAGGCAGGCTTGAAAGTGTAAGAAGAGATGCGGCATATTGGAGGGCATTTACAGAAAATAAAAGAGAAGTTGAGTACTGGCATACAGCATTCGGTGATATAATACATATGGAGATAGGGGCGATGCTTGTCGGACATATCCACAACAATAGGAAAAGAAGTTTCAAAAAAGGCGCTGAAAAGGGATACTTTTCATATGGAGGTTCAAGCATTGTTGAGATTGTCGGTAAGGGTATAGAGATAGACGGTGATATTTTAAAAAACAGTGAAAGAGGTTTTGAGACGAAAATAAAAATAGGGGAGAGAATAGGCTATGGAAGTAATAAAGCGACTTAGGATTTATTTTAAAGAGATGTATCCGATAATACCCAGGCTGTGTCTGGGATATATTGTATTTCTTGAAATATACTTTATGGTGCTTTTAAACCACGGAGTGAGCGGAAAGCGGCTGCTTGAGTTTAGCAAGATAGAAGGGCAGGCCGACTTTATATCATATTTTAAGCAACATGATGTTTGCGGTATTCTTATAGGCGGTTTTACGGTTTTCAGTTTTTTACTCTGGCTAAGAATTGCGGATGATTTTAAGGATTATGAACTGGATTGCAGACTGTTTGCCACAAGACCGCTGCCGTCGGGGAGAGTACATAAAAAAGACTTGAGGATTTTTGCTTCTATATTGATAGGTGTAACTCTACTTATAAATATTTTGTTTATGAGAAACTTTATCTTCTGTCTGATACTCTATACCTACGGAAGTCTTATGGCGGTGTGGTTTTTCCAAAAGCATAAGATAGCCAAGTCGTTGCCTCTTGCCTTGGTAACACATAATCCTGTACAGATAATACTGAATATCTATGTTATTTCATATGCTATAATGAAGTATAAGCTGCCTGTATTTGATATTACAAACCTGATGGCTGTAATGACTTTGTACTTCCCGGCACTTATCTGGGAGATTTCAAGAAAGATCAGAGCGCCGAAGGAAGAAACGGAGTATGTGACCTACTCCAAGCTTTTCGGTTATAAGAAATGTATTGATTTTGTCTTTCTTTTGACCTGGCTTGATATATTCACAAATATTGTATTGGTTTGGAATCTGAATAAGATTTCGGTAGCGGCATTACTTATAAATACATTGTGGTGTTCAGTGAAGTTTATTGAGTACAAGAAAGACCCTACAAAGTATAGGATTGTAAGTAAGGTGGAGAGGTACACATATATACAGGAATGTATGATGATTGCAACTATTGTAATCTATTTGATATTTGGAAAAATTTAGAAAGAGGTTATTATGAAGTACGATTTTTTGATTGTAGGAGCCGGACTTTTCGGAGCGGTATTTGCATATGAGGCAAAAAAGAGGGGCAAGAGTGTATTGGTGATTGATAAGAGAGACCATATTGCAGGAAATATATACACTGAAAATGTGGACGGAATAAATGTTCATAAATACGGAGCGCATATTTTCCACACCTCAAATAAAGAAGTCTGGGATTATATAAACAATTTTGCAGAGTTTAATAATTATATCAACTCACCTGTAGCAATATATAAGGATGAGCTTTACAATCTGCCTTTCAATATGAATACTTTCAGTAAGCTTTGGAATATAAAGACTCCGAAGGAAGCAAAGGAAAGGATTGAGGAGCAGAGAAGGGCTTCAGGTATAGATAATCCTAAAAACTTGGAAGAGCAGGCTATATCTTTGGTAGGAAAAGATGTATATGAAAAGCTTATAAAGGGATATACCGAAAAGCAGTGGGGCAGAGATGCAAAGGAGCTTCCGGCATTTATTATAAAGAGACTTCCTCTGAGATTTACCTTTGATAACAACTACTTTAATGACAGATATCAGGGAATACCTATAGGCGGATATACGGGTATTGTAGAAAATCTTCTTGACGGTATTGAGGTAAGAACAAATACGGAGTACAAAGACTTTATAAAGGAAAATCCCGATATAGCCGACAAAACGGTATATACCGGAATGATTGACGAGTTCTTTGACTACAAGCTCGGAGTACTTGAATACAGGAGAGTATATTTTGAGGATGAGAGACTTGATACGGACAACTATCAAGGAAATGCCGTAGTAAATTATACAGAGAGGGAAGTACCTTTTACCAGAATTATAGAGCATAAGCATTTTGAGTACGGCAAGCAGGACTTTACCATCATTTCAAAGGAATATCCTACAGAGTGGCAAAAGGGTGAGGAACCGTATTACCCTATAAACAATGAAAAGAACAATGCACTCTATGAAAGCTATGTAGTGCTTTCAAAAACCCGTCCTGAGATAATCTTCGGCGGAAGACTTGGCGCCTATAAGTACTACGATATGGACAAGGTGGTGGAAGCGGCACTTGAGTGTGTGGAGAAGAATTTATAGAATATGAAAAATGGTCAAAGAAAACATCCTTTGTTACTTGGTGTACTGTATGGAACGGCAATATATGGTTTAATGGTTTTTATTGAAGTGTATGGTATAAGCGATGCTACCGTAACTATGTTAATTATTCCTTTTATACTGTTTATATTTGCTTTGATATCACAAATGCGAAATATTGCATCTGCTAAAAAGGAGGAAGATGTAGATTATTGCCTGAATACATATTTTATATATAAATATATAACGATGCCTGTCGGATTAATCGCTGCAGGAATAGTAGGTACTCTTATTGTTACAATAATATGGATGATAATTAAGTGTTTAGAAGAACCGCTTATAATTATTTTGATTTTTTTCTTGGTTGTTTTTATTATTGCGATAATACCATGTTCGTTGATAGTATTTACCTTAATAGAGTTGCCGTGTTTTATATCAATGGATTACGTCTTAGGTATTACACAAAAAAAATATGGTATTACTTCTGTGGAAAGAAGAGCACATTTTTTATTGCAGATGATACCTGTGTTGGATATTATAGACGGACTGTATATAAGTATAAAGTATTGGAATAGAGGTAGGGGGTTGGCTGTTGTGTCTGCCGCTTTTACCCTTGGCGAAATAGTGTTGGTATTGTGGATTTATTTAGCAAATAGGTTTATATAAAAAAGTCAGGGAGTATTAAATACTCTCTGATTTTTTATTAAGAATGATAAATCCTATAAAAATCTAACCATATTGGATTTTTTGCTCTATTATCAATGCAGAAGCCTTGGTATAGTATAGGTATAAAGCAAAGAACTTACAAAGGAGGTGATTAAGTGTGGAGAACACAAATAAGATTGGTGGAATGATAAAGCGTTTTATCAAAAACAGAAACAGAACGGAAAAACAGATTGCAAGCGAACTTGGAATTAAAAACACAACATTTTCAGCGCAGCTGAATCGCGATACTGTCAGTGCAGAAACACTTTTTCGATTATCGGTATTACTTGATATAGATCTGAATTGGATGAAATATGCGCTTGGGTATCACGGTCAGGTGGGGTTTCTTGAAAGAGAGCAGATACCCAGAATGCAGGAGGAGTTCAGAGAAAATGAGCGGGCATTTGTTTTACATAGGATGGATGATTTGATAAATGCGAATCCGGGTAGCACAGCGGATGTAAGGAGGGAGCTTCTTAAGGAATTTCATGGTAATATGTTTTACCTTTTGGATGTACTCGTTCCGGATGAATTTGAACTTTTTTTGGTAGTAGAGAGAGGTAAGACAAAATACTATGTTGATACCAAAGAGGCACTGCCAAAGGGGATGTTTTCTTTTACAAATATGCGGCGTAAACCGATTGCATGTTTGAAGGACGGGAATAATGCATTGAATATTGTTATTGAAGATAGAAAGGATGAGATATGTATATAATATTTTGTAACATTGCGTATTTGAGATACTATGACGGTCGTATTGCCGGAGAGATGAATCCGACAACAGGAGGAAGATGGGTTCAGGAAAATGAAGATGCGCATGAAAAGTGGAATTTTTAAATATGGACGGAAGATGCTATGGTTTTGTTAAAGCTATAGGAGAGGAATTTCATATAGAAAAATTTGATGATAAATATAGACATTTTAATGAAACAAACAATGTTTTAGTAATTTGGTGTGCCGCACATCCACAAAGAGGTACCGTAATCGTCGGATGGTATGAGAATGCAACCGCGAACAGATTTTTAAAAGAAATGCGTTGTACACCTGCAAGCGGTATTGAAAGATATTACTGGTTTGAATGCAGTGCGGAGGATGCATATCTTTTGCCTGAAGATGAGAGAACTTTTACTATAGGAAGGGCGGCAAAAGACGGAATAGGAAAGGGATTCGGACAGTCAAATATATGGTTTGGGGAATCTGTATATGCCAAAGAGAATGTTATTCCAGAAGTATTGGAATTTATAGGTTCACATAAAGAAGACAGAATCAACACATTGACAAAGGAATTCCTTGATACCGGAGATAAAACACCTCTGACAAAAGAGGAAGAGGAATATGCAAACGAATTAACAGATGATCAAAACCTTGAATATCTGCCTTTCGGATACAGAATATATGCAAACAATCCGACTGCCGATAACGCATATGCTGTCGCTGTAGCATTAAATAACTGCTATCAGTACTCTATGGCAATACCTTGGTTTGAAAAGACCGTTGAACTGGATCCCGATGACATTTATGCAAGGGGAAAATTGGCATACATATATCAGCAGCTTGATATGTATGATAAATCTACAGAAACAGTCAAAGATTTACTTGATAGAATATCGGATGAAGAAGCCGACTTAAGAGACGAGCTATATTGTATATTGGCTGACAACTACTACTTTGACGGTAAGGTTGAAGAAGCAATCACATGGCTTGAGCGAGTTTTACAAGAGAGTAAGAATGAAGATTTGATCTCTTATACAACGGATACGCTCAAAAAGTGGAAAAACATTTAGAGTAATTCTAAATAAAAAAAGTAGTTTAATGATAGCTGTAAGAGTAGTGTAGCATGACTTTAAATGAATCACGCTACACTATGTTTTTATATTCAATTTCAATTATTTTTAGGAACAATTCCTTCTCTTATCATTCCATGCTCAATGACATTTTCGTTATCATCATAAACAAAGTAAAGATAATCAGATAAACCTGAGGTTAATCTGTAATAATCAGTATTTGAAATTTTTTTTCTTGGTTCGCCAAGATAACCCTCTACACGAGATTTACTTAGAACTCCATTTTGATCCGGTATTAATCCTATATTGTATGGGATAAAATCCAGATATGAGATTTTCTCAAGTGGACGAACTGAAATTTTTGTAACTGTTAATAAATTATCTTCCGGTTTTTCCTTTTCAAGCCTAAATGTTATAATGCTATTATCTGTAAAATATGTATAGTTATTTCTATCTTTTTCAGCAGGTTCTTTATATCGCTTAATGAGCATGTCCTCTTTAGCGCCAAGGACTACACCATTAATGTGTATTTTATTGGCAAATACGGCATTATCATAATCTAATAAAATACAATAACGGTTTTTATCTCCTTTAGCATTTGATATATCACCTAAGTGCTTTGTAAAGTTTTCTCTTGTAAGTTCTAGAGTAAGTGGTTTTGAAACAAGAAATTCTGTGGGTACAGAAATCTCATAATTTACATATGATATGGAATCATTTGCTATTATTAAAAGCAAAGCATTATTGTCAAGCCTCGGAAATATATATGGTGAAGAATACAAAGGATTTTCATCTAGACCGGGTGGGGTTATAGTAGTATCATAAAGTCTGGATGTGATTGCACCGTCATAAATTTCATCATATTTGATTGTGATAGTCGACGAGTCATTACTTAACTCCACATCACTAAGTTGTATATATTTGGCTATTTCTGGGAGTTTGCTAATAATATTTTTTAAACTGTCCTTATCAGTATGTTCATTAATAGTCAATTCATTTAAATTTTCATACGGAAAATAAATACTTTCTGATAAGGAAAGTTCATCATCTACTGAGGCTTGAGTCAGATCAATCTCTGATGAAGCAGTAGTTTTTTCTTCTTTGGAATGCTCTTGTGTTGAGATGGATTCACTTTCCTGTGCAGCAGATAAGGTTTGGTTCTCTTTGGATGCTCGGCATCCTGAAAGTGAGGACATTAAAAATGATAATAAGAATAAGGCAAATAGCTTCTTTTTTTCATTATAAATTCTCCTAAAAAAATATTTGAAGTTTACTCACTTAAATACTATCATTAAATATATAGCTTGTAAATATAGAGAAAAAAACTTCAAATTCAAGCCTTCAATTCAAGTATCAATTTAGAAGGTTTACAGTATTAAAATCATTTGTTCACATAGGTATCAGATTATTGATAATAGTCGTAGTAAAAGACAGCAAATAACTACAAAACCACCCATTTGGGTGGTTTTTGCTATTAATAGACATTTTAATAACGTTAAGCGACAGCAACATCAAAATAAAGTTACATAAAGACTTGAAGGTTCAAATTTAATTATACGTCAGTAGTTGCTTATATTATTGTTTGAAAAAAAGGTCAGTTGTTCATATTTTTACATCTTTATTTGTATTGTATATGATGTTTAAAAAAATTTTTTTCCCTGATCTGATACACACTCATCTAACATCCCTGCTTTATTTAAGCCTACTGCAATGGCAACAGACCTAGCTTGGCAATTTATAGACTTCTTAGGATTAAACTCAATATCTGTAAATGCTTCATATTCATTAAGAACATTCAGATATTCTTTATGAGTATATAAGGCGTTTATATATATCCAGTTGTAGAAAAAATCTTTTGGTTCTCTTCTAAATTTTGTACCAAATAGGTTGAATTCGAGTATATTACCGCTACTTTTTAATTTACCATACTTTTTGGCTTCCCAAGGTTCCATAGTATATATCTCTGTATACGGTCCTCCATGTTCAAATACCTTACTTCCTTGAAATATACATTCTAATTTATAGCTGCTGTCGTTTATAGTAGCTGATAAGTTGAATGCACTTAGTTTTACACCCAATTCATCCGTGCTTTTGGTTGATATCTCCAAGATGTTAGAGTCGCAATATTGCTCTTTATAGGCCTCGTGTAAAGATATAATTGACTTTTGCTTTTGGCTAATAGCAAATCCCGAGTAATATCTAAATTCAATTGATTTTTGTTTGTAAAACGGAAATGTATCCGTTGCAATAAATATAGGTCTATTTGCCATTCTTTACCTCTATATATTTAATCTTTGTATATTAGCCCTTTTTCCATTTCTTATTTTGGTGCTTAAAACGTGTGGTGAAGCAGAAAGTTCAGGGAAAATATACAAGTCAGGATATGATATATTGCGTTTATTTGCTTCGTTAACAAATATTTGCGCAATTTCTTTTGTTGCAAAGGCTATACCTAAAAAATAATCTACAGGAATTTCATGATATATCATAACTTCGGCCTGGTCATCTGTTGGACAACATTTTAGCAAATTATTTTCTCGGTGTCTAGTACCACGTATAGGGTTGTAAAGTTCATCTTCAAAGCATTTTGATAAAGCATATTCTCCTGAATTCAAGTGATGACCACACTCAGTGGCGGCGTTAAAAGGGGAAAACAGTGTATAATAGTCACATATTTTAGGATCTATAAAAATTACCCCCCATTTATATTTTTTATAGTTTTGTTCATTTCGCTTTTTGTAAAAATACCATAGGTTAGGATACTGTATTGAAAGAGAAATATAATCTGTACGGTTATCACGCCTATCTCGATCAATTTTTAATTAATTTATCTTCATCAATAAAGTCAGTTGCTAAAAATTCCACAGTTGTTATCTAGTATTGAAAGTAAGCTTTCTATAGTAGTCATATGACATAATTGTGTAACACACCTGCGATTAAATATATCTTGTAATGTAGTCATTGTTTATAACCTCCATATAGTTCGTAATATTTATATAAAATAATTAAAGTTCAGAATCACACATAGTATCAGTGTTTTTAATGCTGCCCTTAAGTCTATTGATAAATGAACTTTTTTTACGGGTAACTATTTTTTTAGTCGTAGCTGTATCATATTTTTTGGTTATATCACGATATAGCATGTTTTCAAAAGTATTATATCGCTTGCAAAGTTTAGGCTTTAGACCTCGTCTAAATATTATTTGATTACCTAATTTTATATTTAAGCAATCATTGGTTGTAATGTCGGCTCTCTCTGCAATGTTTTTTGCAGTTAGCAAATCGTTTGACCCCATATATACATATGTATCACAGTTATTAATGATAGTTGTAGAGCTAACAGGTCCATACAAAGATGATAATTGTGATTCGGATTGTATCAATAGTGTTGCCGAAATTCCTTTTTCTCTAAAAATAGAGATATATTGATCAAATAGTGGTACCGGACAACCTGTAGCAAAGTCATCTGCCAGAAAATGAACAGGAATTGGTAGTCTTCCATCACTCTGTATTTCACCTAATTCAAAAAGTTCTTTAAAAGTATGTGCATAAAACATATTTATAAAAAGTATTTATACTGGGATTAACAGGACTATTAGTAATAAACAATGCTGTTTTTTCTTTTAAAAATTTGTTAAAGTCAATTTTATGTTTCATCTTAAACATTTCTTTGAGCTCAGGAGTAAATACGGCTGTAGTAGAGGTTTTCAAAAATGATAATACACATCCTGCAGTTCTAATAGGTAGCCTTTTAAAGGACAGCCAGTTAACATATGCTAAGCTTTTTGGATTTTCTTCACCAATTTTGTCAAAGTATGAATCATGTGATGTAGCGAGGTGCACACATTTACTATTTGCGTCCGTACATTCCCAAATATCCAGTGTGTCAACCATATCTAAAACATCAGAAAAATTTGGGTTATCAACTTTCATAAATACATAAGATATTAATGCAATAAACAGTGATGTAGCTGACATATACCAGTATGGATCCTGAATGTTTTCACATTTTGAATTTGAACACACTATTGTTTTTGCTACAAATTGCAAATCTTGCTCGCTGTTAATAAACGCTAAAGGATCATATGATATATTGCCTTTTGTAGGATTAACGAAGTTAAGATCTAATACATTGTATCCTCTTTCTTTTAATAGTGGAGTATACTTATCTACTATTCGCCTTTTTGTTACGCTGGTAATTATATTTCTATTTTTGGATTCAAGTAGGAATGGTTCTGTTATCGAAACCGTTTTACCTGAACCGGAACCTCCTACTACAAGTACATTATTATTTATACCGGTTATGTTACAATCTGAACTGTATATACAGTCATTTCCGTTACCTAAAATAACTTTGTCGGTATTATCAATTTTTTCTGATTTGCTTATCATTACCATTCCTCCTCTTTTATGAAATCAATAATTTTTGAGAAATCTATTATCTCATCACATAGATTGAAACCTACAGCATCATTTGGCAGAAAATAGTGATCAAAACTTGTTGCAATATCAATTTCTTCTTTTGTTTTTCCGGTATGTTTTGCCAATATAGTATTTATTTTAGCGTTAGTTTCCAGCATACTATCAGAAATACTTTTTATGCTTGATACATTCCCTGACACACTTCTACCAAGTAGTGGTTGGTGTAACATTAGTTCACTGTTTGGTAGCATATATCTTTCATGTGCACATGCAAAAAGTACTGCTGCCATACTATAAGCTTTACCTCTACATATCATTCTGATAAGTGCATTTGAACCGATAATAGAGTCATATATAAGTAATCCACTGTTTAGTTCTCCACCCATACTATTGATGAGTACTGTGATAGGGCTGTCTGATTCTGAATTTAGCTCCAATAGTTTGTTCGTAAAATCGATAGCTAAATCTTCGTTTATTTCTCCGCTGATACTTATACAACGTTTGCTAAACAGCTTTGTTTCAAGTGGAACTTGACATATGCCGTTATTTGTTTTCAGTAAAGTAGTACTATTCATACTTTCTCCTTAAAAATTTTAAAATTATTACCTTGGATAGTTACAAGGATTTATTTAGTGCTACTTTTTAATCCGGATTTGAAGTATGTGTTGATTATAGTATTTGTAGATGAAAAAAAGTATATGAACATCAGAGGGTGAAATTATAGACATTAATTACGGAACTTATTTGTAAGTATTGAATTTGTTTAGTATAATATAGACAATGAAAAGTTTTTTATGGACATAAATAAAGGAGGGCATAATAGTAGCAAAATGAGAGAAAATGAGCCTATTACAATAACAAAATTAACAGAGTATTTAGTTGACAGATATGATCTAAGTACAGCAGGTAGATCTTGTTTGGATTATAGTAGAAGTGATGGTCTGGGTGGGTATAGAAAGAAAATAGAGCGAATACTTAAAAATACAAAACATGGAAATATGCGTCTGTATGATTGGTGTTCGCGTGGGGGTGTTAGGGAAATTAGTATTAATATGTTTATAAAATACTGCTTTCCTGAATGGAAATCTTACCTGGAGGGAATGAAAGAGAATTTTAGTAAGGATAAAATGGAAATTGATTGCAAAAAATATGAGGATTTAAACGAACCGGAGTTAACGGATGAGGAAAAGTATTATGAGGAAATGGATATATCTGAGGAACGATGGTATGAGTATAGCGAGAAAGTTTTACATGAATATGGGACACGATTAATGATTGAGGGTATATTTAAAGCACTGTATGGTGAATTTGACTGGGAAAAGTTAGAGTTTGACTTAGAAAGAAGAGAAGAATATTATGACCCGAACAATTGGTATAAGTTTTCTGATTATGTGAATGACTTTGGTGAGATTGTTAGTTATACATCAGATCAGATTGAAAAAATTCGAATGAAAACAGAGATGTTATGTAAAGAATATGAGAATTCTATAGGTAATTTAAGCTCATTTGAAAAATTATATAAAGAAGAAAAAAATATTAAATCCAGTTTAAATGATATAATAGAAAAAGAGAATAATAATGAGGAACAACTCAAAAAGTAGCCAGAATGATAAAAGGACTTAAATAGTTTAGTACTTGAATTTTTTTCTGTAAGTGTCAATCAGTACAAAGGTATTCTATAATAAAATAAAAAAATCATAGGTGACTTTTTTATTGTGAAAGAAGAGAGAAGAAACCTGTATGTAGGTCATAATGATAGAAGGTAAAAAGAAATATCATTTAGCAATTAACATTTATAATAATAAAAAAGGGCCACCTGTTAAAGTCTTCTCAGGCTTTCAGGTGGTCTTATAATATTTATTTAATTTGCCCTCGGTCCTACACTTGCCTGTGTAGAAACTGTAGAGGTTTCCTGTGCGGTGGTGCTTTCCGCAATTACAGGGGTCATAGCACCTGAAGCGTCAATGTTGTACTCCGTGCCGTTTACATTTACTGTAGTGTTTGCAAGCATCCTGCCGTTCTCGTCAAGGTAGTATGAAACATTATTTACATTTATCATACCCTTTGACATGGCGCCTGAGCCGCTTAGGTAGTACCAGTTGTTGTTGTCATTTATCCAACCTGTCTTCATTGCACCGCTCGGTGACAGGAAGTATCTGTTGTTGCCTGAGTCGATCCAGCCGGTTTTCATCCTACCTGAGTCGTCCATATAGTACCAAGTACCGCCGTCATTGACCCAACCTGTTCTCATAGAACCTGAACCGTCAATGTAGTACCAACCGTTATCCTGCTTTAACCAACCGGTTTGCATAGCACCCGAATCGGTCATAAAGTACTTGTTTCTGCCGTCATTTATCCAGCCTGTCTGCATCTTACCGGTATTATCCATATAGTACCAGCTGCCTCTGTCATTAACCCAACCTGTCTGCATCTTGCCGTTATTGTCCATATAGTACCAAGTACCGCTTTCATTCAGCCAACCCTTAGACATGGCGCCGCTTGGAGCAAGGAAATATCTTGAATTTCCGATATCTGTCCAGCCTGTAAGCATTTTACCGGTATTGTCAAGATAATATCTTTGGTTTCCGGTATCAACCCAGCCTGTCTGCATTTTACCCGACTTGTCCATAAAGTACCAGATATTACCGTCACTTATCCATCCTGTTGCCATAGCGCCTGAAGGGTTCAAGAAGTAGGTATCTTTGCCGTCTACCAGCCAACCTGTCTGCATCTTACCGTCTTTGTCGGAATAGTATCTCTTATTGCCGTCGGCATACCAGCCTGTCTGCATCTTTCCGTCACTGTTGTCAAGATAGTACCAGGAGTTGTTCTCATTGTACCAACCCTTCTTTGCGGCACCGCTGTTTTGCGGATCAAGGTAGTAGGTTGCATTGTTTTCGGTATACCAACCTGTCTTGGCTACACCGTCTGAGTCCATGTAGTATGAGTTCTTATTGTCATGAACCCATGCATTCTTTACCATGTTATAGTCTTTGAAATAATATCTTTTGCCTGCGATAGTTCTCCATGTAGTTGAAGGAATCTTATCACTGAAAGACTTATACTGGAAGTCGATATCGACATTTCCGTTTATTCCGTTGACTTTACCTGTACTGGTAGCCTGCCACATAACAGGATTCGGATATGAATGCTTACATTGTATCTGGCAACCCAGATATCGTATTTTTTGAGTGCGTTCATATCAAGCTTGTTGGCAATCCAGTAGTCATTTGCGTATACGATAGGGTAGTAGCCTGCAGCTTCAACCTTGTCGCAGAATTTTTTGATAATTGCGGTGAGCTGATCCTTAGGCAATTTACCCTGAGTATTGGCGTCCTCCACATCAAATGCTACAGGATAAGATATAGGATAGTCCTTTATAATATCCAGAACAAAGTCAGCCTCGGCTTCAGCCTGCTCGACGCTCATCGCATATGAGTAGATATAGACACCCAGTTTGATGCCTCTTTTATTTGCTTCCGACAAATTTTTTCTTATAACAGGGTCTATCTGGCCCTTATATCTGGTTCCGTGTAATATGAATTGTACATCATCTGCCGCAACCTTGTCCCAGTCTACATTGCCCTGATAATGTGAAAGGTCGATACCTCTTGCCACTACACCTGAAAGTGAAGAGCCGTCAAGCATCTGATAGACTCCGGGGCTTTGCATAGTCCACTCATTGGCTGCAAATGCAGTCATAGGAGTGAGTAAAGACATAGCAAGTGAAATGGATATGGCGGCTTTTGAAAATTTATTTAAATGCATGATTTACCTCTATTTCGGTCCTGATGTTTCGCCGGGCTTTAATCCGACTTCGTCTTTACTTGTAGAACCGTTACCTTTTTTTGTTTCATCTGCCGGAGATTTAGGCTTAGCCTCTCCTGAAGGGCTGTTTGATTTGCCGCTTTCAGAGCCGGACTTTGTTTCATCTGTCGGTGCGGCAGGTACGGTAGGCTCTGTAGCTGAAGTAGAGGTATTTTTGCTATCGCCTGACTTTGTCTCGGCAGGTTTTGCTTCGGCCGTTTTACTTTCACTTGGTTTGCTCTCGGCAGGTTTGGACTCACCTGACTTGGTCTCACCCGGTTTTGATTCAGCCGACTTAGTGTCACCCGGAGCGGGTACTACACTTGGCTGACCTGAAGAAGCGCTCTTTGACTGATTTTCCGAAGAGGACTTTGTGCCGTTGGTGGCTTCAGCCTTAAGTATTCCCGGTATAGCATTAGTGACACTGCTAGGGAGTGCCACTGAGATTTGTACATACACCATGTGTATCAAAGGTATATTCTTTTCCTTCTATAGTTATGGTTTTACCGGCAACTATCTTTCCTTCTTCGTCGAAGTAATAGTATTTGTCATTTGACTTCAGCCAACCCTTAACCATATGTCCTTGTTCATTGAAGAAGTAGGTTGTACCTGCTATCTTTTTGAAACCGAAGCTCATCTTGCCGTGGTTGTCACCGGCAGCTTCTTCCATATAGTATTTGTGGGTACCGTCATTGACCCAACCGGTCTTCATGGAGCCGTCAGGATTGAAGTAATAGAAAATACCGTCAATCTGATTCCATGAGGTACACATTTTTGCGGCACTTGAGAAGTAATATGTCTTGTCACCTACTTTAGTCCAGCCGAATGCGGCTCTTCCGTCAGGTTTGAAATAGTACCATGATCCGTCCATCTGTCTCCAGCCTGTAGCCATAGCACCTGAAGCTCTTAAGTAGTAGTAATTTGAATCGCTCTTAAGCCATGAACCCTGTACAAGGTTACCTCCGCTGAGTGTATAATACCATTCGTTTCCTACTTTGAACCAACCTGTAGCCATTATTCCGTTTGACTTGAAATAATACCACTTTGAATCAATATTTTTCCAACCTGTAGTCATGATACCTGTGGACAAATCCATATAGTAGTAGCCGTTTGAAGACTGTAACCAGCCTTTGTGCAGTTGATTATTATCATCAACATATGTCCAGGTACCGTTGTTTGATTTCCAACCGTTATTAGATGCATATACCGCAGAAACAGCGGAAAGTGAAAGCAGTCCGCTAATTGCGCCTGTAACCAGCATCTTTTTTATAGTTTGCTTCATATTTCCTCCTTATATTGTTATGGATAAAATTAAACGATAAGGACACGCTGAGAGCGGATCTGTTACGTTTGGATTTATACCCGTTATTACTTTTATTATAACATCTTCCCTAACAATAGAACAGTGTATATATTATAACAAATATTTACGATTTACAGAACACCGATTTATATTCTTTTAGAAACAAAAGTTGCTGTAATAAGCTACATTTAAAATAGATTCTTAAATGTATTATCTAAAAAAATTTATAGATAATAGTATTTTTTTGTATAGTTTTTTTGTAGTGTTAGTCTTTAATTTAACAATGATATTGATAAAAAAACACTAATATAGACAAGGTGAGAATATATAGGTATAATGGTAAAACCGTAGAAAATAAATTCCGATATTGAAAGTTTTTACGGTTTTGGAGTATATTAGGAGGTGAAAGATTATGGAGGCCTTAAAATATTTATCACTCATTTCTCAAGTAGGTTTTACCATGGTTACGCCTGTTTTACTCTGCACATTTGTAGGTATTAAGCTTGAGGAAAAGTTTCATTTTCCTTTTATCTTGATATTTTTGCTGCTTGGAGTGATAAGCGGATGTATGTCGGGGTATAGGCTTATAATGAATTCTCTAAAGAAGATGGAGAAAGACGATCAAAAAAAGGACCTGCAGATAAAAGAAAACAGTTTTGTTTTACCGAAGAAAGAAAGTAGGATTTTTAAGAAAAAGGATGAGTAAGGATACAAGAAGAACATGCCTTTATATGGGTATCGGTGTTTTGATTTATGAGATCATTTTAAGCCTTGCAGCTATTCCTTTTGCAAGACTTATGAAGTACTCGGTCTCTTCTATGGAACTTGGTATACTGGTAGGAACTGTTTTGGTATTGGCTATGGTTGTGGATATGGGTATATCCACTGAGGACAGTCTGTACGGGGGGACCCCTTCTTATGCACAGAGAAAGATTATGATACATTCTTTACTCAGGAAGGCGGTTTTATTCGTTGTTGTAGCAATATTTTGGAACAGTAGATACATAAATGCACTCGCGATTGTTATATCCGTTTTCGGATTGAAGTCAGGCGCATATATGTATCCACTGTTTAAAAAAATATTTGAAAAAAGAAGAAAGGAGGAGACATGAGCTTAAGTATTTTAGCTGAAAGTGCAGGTGGAGCCAAAAATTTGGATTTCATGATTCACGGCCTATATAAGTATAAGCTGTTCGGTCAGGAACTCTATTTGACTACGACTACAGTTTCCTTGGTGATTGTTGTTGTATTGATTACCATATTTGCTATATTTGCAAATAGGGCAATAAAGGCATCGGATCCATATGAAGCTCCAAGCGGTTTTGTAAACTTCTTGGAATGTGGTATTGAAGCCTTAGAGTCTATGACAGATACTATTCTTGGCGGAAACAAGGACAGATTCTTGAATTATATAGGAACAATCTTTATCTTTATTTTTGTTTCAAACTTTAGCGGTTTGTTGGGACTGAGAAACCCTACGGCGGACTACGGTGTTACATTCTTACTCGGATTATTTACATTCCTTATAGTAAATTTCCAGGGTATCAAGAACAGAAAATTAAAACACTTTACATCGCTGTTTGAACCAATCCCATTACTTTCCCAATCAATGTTATTGGTGAGATAGCAAACCCGATATCCATTTCATTGCGTCTTTTTGCAAATGTGCTTTCAGGCGTTTTGATCATGGGACTTTGGTACGGTATGATGCCGATCTTTTTAAAGATAGGTGTACCGTCATTCTTACATCTGTATACAGATGTGTTCTCAGGAGCATTACAGACATATGTTTTCTGTATGCTTAGTATGGTTTATATCAATGACAAATTAGAATAGTTCATTAGATAAAGTATTTTCAGGATTTGAGTAGTTTTTTGTCTACTTGATATCATATATTTTGGAGGTTATTTATGAATATGACAGGACAGGATTTTATATTTGGTTGCTCCGCTATAGGTGCAGGACTTGCAATGATAGCAGGTATCGGACCGGGTGTAGGACAGGGTATCGCTGCAGGACATGGTGCGGCAGCTGTAGGTAGAAATCCGGGAGCAAGAGCGGATATCACATCAACAATGCTTCTCGGACAGGCCGTTGCCGAGACAACAGGTCTTTACGGACTCGTTGTTGCTATGATTCTTATGTTTGTTAAGCCTTTCGGCGCTTAATTTGGAGGGTTTATGGAAAGACTGATAGGATTTGACCCTCAGCTTTTGGCTGATTCAGCCATTACAGGCTTTGCGGTCCTTTTCTTGTTCTTTATTCTTTCCTATTTGCTTTTTAATCCTGCAAAGGAAATGCTCAAGAAAAGAAGAGAGCGTGTAGCGGGAGATTTGGATAGCGCAAAAGAGGCGAAGGCACAGGCTGAAGCTCTTAAAGCGGAATACGAAGAGAAGTTGGCAGGTTTCAAAAAGCAGGCCGACGCTATCTTGGAAGACGCAAGAAAAAGGGCAAAGGATAGAGAAATGAAATCATAGAAGAGGCAAGAGCCGAAGCTATGAGAATTACTGACAGAGCTAACAATGAGATAGAGCTGGCAAAGAAGAAAGCCATGGAAGAAGTAAAGTCAAATATTGTGGATGTGGCTTCGATTATTGCAAGCAAGGCGGTCAATTCTGCAATGAATGTAGAAGTGCAGGATAGACTTGTCGAGGAGACTTTAAAAGAAATCGGAGATGGTACATGGCAAAATTAGTGTCCAAAGTATATGGAGATGCTTATGTGTCGGTAGTATCTGATAAAAATAATTTAAATGTTGCACTTGATGAGATAAAGGCAATAAAAGATATTTTTGTAAAAAATGAAGATATTGCATTGCTCCTTGACTCTCCTAAGATGGACGACGAGGAGAAGGTATCATTTTTGAAGGGAATATTTGAGCATCATGTGAGTGAAGACTCCATGGGACTTTTGCTTACCGTTATCGAAAAAAAGAGACAGGCGGAGCTTTTACCTATACTTGACTATGTTACGGATTGTATAAAAGAGCTTTTGCTTATAGGAAAGGCAACGATTACCACCGCATTGCCGCTGGATGATGCAAAGAAAGAGAAAATTGTGGAGGAGCTTATAAAGTCTTCAAAGTACAAATCTCTTGAGGCGGAGTATATAGTGGATGAGAGTATTCTGGGCGGTATTGTCATCAGAATAGGTGACAGAGTTGTGGATTCAAGTGTAAAAACCAGAATTGAAAAGATGCGAAAAATGCTATCATAAGCCGTATTACCGGCAAAAAGTTTAAAGAAAAGAGGTACGAGTCTAGTGAATCTAAGACCTGAAGAGATCAGCTCAGTTATAAAAGAGCAGATAAACAAGTATTCAACTAAACTCGAGGTATCGGATGTAGGTACTGTTATTCAGGTAGCGGACGGTATTGCAAGAATACACGGTCTGGCTAAGGCTATGCAGGGTGAGCTTTTAGAGTTCCGGGAGATGTCTACGGCATGGTTTTAAACCTGGAAGAGGACAATGTTGGTGCTGTTTTACTTGGTGATAAAAGAAATATCAGCGAGGGTGATACAGTAAAGACCACAGGCAGAGTTGTTGAGGTTCCTGTAGGTGATGCACTTACAGGAAGAGTAGTAAACGCACTCGGTCAGCCTATAGACGGAAAGGGACCTATAACTACAGATACCTTTAGAAGAATAGAGAGAGTTGCACACGGTGTTATCGAAAGAAAATCCGTAGATACACCGCTTCAAACAGGAATAAAGGCTATTGATGCCATGATTCCTATAGGAAGAGGACAAAGAGAGCTTATAATCGGTGACAGACAGACAGGTAAGACTTCTATCGCCGTAGATACAATCATCAACCAAAAGGGACAGAATGTTCATTGTATCTATGTTGCTATAGGACAGAAGGCTTCCACTGTTGCATCAATTGTAAAGACTTTTGAGGATTACGGTGCTATGGACTACACCACAGTAGTAGTTTCTACCGCAAGTGACCTTGCACCGCTTCAATATATCGCACCTTACTCAGGCTGTGCTATAGGTGAGGAGTGGATGGAAAGAGGAGAGGATGTACTGGTAGTATACGATGACCTTACAAAGCATGCTGCCGCATATCGTACACTTTCACTTCTTCTTAAGAGACCGCCGGGCCGTGAGGCATATCCGGGTGATGTATTCTACCTTCACTCAAGATTACTTGAGAGAGCGTCAAGACTTTCAGACGACCTTGGCGGCGGTTCACTTACCGCATTGCCTATTATAGAGACACAGGCGGGAGACGTTTCAGCGTATATTCCTACCAATGTTATTTCTATTACAGACGGTCAGATTTATCTTGAGACGGAGATGTTCAATGCAGGATTCAGACCTGCCATCAATGCCGGACTTTCAGTATCAAGAGTAGGTGGAGCCGCACAGATTAAGGCTATGAAGAAGATTGCAGGACCTATAAGAGTGGAGCTTGCTCAGTACAGAGAGCTTGCGTCATTTGCACAGTTCGGTTCCGAGCTTGATGAGGCTACAAAGAATCAGCTTGCACAGGGTGAAAGAATAAGAGAAATCTTAAAGCAGCCTAATTATAAGCCTATGGCGGTTGAATATGAGGTAATCATTATATTTGCAGCTACAAAGAAGCTCTTACTTGACGTGCCTACAGATAAGGTGCTTGAGTTCCAGGATAAGCTGTTCAGATTTATTGAGAGTAAGCATCCTGAGATAGCTGCTGAGATTAGAGATAAAAAGAAATTTCTGAGGATCTTGCAAAGAGACTTACAGATGTTATCAATGAATGTAAGAAAGCATAGTGCAGGTGTATTATGGCTTCAATGAAGGAAATAAAGCGTAGGCGTGCGGCGATACAAAGCACTGCTCAGATTACCAAAGCCATGAAACTTGTAGCTACGGTTAAGCTTCAAAAAGCAAGAGCAAAAGCGGACGCTTCCAAGCCTTACTTTACCGTAATGTATCAGACTATAGCATCAATGCTTGAGAAAAGTGAGAATATATCTCACAAGTATCTTAAGAAAAATGACGGCGGTAAGATAGGCGTATTGGTTATTACAGGTAACAGAGGTCTTGCGGGAGGCTATAACAATGCTGTAAGCAGGCAGGTAATAAGCGAATTCAAAAGCAATGAAACACTTATATACGCAGTAGGTAAAAAAGGTAGAGATGCGCTCTTACACAAAGGCTTTGAAGTAGAGGGAGACTTTTCAGAGATTGTGGAAGAGCCGCTGTACAAGGATGCTGCAGATATTACAAAGGTATTGCTTGACGACTATGAAACCGGAAAGCTCTCAGAGATTTATGTGATATATACCAATTTCAAGAACACGGTTGTACATGACCCCGTACTTTTGAAATTGCTTCCTATCAGTAAGGAAGATTTATTGCAGCCTGAGACTACGGAAAGTGAGGGTGCGAGAGCCCTTATGAATTATTCTCCCAATGAAGATGAAGTATTGGATGCTATAATTCCAAAATACATTTCTTCTGTTATTTACGGTGGTTTGATGCAGTCTGTCGCTTCGGAAAACGGAGCGAGAATGACAGCTATGGATTCTGCAACATCAAATGCGGAAGAACTTATAGATAAGCTCGGCTTACAGTACAACAGAGCTCGTCAGGGTGCTATCACTCAAGAGCTTACAGAGATTGTAGCGGGAGCCAACGCCATAGAATAGTGGAAGAGGAAGGAGAAAAGTTGATGGCAGAGCCAAATATTGGCAAAATAACCCAGATTATCGGTGCCGTTTTGGATATTCAGTTTTCAAGAGGACACTTGCCGCAGATCAATGAGGCAATACAGATAGATACAGCCGACGGCGTACTTACAGTAGAAGTTGCACAGCATCTGGGAGACGATATAGTAAGAACCATTGCCATGGGAAGTACGGACGGACTTGTACGTGGAATGGAAGCAAAAGCAACAGGTGCACCTATTTCAGTACCTGTAGGTGAGAATACTCTGGGTAGAATTTTTAACGTACTTGGAGAACCTATTGATAAGAAGGAAGCTCCTAAGGTTGAGGAGTATCTTCCGATACATAGAAAAGCTCCAAGTTTTGAGGAGCAGTCAACTCAGACCGAGATTCTTGAGACAGGAATCAAGGTAGTTGACCTTCTATGTCCATACCAAAAGGGTGGAAAGATAGGACTCTTTGGAGGTGCGGGTGTAGGTAAAACCGTACTTATTCAGGAGCTTATCAGAAATATAGCAACAGAGCACGGCGGATATTCCGTATTTACAGGTGTAGGTGAGAGAACCAGAGAGGGTAACGACTTATACCACGAGATGACCGAGTCGGGCGTTATCAATAAGACCACCATGGTGTTCGGTCAGATGAATGAGCCGCCGGGTGCGAGAATGAGAGTAGGACTTACAGGACTTACAATGGCGGAGTATTTCAGAGATAAGGGTGGAAAGGACGTACTTCTTTTCATCGACAATATCTTCAGATTTACACAGGCAGGTTCGGAGGTTTCAGCGCTTCTGGACGTATGCCTTCAGCCGTAGGTTACCAGCCCTACACTTCAGACAGAGATGGGTGCGCTTCAGGAGAGAATCACTTCTACAAAGAACGGTTCCATCACATCTGTTCAGGCCGTATATGTGCCTGCGGATGACCTTACAGACCCTGCTCCTGCAAATACATTCGCTCACCTTGACGCTACCACAGTTCTTGACCGTTCTATAGTTGAGATGGGTATTTATCCGGCTGTAGATCCTCTGGGTTCAACTTCAAGAATACTTTCACCTCATGTAGTGGGTGAGGAGCATTATGAAGTTGCTCAAAGAGTACAAGAGGTATTGCAAAAGTATAAAGAGTTACAGGATATTATTGCCATGCTCGGTATGGATGAGCTTTCAGAAGATGATAAGCTTACAGTAGCAAGAGCAAGAAAGATCCAAAGATTCCTTTCACAGCCTTTCTTTGTGGCAACACAGTTTACAGGTATTGAAGGAAAGTATGTACCTCTGTCAGAGACCATCAGAGGATTCAAAGAGATTCTTGACGGTAAGCATGATGATATACCTGAGCAGTATTTCCTCAATGCGGGAACTATTGATGAGGTTGTAGAGCGTGCCTCTAAATAGGAGGTAGTATGGACAAGTTTGCATTAAAGATAATGTGCCCCGACCATGTTTTTTTTGAAGGGGATGCTACTATGGTCGAATACACCACAACACAGGGAAATGTCGGTATATATGCCAAGCATATCCCTATGGTAAATGTAATAGCACCGGGTAAGCTGACTATTCACTGTGAAGACGGCAGTGTTAAAAACTGTGCACTTCACTCAGGCTTTTCCGAAATATTACAGGATAAGGTTACCATACTTGCAGACTCATGTGAGTACGGTGATGAGATAGATGTTGTCAGAGCCAAAGAGGCGAAGGAGAGAGCAGAGAAAAGACTCTCACAAAGAGACGGTGTGGACATCGCAAGAGCCGAACTGGCACTCAGAAGAGCATTGGTTCGTCTGGATGTAGCAGGAAATAAATAAATAAATAAATAATAAGGATTGTATGTTATTTTCTTGAAAAATGAGGATAATGCATACAGTCCTTTTTTATTTCTTCACAGTTTTATTAAATTATGGTATTATAAAAGTTATTGAAAGTTACACATATAAAGGCTTTGAGGGTAAAAGCCCCGGCGAAAGTGAGGACACAAAATGAAGGGTATTATATTAGCAGGCGGTAGCGGTACAAGATTGTATCCGCTGACAAAGGTTACATCAAAACAGCTACTCCCTATATATGACAAGCCGATGATTTATTATCCTATTTCCGTACTGATGGAGGCAGGTATCAGAGATATACTTATTATCTCCACACCGGATGATACACCAAGATTTAAAGAATTGCTTGGAGACGGTGCACAATTCGGACTGAAATTAGAATATGCAGTTCAGCCAAGCCCGGACGGATTGGCACAGGCGTTTATCATCGGTGAAAAGTTCATTGGCGATGAGCCGGTGGCAATGATACTTGGCGACAATATATTCCATGGACACGGACTTAAGAACCATTTAAAATCGGCAGCTTCAAAGGAGGAGGGAGCTACCGTATTCGGATACTATGTAGACGATCCTGAGAGATTCGGTATAGTGGAGTTTGATAAAAACGGTAAGGCCGTTTCAATAGAAGAAAAGCCTGAAAAACCGAAGAGTAACTATTGTGTCACAGGACTTTATTTCTATGACAATGATGTGGTGAAATATGCCAAGGAATTAAAGCCTTCAGCCAGAGGAGAGCTTGAGATTACAGATCTTAACAGAATTTATCTTGAAAAAGGTGAGCTTGAGGTGAAGGTACTCGGACAGGGCTTTACATGGCTGGATACGGGAACTCATGAGAGTTTAGTCGAGGCTACCAACTTTGTATATACAATGGAAACACATCAGCACAGAAAGATAGCCTGCCTTGAGGAGATTGCATATCTGAACGGATGGATAAGCAAAGAAGAGCTTCTAAAGGCATATGAGATCTTTAAGAAAAATCAGTACGGAAAATATTTAAAGGATGTATATGACGGCAAGTATATCGACCACATACATCAAGCGTAAAATAAAACAGACGAGGTTAATATGAAAATTATTGTTACAGGCGGTGCCGGATTTATCGGCGGAAATTTGTTCACTATATGGTAAATAAGTATCCTGAGGATATGATAATAAACTTGGATCTTCTTACCTATGCGGGAAACTTGGAGACATTAAAGCCGGTGGAGAATGCACCGAATTATAAGTTTGTAAAGGGTGATATCGCTGACAGAGCATTTATCTTCAAGCTCTTTGAAGAAGAAAAGCCTGATGTGGTTATAAACTTTGCGGCTGAGAGCCATGTAGACAGATCTATCACAGATCCTGAGAGTTTTGTAAGAACAAATGTAATGGGAACTACAACTCTACTTGATGCCTGCAGAACCTACGGAATCAAGAGATATCATCAGGTATCCACAGATGAGGTATACGGAGATCTTCCGCTTGACAGACCGGATTTATTCTTTACGGAGGAAACACCGCTTCATACATCAAGTCCGTACTCATCATCAAAGGCAAGTGCGGACCTTTTCGTACTTGCATACCACAGAACCTATGGTCTTCCTGTGACCGTATCAAGATGTTCAAACAACTACGGACCGTACCACTTCCCTGAGAAGCTTATACCGCTTATCATAAGCAGAGCGCTAGGTGACGAGGAGCTTCCTGTATACGGCAAGGGAGAGAATGTAAGAGACTGGCTCTATGTTACAGACCACTGTAAGGCTATTGACCTTGTAGTAAGAAAGGGTAAAGTCGGCGAGGTCTACAATATCGGCGGACACAATGAGAGAACCAATCTTGAGGTGGTAAAGACAATACTTAAGGCACTTAATAAGCCTGAGAGTCTTATAAAGTTTGTAACGGACAGACCGGGACATGACAGAAGATATGCTATAGACCCGACCAAGATAGAGACAGAGCTTGGATGGAAGCCTGAGTATACATTTGATACAGGTATTGTAAAGACTATTGAATGGTATCTTAACAATAAAGAGTGGTGGGAGCATATCATAAGCGGAGAATACACAAAGTATTTTGAAAATATGTATGGAGAAAGACTTTAATGAGAGTATTGGTAACAGGTGCAAAGGGGCAGCTTGGAAGCGACCTGCTTTGCGAACTTTCTAAAAAGAAATATAGAATCTGTAGGTATTGATATAGACGATCTTGATATCACGGATGCAGCCGCTACAAAGAGAGTGATTGAAAATATAAATAATGATGCCAAGATCGACGCTATAATTCATCTGTGCGGCATATACCGCAGTGGATGCGGCGGAGGATAATGAGGCCCTTGTTACAAAGATAAATGCCGAGGGTACAAAAAAATATAGCCGAGGTTGCAAAAAAACACTTGATGTCGCTATGATGTATATTTCAACAGACTATGTATTTGACGGAGAGGGAGAGCGTCCTTGGGAGCCTGATGATAAGAGAGCACCTCTTAATGTCTACGGTATGGCAAAAATATAAGGGTGAACTCTATGTCGAAGAATTACTTAAGAAATACTTTATAGTAAGAATTTCTTGGGTATTCGGACTTCATGGAAATAACTTTATCAAGACAATGATAAGACTCGGTAAGGAAAGAGGAGCTGTAAGCGTGGTCAACGATCAGATAGGCTCACCTACATATACACCGGACCTTTCAAGACTTTTGGTAGATATGATTGTAACTGACAAATACGGCAGATATCATGCAACCAATGAGGGGCTTTGCTCATGGTATGATTTTGCGGTTGAGATATTCAAGCAGGCAAAACTTGATGTAGCGGTAACGCCGGTATCTTCGGATGCATTTCCGGTGAAGGCGAAGAGACCGCACAACTCAAGGATGGATAAGTCCAAACTCACAGAAAACGGATTTGAACTTTTGCCGCCTTGGCAGGACGCACTTAGAAGATATTTGCTTGAATTGGGGGAAAACTGATGGGAAAATATTTCGGAACAGACGGCTTTAGAGGAGAGGCAAATGTAGACCTCACTGTAGAGCACGCATATAAAGTGGGCAGATTTTTGGGAAGCTACTACTCTAAAGACGGTAAAAAATGCAGAGTGGTTATAGGTAAGGACACCAGAAGATCAAGCTATATGTTTGAGTATTCTTTGGTTGCAGGACTTACGGCTTCAGGAGCGGACGCATATCTGCTTCATGTTACTACAACTCCAAGTGTTTCATATGTTGTAAGAAGCGATGATTTTGACTGCGGCATAATGATTTCAGCCAGCCACAATCCGTACTATGACAACGGTATCAAGGTAATAAACGGCAACGGTGAAAAGCTTGAGGAAGAAGTAATAGAAAAGATAGAAAGCTATATTGATGGACCTGATGATGCAATCCCTTTTGCCACAAAGGAAAATATAGGAAGAACTGTAGACTATGCAGCAGGCAGAAACAGATATATAGGCTATCTTATCTCCATAGCTACCAGATCTTTTAAAGGAAAGAAGGTGGCGCTTGACCTTTTGCAAACGGTTCGGCATCAAGCATTGCAAAGAATGTATTTGACGCTTTGGGTGCGGATACTTATGTTATCCACAACAATCCTGACGGACTTAATATCAACACCGACTGCGGTTCGACACATATAGAGAGTCTTCAAAAATGTGTTTTGGAAAACGGTTGTGATATAGGTTTTGCCTATGACGGAGACGCGGACAGATGTCTATGTGTGGATGAAAAAGGCAATGTGGTGGACGGAGACCTTATCCTCTATATTTGCGGTAAGTATATGAAGGAGAGAGGCGAGCTTTTCAATAACACAGTGGTAACTACAATAATGTCAAACTTCGGACTTTATAAGGCGTTTGAAAGAGAAAATATAAACTACGAAAAGACTGCCGTAGGCGACAAGTACGTATATGAAAATATGCAAAATAACGGTCATTGTCTCGGCGGTGAGCAGTCGGGTCATATCATATTTGCAAAGCACGCCACTACAGGTGACGGTATACTTACTTCACTTAAAGTAATGGAGGTGGTGCTTGAGACAAAGCAACCACTTTCAAAGCTTGCAAGCGAGGTGGATATTTTCCCGCAGGTACTCAAAAATGTCAGAGTAACCGATAAAAAGATTGCAGGAGAGAATAAGGCGGTGCTTGAGGCGGTAGATGCCGTCAGCAAAGCACTGGGAGGTGACGGCAGAATTCTTCTTCGTCCAAGCGGTACCGAGCCTCTTATCAGAGTAATGGTGGAAGCAAAGAGCATGGAAGACTGTGAAAAGTACACCGATGAGGTCATCAAGGTAATGGAAAGAGGGACTTTTAATATAGGGGGACAAAAATCAGGGAATGAGACAAAGCTTGACTATAGAATAGAAAAGAGGAGAGATTGAATGTATCATATTGAAAGATATAAGAGAAATCCTGTAGTGGATTTTAAAGAGAGAACATGGCCGGATAAGCAAATAGAGAAGGCGCCTATATGGTGCTCATCAGACTTAAGAGACGGCAATCAGGCATTGGTCGAGCCGATGGTGGTGGAAGAAAAGATAGAGATGTTTAATCTGCTTGTAAAGTTGGGCTTTAAGGAAATAGAGATCGGCTTCCCTGCCGCATCACAGATAGAATTTGATTTTTTACGTCAGTTGGTAGACAGAAAGCTTATTCCGGATGATGTAGTTGTACAGATACTTTGCCAGTGTAGAGAGCATCTTATAAAGAGAAGCTTTGAAGCTATAAAGGGAATTAAGAAATGTATAATGCATATCTACAACTCTACCGACACATTACAAAGAAATGTGGTATACGGTCTTGACAGAGAAGGGATAAAAAATATCGCACTTGAAGGTGTGGCTCTTGTAAAGAAATATATGAAAGACCATGACGGTGAAATTATATTGGAATACTCACCTGAGAGCTTTATGGGAACAGAGCTTGACTTTGCACTTGACGTATGTGACGCCGTTGTTGATGCATGGGGTGCTACAAAGGATAATAAGATAATAATAAATCTGCCGAATACTGTTGAGATGACAACACCTAATGTATTTGCTGACAGAATCGAGTGGATGAGTACACATCTTAAAAACAGAGAGGCAATAATACTTTCCACACATCCTCACAACGACAGGGGTACAGGAACAGCCGTTGCAGAGCTTGCACTTTTGGCAGGAGCCGACAGAATGGAAGGTACGCTGTTTGGAAACGGTGAGAGAACGGGAAATGTGGATATATTAAATATTGCCTACAATATGTTTTCACAGGGTATTGATCCGAATCTTAATATCAGCAATATCAAAGAGATCATAGATGTATATGAGAGAACCACAAAGATGAGCATTGACCCGAGACATCCGTATGCAGGTAAGCTTGTATTTACCGCATTCTCAGGTTCACATCAGGATGCTATCAACAAGGGCGTTCAGGCTATGAAGCAGAGAAACAACCCGTACTGGGAAGTTCCTTATCTGCCTATCGACCCTGCAGATATCGGTCGCGAGTATGAGCCTGTTGTCAGAATCAATTCTCAGTCCGGAAAGGGCGGAGTTGCATTTGTTATGGATACATTCTACGGCTTCAAATTGCCGAAGGGTATGCACAAGGAATTTGCGGATATTATCCAGAGAATTTCAGAAGTACAGGGTGAGGTTTCACCTGAGGAAATCTACAAGGAGTTTGAGAAAAACTACATTGAGAAGAAAGAACCTCTGCATTTTGAAAAATGTGTCATAACAGATGCCGATGAGGACGGAGATTTTCTACAGTTGTCAAGGTTACATACAGAGAAAACGGAGAAGAGAAGGTATTTGAAAGCAGCGGAAACGGTCCTATCGACGCTGTCAAGAGAGGCCTTGAGAAGGTTGTCGGCAAGGAAATGAAAGTCCTTGATTACAACGAGCACGCTCTTGCTTCAGGTTCAAATGCAAAGGCGGCTTCATATATCCATATGCTGGATGTGGAAAGCGGAAAGACCACATACGGTGTCGGTATTTCAGGAAATATCACAAGATCATCTATCAGAGGTCTGTTCTCTGCGGTAAATAGATTGTTCTACTAAAAATGTATTTCAGACAGCATACAAACGCTGTCTGAGTTTATATATTATAATTGAGGTAAACATGAATATAGTTTATATAGCAAATGAAAAGTTTGCCATGCATCTCGGCGTAAGCCTATATTCGTTGTATGAGAGAAACAGACATGAGAAAGAGCTTAGAGTCTTCATCATTTCCACAGGAATTGGTGGGGACTCTTTGGGCAAGTTGAAAAGTATAGCAAAAAAGTTTGGCAGAGATGTAGAAATAATAGAGCTTAAAGATACATCAAAATATTTTGATACAGGATTGCAGGATGCCTCATTTGATATCAGCAAAATGGGCAGACTGCTTGTAGGTGAGCTTTTGCCTGAAGATGTGGAAAGAGTACTCTATCTTGACTGTGATATGGTGATATTACATTCTATAAGAGAGCTGTATGATACAAAGCTTGGCAAAAATGTAGTGGCCGCCATAGAGGAGCCTACAGTACTTGAGAGAGTAAGGTATGAAATCAGACTTGACTATGAGGCTTCCTATGTAAATGCCGGTCTCTTGCTGATAGACCTTAAAAAATGGAGAGAAGAAAACCTTGGAGAAAAGATAATAAGCTACAGTAAAAGTATTTGGGATAAGAGTCTTTTCGGTGAGCAGGATGCTATAAACGGAGTGCTCAGATGGAGAATAAAAAAGCTTCCTCCGAAGTTTAACTTCTTCTCAAACTACAAATATTTTTCATACAGGGCATTGACTAAAGTTTATGGCGCAACTCTTTCATATACTAGGGAAGATTTAAAAGAAGCAAAGAAAAGACCTGTAGTATTGCATTTTGCAGGTGATGAGAGGCCTTGGTGTATAGGAAGTCATAACCCTTATAAGAGAGCATATTTTTTTATTTTTAAGGAAAAGACTCTGTTTAGAGAAGTTCCGCTTGAGGGCGGTAAGAAGCTTTTATATGCTTATATATCATATGATGGATTTGGTAACCGTAGTTTGCCCTGAGAATCAGAAAGCTGATATCCGAGTACTATATAAATAAAAGCTTACAAGAGGCTGTCGGAGAGAAAAATAAGGAGAGAAGATGAAATTAGCCTTTAGTAGTGTTGAATTATAATGATGCGGACAATACATTAAAACTCTTAGGCAGTGTAGCCGATTATGCCGTATTTGATAAGGTTATAGTGGTGGACAATGCCTCAAATGATGATTCCAAGGTAAGACTGAAAAGCTTTTGTGAGAAAAATGAAAAGGTTTATTTTGTAGATAATCATGAGAATAAAGGCTACGGCGCCGGCAATAATGTAGGTATAAGAGTGGCAAAAGATCTCGGCATGGATTTTGCACTTATAGCAAATCCCGATACAGACTTTGAAGAAAGAGTGATTAAAGTATTAAAGTCAGCCATGGAAAAAAATGAAGACATCGGCATATGCGCTCCTTTGGTAGAAACAAATGATGTATACGGCAGCAGAGAAAATGTACTTAAAGGTGCGTCATGTTGGCCGATGAGAGATTTTCTTCACTCCTTGGCTGAGAACGGTCCGATAAGCAGGCGAATCTTTACAAAGGCTCTTCATTATGACAGAAACTTTTATAATGCCAAGATAAGAAAAGTAGGTGCAGTACTTGGTGCACTTTGATGGTAAGAGTTGACGCCTTTATAAAGGTCGGCGGCTATGATGAAAAGATGTTTTTATACGGTGAGGAGGATCTGCTTTCAAAAAAGATGGAAGATATAGGCTTAAAAACTGCCGTTATTACAGGGTATAAGTATAAGCATGTACATTCGGCAAGCATCAAAAAAAGTTTAAAAAGCCTCTACTCACGCCAGAAAATCAGAGAAGAGTCTACAATGTATTTTTATAAAAATTATCTGAAGATAAACTCTCTTCAGCAGATATTTGCAAAAGTATTTTTTGCATTTGTAAGGCTTGAAGTGATTATTTTCGGATTACTCTAGGAATGCGTATGATAGAAATTTTACTTGCGACCTATAACGGTGAAAGATTTTTGCCTGAGCAACTGGAAAGCATAACAAGTCAAAGTTTTAAGGACTACTATATACTTGCAAGTGACGATAGTTCAAGTGATTGTACTTTTGAAATATTAAGAAGCTATGAGAGTGTATTGGGCGAGAAGATAAAGGTTGTTAGGAGTAATACTCACAGTGCGAAAGAAAACTTTTACAATCTGCTTGATATGGCTGATGCCGAATATATTGCGCTTTGTGATCAGGATGACTTTTGGCAAAGTGACAAGCTCGAAAAAAGTCTGAAGGCCATACAAAGGCTTGAAAGAAGGTATGGTAAAGAAACGCCGATACTTGTGCATTCGGATTTGGAGATAGTGGATGAAAACCTGAATTCAAGGAACAAAAAAATGAGTGAGCTTACAGGTATAAGTGAAGCCATAAAGTATGCAAAAAAGGAGTCAAAATACCTTTATACAATAAGCACCGAAAAAAGCTTTTCAAGATATCTTGTTGAAAACAATATTACAGGAAATACGGTGATGATAAATAGAGCATTGCTTGATATATATAAAAGACCTGAGGTTTCTTTTATGCATGACTGGTGGCTTGGACTGATTGCTTTTACATTCGGTAAGGTTGTTTTTCTTAATGAGTGCCTTGTAAAATATCGTCAACATGAGAGCAATGAGCTTGGCGCAAAGAATCCTCTGGAACTTCGTAATATAAAAAAGAGAAACAAACAAAGGGTAAGAGAAAACTATGACTGTATGTTTGCACAGGTGGAAGAGTTTTTAAGATTATATAAGGATGAACTTGGAAAAAGCAGGTCGGCTGATACATATTATGCACACAAATACTTAAATGCCTTTGCAAATATGAAATCAAAAAACAGAATATCAAAGATAAGAGATATCTTGAAATATTCATTTTTTTAAAAGTTCAAAAAAATACTTACATTAGGAGAGATGTTGAATATCTGATGAATAAAAAAAATAAAAGTGAGATTTCCACATCTCTTTTTTGGAAAATACTTGAAAACGGGGGTTCACAGGGAGTCCAGTTTATAGTATCTGTACTCCTTGCAAGGCTTTTAAGTCCGTCAGAGTATGGAATAGTTGCAATAGTTTTGATTTTTACAACAATAGCAAATGTTTTGGTACAAAACGGTTTTGCTTCAGCACTGATACAAAAGTTTCATGCAGATGATTTGGACTTTTCATCTGTGCTGATTTTTAATGTACTTTTATCACTGGCGATATATATGCTGCTATTTTTGGGTTCTCCGGTAATAGCCGATATATATAAAAATCCGGAGCTGACAAACATACTTAGAGTTATGGGCATAATAATACTGCCCGGGAGTATTATATCAATAGAAAATTCATATGTTGCCAGAAATATGAAGTTTAAAACACTTTTCATAGCAACATTTCTTTCGTCTGTTATTTCAGGCAGCGTGAGTGTAATTATGGCACTTGAGGGAGCAAAGGTCTGGGCTTTGGTTTTCCAGCAGATAGTCTATTATTTTGCACTTCTTATAATACTCGGTATAGGTATAAAATATTTTCCGGGGCTTAAGTTCAGCTTGGATAGATTAAAAACCATGTTTGCCTATGGCTCGAAGCTCTTGGCGGCATCACTTATAGATACGATTTTTACAAATATACACGGACTTGTTATAGGTAAGGCATACAGTGAGGATATGCTGGGCTCATTCAACAGAGGTGAACAATTTCCAAAAACTTGTAGTAAGCAATCTTTCATCAGCTATACAGTCCGTACTTCTTCCCTGCCATGTCAAAGAAACAGGAAAGTAAGGAGGATGTAAAAATCACTTTTAAAGTCATCGGTAAGACTTTCCACATTTGTGGTGGCACCTATGATGTGCGGTCTGGCAGCGGTCAGTGACAATCTGATACTTCTACTGCTTGGAGAAAAGTGGAGGATTGCAATACCGTTTTTGCAGATGATGTGTTTTTCATATGTATTTTGGCCGATTCATGTATCAAACCTTGAGGCATTAAATGCTATGGGCAGAAGTGATATATTTTTAAAGCTTGAAATCATAAAAAAGATTCTTGGAATTGCCATATTGCTGATTGGAATAAGGTATAATGTATTTGTGTTTGTAGGGCTTAAGGCCTTTTCAGATTTGATCTGTGCATATATCAATGCGGCACCGAACGGAAAGCTCTTGGGTTACACCCTAAAAGAACAGAGTATGGATGCTTTAAATAACTTTATCCCTGCTATAATTATGGGAATTATTATTTACATTGCAGGTAAGCATATAGGAATCGGTATTTTAAGTCTTCTGATACAGATAGTGCTTGGTGTAATTATTTATATAGCACTGGCTGTAGTTATGAAAAATGAGAACTTTAAGATGATAGTGAGTAAGGTGAGATAATAATGAATATACTTTTGACCAGTGTGGGTAGAAGAGCATATATAATCGATTATTTAAGGGACATATACAAGGACCTCGGATTAAGCGGAAATATTGTGGCGACAAATTCGGATATGAATACAACCGCTATGAGTGTGGCCGATAAGGCTTTTGAGTCACCGCTTATATATGATGAAGAATATATTCCGTTTCTACTGGAAATATGCAAAAATGAAAAAATAGATATTTTGATTTCACTCTTTGACATCGACCTTATGATACTCGCAAAGAATAAAGCCGAATTTGAGGCTTTTGGTGTAAAGGTCATTGTTTCAAATGAGGATGTCATAAATATTTGTAATGATAAATTTGAAATGCTTGAGTATCTTAAGAAGATAAATATGCCTGTGCCTGAGACTTATTTGGATCTTGATAAGGCACTTGAATATGCTGATTTTGATAATAAAACTTATATTTTAAAACCCAGATGGGGAATGGGCTCATTAAGCATTTTTGAAGCCGAGAATAAAAAGGAACTTGAAGTTCTCTATGAAAAGGCAAAGAGAAGTATTCAAAAATCATATTTGAGATTTGAGTCAAATGCCGATATGAACAGGGCAATACTTATACAGGAAAAGATCAAAGGAGATGAGTTCGGACTGGATATTTTCAATGATCTTGAAGGTGAGAATCTAAGTGTTACTGTAAAGAGAAAATATGCCATGAGATCGGGTGAAACCGATATTGCAGAGGTCACCGAAAACAGCGAGCTTAAAGCTGTAGGAAAGAAGATTGCAAAAAGCCTTTCTCATATAGGAAATCTTGATATGGATATACTCTTATCAGACGGGAAAGCCTATATAATAGATATGAATGCAAGATTCGGTGGAGGATATCCTTTTACTCACAATGCCGGAGTAAACGAGCTGGAGGCGATTATAAGACTTTGCAGAGGCAAAAAACTTAATGATTTAAGTGTTAAAAAATACGGCCTCTTTGCAAAAGAAATAACCATGGTGGAATTAAAATAGATTTGGATATATTATGGACAGTAAAGAAAGAAGTGCATATTTTTGGAATATGCTTGGCAGTCTTGTATATGCCGTTACAAGTATGCTGCTTGGTGTGGCTGTCACAAGGCTTGCGGGAGCTTATGCAGGCGGAGTATTTCTTCGGATTTTCCACATTAGGCCAGCAGCTTTATATAGTTTCATACTTTGGAATGAGACCTATACAGGTTACGGATATTTCAAATGAATATACATTCTGTGATTATTTAAGATTCCGTGCGATGACTTCACTTTTGGCCGTTTTGGCAGGGTTTGTATACATAGTATTTGTGACAAAGGACAGCTATGTCTTTGAAGTATATATGATTTTGTCACTGTATAAGATTTTAGACGGATTTTGTGATATATTTGAGTCTGAAATGCAAAGACAGGACAGACTTGATATGACGGGAAAGGCTACACTTTTCAGGACATTATTCTGTGTATGCATATTTTTGGGAATCCTTGGAATCACAGGGGATTTAAGGCTCAGTTCTTTGGCGCTGTTGCCAAGTATAGCGTTTGCGGCGTTGGTCTTTGATATTATACCGCTTGGCAGATTGAATATAGATAAGAGTATAAAAAAATCATCATATCTCTCTTTATTAAATAAGAGCAAATGGCTGTTTTTGGGAGCTTTTATAGATCTTTATATCTTTGCGGCCGCAAAGTATGCTGTAAATTACAGGCTTGGAGAGGAGCTAAACGGCTACTTCAGTATAATATTTATCCCGACTTCCATAATAAATCTGATGGCGGGATTTATAATAAGGCCGATACTTACAAAGCTTTCATTGCTGTATAAGACAGGTAACAAAAAAAATTTTGTTTCGACCATATCAAAGATTGCGGTATTTATATTTGCGGCAACGTTATGTGGAATGCTTGCGGCTTATTTGCTTGGAATACCTGCACTTAAGCTTGTGCTTGGAGACGTGGGAAGTGCAATTGAGCCTTACAGACCGGCATTGGTTTGGTGATACTTGGCGGAGGACTTTATGCAATAGTGAACTTAGGATACTATTGTCTGGTTATCTTTGAGATGACCGGAGTTATATTCTTTATATATGTGGTCGGTGCGGTTTTTGCATATTTTTTCAGCGATTTTATGGTAAAATACTTTGCTATGAACGGAGCCGCACTTGCATATATGATTACCATGTCGGTATTGACCGTATTTTTCCTTATAGCGGTGATTTTCGGACTCAGAAAGGTTAAAAAATGAATTTAGTAGATGTAATAATACCTACATATAAGCCTGACAACAGATTTTTGACATCAATAAAGAGGCTTTTGGCTCAAAGTGTAAAACCCGGTAAGATTATTATTATAAATACGGATAAAAGTATTTGGGACAAGTCGGGTATTGAAGACGGTATCAAAGATATATTTGAGGGCAGCGAAGTAAGTCTTTATATTGAGCATATTGAAAAAAATGAATTTGACCACGGTGCTACAAGAAATCTCGGAGTATCAAAATCTGATGCAAAGTATTTTATATGTATGACTCAAGATGCGGTCTGCTTTGATAAGGAGACTGTAAAATATCTGCTTCGAGGAATGGATAAGTCAATTAAGATGACTTATGCCAGACAATTACCTGACAAAAAGGCAAATAAGATTGAGAAGTTTACAAGGGAGTTTAATTATCCTATAGAGTCAATGATAAAGTCTTTTAATGAAAGGCAGACTCTTGGAATAAAAACTTACTTTGCTTCAAATGTATGCGCAGCCTATGAAAGAGAGACCTTTAATGCACTTGGAGGCTTTGATACAGGAGAGATTTTGAATGAGGATATGCTTTATGCATACAAGCTTATTGAACATGGCTATTTTATAAAATACGAAGCATGGGCAAAGGTAATACATTCTCACAATTACAGCGGAGCCGCGCAGTTTAAAAGAAATTTTGATATCGGAGTGTCACAGGCAAGTAACCCTCATATCTTTAAGAATATAAAAAGTGAGAACGAGGGCAAAAAAATGGTGTTAAAGACATTAAAGTATCTTTTGTCCACTCATTCATATATAAGTGTTGTGAAGCTTGTATATATCAGCGGTTGCAAGTATGCAGGATTTCTGGCAGGTAAGAAGTTTAAGAGATTGCCGAAGAGTGTGGTGAAAGCTTTCAGTATGAATAAAGGTTTTTGGAGATAGATATGTCTGATACATTGGTAATAATACCGGCATTTAATGAGGAAAAGAATATTGCAAATGTAATAGAGCGACTGACGAACACATTAAATGATGTTGACTATGTGATTGTAAATGACGGCTCTATTGATGCTACATCAAAGATCTGCAAAGAAAGAGGATTTAATATTATTGACTTACCTGTAAATCTGGGACTTGCAGGTGCTTTTCAGACCGGAATGAAGTACGCTTACAAGCACGGCTACAAGTACGCAGTGCAGTTTGACGGTGACGGACAGCACAGACCTGAATATATACCTACAATGAGAAAAAAGTGTGAGGAATGTGACATAGTTATCGTTTCAAGATTTGTAACCAAGAAAAAGCCTTTCTCAATGAGGATGCTGGGCTCAAGACTGATTGCCCTTGCAATAAAACTTAGTACCGGTGTGACAATACATGACCCTACTTCAGGTATGCGAATGTACAATGAAAAGCTGATTGCCGAGTTTGCGCTCAGACTTAACTATGCGCCTGAGCCGGATACAGTATCCTATCTTATAAAGCAGGGTATGAGAGTCTGTGAGATACAGGGCGAGATGGATGAAAGAGTGGCAGGAATAAGCTACCTCACACCTATCAATGCTATGAAATATATGTTCAGGATGCTGACATCCATCATTATTATTCAAAGTTTTAGAGAGAAGAAAAAAATATGACAGCTATACTAAGAATCGGACTTATCTTGATATCTATAATGTCATTTTTTATCATTGTTAGAAAGATAAGGAAATCAAAAATAAGAATAGAAGACGGACTCTTCTGGGTGGTCTTTGCCATCATACTGATAGTCTTTGCGGTGTTCCCGGGAGTCATCTACTTTATCTCAGACCTGGTAGGTGCTAAGTCCCCCGCAAATATAGTCTATCTGATAATAATAGGCATGCTCTTTATCAAGCTTTTCTTTATGAGCATACAGATGTCGCTCCTTGAAAACAAGGTGGTGAATCTGGCTCAGGAGATGGCGCTGAAAGAGAAAGAGGATGGGGAGAGAAAGGAATAAGAATTAAAATTTAAAATATCGAAACTTTCATGGTACGTTGACGGAAGTGCAAAATGATAATATCAAAGCCTCGGGTATGCCGGGGCTTTTTTGTTGCAATGCACTTGTAATATACATATCTTTTGCTATACTTATGTTAGATAGGAGGTGTGGAAATGGCAAAGGGAAATCTTACATTAAGGATGGACAGTGAGTTGAAAGCGCAAGCATCGGAACTGTTTAAGGCGTTGGGATTGGATTTAAGTACCGCAACGGGCATTTTTTACAGGCAGGCTCTTAGATGTCATGGTCTACCGTTTGAGGTGAAAATAGATGAGCCGAATGAAACCACATATAAAGCTATGGAGTCTGCTAAAAATAATGAAGACTTATACGGCCCTTTTGATAGTGTAAAAGATTTGATGAGTGCGTTAGATGCTTAAGTTAGAGTTTACAGGAAGGTTTAAGAAGGATTATAAAATTGCGGTAAAACGAGGATGTAATCCTAAAAGATTGGAAGAAGTATTAGAGTTATTGCAAAAGGAGGAAATATTACCCTCAAAATATCGAGATCATCAGCTTGTGAATTCAAGGAACTATCAGAATATGAGAGAATGTCATATAGAACCTGATTGGTTATTGGTATATCAAGTTATAGATGATGAATTGATACTAAGACTTATCAGAACAGGTAGTCATAGTGATTTATTTTGATTTTCAGTCTCGGATATACCGGGCTTTTTGTTACAAAAATTCAAAAGAATATGTACAAAAGCTAAATCCTATTGACGACATTATATTTAGAAAGATAGCAGAAAATAGGGAGTTTTTACAAAAGACGATTGTTACAGTGAGAATTTTCCTGTAACATCTAAAATGAAATATGATTTTAAGTATGTTAAGGAGGTTTATGTCTGAGCGGTCTATACAAAAAAACACTTAATCTTAAGTTTATTAAAAAGTTTATAATAGTGTAACTGAAAAATCCATACAATATTGACTTTTTTATTTCAAAAAAATATTAAGATTAAATTATATAAATGTTTATCGTAACACAATAAAAATTGTTAGAAATGTAAATAAATATAAGAGGTGATAGATTATGAAGGTTTGAGAGTTATATTTTTGTATTGATGGGAATTTGTTTTTGTTTATAATTAGGTGATAGTATGAAAAAATTATATATTGGTTTAATGGCTGCATTGTTTACATTTACAAGTACAGCTAATGTGTTTGCGTACTCAAACAAAAGATTTGTAGGACTTTTATGTGAAAATAATGAGGGCTGTGTTTATAAGAAAGACAATGGTGAGTATGCAAGAAATGAATGGGTTAATGTGAACTATGAGGGAAGATCACTTTGGTATTACATAGCTGATAATACTCATCCTATAAGTGCAACTATAAGTCCTGATGGCTATAAAATAAATCTTGCAGGTCATTGGATTGATGAAAGAGATTTGAACAATTTTTATGATGATTTCTATGATTATGATATGTTGCGTATGTTTGATATAGTTGCAATTGTATTCAATTATAAATATAATTCTCAAAAGACTTTGAAGATGAATGTAAAAAGAGAAAATTTCACTTCAGAAGATAAAGCATTTTTGACATATGCATATATCTACCAATACGGAGATTATAGGCTTACAAATGTAGATAAGGGATACGAGCCTTATAAAGTAGCCAGTAAGGAAAATATAATGGCTATTATGAAAGACCTTACAGGCTCAAGTAATGAAAGTGATATACAGGCATTTGCAAAGTATGTAACTATAAAAGAGAATAAATACTGGGTAATGGCAAGTGGAGACTTTGGAGATGCAGGTATGGCATATCTGTCAGAAAATGATTTGCAACTAAGTATTGAAGGCAATAGAGTGAAGATTACAGGTGATGTGCTTCTTTATAAAGAGGGATTGGGATATATTCCAGCAAGAAAGTTCAATGTCTACTTTACAATAAGTGATAGTCCTGACTTGGATTTTGTGATGTTTGATGAGCTTTTGATTCAGTAATATATAATTAGAAATGTGAGGAAAGAAAATGAAATTATATAAGAATATATTTTTTGGTTTGTTTGTTATGACTTTATTTATGATTGGATTTTGTATCACCTCATTTGCAGGATCTTGGAAGCAGGAGAATGGCTCTTGGAGATATATAAGAGAAGATGGATCATATCCTGTAAATGAGTGGGTTTGGATTGATGGAAACTTGGATGGATATGCAGAGTGCTATCGCTTTGATGAGAATGGAAATTGCTATATAAATACAACTACTCCAGATGGCTACACCGTTGATCAAAATTGTGCTTGGACAGTAAACGGAGCAGTACAAAGATGTATAAGTGTTACAGGAAATCTTGGATATTATGATAAAGAACAGGTTTGGCACAATATTATAATCAACAATCAGGAAGAATAATACTTAGTATGTACCCTGATAATATAAACTTTGCAATACTGACTTTGAATAAGCCAAGGCAGATGGTAGTAACAGATGGTGTTACCTTAGAAGATAGAAGAGTTACTACAGTGTCAAGAATACATTTTCGTAATGCATCAGAAAATACACCAGATGGAAGTTTTGTTTCTTGGAGAGGGTATGAAGGTAAAAATGTAACTATTACGTTTGTTGGAGGAGAACCAGAGCTGTATAGTACAGAAGGTGGAGAGCCACTGGATGCAGTAGGATATATGGGAGTTAATGTAAAAATCCATACGAACTAATATATGTGAGGGCTGTCGGGAAATACTGAATTTTAATCCCTACAGAACAAAATAGAAATATCCTGACAAATACAAGGCGTTTTGGCTTTGTGACTTTGTCAGTATATTTTGCTTTTCTGTGATGCTGTCTATTTTGTGGCATAATCCAAAAGTTATCAATCGTATATCTAATATTACTCAAGTTGTAATCACCTACTCAATTTCTGTAAATTTGCTTTTTAAGTCAGAAATCAGACGCATATTTATAATAGCATTTATATACTGTATATAACAAAGTAATATCAATCTAATGATTTTCTTGACTCTGCTATTTCTTCATTTATCTCATCCGACGACATATCGGAAATATCATATTTATTAGCAATCTTACTTGCTTTTTGCTAAAAGCTCGGATTCCTGCTGTATCAGTGCCGTCTGAATTTATATTAAACTGAATAGTTTTATCTTACATATCTAAACCTCCGGAATCTAAAAAAATTACAGGATAATTATAGCATATTATGTTGTATTTATATCAAGTATATTGATTTAATCAAAAAGTATTTATTATAATAATTATGAATACAGTTCATCATATCTAATAATTTTAGATACATATTTCTTATATTTTCTAATTAAAAAAAGGTTTTACTTATAAAGGAGGTTTATGTCTGACAGGTCTATACAAAAAAATTCAAAGAATATGTACAAAAGTTAAATCCCATTGATGACATTATATTTAGAAAGATGGCAGAGAATAGGGAGTTTTGTGAAGAAATATTGAGGACATTTTTGCAAGATTATCATCTGAAAGTCTTAAATAATAAGTCGCAATATGCTATAACTAGTATAGAAAGACGCTCTGTAATACTTGATGCTTATTGTGAGTTAAGAGACGGAAGGCGAGTGAATATTGAGGTTCAAAATGCCGACAATGTTAATCATCAAAAAAGAGTGAGGTATTATAGCAGTGTGCTTACTACAAGCTTGATGAAAAAAGGAGAAAGCTTTGATAATGTGCCGGAAGTGTGCATGATATATATTTGCAATTTCGATATATTCAAAGAAAATAAGAGCTCATATTTAATAAAAAGGGTGATAGACGGAAGCAATAGAGAAGTTGACAACGGGCTTAAAGAAATATATATCAGTGCCAATATAAATGACGGAACTACATTGTCAGAGCTAATGGGAGTTTTTACAAAAGACGATTGTTACAGTGAGAATTTTCCTGTAACATCTAAAATGAAATATGATTTTAAGTATGTTAAGGAGGGTAATAAGATGACGGATGCAATGAAGGAGTTATACGACATATTTAAAGAAGAATCTAAAGACAAGTGGATAAAAGAGGGTAGAAAAGAAGGTGTTATAAATACATTACTTATGCTTGTAAAAGACGGAATAATATCCGTAGAAGATGCCGCAAAAAGAGCAAATCTAAGCGTAGGTACTTTTCAAAAATATTTGAATGAAAAAAGGTAAATGCTTTAGTAAAGGTCTAAAAATAATAATGTGGACACTGTAAAAGGTGTCCTTTTTTAATACTCTAAAACATAGAAAAACCTTCATCAAAGTGATAAAATAGAAACGGTTAGAAAGTACTAACTTATAGAAGTTAAGTTGTATTCTGTGACGTGATGATTGAAAAACCAATTTGTAAAAAGAAATTGAGGGGGTTGTGATGAAATACAAAGGAACATATTTCAGTTTAATAAGTTTTCTCTTGAAAAAACCGATGATAAGAAAATTCGGTAAGAATAAAACTGAGGAAAGCTTGAAAAAGGCACGAGAGCTATATAGGCAGATGCTTGAGAATACTGAAGATATCGGCTCAAACAATCCGATGTCAGGTAACATTTATTCAGCGTATGTATTTATGGCTGTGTGCAGAGCAGGGAATTTTTGTGTAGATGATTTTAAAGAAGTAATTGTGGAGTTTTTAAACAACAAATTGATAGCTAAACTTAGAGGTCATTTTGACTTAAATAAACCAAAAGATATGAAAAAGTTTTCTGACAGGATGCATAGAATGGCGGAATGGGCGGATAAACATCCCAAGTATAAAGATAAAACATGGGATTTTAACTTTGACAACGATCTTCATAGAGACGGTTTTTATTATCACTTCACAAGATGTCCACTTGAAAAATTTGCAAGAGATAACGGTTATTTGGATCTTTTGCCTATGTGTTGCGATATCGACTATCTTATGTTTGAGAAAGGAAGAGGTGTGCTTCACAGGAAAAGCACACTGGCATCAGGCGGAAAAATCTGTGATTATTGGATTGTAGGGGATAAGAACAGAGATCCTAAGTAAAATTCCCTTATAGAAGTGAAGCTTAGGTAAAAGCATTTGTAATAAGTCTTTAAGGAAGTTGATATTGGTTTTTTATCTTAGCTATAGTATTATAGTAGGTGATTTTATTATACTTAAAAAAGATAGAGAGCGAGATGAAGATGAAGAAAAAATGGTTTGGGGGACTTATCGGCAAGCTTATAGCTGTATTGTTGATAATGAATATGTTGGTCTCTTTGCAAGTTTATGCGGCGGTAAAACCTGTAAAGAGAAGCTCTACGGTTCAAAGCACGGCAGTGGAGCAAAAAGAGCTTAGAGGAGTTTGGTTTTCATATATTGACTGGAGTGAGATGCCTTCAGATGTAGAGTCATTTAAGAAACGTGCGGACCAAGTGATGACAGATATAAAAAATCGCGGAATGAATGCCATCTTCTGTCATGTGCACAGCCACTCGGACAGTTACGGTTATAAATTAAAATCTTTCCCGTTATCAAAGTTTATGGTTACAAAAGATTCGAATCCTAATTTTGATCCTTTGGAGTATATGATTGAGAGTGCTCATAAGCACGGACTTTCCTTCCACGCTTGGGTAAACCCTTACAGAGTTACCAATTCTATGATGAGAGAGATACCTGAGGGTTCAATCGTAAAGCAGTGGATGAATGATCCTTCAAAACAGAGAAATGTATTATTACATGAAGGCAATTACTATTTGAATCCGTCAAGTGCTGAGGTTAGAAATTATCTTGTGAATTCAATCAGTAAAATATGCAAAAACTATGCTGTAGACGGTGTACAGTTTGATGATTATTTTTACCCTTCACTAAATGACAGTGACCCTGCAAAGAGTTTTGACAAAGCGGAATATGATGCTTCAGGCAGCAGCTTAGGTATTACACAGTGGAGAAGAGAAAATGTGTCAATGCTTGTAAAGGATGTATACAAGGCGGTACATGCCGCACGTCCTCAGGCGGTTTTCGGTATAAGTCCAGTAGCGCTTTTATCAAATCTTAGAAGTGATAAATCATATTTTGTTGATATTGATAAATGGATGGCTTCAAATGAATATATTGACTATATAATGCCTCAGCTCTACCACGGTTTTGAAGCAAAAACAAAGACAGGCGTATTGGCGCCTCATTCATATATAAACTGTTTAAACAGCTGGGTAGACTTAAAGAAAAAAAGTAGCAGTAATGTAAAACTGTATATAGGTCTCGGACTTTATAGAGCAGGAAAGAATATAAAGGACGGCAATTCGGTTTCGGAATGGCTGAGATATAACGATATTTTATTAAGACAGGTAAAGGCTGCAAGAGAAACCGGAGAGGTTTCAGGATTTGGAATATTCGCATATCAAAATTTCAGAGAGGCACCGGCAGCTTTGGAACTTGATAATTTGCAAACGGCTTTTACAAATCAGTAAAATTTAGAAATTAAAACAATGTGGACACTGTAAAAGGTGTCCTTTTTTTGAAGGAAATTAAAAAATAATATTCAATGCTGACATTGACATATGATTATTAAGTTGTTAATGCTCTTAAGGGTATTGACAATATTTGCAAAATTTATTTTTAATCCATATCTTCATTTAAAAATAATATCAAGCATTTGCCTTGGAGTTACAATAAATGTCTCATTTGGAAAATGTTTTATATTTCCTGTCACAAGCCAAGCTTGAGTTGATTCTCTCTGTTCCATAACAACCTCGTAGAAAACTACATCTTTAGGATCCGGTAAATCTATATCAATATGATTTTTCATTAATATACAGCCCTTTTTTTGTTTAAATTCATTTATAATATCATCCACAATATCGGTCGTTAAATGAAATTTTTGGACGCAATAAAAACATTTCTATATTCTGATTCGATTTCTTTATTTAAAACAGGTATAATTTTACCATTGAAGGCAAATTCAATAATAGTTCCCGGAATAGAATTATATTTTAATACTGCAGAGACAAGAACATTAGTATCAATAACTACAAAATACTTCATAACTATTTTCTTGCCTCTGCTATTTCTGCATTTATCTCATCAGGTGACATATCGGAAATATTATATTCCTCTGCAATCTTGCTTGCTTTTTTTATAGCACTGATTCCGGGAGTATCAGTGGCATCAAGCTTCATACTAAATGGAATACCCTGTTCCTGATTGAGTCTTGATATACACATTTTAAGATATGCCGGAAGAGAGAGTCCAAGTTTATCAAGAATTTGTATAGATTTAATTTTTCAGTGTCTTCCGTTCTAAATTGGATAAGTGTACTTGCCATATTTAAACCTCCGAATATAAATATTCTTACACTTTTAGTATAACACTGCTGTAATCAAATGTAAATATATGATTACACAAAGCCGAGTAGTACTCTTATTAAGCTGCTCGACTATTTTTTGTTCAAAAAAAATTTTATGCACAAAACCTTGATTTTATTCATAAAAAGTGTATAATTATGAAACTATAAAAGTAATTATAACAAAGCAGGAAAGGATGAGAGGTGTTTTTATGATAAAGGTAGGTATTGTCGGAGCTACAGGATATGCAGGAGCTGAGCTTGTGAGACTGTTGTTACAAAGAGATGATGTGAAAATAGTCGGATTCGGTTCAAAGAGCTTTGCAGGTGAGAGCTACTCAAAGGTCTTTAGAAGCATGTATAAATATGCAGATGATATTTGCGAAAACGACAATGTATCGGAACTGTCAAAGAAAGCGGACATTATATTTACAGCTACACCTCAAGGCTTTCTGGCTGAGAATATAAATGATGAGGTACTTGCAAATGCCAGGGTAATAGATCTTTCGGCGGACTTCAGGATAAAGGATGTGGATGTATACGAAAAGTGGTATAAGCTTGAGCACAAGTCAAAAGATCTTATAAAAGAGGCTGTATACGGCCTGCCTGAGCTTTACCGTGAAGATATAAAGAAAGCAAGACTGATTGCAAATCCGGGTTGTTATCCTACCTGTTCGATACTTTCGTTGCAGCCACTGTTAAAGCATAAGCTGATAGATAAAAACAGCATCATAATAGATGCAAAGTCGGGAACTTCGGGAGCAGGTAGAAGTGCCAAGGTTGACAATCTTTTTTGTGAAGTAAATGAAAATATGAAGGCCTACGGAATCGGAAGCCACAGACATACGCCTGAAATAGAAGCTCAACTTTCAAAGGCGGCAGGAGAAGATATTGTGATTAGTTTTACACCTCATCTGGTTCCTATGATGAGAGGAATTCTGGTGACTGCATATGCCGCATTGAAGTCGGGAGTAAGTGAAGAAGATATAAAAAATGCCTATGAGAGCGAGTATGCAAATGAGAAGTTTATAAGGCTTCTTAGAAAAAATGAAAATGCGGAAACAAGATTTGTAAAGGGCAGCAATTTTGTGGATATAGGCTATGTAATTGATAATAGGACAAACAGGATAGTAGTGACCGGCGCAATTGACAATCTTATAAAGGGAGCGGCAGGTCAGGCTATCCAGAATATGAATTTAATGCTTGGGATAGATGAAGAATGTGGATTAAAAAGTTTACCGATGTCAATATGATGAAAAAAGATATAGAAATAAGGACAATGAAAATCGAGGACTACACTGAGGTGATGGCGCTTTGGCAAAGTATAAAGGGTTTCAGAATCAGAGCGGTTGATGATGATTTTGAACATATAAAAAGATTTCTTGACAGAAATGTGGGGCTTAGTGTTGTGGCCATGAAGAATAATCAAATAGTCGGAACCATACTTTCAGGTCATGACGGCAGACAGGCAACATTTTACCATGTATGTGTGGATTCAAAGTGCAGAGGAGAAAATATAGCCGGAAAGATGGTAAAGGAAGCTATAGAGAGGGTAAATGCCGAAGGAATAAGTAAGATAACTCTTATAGCATTCAAGCAAAATCTTGCAGGAAATATTTTTTGGAAGAGTCAAAACTGGAAGCAAAATAAGGATATAAACAGCTATGAGCTTGTATTGAATGAGGAAAATATTTCAAGTATTGTAGCATAACAGGTTATACATGGCTTGGAAGTGTAGTTAATCAAAACAGCAATATAAGGAGAATGTATGAAGATAATAAAAGGCGGAATATGTGCACCGAAGGGATTTTTTGCAAGTGCAAAAGAGGCGAATATAAAATATAAAAACAGAACCGATATGGCTATGATTTTTTCAAAAGTTCCTGCAATATCTGCAGGAGTCTATACCACAAATCTTGTAAAGGCGGCACCTGTACTCTGGGACAGAAAAATAACGGACAGTGAAACTTATGTGAATGCAATAGTTATTAACTCAGGTATTGCCAATGCCTGCACCAAGGATGAGGGGATGGAGTATTGTAAGCAGAGCGCAAAGAAAGCGGCATCCGAACTGGGAGTCGAAGAGAATTCAATACTTTTGGCATCCACAGGTGTTATAGGTATGCAGCTTCCTATAGAAAAGATTTGCGCAGGAATAGAATCACTTTCAAATTCTTTGGAGCAGAGTGAAAAGGCTGCCAATGAGACGGCCAAGGCCATAATGACTACAGATACCGTTTCAAAGGAAGTTGCGATAGAGTTTGAAATATCAGGAAAGACTGTAAAGATGGGTGCTATGTGTAAGGGTTCGGGGATGATACATCCGAATATGTGCACAATGCTCGGATTTATCACAACAGATGTGAACATCTCAAAGGAGCTTTTATTAAAGGCGCTCAGAGAAGATGTGGTGGATACCTTCAATATGGTGAGTGTGGATGGAGATACCTCTACAAACGATTCTCTTATAATACTTGCAAACGGACTTGCTGATAATGAAAAGATAGCCTGTGAAAGCAGTGAGGAATATAAGGCATTTAAAAGCAATCTGAATTTCATCACAACCGCTCTTTCAAAGATGATTGCAGGAGACGGTGAGGGGGCAACAGCGCTTTTTGAAGTGGTGGTAGAGGGAGCAAAGACTAAGGAGACTGCAAGAACTTTGGCAAAATCTGTAGTTACCTCATCACTTACAAAGGCGGCAATATTCGGACATGATGCCAACTGGGGAAGAATTCTTTGTGCACTTGGATACAGCGGCGAAAAGTTTGATCCCGACAATATGGAGCTTTACTTTGAGAGTGAAAACGGAAAGATTTTGATATATAAGGACGGCGTATCTGTAGGTTTTGATGAGGAGAAAGCTACAAAGATATTATCTGCAAAGGAAGTCAGAGCTTTGATAAAGCTGAATATGGGAGATTTCAGTGCAACGGCATGGGGATGTGATTTGACATTTGACTATGTAAATAAATGCGGACTACAGAAGCTAGAGAGGTGTTTTATGGATAAATTACTTGAAAAGGCGGGGACTCTTATAGAGGCTTTGCCTTATATACAGGCGTTTAATAAAAAAATAGTGGTTGTAAAGTACGGCGGTTCCGCAATGCTTGATGAGAACTTAAAGAAGAAGGTAATACAGGATATCGTACTTTTAAAACTTGTAGGTATGCAGCCTGTTATAGTCCACGGTGGAGGCAAGGAGATTTCCAAATGGCTTGAAAAAGTAAATATTGAACCTCATTTTGTAAACGGGTTAAGATTTACAGATGATGCAACCATGGAAGTTGTGGAAATGGTACTTAATAAAGTGAATAAAGAGCTGGTACAGATGATAGGAGAGCTTGGAATGAAGGCTGTAGGTATCAGCGGAAAGGACGGCTCACTCTTGCATTGCCATAAAAAGGAAGTGGACGGCGAGGACATAGGTCTGGTCGGAGAAGTGAGTGAGGTAAACCCTGACATCATCTTTGACCTTTTGGAAAAAGATTTTTACCTGTCATATGTCCTGTAGGTTTTGATAAAGAGTATACAAGCTACAATGTAAATGCGGACGATGCGGCATGTGCTATTGCAAAGGCGCTAAAGGCCGAAAAATTGGCATTTCTTACAGATGTTGAAGGTGTATACAAGGACTTTAACGATAAGAGTAGCCTGATAGAAAAGATAAGTATAAGCGAAATTGAAAAGCTTATAGAAAACGGACAGATGGGCGGAGGTATGCTGCCTAAGCTTGCAAACTGTGTGGATGCGGTGAAAAACGGGGTAAACAGGGTGACGATTGCAGACGGCAGGGTTGCACATTGCCTTTTGCTTGAAATGTTTACAAACAAAGGTATAGGTACCATGATAGTAGGAGATCAGTTATGAAGATGAAAGATTCAATAGATTGTGCCGAGCAATTATTATTAAAGACATATAACAGGTATCAGGTGGTATTTGATCACGGTGACGGGATAAAGCTTTTTGATACCGACGGAAATGAATATCTGGATTTTTTTGCCGGCATTGCGGTACAGGGACTCGGATATAATTATAAGGGAATAAATGAGGCATTAAAATCACAGGCGGATAAGCTTTGGCATATATCAAACTATTTTTATAATGAGCCTGTTATAGAGGCCGGTGAAAAACTTCTTGAAATAAGTCAGATGGAAAAGGTGTTTTTTACAAATTCAGGTACTGAGGCTATTGAGGGTGCGATAAAGATTGCAAAAAAATACGGTACAAAAACAGGAAAAAGATTTGAAATAATTGCTATGGAAGGAAGCTTTCACGGCAGAAGCCTCGGAGCACTTTCTGTAACGGGAAATGAGCATTACAGAGAGGACTTTTATCCGCTGATTCCCGGAGTAAAATTTGCAAAATATAATGATATCGAGTCTGTAAAAAATCTTGTTAGTGACAAAACCTGTGCTATAATACTTGAGACGGTACAGGGTGAGGGTGGAATTCATCCTGCAACTAAAGAGTTTCTTGAGGGTATCAAAAAGCTTACGGATGAACATGATTTGATACTGATTTTGGATGAGATTCAATGTGGAATGGGAAGAACAGGACAGTATTTTGCATGGCAGGAATACGGCATCAAGCCTGATGTTATGACGGTAGCAAAGGCGCTTGGTAACGGTGTGCCTATAGGTGCCTTTTTGACATCGGGTAAGGCAAGCGATGTATTAAAGCCGGGAGATCACGGTTCCACATATGGAGGAAATCCTTTGGTATGTGCGGTGGCATCCAAGGTGATGGATATCTTTAAGGAGGACGACATAACAGGAAATGTAAAGCAGTGGGAGATTATCTCAAAGAAAAACTTGAGGGTATGGTAGAGGAATATCCTTTTATAATGGAAGTCAGAGGAAAGGGATTGCTTCTGGGTATGGAGTTTGACAGACCTGTGGCCGATGTTATAAAGTCGGCGCTTATTGATGAGAAAATGGTACTTATCAATGCCGGAAGCAATGTTTTGAGATTTATTCCGCCGCTTATTATTTCAAAAGAAGATGTTAATGATGCACTCGAAAGGTTAAAAAGGGTGCTTAATAAGTTTTAAAGAAAAGGTGAGCGATGACGAAAGAAGAGATTTTTGCCATAGTTGAAGAGGAAGATGTAGAATTTATCAGATTGCAGTTTACCGATATTTTCGGAACTTTAAAAAATATCGCAATAACTGCAAGCCAGCTTGAGGATGCGCTTGAAAATAAAATTCTGTTTGACGGTTCAAGTGTGAAGGGATTTGCACCTATAGAAGATTCGGATTTGTATTTGCATCCGGATCTTTCCACGTTTTGTATATTCCCATGGAGACCGCAGCAGGGTAAGGTTGCAAGATTTATCTGCAATATTCACAGAACCGACGGAAGCGTTTTCGAAGCTGACCCGAGGGCGGTGTTACTTGATGCATATGATAAGGCAAGGCAGTCGGGTCTTAATATATTTATTGAAGCCGAGTGTGAATTCTTTTTGCTTAACACTGATGATAAAGGTGAAGTGAGTCTGAATGTAAAGGAAAAGGCCAGCTATTTTGATATCGGCCCTCTTGATATGAGTGAGAATATCAGAAGAGATATAGTACTCAACCTTGAAGAGATGGGAATAAATATAAAGTCGTCGCACCATGAGATTGCCAAAGCACAGCACGAAATAGATTTCACCAATCAAGGTGCAATTTCCTGTGCGGATGCGATACAGACATTCAGAATGGCTGTAAAGACATTGGCAAAGAGGCACGGACTGAGCGCTTCATTTATGCCGAAGCCTTTTGAGAGTGAGAACGGAAGCGGAATGCATTTTAAAATCTCCGTGCTTGATAATGAAGGAAACAATTTGCTTTTAGAAGACGGAAAACTTGGCAAAAAAGGAAGGGCGGCAGTTGCAGGTATATTGGAACACGCCTGTGACACTTCACTGATAAACAATCCGCTTGTAAACTCATATAAAAGATTAAAACCGGGATTTGACGCACCGGTCTATGTGTCATGGAGCTCCAATTCAAACAGAAGCACGCTGCTTAGAATACCGGGTGAAAGAAACAATCAGATTAGGTTTGAGCTTAGAAGTCCCGATTCCGCCACCAATCCGTACCTTTGCATTGCAATGCTTATATATTCAATACTTGACGGAATAGAAAAAGACTTACCTTTAAAAGAAGCCATCAATGAAAATATGTACTCAAATGAGATTGCAAATGTGAAGAGACTGCCGAGTACATTAAAAGAGGCAATAGATGAGTTTGAAAACTCGGACTTTGTGAAAGAAAAACTCGGTACACATATATTCGGTGAGTACTTAAATGCAAAAAAGGCCGAATGGGACGAGTTTAATAATGCCGTTACAGACTGGGAAATAAAGAAGTATTTGGAAAGATACTGATTTATGCAGTATCATTGGAGAAAGGACGATAATGTCGGATATAATCATTGCATTTCCAAATCCCGGTGACAGCAAAGTTTTAAGGTCTATTTTGATAAAAAACGGATATTCAATAGTAGGTGTAGTTGCATCAGGTGCCAAGGCTATAAATCTGTGTGATGATATTGATTACGGTATTGTAATATGCGCATATCAGCTTGGCGATATGCAGTATATGGAGCTGAAAGAAAATATCAATGAGAGTTGTGAGCTTTTGCTCGTATGTTCACCGAACAAACTCAGTGAAGGACTTAGTGAAGATATAAATTTTTTGCCTATGCCTTTTAAAGTAATAGAGCTTGTAAAAAAGGTAGGTGAAATATCGGACAGGCTTTATTATGAAAGAAAGAGAAAGAAAAAGCAGGAAGAGCGAGGCGGTAAAAATTTTCTGACAATACAAAGAGCAAAGGAGCTTTTGATAAAGTATAAGAATATGACTGAGCCCGAGGCACATAAATATTTGCAAAGCAGCAGTATGAAAAACGGAGATACTATCATAAGTACGGCAAAAAAGATTTGTCTTTTGTATGGTGGGAAGGAATAAAGAGATTGGAGAATATATGAAGTTTGTAAAGATGCAGGGAGCGGGAAACGACTATGTGTATGTGGACTGCTTCAAAGAAAAAGTAAATAATCCGAGTGAGGTTGCAATAAAGGTAAGTGACAGACATTTCGGAGTGGGAAGTGACGGACTTATACTTATCTGTCCTTCAGATATTGCGGATGTAAAGATGGATATGTATAATGCCGACGGCAGCAGAGGGCTTATGTGCGGCAACGGTTCAAGATGTGTGGCAAAGTATGCTTATGACCACGGCTATGTAAAGTCTGAAGAGTTCACTATGGAGACGGGAGCGGGAATCAAGCATATAAAGATAGAGCCTAAGGATGGAAAGGCCGAATATATCAATGTAAATATGGGCAGAGCAAAGATTACCTCACAGTTTCCTGAAAAGATACTTATAAACGGAGAAGAAAGAGTTTATAGGAGTGGATGTAGGCAATCCTCATGCAGTCTACTATGTGGATACATTGGAAGAACTTCAAAATATGGACCTTAACAAAGTGGGAGAATACTATGAAAAGCATGAGAGATTCCCTCAAAAAGTAAATTCCGAGTTCATCTATGTTGAAGACAGAAAGAATATTCATATGAGAGTGTGGGAGAGAGGCTCGGGAGAGACTCTTGCCTGCGGTACGGGAGCATGTGCAAGTGCCTTCGCCACAATGAAAAAGGGAGATTGTGATACATCCGTAAGAGTACATTTACTTGGAGGCGAACTGGATATCAGTCTGGTTGATGATGAAATATATATGAGGGGAAGAGCCGAGTATGTATTCACGGGTGAAATAAACTTTTAAAGTTTTTGGTTATTATCTACAATAAGCAAGCAAACCATAATATTTCCTTTAATATCATAGTGAAATTTTAAGGGAATGAACCTGTACCGGGTGGTGTATAGGTAAATTTACATAAACAAAAATAAAAAAACCTTTTTTAGCTATTGATTTACTCGTGATAATGCATTATTATCTATATGAAAGTTGTTAATATCTGCTACCGGATATTTAGAGCAGATCGGATTGTAGGACCAATCCTTGTTAAAATTGATTAGTGATTGGTGACTGTCTCATCATGATTTTTGTATGAGATGGTGGAGTAAAGTAATAGAGAAAAGGAGACAAATATATGATCTCAAACCAAATTCTTCAAAATACTATAGACGGATTAAAGGGTATTACAAGAACTGAGCTTTGCGTTTGCGACGTTGAGGGTAAGGTCTTGGCAACTACCTTTTCAGAGGCGGAGACTTACGGTTTACAGGTAAATACATTTGCCAATTCATTGGCGGACTCACAGGCTATAGGCGGGTTCCAGTTTTTTAAGATTTTTGACGAGCATCAGCTTGAGTATATTCTTTTGGTGGAAGGTACCACAGACGACACTTACATGGTGGGAAGACTGGCATCATTCCAGATAGAGAACCTTCTTGTAGCTTATAAGGAGAGATTTGATAAGGATAACTTCATCAAAAACCTCCTGCTTGACAATTTGCTGCTTGTAGACATCTACAACAGAGCAAAGAAGTTGCATATCGAGACAAGTGTAAGAAGAGTGGTATATATCATAGAGACCAAGAACGAGAGAGATGTATCAAGCCTTGAGGCGGTAAAGGCGCTCTTTGCATCAAGAAACAAAGACTTCGTTACAGCGGTTGATGAAAGAGATATCATTCTTGTAAAGGAGATGAAGGAAGGCTCTGCATACGAAGACCTTGACAGAGTGGCAAGATCTGTTATAGATGAGCTTAATTCTATCGGAATCCTCAATGTTACAGTTTCATACGGTACTATAGTCAATGAGATAAAAGAGGTATCAAAGTCTTACAAGGAGGCTAAGATGGCACTTGATGTAGGTAAGATATTCTACGCATCTGAAAATATCGTAGCTTACTCAAGACTGGGAATAGGAAGACTTATATATCAGTTGCCTATACCGCTTTGCAAAATGTTCATTAAGGAGATCTTTGACGGTAAGAATCCTGAGGATCTTGACGAGGAGACACTTACCACTATCAACAAGTTCTTTGAGAACAGCCTTAATGTTTCAGAGACATCCAGACAGCTTTTCATTCACAGAAATACTTTGGTATATCGTCTGGATAAGCTTCAAAAGAGTACAGGGCTTGACCTCAGAATGTTTGAGGACGCCATCACATTCAAGATTGCACTTATGGTTGTAAAGTATATGTCATATATGGACAAGGTCGGATATTAAAATCAAATATAATGCAGATAAATATCGGGGAGATTTATATCTCCCCTTTGTTTTTTTGTGTAATAAATGGTATCATATAATGAAATATGAATTTGGAGGATTTATATGTTTGAACATCATGAGAATGACGACTTTGAAGAATATATAAAAGAACGAAAAAAAGGCACGACAGAGACGGATGTGGAGCAGAGAATAGAAGAAAGAGCAAAGAGGCGAAGAGGCAAGCTTAACGGATTTTTGTGCTTTATAGCCGGAATGGCTGTTTCATTTGTACTTGTCTATGTGGGTTTTGTTATTGCACTGAATAAAGGCGGATTTACACATATATTTACATCAGGCAAAGGAAGTAAACTGGATTATAAAAAGATAGAGGAAAAGACATCACTTTTACAAAGCATTATAGATAAATACTTTCTCTTTGACGAGGATATGACAAAGGTGGAAGACGGTATATATGCAGGAATGATGAACGGACTTGACGATCCGTATACCGTATATTATACAAAAGAAGAGTATAAGGCACTTAATGAGGATACAGAGGGTAAATACTCGGGTATAGGCGCTTCGGTTTCACAGAATCCGAAAACAAAGATTATTACAATAGTGAATGTATTTGATAACAGCCCTGCAAAAGAAGGCGGACTGCTGCCTGGAGATATAATATACAAAATAGACGGTGAAGAAGTGACAGGTACGGACCTGGATGTATTGGTAAAGACAAAGATAAGAGGCGTGGAAGGCTCAAGCTTTACTATGACCGTTATCAGAGGTGACGACAAAAAACAGGTGGACTTAAACCTTACAAGAAGGTCTATCGAGGTACAGACAGTATCTTCAAAGATGCTGAATGACGGAATAGGCTATGTTGCAGTAAGCCAGTTTGACGCGGTTACATCAGAGCAGTTCAAATCAAATATAGAGTCGCTTAAGTCACAGGGAATGAAAAAACTGATAGTGGACCTTCGCGGCAATCCGGGAGGACTTCTTGATCAGGTTGTAGATATGCTTGATTATATCTTGCCTGAAGGATTGGTACTTTATACGGAGGATAAAAACGGAAACAGGGAAGAATACTATGCAAAAGATCCGGGTGAACTGAAGATTCCTATGGTGGTACTTGTAAATGAGAATTCGGCTTCCGCATCTGAGGTATTTACAGCCACATTCAAGGATTTCAAGTGGGGTAAGGTAGTAGGAAAGACAACATTCGGAAAAGGTATTGTTCAAAATGTACTTCCTCTTGGTGACGGTACGGCGATAAAGATTACTACACAGCATTATTATCCGCCTTCAGGATATGATTTACATAAGGTGGGAATAAAGCCTGATGTAGATGTGGATTTGAATGAGGGTGCGGTGATAGGAAGCGATTCCGACAATCAGCTCAGTACGGCTGTGGATATACTTAAGAGTGAGGAATAAAGATGAGGTTTAATCCCTTTGAAGGGCTGAAAAAAGCCGTTGATTTAAAGAATGAGAGTGAGACTGTAAAAAAGATAAAGGCGGATATGATATCCGCCTCAAAAAACAAGGATAAAAAGGCTATTTATAAATACTTCAACGGAGAGGCTATTATAGATAGCCTTTCTATGACTACGGATACCGCCAAGAAAGCCAAAGAACTGATAAAAAACGGTCTGGTAAAGCTTGAGAGCGTAGAAGAAAATAACAGAGCTTTTGATATAACCTACAGTTATCTGTTTCAACAGGATACCGGAGTGCGCGGTGTTGCAAGGGCACAGGTGGAATCTGATAAATGCGACGTAAGTATAGAGTTTGAAAGAGATAAGCTTACCTATGCAGGCTGTACTTGCAGCAGATGCGTTAACAAGAACAGAATCAGTGTGTATTTCGACAATGAAAGTAAACTGTGAGCATGTGGTGGCTACAGTCTTTTTATTGAATGCATATCTTGACAGCCATGAGCTTGGAGATGAGACAAATTACTTCGGAGATTCCTTTCTTTCATACTATGACAATGAAGAAGGTGAAGAGGGCAGCATAAAGTTGGTCCCAAGGCTGATACTTTCTGATTATGTAAACGGAAACGGATTGTTTATCCAGTTCAGAATCGGAAGGAAAAAGCTTCTGATGATAAAAAACTATGTCAATTTTGTGGATGCCATAAAGGGAGGCGAAGTTTATCCGCTTGGAAAAAATGACAGTGTCAGACTGTCATATTCGGTATTTGACGAAGAGAGCTTAAAGTATGTGAAGCTTATAGAGACCATGATTGAAAGAGAATTGGCTGTAAGTTATAAGCTTTTAGACTATACAAAGACAAAGCTTAATGTCTCAAGGATAAAAATGGACGCCTCAAATACGGATGAGATATTTGATTTACTTGTAGGAAAGAAATTTGAATATATAAAAGAAGAGGCAGGCAGAAAGAATGTTACTTCAGAGATTGAGTTCAGAGAGCACAACGAAAGATAAATATAAAGATAACTCCGATATATAACAACGAGCATTTCAGAGGCATAAATTTAAAATTGGACTTTCCGAGATTTATCAAAACGAACAATTATGTCTACTGTATCGATGACGAATATTTGAGCAGATGTGACACCAAGACACTGGATTTGATAAAAGCTTTAAGAATTTCGGATTTCGGATATCAGAATGTAAAGATAGGAAGAAAAAATATAGGCAGATTTTACTCTAAGGTGTTGCCGATTATAAAAGACAGTGCGATTATAAAAGATGAAGCGCCTGAGGCAATTGAGTATGTGCCTGAAGAAGCAAATATTACATTCTATCTGGATATGGAAGACGGCAATGCTATGGGAAAGGTTGAGGCAAGCTACAGCGGCGGAAGAGTGGATATACTTTCAGGAAAAATCCTTGAAACTACTGAAGAGGAACTGTTAAGAGACGCAAAGCAGGAGAACAAGGCGGTAGAAGTTTTAAAAAGATTTATGCCTGATGATTCAAACAGCGGCTGTCTTTTGACAAAAACCGAGGATGAACTTTATGAACTTAAAGTATCGGGCATTGATGTTTTGAATAAATACGGAAGAGTACTTGGAAGTGACGGCTTTAATGATGTAAGAGTCTATAAAAGACCGTCTGCAAGTATCGGTGTTTCAGTAAAATCAAATCTTTTACAGCTTGAGTTGCTTTCGGAAGATATGAGTCCTGAAGAGCTGGCGGATATAGTATCAAGCTACAGAAAGAAGAAAAAGTACTACAGATTAAAAAACGGAGCCTTTATAAATATGGACTCCGAATATATGGACAGCTTTGACGAGATGCTCAATGTACTTGATATTTCCGCAAAGGATTTGAGAGCCGGAGCACTAAGTGTACCGCTTTATCGTTCAATCTACATTGACGAGATGATGAAGGAACACAATGAGCTTGTTGAAAAAAGAGACAGCAGCTTTGCAAAGCTCATAAATAAGTTTGACGGTATAAAATCTATAGACTTTACACCGCCTGCCGAAGTTATACATATACTCAGAGGATATCAAAAAGAAGGCTTTAAGTGGCTTCGCTCTGTAGAAGAACTTGAATTCGGCGGTATACTGGCGGATGATATGGGACTTGGAAAGACCTTACAGATCATATCACTTTTGATAGATGCAAAACAAAATGGCAGATTGGATAAAGCTCTTATAGTATGTCCGGCTTCTTTAGTATATAATTGGAGTGAAGAGATTTCAAAGTTTGATAAAGAGAATCTTCTTAAAGTGTCCGTGCTTGCCGCCGGAAAAGAAGAAAGGCAAAAGTACCTTGAAGATAGTGAAGACGTGGACATATATATCAGTTCATATGACACACTGCGAAGAGATATAAGCCTTTATCACGATATGAAGTTTTCACATCAGATAATAGATGAGGCACAGTTTATAAAAAACCAAAATACCGGTGTGGCAAAGGCTGTAAAGGCTGTCAAGGCGGATGTGAAGTTTGCACTGACCGGAACACCTATTGAGAACAGACTGAGTGAGCTGTGGAGTATATTTGACTATATCATGCCGGGATTTTTATACAGCTACAACGCTTTCAGAACAAGGTATGAGAATGATATAGTAAAGACAGGTGATGAGAACAGTGCAAAGATTTTATCAAAGATGATATCACCTTTTGTTCTTAGAAGACTTAAGTCCGAGGTGGCACTTGATTTGCCTGATAAGATAGAAGAGATAAGAGTTTCAAGATTTGATAAAAAGCAGCAGCTTGCCTACGACGGTGAGCTAAGCAATCTGAAGAAGATACTGCTTGGCGACAAAGACTATAACAGTACAAAGATGATTGTACTCTCTGAGATTACAAAGCTCAGACAGATATGCTGTGATCCGAGCCTTATCTTTGAGAACTATGTCGGTGAGTCCGCAAAGCTTGAAACCTGTATAGATTTGGTAAAAAGCGGTATTGAAGCCGGCCATAAGATACTTTTGTTCTCACAGTTTACTTCAATGCTTGATATTATAGGCAAAAGATTTGAAGAAGAAAAGATTACAAGTTATATGATTACAGGTGCCACACCTAAGGATAAGAGATTACAGCTTGTAAATAAATTCAATAACGATGATACGAATGTATTCCTGATTTCACTTAAGGCAGGAGGTACAGGGCTTAATCTTACCGGAGCGGATATAGTTATTCACTATGACCCTTGGTGGAACTTTGCGGCACAGAATCAGGCTACAGACAGAGCACACAGAATCGGACAAAAAAACACGGTAACGGTATACAGACTTATTGCAAAAGGAACTATAGAAGAAAAAATAGTAAAGCTACAGGAATCAAAGAAGGATTTGGCTGACAGAGTACTTAACTTTGAGGAGGGAATGTCACTGTCAAATATTTCAAAGGAAGAGCTTTTAGAGCTTTTGGGATAAGTTTTTTATAGGGGGAAAATGATAGGAGGTACCATGGGAGAAAATGTAACAATTAAGGAGCTTATTACAGAGTTAAACCTAAAGAACTACACACCGGAAATAGATGCAGAGTCTATAATAATAAAGCATCCGGAAATCAACAGACCTGCGCTGCAGCTTGCAGGCTTCTTTGATCACTTTGACAGTGAGAGAGTGCAGGTACTTGGAAATGTGGAGAATGCGTATATAGAGACAATTGATGAGGAAACAAAGAAAAAGACATACGATAAATTATTGTCATATAAGGTACCTTGTGTACTGTATGCCAGAGGTATAAAACCGGATGAGGATATGCTTTCATACTGCTTACACTACGGTGTGCCATGTCTTGGAACCGAGCGGTCCACAACATATCTTACAGCCGAGATTATCAGATGGCTGAATGTGAAATTGGCTCCGGTTATATCAATACACGGAGTTTTGGTAGATGTATACGGCGAAGGTGTACTTATTACAGGTGACAGCGGTATCGGTAAGAGTGAGGCGGCTCTTGAACTTGTAAAAAGAGGGCACAGACTTGTATCGGATGATGTTGTGGAGATAAGGAAGGTGTCACAGCAGACACTTGTGGGAACAGCACCTGATATAACAAAGCATTTTATTGAGCTTAGAGGAATAGGTATCATAGATGTTAAAGCGCTCTTCGGTGTACTGAGTGTAAAGGATACACAGTCTATAGACCTTGTTATACAGCTTGAGGACTGGGTACAAAACAAAGACTATGACAGACTGGGTCTTGAGGACAATTATATCGAATATCTCGGAAATAAGGTGGTATGCCATGTATTGCCTGTAAGACCGGGAAGAAACTTGGCAATCATTGTAGAGACTGCCGCTGTAAACCACAGACAGAAGATGATGGGATATAATGCGGCACAGGAACTTTATAACAGAGTTCAGGCAAATATTGCCGGAAAAAACTAAAATAACCGGTGGAGATAATTATGGATTTTGAAAGCATCCTTGGCAAAAATTGCAAAAAAGGGGAGCTGTTAAAGGAACATACAACCTTTCGCGTAGGCGGAGAATGTAAATTCTTTTTGACTCCGGTCACTGAGGAAGAGTTGCGCCTTTGTATGGAAATAATAAAAAAAGAAAATATGAAATATTATATCCTTGGAAAGGGTAGCAATATTTGGCGGATGATAGAGGATATGACGGCGTTATTATCTCTACCGTCTGTCTTAATAATACTATAAGCCACGACAAAGACATAATAGAGGCGGGAGCGGGACTCGGACTTGAAAAAGTCAGCGCATATGCTATGGAAGCGGGGCTTAGCGGCTTTGAGTTTGCCTGCGGTATTCCGGGAACTTTGGGCGGTGCCATAGTGATGAATGCAGGCGCATACGGCGGTGAACTTTCTCATGTACTTACTGAAGTAAAGGTTTTATGCCCTGACGGAAGTATCAAGTGGAAAAAGAAATGTGAGCTTGAGCTTGGTTACAGAAAAAGTAATATCTTGGAAAACAAAGATATTGTACTGGCGGCAAGGCTTAAGTTGGCATATGGCGACAGAGAAAAGATAAAGGCGACCGTTATAGACTTAAATAACAGAAGAAAAGAAAAACAGCCTCTTGAGTATCCGAGTGCAGGCTCCACCTTCAAAAGACCTGAAGGATATTTTGCCGGAAAGCTTATAGATGATGCGGGTCTTAGAGGATTCAGACTTGGAGGTGCGGCGGTATCAAGTAAGCACTGCGGCTTTGTGATAAATTACGACAACGCCACCTCAAAGGATGTAAAGGACTTGATACAGCATGTAAAAGACAGTGTGTATGAAAAGTTCGGTGTAAAATTGGAATGTGAAGTAAGGATGATTTGATATGAAGATAATTATTGTAACAGGAATGTCCGGTTCAGGTAAGACTGTTGCATTAAAGATGTTTGAAGATTTCGGTTATTACTGTGTGGACAATTTACCTGTGGAGTTGGTTTCAAATTTGTAGAGCTGACCATTGATTCTGAAAGAGGAATGAAGGGAGTGGCTCTGGGTATTGATATCAGAAGCGGACTTGACGGACTTGACGGCGTAATAGATGAGCTGAAACATAAGAAAATAAATATGGAGATTCTTTTCCTTGAGGCGGATGACGAGGCCCTTATAAAAAGGTATAAGGAGACCAGAAGAAATCATCCGCTGGCGGCAGACGGTAGACTGATAGACGGTATACATCTTGAAAGACAGCGACTTGCGTTTTTGAGAGCAAAAGCGGACAGAATAATGGATACCGGAAGAATGCTTACAAAGGAGCTGAAACAGGAACTTAGGGCAATCTATGTAGACGGCAAGTCATTCAACAATCTCTTTGTGACCGTACTTTCATTCGGATATATGTACGGAATACCTGATGACCCTGATCTTTTATTTGATGTAAGATTTTTGCCTAATCCTTTTTACGACCCTGACCTCAGATTAAAGACCGGAGAGGAGTATGGTGTCGCGGACTATGTCTTTTCAAACGGAGATGCGGAAGTTTTCCTTGACAAACTTGACGATATGATAAGGTTTTTGATACCGAGGTATATAGATGAAGGAAAGAGCGCATTGGTAATAGGTATAGGCTGTACGGGCGGACAACACCGCTCCGTAGCTATTGCGGCGGCACTGAAGAGACGACTTGATACCATAGAGGGCATAGGAGTGAGACTGGAACATAGAGATATGGGCAAGAACATTTCAAGAATAGCCGGCAGGTAGCAAAAAGATGACATTTTCTTCAGAAGTAAAAGATGAACTTATAAGAGTGACTCCGGATGTCAGACATTGCAAACTTGCAGAAATTTTGGCAATTTTATACTTCAGCGGTACGGTTTCGTTAGATGAAACTAACGAAATATCTTTAAGAATAACCACGGAACATTCAGGACTTGCCAGAAAGTACTTTACATTAGTCAAAAAAACATTTAATATAAATACAGATGTAGTTATAAGCAATAGTGCACTTATCAAGCACAAACATCTTTATTCGGTAAGTATTATAGATGATACAGGTGCAAGAGAAGTGCTTAAGGCTGTAAAGCTTTTTAAAAATCAGGAGCCGGTGGACGGGCTGTCACTTGGCAGTAATTCTGTATTGATCAATTCCTGTTGTAAAAAGGCGTTTCTTCGCGGAGCATTCCTTTCGGCAGGTTCGATAACAGATCCTGAAAAGAGGTATCATCTTGAAATAGTTTGTAACACTATGGAAGATGCATTATTTATGAAGGAATTGATGGGGGATTTGTCACTTTACCCGAAGATTACAACCAGAAAAAAGTCCTATGTAGTATATGTAAAGGACAGTGAACAGATTTCACTTGCACTTGGTCTGATGGAAGCAACTACATCACTTATGAAATTCGAAAATATTCGAATCTTAAAAGGCATGCGAAACGATGTAAATCGTAAAGTGAACTGTGAAGCCGCCAATATAAATAAGACGGTTTTGGCATCACTTTCACAACTTGAGGATATACAGCTTATTAAGGATAAGATGGGACTTGACAAATTGACATCAAATCTGGAGGCGGTAGCCAATGCCAGACTTAGAGCTCCTCATGCTTCTTTGGATGAACTTGGCAAGATGATTGAACCACAGCTCACAAAAAGTGGTGTAAATCACAGGCTACGTAAGCTCTCAAGTATCGCAGACAAGTTAAGGGAAAAGTAAGGAGAGAAAATGGTTAGGAAGTCAGTTAAGGTTGCAATGGATGCAAAAACTGAAACCAGACCGGTAGCTATGCTAGTACAGGTGGCCAGCCAGTTTGAAAGCAGAATTTATGTTGAAAGTGGTACTAAGAAGGTGAATGCAAAAAGTATCATGGGCATGATGACATTGAAGTTTGGTGATGGCAAAGAGGTATACATATCAGCAGACGGCGATGACGAGGTAAGTGCCGTAGATGAGATGGAAAGATACTTGACTTCATTAGCGGTATAGCTGATAGATAGATTGCATTTATCGGGTATGAGGGCTCTAAAAAGACTCTAATTTTGTATACAGTATGATGATTAGTTTTCTAACATTATAAAGCTACAGGATTTAGAGTCTTTTTTGTGTAAATCGAATTTTTCTCTTGCATTATTATAAATAGTGATGTATAGTTATGCAAGAAGAAATCATAAAATATATTTATCGGAGGATATTATGAAGAAGAAAATATTGACAATAGCTTTAGCAGGACTTATGGCGGCAAGTTTGGCGGCATGCGGCGGTTCAAAGACTACAGAGACCAAGGCAAATGAATCAAGTGCGACAAGTGAAAGTGTAGCGGATTCAAAGGCTGAGGGCAGTGCGGACGCTTCTCAGATAAAGACTGTAGAGGCAGGTAAGCTTTTGGTGGCTACAAATGCGGAGTTCCCACCTTATGAGTACCATGACGGAGATAAGATTGTAGGTATCGATATGGATATAGCGGACGCTATTGCAAAGAAACTCGGTCTTGAGGTAAAAGTTGAGGATATAGCATTTGATTCTGTAATACTTGAGGTGACATCAGGTAAGGCGGATATCGGACTTGCAGGTATTTCAGCTACGGAAGAGAGAAAGCAAAGCGTTGACTTCTCAGATACATATACCACATCAAAGCAGCTTATTATTGTAAAGACGATTCAACTATAGCAGGAGCCAAAGATCTTGAAGGAAAGAAGCTCGGTGTACAGACAGGTACTACAGGAGATATCCTTGCAAGTGATGTAAAGGATGCGACAGTTGAGAGATATGACAAGGGAATGGATGCAGTACAGGCACTCAGCCAGGGTAAGATAGATGCTGTAGTTATAGACAGTGCGGTAGCAAACAAGTTTGCAGAAGAAGTCAGCGGACTTAAGGTTTTGGATGAGGCATATGCAGACGAGAACTATGCTATAGCGGTTAAAAAGGGTAACAAAGAGCTTCTTGACGGAGTCAATAAGGCGCTTTCAGAGCTTAAGGCTGACGGAACAATAGACAGCATTATAGCAAAATATATCAAGGCAGAGTAATATGTTTGAAGAATTAAAAGCGCAATTTGTTTTAAACTTTATAACTGACGACAGGTGGATGTTGCTGCTTAGAGGACTTTTTGTCACACTTAAGATTACATTTTTTGCGGTAATACTGGGATTTGTACTTGGCTTTAGTGTAGCAATAGTAAGGAATGTATATGAGAATACAAAGAAGTTGAAGATTTTAAACTTCATATGCAATATTTACCTTACAGTAATCAGAGGTACTCCGGTAGTTGTACAGCTGCTTATAATATACTTTGTTATATTCAGCTCCATAAGTATTGATAAAAGTATCGCAGCCATACTGGCTTTCGGAATAAACTCGGGAGCATATCAGGCCGAGATATTCCGTTCGGGTATCAATTCAATACCGAGAGGTCAGATGGAAGCCGGCAGAAGTCTCGGATTTAGCTACGCGCAGACAATGGTAAATATTGTAATGCCGCAGGCTATAAAAAATGTACTTCCTACACTTGGAAACGAGTTCATTGTACTTATGAAGGAGACATCTGTAGCAGGTTATATTGCTCTTGAGGATTTGACAAAGGCCGGAGAAGTTATAAGGAGCAGGACATACTCGGCAATGATGCCGTTTTTGGCCGTAGCGCTGTTATATCTTATAATGGTAATGTTCTTTACCTATTTGTTGAAGTTGTTTGAAAGGAGGTTGGCTAGAAGTGGCAGGTGATAAGCTTATAGAAGTAAAAAATCTATCCAAAGAGTTTCATGGCAAAGAAGTCCTGAAAAATATTTCGCTTAATATCAATAAGGGCGACGTTGTCTGCCTTATAGGGCCGTCAGGTTCGGGAAAGTCGACATTCCTAAGATGCTTAAACAAATTGGAGGTGGCCGACAGCGGAGAAATACTTTTTGAAGGTGTGGATATATGCAAAAAAGATGTGAACATTGACCTTCACCGCCAAAAGATGGGAATGGTATTCCAGCAGTTCAACCTCTTCCCACATATGACAGTGTTAAAAAACCTAATTATAGCACCTATGAAGCTTCAAGGCGCAGATGAAGAAAGTGCAACCGAATATGCCATGAGTTTGCTTGAAAAAGTAGGCCTGGCCGACAGAGCAAACGAGTATCCTTCAAAGCTTTCAGGAGGTCAACAGCAAAGAGTTGCGATAGTGAGAGCACTTTGTATGAAGCCTGATGTAATGCTCTTTGACGAGCCGACATCGGCACTTGATCCTGAGATGGTTGGAGAGGTACTCTCGGTTATGAAGGACTTGGCGGAGCAGAAGATGACCATGGTAGTGGTAACGCATGAGATGGGATTTGCAAGAGAAGTTGCCAACAGAGTGGTATTCCTTGACTCGGGAGAATTTGTGGAAGAAAATGCGCCTGAAGAATTCTTCACACATCCGAAAAATGAAAGATTGAAGACCTTCTTAAGTAAGGTATTATAAAGATAAGAGGACCGAGAGCGGTCCTTTTTTCTTTCAAATTGTTTATCATGCTATAGACTTTTATAAAATTAAGTTGTATAATACGTCTCGTTGTTTGACAAAAGGATATTTTGTCAATGTTATATCTTTTAGAGAATATTGGAGGTAGTAATGAAAAAATATGTAGCGGAGTTTATAGGTACCTGTGTACTCACACTCTTCGGATGTGGAAGTGCCGTAGCGGCAAACACACTTTTAGGTAAGAGCAATGTAGTGGTACCGCTTGGATTTTCCACACTGCTTATCGCATTTGCGTTCGGCCTTTCTATAGTGGCTATGGCTTATTCTATAGGAAACATTTCAGGATGTCATATCAATCCTGCCGTATCGCTTGGAATGCTTGTATCAGGCAGAATGGAAGTAAAGGACTTTGTAGGATATGTAGTTGCACAGTTTTTAGGCGGTATTTTAGGAGCGGCACTGCTTTGTGTAATCCTCGGTTCAAATGCAGCACTTGGAACAAACGGTTTCGGTGAAGCAAGTGCAATGGGTATCTCGGTAGGAATTGCATTCCTGGTGGAGGTTATACTTACATTTGTATTCGTTCTGGCAATCCTTGGAGTTACTTCAAAGCCTGAGAACAGCAGCGTGGCAGGTCTAGTAATAGGACTTTCACTTACACTTATTCACATTATGGGTATACCTTTTACAGGAACATCGGTAAACCCTGCAAGAAGCTTCGGACCGGCTCTTATGAGCGGTTTCGGTTCACTCCCTCTTTCACAGGTATGGGTATTCATACTTGCTCCTTTAGTAGGCGGTGCACTGGCAGCTCTTTGCTATAACTTCCTGTCAAAGGAAGATTGATAATAACTAACGCAATGAAAAGCGTAAGGTTTACTTAGTATCAAAATTCAATATTTCAGCCCGTAAAGGCCATACTACCCTCAAATCCGGAGTTTTAACGGTTTTGAGGGTATTTTTTTGCTGTTGTAATTAAAATATATTGAAAAATGTACTAGTATATGATAGTATAATAGTAAGAATTTACTAAAAAAACATAGAAAACTGATATAAAAAAATAGATATTTTTTTATATTTGAAGTTTTATTTAATATAAAGAATATAAAGTTGAAGCCGTACTTCTTGACAGGAATTGGTATTTATATTGAAAAAGGTATTTATTTAATAAGATACCGAAGCGGACGAAAAGTATGATGCCAAAAAGCAGCTAAGAGGAAATAGAAAGGAGTATTTAGGAACTTGATATGAATAGATTTTTAAAGTAGAGATTTTTTTGATAAAAGATATTTGAAACAGGATAAATATCATTGCAAATATTTTTCAAAACATATTGTTGGAATATTCAGGGAATGACAGTTTTGTAAAAAAATTCAAGACGGAACAAAACTGATAGTAGGGTTGGTTTTTTTCAGAATCAAAGGGACTTGAGACAGTGGAAATTCTCAAAAGTGTGGAATCTACAGGGTTTGCGACAATAACATTTCGGACAGTATAGAATATATAAGTAATGATGTTGTGTCAGATTGTATAAATTTAAAAACCATAAGACTGCCGAAACATATGGAGGGTAAATATTTTTATTGATGAATTTGACTTACTAAGAATGAACTCGGAAATTATATATTATTAAAAGAAGAGATATGTAAAATGAACAGAAAGAAAAATACAAATATTTTTTTAGTGTTTGTCATATGCATAAGTGCCTTAGTTTATATAAGTTTAAACTTTCAATCAAAGTTTATAATCAAGGATAATGTCCTACTGGAATATAAAAAGAGGGATTTTGGCAGATATTATGCCTAATAAAGAAATAGTGATTCCTGAGGGTGTAACAGAGATTAGAGAATACACTTTTGATGGTTGTAAAGAACTAAAAAGTATAGCTATACCCTGACAGTGTGATTAAAAATAAATGGATGTACATTCAGAGGATGTAAAAATTTGGTAGAAATTAGGTTACCTAAAAATTTAACAGAAATACCATTTGCTTGTTTTTCAGGTTGTAAACAATTAAGAACAGTAGTTCTAAATGAAAAATTAGATAATATTGACATGTTTGCTTTTGCTAATTGTAAGAAGTTGGAACATATAAAGTTTCCAAACAGTATTAGAAAGATAGATGAGTTTTCGTTTTGCTATACAGGGCTGCAAAAAGTAGAGTTACCGGAAGGGTTAGAATATATAGGAGGAGAAGTTTTTATGGGTGCTGAAAATTTGGAGGAAGTAAAATTTCCAAAATCACTGGAAATAATAGATGCAAAAGGCTATCTTTTTGATGAGTGCCCAAACCTAAAAAAGATAATATTACCAAAGGGTTTTGATTTGGATTTAGTATACGATGATACTGTAAGTATAGAATATTATGAATAGTAATAATATTAAGTAGCCGTTTGTAAGTGGAGATAAAGAAGTAAATGCATTACTTATGCAACTTCTAAAACTGAAAATTGTATCCAAACTTCTTGAACTTGAGAAAGACCTTGGAAGTGAAGTGATTGAGGAACTGCCTGGTGATCCTTACAGATATATTTTGGAAGAAATGCCAAAGATAAATTTTAACCGTTATGAAGTTGAAAAACTGATTGCGGGTGAAATATATGCGGTTATGAAAGCATTTATGGAAAGATTGTATACAAATGGAGAACTTTACAACTTTGACATGATCAGACTTACAGGACAGTCCTGCAAGATCGGTTTGTTTAGGGGTGCATTGAAAGAATTTGTACCCGGCAATATGATGCAAAGCGGTGGGAGTGTTAAAAAGGAAGAGTTAAAACTTGCCTGTGTGGACGGACTTATGAGGTATCTTTATGATAAAAGAACCGGATATGCCGGATTTGATATAAGAGATGAGGAGGCTCTGATTCCTTATAAAATAAAAGCACTGTCATACTCAGGCAGACAAGAGGTTCTTATTGACGGTTTTGAAAGCAACAAGATGACAGGAAGTTTACTTAGAAGTCTTGAAGATATATTGCTTAGAATGTATTTGTATGATGCTTCTGAAAATGTACGATTCGAGTATCTTTTCCATTTCAAAAAAGAACAAAATCCGGACTATATGGTAGGACATCAGGATATTGGAGAATAGAAAAATGAGAAGAATTCTTATAGTAATAATACTAATAGTATGTACAAATATTCTGCTTTCCTGTGGTTTAGCAAGTGAGGAGAAGTTTGTAGAACAAACTTATGTATTTGAAAAGAACCAATATGAAGAGTGTGGTAATAAGGTGGAGGAATTGTCTGAATTAGATTTTGAAGAGCTTAAATGGCTGATGCAGACTCTGTATGTATCTCATAAAGGTGCATCAAACATTATAGGAAAGGGAGGTGTGCTAGACACTAAGGAAAGCAGGCAGAGTTTCTTTATACTTTAAACGAAATAGAATATGAACATATCTTTAAAGATAGTTTGGGAGGATATGTTATTTTTGAAAATGATAAAAAACTTATAGACCGTAAGAATGCAGAGATTATACTGAAAATGGCGGGAGCTTCCAGAACTAAGGATGTATGGCAGTATCTCTCTCAAAATTACAGCTATGATATGAAATCTGAAGAGGTATTTACAATGCCAATGTATAGAAGAGAAGGAAGTGATTACTTTATAGAATTTAGAGACTGGAAATTTATAGGGGGAGAAGATGGAAAACTTACAGTAAGATATAAAATATACAAACCCATTTTTCGTAGGGATATAGAGTATGTGGAGGTTAGGCTTCATAAGGATGAGAAAAGTGTATTTGGTGGGTATAGTGCAGACTACTTAATGGTTACCCCAATAGAGTCTGAAAAAACGACTTGTAAAAATGAGGAGCTTTTTTCCGGAAGTGATTGGGGTGAGTATAAAAAACCTATGACTATGGGAAAATTTATAGACGATTATATATTCAAGCTTGACGGTTCTTTATACCAAATGCCTTGCCCATTGGACGAGTTTTTATCAAACGGTTGGAAATATAACGGAAAGCTGAAAAAGAATGAAAAAAGAGCGGAAATTATACTTACTAAAGAAGGCAAGGAAATACACTGTATTATATGGTATTGCAAAGTGACGGATAATCCTAAATGGTATGTCGTAAGTATAAAGACCGAATTCGGAGATGGTATTTCTGATGTTGATTTTGAACTTTTTGGGAATCGTAAGAGGGGAGATTATGCTTATGGATATGGTTCACATGGGATATACGGTTTCTGCGATCCTTTATATTTAGAAGCCGGAATCAGTGTTGATGTTGGTGGTGATAAAATGATACGGGGATTCACTATGACGTATGCACCCAAATATATAAATAGAATAAAAAGATTAAATGAAATTGCAACAGATCTGAAAGGTGAAGTATGTATTATGGAACAAGGAAATAATGAACTTGAGAGAGATATTTCCTACAAACTTACTATGTATGAGGAGCCTTTGTATGTGCAAGTAAAGAGTCTTGATAAGGTCGGCTGGGCTAAAGATATGAATATAATATGGGTAAAGAAGGATGAGAAGGAAAATGTTATAGGGTATATAGAATATGGTAAAGATTTTACTTTGTCTATAGAGGATAACAATAAGGTTAAGATTGAAGTGGTCCGCATGGAAGACAGCTCGGATGATAAACCTGAAGTTTTGACTATACGATGAATTTGAAAAAACCCGGAATTAATAGAGGATAGAGATTGGCATGAAGAGTAATATTAAAGTTCTAAGTTTATTTTTTGTATTATGTATATTAATAACAGGATGTATGGACTCCTCATTTAACAAAAAAATAAATATCAATAATATAAAAAGTGATGATTGTTTGTATAGAAGGATCAAGACTGGGATGTTCATACAATATAGTGGAAGGGAAAAATTATATTGGTAAAAACGATACGATGACTATACAAATCCTAGGTTATGATGACATAAGGGATAAAAGGCATGCTGTAATAGCTTTTGATATGAGAGGACTTAAGGGTACGTTGTTGGGAGAAGAATGTATGGGTTTTATGAGATTAAACGGGAAGGCTATATATACTTCGAAGGAGCTGAAAGATGGGGATTTTTTAGAAATAGGCTCAGGCAAATTTATGTATATTGATTATGCAGGAAATCATTATGGATGGGAAGAAAAAAGAGAGGAAGCTAAAACATCCGATTATGATGATGTGGAGTAAGTAACTGAAAAATCAATGTTAAGCTAATATATGGAATATATATTTTTATACAGGAATTTGTGCTTTATATATCAGGAGGTAGAGTATGAAATCATCTGTGAAGATAAATAATCGCATAGATATGAGTGGCAAAAGTGTGTCATTTAGTACCAAGGAAAGGCAAACAGAATACCGGTCAAAAGTTTGGACAGGCGAAAATTCAACATGAATAAAATGGCAAAAAATGCATTAGGCTCTATTCCTTCTTGTGTTTTGGTAACCAGAAGTTCAGAACAAAGAGCGGAGATGGATATTTTGAAAATGGTGCAAGGCTCTATACCTGTAGTAATAGGAAGTCTAACTAAAACAGAGTTAAAAAAGACAGGCGAAAAGACTATGGGAATAAAAGATATAAACTATGTGATGTACCATGATACAACAGGAGTGCGTACAGCAGCAAAAGCAGCTTCAGGGAATAAAAACAGTGTATTAAGTAATATAAATAAATCTGAACGTAACGGATGGGTTAAGACTGAGATAGGCTGGATGTATAATGAAAACGGTAAACCTGTAACAGGATGGAAGCTGATAGATGGCAAGTGGTATTACTTTGAGTCTACCGGAGTTATGCAAACAGGCTGGAAACAGATATCAGGATAATGGTATTACTTGCATACAGACGGAGCTATGAGAACAGACTGGAAACAGATAGATGGGAAATGGTACTATTTCATACAGACGGAGCTATGAGAACAGACTGGAAACAGATAAATGGTAAGTGGTACTATTTCCATACAGACGGAGCTATGAGAACAGGTTGGAAACAGATAGGTGATAAATGGTACTATTTATATGAAGACGGTCATATGGCAAAGTCTGAAAAAATACAAGGGAAAGACGGGAAGGTTTATGATATTGATGAAAATGGGGTTTATACAGCAGGTAATATAGATAAATTAATTGATATTGCTATGTCCCAGAGATATGAAATTACAGGTTTTAAAGAAAATAAAAAATTTATATTAATGAGAATGGTGAATATGTAGAATCAGATGAAGGGGATAATGATACCATATATGGTAAGTGGTATGGGATGAATAAAGAACCATGGTGTGGGATGTTTGTATCATGGTGTGCAGCTCAATCAGGTATGTTGAATAGCAATAAATCAGGGACATTGGATGAAGGTAAGATTCCTAAGTTTTCATATTGCTTGACAGGTAAAAATATTTACAAGAAAGCTGGTAGGTATTATCCGGTTTCTTCAAATTATGAACCTAAAAGAGGAGACCTATTCTTTCATTTGAAGAAGATAATTGTTGATGGTAAAGAAAAATGGGTAGGACATACAGGTATAATTATCGCCTATGATAAAGGAACAGATATTATCTATTCTATAGAAGGAAATACTGATGATAGCGTTCTGATTAGGAAAACGAATAGATTGAATAATGGCGGTAGTTCATATTTTGATGGTTTTGGAAGCAATGGAGGTTCTTCTTTTGGCGATATTCCTGAGGGAGCTCTTAGTAGAGGAGGTAGAACTGACTGATGAAATACTTTATTTTTATATTTTGTGTAGCTGTAACAATTGTAGTGTGCTCTTGTGTACAAAGCAATAATGTTGAAGATATAAAACTTGATTATAGAATGAGTGAAGAATTTGGATTAAAAGAGGCACAGGATATAGTTAGGGAAATGGTAACTTTTATGGATAAGGAGATAGAACTTGGTAAATCAGGTATTGCTCGCAGAGACTCAGATGGCTTTGACGAATATTACTTCAGTAGTCGAGAGGATGAAAAGAGACTTGAAGAATATCATAGAAATTACCTAACTGATGAAACATATACATATCTTACACAAATGTATGAAATAAGTAGATATGGTCGTGGTATGGCACAGCAGGTGGAAAGAGACGAAAAGACAATATATGGTTTAAGATATTCCATTGACACGCAAAGGGATTTCAGATTAAAGTCAGCCGGCAATAATGAACTTCACATAGAGGTTCCTTTCATATATCACGTCATTATATCAGATACTCTTCCTAAGGAAGATTATGGAGAAATAGTATTTACTAAGTATGATGACGGAAAATGGAGAATAAGTAAAATATCTCATTGGTATAATGATATTGTGTTTTATGGGCTTGGAAAAAGGATGTATCTTTTAGACAATTATTGTAAAACAAAGTCAGATTATGAGCAGTTCGTAGAGAGATTTGGATTTTCATCAAGTGGTGATAGAATACCAATGGATATCTTACAAATTTCATATAATGAGATTTTACCAAATAGTGACAAGCTAAAGTTTGGAGAATTTATAAATGGAGAGTTTCCGGAATTATTTACAAAATTGACAGCTTATCTGGCAATGGAGGAAATATATGCCAGACATGGAAAACCTTATGAAAAGGGAACATTTGAATATGAATATTTTAACAAGGCAACAGCATTGTATAAAGAAAAATTCTGATTTTTTTCAGAAAAACATGTTAAATGATATAGAGATATATAATATCAGTAAATTGAGTGATTATATAGACGGTTTGTAATTACTATATATTGGATAGTGATATATGCTACGGTGGCAGGATAAATATTAGCGTAAAGTGTATAATATAAAATTTTATTGAGGAATTTACATGTAGTCAAGAATATCAAAAAAGTGAATTAAGTAGCAGACATTTAGAAGTCAAACTGCTAGTTAATGCAAGAGAAAATAATACATGGAGGTGTATGGTGAGGCATTTATTGGAGGTACTATACGAGGGGATAAAAAAGAAGAATATTTATCATCCGGCGGAAAGGTGACACAAATAATTGCTAAAACATATGCAAAAGCAAGAATGGAATGGTATGCAACTCCGGATACAACATTGAAAGATAGAAATGTGATGAAACAAAAATTGGGACAAGGCTATAGTTACAGTATAAGTATTATTGACTCCAAAGATACCATTTAGAGATTAAAAAACTTTAACGATAATATGAAGCATATAAGGATAAGTGGAGAAAATTGAGCAGGAATTCCTATCCCACCAAAGACTATATCAGAGGGCGAAGGAGTGGAGGAGTTTGAAGAAATAAAGAATTTAGAGGAGCTGGTAACTTATATGCATAAAGTAACGAAAAATGGTGAATATTATTTGTATGCTCTTTCTGTGGTTGGATTAGACGGAACGGGATTTAGTGGCAGAATAACATATAAATCAGATAATGGAGAAGAAAAAATCATAGATGAATATTGGGTATTGTATTTGGGGGATCTATTCAAAAAGTATTAAAGAAGTTTTGGCTAAGGAGAATATATGAATGTGGTTGAGAAAAAAATAAACTTAAGATAATCCTAATAATTACAAGTATGTTGACTTTAGTGTTTATAGTGATAGTTGGCATAGAGTATTTGAATGAAAAAAGAAGAGATAGAGCACTTAAATACTATAATGGGATATCTACTACAGTAATTCTGGCAGATACACTGAGAATGGACTTGGAATGCAGTGATAATAAAGGGAATACTTGGGTCATGAATGGGAGTGATACAAGTTTACTTGACATAGTTACTAGGGATATTACAGATTATATATCAGGAGATAAGCAGAGTCTTTACAACTACAAAATTATAGAAAATAAAAAAACATGCAGAAATATATAGATAATTTCAATGACAATATGAAGCATATAAGAATAAGTGGAGAGAATGGAGCAGGAATTCCTATCACACCAAAGACTATATCAGAGGGCGAAGGAATGGAGGAGTTTGAAGAAATAAAGAATTTGGAGGAGCTGGTAACTTATATGCATAAAGTAACGAAAAACGGTGAATATTATTTGTATGCTCTTTCTGTGGTTGGATTAGACGGAACGGGATTTAGTGGCAGAATAACATATAAATCAGATAATGGAGAAGAAAAAAATCATATATGAATATGGGGTATTGTATTTAGGAGATTTATTCGAAAAATATTAAAATAATTTCGATTAAAGTATTATGGAAATATTTTGGCTAAGGGGAATATATGAATGTGATTGAGAAGAATAAACTTAAGGTAATCCTAGTAATTACAAGTATATTAGCTTTAGTGTTTACGGCAATAGTTGGTGTAGAGTATTTGGATAAAAAAAGAAGAGATAAGGCGCTTAAATATTATAATGAAATATCTCTCACAGTAATTTTGGCAGATACACTGGGAATGGATTTGGAATGCAGTGATAATAAAGGGAATACTTGGGTCATGAAAGGTAATAATACAAGCTTGTGTTTGATATAGTTACTCAAGACATTGCAGATTATATATAGGGTAGATGATATATGGATTCAGAAGTTAAAAGAAAATTAAGAAATATAATATGTATATATTTATTTTTTTATTCTTGCAGGTATTTTTGATATGTGGAGTGCAGAAATTAAAAGCATATATTGAACAAGTAAAATTTGATAGAGAACAAAAAGGCTTATAATTTTAGAAGTGAAGGGTTTTTTTACGATATAGACTTTCAGAATTTGTGTGTGCAAAATTAGAGTTTACAAATCATAAAGGCGAAGTATTTATAATAGAAGATGACAATGATATGAAAAGTATAGATACAGAGGAGGAAGAATATATTGCCGGGAAAAACGGATAAATTTGGCAGTTATCGTTTTTATAGAAGGAGAATACACACAGGAAAGAATAAATAACTTTAATGATAATATGAAACATATAAGGTTATGGAATTATGCTGAAGAAGAATACAAGACAATAACTGAAACTGAAAGAATAATAGAATTCGCTGATGTGAAAAAAACATAAATGAATTATGGGAATATTTAAGTCATGAAAAAGGTTGAAGGGGTATCTAATATGGGAGCATTAGATACGATAGGATATGATGGGACGGAAAAACCAACAAAAAAATAATATATGATTATGGAAACGGAAAGATTAATATCATAACAGAGTCAGGTACTTTATCACTTGGGATATTATTTGAGAATTATCTTAAAGATATAAATATGGATAAAGAAGTGAAGAGTTTATGGGGAATTGACGAAGTCATAAATAAGCAAAGTTAGAAGATATTTTATTTATGAACCGGATAGACCGTTGTTGAGAGGAGGGAAAGTGATAGATAAAAAAATACATATATTCACAATAATACTCTTGCTTATGTGTTTTTATTTATGGATGCGGGATAAATACATATTCAAAAACAGAAAAATTTATTGATCATAATTATGGTGTAGAAAATCTTTCAGATGAAGATGCAATAAAGCTTGTAAAAGAAATAGTATCTTTTATGGATACAGGTATAGAAACGGGTGAAGCTGTCGAAGGTGTTAACGGGGAAAACTTTGCCTATTTTAAGAACAAAGAAGATGAAGATAAATTAGAAATCTATCATAGAAATTATATAAAAGATAGTGCTTATAATTATTTGACTGCAATGTATAGAATCACAAGGTTTAATTCCGGCATGGGAAAGGCGAAAACAGAATTTGATGGTGGAACTATCAGGTATAAATTGGAAGCTGAAGAAGATTACAACATTCTGTCGAGAAGAAATAATGAAATATGTATTGAAGCTGTTTTTAATAAAGACAGCAGTCTTGGAGACGGGATGCCGGATACAGATAAGGGTCAGATATTTCTCACTTTATGTGATGACAATAAATGGAGAATTTCTAAGATCTCTCAATGGTATGATGATTTAGTGTTCTATGAATTGGAAGAATATATAGATGAATTTTTTGACAGTCAAAATAATGTAAAAGAGGATTATGATACTTTTATTAGGAATTATGGGTACGATAAAAATGGGAATAGAATATCTATGCAGATGTTAAGATATTCTTTAAAGGACGCGATTTTGGCGAGCAGCAGTTTTGATGTGTTGGAGAATTTAGATGACAGTTATATATTGGAACATCTTTCTAAACTTGCAACCTATATTGCTTATGAAGAGATATATGCCAGGCATGGGAAAATGTATCCGAAATATTCTATAGAATATAATTATTTCAATGGATTGAGCTGGTATAAAGAGAATAAAGAATTCAGTGAGGATGATTTAAGTGATATTGAAAGGCATAATTTAGAGATTATAAAGTTGCATTTGGAAGAGTTTTTAGGAGAAAAGAGTATGAAACATAAATTATTAAGTGTAATTAGCATAAGTTTTTATATTACTTCTGTTATTCAATGTCAAAACCGTTGCCATTGAAAATAAAGATAACAATCCTGAAATGACTGATGAAAGAGCTATAGAGATTATTAAAGAGATTGCCGATTTTATGGATTCAGGAGAAAAGATCGGTGATGAGATATCTTGCAGAGAGTCGGATGGATATAATGATTATTACTTTAAAAATAAGGAGGATGAAGAAAAACTATATAAATACCATAGAGATTATATTAAAGATGCAGCCTATGATTATTTGTGTGAAATGTATGATATAAGGTTTTATAGAGGAAGATGTACACAGTCACGAACGTCAAGAAGTGATTTAAGTAGTTGCCTATACTATAAAATTAATACAAAAGGTGAGTTTAGCATAAAGAGTAAAGATAAAAAAAGTGCATGTGTTCAAATACAATTTATCAAAAAAGTGTTTTTGGCTGAGGATATGCCGGAAATCAGTGACGGTGAGGTGTATTTGGAACTGTGTGAGGACAATAAATGGAGAATATCTAAAGTTTCTCAATGGATTAATGATTTGGCATACTATGATTTGGGAAATGAAATGAAGGTGTTTTTTTCGATCAGGAATATAATTATTTTTATAAGAAAAAAAGCTGGTATGAGGAAAATGAAAGTTTTAAAGAGAGCGATTTAACTGACATTGAAAAAAAGAAAATATAAAGATAATCTCTGATTATATTGAAAGTTTTTTTAACAGAGATTAGAAATTATCTTGTTATTTAATGGAATAAAAAGATAAATACGTGGAGGTGTATTATGAGGGCGGAACTTTTTAGAAATATACGGTTTTGATTTTATTGATATACAGGAATTTTATTCAGAACTTTTGCCCAATAAACATGGTAGAGCAACTATTGGCGGCACTATAAGCGGGGATAAAAAAGAAGAATATTTATCATCCGGAGGAAAGGTGACACAAATAATTGCTAAAACATATGAGGGTAATACAAAAGAAAAATGTCTAATAAATATTTTGAAGTTATATGTGTTATTAGGTAAGCAATTACAAATTATGACAAAAATAAACTGTTTAATAGCAGCTCTAACAAGAAAGGCATTAACCAACTTTGATTTGTTTGAAGCGGAGGATATTTCTAGACAGGAATCAAAGGATGCGACTATGACAGGGATAGAAATGTTAGAGAATCTTATAGCACCAGTTGTTGATAGTGTAGATTACAAAGTTGAGATACAGAGTGGTGATATAAGAATTGATATCGATAAAACTTTGTATGTTGATAAAAATGGAGAAGTGAATATCAGCAAATTATTTACAACTATTTTATGATATATAATGGGAGATTATATGGAAATAAAAAGGATAAAAGTGTTATTCATTGTACTTAGCGTAATAGCTTTAATTATTACTCTAATATGCTTTATACTACCTAGCTTTGATTTTATGTATGTATCCGCAGATAAGCATTGGCAAAAAGAAAAGATAGCGGATAATGATGCCGATGAATCTGGAAAAGGATTAAAAAAAGTTGTTCAAATGGAAGATGGTACATATTTTTGTTTATAAAAACAAATTGATGTATATGGGAAATGAAGATACGCAGGTAAGAGAAATATGTAGTTTATCGGGAGATATTCTGGGTGCTTGTGTAAGAGACAATGATATTTATTTGTATAATTATAATGATTACAGTATATATAAAACAAATTTAAGAGGTATATTAGAAAAAAATTATCAGTAACCAAGGTAATATATACTTTGAAGGAGATTATATATATGCATTAAATGGAGTTGCTTTTTGAAAAATACGACTTGAAAGGGAGAAGGATATTTAAAAATGACTTTATATATTACAATAGTTTTTGTAAGTAATTATACTATATTTGATGATTATATTTTTTTATGGATATGATCATAAAGCCAATATTACTGTCCCCAACTATTATCTATTTGATGCAAATAAAATAAAGTATGCCAAGTATGAGCTAAACTTTTCAAAAATACTATTTAGAACCTGAAGAATGGGATTCTTATTTAGAAGGAGAAGTTATACCATATGATTTATATGCAAAAAAATTGATAAAAAAGGTATGAAAAAGGCGAAATAAATGGGAATATAGTTGAGAAAAATCTGGATAATTATGAACTTCAAAGTATAGAATTATCAGGGCGTAATTTTTTTCGGAAATTTCAGATGGATACATTTATTTTTCTAGGACGGCAGAAAATAACTTACAGAGATAAAAAAATTATAAAGATAAGTTTGAGCAGGATATGTATGAGAATATAAAAAAAGTGAGGATATAGACAAAATAAAATATGAGATAGAAGAATATCCTATATGTAGAGTTAAGGTCGAAGATATAAAAAAAATATTGGAAAGAGATTTTTATTAACTGTGAAGTTATAGGTGTACCCTTAGTAAGTAAAGGTTATATCGATGATATTATTGTTAGGAATGGGAAAGTATACTTTACAAGTATTGAAGATTATATAAAAGATGGTAAAGAATATAATAATTTACATATATATTGTATTGATACTGAAACAAATTTATCAAAAAGAACTTTATACTATGAAGGGATTGTATGCAGATAAACAGAAAATAAAAAGCGTTTGTAACAGATAAATATATATTTATTTATGGATGCATTGATAATTTTGATAATTTATGTATTAGCAGAGTTAATAAAGACGGAAGTAATCCCATTTTTAGTAATTGATGGGAATGGTGATGTAGTTATGAAACCGTTAGAAGATGTAGAATAAAGAGATACTAAAGCAATTTAGTATATGTAGATGCATTGCACTTATTATGTAAAAATGACAATATAATATTTATTAAATTTTTTTCTAAGTATCAGAGTAATAATAGAACAGGAGAAATATTGATGAAAAAAAGACTATATATTTCACTGATAGTTATTGCCATAGTATTTTTTTTAGTTGCGTTGTCATATTATACATCAGTGGGACTTGATGATATGTATATACCGGCAGATAAGCACTGGCAGAAAAATAAGATAGCGAAATGGAGTGGCAAAACAGGAGGGAGAGAACTGAGCCCGGTAGAACAGATAGAAAATGGTGTATATTTTGTATACAAAGACCGACTCATGTATATGGAAAGCCCCGATGAAAATGTAAATGAAATCTGCAAAATGCCAAATCAAATGGTAGGTATTTTAGCAAAAGATAATACTGTTTTTTGGAGAGAATGCGATGATATCTCGTTTATCTATAAGGCAGATTCATATGGGAATATAGTAAAACTTGTATATGATACAGGAAAACTTTATATGGAAGGAGAGAGCATATATACATTAAATGTAAAACATGGATTAAGGAAATACGATTTTAATGGAAAAAGAACTGCTAATCGTAAAGATGCAATTAGATTTGCCACAAAAAATACAATATTTGATGATTATGTTTTCTATAAAGGAGAAGATAATCAGATGTTACTTAGTGTTCCACAGTATTATAAGTATGATGCAACTAAGATAAAATATCTTACACAGGAGGTAAAGTTTTCGAGGTATTATTTAGAACCGGAGGAATGGGACTCATATAATAGAGAGGATGTTATAGAATATGATGATTTGGCAAAAGAAGTGGATAAAGAAGTAAGAAGCAGAGGAATGTATGATCAAGTAAATGGGAAAAATCCAGATAATTATGAGTTACAGAGTATAGAATTATCTGTTTGGAATTTTTCGGATGAGGTAGACGGGTATATTTATCTTTATGGAAATCAGAAAATCACTTATCTTGACAAGGAATATAAAAGAAAGTCGGAAGAGATGACTTTGGAAGAAGAATACAGTGATGATAACAGAGAGAAGTTTACCTACCAAATTAATGTGAAAGCTGTATTTAGAATCAGTATAGATGAAATAAAAAACAGCTCTAATGAAACTTATGTAAACTATGAAAGAGTAGGTAAAAGCCCGGATATACCGGGAGATTGGAGCAGATTTATTGTTGACAAAAACAATGTATTTGTAATAAATGAGGATGAATATACAGATAAAGAAGCATATAGAAATCTATATATTTATTCTATAGATGTTGACACCGGATTGAATAAGGAAGTTTATAAAAAGAAGAGGTTTTTTTCCTTGGGAATGACTCATCTGAAATATTTGCTACAGATAAATATATATTCATATATGAGTATGGTGATTATGGTGAAAAACAATGTATTACCAGAGTCAATCGTGACGGTAGCAACCCCTATATTAGTAATGGATGAAAAACGGTGAAGTTGTTATGAAACCCATTCAATAAATATATGGATATTTTTTTATTTGTTTTTTTGAAAAATATTTTTTTCATCATAATTTATAGTGCCAACAGAATCCGTGGAATGGAGGCTTTCAATATGAAAAAGAAATTGATTATATGTATAAGTATAATTACTATAGCATATTTTGTCCTGTCATTATGTGATTTTATGTATATCCCTGCTGACAAATATCCGGCGGTTATTAGAAAAAAATTTTTTTACAGATAATAAAAAAATATTACTGTAAAGAGTATGGGTAATGTATGTCAAGTGGAAGACGGTATATATTTTGTGTATCATGGTAGACTAATGTATATGGATAATGAGGGCAAAGCAGTAGATGAGGTATATTCAGGCTCAAATTATATAGGCTCAATTATGGAAAATAATTCGGATATCTTTTTCCTTTGTAAGGATATGTTCGGAATATGCAAGATGAGTAGAGATATAGATAAAAAGCAATTGGAAAATATAAATGGTGGGATAAAGCCTGTAATTAATGGAGAGGGAGACAGAAACTATATAGATGGCAAGTATATATACTTGTTTAATGGAGATATACTTAGTAAATATACTTTATATGGTATAAAGATTTATTCATCTAAGATTTATTATGATCAAATAAGATTGGGAGGAGTCGGCAGTGTTGTATTTAATGAATACAGCATGCGTATAATAAGAGAGGCAAGTTATGGGCCAGGTATAGGAGTAGATGTCCCATGTCATTATCTGCTTGGATGGAATAAAGTAAAATATAAGCAAAAAGAGCTGACTACATTTCAGTATTATAAAGAAGCTTCAAGCTGGGATCGTAACAATACAACTAATATAGTAGAGACTTATGATATATGGGCAAAAAATCTGGATGATAAAATAAGGAGTAATTCAGACAAGTGGGATATAATGAAAGACAGAGATATGGGGGAATATGATTTAGTAAGTGTAGGTTTATTTAGAGAAAATCCTAATTATTACAGAGTATTAAACGGATATATATACTTTTACCAACCTATGGAGTTTTTGTACAGAGATAAGAATTATATAGATAAAATTAAGTTTAACGATACAGGAAGCGTAAGTAGAGAAGAAAAAGATAAAGTAGAGTTTACGGTTCATATGTATGTGATGCTTAGGATAAAAGCAGAAGATATAGAAAAGGCGAAAGACGGCTCAAATATTGACTATGAAATAATCAATACGCCAAGGTATCCTATAGATTATGATGCTTATATAGAAAATTATGAAGTAAATGACAACTTTTTTTATAGTGTATCTAATGGAGAGTCAATTATGGATGAAGAAGAAAGAACTAAGCTCTTTATTACAGATATGAACACAGGCACTATCAGATTGATATACAGTAGAATTAAGGATTCTGAAAGTACCTACATACCACAATTATTTTGTAGTGATAACTATGTTTTTTTATATGAATATAGTTATATAGCAGGAGAAGATAAACAACGTATAACAAGATTTGATAAGGATGGTAAAAATCCGATGCTTGTTGTAGATTATACAGGAGAAGTCGTAATGAAACCGGTGGATCCAGTTCAATAATTGTATATAGAATTTTAACTTTATAGCTTAATTTATGCAAAGGAGGGCGTATGGCATACTCACTTGATGATATATTTATAGATAGTATTTTTGAGGCAAAAGATATTTATGATGTGAATTTCAAGGTCAAACCAAATACACATCCAATACTTATGGTTGAATGTTCGGTTAAGGAAAACCAAAATATTGAAAGTATTGTGCGAAACCTGCATGATAAGAATTTGACAATATTTATATATATTGGTGAGCAAAAGAAAGACTTATTTACGGGTATTGTTAAGGATTGTAAGTTAGTATGCAATAATAAGATAAATACTCTTAAAATGAAAGTTATGGGATTTAGTGTAGTGCTTGATAAAGAAAAACATACAAGGATTTTTCAGGATGGAGAACTTACATATAAAGAAATATTAAACTATGTTATGCTGGAAAGATTAGGCAAAATTATATTTAATAAAGAAGATATGAAAGTTGGGAAATTGTTATTTCAGTGTAATGAAACGGATTGGCAGTTTATAAAAAGGCTATCAGGAATAGGAAAGAGTATACTTATACCTTTGTTTTATGAAGATGGAGTAAGACTAAGCTATGGATTGCCGAGGTCTGCAAATGAAATAGAGTTAAAAGAGGATTTCTATGCATCCGGTAATCATATACAGGATAAAGCTAAAGATTATAACATAGAGGGAATTTACCATATGTTTTATTCTGATGAGGATTATGAACTTGGAACTGTGGTCAAAAATAGAGGGCTAAGATTTGTAATATGTGAAAAAGAAGTGCAAACAGTTGAAGCAACGCTTAAGTTTTATTATAAAGTTTGCAAAGAAGAAAATATAAAAAGTAATGTGATTTATAATGAAGGAATAAGAGGGCTTGTAATGTCTGCAGAAGTTACCGATGTAGAGGCTGAGGACATATTTGTAAAGTTTTCTATAGACAGTGGATTGGAAAAGAAGAGATATAGGCTTGAGTGGCTACCTGTTACAGGATATGAAGAGTGGATAGGTCTTGGAGGAGAATATGCGAGGAGGGCAGAGGCGAGGAAAGGACCCAGAGATTATATTATAAATAACAATGGAAAAATACGATCCGAAAAAAATAAAAGAGTTATTTATAAATAGCAAAGGGGTAATATTAAATATGATTATAAGGACAGAAGGGAAGGAGAGGCACAATTATTTACTAAATAGAAAAAAATCTCACTTTTAATATTTGCTTTGTTTCTAATATTTTCTAGTACTATGGTATCAAATTTGATTAATAAAACAAATACTCAATGGGAGTGGGTAATCAAACCAAGTTTATATAAAGATATAAGTTTTTTTAGAGGGGAACTTATTTAAATTTTTATAAGAACAGTGGAGAAGTTTGTATTATTGATGCAAGTACCAAAGATATCTATGAGTATCCGCTTTTTTGATGATATTGATTTTTGATAGAGAAAAATGTATTTATTGCAAATAAAAAAATTCTTCTTTTTTTCTATGTTGACAAAGCAGGCAACAAGTTATCGGATAAAAACTTATGAAAACATATATTCTTTTTAAAGATGGTTTATCAGCAGTTAAGCTTTAAGGGTTTGTGGGGATTCATAGATAAAAAAACTTCAATCAGGTTATTGATTTTAATTTTTTTATGATGTACATTTATTTTTATGAAAATTATGCTGCGGTTATGGATAAGGATAATAAATGGGGGTTTATAGATATAAATGAAAATATAGTAATAGACTTTCAATATGATGAAGTAATGGATTTTCATGAGGGCTTGGCAGCTGTTAGGCAGGGGGATAAATGGGCTTTTATAAACAAGAAAGGAATTGTAGTAACAAATACTTTTTATGATGAAATTAGTGATTTATATGAAGGTTTTGCCGCTGTAAAAAAAGGCAAGATAAATGGGGCTATATAGACAAAAAAATGGTAAAGAGGTCATAGAATGTAAATATGATGATGCACATAATTTTAGTGAAGGTCTTGCTGCTGTTGCAATTAATAATTATTTGGGTGACGGTTATATTGCATGGGCTTACATAGATACTAAGGGAGACATTGTGATTCCTTTTTACTCATACAGTGCTATAAGTGGAGTTCCTTTAATTATTGGTGAATTTCATGATGGGAAAGCCTTTGTAACAAAAGATTTAGTATCTGTTATAGGGAAGAATGGAGAAAATATTTTTTTCGAGGTAATTCCTTGTTTTTTTGTTTCAAAAAGCGAAATATTATAAAGAACATTCAGCAATGATTGGCTACATTTATTCAGATTCAAGTATGAAGATTAGAAAGTACGGTCTTTTAAATTTAGAGGGAGAGGAAGTATTAAAACCAATATTTGATTACATAGAAGACATATATGGAGAATATATGATAGTTGCTGACATAAAGAATGGAACAGATATGAACTATGGCATAGTTAGAATAAAATGAAATATATTATGGCTATGTAAAAAAAGACCAAAGTTATATCATTTGATATTTCAAAACATAAAAAAAATAGTTAATCATTGAGAGGACTATTAAGGGTATAAAAAAACACATAGGAATTAGGGTGTATAATGGTCTCATAAATTAAGACACTTTTTTTCATACAGATTATAATGAATCTGATATACTAAAATCAATATTAAAGAGAGGATTCATTAGTATGTTCCGACAAAGAAGAAATTTTAGTGCCAAATTTAAATCAGATCTTGTAATCAAGTTGCTTAAGGGGAGGTTGTATATTGTTAAAAAAAGAATAACAATTTTTTTATATTAATATCTGTGATATTAGTATTTATTATTATAGTAATACGTGCTATATTGCCTAGATTTGATTTTATGTATACATCTGCAGACAAGCATTGGCAGAAGGAAAAGATTGGGGACCGGGATGAAAAGACAGGTGGAAAAGGAGTTGGATATGTAGCACAAGGAGAAAATGGTGTATATTTTATATACAAAAACAGGTTGATGTATATTGATGATAAATATGAGAATATAAAGGAAGTATGCAAGGATACAGGAATGATTCAAGGTAGCTTAGTAGAGGGCGATACCATTTTTTTGTATAAAGATGATGATATTGGTTGGATAAATAAAGTGGACTCAAGCGGAAAGATAGTAAGATTTATTTTTGATTCAGGAAAAACGTATATTGAAGGGGAAAAATATATACATTAAAACAGTAAATACGGTTTAAGAAAAATATGATTTTTAATGGAAATAGAATTTCTAGTAATAAAGTAAAAATTTGATGTTGCCTCAATTAATACTGTGTTTGATAACTATATCTTCTACAGAGGCTATGATGGTGATGATGATGTAGAAGTCAGTATACCTAAGTATTATATTTTTTTGATGCCAACAAAATAAATTATAAGACAAGGAAATTAAAACTTTCAAGATATTATATGCAACCTGAAGCCGGAGATCTATATTGGAAAGAAGATGTTATACCCTATGATTCTTTTTGCTAAAGAAGTGGATAAAACAGTAAGGGAAGGGAAAAATATTTGATAATACAACTGAGAAAAATTTGGATGATTATGAACTGCAAAAGTGTAGAGCTAATTCCTTGGTCATTTTTCAGAAGTACAAGACGGATATATTTATCTTTATGGAGAACAGAGAGTTACTTATAGAGATAAGAAATATAAAGAAAAAAACTGTCAACTATGGAAGAAGGATTATTAAATTCTGATAGGATAAAAAAAGTATCATATACAACTATAGCAAGAATGTTATGTAGAATTAATGTAGATGATATAAAGGATACTTCTGAGGACGATTACATTAATTATGAAAGAGTATGTTATGATCTGAATAAAAAAATGGGGAGGGTTTATTATTAACAATAAGAATGCATATGTATTAAAGGAAGACGAATATTTTTGACAGTAGCAAAGAGGATAGAAATATATATGTGTATTCTATGGATGTTGACACAGGTTTATATAAGGAGATTTATAGAAAAAAAAGATTTTTTAACGGAAATTATTCCGGTGAAATGTTCGTGACAGATAAATATATATTCATTTATGAAGGTAGTGAATATGGCGTAAAGGAATGTATTACAAGGATTAACAGAGACGGTAGCAACCCTGTGTTAGTAATGGATGAAAACGGAGAAGTAGTAATGCAGGCGTTGGAGAAATAGAATTATGAGAAAAATAATATTTATATGGGCAGTAGTGGTTGCTATAGTATTGCCTATATTTGCTTTAATATTTTACACATTGCCTAAAATTAACTCCATGTATATCTCATCAGATACATACAACCGGGAAAAATAAAGCAAATCAGGATGGAAAAAACGGTGTAAAAGTAATCAGTAAAGTGGAGCAGGCAGAAAACGGTATATATTTTGTATATAAAGGCAGACTTATGTATATGGAAAACTCTGATGGAAATATAAATGAAATCTGCAAAATACCAAGTGAAATTGTGGGTGTTTTTAGCAAAAGATAATACTGTTTTTTTGCGTGAATGTGATAATGTTGCGGTATTTATAAAATTGAATGCAAATGGATAAGTAAAATTGCCATGATTCAGGCAGATGTGGTGAAAATATATACACTAAATGTGAGACACGGATTAAGAAAATATGATTTTAGTGGAAAGATGATTTTTAATAAGAGGCATTAGATTTTTGACAAGTCATACTATATTTGATGATTACATTTTTATAAATGGTATCAAAATGAACGTATAACTCTTAGTGTTCCACAATATTACAGACTTGATGCAAAATAAGATAAAGTACCTTCTACATGAGGTAAAAGGATTTTCAGGTACTATTTAGAGACAGGAATGGATCATATAATAGAAAATGTATAGAATATGATTTGCTTAGAAAAATTGGATAAAAAAGTAAGAAGCGGAGGAATGCATGAACAAGTAAATGGGAAAGATCCAGGATAGTATGACTTACAGGTATAGGGTATCTATTTGGAATTTTTCAGATGAGGTAGATGGGTATATTTATACTATGGAAACCAGAAAATCACTTATCTGGACAGGAATATAAAAGAAAGTCGGAAGAGATGACTTTGGAAGAAGAATACAGTGATGATAACGAGAGAAGTTCACCTACCAAATTATTAAAAGCGGTATTTAGAATCCAGTATAGATGAAGAATTAAAAGCAGCTCTAATGAAACTTATAGCAAACTATGAAGAGTAGTAAAAGCCGGATATACCGGGAAGTTGAACAGATTTATTGTTGACAAAAACAATGTATATGTAATAAGCGGGGATGAATATACAGATAAAGAAGCATATAGAAATGTATCTTTATTCTATAGATGACCTGAGCTTGAACAAGGAAGTTTATAAAAGAAGAGTTTTCAGCAAGATAACTCATCTGAAATGTTTACTACAAATAAATACATATTCATATATAGAGTATGGTGATTATGATGAAAAACAATGTATTACAAGGATAAATCACTGACCAGGCTGGCCTGTATTAGTAATGGATAAAAACGGTGAAGTTGTTATGAAACCTGTTCAATAAATATATGGAAATTTTTTTATTTGTTTTTTTGAAAAAAATTTTTTCATCACAATTTATATTAACAACAGAATCCGTGGAATGGAGGATTTCAATATGAAAAAGAAATGGATTATATGTATAAGTATAATTGCTATAGCATATTTTTGTTCTTTCATTATGTGATTTTATGTATATTCCTGCAGATAAGTATCCAAACATTATCAGAAAAAAATGTTTTTTTCATGATAACGATAAAGTAACTGTAAGGAGCATAGGAAAGGTTTGCCAAACAAAAGAAGGTATATTTTTTTGTATAATGACAGACTTATGTATATGAATAGTGTTGGTACAGAGGTGAAAGAAGCAGGTTTAAAAACAAATAGCATGGATTATACCTGATAATTGAATATATTCTTTTTGGATGATAGTGTATATGATATATATAAAGTCAACCAAAAATAATGAAACAAAGCCAATAATTAAGAGAAGTGGAGATAGAATTTATATAGATGGTAGATATATATATAATTATGTATATGATAATAATACAATAAGTAAATATAACTTAGACGGTAAAAAAAATCTATTCTTCAAAGATGTATTATGGTCAATTAATGGCAGGAGGTGTTGGTGGTATTATATTCAATGATTATAATATGCGTATGCTAAGGGAGGAACTTTCAAATTATGGGATGGGAGTGGATGTGCCATACCATTATATATTTGATTGGAATAGAGTTAAGTATATGCCAAAAGTTTTTATATACAGTGCATTATTATAAGCAGCCGTCAATATGGGATTATAATAATAATTTTATAAATTTGGAACAATATGATGAATGGGCAGAAGGTTGGGATAACAAAATAAGAGAAAATAAAAACAAATTAAGAAATACTGAAAACCGAAATATGGAAGATTATGAACTGGTCAGTATAGGTTTATCCAAACAAAATCCTGATTACTATAGAGCAGTAGATGGATATATATATTTTTATCATGCATTGGAATTTTTGTTATAGAGATAAAAAAATACAAAAAAATAAAATTTCATTTGACAGTACAGGTGATTTTTGATGAAAAAGAAAAACCAGAGTAGAATTTAAAAGCTTTATGTTTATGTAATGTTTAGAGTTGATATTGAAAATATAGAAAATGCAGGGGATACTTCTCAACTTGAGTATGAAATACTAGATGTGCCGATGTACCCAATAGACACTGATGACGAGATAGAAGTATTTGAAGTAAATGATAATTATATATATAGTATTTCAAATGTGAATAATGCTACAACGAAAGAAATAAAGGTTTTGGTTACAGATATAGAAAAAAAGGTACTACCAGGAATATTTATGATTTTTCGAGAATTGAGTGATGATATATACACACCTGGAATATATTGCAGTGATGATTACGTTTTCTTATATCAATATAAAAAAATAGAGGAAAGCACTACATTGCGTATAATCAGACTTGATAAGGACGGAAGCAACCCTATATTAGTAATGGATGAAAAACGGTGAAGTTGTTATGAAACCCATTCAATAAATATATGGATATTTTTTTATTTATTTTTTTGAAAAAAATATTTTTTTCATCATAATTTATAGTGCCAACAGAATCGGATGGAATGGAGGCTTTCAATATGAAAAAGAAATGGATTATATTTATAAGTATAATTGCTATAGCATATTTTTGTACTGTCATTATGTGATTTTTATGTATATTCCTGCAGATAAGTATCCGAACATTATCAGAAAAAAATGTTCTTTCATGACAATGAAAAAGGTAACTGTAAGGAGCATAGGAAGGGTTTGCCAAACAAAAGAAGGTATATATTTTTTGTATAGGGGCAGACTTATGTATATGAATAGTGTTGGTACAGAGGTGAAAGAAGTAGCCTCTGATTGGCAACCAATAGAAGGGATTATGATAATTGAAAATAATATCTTTTGTATTTTTAGAGATAAACTAGGATTATATAAGATTAGTGCGAGCAGTAATAATGATGATATAGAAGGTAAAGTAGACATAATAGAGTTTATCAGTGGAGAAAAAGATAGATTTTTATACTGATGATAAGTATATATATTGTTTCAGCAATGGTATGCTTGAGAAATACACATTGGATGGAAGAAAAGTTTACTCATCAAAAGTGTTTTATGAACCTAGACCTATTCTTGGAATTGGCAGCACGGTATTTAATGGTTATAGTGTATGTATAAATGGTAACCAAAACCCTTATGGAGACGTGGGAATAGATGTACCATGTTATTACATATTTAATTGGAATAAGGTAAAATATAAGCAAAAAAGATTGGGAAGAGTTAGATACTATAGTGAAGCATCACCATGGGATTTGTTTGATTGTTATTTTAGTAAGCAAGAGAATATAGAACCTTATTCTGCATGGACTTGGAAGATGGATTACATAATAAGAAATGATAAAAGTTGGTGGAAAGAAGAGATACATGATAGGAATGTGGAAGAATATGAGCCGGTTAGTATAAAATTATATGATTTAAATCCAAATTATTACAGGGTGTTAGATGGATACATATATTTTTACTCAACGATTAGAAATTACTTATAGAGATAAAAAAATTATAAAGACAAAATAAGAATAACAAGCGAGGGATTTAGTGAAGAAGAGAAAAAAAGAAGTAGAGTTCAAATTTCATCCACAGGCTATGTTACGTGCAAAAAGTTGAGGATATGGAGAAGGAGAAAGGTAGAGAAACTTTTAAATATGAAATAGTCGGCATTCAAAATAAAACAGAGGATTTTGTCGAAAATTACGAGGTAAGTGGTAAATTTATATACAGTGTGGCAAGTGGATTTTACAGTGAGGAAGAAAGTTATAAAACAAAGCTATTCATTACAGATATAGATACAGGTATCACCAATATAATTTATACTGATGAAAAAAATCAAACAAATATACATGTACACCGGGAATATATTGTAGTGATGATTACGTTTTCTTATATCAATATAAAATAGAGGAAAGCACTACATTGCGTATAATTAGATTTAATAAGGATGGAAGCAACCCCGTGTTAGTAATGGATGAAAACGGTGAAGTTGTTATGAAACCTATTCGATAAGTATATAGAATTTTTTTAACCTGATAGTTTAAGTTGTTTAAAGGAGGGTATATGGCGTACTCACCGGACGAAATATTTATATTAGGTGAAAGCTGAAAATACGAATAACTTTAATATCTGAATAATGGAAAGGCAAAAATGCTTGGAAAAGGCAGATGGAGTGGAAAGGTATGGCATTTTTTAGAGCACAATAAAAAAATATAAACTTTTTATTGTGCTTTTTCTTCTATAAAAAAACGAATAATATATAGTTGTTCATGGAAAATCTATATGACATATATCATTAAAAATATAATGAAAAAAATAGTGTAGAATTTGCTATAATTAGGTTAGTATTATTTTCGTAAAAAAATATTTGTGTATGTTTTTAAAGACGACATGAATATAAACAAAAGAGTAATTATGGAGAAGCTATGAAAGGGAATTTGCCATATTTTTTTATAATAGAAAAATCCTGAAAAATATGAGGGGAATAAGAATATATACATCGGAGAATATTCCAAGGAATATAGATGCTCTTAATGAAAGATTTTATGAAATTTCAAGAGAGTTTGTTCTCGATCATATGCTTAAAACTCAGGGAATATCTTTTCAAAAAGATGCAAACGATTAGGGACAATATAGAAGAAATTTTTTGACAATATAGATGAAAATTTCTGAATAAGTATTTATATTATTGGAGTATATTATATGGCTAAAAATTTTTTTAAAAAGCATAAATATATATTTATAATACTTTTTAGTTTGCCTTACACTTTTATGTTATATTATCAAATTTGAAGTGTAGGGTAATAATTAAAAATAATGTTTTTATAGGTGTAAAAAGTGGAATTATAGAAAAAAAAGAAGATTTGAAAGTGGTGGAAGTACCGGATAATGTAACTGAGATTGGAATTTTTGCTTTTGCATACTGTACGAAATTGGAGAGAGTTACATTACCGGACAGCATTAAAGAGATTAGAATGGGAGCATTTTATGATTGCCAAAATTTAAAAGATATCAAATTACCTGAAAGATTAGAAGTCATACGAAATGATGCATTTTCAAATTGCAAATCATTAACTGATGTAAAACTTCCGAGTGGGGTCAAAACAATAGAGAAGGGTACTTTTGCAGAATGTACTTCTTTAAAGAGCTTACAATTATCAGATAATACAACTGGAATAGAAGAAATAGCATTTAACAATTGCATAAGTCTTACGAGTGTATATTTACCAAACAGTGTGAAGACAATTGGGAGTGCTGCTTTTTATAATTGCAGCAGTTTATCTACAGTGAGAATGTCAGAAGGAATTGAAAGCGTAGGAGAAAATGCATTTTGGGGAACAGAATTCTTAAAAAGCGGAATGGCTGATGAATATGGATCTGTATACCTTGGAAAAGTGCTTTTATATAATAAAGGTTTAAATAGTGCTGTCATAGTTAAAGATTCAACAAAGATAATTGCAAATGCCGCATTTATAAACAATTATAGGTTGAAAGAGATCGAACTGCCTGAAGGAATAGTTGAAATTGGAGATAACTGCTTTGAGAATTGTGAGGCATTGAAAAAGATAGATATTAAGGAAGGGTTGAAAAAAATAGGAGAAAATTCATTTGCGGGGTCCGGAGTAGAGGAGGTTAAATTACCTGAAAGTATAACTGAAATTGGATACGGAGCATTTAATAATTGTAAGGACTTGTCAGATATTAATTTATCATCAGGAATAGAGAGAATTGCCGGTTACAGTTTTGAAAATACAAAGTACTTAAACAATATAAAACCGGATGAATATGGATGTAAGTATGTAGATAATATACTTTTGTCTTCTGAAAATAACGGAAGTTCAATAATCCATATTAAAGCAGGAACCCGAGTGATTGGTGCACAAGCTTTTGAAAAACAGAAACGATATTGAAGAGGTATATATTCCTAAAAAGTGTAGAAACAATCGATTTTAAGGCATTTTTTTCTATGCTCAAATTTAAAAAAAGTGGATTTTGAAGAAGGTATAAAAATTAAAAAGAAATTAATTATTTTTACATTTGTCGGATGTGAAAAAAATAGAAAATATTGATTTACCTAATAGCTTAGAAGCAATAAATGCATATTCTTTTGGGGGTTGTTCTTTCACTAAAAAAAAAATACCGGAAAATGTGGAATATCTGGATTCATACGCTATCAGAGAATGTTATTCATTAAAGGAAATAGAGTTGCCTGAGAGATTAAGGGAGAATATCACTGGATTGAGACGGATGGGATTAAGACTCCTAAACTTGTGTTTTATTAAGGAGATTATATATAAGTCAAGAATATAAGGGGGTCAAGGTTATATCTACAAGCTGAATTGAGGGATGTATATGAAATCAAGATATAAAATTTTTGCAATAATTATAGTTGGAATAATAGCTGTTTTTATATCATATATAGCTTTAAATTTCAGATGGCATTTAGTTTTAAAGGATAATAAAGTTATTGAATATAAAGCAGGGTTATTAGATAAAAATATAAGAAATTTGACTGTATACATACCGGAAGGTACAACAGAAATCATGAATGATGCTTTTTTTCCGGCTGTGAGTGTATAGAGAAAGTATATATTCCGGAAAGTGTAAAAAAATAATACATCGAAGAGCGTTTATAGGTTGTAAAAAAACTTAAAAGAGATAAATTTACCGGAAAGTTTGGAACAAATAGATAGAGATGCATTTAATGGTTGTACAAGTTTGGAAGTAATAAGAATTCCTGAAAAAGTAAAATATATCGGGGAATCAGCATTTAGCGGATGTACCGCTTTAAAAGAAATATCATTGCCACAATCACTTAAAAAGATAAAAGCGATGACATTTTCTGAATGTAAAAACTTAAATAATATAGAGTTCCCACAAAATATTACAGATATTGAAATGGGTGCATTTATGGGATGCGAAAATTTGGAGGTAGTAAAACTTCCGTACACTTTAATTCATATAGAAGGTTATGTGTTTTCCGGTTGTAAAGCTTTGAGAGAAGTGGATTTACCAAATAATTTAAAGTATATAGATGATGCAACATTTAATGGATGCACAAGTCTCTCATCAATATACTTAAGTGATTCTATTGAAGGACTTGGGTATAATGCTTTTGGAGAATGTATTAAACTTAGCGAAATAAATATACCTGACAGTATCAGCCTGGTAGGAACGTATTGCTTTGAAGGTACAGAATGGTATAAAAAGCTACCTGTAGATTCAGAGGGATTAAAATATTATAAACATATATTATTTCAAGCAACTTACAATATGGAAGATGTTTTGGTTCCAACCGAGATTACTGTAATTGCAGGTGGTGCATTTATGGGACATGATGAATTAAAAAGAGTTATTTTATCAGATAGATTAAAGACTATAGGAGGGTATGCATTTTCAGGGTGTAGTAACCTTTATAATATATCAATACCGGAAACTGTGAGATATATCGGTTCATCAGCATTTTCCAATTGTAAAAGTTTGGAAAATATATCAATTCCTGAAAATATCACTCATATATATGGAAACACTTTTGAAAAATTGTGAGAAATTTCAATATATAGAACTGCCTCAGGGACTTGAATATATTGGTAAAGAAGCATTTAAAGGTTGTACCTTGATAAAAAACACTGTTATTCCAAAGAATGTAAAGCAAATAGATGATGGTGCATTTAGTATGTGTATAAACCTAGAAAATGTAGAGTTTGAGGGGGAACCGCTCTATATAGGAAATTCTTTTTATGACACAAAGTACTATAATAGCATAAAAGAGGATAAGTATAGCTGCAAATATATCGGGAATCATCTTATAGAACTTGTAGATAAAAAAAGAGGAAAGGTTATCATAAAAGACGGAACAGTCAGTATAGCAAATAACGCATTTTCCAAATCCAAGATAAGAAGAATAGTTTTTTCAAAAGAACTAAAAATAATTGGAGAGTCCGCTTTAGGGCATTGCTATAGATTAGAAGATGTGGGGTTTCCGGACGGGCTGATATATATTTCTAAGCTGTGCCTTATTGATTGCAGAAATTTAAAAAGAGTCTATATACCGAAGTCTGTGGAAGATGTAGGAGAAAGTATACTCTTAGGCTCAGGTAATGTAAAAGAAGTAATTGTGAGCAAAGAAATAGCTGAGAAGATTGATTTTTATGAGAACGTGAAAGTGAGATATATAGATTAGAAAGCGAATAAAAACATATCTTTATCAAAAGGAAGTAGCTATGAAAAATTTGAGTAGTATTTTACCAATGTTACCGAATAAATAATGCACAGAAAGGGTGAAACAGTGAAATTATTAAGGAAAGGATATTTGAAAAAAAGGGTAATTATCGCCTTTATGTTTATAATTATTTTTTTACTGCCGCATTACAATATTATGTAAGAAATATGTTATTTGAACATATGGTTATATATAACAGTACTGTAAGAGGAATAAAAAGAGGTATTATAAATAAAGATGAGAGATCCAAAATACTGATTATTCCTGAAGGAGTTAAAAGTATAGGTACAAATGCTTTTATAGATAACACAGATATTGAAGAGGTGGTTTTGCCTGAATCGCTGGTTAGTATAGAAGATTATGCTTTTGCAGGTTGTACAGGGTTGAAGAAGATTAAAAATTTCACAGGGCTAAAGAAAATAGGCTCTTTTTCGTTTTTTGGATGTGAGAGTTTAGAAGATATAGCATTTCCGGATTCCTTGGAATATTTAACTTGGGGAAGTTTTGCAGGTTGCGTAAACTTAAAAAAAGTTGATTTTTCAGAATCAAAAACATATATAGGTTTAATGACTTTTTAAAAATTGTACTTCACTAAAAAGAGGTACAATTATCCAAAAACTTAAAGGAAATACAGGATGAAGCTTTTTTTATAATTGTACAAGTCTTGAAAAGATTTATATACCTTTTAATACTCAAAATATAGGAAGTCGAGCCTTTATGGATTGTAAAAACTTGAAAGAAGTTGTCTTAAACAGAGAAGATATTTTGTTGGGGGCGGGAGCTTTTATAAATACTTTATGGTTATCAAAACTTCCGACAGATGACGGATATAAATATTTTTCAAATATTTTAATGAAGTATGAAGGAAATGAGAAGAAGGTAACAGTTAAAAACGGGATTAAAAGTATAGCAGGAGGAGCTTTTTTTGACTCGCCTACACTTGAGGAAGTTGTTCTTCCGGAAAGCTTAACAGTTATAGGGGGATCTGCATTCAGTTGTTGCCAAAAACTGTCATATATAGATATACCGGATAATGTGGAGTTAATGGGAAATAAAGTATTTGAAGCATGTGATTCTCTTGAAAGAATAGTATTACCGGATAGGCTAAGGTCATTACCACAGTATAGTTTTCATCAATGTAAAAATTTAAAGGAAGTGATATTGGGATCAGACTTAAAAGATATTTTAGATAATTCATTTGCTGAATGCGAAAATTTAAAGTCGATTAATTTAAATGATAAAACAAGATATATAGGTGATGGAGCTTTTGAGGGCTGTAAAAAATTGACTGATATAGGTGATTCTTCCGGTGTAAGTGTTGTCGGTTATAATGCATTAGATGATACCCCTTGGTACAGCAGTCAAGAAGAAGTGGGCGGATGTAAATATGTAGGCAATGTACTTATAGAATGCTTAGATAAGAAAAAGACTGATATACAGCTTAAAGAGGGTACGACTATGATAGGAGATTTGGCTTTTGAAGGTACGAAAATTTACAGTTTAGATTTTGCAAAGGGAATTAAAATAATTGGTGATAGGGCATTTGAAAATTGTAGTAACTTATCCTTTGTTGTTATACCTGACGGTGTGGAATATTTGGGGTATGATGTGTTCTCTTCTTGTAAAAATTTAAGAGAAATTTATGTTCCTGAAAGTATAGAGCGAGTTCAAGTAGAGGTATTTGGTAACGGCATATTTGATAATTATAAAAATATAGCTGTACCAAATCATTTGAGTGGAATGTTTATTTATAACGGAAAAGCAAGGATAAAATACTACTAGAATTATAATAAAGGTTATACTATGAAAAATTATTATGATAAGCAAATCATCCCTCTAAAAGTAAGAAACTCTGAAGCTGAAGCTATGTCTTTGGATACGGGATACTATATAGAAGGTAGACTTGAAACTTTTAGCAAAGAACAGTACTTTGATGACTTGTTAAGTATATATATTCCTGAATCTTTTATAGATATGCCAAAAGAGATAAGAGAAATAAAATATCCTACCAATTTTAGACCCGAGGTAATAAAAACAAACCTTGCCGGAGATGTAAATCTAAGCATTAGCCTTCTTAAAGTCGGTGAAGATATGGAAATAAAAACTTTGGTAACGGATTTTAGAAATCTTCTTGCAAAAGCACATAACGGGATAAAGTTTTTGGAATACGATGAATTTGATAATGACGGCTGTGTAAAAATGTATTGCTTTGATTTTTATTATACCCGGAATAGATGAAAGAATATATCATAAAACGGGTTTGGGGAAAATAGGCAGAGAAACAGTACAGGTTATGTTTAATTGTAGGGAGCCATTGGCATGGACATGGAAAAAAGCTGTGAATGACATACTTCAAAATATAATACCGGTAAGAAAGCAGACAAATGAATAGGGAGCTTGCAATGGTATATAATAGTAAAAAAAGTATAATAATGTTTTAATTACTTTGTTTATATGTGGTATCTTATGTTATATAATTTTAAATTTTCAATCTAAATTTTTTTAATTGAAAATAATGTTTTTAGTTAAATACAAAATGGGTATTTCAGCATATATAATGCCAAAGAAGGAAATTAAAAATTCTGATGGGGTAATGGAAATTGAGAGAATGCTTTTTAAAAAAATTGTTCTGAACCTCAAAAAAAATTATTATATCTAACAGTGTAGTTAAAATTAATTCAGCTGCATTTTCGGGATGTAAAAATTTAACAGAAGTAGAGTTGTCGGAAAATTTAGTAGAAATCCCACTATTTTGTTTTTGAAAGTTGTGAAAACTTAAAAACAGTACATTTAAATAAAAAACTGGAAAATATTGGAATAGCTGCTTTTGCAGGATGCAGTAATTTGCAGTACATAGAATTTCCTGAAAGCATAAAAAAAATAGGAGAAATGGCATTTTGCTATACAGGTCTAAAAAATGTAGAATTACTGGAGGGTTTAATATACTTAGGTGGTGAAGCTTTTATGGGAGCGATGGATTTAGAAGAAGTAAAATTCCCAAAATCGCTACAGTATATAGATGCAGAAGGTTATCTTTTTGATGAATGTATAAAATTAAATAAAATCAAGTTACCTGAAAGCTTCCATTTGGATATTAAATATGAGTCCGGGGTTATTATAGAGTATTATTAAGTTGAATTTATTGAGAGGGCTACTATGAGCAACTATATCGACGAAAAGATTATTCCACTTAAATTAGAACACTGTGGGAATGAAGATATGTCTCTATATGATGAAAGAAACAGACTTATATCCTACAGAGACAAATCCGGAGAGGAAACAGAGTATGAGTATGGAAAACATAGCCTGAATATAACAAATAATCTTGGAACACATAAAATAAAGTATGATATTTTGGGAAGGATAATACTTGAAACAGATGTGTACGGTTTTTACAAGAGAATATGAATACAATGAACTTGGAAAAAAATAAAAAAAGATAAAGTCGGGGAATTTGAAACTATTTATGATTATTATAAAGGTGGTCTTTTACAAAGAAAAAAACATACCCTGATAAAAGATATGAAATATTCACATATGATAAAAAAATTTGAATGTAGTAAGAAGGGAGAATGAAAAGGGAGATTATGTTTTATTTACCTATGATAAGTTGAACAGACTTATAGAGGTAAAGAATAACTTTTCACAAAAACAAAGTTTTGAATATGATGCCATGGGAAATGTAATAAAAGAAACGGATGCCATGGGGCATGTGACAGAATACAGTTATTCTCTTGGAGGAAAACTTACGTCAGTAATAGACGCCTTGGGAAACAGAACGGAATACGGTTATGATAAGGTAGGAAGACTTATTACCGTATATAGACATGAAGGTGATAAAGAACTTATATCAGGTGTTGAATCGGCAAACACTTCTCTGAAAGAGCATATAGATGCAGAAAACGTTCCAAGGGTTACAAGATATAAAAGAGATCTTATGGGAAATATAGTGTCTGTTACAAATGCGCTTGGATATGAAGAAACATTTTCATATGATCTTTTAGGAAGAGTGACAGAAAAGAAAGACAGAGAAGGTTATAATACCGCCTATTCCTACACAGAAGCCGGAGATATCAAAAGCATTATATATAATGACGGGAAAGTGTGGAGTACACCTACAACAGCTTAAGACAGTTGAGTCAGGTAAAGGATGCACTTGGTACTATAAATATAGATAGTGATAAGTTTGGCAGAGCCACAAAGATAGTGGATTATGGCGGAGATGAAGTAAGTTATAGATACGGAAAGAAGGGGGAGCGATTAAAGACAGAATATCCTGACGGAAGTAGTGTGTCATATGAATACGATAAATATTTAAGGCTGACAAGCCTTACATCAGGAAATAAAAGGGTGGATTATACTTATGATAAAGAGGGAAGACTTATCAGAGAAGATATGTCTGAGGATGTAAGCAGTATCTATGAATATAATGAAAGAGGACTTTTAAGCAAACTTTCTCATTTAAAGAATAATGTAAAGCTTGAAGAGTATGCCTATGATTATGACCTATTAGGGAATAAAACAAAGATTGTAAGACATAGGGATGTAAATCCGAATGGAATAAAGCAAAATGATAATAAAGAAAAGATCATACATAAACTATGGAATGATTCAGCTACCTTTTATTATAGTTATGATGCCCTAAACAGGCTTATAGAAGTAAAAAGAGGAGACAGACTTGTAAGTAAGTATACCTATGATGCCTATGGAAACAGGGAATCACTAAAAAGGTCTAATGATTTAGAGATAAGATATACTTATGATGCTTTGGACAGACTTATAAAAGAGGGAGGATTACAGGGAAATAAGACATACGAATACGATAAAAGAGGAAATCTTATCGGTATAATCGATAGAGGGAAGAGAGTAAGAGCCTATGAATATGATATTACAGGTAGGCTTGGCTTAAGTTACTCGAAATCAGGAAAAGCAAGAAGCTACAGTTATGACGGGCTTGGAAACAGGATAGGTTTAAAGAATATGAAAAACAGATAGGCTATGGAGAAGACGGGCTTAAGACTATCTTGGGAGCAAACTTGTCAGAGCTGACACCGTCATATGAAGAGAACTATATCCTTGACAGAACAAGGGTATATCACAACCTTTTGCAAAATAAAACAACAAAAAGAGGCAGTCAGGCAATACAAAGCTATGTATGGGACTTTAATGTTGCATATATGGAAGAAGGGGAAAAAGAGTTTACCTATCTACAGGATGAGCTGGGAAGTACAGTTCGACTTCTTGAGCAGGGAGAAGAAAGCCAAGTTATATATGGTTATGATGAGTTTGGAGAAGATACCTATAATACACAAGGGAAAATGCAGCCATTCGGTTATACGGGCTATAGATATGATAATGTAGCTGATACCTACTTTGCACAGGCAAGGGAGTATGTGCCGGGAGTCGGCAGGTTTGCAGGAGAAGATTGGATAAAGGGAGAGATTTATTACCCCACTTCATTGAATCAGTATGGGTATTGTTTGGGTAACCCATTGGCATTAATTGATTATAACGGAAAAACTGCAAGGGAACATGCTGAGGATGACATTTTACAAAAAGAAAATGGTTCACCTTATGTGGGAGTATTTTATTTAAATATCGAATCAGGTGCTAATGGCTTTGGACATGCTGCAATGATGCTGCTTAGAAGTGACGATACAGGAGATTTATATAGTTTTGTGGGTGATATTCATAGTCCTTTAACTATTTTTAGGGGATATAATGATGCTAATGTAAATTATGCGTATGGTATAGATTTAAAAAGAAATATTAAACAAGAAAAAAGAAAATTATGAATTTAATGTTAAAACCAGAGAAGGTAAAGAAGGCGACAAGTACAATAGAGCAATATATTTTCCAATAACAGATGAATCCGGAAAAGCAATGGCAGATGCAGCAAGGGATACTATCTTAAAAACCAATGGAATAGGGATTGATGAAAATGATTATAAATTATTAACAAATAATTGCGATCAAAAATGCAAGAAGGTGGATTCAGGCAGGAGGAATAATCTTGGAAACGGGAGAGCGTGTAGCACCGAATTGGATATATGACTATAATGTTAGGCAGATGAACATAGGAAGAAAAAGTTAAGTATGTAAATGCACAATATGGTGATTTATATGATATTTGGAATAGATTACATCCTCAACTTTATTTTGTCTCAGCTAATAAGGGATGCATTACATCTGATTAGGAGAAAATGTTATGAGAAGGACGATAATAAAAGCATGTGCTATTTTAATAGGCATTTTGTGTATGTTTTATATGTATAAGGGATATGTCGGCTATCAGATGGTAAAAGGAATAGTAGATCAGCCACCAATAGTATTTTCAGTGCGGTTTAAAAATGGAGACAGAGGAACCTTTAAATATAATATCAAGAATAGAAAATATGAACGAATTTCAGACTATATATTTCAGGAATTGTCTTATAGTGATGATTATGAAAAGATTATAGGTGTGATATGGGAAGACAGATTTCAGGGGTTGGCAGAACTTGATATGGAAGATTATACATTGAGGCCAATTATATCCCTTAAAGATTTAAATAAATGTGTTAAAGAGGTTAACCTGAAGGAAATTGAATATGATGGTCCCGGAGTTACGCAACTTCGTATGCCAAAATACTATAAAGATGGATATACATTTTTTTGGGGTTACTATTCAACAGTCATTTGCTATATAAGAGAAGAAGAAGGAAAGTGGAATATACGAATATTAAATAATACAGATTCTACAGGACATAACTACTTTCTAAAAAAAGAACCGGAAACTTTATTTTTTTGGAAACAGAGAAGCCATTTGTAGAAAATAAAACTGAAACAGGAATTATTATAAAAAAAGACAATTGATAAAGATGATGAGATTGTGTTAGTTGATGGTACTGATGAAAAATGCTTTTTATTGATATGTCGGATGATATGACTAAGATTGTGTATTATAGTGAACCTAAAATCTATATGTATAACCTAGAAACAGATAAAAATAATTATATTAGTAGTCAATATTTGATTTGGCAACATATGTTATACCTTAAGCTGTCATCGGATGGAAGATATCTATTTTACACAGTTGGGGATATTCCATTTTTCTGGAGTGATTACTATAGGATGAATTTCTTTATAGTGGATACTAAAACCGGGAACAAAGTGAATTTAAATAGGTGGGAGAAAGGAGATAGGTTTTATGGAATTGATTGGTAGAGAGGAAGCTTAAGTTACTCAAAATCAGGAAAAGCAAGAAGCTACAGCTATGGCGGGCTGGGAAACAGGATAGGTTTTAAAGAATATGAAAAATAGATAGGCTATGGAGAAGATGGGCTTAAGACTATCTTGGGAGGAGACAAGAATGCCAAGTTTAACTAGTGTAATTTTGACTACATTTTTATGTTATATAATGCAGTATATTTTTTTGCTTTGTAGTAGATAAGAGAGAAATAGAAAAAAACATGAAAAAAAGATAAAACTTAATAAGTATACTGAAAAATTGTTTTTTTCTATGGAATAGGAATGAAAAAAATTATATTGGTTGGTATATATTATAATTATAAGTGAAAGTATACTTTTTATTGCGATCTGGGTTCTTTATTTCCTAGGTGATATAAATATTTTTTTAGAAAAATTTTTTTGAATATATATGTAGGAATATGTTCAATATTTGATACGATACTTGTAATAAAGATTTTTGATAAAAAAAGAGTAAAAAGATTATATTACGAGTAAAAACAGATAAATATATTTTTAGTATAGTGGTTCAGCTATGGAGAGAGTATGCGGAAATGATAGGAGCAGTGTTTGGGTTTGCCGGTGGAACAACGTAATAAGAGGTAAAAGAACAGTAAGAAATTTAAAAGAAAAATAAATCGACCAAAGTTGGCAAATGCTTTACAGAATAGGAGGATTTTTGTGTCAAATTTCAGTAATACAGCAATATTGACTTTTTTTAGGATATATACTCCTTTATGGTTTCTGTTGGGGAACAGATAAAACTGATATAGAAAAATATAAGAAAAAAATAAAAGCTTAATAAGTATACAAGCATATTATTTTTTTGTGGCCAAGTAATGAAAAAAAGCATATTGGCTAATATATATAATATTAATTACTGAAAGTGTCGCATTTATATTAGTGTGGATAGCATACCTATTAAATATAGTGTTTTTTTATAAAATATTAATTAGTTTATACATACGAATATATTTATCCGGAATGGTTATTCTTGGTATAATAATTTTTAAAAAAAGAGAATAAAAAGATTTTATAAGCGGTAAGAGCAGATAAAAACCAATTAGAATTCAGTAAAATACTATATTTCTGTGAGGTACATAATGTCTATGGTATTTTGGAATATATTCAAATTCAAAAATATGATGATTTCAAAGAAGTTTGGGATGAAATCCATAAGAGCAAGGATTGTACTACGGTAGATTAAGGGGATTGTTATGAAGAAAAAAATATAATAAAAAGTATTTATATTTTTTTGATAATAATCGGGAGTATATATTGCCTTTATACGAAATATAACAAGTATCAGATGCTGAAAGAAATGGATGATAGTATACCCTATAGTATTCGCAGCAGAATTTGAAGACGGGAATAAAGGAACTTTTAAGTATAATATAAAAAAACCGAAGAATATGAAAAAAAATTTCAGACTACATATTTCAGGAATTATCCTATAGTGATGATTATGAAAAAGATTATTGGTGTGATATGGGAGGACAGATTTCAGGGTATAGCGGAACTTGATATGAGGAATAATACATTTAAGCCTATTATAGATTTGGAAAATTTAAATAGATGTGCCAATGAGTTGGGATTGGATGAAATAAATTATAGTCTGCCAGGTGTTACATATATTCATATACCTAGGTATTATAAAGGAGGCTACACATTTTTTTGGAATGATATAGAAAGAGATATTTGCTATATAGAGAAAGAAAATAACATTTGGAATATGAAAATAGTTAACAAAAAGTGATTTCAGATGCTATGCATATTTTATAAATGAAGAATCAGACACACTGTTTTTTTAGAAACAAGTAAAAAAGTTATTCCATCAGAAAACCGGTAGAGGAACTATTATCGAAAAAAATAATTGGTAGTAGTGAAGAAAAAGGGAATATTAGACATAGATTTAACAGACGCTATTGATTCAGACGGAATTATGGATATGCCGGTTGATATGAGCAAGATTGCATATTATGAGGAACCTGAAATATATATTTACGATTTGAATACGGAAAAAAAGAAACATGTGACAAATCAATATTTATTTAATCAGAACATTATGGAATTGAAGTTTTCACCTGATGAGAAATATATGCTTTATACAGTAGGTGACAATCCATTCTTTGGTGGTAGTTTTTATAGAAGAACTTTCTATCTTGTTGATATAGAATCAGGAAACAAAACAAAGCTGATTAAATGGAAGGAAGAAGATATATTTTATGGGATTGATTGGTAGTTTGTGTAAGATAGAGAGAAGTAAGAGCCTACGAATATGACATCATAGGTAGGCTTGGCTTAAGTTACTCAAAATCAGGAAAAGCAAGAAGCTACAGCTATGACGGGCTTGGAAACAGGATGGGAATAAAAGAGTATGAAAGAAATATGGGCTATGGAGAAGACGGGCTTAAGACCATCATGGAAGAAAACTTGTCGGAACTGACACCGTCATATGAAGAAAGCTATATACTGGACAGAACAAGGGCATATCACAACCTATTACAAAGAAGAACCGGAAAAAGAGGCAGTCAGGCAATACAAAGCTATGTATGGGACTTTAATGTTGCATATATGGGAGAAGGAGAAAAAGAGTTTACATATCTACAGGATGAGCTTGTAAGTACAGTTCGCCTTCTTGAGCAGGGAGAAGAAAGTCAAACTATATACGGATATGACGAATTCGGAGAAGACACCTATTGCACACAGGGACATTTGCAGCCATTCGGATATACCGGTTACAGATATGATAAGGTAGCTGATACCTACTTTGCACAGGCAAGAGAGTATATACCGGGGGGTAGGTAGGTTTGCAGGAGAAGATTGGATAAAGGGAAGTATAGAGCAGCCATTTAGCTTGAATCAGTATGGGTATTGTTGGGGAAATCCTATTGGATTAGTTGATAGGGACGGAAAAACACCGGAAATGGCTAGTAACTATTCACAAGTATTTGATATACTGAAAACAGGAACTGAAATGGCAGGAGTAGCTGCCTTAGCTGATAGTCCTGCACCTGGACCAATGGATTTAGTTGCATTAGGTATAATAGGTATAACATTAGTTGTAGCTGGAGGAGTAGCTGTTGGTACATATATAAATAGTAAGGCAAAGGAGAAAGAAAAGGCTAGGATAATTGCATTAGAACAAGTAACAACAAAAAGACCTAAGCAGACAGTTATATACAGAGGTGGAAGTGGAAATGCTACTAATCTAACACCTAGACCTAGAGATATAGATGATGGATTATCTTATGAGTTATCAGTTACACCTGATATTGCAGATAAGTACACTATGACAACTATGGAAGCAGTCAACGCAACAGGGGGTACTAGAGGCAGTTATAGATAGACCAAATCATGTTTCTGTAAGACCTGTAAATCCTTTGGAGATGATGGAATGGATTAATAGCAGGCCAACAGCAAAAGAGAATCCATACTACTTAACAAAAATATTAGCATCAATATCTATAAGAGATAATGGAGGATCATGTAATGTCAGCAGTGATTGATAATTTAATTAGTAAAGAAGAGTATAATATTTATGTAAATGAGTATATAAGAGATGAGAAATTATGTGAATTAGCCTCTTTATTAGAAAAAGGAGGATGATAATTTAGAAACTTATTTTTAACACAAGGAGATATAAATCTAAATTTTTTTATGGGTTAATATTTTTATATATTATAGAAAGAATGAGCTATGTTAAAAAGAATAGAATACATACCATTTTTTTAATAGAGTTTTTTTGCAAGATGTAAACTGGCCAGTATTTAGATATACTATTTCATCACTTATGTCCTATAAGAAAACTGATTTAGTACCATTTGTAGAGCAAGCACTATGGACTGCATATAGAGATGATGATGAAATGTGGATAGCAGGAATAGCTAGACTTATGGAAAAAGATAATATAAAAACAACAGGATTTTTAAAAAAATCCAGAAACTTATGATTTATTAAAGTATAGAGATTTTTTTAGAGTTCTTAGTATTATAAAAATAATACATAGGATTAATTTGAAGAACAAAAAAAGGAGTATATCCTAATAGAAAATATAGTTACGATAAAAGAGGGGTAAGCGCCCAATAACATGATGCCTTATATTTCATTAAACTAAATGATATAATAAATCAAATGAGATAATAAATCAAATAAAAAGTGCTCCAATAAAGAGCACCATAGTTTATTTGTTTATTGCTTACATTCTTCCTTTACATCCGGTGACCAGGGCATTAAATCTTCTAAAAGTTCAGGTTCGGACTGCCACTGTGTATCCGGCATATACATGAGAAGATATTGTAAGTAGGTATAGACATTCAAGCCGTTTCCCTTTGCTGTCTCTACAATACTATAGACAGCTGCACTTGCAGATGCTCCTTTGGGAGTGTCTGCAAAAAGCCAATTCTTGCGACCTACTGTAAACGGACGTATTGCATTCTCGGCAGCATTATTAGAAATAGAACATCTTCCATCAAGCAGATAATTCTCCATATATGGACGCTGGTTATTAGCATAAACAAGAGCTTTTCCAAGTGCAGAGCCTTTTAATGCCGTTATGGAATCAATCCAACACCAAAAAGCCTCAAGAACAGGTTTTTCCAACTCCAGGCGCTTACTATATCGTTCTTCAGTTAAGGCTGTCTTCAATGTGAAACAGCTGATCACAGTATAATTCCTTCCGATTTCAGCAAGGGTGAGTGATGCATCCTGTGAACTCTTAGATGGAATCGCTTCTATAAACTTTCTCCTAAGGTGGGCCCAGCACCCACATCTGATCATATCAGAAAGTTTATTATAACCGGAGTATCCATCAGAGTGAAAGTATCCTTTGAAACCTTTCAGGAATTCCACTGCATGATCACCATTTCTTGAAGGCTGATAATCATAAAGAATTATGGATGGCTTGTCGTCATTTCCGGTTCTATATAGCCACATATAAGACTTTGTCTGTGGTGCCTTGTCTTTTTCTTTAAGCACCTGAACAACTGTCTCATCGCAATGCACTATATCACGCTCAAGGAGCTTTGTGCAGATGAGATACTAGTATATCATTAATTAAATAACCGACACAAATAATTATTCTATGGTATAATAGGATTATTCTAAAATGAGAGGTGCTTATTATGCCGAGAAAGTCAACTTCCTTAACCCTTAATGAAGGCGATTATGAATACCTACGATCATTGATCAAGCAGAGAACTATACAGGCTCAAGTAGTTATAAGAGCCCATATACTGTTGGACAGATGTAAGGGAACTCCAATTCGTACTATTGCAAAAATATACGATATAAGTCCTTCTACCGTGCAACTATGCATCAAAAAATATATGGATGGCGGAACCAAAAGCGCATTATTTGATGCTCAGCGTCAAGGTCGTCCTGCTGAGATCACAGATGACGCTGTTGCTTGGATTATAGATATTGCTTGTCAGCGTCCCGCTGATCTTGGCTATGCACAGGAGCTATGGACACTTAAGAATCTACATCAGCATATTCAGACTCATGCAGTCGAGGCAGATTACCCACGTTTGGAAACAATAACAAAGCCTATGGTTCAAAAAATACTAAAAAACTCTGATATAAAGCCGCACAAAATAAAGTATTACTGCGGAAAACGTGATCCTGAGTTTGAGTCCAAGATGCATGATGTACTGTTGGTGTATAAACAGGTGAGTATGCAATTCGATGAAAACGGTCAGCTTATTATCCCGGCAGATGAACCGATGGTACATACAGTATCTTGTGACGAAAAGCCGGGAATCCAGGCTATTACCACTACAGGAGAGGATCTTCGCCCTACGGTAGGAAACGGCTATGTGATGCGAGATGCTGAATATAAGCGTCTCGGAACCTTATCACTCCTTGCCGGAATAGATCTGCTAACAGGTGAAGCAATCCCTTATGTTAGTACAACACATAAAAGTTCTGATTTTATAGAACTACTTAAAAAGCTTGATGATCGTTATCCTGAAAGAGATATCATTCGCATAGTATGTGACAATCATTCAGCACATAAATCAAAGGAGACAAGGAACTACCTTGCTACTCGCCCCGAAGGAAGATTTGTATTTGTGTTTACACCTAAGCATGGGTCTTGGCTTAACATGATAGAAAGCTTCTTTAGCAAGATGACGAAACAGATGCTCAAAGGTATCAGAGTAGAATCAAAGGAAGAGTTGGAGCGTCGTATCTACCTTTACTTCGATGAGGTCAATCGAGAGCCGGTTGTTTATCATTGGTCATACAAAATGGGTGAAATTAGCGTTACCGAAGCGATTGAAGCAGGAATTAAAACCAACGAGGTTTGTAACAGTTAATAATTATTCGATATACTAGGTATAACATTAGTTGTATCTGGAGGAGTAGCAGTTGGTACATATATAAATAGTACGGCAAAGGAGAAAGAAAGGCTAGGGTAATTGCATTAGAACAAGTAACAACAAAAAGACCTAATGAAACAGTTATATATAGACTTGGAAATGGAAATGCAACTAATTTAACTCCTAGACCCATAGATTTACATACAGGATTGTCTTATGAGTTGAAAGTTCCGGCAGCAACGGAGTATACTATTACAACTATGGAGGCAATAAATGCAACAGGAGTATTAACGGCAGTTATAGATAAACCAAATCATGTTTCTGTAAGACCTGTAAATCCTTTGGAGATGATGGAATGGATTAATAGCAGGCCAACAGCAAAAGAGAATCCATATTACTTAACAAAAATATTAGCATCAATATCTATAAGAGATAATGGAGGACCATGTAATGTCAAAGTTGATTGATAACTTAATTAAAAAAATATGAATATAATATTTACATTAACGAGAATATATCTGGGGAAAAAAACTAGACAAATTAGCATTATTATTAGAAAAAGAAGAAAATAATACAGAAACTTATTTTTAATCCTTTGAGATACAAAAAGTAAGTTTTCATGGTTCAATATTCTATATATTATAGAAAGGATGAGTTACACTAGAAAATTAGAGTATATACCATTTTTTTAATAGAACTATTACAAGATGCAAATTGGCCTACATTTGAGTATACTGTTTCATTATTGGTGTCTTACAATAAAAAAATGATTTGTTGCCCTATATAGAAAGACTACTGTGGAGAGCATATGAAGATGATGATGAAATGTGGATATCTGGAATAGCTATACTTATTGAGGATAAGAATATTAAAAAAAAGCGATTTTGAAAAATCCAAAAAAACTTATGATTTGTTAAAGTATAGAGATTTTTTTATAGAACTTGATTGGTAGAGGGATGGTAAATGAAAACTTTTTGATATAGTAAATAAAATGTCTGTAAGAGCATGTAGTTGGTAAATTTGATTAATATCTTTGTTAAAAATAAAAATTTAAGTTACTCAAATTTGGGGAAAGCAAGAAGCTATAGCTATGACGGGCTTGGAAACAGGATAGGAATAAAAGAGTATGAAAAACAGATAGGATATGGAGAAGATGGTCTTAAGACTATCTTGGGAGCAAACTTGTCAGAATTGACACCGTCATATGAAGAGAACTATATCCTTGACAGAACAAGGGCATATCATAACCTTTTGCAAAATAAAACCATAAAAAGAGGTAGTCAGGCAATACAAAGCTATGTTTGGGACTTTAATGTTGCATATATGGAAGAAGGAGAAAAAGAGTTTACATATCTACAGGATGAGCTTGGAAGTACAATTCGCCTTCTTGAGCAGGGGGGAGAAAGTCAAGCTATATACGGTTATGATGAGTTTGGAGAAGACATCTATTGCACACAGGAACAGATACAGCCATTCGGGTATACAGGCTATAGATATGATAATGTAGCAGGTACTCACTTTGCACAGGCAAGAGAGTATGTGGCAGGAGTCGGCAGGTTTGCAGGAGAGGACTGGATAAAAGGAAATATAGAGCAGCCGTTTAGCTTGAATTCATACAACTATTGTGGAAATAATTCTTTGATATATATATTGATTTGGATGGAAAAGAAAGGCTTTTGGTATCAGGCGGAGTATATAGTGTCGAGAAACAAAAAAAGGGTAAATATTACTATGAATTTATTGATCCTGCAATCGCTCAGATAAATGAATGGAAAAAGGAAGGTGCGAATGATATAACATGGCTTGTATCAAATGCCGGTTGGACAAATGGGGATATAAATGCAATTCAAAGAGTAGCAAGCTCAGAAAATGTAAATTTATATTTTATTAACAACAAATCGGATTTAATAAATTATCTTAATAATAAGACTACCCCAAAAGAACTGCCGAGAATTGCTGATCCAAGCAATGCTATAAGAGCTAATGACACAAAATATACAAGAAATGAAGATTTGATTACTGAAGTTAGTGTATTTTCTCATGGATTTGTAAGAGACGGAGGAATCGTATCTTTAGGGTATAATTATGAGGATGAAAATTACAACAAATCACTAAATTTAACAATAAATGATATAGCTGGCATTAATAGCGGAGCTTTTAATATACCTAAAACTAATTTTTATTCTTGTAACACCGGAACAGCAGGAAAAGATAGTTTTGCTCAAATTTGGGTTAACAGAGTAGGTGGATTAACTTATGCTTTTAATGGTAAAACTTTATACCGAAATGTATCGGATAATAGTTTACTAAAAAAATATCACGAGGATTAGGTGTAGATATTTTTTTGGAGGAATACCAAATTTCCAGAGGGAAGTGATAGTGCTGAGAGGGTTTTATTTATGACAAATTGTTCCGAATAAATAAAAAAAGGAATATTATATCAATGGAAGGAAATTTATTAAAAAAAGGATTAATAAGAGTGCTTAGAAGTTTTTATTTTTACTATTTTTTTATTAGTAATTGTAATTATAATAATTTATCTTGTTCCTGTTTGGATACCTGTTAAATATGCAAAAAAATGGAAGCAGATTTTTTTACGAGTATGAAAATGCTATATTAATTAAAAAGAACATTTTATGCAACAGGTGCAAGTTGGAAAAATTGTAGGAGATAGTAATAGTTTTTTTATGATAAAGAAAACATACATGATATTTGGCTTGAGAAAGATGATAATCCAATAAGAGAAATGCCACTTTCAGAATATGATAATACTTATTTGTGTATTGTAAAAATAGAAGGAGGTAAATACTGGGAGGAGGGCGGTGAATATTTTGAAGCATATAAATTAATAGATTGGTACCCTATATATCCTATAAAACGAGAAACAGTTATTTTGCCGGGATGGCTTTACCCAGCTGGGTTTCTTAATAAATATGATTTTGAAGCAGGAATACCTTGGTAAATGCATGATGAAAGAAAACTACTCAAAAAAAGCATAGGGAAATTTTTCTGTCTTTTTAACAAAGAATGAAGACTTGTGTGTATGGAAAGAAAGGACAAAGTAAAAGTAGTACTTTCTTATGATAACCAAGGAAAGTTTTTGACTGTATTGATATATACCCTTAGAAGTAAAAAGAGGAGACAGACTTGTAAGCAAGTATACCTATGATGCCTATGGAAGCAGGGAATCACTAAAAAGGTCTAATGATTTAGAGATAAGATATACTTATGATGCACTGGACAGACTTATAAAAGAGGGAGGATTACAGGGAAATAAGACATACGAATATGATAAAAGAGGAAATCTTATCGGTATAATCGATAGAGGAAAGAGAGTAAGAGCCTACGAATACGACATCACAGGTAGGCTTGGTTTAAGTTACTCGAAATCAGGAAAAGTAAGAAGCTATAGCTATGACGGGCTTGGAAACAGGATGGGAATAAAAGAGTATGAAAGTAAGGTAGGCTATGGAGAAGACGGGCTTAAGACCATCTTGAAAGAAAACTTGTCGGAGCTGACACCGTCATATGAAGAAAACTATATACTTGACAGAACAAGGGCATATCACAACCTTTGCAAAATAAAACCATAAAAAGAGGCAGTCAGGCAATACAAAGCTATGTCTGGGATTTTAATGTTGCATATATGGAGGAAGGGGAAAAAGAGTTTACCTATCTACAGGATGAGCTTGGAAGTACAATTCGCCTTCTCGAGCAGGGGGGAGAAAGTCAAACTATATACGGTTATGACGAATTTGGAGAAGATACTTATAATACACAGGGACAGATACAGCCATTCGGTTATACAGGCTATAGATATGATAAGGTAGCCGATACCTACTTTGCACAGGCAAGAGAGTATGTACCGGGAGTTGGAAGATTTGCAGGGGGAGGACAAAGATTGGTTTATAAAATTTCAAAGTCCGGAGTCCATTAACTTGTATACTTATTGTGTTTCTAACCCTCTGATATATGTTGATAAAACTGGGTTTGATTTTAGAAGTACTGTTGGTGATTATTTTGGAAAAGAAAAAGATATATTTGGCTTAATGATAGGCGAACATTGGATGGTGGGAACAGGAAAGGATATTGTGGAATTTCCAACAATGTATACAGGTGAAAATGGACCCTGGGGACAATATATGATGAAAAATCCAATACTGACCGGCAAAGTGGGTGATTTAGTTATTCCAATAGGTAATAAAGTTAAGCCGGGTGGTAGCATAGATGTAACACTTGAAATACCGCATATGGTGATTGAAAATGGTGAAAATGCAGTGGGTTATCAGTTTTTACATGGAACCAATGAAAAAGTAGGTGGCTTCAAAATATCAGGTAATATTAGCAAAAGTAAGAAAGGTGATATAACATATATGATGACATATGCATGGAATGATATTATAGATCCAAATTTTATGTATTCTACAGATATTGAAAAATCGAATGCTGCGAAAGAAAATGGTTTTTTTACACCTAAAGATTATGAGATACATTTAACTTGGTATGATACTACGATAATTAGAGAAAGAGAAGGTGAGATGTTTTGGCAGAAAAATTCAGGATGGCTAAGAAATTGGAATAAAGACTGGGATAGTAAATTACCAGGGAAATATCCTAGAAAATACATAGATTCAGAAAATGAGCAAGCGGCTATTGGAGCCAGATGGGAATACATAAGAAACCAAATTTATTCATCATATCCTATGTATTATTGCAATACAATAGATTGAGGGCGAAAAATGAAAGTAAAGATTAAACTTTTTTTAAGTACAATTGTAATGTTAACTGTAACACTTATATTTTTTTGTATAATAAGTTCAATATCTCGTCCTAAAGTAGAATTTATAGAAGATAATAATAAATTGCCTAATAAAATAGAATCATCGATTGGACATATATATTATGACGGTACATCAAAAGATGTTGAAGCTAGGATATATGTAATTATAATTAATAATGACAGCAAGATGCACAGGGTTACATTTATTTTAGACTCAAATGAATATAAACAATATAATTTTATAAATTCAGACTTTAGATTATCAGGTATATATGAATGGAGTCCGGAAGATTTATCAAATGTTGCAGAAACAGACGGTAGGTTTATAGGCGAAAAGGAAATAATACTTCAAGCAAATGAAAAGAAATACTTAACGATAAGAGCTACAGCAAACTTTGGAGGAGTAAAGGATTACAGAAGAGCAGGTCCTCCTGTTGAGCTAAAGATATTGGAGTAGATTGAAAAGGTTAGAGTGAGGAGGATTTTATGTCAAATTTCTGTATTACAGCAATGGTGACTTTTTTTAGGATATATACTACTTTATGGTGTCTGTTGGGGAACAGATAAAACTGATATAGAAAAATATAAGAAAAAAATAAAGCTTAATAAGTATACAAGCATATTATTTTTTTGTGGTCAAGGAATGAAAAAGTATATTGGCTAATATATATAATAATAATTACCGAAAGTGTAGCATTTATATTAGTGTGGATAGCATACCTCTTAAATATAGTGTTTTTATATAAAATATTAATTGATTTATACATACGAATATACTTATCCGGAATTGTTATTCTTGGTATAATAATTCTAAAAAAAGAATAAAAAGATTTTTATAAGTGGTAAGAGCAGATAAAACCTAAGGATAATGTAGTATAGATAGTATATCTCAATGAGGTATGTAATATCTATTGATATAATAAAAGAGTACTATTAATCGGACTTTGCAATTTAAAGGAAGGTGTAAAGTTTGAGAAGTATGCCTATGGTATTTTGGGAAATTGGGCATATGAATACGATAAAAGAGGAAATCTTATCGGCATAAGCGATAGAGGAAAGAGAGTAAGAGCCTACGACTATGATATTACAGGTAGGCTTGGCTTAAGTTACTCAAAATTAGGAAAAGCAAGAAGCTACAGCTATGACGGGCTTGGAAACAGGATAGGAATAAAAGAGTATGAATTTGAAAGAGGAGGTTATGGAGAGAGTAAATCTATAGATATATTAAAACTTGACTTATCACAAAAAGAACCGATACACGGTGAAGAATATGTACTTGACAGAACAAGGGAATATCACAATCTTTTGCAAAATAAAACCATAAAAAAAGGTGTTCAGGCAATACAAAACTATGTTTGGGACTTTAATGTCGCATATATGGAAGAAGGAGAAAAAGAGTATGCATATTTACAGGATGAGCTTGGAAGTACAATTCGCCTTCTTGAGCAGGGAGGAGAAAATCAAACTATATATGGATATGGTGAGTTTGGAGAAGATGCTTATAACACAGGGACAGATGCAGCCATTCGGGTATACAGGCTACAGATATGATAATGTAGCTGATACCTACTTTGCCCAGGCAAGAGAGTATGTGCCGGGAGTTGGCAGGTTTGCCGGGGAGGATTGGATAAAGGGAAATATAGGGCAGCCGTTTAGCTTGAATCAGTATGGGTATTGTTTTGGGAATCCATTTGGATTGGTGGATTATGATGGAAAGAAGCCCAGAGTTCCATTGGCTAATCCGTCAAATGCTAATATTGATGATTCATATAAAAATATAGTAATAAATGGAGCCAATGCGGATATGGTACATTGGTATCAGGGAGTAACAGGAGATTATAAGCCTTTGGATAAAGGAGAAATGTATTATGCAGATGTTTCCGCCTCGTTATCTGCCAGTATTTATAAACCTGTAGATTTTGAAGGGGAATTTGACGCACTATATACATATAATATATTAAAGGGTGGAAAAATTACAGCAACTGGAGTTAGTGCAAGAACAGGAGAAAAGGTTACATCTGTTTCAAAGTTAGCTATTTCAAAGTTTCAGATGAGTTTGGGATATAGCAAAACTTATTATGAGTTAGATACTCAAGATTGGATTTATAGTAGTTATTTCCATGATACAGGAGATGTTCCGCAAAAAAGTAATCCTTATTGTACACAGGTATATTAAGTAAGGCTATAATATTTTTTTGTAGGTGTTTTATAATGAAAGAAGATATAAATTTTTTTAATAGAGAGAAATAGTATATTAAATACAAATTTTTTTGTGATATTGTTGTAGTTATTGCATTGATAATAGTAGCATGTATTTGTGTGGTTAGAAGACAAAAATTGAAAGAAAGAGAATATACAAAGAAAATCAGGTTGACAATGTCCTTTTTTTATTTTTCTACAGGTATGTCTGCTATTATATGTCTATCAATTATTATGCCGATGATAAAGCGCTTAAAAACGGACAGTTGATTTAAAAAAAGATTTGAAAGAAATGTCAGTAATAAAATCTATAGGTATTGTAGATAAAATGTATTCATATGAAAGAGGTGTTAATGCGGTTGTAATAGGAAATACACATTACTACGTTGCACCAAATATTGGGAATATGAAAGAAAATATGGAGTTTGAATATGAATATTTAAAAAAATTCACATTATATAATTTCTTTTGAGGTGCTAAGTGACGAACCTATTGGAGAAGATGCCTTTGTTAAAGACAGTACATTATGTAAGTTTGGCTATAGTGGAATACAGCATGTTAGATATGATACAGTAGATGATCTGGCGTACAGATACGTTATGAATTATTTAAAAAATACAAGTGATGAACGAGATTACTTAGATAAAGAAAGTTGGGAAATCTACTCATATTATATTAGTGAAAAGGGGTGGTATAGAAGTAACATATACTCATTACATAGTAATAAAAGGGCATATATCATAATAGATAAGAATGGAAAACCACTTTATTTTTGGACATCAAATATGAAGGTGAAGTAGAGCATTTAAGAATATTTGAATTGACGTGGGTTTTCATTATATTTTCGTACTTTCCTATAAACTTTTAGGAAGAGTGACCGAAAAGAAAGACAGAGAAGGTTATAATACCGCCTATTCCTACACAGAAGCCGGAGATATTAAAAGTATTATATATAATAACGGGAAAAGTGTGGAGTACACCTACAACAGCCTAAGAGAGTTGAGGCAGGTAAAGGATGCACTCGGTACTATAAATATAGAGAGTGATAAGTTTGGCAGAGCCACAAAGTTATTGGATTATAACGGAGATGAAGTAAGTTATAGATACGGAAAGTATGGTGAGAGATTAAAGACAGAATATCCTGACAGAAACAGTGTATCATATGAATATGATAAATATTTAAGATTGACAAGCCTTACCTCAGGAAATAAAAGAGTGGATTATACTTATGATAAAGATGGAAGACTTATCAGAAAAGATATGTCTGAGGATGTAAGCAGTATCTATGAATATAATGAAAGAGGACTCTTAAGCAAACTTTGTCATTTAAAGAAGAATGTAAAGCTTGAAGAGTATGTCTATGATTATGACCTTTTAGGGAACAAAACAAAGATTGTAAGACATAGGGATGTAAACTCGAAGGGAATAAAGGAAAATGATAATAAAGAAAAGATAATACATAAACTATGGGATGATTCAGCCACCTTTTATTACAGTTATGACGCCCTAAGCAGACTTATAGAAGTAAAAAGAGGAGACAGACTTGTAAGCAAGTATACCTATGATGCCTATGGAAACAGGGAATCACTAAAAAGGTCTAATGATTTAGAGATAAGATATACGTATGATGCACTGGACAGACTTATAAAAGAGGGAGGATTACAGGGAAATAAGACATACGAATATGATAAAAGAGGAAATCTTATCGGTATAATCAATAGAGGAAAGAGAGTAAGAGCCTACGAATACGATATCACAGGTAGGCTTGGCTTAAGTTACTCAAAATAAGGAAAAGCAAGAAGCTACAGCTATGACGGGCTTGGAAACAGGATAGGTTTTAAAGAATATGAAAAGCAGATAGGCTATGGAGAAGACGGGCTTAAGAATATCTTGGGAGCAAACTTGTCGGAATTGACACCGCCATATGAAGAGAACTATATCCTTGACAGAACAAGGGCATATCACAATCTTTTACAAAATAAAACCGGAAAAAAAGGCAGTCAGACAATACAAAGCTATGTATGGGACTTTAATGTTGCATATATGGAAGAAGGAGAAAAAGAGTTTACATATCTACAGGATGAACTTGGAAGTACAATTCGCCTTCTTGGGCAGGGAGAAGAAAGTCAAACTATATACGGATATGACGAATTTGGAGAAGACACCTATTGCACACAGGGACATTTGCAGCCATTCGGGTATACAGGTTATAGATATGATAATGTAACCGATACATACTTTGCACAGGCGAGAGAGTATATGCCGGAAGTTGGAAGGTTTGCAGGAGAGGATTGGATAAAGGGAGAGATTTATTACCCCACTTCATTGAATCAGTATGGGTATTGCTTGGGGAATCCTGGTAAGTTTGTTGACTTAGATGGAAAGAAGCCTAGAGTTCCACTAGCTAATCCATCAAATGCGAATCCACCAAAGCCAAGGAAATATGCAGAAAACGATGTTTTACAAAATGAGAGTGGAGCTCCATATGTAGGAGTATTTTATTTAAATATCGAATCAGGTGCTAATGGCTTTGGACATGCGGCAATGATGTTGCTTAGAAGTGATGATACCGGGGATTTATACAGCTATGTAGGAGATAATAGCAATAAATTTACAGCAGTATTGTGGGGATATAATAATGCAAATGTAAATTATGCATATGGAGTAGATGTGGAGAATATATTAAACAGAGAAAAACAAGGTAAAAACTATAAATTTTGGACCATAAATAGAGAAGATAATAAGGTTAAGGATGAATACAATAGAGCAATATATTTTCCAATAACAAATGATTCAGGAAAGGCAATAGCTGCTGCCGCAAAAGAGACAATCTTAAATACAAATGGAGTAGGATTTGATAGAAAAGATTATAAATTACTTTTAAATAACTGTGACCAAAATGCCAGAAGATGGATAAAAGCAGGAGGAATAGAAATAGACACAGGAGGTCATATAGCACCAAACATGATATATATGTACATGACAAGAAAAATAGATGCGAAAGTGGGAATATATTCAAATGCTAAATATGGTGATTTCAAAGAAGTTTGGGATGAAATACATAAGAGCAAGGATTGTATTACAGTAGATTAAGGTGGATTGTTATGAAGAAAAAAATATAATAAAAAGTATTTATATTTTTTTGATAATAATCGGGAGTATATATTGCCTTTATACGAAATATAACAAGTATCAGATGCTGAAAGAAATGGATGATAGTATACCCTATAGTATTCGCAGCAGAACTTGAAGACGGGAATAAAGGAACTTTTTAAGTATAATATAAAAACCGGAGAATATGAAAAAAATTTCAGACTATATATTTCAGGAATTATCCTATAGTGATGATTATAAAAAGATTATAGGTGTGATATGGGAGGACAGATTTCAGGGTATAGCAGAACTTGATATGAGGGATTACACGTTCAAGACTATTATAAACATTAGTGATTTAAATAAGCATGTTAAACAATTAGGATTGGAAGAGATTAAGTATGATATTCCGGGAGAGGCAGAGCTTCGTATGCCTAAATACTATAAAGATGGATATGCATTTTTTTGGGGTTATTATTCAACACATATATGTTATATAAAACCTGTAAAAAAAATAATTGGGATATTAGTATTGTTAATAGTGGTAAATTCTTATGTTATTCATATTTCATAAAGGAAGAATATATGGAGAATAAATTGTTTTTAGAAACAGATGAAACGTTGATGAGTAAGAATGAAGATAGAGGGACTATTATTGAAAGAAATATAGGAGAAGATAATAAAGAAGGTATATTAGATATAGAGTTACCGGATCTTCTTGATTCGGATGGACTTATGGATATGCCGGTTGATATGAACAAGATTGCATATTATGAGGAACCTGAAATATATATTTACGATTTGAATACGGGAAAAAAGAAACATGTGACAAATCAATATTTATTTAATCAGAACATTATGGAATTGAAGTTTTTCACCGGATGAGAAATATATGCTTTTATACAGTAGGTGACAATCCATTCTTTGGAGGTAGTTTTTATAGAAGAACTTTCTATCTTGTTGATATAGAATCAGGAAATAAAACAAAGCTGATTAAATGGAAGGAAGAAGATATATTTTATGGAATTGATTGGTAGTTTGTGTAATATAGAGAGAAGTAAGAGTCTACGACTATGATATTACAGGTAGGCTTGGCTTAAGTTACTCAAAATCAGGAAAAGCAAGAAGCTACAGCTGTGATGGGCTGGGAAACCGAATAGGTTTTAAGGAATGTGAAAAACAGATAGGCTATGGAGAATATACCTGTTGCACATAGGGACATTTGCATCCATTCGGATATACAGGTTACAGATATGATAATGTAGCTGGCACATACTTTGCACAGGCAAGGGAGTATGTGCCGAGAATTGGCAGGTTTGTTGGGGAGGACAAGGTAAAAAGCAAGGAGTTGTAATGGAATTGGAGATTAATCAATTGTTAAGTATGGAGAGATATAATATATATGCTAACGAAGAAATGAACAATTCTGATATGAAAAATAGTAATTTCAGAATTAGCGAAGGAAAATGATTTACTGAATTTTTTTCAGATTAGAAAAGTGTAAAAATAAGATGTGTTGGAAAAATTTCATAGAAATCATAAAAGGATTGGAAATATCACAACAGGAACAGTTAATACCATTTTTATTTGAATGTCTTAGAGATCCGAACTGGCCAATTTTTGAACAGGTAATAAGTGAGTTAAAAAAATAGGTTGGAAAAAAAATAACAAAATATATAGAAACATATCTAAAGAGAGCATATGAGGAAGAAGATTACATGTGGATAGGTGGTATGAAATGTCTTGTAAAGGATATTGGAATTAAGCAAAGTGATTTTTATAAATATAGATTTGTTCAGATTATTTGAGTATAGCGATTTTTTTAGATATTAATTGTTAAAATGGTTTTTGAATATTCGGCAATGATGTTGCTTAGGAGTGACGATACAGGAGATTTATACAGCTATGTAGGAGATAATAGCAATAAATTTACAGCAGTATTGTGGGGATATAATAATGCAAATGTAAATTATGTATATGGGATAGATGTGGGAGAATCACTAAAGAAGAAAAGTGATAATTATAGCTTTAATATTAATACTAGGGATGGAAATAAAAATCAAAAAGATGTATATAATAGGGCGATATATTTTCCTATAACAAATGAATCCGGAAAAGCAATTGCAAATGCAGCAAGGGATACCATTTTAGATATTAATAGAATAGGACGTGATGAAAAGGACTATCATGTGTTATTAAATAATTGTGATATGAATGCAAGGACATGGATGCAAGCAGGAGGTATACCAATAGAAACAGGGGGACATATAGCACCAAATAATATATACAAGCACATGGTAGGTGAAATAGATAAATGGGGAGATTACTATGCAAATGTAAAATATGGAGATTTAAAAGAAATTTGGGATGAGATTCATAAGAGCAAAAACTGTACAACCGGAGATTAAGATGGAGTGTTTATGAAGAAAAGAACAATGAAATTATTTCTTTTTATTATGTTTATCGTATGCGTTGTTTGTATATATAAGATATATATCAACTATAAGATGATCAAAGAAATAAAGCAACCGGCTATAGTGTTTTTCAGCAAAAATTTAAAGATGGAGATAAAGGTACTTTTTTAAATATGATATAAAGGCCGGAAAAAGCTGAAAAAAATTTCGGATTATGTTTTTTTCAGGAATTATCATATAGCAATGATTATGAAAAAGATTGTTGGTGTGGTATGGGAAGACAAGTTTCAGGGATTGGCGGAGTTGGATATGAAACACTATACATTCAAGCCGATTATAGATCTAGAAGAATTAAATAAATGTGCTAAAGAAATAGGATTAGATGAGATTAAATACAATATGCCGGGAATTTCCAATATACATATGCCGCAATTTTATAAAGACGGATATACATTTTTTTGGGGACATACAAAAGATATAATTTGTTATGTGAACAAACAAAATGATGTTTGTAAAATGAATGTGTTATATAAATCTGAGCATGGAAATTATAGTTATCATATTAAAGAAAAAAAGACGATAAAGACATACTATTTTTTTAGAATCACGATATGAAATTTATAGCCAAAAGATTGAGAGAATATATATTAATAAAAATAATTTAGATACATTTGGACAAGAAGAATTATTAATCACTCCAAGAAAGAACTTCAGCAGTTCAACCGGTAATATGGATATATCTAATGATATAAATAGGGTTTCCTATTATGAGAAACCCAATATATATATTTATGATTTTGATACAAAGAATAGGAAACATGTTAATAGTCAGCATTTATTATGGCAGGATATGGTATATATCGAGTTTTCACCAGATGAGAGGTATATATTTTTACGCAGTAGGAGATATTCCTTTTTTTGGACAGATGGATATAGATTAATTTTTTTACATAGTAGATATTAAGACAGGAAATAAAAATCCGATTGGATAAGTGGAAAAAAAGGTGATACATTTTACGGTATTGATTGGTAGTTATATGGTAAGTAAAAATCATCTTTATATTGCAAATAAAAAAATGCAATTACTATATATTCTCGTTTTTTTGTTAATTTTTATAAGTAAAAAGCAATATATTAGGCTACAAGACACAAAAGACATCTGATAGAGAATATAGTGTCTTTTATAAATACACTTGGATAGGAAAATACATTTTCATATGCTATTGACAGACTTAGTCTAGTAGCCGGAGGAATGTCTGTTGTAGCAGGTAATTATGCTACAAAAGTAGCTGTTAATGGTGAATATGAAAGTAAAAGCTTGTAAGAGAATATAATTGATGGGGCAATCTCAAGTGTTGTCTGTGGTGTTTCGGCTGCAGCCGGTGGAACAATGCAAAAAGAAGTACAAGAATTGAAAGAAATTAGTAAAATAATTGATAACGGAGTATATAATATTGCTTTGGCAAAGGCTGTGCAAGGAGGAGGATATATGGGTGATGCACCGGGAGAGAATATGATTGATGTAGGAAGGTGGCTGTATACAGAGTTTGTAAAGAAGATGATATTAGCAAGCTTAAAAACAAATGTCTTAGCGACAGCTAAATCTACATTATCAGATATATTACTGAAATTTACTAAAGATAAAGTTTATAAAAAAACAAAACAATAATATGTCTGATGAGGAATTGAGGGAAAAATTTGAAAGATATATAAATAGATCGACCAAAGTTGGAAAATGCTTTGCAGAATAGGAGGATATTATGTTTAATTTCCACATTACAGCAATAGTGACGGTTTTAGGATATATACTGCTTTTATGGTGTCTGTTGGGGAACAGATAAAACTGATATAGAAAAATATAAGAAAAAAAATAAAAGCTTAATAAGTATACAAGCATATTATTTTTTTGTGGCCAAGGAATGAAAAAAAGTATATTGGCTAATATATATAATAATAATTACTGAAAGTGTCGCATTTATATTAGTGTGGATAACATACTTCTTAAATGCAGTAGTCTTATATAAAATATTAATTAATTTGTATATACGAATATACTTATCCGAATAGTTGTTCTTGGTATAATAATTTTGAAAAAAAGAATAAAAGATTTTTATAAGCGGTAAGAGCAGATAAATCCAATCAGAATCCGGTAAGAGCAAGAAGCTACAGCCATAACAGGCTTGGAAACAGCAAGTTGTGCCATTGTCCCTATATGGCACATTTTTTTTATTTGTGGTAGAATGACATAAAACTGTTTTAAAAATAGGAATGGAAATATGGAAGACAATAAAAAGATGATAATAAATATGAAAAAAATATGTTATATGTGCAGGAGGCCTGAGTCAAAGACAGGAACCATGATATCAATGCCCGGAGGAATAGATATCTGTCCCGACTGTATACAAAAGACATTCAATTCAATGCAGAGCATGGATATAAGTAAGCTTTCAGGGAAGATGAATATGGATGATATTAAAAATATTGATCTTGGTAGCTTAAATATCCAGAATATGAATGTAAATCCTATACCTGAAAGAGCCAGAGTAAAGAAAAGAGATGAAAAGAGGACAGAGCCGCTGTTTACAATGAAGGATGTACCTGCGCCGCATAAGATAAAAGAGATGCTTGATGAATACGTTATAGGGCAGGAGCAGGCAAAGAAGGTCATTTCGGTTGCTGTTTATAATCACTATAAGAGGATATTCCTTGATAAGGACAAGGAAGGAACAAGGATTGAAAAGTCAAATATCCTTATGATAGGACCTACAGGAAGCGGAAAGACATACCTTGTAAAGACACTTGCAAAACTTCTCAATGTACCGCTTGCAATAGCGGATGCCACATCACTTACAGAGGCGGGATATATCGGAGATGATATAGAAAGCGTAATATCGAAGCTTTTGCTTTCTGCAGGTAACGATGTGGAGAGAGCGGAGTGCGGCATAGTATTCATAGATGAGATAGATAAGATTGCAAAAAAGAAAAATACCAATACCAGAGATGTAAGCGGAGAGAGTGTACAACAGGAACTTTTGAAGCTGCTTGAGGGCAGCAAGGTGGAGGTACCTGTGGGTACCAATCAGAAAAATGTCCTTGCACCGATGGAGACTGTAAATACCGATAATATACTGTTTATCTGTGGAGGTGCATTCCCGGCACTTGACGATATTATAAAGGAAAGATTACAAAAGAATACAAGTGTAGGCTTTAATTCAGACCTTAAGGATAAGTATGATGATGAATCGGACCTCTATTCAAAGGTGACTAATGAGGATATCAGAAAGTTCGGCATGATTCCGGAGTTTATAGGCAGACTTCCTGTGGTATGTACGCTTTCAAAGCTTGATAAAGAGGCATTCAAAAAGATACTTACCGAGCCTAAGAATGCTATCTTAAAGCAGTACAAAAGGCTTTTGGAGCTTGATGAAGTGGAGCTTGTATTTGATGATGATGCAATGGACTATATTGCACAGCAAGCTATGAAAGGATACCGGAGCAAGGGCGCTTCGCTCTATTATAGAAGAGTTTATGCTTGATATAATGTATGAGATACCTAAGGATAAGAATATCGGCAGGGTTATAATTACAAGAGATTATCTGGAACATAAGGGCGCTCCGAACATAGTATTCAGGAATGCGTAGGAGGGGTTATGTCTGTTATTTTGATACCGATACTGTCCTGCCTTGACCTTATACTCAAGTATGCAGTGGGTTCATTTGATGATAAGGATTTGCCGAGGACATTTGCAAAGAAGATAGAAATAGATAAATTTCACAACAACGGATTTCCTTTCGGTAAGATGAATGAAAATCAAAAAGCGGTAAAGTATGTTCCGGTGCTTATCACATCGGTACTTGTAGGTCTTCTTTCATTCTTACTTCCCAAAAAGGGAAATAAGATAAAGAAGCTGTCGCTATGTCTTATTATTGCAGGTGCGTTGAGCAATATATTTGACAGATTTACCCGCGGATATGTGGTTGACTATATTCGTATCAAGGTGAAAGGTCTTGATAAGGTGATATTTAATTTGGGAGATATTTTTATATTGGTCGGGAGCTTGATGATGCCTTTCGGAACAAAGAAAAAAGAAATACCGGTAGATACTAAAGCTACTGAAGAATAATATAGGAGTAATTTTGGAAACGAGTGACATAATACAGTTAGTAATAGTGATTATATTATTGTCTGCTTCAGCATTTTTTTCATCTGCTGAAACAGCCCTTATGACTTCAAATAAGTTAAAAATGAGAAATCTGGCTGAGAACGGAGATAAAAGAGCGGCAAAGGTACTTAAGGTTACGGAGAATACCGATAAGATGCTTTCCGCCATACTGATAGGAAACAATATAGTAAACCTTACAGCGTCTTCAATCTCAACAGCACTTACATTGAAGATATTCGGAAGCAAGCTTGTGGGTATTGCCACAGGTATATTGACCTTTCTCATACTTGTATTCGGTGAGATCACTCCAAAGAATGTGGCATCAAAGAATGCGGAGAATATGGCGCTTGCCTATATCGGGGTAATTTCATTTTTGGTTACTTTATTGACTCCGGTAATCTTTATTGTAAATACCGTTGCAAAGTTTGTTATCTCCATATTTAATAAAAACTGTGATGATAATAATGCGGTTACAGAGGAAGAACTTAGGGCAATGGTGGAGTACAGCCACGAAGAGGGAATCATTGAAAACGAAGAGAAGAAGATGATTGTAAATGTGGTGGACTTCGGTGATACCGTAGCCGGAGATATCATGGTGCCGAGAGTGGATATGGTGATGGTTGATGAAAAGTCAAGCTATGAGGAGATATTGCAGGTATTCAGAGAAGAAAGATATACAAGAATACCTGTATATGAGGAGACTCCCGGATAATGTCATAGGAATATTGAATGTAAAGGATTTTCTTCTTATAGAAGACAAGGAAAACTTCGTTATGAAGGAGCTTTTAAGAGAGCCTCTTTATACCTATGAGTACAAAAAGACTTCCGCACTGATGATGGATATGAGAAAAACAGGCGCCAATATAGTAATAGTGCTTGATGAATACGGTATAACGGCAGGTCTTATTACTCTGGAGGATATGCTTGAAGAGATAGTCGGTGAGATAAGGGATGAGTTTGATGCCGATGAGGATGAGGGTATAACCAAGGTTTCAGATTTGGAATATCTTATAGACGGTTCAACAAATCTTGACGATATCAACGACAGAATAGGACTTAGCCTTTCTTCAGAGGAATATGAGTCTATAGGCGGACTTATAATGGAGAAGCTTGGAAGATTACCTGTAGAGGGTGAGATAATCAATTTCGACAATATTGTACTTACTGTAAAGAAGATGGACCATGCAAGAATAGAAAAGGTCTGCCTGAAACTGAAGCAACCTGTAGTTAAGGAGCAGTGATGAAGCAAAAACATATTTTATTTGATTTGGACGGAACTATAGTGAAATCGGACCTCGGTATCACAAAGGGAGTACAAAAGTCCTTGGAGCATTTCGGCATCAATGAAAAGCTTGAGGATTTGAAAAAGTTTGTCGGACCTCCTATGGTGGAAAGCTATACAAACTTTTACGGATTCAGTCTGAAGCAATATAAAGAAGCGCTTGATGTATTTCACGATTATTACAGAACTGTAGGTATATTTGAATGTGAGCTTTATGACGGTATAGAAGAGATGCTTGATAGTCTGTCAAAAGAGTATAAGCTTTATGTGGCGACTTCAAAGCCTGAAAGAGAGGCAAGAAGAGTTATAGAGCATTTCGGACTGGACAAATACTTTACATTTGTTGGTGGTTCAGACGGAGATTTTAATACAAAGAGAGCCACAAAGACTGCAGTAATTGAGTATGTGCTTGAGACAAACAAAATAATGGACAAGACTTATGCTATAATGGTGGGAGACAAGAGCCATGATATAGTAGGTGCAAAGAGCGCCGGTTTAAAGAGTATCGGAGTACTCTACGGCTATGGCGGACTTGATGAGTTTGCAGAGGCAAATTATATTGTAAAGAGTGTTGAAGATTTAAGAGAAATGTTTATATGTTAAGAAAAGGTGACTTGTTAAATATAGGATATTATGATTATGGCCAATATTTCACAGGAAGTCTGGACGGGTTGAGATTCAGGCTGGGCAGAGACCCGCTTGAAAAAGTGAATTTCACACCGAAGGATAAGAGGGGCGAGGCCAAGCTGAAACTGACAGTGTGGCCTGAGCCCTTTAGTTTTGACCATACAGAGGATGATAAGAAAAAAGACCATTATTTTGATTATTCAAATGAAGGTATTGAGAATATAATTGCGTTTTTAAACAATGTGGCTGAGATTGTAAAGTCAGGTAAGGAGAAAGCATGGGAGCAATAAAAAGAGAGAGCAGAGAGCTTGCATATGAGGGAACAATAGTAAAGGTATATAAGGATCATGTGGTAATTGACGGTAAAAAGGCAGTGTGGGACTATATACAGCACAACGGTGCGGCTGCGGTAGTTCCGATACTTGATAACGGTAAGATTTTACTTGTGCGTCAGTACAGAAACGCACTTGACAGATATACACTTGAACTTCCGGCAGGTAAGGTGGATGACAAGGATGAACCCAGAAGAATTTGTGCTTTTAGAGAACTTAGGGAAGAGACAGGCTACAGAGTGGATTCGCCTGATGAACTTGAGTTTCTTATAAGGATTGATACAATGGTCGCGTTCGGAGACGAGGAGATAGATATATTTGTAGCTAAAAATCTTAAAAAGGGCGAACAGGACCTTGACGAGGATGAGAGCATTGATATTGAAGAGTGGGAACTTGACGATTTGTTGGAGCTTATCTACAAGGGAGAAATAAAGGATTCAAAGACTGTGGCTGCCATACTTGCCTATAAGAACAAGTATCAGGTATAGCTTTTATTTATAACCAGGGCAAGAAAACATCTTATTGACCAAGCAATACAGAACTTGTAAAATACTGCTTATTGATGACGGTTATGGCTTATGTATATAGGGTATAACATTTTAACAGATAGTATTAGAAAAGTCAGGTGAATTATGAATATTGAAACATTATGCGTACACAGTCCGAATGAAGATAAAATTGCTCATGCATACGGGGCGATGACGGTGCCGATATTTCAGACGGCTACCTTCTCACATCCGGGAGTAGGAGAGAGTACAGGTTATGATTACTCACGTCAGTCAAACCCTACAAGAACGGAGCTTGAGGAGAGTATATCCGCACTTGAAGGTGCTTATGATACTGTGGCTACATCCACAGGAATGGCTGCATGCTTGTTGGTATTGGAACTTTTTAATGCAGGTGACAATATCATATCACAGGAGGATATATATGGAGGAAGTACAAGACTCTTTAATACTCTCGGAATAGAGCGCGGCAGAACATTCACATATGTGGATACAACCAAAAAAGAGAATGTACTTAATGCTATAAATGAGAATACCAAGGCAATCTTTATAGAAACTCCAAGCAATCCTACAATGCTTGTCACAGATATAAAGGAGATGGCAGAGATTGCAAAGGAACACGGTCTTTTACTTATAGTAGATAACACATTTTTAAGTCCTTATTTCCAAAACCCTCTAAAGCTCGGTGCGGATATAGTTATTCACAGCGGTACAAAGTATATTGCAGGTCACAATGATACTCTGGCAGGTTTTGTATGCAGTGCAAATGCCGATATTGCGGAAAAGATAAGATTTATGTATAAGACTGTAGGACCGAGTCTTTCGCCTTTTGACAGTTTTTTGGTGCTTAGAGGTCTTAAGACTCTGGCGGTGAGAATGGACAGGGTACAGGAGAATGCGTTAAAGATAGCGGAATTTTTGAAGAACCATAAAAAGATTACAAATGTATACTATGTGGGACTTCCGGACCATCCGGGATATGAGATAAACAAGGCTCAGTCAAGAGGCTTCGGCGGAATGATTGCATTTACTACAGATACCGCAAAGACCGCACTTGATGCGTTTGAAAAGATAGAAATAATAAAGTATGCGGAGAGTCTTGGCGGTGTTGAGTCTTTGATTACATTCCCGATGATACAGACTCACGCGGATGTACCTGTGGAAGTAAGAGAGAGACTTGGAATTACCGACAAATTCCTTAGACTTTCGGTAGGAATAGAAAATGCCGATGATCTGATAAGAGATTTGGAGAGAGCGTTGGCATAGAGGAATATTTTATGTATGATTTTGATAAAGTTATAGACAGGCACGGCACAAACTGCTTGAAGTTCGACTTTGCAAAGGAGAGGGGCAAAAACGGTGACGAACTTTCACTTTGGGTTGCGGATATGGACTTTCAGGTTGCAAAGCCTATCACAGATGCCTTGCAGGCTCAGGTAAACCATGGAATATACGGTTATACCGAGGTGAAGTCCGACTATTTTGATATAGTAAAAAATTGGTTTAAAGACAACTTTGACTGGGAGATAAAGAAGGGAAGCCTTGTAAAGACTCCGGGTGTGGTATATGCAATAGCAATGGCGGTAAAGGCATTTACCAAAGAAGGTGAAGCCGTCATTATACAGCAGCCGGTTTACTACCCGTTCAGTGAGATGATAATTGCCAATAACAGAAAGCTTGTCAATTCTCCTTTGGTGTTAAAAGACGGCAGATATGATATTGATTTTGAGGACTTTGAGAAAAAAATAGTGGAAAATAATGTGAAGCTGTTTATACTTTGTTCTCCTCACAATCCTGTTGGAAGGGTGTGGAGTGTAGAAGAGCTTAATAGAATCGGAGATATCTGTATCAAGCATGATGTGGTGATTTTCAGTGACGAGATACATGCAGATTTTGTGTATGAACCGAATAAGCATCATGTATTTGCTTCACTTGGAGAAAGTTATGCCGCCAACTCGGTGATTGCAACGGCACCAAGCAAGAGTTTTAATATAGCGGGGCTTCAGGTTTCAAATATCTTTATAGAAAATAAGAAACTTCGTGACGCTTTCAGAAATGAGATAGTAAAATCGGGATATTCACAGTTAAACACTATGGGACTTGCAGCTGCAAGAGCCGCATATGAGTCCGGTAAAGAGTGGCTTGATGAGGTGAGAGCCTATATAAAGGACAATCTGATATTCTTTAGAGATTACCTGAAAGAAAATATTGGAGAGCTGAGCTTAATAGAACCTGAGGGAACATATCTTGTCTGGGTAGATTTCAGAAAACTGGGGCTTAGTGAAAAGCAAAGAGAAGACTTGATAGTAAACAAAGCAAAGCTTTGGATAGACTCGGGAGCAATGTTCGGAGTAGACGGAGAGGGATTTGAGAGGTTCAATATAGCCTGTCCGAGAAGCTATCTTAAGCAGGCTCTTGACAGTCTGAAAAAGGCGATTAAAGGTTTGTAGAATAGAAGTCTTGTTTTAGAGCATAATATTAAGTTATAATGAACATGTTGTCGCACCCAATCTGACAGCAGAAAGGGGGTGTTCATGTGGAGTATCTTATTTCCTTTTTAGTTTCTGTTATAGCAAGTATAGTTGGCTACTATATTTGCAATGGCTGGACAGAAATGATAGCGACAATTAGCCTAGAGTTTGCTTGTACTTAAAACAAGAAGAAAGCCCCGGGAGCTCGAACCTCCCGGGGCTTTCGTTGTGTCCATATGGAACTTATTTCCTTTGGCTATAAGAAGTATACACCAAATACAGGAAAATAGTCAAGTTAAAGCTGGAGTAAAGCTATTATGTTTATTAAATTTTACAAAATCTATTTATCACTTGACGAATATGAGTGCCAGTGATATAATCACAATGTATAAATGGAGAGGTTGTAAACGATCCGGTGTTACAACCTCTTTTTTATAAATATTCTTTAGCACTCTTTTACTATAAGTGCTAACAAAGGAGGATGTATGATTTTAATACCAACATATAATACGGTAGTTTTACCGGGTTCAAAAATATATTTCAGAAAAGATTATTTACAGGAAGCGGGAGTGGACAAGATATCTGTCGGTGAAAAGGTAACATTTCTTTACTTAAAAGAGCCAAAGGATAGAGATATCACCATGGAGGATGTTTATCCTATAGCGGTGGCAGGTCAGGTACTGTCTGTAGATGATGAAGGCGGTGCCAATTTGGAGGCGTTTAACAGGATAAATGTTGAATATATAGACTTTGAAACCCAAAATGTTGTAGGAGTTCAAAGGCCGGAGATAGATGATTTGGACCCTCAAAGTGCCAATACAATGCTTATAGATCTTAGAGATGAGCTTTTAAACTATGTGACTAAGTTTCAGTGGGGGCTTATGGCAAGAGGCTATGTACTTGCATGGAAAAACATGAACGAGTTGATGGTAGGATTGTCACCTTTTATGAATATAACTCCTGAAGAAAAGTATGCCGTACTTGCGGAGGATTCCACAAAGGCAAGAGCCGAGCTTATAGCAAAGTATGCCAGAGAGTTTATGGCAATCAATGAAGTCAGTGAGGAGGCAAAGCAGGCACAAAAAGAGATTCATGAGAAGGCGTACAGAGAGGATGCAATCAAAAAGCAGATAAGTTTCTTACAAAAGGCCTTGGATGATATGCACCCTGAGAATGTCTCTGAGGTCAGAAAGTTTGAGGAAAAAATAGAAAACTCAGGCATGAACGAGATTGCAAGGAAGGAAGCCGACAATGTATTGAATCGTATGAAGCAGGAAGGCAAGGACAGTCATGAGTACGGACTGCTCTACAACTATCTTGACTTTGTAACTTCATTGCAGTGGAAGAAGGAAGAGCCTAAGGAAATAGAGCTTGATAAGGCTATGGAGGTTCTTGACAGAGAACACTACGGTCTGAAAAAGGTAAAGAAAAGAATTATAGAGCAGCTGGCTGTGATGTCTCTTAATAAAAGTCAAAGCGGTTCCATACTTTTGTTTGTAGGTGCTCCGGGTACCGGAAAGACAAGTATCGGAAAGAGTATCGCGGAGGCTCTCGGAAGAGAGTATGTGCGTATTTCTTTGGGCGGTATAAGAGATGAGGCGGATATAAGAGGACACAGAAGGACTTATATAGGAGCTATGCCGGGCAGAATAATGGACGGTATGAAAAAGGCGGGTACATCAAATCCTGTAATGGTACTTGATGAGATTGATAAGCTTGCGTCATCTTATAACGGTGACCCTGCAAGTGCATTACTTGAGGTGCTTGATCCTGAGCAAAACAATACATTTACCGACCACTATATGAATGTACCTTACGATCTTTCTGATGTACTGTTTGTATGTACCGCCAATTCACTTGATACAATACCCGGACCGCTCCTTGACAGAATGGAGGTTATCAGATTTACAGGATATACAGCGCTTGAGAAATTTTCTATAGCAAAGGATCATCTGATTCCTAAGGCAAAGAAAAAGGCCGGTATAAGTGATGAGAATCTTATAATAGAAGACGACACGATAAAAGCACTTATAAACGGCTATACTATGGAAGCCGGTGTGCGCGGACTGAAAAAACAGATAAGCTCACTTTGCAGATATGCTGCGGTAGAACTTGTAAGAAACAATAAAGAGGTACTTGATGTAAAGCCTGAGGATCTGAGCGATTACCTTGACCAAAGACCTATAAAGCATGAGAGTATCCTTGAGAAAAAGCAGGCAGGTGTGGTAACAGGTTTGGCTTGGACTGCAGTAGGCGGTGAAATACTATTTATCGAGACAATGCTTACAAAAGGTAAAGGTAATATAAAGGTAACAGGTCAGCTGGGAGATGTAATGAAGGAGAGTGTGGATATTGCACTAAGCCTTGTGAAGTCCATGTATCCTGAAAAGTCTGAAATCTTTGAGAAAAACGATATTCATATCCATGTGCCCGCCGGTGCCGTACCGAAGGACGGACCGAGTGCAGGTATTACAATGACTACAGCACTTGCCTCACTTATAAATAACATTCCTGTTTCTCCGGAGTATGCTATGACAGGTGAAGTGTCACTTCGCGGCAATGTAATGCCTATAGGCGGATTGCCTGAAAAACTTATGGCGGCAGCCAGAGCCGGAATAAAGAAGGTATTTATCCCTGAAGAAAACGAGGATGATTTAAAGGAAGTGGCTAAGGAAGTCTTGGATGAACTTGAGATTATTCCTGTAAAAAGGGTTGAAGATGTACTGAAGATTGTTCTAAAATAAGAATAATAAAATTTTGAAAAGAGGTAGTGTATGCTGAACTTTAAACATGATATCCCGACCAAGTTGTATTTCGGTGAGGGACAGATAAAGAAATTGGCAAGCTCACTGGAGAGATTCGGTAAAAATGTACTGCTGGTATATGGTGGCGGATCAATCAAGAAAATGGGTCTTTATGATGAAGTTATAAAGATTTTAAAAGAAAATAACTTCAATGTCACAGAATGTGGCGGTGTGGAGCCGAACCCCAGGATTACTACTGTAGAGCGTGGTGTAAGACTTTGTAAGGAGCATGATATCGATGTAGTCTTGGCTGTAGGAGGCGGAAGCACCATCGACTGCGCAAAGGCTATTGCAGTGGGACGCTACTATGAAGGCGATGACTTATGGGAGATGGTAAAGACAAGTTGGCATCTTGCAAAGGCTCTACCTCTTGTAGATATTCTTACACTTAGTGCAACAGGTTCGGAGTTTGATGCAGGCGGTGTAATCACAAATATGGATACTAATGAAAAGCTTGGTGCTGTATACACATATCCTTCAGTCAGCATATGCGACCCTACATATACTTTTAGTGTATCAAAGTATCAGACAGCTGCAGGCAGCGCGGATATAATGAGCCATATATTTGAATGTTACTTTTCAAGGACTATGGACAGCGACCTCTCAGACGGAATAGCGGAAACGGTTCTTAAGTCAGTAATGAAAAACTGCAAGATTGCACTTGAGGATCCTACAAATTACTCCGCAAGAGCCAATTTGATGGCGGACGCTTCCATAGCCTGCTCGGGAATCCCTGAGTACGGTAAGCAGGAAACAGGATGGCCTTGTCATGCGATGGAACATGAGCTTTCAGCATACTATGATATTACACATGGTGTAGGTCTTGCTATTTTAACCGTAAGATGGATGCGCCATATTCTTAATAAAGATGCAAGTTCTACAGAGAGATTTGTAAAGTTTGCAAGAAATGTAATGGGACTTAGCGGTGATGACGACAGAGCGTTGGCATTTGCCGGAATAGATGCGCTTGAAAATTACTTTAAAGAAACAGGTATTCCTATGACTCTTACAGAGCTGGGTATTGACGACAAGTATTTTGAAGCTATGGCGGCCCATGCAAATGTGGACGGATATTTAAAAGATGCTTTTGTAGCACTTACAAATGAGGACATAGTTGAAATCTATAAGGCATGTTTATAGTATAAAACACGATTATACTTTAAAAACACTTGATTTATTCTCTAAAATACCGTAAAGTATCTAGCGTAATCGGTGAGTTCGAAACCTTCCTCACCTAAAACAAAACTAAAGGAGAAGATATGAAAAATATTACAACCAAGATGATGGCACAGGGTGCCGTCATAGCAGCAGTATATGTGGTGCTTACACTTGCATTTGCACCTATAAGCTTCGGTGCAATTCAGTTCAGAATTTCAGAGGCTCTTTGCATTTTGCCTTTCTTTACAGTGGCTGCAGTGCCGGGAGTAAGTATAGGATGCCTTTTGGCAAATATACTTGCCGGAGCCGCACTTCCTGATATTATATTCGGAACATTGGCTACACTGATAGGCGCGATAGTAAGCTACAGACTCAGAAGTATTTCAAAATGGTTGGTATGTGTGCCGCCGATACTTGCAAATGCAATTATTATCCCTTTTGTACTGAAGTATGCTTACGGTTTACCTGATTTGATACCGTATTTGATGCTTACAGTCGGAATAGGTGAGGTGCTTGCGGTAGCTGTTTTGGGAAATTTACTTATGTTAGCTCTTGAACCAAAAAGTTCATTTATTTTCGGAAAAGAAGCGAGAGCCTTTTAGGGAAAAAGTGGTTTAGGAGTGAGAAATAGAGTATGGAGTCGACTTTTGTCGGCTCTTTTATTTTACACAATCTATCTTGCCATATATCGACCGAACAACGGTTTAGGATTGCATACGGATATTTTAGGATTTATAATGTATTTACAGACGGAGAAAGGAGCCATATAGATAACTTTTATAAATGATCGTTTAGCCATCAAAGTCCCCAATATAAAAAGTTGTAAAAAGTAATATCTAAAAATTCAATTTTATCTTAGACTTCTATTAGGAGTAAATTCTAATTATTATTCAAATCGAAACCAAAAAGATTTATACATATGAAAAATAAGAATATCATCTGATTGCACAGCACACACTGCTTTTAGTGGATAGAAAGAAAGTATATACAGGTGTTTTCTATATTTTTATTAAAGACCGTCTATAATTATATGTAAAAATCAAATATCAAAAAGATTTATCAATGAAAAAAAGTGTCACAGAAAGGCTGAACTAGGTAGCCGAACATTGATAAAAACAAATCAAAAAAAGAGAAATGCTGTAAGTATAACTGCCAGAACAATAAAAAGTTTTGGCAGTTTTTTTGTTGTATGATGATGTTACCAAATTTTTAACAGTGTCAAATGTTTACGTTTGTCTAATTTTTGCAATATACTTATATTAAATAATAAAATATTAATATATTATTAAACTTTTGAAATCTATATTTAAAAGGAGAACCGTAGATGGAAAAGCAAGAATACTATTTGGGGCTTGATATGGGAATAAGTTCAGTCGGATGGGCTGTAACAAACGATAAGTATGAGCTTTTGAGGAAAAAAGGAAAAGATATGTGGGGAATACGTGAATTTGAAGAAGCGGATTCTTCGGCGGAGAGACGTACTCATAGGGTGAACAGACGTAGAAGACAACGTCAAGTTGCAAGAATGGGATTACTGAAAGAGTATTTTAGTGATGCGATAGAAAAGGTAGATTCAAACTTTTTTATTCGTATGGAAAACAGCAAATATTTCTTCGAAGATAAGGATGGAAGGCTGTCTTCTAAAAATGGGATATTTGATGATGCGGATTATAAGGATGTGGATTACTATACAGAATATCCGACAATTTTTCACCTTAGAAAAGCATTGCTTGATATTGAAGATACCGGGAAAGAATATGATGTTCGTTTGGTCTATCTTGCATTAGTAAATATGTTTAAACATCGAGGACATTTTTTGCTAAATACAGAAGGAGATGCTTTAAGTAGCGAACAGGTAAATACGACATATCAGGAATTGCTTGAAATACTGGAAAATAATTATGACATTAGTTTAGAGAGTAGAGATATAAAAGACGTAATTGATATAATCAGCAGCTCTGATAACGGAAGAAAGAAAAAGCATGAACAAATATTGGAGCTGTTTGGTGTGAAAAAATCTGATAAGAGGGCTAATGAACTGTTAAAGTGCTTATGTGGGCTAAGTGTTAATGCAAAACTGATATTTGATGAAAATTATGAAGAAAAGGTTGATTTATGCTTCCATGATTTTTCATATACAGATAAGATTCCGGATTTGATGGAAAAATTAAGTGAAGAAGAGTATTACGTTGTAGAACAGCTTAAAAGTATATATGACTATTCTATTTTGGCAGGAACACTTAAGGGATATGATTATCTATCATGTGCCAGAGTGGAATTGTATGAAAAGCATCGTGAGGATCTGAAACTTTTAAAAGCATTGTATCGTAGATACAAGACTAATGAAGAATATAATGATATGTTTAAGTCTGATAAAGAAGGTACTTATTCAGCTTATGTTAATTCTTTCAACTCATCCGATTCATCTGTAAAAATTAAAAAGTACAGAAGGAATATGAAAGGAAGAACAATTGATAATCTCTATGGAACAATAAAAAAGGCTTTTAAAGATAATACCGATGATAAAGATGTACAATCAATGATGGAAAGTATTGATAAAGAACAGTTTCTTCCAAAGCAATTAACAGGTGCTAACGGTGTTATTCCAAATCAGGTACACAAAAAAGAGATGGAAAGAATATTAAAAAAAGCTCAGAATTATCTTCCGTTTCTAAAGGAAAAAGATGAGAGTGAACTGACTGTTTCAGAGAGAATTTTGAGACTTTTTACATTTCAGATTCCGTATTACGTAGGACCACTTGGTGAAAACAGTAAAACCGGTTGGGTAGTTAGGAGAGAAGGAGGTAGGGTACTGCCTTGGAATATAGACGAAAAAATAGATATGAGTGCTACATCAGAAGCCTTTATCGGAAACCTGATTAGAAAGTGTACATATCTTTCAGACGAAAAAGTTATGCCGAAAGCATCGCTTTCATATGAGAGATATTGCGTGCTGAATGAAATAAATAATATTTGTATAGACGGAGAAAGATTGGATACAGAGCTGAAGCAAAAAATATATACTGAATGTTTTATGAAAGGAAAACGTGTAACAAGAAAACAGATTTGTAACTATCTGGTGGCACAGGGATGTATAAAGTCTGATGAACAGGTTACAGGTATAGATATAAATGTTAACAGCTCATTGTCATCTTACGGAAAGATGTTTGCAATATTTGGTGAACACTTAAAAGAAGATGCAATTCGTAAAGTTGCAGAGGAAATCATTTATTGGGGAACTATTTTCTCGGATTCAAAAAAGATGTTTAGAAAGCACCTCACAAAGTACGTTGAGCAGGGTATACTTGGTGAAAGCCAAGTGAAGAGAATACTTGGATATAAGTTTAAGGACTGGGGAAGGTTTTCCAAAGCCCTTCTCACATTGCAAGGTATTGATAAGTCTACAGGAGAGTTACTTTCTTTGGAAAACGCAATGTGGGAATACAGTTTGAACTTTATGGAACTTATTAACAGTGATGATTTTACATTCAAAGATGAGTTGGCAAATAGGAGAACTTCTGCAATTAAGTCATTAAGCGAATTTACATATGAAGATCTGGAAGATACATATTTTTCAGTACCGGTAAAGCGTATGATTTGGCAGACAATATTGGTGGTACGTGAAATTGAGCAGATAATGGGTTATGCGCCTAAAAAAGTTTTTGTTGAAATGGCAAGATCCGAAGAAGAAAAGGGAGATAAAGGAAGAAAAGACTCAAGAGGTACACAGCTTTTAGAGCTATATAAAAATATAAAGAATACAGAAAACCACGACTGGAAAAAAGAAATTTCAGAAGCAAATGAGAGTGGAAAATTAAGAAGCAAAAAGCTATATCTTTATTATACGCAGATGGGAAGAGATATGTATACGGGAGAAGAGATAAATATAGATATGTTATATGATGACAGTATGTATGATATAGATCATATTTATCCAAGACATTATGTAAAGGATGATAGTATAGTAAATAATCTTGTGCTGGTAAACAGAAGGGCAAATCAAGATATCAAAAAGGACTTGTATCCTATACCGGATAAAATCATATCAAATCCTAAGGTACAGGAGCTGTGGAAGATGCTTCATAAGCAAATCTTATTACCGATGAAAAGTATAAAAGACTTATGTCACGCTCACCTTTTACAGAAAAGCAGTTAGGCGATTTTATTGCAAGGCAATTGGTAGAGACAAGACAGGGTACAAAGGGCATTGCAGAACTTCTTGGACAGTTATTTAAAGATACGGAGATAGTATATGCAAAAGCAACTAATGTCTCAGACTTTAGACGTGATAATGGCTTTGTAAAGAGTAGACTTGTAAATGACTTTCATCATGCGCAGGATGCTTATTTGAATATTGTGGTTGGAAATGTATATTATACCAAATTTACAAAAAATCCTTGGAACTTTATAAAAAAAGACTTTGATAAGGACAGGAATAAAAACGGATATAACCTTGCGAAAATGTTTGACCGTGATGTCGTTCGTGGTGATGATACAGCATGGATTGCCTCTAAAAAAGATACTCAAGGAACAATTGAAACAGTCAGAAAGATGATGAGAAAAAATACACCTCTTATGACAAGGATGAGTTTTGAACAACATGGTGGTATAGCTAATGCAACACTTTACTCGGCAAAGAAAGCAAAAGTAGAAAACTATATTCCTTTGAAGTCATCCGATATAAGGTTGAGTGATGTGAAAAAGTACGGAGGATTTACATCAGCAACAGTAGCATATTACTTTATTGTTCATCATAAAGAGGGCAAGAAAGAGAATACTACTATCGAGGCATTACCGCTTTATTGCAAGCGTAAGGTAGAAAATGAGGAAAACGGATTACTTAAGTACTGTGAAGAAGTGCTTGGTTATGGGGATGTGAAAATACTGTTTAATAAACTAAAGATACAATCTCTTCTTGATATAAATGGATATCAGGCACATTTGTCGGGAAAAACAGGTAATCAATTAACATTAAGAAATGCCATGAACCTTTGTGTACCTGAAAAGTGGACTGCGTATATAAAAAAGTTGGAGAAATTAGTAGTTGGACATGTAAAAGAACAAGAAATATCTTCTGAAGCAAATATAGAACTTTATGATTTGCTGACAGACAAACATCTAAATTCAGTTTATGCAAAACGGCCAAATGCATATGGTCAGAAGCTGATAGATAATAGGAGTAGATTTGTAAATCTTAAGCCGGAAAGCCAATGTGAAGCGATATTACAGATATTGAAACTTACAAAGATTGGGAATAATGAGACAAACCTAAAATTAATAGGTGAATCCGAACATTCAGGTAAATGCTAATTAGTAAGAACTTAAAAGATACCGATAAACCTGCAATTATATGTCAATCAGTTACAGGTTTATATGAAAGAAAAATATATATATTTGATGAGCAGTTAGATAAATAAAGGAGGGTGTAATGAGTTGGAGAACAGTGGTGATATCAAACAATGCAAAGTTGGATTATCAAATGGGGTATATGGTAGTTAGGCGTATGGATACTGTGAAAATTCATTTGAGTGAAATGGAAACATTGATAATAGAATCTACCGCTGTTTCTCTTACTGCAGCTCTTTTGAGTGAACTTTCAAAGAAGAAAATTAAAGTTATCTTCTGTGATGAAAAGAGAAATCCGTCATCAGAGCTGATAAGCTATTATGGTTCTCATGATACAAGTGCAAAGATACGTACACAAATTAACTGGAAAGATGATATTAAAAAGGCTGTATGGACCGAAATAGTTACGGAAAAAATACGTAAGCAGGCGGAGCATCTTGAAGCCTTGAACTGTAGTGAATCCGGAATGTTATATGGGTATATAAGTGAAGTTCGGTTTGCAGATACAACGAACAGAGAAGGACATGCCGCAAAAGTGTATTTTAATGCATTGTTTGGATTGGATTTTACAAGGGCGGAAGATAACAGTACAAATGCAGCTCTGAATTATGGTTATTCGCTATTGTTATCAGCATTTAATCGATGTATTACATCAAATGGTTATATGACTCAGATTGGACTTTTTCATGATAATATATTTAATCCTTTTAATTTAGCATCTGATTTGATGGAGCCATTTAGGCCTATTGTAGATCGAAAAGTAAAGGAGATGAATCCGGTTAAATTTGAACATAATGAGAAGATGGAAGTGGTTTCAATTCTCCAAAATGAGGTAGTAATAAACGGAAGAAGTGAGTTTGTAAATAATGCAATCAAGATTTATTGTAAGAGTATATTTGATGCAATAAATAATGAGGATATTTCAGAGATAAGATTTTATAAATTATGAGTTATAGATATATGAGGGTATTAGTATTTTTTGATTTGCCTGTACTTACCGAGGCAAACCGCAGAGATTATCGTATATTTCGTAAATACCTGATTAAGTCGGGGTTTATGATGATACAGGAATCGGTGTATTGCAAACTTGCACAAAATAGTTCTGTTGCGGATACTTTGGTTGAAAATATAAAGAAAAATAAGCCTTCTGAAGGGCTTGTACAGGTACTTAGAGTTACAGAGAAACAGTATAACAAAATGGATTTTATTGTAGGTGAGAATACAGGGGATGTGTTATCAACTGATGAAAGGCTGGTAATACTATGAGAATAATATATGCAAAGTATGGAATTGATTTATGTTTGGAAGAAAATAAGATTACCACAATTGTAATTGAAAATCCGTTGGTAATGAGTGAAGTAATTAGGGATATATCAAGGCAAGTGAATGGTGAAGATGGAGAATGGATTTTGTCTGAGCAAGACAAGATCTTTTCCATAGAAAAGAGTAGTCAATTTATAAACAATCCGCTTATGGTTAACAGTAATGAAAAGCGTATTTTGACAAGGTTGTATAAGGAATTGTTTGAACAGGCAAATACTTTGATGTATGAGGAATATACGCAGATAAACTCTTATATTGTTTCATTTTTGGTAAGATTACTGGATACTGTTCCATATCATTTGGATATGGAAATAGATATGGATTTAACCGGTATATTAAAATTATATGGAGTGAAAATGGAATCAGATGGGGTGGGTGTGCTTGAAGTACTGATTGATTATTTGCGAGCATTAAGTTCTATATGTAATATACATGTGATTTGGATACTAAATGTAAAGCAGTTTTTAACAGTAGAAGAGGTTCAACAATTATATGAGTTTTGCTTCTATGAAAAAATACTCTTGATAAATTTGGAGGGGCAGAAAAATTACAATTTGGAACATGAAAAATGTGTTATAATAGATAAGGATTTATGTATAATAGATACATCTTCAAATTGACAACATTTCGCAAATGTATAGCTCGGTGAGGACCTCAAATTGAATTTGAGGTTTGAGAGCTTTGTTAATTCAAAAGGATGTAAAACGAGGTAGATGAAGAGCGAGTCGGCGACACAGTTTGAGAGCTTTGTTAATTCAAAAGGATGTAAAACCTTATAAGCCTGATGACATTTGATGAAGTTGTTTGAGAGCTTTGTTAATTCAAAAGGATGTAAAACCTTGAGATAGAGAGAGCCGACTACCTACCGGTTTGAGAGCTTTGTTAATTCAAAAGGATGTAAAACTCCCGAAAAATCTTGGATATAAGGAATCTAGTTTGAGAGCTTTGTTAATTCAAAAGGATGTAAAACAGTAACAATCTGTATAAAGATGATTTACTAGTTTGAGAGCTTTGTTAATTCAAAAGGATGTAAAACTCTGGTTATGGATTTATAGAAATAGCTTCTGTTTGAGAGCTTTGTTAATTCAAAAGGATGTAAAACACTATCGAGTGAGGAAATAGGCGAATATCTGTTTGAGAGCTTTGTTAATTCAAAAGGATGTAAAACCAAGTGCGCCTGCTGCAAAGCCTACAGGTAGTTTGAGAGCTTTGTTAATTCAAAAGGATGTAAAACTAGATGCGAGCGATATCAATGCGATAACTTGTTTGAGAGCTTTGTTAATTCAAAAGGATGTAAAACCATATCGGACATGAGTCCTTCAAGTCCTAGTTTGAGAGCTTTGTTAATTCAAAAGGATGTAAAACGCTGAATAACTATACTAACAATCAGGCACGGTTTGAGAGCTTTGTTAATTCAAAAGGATGTAAAACCTATCCATTCGCCACAGTGTGGGCACTGTAGTTTGAGAGCTTTGTTAATTCAAAAGGATGTAAAACAATGTATGCGTGATTTTGATACATATAACTGTTTGAGAGCTTTGTTAATTCAAAAGGATGTAAAACACCGATTTAATCAAACAATTAAAAACCTTGGTTTGAGAGCTTTGTTAATTCAAAAGGATGTAAAACCGCAACTTTGAAAATATGGAAACCTTTTCTGTTTGAGAGCTTTGTTAATTCAAAAGGATGTAAAACAGATGTGGAAAATCAGAACGATAACTTTATGTTTGAGAGCTTTGTTAATTCAAAAGGATGTAAAACGACATAAAAAGATACGGGAACGACACTGTAGTTTGAGAGCTTTGTTAATTCAAAAGGATGTAAAACGATTTTTTATGCTATGCTTCTCACAGTGGTGTTTGAGAGCTTTGTTAATTCAAAAGGATGTAAAACAAGGATTGCCTTGAATATTTGCCACACTTCGTTTGAGAGCTTTGTTAATTCAAAAGGATGTAAAACTGCGATATTATCCCATGTAGCCGATATATTGTTTGAGAGCTTTGTTAATTCAAAAGGATGTAAAACCACTTGAATTGCCGGTTCGAATGCATTCAAGTTTGAGAGCTTTGTTAATTTAGAAGGATGTAAAACTCTTCCGCTTAGTGTAGTTTCCTGATTGAAGTTTGAGAGCTTTGTTAATTCAAAAGGGTATGTGCAAAATAAAAAAGACCCTAAGAGGTCTTTTTTAACCGCACAATGCGGACCATAGGCGATATCGGATAAATCCTTATTTGCACTCGCTTTGTTAATTCAATTAAAGAATATCATATCAAATAAAAAAGTCAATATAATATTTTAAGTATAAGAATACTATCTTAAACATTTATACATATTTATATTGTATACTGGTTATGAACACTATTTATATTTGAATTATATGGAGGCAATGTGAAGAAAAGGGTTTTGATAGGTATTGTAATAGTCCTATGCGTTGTGCTTGGGATTATATTTTTGCCGAGAGAGATAGAAGAGATAGTCGGTTCAAGTGAGAAAATATCAGAGGCGCAGATTTATCAGGTAAAGGACGATGAGGTGGCGCTTGTATATAACTACTCATTACAAAAGGCAAAGGCTGTATATAATGACGGTGTGGTATATATACCTTTGAATTGGACAAGGTCAATACTTAATGACAAGTTTTATTACAGTGACGATGAAAAGCTGCTTTCGTATGCACTGCCGACAGAGATAGTATACGCAAATTTTGAAAATAAAGATAAGAACGGCAAGCCGCTGCTGCTTGAAAAGGATAATAAGACATATATTTCGATAGAGACAGTAAAGACATATACCGATATTTGGACAGATACATTCACAGACGGTGATATCAAGAAGATATATATAAATGATAACTTCGGTGAATATGAAGAGGGTAATGTCAAAGCAAAGTCGGCACTTAGAGTTGATGCAAGTATGCTTTCAGCAAGTATAGAAAATGTCGAGATTGAAAAAGACAGCAAGGTAACTGTAGTAGAGCAAAAAGGCAAGTGGGATAAGGTGCTTACAGAAAGCGGCGTTATGGGCTATATAAAAAGAAAGCATCTGAAAAATATAAATAAAGGTAACAGAGTCAGCAGCTTTGTAAAGCCCGAGTACACATCTATGTCGATGGATGAGAAGGTGGTACTCGGTTGGCATCAGGTTACAGCTGCGGCGGCCAATAAAAACTTTACAAAGGTAGTTGATAATACCAAGGGAATGAATGTCATATCTCCTACATGGTTTAAGCTGTCTGATAACAAGGGTAATTATACTTCTATAGCAAGCAAGGATTATGTGGATGCTGCACATAAGAAGGGATTGAAGGTTTGGCCGCTTATTGACAATTTCAGCGATAAAATCAGTACATTGAAAATCCTCTCATCTTCAGCAAGTAGGAAAGAACTTATTGAAAATTTGATGAGTGATACCAAGAAATACGGATTTGACGGAATAAACATAGATTTGAATATTTGACACAGGACAATGCTCCTCATTTTATAGAATTTATACGTGAGCTGTCGGTTTCGTGCAGGAACAATAAGGTGGTACTGAGTGTGGATGTTCCGGTTCCAGCATCATACAATACATTCTACCAAAGGGCTGAGCTTGCAGAGGTAGCGGACTATGTTATAAATATGGGCTACGATGAGCATTACAGCGGCTCTGATGAAGGCAGCAGTGCCTCCATAGATTTTGTGAAAAATTCAATTACAGACAGCCTAAAGGAAGTACCGAAAGAGAAGCTTATCAATGCGGTGCCTGTATATACCAGAGTGTGGACTAAGGAAAACGGTAAGGTAAGTTCAACCGCCTTAGGTATGACAGGAGCGTCAAACTGGGTTAAGGAAAATAATGTAAATCTTACTTGGGATGATACTGTAGGGCAGTATGTCGGACAGATAAGAGTGGGCAGTGCCACCAAGTATATTTGGATGGAAGATGAGAAGTCTATGAAACTTAAGATGGATGCTGTCAAGGAGGCGGACCTTGCAGGAGTGGCGGTCTGGAAGCTCGGACTTGAACCGAAAGAGATTTGGGATGTTATATCATATAAATGATAATGGAATAATTATTTCAAATAACATAAAGGTCTGAATCATGTACAAGTAATCTTGTTATGTTGATTCAGACCTTTTATTATATTATCTTTTTTATATTCTTTTCCAGAATTTTATCAAGTGCCTCAGAGAAATGACCGTTTGAAACCAGTACGTCAATGTCATTAAAATCTGATACCTTAAAAAATCCTACCGCTTCTTCCTTAGTGTTATCACATAAAAGCACAGTTTTATCGGCATTTTCTATCATACTCTTTTTTACAAGTCCCTGTGAGTCGTCTCCCTCAAAAACTCCTTTGGTGCTTATCGCCTTACATGACATAAAAGCAAGCTCGGCATTAAAGTTTTTGATAAAGCTTGACGCGAACTCTCCTACAATGGAAAGGCTCTTGTGCTTTAATACGCCCGGACAAAGAAAGCATTTGAGATTCTGAGCATTTGAAAGCTCATTTGCAATATTTATTCCGTTAGTAATGATAGTGATATTTTGTCTCAACTTCAACATAGGAGCCAATTGGCAAACTGTAGAGGATGAGTCAAGAAAGATGACCATATCATCCTTTAAAAGCGGTGCGGCCTTACCTACAATAATCTGCTTTTTGTCAAGATTTTCTATTCGTCTCATTCCGATAGGGCTTTCATTGGCGGACTTGACAATTACCGATACATATCCGTGAGATCTCTTTATAGTGCCTTCTTCTTCAAGTGCAATCAAATCTCTTCTGACAGTTGAGCGTGAAGCATAGACACGTTTGCAAAGACTGTCTATGGTAGATATACCGTTGCACTTATTAAGTACATCCAATATCTGTTGTTTTCTTACATTTGAATCCATAAAATCCTCTTAATATGTTTTTATATTGATTGTATTAAAGAGCGTAGCAATCAATATATAGGTTTGAACAAAAAAGTTCATATATGAACATTATATCATAAAATAAAAAAAAGTATTCAAGAATATATCCATATATATTTTTTTATTATTAAATATGATATATTCTAGTTAATGAAAAACATTTTTCGATAATACCTTAGGAAAATGAAAGTAGAACCAAAAGTTAGGAAAAATAAATTATTATCTTAAAAATTTTTCTGACAAAGAGGCCATAACTGACAAATGATTGAAACAAACTTTCAAATCATAGTTTATGGCGATCTTGAAATTTTATTTTCACGGGGGTGTGAGTTTTCTGAAGTATTATCGACTTTATTATTGAAAGTTGGTGAAGTATGAACAAGGTATTGGCTTTCGATATGGGTGCGACTTCCATCAGAGGTATTGTTGGATATATTGCTGACGGAAAGCTCATCACTGAGGAAGTTATGAGAATGTCCCACAGTATAAAGGACAAAGACGGCAGGTTATATTGGGACTTCGATGCGATTTTGGACAAGATAGTAAATACAATCATCGAGAATAAGGATGTGTCCTGTATAGGTATTGATACATGGGGCGTAGACTTCGGTATGATTGACAAAGACGGAGAGCTTATAGGTACTCCTTTCTCCTATAGAGATGAGAAATACCCTATAGGAAGAGAAGAAGCAAAGTCAAAGATAAGTGAGCTTGAGATATTTAAAAACAGCGGTAATCAGATAATGACTATAAACACCGTATTTCAACTTCTCACTCTGAAAAAGCTCAACCCTGATATATACGAAAAGGCTGACAAGCTGCTTATGATGCCGGATCTTATCTTCTATATGCTTACAGGCAAGAAGGTGGGAGAGGAAACCATATGGTCAACTACAGGGCTTTACGATATGGGTAAGAAAAAGTTTCAGATACTATATTTGAAAAGCTTGAGCTTAAAAAGAGTCTGGTTCCTGAGATTGTAAAGGCTACAGAGGTGGTCGGAAATACAAAAGATTCAAGGATAGAAGTGTTAAAGAGTCTGAATATAGATGTGATTCCTGTTTGTACACATGATACTGCAAGTGCACTTCTTATGACGGATAGTTTCCTTGATGAAGACAGTATGTTCTTAAGCTGCGGAACATGGTCGCTGATAGGCAGTGCGGTGGATGAATGTATCATAACCGATGAGGCATATGAGAACAATCTGACAAATGAGCTCGGATTTGATTCAAAGCCGATGTTCTTTAAGAATATCACAGGTCTTTATCTGCTTGAAAAGTATAAGTCACAGCTTGAAAAGAAGCTTGGAAGAAAGATTTCATTTGATGAAATAAGTGCTTATGTAAACGGCTTGGATAAGAAACTTCCGACTATAGATATGGATGCGGAGGTCTTTGCAAAGAAAGTATCGACGTAAAGACTGAGATTGATAAGTTCGTTGAAAATAACGGAGGGAATATTCCGGAGGATGACTTTGACTACTTTGCTGTTATTTATGAGAGCATGGTAAATAAGTATATCGAAGTAAAAACCGATATTGAAAAGATTTTACATAAGAATTTTAAAAGAATACATATCATCGGTGGCGGTGCAAAGTCAAGTGTACTTACATCAATGATTGCAAACAAAATGGGCGTAGCTCTAAAGGCGGGACCTTATGAGAGCTCAGCCCTTGGAAATATACTTCTTTCACTATTACATATGAAGGAAGTAAAGGATTTAAAAACAGGTATTGAATTGATCTTAGGATCATGTGAGATAAAAACAGTGGATTTCAAATAAGGAGGAAGTATGAAACATCCAAAAATCGGTATCAGACCTACAATTGACGGTAGATGGGGCGGCGTTAGAGAGTCGCTTGAAGAGCAAACAATGGGAATGGCAAAAAGAGCTGCAAAGCTTATAGAGGACAACCTTAGGTATCCTGACGGAGAGAAGGTGGAGGTTGTTATTTCACCTACAACTATCGGTGGCGGTGCAGAGGCTGCTGTTTGTGAAGAGTATTTTGCAAATCAGAATGTAATCGGAACACTTACAGTTACACCATGCTGGTGCTACGGAACAGAGACAATGGACTTGAATCCGAACACAATCAAAGCTGTTTGGGGATTCAACGGAACAGAGAGACCTGGTGCTGTTTATCTTGCGGCAGTTATGGCTGCATATGCACAGAGAGGGCTTCCTGCATTCTCAATTTACGGAACAGAAGTTCAGGATAAGGATGAAACAACTATCACAGCAGACGTTGCAAAGAAGATCTTGGACTTTGCAAGAGGAGCGGTTGCTGTCGGTATCATGAAGAATAAGTCATATGTAAATATCGGTTCGGTATCTATGGGTATTGCAGGTAGTGTGGTGAACGTAGACTTCTTACAGAAGTATCTCGGAATGAGAACTGAATGGGTAGATATGACAGAGGTTCTTAGAAGAATTACACTTGGTATTTATGACCATGAAGAGTTTGAAAGAGCTCTTGCATGGGTAAAGGAATACTGCAAAGAGGGTATGGACATCAATGCAGGTAAGGACTTCCCTGAAATAATCAAGAAATCAAGACATATTGAAGATGACAAGCAGTGGGAATTCTGTGTAAAGCATGCAATGGTAGTAAGAGATATCCTTGAAGGAAATCCGAAGCTTGCCGAAATGGGATGGCATGAGGAGTCACTTGGAAGAAACGGTATTGCAGGCGGATTCCAGGGACAGAGAATGTGGACAGACTGGCTTCCAAACGCAGACTTTACAGAGGCTATTATGGCTTCAGGTTTCAACTGGAACGGTAAGAAGATGCCAACACCATTTGCAACAGAGAATGATACATTAAACGGTGTGGCTATGATGTTTGGATGGCTTTCTACATGTAAGGCTCCAATATTCTCAGATGTTAGAACATACTGGTCACCTGATGCAGTAAAGAGAGTCAGCGGAAAAGAACTCAGCGGATATGCTAAGAACGGTATCATCCATCTTATCAACTCAGGTGCAAGCTGCCTTGATGCAAGTGCTGCAGCTAAGGACGAGAACGGTAACGGAACAATGAAGGAGTGGTGGAACCTGACAGACGCAGATGTTAAGGCATGCTGTGAGGCTACTGACTGGTGCAGAGCCGACTATGAGTACTTCAGAGGCGGCGGTTTCTCATCACACTTTAAGACAGCGGCAGAGATGCCTGTTACAATGATCAGAGTAAATATGGTTGAAGGTGTAGGACCCTACACTTCAGGTAATAGAAGGACATACATGTGTACTTGATGATGATGTACATAGAATCCTTGATGAGAGAACAAGCAAGACTTGGCCGACAACATGGTTCGCTCCGAAGATCGGCGTGGGTGCTGCGGATTCAGTATACAATGTTATGGCTAAGTGGGGTGCAAAACCACGGTGCAACAGTAGAGGGTCATGTAGGAGACAGACTTCTTACACTTGCTTCAATGCTTAGAATCCCTGTAGCATTCCACAATATTGAGGACGAGAGAATATTCAGACCACATTCATTTAACGGATTCGGAACAGCTGATTTAGAGGGACAGGACTACAGAGCATGTGCTTACTACGGTCCGCTTTATAAGTAAAAATTAAATACAGGAGGGCAGTATTGCCCTCTTGATAGTAAAAGGGGAAAACATTATGTTGATGGAGAAGGAAAGACTGCTTTTTAATAGAGTACGGAAAGAAATTGGTAAAAGCAGGTCTTACCAAAGGTACAGGCGGTAACTTAAGTATATTTGACAGAAAGAACGGACATGTGGCAATCACTCCTTCAGGAATAGATTTCTTTGAGATACAGCCTGAGGATATAGTTATTATAGATGTGGATGGCAATGTAATAGAAGGAAACAGAGTGCCGTCATCAGAGTGGGCAATGCATGTCATGCCTTATAAGTACAGAGATGATATTGACGCGGTTATTCATGCACATACAATGTATGCAACCGTTATGGCTTGTTTGAGAGAGGATTTGCCTGCAACTCACTATATGATTGCAGTAGCCGGTGAGAATGTAAGAGTGGCAAAATATGCCACATACGGAAGTCCCGAGCTTGCACAGAACGCTTTTGAAGCTATGAAGGACAGAAAAGCCGTTATTTTGGCAAACCACGGAATACTTGCAGGTGCAAACGATTTGCTTAACGCATTCAATATAATAGAAGAAGTTGAGTACTGTGCCGAAGTTTATACCAAAGCAAAGGCAATCGGAGAGCCGGTGGTATTGCCTCATGAAGAGATGACTTTAATGGCTGAAAAGTTTAAAACATATGGTCAGAGGGTAAGCATAAAAGAAAAATAGGAGGGAGATTTTATGTCAGCATTACTTACAATGAAAAATATAAAGAAATCTTTCTCAGGTGTTGCAGCACTGAAAAATGCCGAACTTGAACTTAATAAGAGTGAAGTAGTAGCGCTGATGGGTGAAAACGGTGCGGGAAAATCCACTCTTATGAAGATCCTAACCGGAATATATTCAAAAGATGAGGGTGTTATAACCTTTGAAGGAAAAGAGGTTGAATATAAGTCGGTATCCGAATCGGAAGAGGCAGGTATTGCGATTGTTCATCAGGAACTTAATATGATGAACGATTTGACGGTAGCACAGAACCTCTTTATCGGTAAGGAAAGAAAAAAGGGCTTCTTTATAGATGATGCAAAGATGGCACAGGATGCCAAGGAGCTTTTTAGAAAGCTTAATGTAGATATAAATCCTAATGTAAAGATAGGAAATCTGACTGTAGGAAAGCAGCAGATGGTCGAGATTGCAAAGGCTATTTCAACAAATGCAAAGGTTATCGTATTTGATGAGCCTACAGCAGCCCTTACAGACTCCGAGATTGAAGAACTTTTCAAGGTTATAAACGATCTTAAGGCTAAGGGTACGGGAATAATTTATATCTCACACAGAATGGACGAAATCAATGTTATCTCTGACAAGGTTATTGTTATGAGAGACGGTGAGTATGTCGGAACACTTGTTACAAAGGAATGCACGAAGGACGATATCATAAAGATGATGGTAGGAAGAACAGTCTTTATGGAGCCTAAGAGCAAGTCCGAGGTTGCACCGGATGCGGAAGTTGTTTTAAAGTGTGAGAATCTTAACAGGGGAAAGTATGTAAAAGATGTCTCATTTGATCTGAAAAAAGGTGAAATACTCGGATTTTCAGGACTTATGGGTGCAGGAAGAACAGAGGTTGCCAGACTGATATTTGGAGCCGATCCTATGGATTCGGGAAAGATATTTATCCATGGTAAAGAAGTAAGTATCAAATCTACAAAGGATGCGGTAAACGCAGGTATAGGTTATCTGTCTGAGGACAGAAAGAGATTCGGTCTTCTTGTAGATAAATCTGTAGAAGAGAATACAACAATCGCTTCACTTGAAAAGTTCGCAAACGGTCTTTTCATAGACGGCGGCAAGGAAAAGACTGTCAGTGAAAAGTATGTTCAGGAACTTAAGACCAAAACACCTAATGTAAAGCAGATTATAAAGAAGCTTTCAGGCGGTAATCAGCAGAAGGTGGTTATAGCCAAGTGGCTGGTGAAGGATTCGGAGATACTTATATTTGATGAGCCTACAAGAGGTATAGATGTAGGCGCAAAGAGTGAAATATATGATTTGATGGAAAGATTGGTCAAGGAAGGTAAGTCAATTATAATGATTTCTTCAGAATTGTCTGAGGTGCTCAGAATGAGCGACAGAGTCATTGTAATGTGTGAAGGCAGAATAACAGGATGCCTTGATATATCTGAGGCCAGTCAGGAGGGAATCATGACATGTGCAACAAATAGACAGGGGGCAAAATAATGAACCTAAAAAAGATTTTTTCAAATCAGCAGGCGGTTGTTATCGCTGCACTGGTATTGATATGTATAGTTTTTTCATTACTGACAAATAAGTTCTTACAACCTACAACATTTACCAATATCTCAAAGTCGGCATACTATGTAGCGTTTATGGCAATCGGAGTTACCTTTGTTATCGCTACAGGAGGTATTGACCTTTCAATAGGTACGGTTGCCATATGCTCGGCACTTATCGGCGGAACCTTTATGGAAAAGGGCGCACCTATGTTTGTAGTTATACTTATAATGCTTTTAGTAGGCGGAATTTTCGGACTTATAAACGGTATCTTGGTATCACACTTTGAGTTGCCGGCATTTATCGCAACACTTGGAACAATGATGGTATCAAGAGGTCTCGGATCGATAGTATCACAGACAAAGACAATCTCATTCCCGCAGGGAAACAGCGCAGGTGCTTGGTTCAGAGAGATATTTATGGTAACAAAGGACGGTGGAGTGTTACCTAAGAATTTCCCTACAGGTTTATACTTTTAGCAGTATGTGCCGTTGTAATGGCAATAGTACTTAACAAGACAAGACTTGGAAGATATATACTTTCAATCGGTTCAAACAAGGAAGCTACAAGACTTTCAGGTATAGATGTAAAGAAATATGAGACTTTGGCATATGTGTTCTCAGGATTGTTCGCAGCACTTGCAGGACTTGCATATGTAGCGGTATTCTCAACAGCACAGCCTAACACAGGTAACGGATTCGAGCTTGATGCTATCGCAGGTGTAGTTATCGGCGGTACATCACTTTCAGGCGGTGTAGGTTCAATAGTCGGAACAATTATCGGTGTATTTATTATGACGGTACTTAAGATCGGTTTCCCGTATATCGGAGTACAGTCACACTATCAGCTCTTCATCACAGGAATCATTTTGGTATTCGCTGTGTATATGGATATCTTAAATAGAAAAAGAAAGGGTTAATTAAGGAGGAAATTATGAAGAAGAGAATTTTGGCAGTTGCAGTAGCAGGTTTGATGGCAATGTCACTTGCAGCATGTGGAGGTAGTTCAGGTAGCGGTTCAAGCGAGGCTGATAAGACAACAGCAGCAGCGGCAGACAGCTCACAGGCTGACGCATCAAAGACAGACGGTGCAGGCGGAAAGAAGATCAATGTGATCGCAAAGGGATTCCAGCATCAGTTCTGGAAAGCAGTTGAGAAGGGTGCAATGCAGGCAGGAACAGATTTAGGAGTTGAAGTATCATTCCAGGGTCCTGATAATGAGTCAGCTATTGCACAGCAGATCGAGTATTTAGATGCGGCTATAGCACAAAAGCCTACAGCTATCTGCTTTGCGGCACTTGATACACAGGCAAGCTTGGGTTCAATCCAGACAGCAATGGATGCAGGCATCCCGATTATCGGATTTGACTCAGGTGTTCCGGATGCACCGGAAGGAGCTATCAAGGCTAATGCATCTACAAACAACCTTGTAGCAGGACAGTTGGCAGCAGAAAGAGACATATGAGCTTATCAAAGACAAAATCGATGGTGCTTCAGGCACTGTAAGAATCGGTGTTGTTGCTCAGGAATCAAACTCACAGTCAATCGTTGAAAGAACAAAGGGATTTGTTGAGGAGATGAAGAAGAACATCGGAGAAGATAAGGTTTCTGTAGAGGGACATGACAGCTTAAAGGCTGAAAAGGCAGGTGCTCCTGTAGTTATCGATGTAGGTATCCCTGCAGAAGTTAAGGATGCAGACGCTGCAGCTGTAGCATCAGCAATCTTGGAGAAGTCTGATCTTATAGCAATCTACGGTTCAAACGAGTTTGCAGCAAACGCAATCATCACAGCTAACGAAGGTCTTGATAAGATCGGTGAAGGCAAGGTTACAGCAGTAGGATTTGATGCAGGTAAGAAGCAGCTTCAGGCAATCAAAGACGGTTTATTTGCAGGTAGCGTAACACAGGATCCTGTACAGATTGGATATAAGGCAGTTGAGCTTGCAGTTAAGGCAGCAAACGGTGAGAGCGTATCAGACGTTGATACAGGTGCTTTATGGTACACAAAGGACAACATGGAAGATCCAAAGATTGCTCCATGTTTATATGAATAAGAGGTAAATATGTTAAAAGGTATACCTGAGATAATATCACCGGAACTTTTAAAATACCTTTGTGAAATGGGTCATTCTGACAGACTTGTAATTGCAGACGGCAATTTCCCCACACATAGTGTGGGGAAGGATGCCCATATCATAAGAATGGACGGTCACGGTGTATGTGAGATACTTGATGCTATACTTAAGCTTTTCCCGCTTGATACCTATGACGAGCATCCGGTAAGAATAATGGAAAAGGTGCCGGGAGACACTGTCGAGACACCTATTTGGGACGAGTTTGAAAAGATAGTATCACAGTATGATACAAGAAAAGATATCATAGGCGGAATTGAAAGATTTCAGTTTTATGAGAAAGCAAGGAAGGCATATTTAATTATTGCCACATCGGAAGAAGCACTTTACGGCAATATAATGTTACAAAAGGGCGTTGTATAACAAATTAGGGGGATTCATTATGGCTAACAAAATTGTATTAAACGAGACATCTTATCATGGAAAGGGTGCAATCTTAAATGTTACTGCAGAGGCAAAGCTTCGCGGATTTAAGAAAGCGTTTATCTGTTCCGATCCTGATCTTGTTAAGTTTAATGTGACAAAGAAAGTTACTGATTTACTTGATAAAGAGGGGCTTGAGTATGAATTGTATTCAAATATCAAGGCAAATCCTACTATTGAGAATGTTCAAACCGGAGTTGAGGCTTTCAAAAAGTCCGGAGCCGACTACATAATAGCTATCGGCGGAGGTTCATCTATGGATACCTCAAAGGCTATCGGTATAATTATTGCAAATCCTGAGTTTGAGGATGTAAGAAGTCTTGAGGGACTTTCACCTACAAAGCATCCTTCAGTTCCGATATTTGCAATACCTACAACAGCAGGTACAGCAGCAGAGGTTACTATAAACTATGTTATCACAGATGTTGAGAAGAAAAGAAAGTTTGTCTGTGTAGATGCACATGATATTCCTGTAGTGGCATTTGTAGATCCTGATATGATGTCAAGTATGCCGAAAGGGCTTACAGCATCAACAGGTATGGATGCACTTACACATGCTATCGAGGGATACACTACAAAGGGTGCAAATGTTATAACAGATATGTTCAACCTTAAGGCTATTGAGCTTATTGCAAAGTCACTTCGCGGTGCGGTAGAAAATACCAACGAGGGAAGAGAAGGCATGGCTATCGGACAGTATCTGACCGGAATGGGATTTTCTAACTGTGGACTTGGAATAGTTCATTCAATGGCACATGGTCTTGGTGCATTGTATGATACACCTCATGGTGTAGCAAACGCTATTATTCTTCCAACAGTTATGGAATATAATGCTGATGCGGTTGGCGAGAAGCTCAGAGATGTGGCTAAGGCTATGGGAGTCGAAGGCACAGAGAAGATGAGCGAAGCAGAGTATAAAAAGGCAGCTGTTGATGCAGTAAAGAAGCTTTCTGAAGATGTAGGCATTCCAAAGGATTTAAAAGAAATAGTAAAACCTGAGGATGTAGACTTCTTGTCACAGTCAGCAATGGATGATGCCTGCAGACCGGGCAATCCAAGAGATCCAAAGTTTGAGGATATTAAGGAATTATTCTTAAGCTTGATGTAAAATTGTTACCTTCTATATTATTTTAATAAAAGGGTGTATACTTACTTTAGGGTGAGTATATGCCCTTTGTGTTTTACTTATTAAAATGTTATTTACAAATCATGGCAAATAAATGGAGGAAACTAAATGGAAGTTATAGAAACTCCATGGAATCGACTGGGTAAATTTATAGAATTGGGATTTGGAATTCCATTTTTTATAGTAGGGTTATTTTGGTTTTTTCAAGATAGAAGTGTTGCATTTTTGTACAATGGTGTTCTATGGATTGTGGTTGGTTTAATACTGTTGTTAAAGGCAAAAATTGATAAATATAAACTTAAAATATTGGAAAAAGAAGGCTTGTGTTATGAATGTTTTGTTACCGGAGTCATTCCGATAAATATGATTAGAATCGGCAATTATATTACAGCCCTAATTAAATATACGTACAACAGTGAACAGTCTGAAATCAACGGTATAAGTGGTTGTTACTTGCTTTCTCCATGGGATAGAGTAGAGAACTTGAGTGCAAGAATTTATATAAAAAGGAATAATAATAAACAAAGGATACTTATTTTATTTAGAAACAAAGATATTTTTAAAGTATGAAGTATTATTTTGTTAGGAGGTTATATGGAAAAGTTTAATAAAAGATGTCCATACTGTGGAAAGATTATGGAAAGGGGAGAAATTCCCAGAGGTGGAGGGGATTCACCTCATGATATCAAGTGGATTCCTGAACACGAAAAAGGTAAATGGTATGAGGAGTTATTATATTTCCTTTCTCAGGAAGATGAAGATAAAGTAATAGAATTGACGAGTAAGTATTATCCAACAATTTGGGATGAGAAGAAGTGTATAGCCTACCTTTGCAGGGAGTGCAAAATAATAATAATTGATATTTAACAGTAAGAAGGATTTATATAAGACAACTTGCTACCGGTATAATATATCATATATTTATTAGATTATTATGAAAGGGAAGATTATGAGAAGTTATTATATGAAATGCCCGTATTGCGGCAGAGCAATGGAAAAAGGGAGTATACCTCCGGGAAGGTATTCGCTTAAGTGGAAGAGTGATTATGAAAACAGAAGCAGTCTAAACTATATGTTTAACTTTGATAAAAAGGATGTAAAACTGTCTTCTGTTTGGGGTGAGATATGTTGCACTGCCTTCCTTTGCAGAGTTTGCAGGAAGATAATAATTGATGTATAGGTATTAGACATATTCTCAAAACAAAGATGTAAAAAATATCAAAAATATAATAAATATTAAGATAAAATAAATTGCAAAATTATCTGTATTTGATATAATTGACTAAATCAGATTTGATTCAGGTTAACAGTTCAATGACAGATTATATATATTGAGGAGGTATCAAAATGGGATTTTTTGATCAATTAGGTGATGTTGCAAAGAATATCGGTAAGTCTGCAGGTGATTTTGCAAAGCAGGTAGGGGATAAGACAAATGACGCTTTGGAGATCAGCAAGCTTAATACAAAGATTTCAGCAGAGAATGCTGAGATTGAGAAAGAAAAGAAGAAATTAAGCGATGCACTTTTTGAAAGATTTGCAAGAGGTGAGGAAGTTCCTGAAGAAGTTAAGGAATTTTGTGATAATATAAAGTCACATCTGTTAAATATAGACGGCTTTAAAGAAGAGATAGAAAAAGTAAAAGCTGCCGCAGCAGAGAGAGCAACTAACCTCAAGGAAGAAGTTAACGACAAGGTTGATGACTTAAAGGATGCTGCAAGTGATGTTAAGGATCATGCAGAGGACTTTGCAGAAGATGTAAAGGATGCAGCCGATAATGTTGTAGATGAAGTAAAAGATCATGTTGAAGACGCAAAGGATGCTGTTCATGATGCTGTAGATAATATCAAGGAAGATAACAACTAAAATATTGATATTTTTATGAAAATTCTTTAAAATAAAAGGAGTAAAACTGAAGAGGTTTTGCTCCTTTTTAGCATAAGATATAATGGGTATCTTATTGAGAAACTTTATAATTAAGAGGATTATTTGCTCGAAATAAATATTTTGGAGGTTTTTTGTGAAAAAAAGAATATTAGCGATAATGGCATGTGCCGTATTGGCACTTTCAGCCTGTGGAAAAGCAAATGTAAAAGAAAGCAGCAGTGCAAGTGAAAGTAGCAGCAATCAGACAACGGTAGCTCAAAGCTCTGAAAATGAGGAGAGCCTCGGTACCATAAAACTTGGAGGTCTTAAAGGACCTACAAGTATGGGAATGGTCAAGCTCTTAGACGATGCGAAGAAAGGCAGCCTTTCATACAGCGTATCCTTTGATATGGAGGATGCACCTGACGTTATGGCGCCTAAGCTTTAAACGGCGAGGTGGACATTGCCGCATTACCTGTAAATATGGGTTCGGTACTATTCAACAAGTCTGACGGCAAGGTGGTAATGCTTAATGCAAGTACACTCGGTATACTCTATATCCTTGAAAAAGGGGATCAGAATATAAAGACTATAGAGGACCTTAAGGGTAAGACAATTACGGCACATGGTCAAGGTGCAACACCTGAATATTCACTCAGCTATATACTGTCTGCACACGGTATGGATATAAACAAGGATGTAACTATGGATTGGAAATCATCGGCAGACGAGGTATTGGCGGCGGTTGAAAATACAGACAATGCCGTAGTGATGCTTCCGCAGCCTTTTGTTACGGTGGCACAGACAAAGATGCCTGAACTTAAGACGGTAATAGACCTTACAAAGGAGTGGGATGCTATAGGAACAGGCGGAAAACTTATCACATCGGGAATATTTGTAAGAAGCGATTTCTTGGAGTCAAACAAGGAACTTGTAGATGAGTTTTTATCAAACTACACAGATTCTGTGAAATGGATAAATGAGAATGTGGAAGATGCATCCAAGCTTGTAGAAGAAAACGGTATTATCAAAGCACCTGTTGCAGCCAAGGCAATACCTTATTGCAATCTGGTTTCCATCACAGGTGATGAGATGAAAAAAGATGCCGAAGAATATTTAAAGACACTCTTTGATGCGGACCCGAAGTCTGTAGGAGGCGCATTGCCGGGAGAAGAGTTCTACTATACCGGAAAATAATATGAATAAAAGTAAGTTACACAAGATTACAGCAGTGCTTTTTGCACTGCTGTTTTGGCAAATAGCGGCAATGATTCTTGACAGGTCATTTTTACTGTCCTCACCTATAGAGGTATTGAAAGCACTGCTCGAACTTGGGCTTAGCAGTGTTTTTTGGACGGGGATGTGGAAAAGTGTATGCAAAATACTTTTAGGATTTTTATCAGGTGCCGGAGTGGGGATATTTCTTGCAGGGCTGTCATACAGATTTAAGTTATTTGAAATATATATTTCTCCTTATATTATGGTGATTCGATCCATACCTGTGGCGTCATTTGTAATCATAATACTTATATGGCTTGGCGGCGGTGGACTGTCCTTATTTGTATGCTTTTTTATGGTGATGCCTATATTTTATGCCAATACATTGGAAGGGCTGAAGTCTGTGGATGTGAAGATGCTTCAGATGGCGAAGATATTTGAGATGAGTAATAATGCCAAACTTATATATATTTATCTGCCTGTACTTGAATCGTTTCTTTTGTCGGCAAGTGTGGCATCCATAGGTATTGCTTTCAAGTCGGGTATTGCTGCGGAAGTAATAGGCAGACCCAAAGATACTCTCGGATTTTTCTGTTTGATGCGAAGATGTATTTGGATACTTCAAAGGTATTTGCGATAACATTGACAGTCATCATATGCAGTGCGATATTTGAAAGACTGGCAGTGCTTATGATAAAGAGGTTTTTCTATATGTTAAAGAGGGTTTATTGATGAGACTGGAAAATATATGTAAGAACTTTAAAGATGTGGAGGTCTTAAAGGACTTTAGTCTAAATGTGGATGAAGGTGAGCATATCGCCATTATGGGAAAGTCGGGGAAGGGAAAGACCACTGTTTTGAATATTATAATGGGATTTGAACTTCCGGACAGCGGTGAAATACAAATTCCAAATGAGATATCTGCAGTTTTTCAGGAGAACAGACTCAGCGAAGATTTCAGTGCGATTTCAAATGTATGCCTTATGAGTGCCGATAAAGAACGCTCAAATGAAATATTAAAAAAACTCGGAATAGACAGCACAAAAATGGTAAATGCCATGAGCGGAGGCCAGAAAAGGAGAGTTGCACTGGCAAGATGTCTTGCAAAAAATGCCGGTCTTTATATATTTGATGAGGCGCTAAAGGGACTTGACGAAAAGACAAAAGCTGTGGCTATGACTGTTATAAAAGAGTATACTGATGGAAAAAGTGCAATCTTTGTTACACATGATATAAATGAAGCAAAAGATTTTGCAGACAGAATAGTGGAGATTTAATAAGTTTATGAAAATAAAATTGGAAAAGCTTTCGGAGAGGCAGATAGAAGGTATAACTCTTTTTGAGGTCTCATATAAGTATGCACCGATATATTCAAAGAATCACTTTGCAAGAGCAAAGGATGAATTTGTTATTTACTGTATTGACAGTGAGAAAAGTAAGGGTGTTTTGTGGTTAAAGAATAATGAATATAAGTTTATTCCGGGTAAATACAGATGACAGAAGTACCAATCTCCTGCTTAATACGGATGACGGCATAATTTTAATTACTAAAGATAAGGCATGGAAAATGGAAGCGGACGGCGAAGTATTTACTCCGATAAATATAGAAAACCCTTGTATGGCTGAAAATATAACGGAGATTTCAACTTTGGGAGAGAACGAAAATTATCCTGTTATTTGTCGTGTAAGTGTGGAGGCGATGGCTGCAAACAGCTTTACATTTTTTAAATATGATAAAGTAAAAAATACTATAAAATTTGAAGATATATTACAGCCGGTATTTACAACTCAAAATACAATGAAAAGATTTTTCGAATCATTGTCTGAGGCGGACGGACTTTATTATAAGATGGATTTTAAATATAACTATCCTCAAATCGGAAGCATGATAATAAGGGATGGTTCTATATATGTATTCTTAGAAGCTGATATTGTAAACCCGGCAGGACTCAGTACTTACAAGTATTATTGGTATGTGGAAATAACTAAAGACGGAGTTTATAAAAAGAAAATATGGGGAGCGGAAAGGCTGGATAAACTGCAGGGAAAGCGCGGTGTCAGAGGAAAATTCAGTGCAGATAAGAAATATCTGATATTATCCCCTATTTTTAAAACGGATGAGTGGAAAGGAAAACAAAAATTACTGAGACTCTCCGATTTGGAACTTTTTGATATCACATTGCCAAGAGGATACTCTAAGTTTAGAGTGCTGGATATTTTTGATGAAAATGCATTTATCAGCGATGAGGTAGATAAGATAGTGATTTGCAAAATGACGGAAGGATAATATTGTGAATAATATAAAGAAAAAATACATTGCATATATTGTAGTTGCAACGATTATAGTATACGCAACAGTCAGGTATTTCGGGACTGTAGAGAGGTATATACTAAGGGTGACAAATACATTGATGCCTTTTGTGGCAGGCGCAATGATGGCATATATTATAAATATTCTTATGGATGCGTATGAAGATTTACTGTTGAAAAAATTTCACAATAAAAAGATTATAAGAACTGTATCAATAGTATTGTCAATATTTACATTTGTGCTGGTGATAGGTTTGCTTCTGGGGCTTATTATTCCGCAGCTTGTAAAGATAATGTTTTCAATAATGTATACAAATCCCGGTGATATAAAAAAGATAATTGAAAGTATAAGTAAAAACAATATAGTGGACAAAATCGCCGATATAATGAATATTGATATCAAAAATATAGATATTTCAGGCTATGTCACAAAGCTTATACACAGTGTAATGTCAAGTGTAGGAAATATTCTTATGGGAGTGATAAGCGGAATATCCGGAATTTTCAATACCGTAATATCTGTCTTTATGGCGGTGGTATTTGCAATATATATACTTGTGGACAAGGAAAGAATTGCGTTGCAGGGTGATAAACTTTTAAGAGCCTTTTTACCGTCAAAGAGAGATACCATAATTGATGTACTGAGTATTTTTAATAAAAGTTTCAGAAATTATTTTATCAGTCAGATAAAAGAGGCGATAATACTTGGTGTACTGCTCTATATTGTGATGATTATAGCAAGGTTGCCTTATGCATCTTCTATATCCATATTGGTGGGGGTTACGGCGCTGATACCTGTAATAGGAGCCTATGCGGGACTCTTTATCGGAGCGCTTATGATAATTACAAAGTCTTTTTCAAGTATGGTTATATTTATCATAGTGCATACTGTAGTACAGCAGTTTGAAAACAATATAATATATCCGAGAGTGGTGGGAAGCTCTGTAGGACTTCCGGGCATGTGGGTAATAGTTGCGGTAGCACTTGGAGGCAGTCTTTTCGGCATATTCGGAGTATTTGTGGCGGTTCCTGTGGCTGCAAGTCTTTACTTTATATTAAAGAGGGAAACTCTTAAGAGGCTTTAATTAAGATTATGTAGTTTATGTTAAATCGGTGTTACATTTGCTTGATAAATCGGCTGTAAACCTTTATAATCTTACTTAGGGAGAGCGAGATATTATGTAATATATATCCTGAAAGCAGAGGGTTTTTATGCCAAATACAAAAAAAGACCATGAGTCTGATGAGAAATCCTTTTATAAAGCAGACCATTATAGAAGAGAAAAAAGATCAGCGTAAGAGGATTGTCTCGGCAGCTTGCCTTGCTGTTGTTTTTGGAATGGTTGCAGGCCCGACTACGGCGTTGACATCACATATTATAAACAAAAACATACTAAGCAAAAAGACAAAAACCACTATACAGATTCCGAAGGAGGAGACAAGCATTGAAGGAAGTGAGGAGGCTGAGTCTTCGGAGCCTGTAGAAGATATAGTGGCATCGGCTATAGAAAGTATAGACTTGAGTGAAAAGAACTTGGAGCAGATGTATGCCGGTCTAAGCAAGGTTGCGGAAAATAAAGATAATACAATAGTGAAGATAAGTGCAATCACCACAAATACGGATTGGTTTGACAATACATTGCAAAATGAAAGCAGTTGTTCAGGGATAGTAGTAGCAAAGTCCGGTGATAATCTTATTGTATTGACCACAAATATGTCCATAGAGGGCGGTATCAGAGTAGGATTTTTTGACGGAAGCGTGAAAGAAGCAAGTGTACTTGGAACTGACAGCCTGACCAATCTTATGATACTTTCCGTGGATATCTCTTCTATGGGAGAGAAGGTCAAGAGTATAGAACCTATTGTACTTGGAAATTCATATCAGCTGAAGAGGGGCGCATTTATATTGGCTATAGGCAGTCCGGTGGGAGTGTCAAGAAGTCTTGATATAGGCAATGTGACCGCTGTTGAAAAAAATGCAAGCTTTTTTGACGGATATGGCAGGGTAATATACTGTGACAAGCATTTGGACAACAGAGGTACGTTTTTGATAGATACATCAGGTGAATTGGTAGGTGTAATTTCAAATTTGGACGGTGACAGCCCTATATCAATGGCATATGGTATATCGGATTTGAAGATGCTTATTGAAAATATGACAAACGGTGTGGGCTCCTCATATCTGGGAGTTCGTGCAATAGATATAGATAAGGATAAGGCACCGGAAGGCATGCCGAACGGAGTCTATGTCACGGAAGTAAGGGCAGATTCTCCGGCCTACAATATAGGTATACAATCAGGTGATATAATATCCATGATTGGTGACGAGGAAGTGAACTCTATTATAGGGTTTAAAAATATAATGGAAAAGCTGAAGCCAAACCAAGTGGTAAATATCAAAGTGAGCCGTTCCGGTAAAGATGGTTTTACAGAACTGAATTTTGAGACAACAATTGGTGCCAGGAGCTAGAAGGGTAGAAGATGAAATTTATTGAAAGCTTAAAAGAAGGAATGCATGTTTCAGAGGTTTATCTGTGCAAGACAAAGACAATTGCAATGTCAAAGACCGGCAAAGAGTACGCCAGTCTCAGCCTGCATGATAAGACAGGAAGCATTGATGCAAAGATATGGGATTTATATTCTCCGGGTATCTCCGATGTGGACGCTATGACGTTTGTTGTAGTGGACGGTGACGTTACATCTTTTAACAATGTATTGCAACTTAAGGTGGCAAGAATAAGAGAAGCGGATGAGAAGGAGTATACACCGTCCGACTATGTACCGGTATCCAAAAAAGATATCGACAAGATGTTTGGCGAACTGAAAGATAAGATAAAGTCGGTAAAAAAATCCGTTCCTAAATAAGCTTTTTGACAGCAATCTTTATAGATGATTTTTGAATTTCAGACTACCTTTAAGGCATCGTCCGCAGCAAAGACCGTACATCACGGATTCCTTGGCGGATTACTGGAGCATACTCTGGGAGTGGCGAAACTTTGTGAATATTTTTTTGTAATAACTACGAATCATTGAATCGTGATTTGCTTATAACATCGGCACTATGTCATGATATAGGAAAGACCAGAGAACTGTCGGCATTCCCGGCAAACGATTATACTGACGAAGGTCAGCTTGTGGGACATATTGTAATAGGTGTTGAGATATTAAAAGCGCATATCGACAAGATTCATGGATTCCCGAAGAAGCTTTCAAATGAGCTTATACATTGTATATTGGCTCATCACGGAGAGCTTGAATACGGCTCACCTAAAAAACCTGCGCTTATAGAAGCTTTGGCACTCAATCTGGCGGATAATGCGGATGCAAAGATGGAGACATTTATTGAGCTTCTCGCACAGGGACAGGACGGAGCTACAGGATGGCTCGGCTATAATAAGTTACTTGAGAGCAATTACAGAAAGACAAGTGTATAATATAAAGTCGATAATATAGACTGATTATCAAAACAGTCTTATAAGTTTAGTAATGGAGATATATGAAAACTGATAATACGGCAAGTTACAAAAAAGGTGAAATGATAACAGTTGATATAACAGACTTTGGAGAAAATGGCGAAGGCATCGGAAAAACCGATGCCTTCACATGGTTTATAAAAGATACTGTTATAGGTGATAAAGTCATAGCAAAGGTTATGAAAACAAAGAAAAGCTACGGATATGCAAGACTTGACACCATAGTTAAGGAGAGCCCCGACAGAATAGAGGCCAAATGTCCGGTGGCAAGAAGCTGCGGCGGATGTACATTACAAAGTCTTGATTATAGTGCGGAGCTTAAACTAAAGCAAAACAAAGTGGAAAACCATCTGAAAAGAATAGGTGGATTTGACCTCTCAAATGTAGAGATAGAAGATATTATCGGTATGGAAGATCCGATAAGATACAGAAACAAATCCCAATTCCCGTTCGGAAGAAAGAACGGCAAAAACATCACAGGCTATTTTGCAGGCAGAACCCACAGCATTGTAGAGTTTGACGACTGCATTATCGGGATAGAAGAAAATAAGAACGTACTGAAGGCTGTGCTTGATTTTATGGAGAAGTATGATATACCTGCCTACGATGAGGAGAGTGGTAAAGGTGTGGTGAGACATGTGCTTATCAGAAAGGGTTTTGCCACAGGTGAGCTGATGGTGTGCATAGTTATAAATGCAAACAGCCTGCCACATAGTGATAAGCTTGTAGAGAGCCTATGTACTATGCTTGGAAGTGATTTAAAGTCCGTCTCCATCAATATAAATAAAAAGAATACCAATGTCATCTTAGGAGAAAAAACAGTTACTCTTTACGGAAACGACTATATAGAGGATTATATAGGTGATGTAAAATTTAGAATATCACCGCAGTCATTCTATCAGGTAAATCCCGTGCAGACAAAGAAGCTATACTCTAAGGCCTTAGAGTATGCCGCATTGACCGGTGAAGAAACAGTTTGGGATATGTACTGCGGCATAGGTACGATTTCACTTTTCCTAGCAAAGTCCGCAAAGTTTGTCTACGGTGTGGAAATAGTGGACGCCGCCATACAAAATGCGATAGAGAATGCGAAAATAAACAATATAGAAAATGTGAAATTCTTTGTAGGCAAAGCTGAAGAAGTCATCACAGGCGAGTACGAAAACGGCAATATAAGAGATATAGATGTAATAGTGGTAGACCCTCCAAGAAAAGGCCTTGATAAGCTTGCAATAGACACAATGCTGAAGTTGTTGCCAAAAAGAATAGTATATGTAAGCTGCGATTCCTCTACACTGGCAAGGGATTTGAAACTGCTGTGTGAGAAGGAGTATGAGCTAAAGAAACTGACGGTGGTG
>BNJV01001936.1_pt1 | contig 216563 bp, 272 predicted proteins | sample 8540591 | NCBI WGS metagenome assembly BNJV01 (sample SAMD00202457, study PRJDB9452) | human saliva metagenome | host: Homo sapiens
TCAGTTACGTATTGCTTCAGAGTATGACTCCTGAGGAGCGTCGCTGTCCTGAGATCTTTAAACACGAGTCGCCGCAATCGAATAGCAAAGGGTAGCGGTACGAGTACGCAGAAGTGGGGTGCCTCATCAAGCAATTCGACTGGACGCGTAAGATGATGAAATGATGACGGGTAATAAGATGGCAAATCTTATGGCACGAATGTCATGGAAAGATGCCGAAATGCCCGAAGGTAAGCGGAATGCCTGGTTTTAATAAATAGAATAATAAAGAGTCTGTGTACATATTTCATCGTATGCAGGTTTTTTAGTTTGAATATATCCTTAAAATAAACTTATGCAGTTATTAGACGGGAGTTACAGCTGCAGCCATCAAAGCAGAGCTGGGTGGGTGTTGAGAAAATGGTGGCAGCAGGACAGAAATGTCCTCATTTGGCCGCAGTTCTGGGAGGGCCATGATGGTGAAGTGAAACCTACAGAACAACAAAGGAAAGCTGTGAGGTTTGCGGCTTCAGGTCTTCGTTGATTCGCTATGAAGATGATGTAACAGACAGGAAACTTTGCCCGTGTGGCTCGCTTGAATGCCGATACCGATGTAGATGGTTTTATTGTTCAGCCGTTTGCCTCTGCTATTTCTGAGCAAAGGTTATTGAAGCCATCGACTATCGTAAAGATGTAGATGGTTTCATCCCATCAATGGGGCGTTTAGGGTGCCGGATTGCCTTGTTTCGGTCAGCTACCCGCGTGTGGAATCCTCGAATCGCCGCGTCGCTACAATATCAAGACACGCGGGAAAAATGTGATTCTTAAGGAGCAATATTACAGGTTTCGCTAGCTTGATGATGCAGAACAGTATGGTGACCAACGGTGACGGTTTGTCGCGCCACAGCGTAACATTAAAAGAAGAGGCCAGCGTGCAGATATCCTTGTTGCTGCCATCGGTCAGCCTGAATTTGTTACCGCTGGACATGGTACGTGAGGGAGCGTCATATCGATGCTGGTACCACACGTGGCCGATGAGACACGTCCTCGCGGCTATCGTTTGTGTGGCGATGTGAAGTTCGACGAGGTAGCCCTTAAAACGTTTTATATTACTCCTGTTCCTGGTGGTGTAGGTCCGATGACTATTGCTATGTTGATGCTCAATAATGTCGGCAGCAAAGAAAGAATTCTACGATTAAAAATTGCTCTTATGAATGTGCCGATGTGCTAAAACGTTTGGCGTAACTTCTATTGTGGTACATTAAGAAGACCTTTGGTTTTTTCTTTTGTGTTTTTTAGGAAGTTCACTACCGATATTGGCACATTAGCACATTTTCTCATTAGTACATTAAATAAAGATATGTATCTTGCGAATAACAAATAAGGCAGGAAGCAAAACAAGCTGTTAAGTATGGCGTTGTCGGTGTATTAAACACTACAGATAACAGTAGTTGTGTACTATCTTCTGCGAAAATAGATTTTTCCGTAGATGGGCAAATCTCATATCTTACGAAGCGGGTTTTCTCAATAGCTATATTTGGAATAGGCTGTGGTTTTCAATCTCATCAAAACGACTGGCGGAAAGAAGGGGACTCATCTTTTTGGGTGGGGGCAATACCTGTTGGCTTACAATGGCTTGCGTTCAGACTTTTTCTCCTGTTTTTATCTCGAAGCCTGGCCTATGGTTGGGAATGCGTATTTCCTGTCTTGAATTTTATCTTTTTTTAATCGCTTTGTTACATTTCAAAAAATAAAACGCATGAAGAAATTGCTATATCTCTACCGCCTAATGTGGTTGGAAAGCCATGATATTACAGGTTTGAGAGACTGAGTTTTCGTACTTGATCCTGTCAATCAAAAGTTAGGGATCAGGAGGAGGTACGGTTTGGCTATTACAAGAAGCCTTTACTGCCGAAAATTCTACACAAGATCAAAGTGGTCACAAGAGAAAAAGTGAATTCTTCTTCATGCAGGAGGACAGAGTCGCTGTTTGGCTGCCTATGCACCTAGCGGGAGTATTAACCCTATTCCTGTGTTTCTGTTGCTACGGGCAGCGCGTCGATCAGAGCTTATTAGATATGCAACTGCCGCTTATGAGATGATTATGAAAGCTCCTCGCATTTCATACCTCATAGCTAGCGGAGATGTTTTTTGCGAGCTAACAACCTTGCAAACTATTCCGAAGCAGATGTCGTTTGTTATGGCTTTGGGCTACTCCCGACCAGATTAGTCAACATGGCGTTTTCATGATGAATCGAGAAAAATCCTACAGTTTCAGATTTATGCTTCAAAAAGTCAGTCAACGGAGAAGCAAGGAACTCATGCAAACCCACTTTTGCTTTGATGGATATTGGTGTTTGGCTTTATTCGATAAAGCGGTTGAGGTTTTGCGTAAAAATGTGTAGGTAAGGATGCAAATATCAATACTTATGATCTTTATTCTGAGTTTGTTGTGCCCGGGAATACATCCTCGAAACCTGATGCAGAATTAGAGTTTGAATGTGGTTGGTCTGCCACTTCCTGGAGGAGAATTTTTATCATTTCAAACGGCTCCAGAATTGTTGACACTACCTTACTTGCCAAAAATTTGGTGAAAGACCAACGCTTTATTATTCAGGAAAGGAGTGAAGCGTCAAACGAGTGTATTCAATAATAAAATTGTTCTTTTAGAGAATCGTTGACTAAGAAAAACGAATACATTTGGATTGAGAAATTCAAAGCTCTCAGTTGGTTGGATTTACACACAATATTGTAACTGGTGTCTCTGAATAATTGGCAGATAAGCTTAAAAGATGGCCATGTATAGAGGATGTTGTACCTATCGGAGAAAAAGTACATGTGTTGCGTGTATGGTTACAATGGATCCCTCCTCGTGAGCTTTGGACAATGAAGATACTATTTATTTAGGACAACCTTTTAAGGAATGGGCTGCAGCTCGACATTTGCCGTTACGCGAATTTGGGATTCAAGATGATATTCAATCAGCACAACTTTTCCCCGTAAGTGAGTCTTTTGGAAGAGTTAGAGGAATTATTGCATTTTATTCTGACTGGAGAGGAGGCGGAACTTTCCCTTCATTCTGCACGACTTTCTGGTGGATGAACTCTCTGTGCATGCTAATTGTATAGATTCTTTAAACAGCGCCGCGAAATCCATAGTTACAGAACTGCCAAACTATGGCTTATAATTGGCGTCGGAGTGTCTTTTATCAAGTGAATCTAAAAGACATGGCACAAAAGTATGCCGATGCTCAACTTCCATTACCTTCTCTTTTGTCTGTGGAAGACCCCTTGATGGTTCGTATGCATGATGCTATGTTCCGCTCAGAAACTCTGCGCCATCTAGGACAGACGGAGGGGGCAGAGCTCTTTTCAAATCAGGCTTCGGATTATTGCGCGAGGGTTTAACTGGAGAAGCTTTGGCGCTGCAAGGTGGCGCTGAGTCGTACTACGTGCGATGACCAAATTGTTTGGGAAGAAGTAGTGCGTATAGATTTAGCTGGTGGTTGACCGATACACCTCCATATAGCTTAATGGAAGGTGGAAATGGGTGAACATCGCTATTGAAATGAACGGTCAGCAGCCTTTGCAAGTGTATGTAAGCCTGCAGAACCAATATTATCTGTCGTCTCTATTGACTCGGTAATGGAGCGTAGAAACTATGATGAACCCGACAATATAATAAAGTTGGCTCGCCTTTTCCATCTCCCTGAGGCAGCATTGACGCTGTGCGGTTTTCTTCCAGGCTGGAACAGAAGAATATCCACGCTTCGCCAACATCTAGAAGCTTTCGGATGTGGTATAGAGCTCGACTTTTGCTTTCTGCGATTCCTGCTGGTAGCGGATTGGGGACTAGTAGTATCTTTGGCTGCCACTTCGTTTTAGGGACATTGTCTGAATTGCGGTTTCAGCTTCGGATATGAGATGAGGCAATAGAACTCTCATTCTTGGAACAGTTGCTGACGACAGGTGGTGGCTGGCAAGATCAATATGGTGGTATACTTGGTGGAGTTAAACTTTTGCAGACTCAAGCCGGTTTCCTCCAAAATGCAGTGGCTCGTTGTTACCTGCTACGGATGCTTTACTGCTCCAGAGAATAAAGCTTGTCATTTGCTTTATTATACCGGTGTTACTTGTACGGCCAAGAATATACTTACGGAGATAGTTCGAGGTATGTTTTACTCAATGACACTCATTCTTTGTCACTATTGAGCGAGATGAAACAACGCTCTTAGTTTGAGTGTGAATCTTTGCAGATGGGCGATATTGAGCGCTGTGGTCTGTTGGTTCGTAAAACTTGGGAGCAAAATAAAGCACTAGATGCTGGTACTAATCCTACAATTATCGAAGAACCTTTGTAAGCGAATCGACGACTATAGTCTCGATATAAAACTCCTGTGTCGGAGGAGGAGGATTCAAGGCATGTGTAGCCGAAAGATCCTACAAGCAGCAGCACTTCGGATTCGTGAAGAAGGGTATCTCAACACTCACTTGCTCCAAATGCTCGCTTTATATGAGATGAGCATCCCAGAGCGTGGATTGCAAATAAGCCGCTGTTCTTAAACAAAACAAAATGTAATTATGAACTATCAGAAATATCTTTTTAGCTGGTGCGTTGTTGGCTCCTTCAGTCACCCTCTTGACAGCACAGACCAATAAGCCTCCATAACAGTTGCTATCTCTGAGATGATTTTCATGGCGCTTGTTCAGATAGACCGTCTCAGGGAAATTCCAGGTGCTCCTTCGGTGTTGCAATGCCTCAGACTCTTTGGGGTCAGTTTGCTTGTAATTTATGAGTGGCAGCTGGCGACAACTTTGGTGGCTGAGTTATTTCTACAACGCTACACACGGAGTACTTCTCCCAGTCTAATGATATGGGTATCCGCATTTCAGCTTTGAGGAAACCATGAGTTTGATGATGGCCAGAAAAGGTCTTGGCTGATAAAATGGAAAAATGATCCTTTGCGTCCTGCAGGTTGGGATATTGAATATCTTTGTGGGAATGTCTCACGATCAAGATGGTAAAGGATTCCTTCTTATTTAACGCCTTTTACTACAGCAGAAATTCCGTTGTCGCCCACCAAGACTCTTCTGAGCTGGTTTTGTCTGGTTTGTTGGCATCTTCTGCAAAGAACAGATTCAGCTCAGAATATCGTGGTATGATATTTTCCCGGGAAACTACTACGCACGTTCTTGGTAGCATAGAGGCTTTGCCTCGCTTTTTAAAACCGTTCGTGATGCAGAGATTCGCAGTTTATTGGTTCACATCAGTACTCGCATGGAAGAATGGGAAACCTGCATGGACAGATAAGTATCGAAGCCGAACTTTATGCTATTAAGTCGCCGCTTTATCAGAGTATTCTTTCCGGCCATAGCCACGAACCTGTTTGTGGGCGCATCACGAAAGCCGGATATCCTGTAGGTGCAAGGTTGGTGGCATGGCTGATTATATTTCTGTTATGAGGGTATCAAGTTGATACGACTTCTATGAAAGTTCCTGTGTTGGCCAGAAATTGTGCGCGTTGCTTTGAAAGCATAGGTCTCAGCTAGGTCCTGTTCCTTCTTCGTCTGCAATGCTACATCGATTCTCTGCTTGCCTCTACAAAAACAAAAGGGGAGTTCGTATTGGTACTGAAATTCGACTGTAGCTACTGAAGATATATGCCCTCACGATCGTTCCTGTCAAAAGTATGTTGAGAGTCGTATGGGATCCTCGTTTGCTCTTCTTTTGCTGAAGCCTTCCGCAAGATAGCAAAGAAGTCGGACAAAGAAGTTATTATTGGTATGGAGCCATTTTGGAAGTATCCGTGGCGGTTTTTCTAGGGGCGATGTAAGTGTAATGCTAGAAAGTGGGTGAGAAGCACTTCCTTTCTCTAATCCATTGAAAGTCCTTTCAAGCTCACGGGACGCTTCAACTTCACGATCTTGTTGATTTTGGCCTTCCACAATAAGCGCTACGGTTGGATTCAGATATCCAGTGTGAAACACAGCGCGATGCGAACAATAATGTTTTGAAGATGACATGCACGTAAGCCCGAAAGGGAAACGTGTTGCCATTAAAGACAATGGGACATATTATGTTTGTGCTGGATGAATCTCTATGACGACGAGGGGGCGATGTTTAGTGATCCTCATTCTTCCCCAAAAGCCAGGAAGTAAAAGTTTCTTTGCCTGAGAAACAACAACAGATGCTTTTATCACCTATCTTAAGCAACAGAAAATCAATTCATTGAATTATTATCAGATTATGAGTTCATTCACGCTTCCGCCCAAACAGCCACAGGCGGATTTGGATTTGAATTCTTCTGAAGAACGGCCTTGTTGCATGACAATAAACGCTTTTGCAAGCGTATGTTAGTCTCGAATGGTTTCCACAAAGTGCGTGTACAACTCACATGTGCCGCATGCAGGTACCGATTGGCTTGATATGTTACCTGAAGTCATTGCTTTACTACAAGCGTATGGCTTACGAGATTGCTATTCGTGAACCTTTTGCTTATCGTAGCTCCTAATACAACAGAAGTTAAGGCTTTACTGAAGAGCAGTTGCCGCAAAAAGCTCTGAATAATATCGTCTACAAAGATTGTCCTACCAATGATACTTGGGCACGCGATCATGGTTTCCTCACAGTTGTTGGCTCAGGAAGTCCAGAACTTTTTGGATTTTCAGTTCAACGGATGGGGAGGAAAGTTTGATGCCGAGAAAGATAATGCTATCAATAAGCAGCTTTTTCGATGCTGGTTTGTTAGATGGTACTTATGTTTCACTTTTTGAGATTTTGAACTTGAAGGCGGAAGCATAGAGAGATGGCTGCGGTACGCTGCTCACTACGTCAGAATGTCTGCTCAATCCTAACAGAAATCATACTCACGATAAAACACAGCTAACAATGAAGCTGGAAGAATACTTTGGTGCAACTAATGTTTTGTGGCTCGATTATGGCTATCTGGCGGGTGACGATACCGATAGCCATATTGATACTCTTGCCCGCCTTTGCCCCAATAATCGTATTGTTTAGTGTGCGTTGTGATGATTCTAGCGATGAACATTATGAAGCTTTGAGGCAGATGGAAGCTCAGTTGCGTACTATTCACCAATGCTGAGAATAAGCCTTTTGAACTTATTTCGCTACCGATGGCTTCTGCTATCTATGAGGATGGAGAGCGTCTCCCTGCAACGTATGCTAATTATTTGGTGGTAAACCATGCTGTACTTTATCCTACTTATAATCAACCCGAGAATGATGAAAAAGCACGGAAAGCTTTTGTACATCAGGCATTTCCTCATCACGATTTGGTGGGAATTGACTGTTGCGCGCTGATTCGTCAGCATGGTTCGCTCCATTGTTCTACTATGCAATTCCCGAAAGGAGTTCTCAAAAATCTAAGATTATACTAACAAGATACGAGGAGTACCAAAGTCTTGCTCTCTCGTATCTTGTATTTTTACCTCCTAAATAGTAATAAAAATGAAATCATTAAAGGTTGGACTTATCCAGCAACGATGTGTTGCCGATGTTGATACGAATCGTCAAAATTGGCGGCTAATATAGAAGATGTAGTCACGCATGGTGCAGAATTGGTGGTGCTGCAAGAACTTCATAATTCGCTTTACTTCTGCCAAGTAGAGTGTGAATAATTTCGATTTGGCAGAGCCTATTCCTGGACCTTCTACTGATTTTTTTATGGTGCCTTGGCTCGCAAGTTTGATGTGGTTTTAGTTACGTCCCTCTTTGAACGTCGTGCCGCAGGTTTGTATCATAACACTGCTGTAGTCTTTGAAAAAGATGGTAGCATTGCAGGGAAATATCGAAAGATGCACATTCCTGATGATCCAGCCTATTATGAAAAGTTCTATTTCACTCCTGGCGACCTTGGCTTTCATCCTATTCTATACCAGTGTTGGAACATTGGGCGTTCAAGTGTGCTGGGATCAATGGTATCCCGAAGGAGCACGTTTGATGGCACTTCAGGGAGCTGACCTTCTTATCTATCCAACTGCCATTGGGTATGAGAGTTCTGATCAGCCAGTAGAGCAGGAACGCAGCGCGAAGCATGGACAACTGTACAACGTGGGCACGCTGTAGCCAATGGGATTCCGTTATTGCTGTCAACCGCGTAGGCTTGGAAGAAGACCCCAGCGATCAGACCAATGGTATTCAGTTTTGGGGTTCTAGCTTTGTGGCTGGTCCACAAGGTGAGTTGTTAGCTTGTGCCTCTAAGTCAGAAGAGGAAAACCTAGTTGTGACTGTCGATCTTGCGCACTAGCGAACAAGTGCGCCGCTGGTGGCCTTTCTTGCGCGATCGTCGTATTGAAGAATTTGCTCCTCTTTCAAAGCGTTTCATCGACTAACTCTCTGAATATCTCCCATAGATCTGCGAATACTCCTTATCCTTAATCAATTAACTGATGAAACGTTTCTGCTTTGTCTGTTTGTTGGCTTTTTGTAGCCAGCAGAGTTTCGTCCCAAACTTATACTTTTTATGGACGAAGGTGGGCAACTTTCACAAATCCTGCCAGCAATGTCCTTATTGAAGTGTTGCCGCATACTGCAAAAACGAAAGTAGATGCTCGAGGCTATCTGTCGATAGGAGGGAAGGGACAAGAAAGATTTCAGCGTATCACACTGACAGATACGCTGAAGTCTCCAATTCAGGAACTCCAGGTAGTTTGCGACCGTTCTGCTGCAGCTGAAGTTTCGCTACAAGTATTGCTCGATGGGCAGCAACTCAGTGAGCCGCAATCCGTGAAGTTTTGGTTCCACGGCTTTGGTGTTCCAGTTTCCAACACAGATAACGGGGGTATTGCAACTCATATTCTCTTTTGGTGAATACGGAAATCTCTGAGAAAAGAACTACCAGTTGGGAATCTCAATTTTTCATTTCATGCCACAACTACTGGTATTTCTTATTTCAAGAATAAATCGTATAGCAAAGTTTTTCGCTTCGAGGTATCCCTGCTTCTTCTGACCATCTTGCACCTGGTCTCTATATCATCAATGGTCGCAAAGTGTTGATTCGTAGACAGTAGAGAGGTAATGGACACTTATCTATAAATGAGTATATCACAGCTTGAGAACTAAGCAGTGATATACTTTTATTTATTCAAGTTGTAAGATGTCTATGAGGCATTTCACTTATAGTCTTTTTGCAAATTAATGGAGGTCATCCGTCTCTTCGGAGCCTCCATTAACCAACACAAAAACTAAACTAGACTTAACTAAACACGTTACCTCACGGTAATTTGGTTATGTTTACTTCGCAAATGTAAGGTAAGGTTTTCAATTTTGCAAGAAAAAGATGTGAAAAAGTTTGTCTCTTCATATGCGCGTCGTTTTTGTTCTTGAGATAAGCATCTAAGAGGTCATCGCCGCCATTGCTTCAACGATAGGGACAGCTCATGGTAAGACACTAAGCATCGTGTCCGCCCGCGTGCTTTCACTATGGTTGGTTGACCTTTGTATTCACGGCTTCTTGTTCGCGCAAGAGGGTAGCAACGGGCTTGAAGGCTACGCGGAAGTAGATATCCTCACCGTTGGAGATACTCGCCTTGTATGCCTCCGCTATTGTTTGTCTGGGTACGAATGTTCCCTTCTTTATTTGTGTAGAAATATCGTTGAGTTCTGAACCTCGATATTTCACGCAATCGAAACCTCCGCCGTATTCAAAGCCTTTAACAGCATTGATGCTCAGCATTGCAGCGCCGAGTGCAGCGTGAAGTTTGCCGAAGGCTGGTTCCCCAGTCCTATGGGGCAGCGCTTTGATAATGCAAGTAATCACCCCACCAATGGTATCGCCTTCAGCTTTTTACTGCTGCAATTTTCTGAGCCATCTCTCTGCTTTCTGCGGATCAGGGCAGCGCACGGCATTCTTTTCTATCTCGCTGAAATCATATTGCTGATAGTTTTTCTCTAATGAAATTCCGCCTACTTGCGAGAGTGTAGGCAATGATGTCTACATTGAGTTGTTGCAACGCCATCTTTTGCCAGTGCTCCTCCAACTGCCGGGAGATAGTTTCGCGTGCCGAAGAGCGGCCGCCACCACGATGGTCGCGAATACCATACTTGCAGAAATAAGTGTAATCGGCATGCGACGGGCGGAAAAATATCTTTTTGGGTTGTCATAGTCGGAAGAATGCTGCATTCTCGTTACGGACGATAAAACCGATAGGACAACCAGTGGATTTTCCTTCGAAGACACCTGAAAGGAGTTCCACTGTATCGCTCTCTTTGCGCGGTGTGGTCAGTCAGCTCTGTCCGAGGCTTTCGACGGTTGAGTTCTGCTTGTAGAAAAATCCATGTCGATCACTATGCCAGCTGGCATTCCATCGACAACGCCGCCTACTGCTGGCCCATGGCTCTCACCAAAAGGTGGTTAAGCGAAAGATATTACCGAATGTGTTCATGGGTTGAAATATAAAAATTCTCCGGATGAATCAAATAGGCCTAACTGTTAGGCTTTTCTACATCATCCGAGAATAGAAAAATCTTAATGTTCGCAGTTACAGCCGCCTCCGCAACCTTCGCAGCTGCCGTCACAACCTTCTTCACCGCCCATCATCGCGAGCATTTCTTTCATCTCTGCTTCTGTTTGCGGGCGTGAAGTAACCACCTGACCTTTGAAGCGAAGCTCTTTGCCTGCCAGCTGGTCGTTGAGGTCGATTTTTACTTTTGTGTCGCTCACTTCGAGCACAAGTCCTTGGAAGCGATTGCCGTCCTCATTCACAGGGGATAACGTTGCCAGGGTAGAAACAGTATTGCTGTCGAAATGTCCATCGATGGTAAAAAATATCTTTGTCTAACTCGATGACGTGTTCCTCTACACTACCAGGACCGCAGATTTCTTCCACACCGAGGTGAAATCGAATGTTTCACCCTCATTGAGGTTGAGCAACATTGTTTTTCAAAAAGCTTCGAGCGTTACACCATACCTGTGATAAATTGGAAGGGATGCTCTGCAGGAGCTTTCTCAACGAGTTCGATTTTTCCTTCTTCGTCTTTTGTGAAAAAGTTCGTAAGAAACGAGTTACATACTTGTTTTCAATCTTTTCCATGTGGGATATGTTTTGTTTTATTGTTATGCTAAATCAAGTTTCAACTCTTCACAAAGACTCTTGAACGCAAAGGCTTTTCTCGCACATACCTCAAACTGTTCGCGGCGACTAATGGGCCAGTTTTGTTGGTTAGGCGGGAAGGTCTCAGTTGGAGACGTACGTGTGTCATTGCGTAAGTAGCTGCGGATATAGTCTTCTATCTTCGGCTGCAAACGCTTGTAGATCTGCCATGACCATGTCATTCTCAGCAGGGAACGTCTATGATGCCGCCTTCCAAGAGTTTTTGGAGCGAGCATCTTCATACGCCCTGCTGCGCAATCTCTTCGATGGGCAAACGTTGAGCAAAAAGCTACCCACGCTGAGAGCATATTGGATTCCGTGAATGCCTCGTTGCCATGGAGCGCGGAGCTGAAGGTTTTGAAGTCTCTTGAGTGGGCGAAGACTGTGAGGCTGTCTGCGCGTGACGCAAAGAAACAGTGCGGCGCAACAGGTCTTGCTACAGGTCTTGCTTGTGGCATGGCTGGGTAGTGGCTCGGCTGTTGCAGCTGGTTGTTGTGGAGTTGTTGCTTGGGAAGCTGCTGCAGGGGCAGCAGAGGGAGGCTTGCGTTTGTTGCTGAACAGCACAGCCTTAAAAATGGGTTTTAAAATCTTCGTAGGGCCAAATGGCCCAGACCCTGGCGCATCATCAGAGCTGAGTTGCGCCACCTCGATGAGGTGATTTCCACGGTCAGTCGTTTGTTGCAGCTGGTGCGGTAGTTGATGTCGCAATCGTTGCAGGTTTGAGCGCCTTATAGAGAAATTTGGTTTTACATTTCTGAGCTTGTTCGGCATATCGCTGGCGTACGCTATCGGCCACTTCCAAAAGTGGTAGGTGTGCAGCATCTTGGCTAACGAGCAGTTCGCGAAAATGACTGGCTAAACCACCCATGAAGATATTGGCATCGAAACCTTTTCTAAGAATATCATTGAAGGTGAGCATTACCTGCGTGATATTGTTGGCCAATAGTTCGTCTGTGATTTTGAAGTAATAATCATAGTCCAGCACGTTGAGGGTCTTCAATCACCTTTTGTGAGGTGATGTCGCCTTCAGAGAAACTTGCCACTTGGTCGAAGATGCTCAAGGCATCGCGCATACCACCATCGGCTTTTTTGTGCAATGATGTTTAGAGCTTCGTCCTCGGCTTGTACGCCTTCTTTGGCTGCCACATTTTTGAGATGTGCAACGATGTCGGCAATCTCCATGCGGTTGAAGTCGTAGATTTGGCAGCGAGCTCAGAATCGTTGGGAGAACCTTGTGTTTCTCCGTTGTTGCCAGAATGAAGATAACGTGTGCTGGCGGTTCTTCCAGAGTTTTCAAAAGCGTTGAAGGCCGCAGGAGAGAGCATATGCACCTCGTCGATGATGAAAACTTTGTATGTTCCCACTTGTGGAGGTGTATTGACCTGTTCTATAATTTGGCGAATATCGTCAACAGAGTTGTTGGAGGCCGCGTCCAGCTCAAAGATATTCATCGAACGTCCTTCGTTGAACAGCAGCAACTTTCACATTCGTTGCAGGCCTCCCGCTGGCTTGCGGGTTGAGGCAGTTGATGGTCTTGGCAAAGATGCGCGCACAAGTGGTCTTCCCCACACCGCGAGGCCCGCAGAAAAGGTGAGGCATGAGCCAGCTTACCATTGCTGATGGCATTCTTCAGTGTCGTGGTAAGTGCCTTTTTGTCCGACAACGCTGTCGAACGTTTGTGGGCGGTACTTACGTGCCGAAACAATATAATTGTCCATGCTGAATTTTTGGTTTGTCTGCGAAGTTACTTTTTGAGAAAAAGGCAAAATGGAGATGTGCTTCTTTTAGGAGAAATGGTTCTTAAAACATGACAGAGATGTACGGAAGGTTCTTTTTCTCTTGGGAGCTTGCATTATAAACCCTTCTGTTTCTTTGTGGATGTCAAATAAATTCGCAGTCTACAACCTCGGAGTGGCTCAAAAATCAAATTCTTTTGCCTGCGAGCAAAAATAACGCAGCTTTGACGCATCACAAAATAAGCTTTATTTTTGAATTTCTCAAGGAGAAATTTTATTTTCTATACTACAAATTTTTATTTTCTCCTCAGAAATTGAAAATACAATAAAGGGAATTTTTGAATGCAATAAGGATGTCAGCTGATTCCCTTATTGTATTTTGGAACAGAATAAGGGGAAAAACGACTTTTTAGGAAAGAAAAGTGGGGGTCTTTGAGCTGTTGAGTCGGTTCTTAAAGAGAAAAATGATAGTGTGGCTTTATGACGTGAAGCATCTGCTTGCGAGCTGGAAGATGAAAGTTGTTTGTCAAAGAATAATACCGAAAAACACGAAAGCTGTTACTTGTCTTTGCAACTGACGAATCTAATTGTACAATACTTTTAGCAAAAGAAAAAGATGGGATGAGAGCTTGTCTTGACGAAAGAAAAGGGAGGGACGTTAGGAATTGGGAAGAGGATACAAAGAAAGCTGCATCGATGATGTGATGAAACTCCGAGCTAAAATAAGGATTTGAGCGCCACTCCGTCTCTGTAATCCGACCCCGCCGAAACGTGTCGGCCCGCCATTGACGAAGGAAGCATTCTCGGTATTTCTAGTAATTGATAGTGGTATCCGATCAAACCGATGCAGCCAAAAATATGTCTAAGTTGTGGGGCTTGAGAGTGTTCCAGCTCCCTTAACTTGTTGCTGCAAATATATGCTTTTCTCTTTCTTATCTCCAAACAGAAAAGAGAAAATTTTAGCTTCTTGCAATTATTTTTGTTTTTCGTTTCGTTTGATAATACTTTTTGTATATTTGCCCTTTGGGGCATATTGATAAAGTATAGATGTGCTTCTGTAAGTGGTTGAACCATACAAAAATGTGCTAATGTATCTGCTTTTCGCTAAAACGAAATCCTACATTAGCACATTTCTTCAAATAAATATCTCCGTATCCTATACGCTTCCTATGATGTCGTGAATATCCTTTACTCCGTGAGCATCGAGCGCACGTGATGCCGTTGATAACTTTCATAGTGACTGCAGGGGTCAAGGAAATTAGCTGTTCCAACTTGGATGGCTGTAGCTCAGCCATGAGAAATTCAAGGCGTCTGTGGCGTTGCTGATTCCTCCTAAGCCAATGACAGGAATTTTTACAGCTGCCACTTGCCACACCATGCGTAAAGCCACAGGTTTGATGCACGAGGCCACTCAAACCGCCCGTCGATAGCTTGGGCGGGAGCAACGACGTTCGATATCAATGCTCATTCCCATCAACGTATTGATGAGCGAAACGCATATCGGCTCCCTCAGCTTCTACAGCTCGTGCAACTCTGCAATGTCGGTTACGTTGGGCGATAGTTTTATGATGAGTGTCTTGGAGTATCTTTTGACGCACCGCTTTCCACAACACTGGCAGCTGCCGTGCAGGAAGTTCGAACGACATTCCTCCATCTTTCACATTGGGACAAGAGATGTTGAGTTCAATGCCTGGTATGTTGTCCAATTCGGCTATGCACGCAGCACATTCAGCATAATCTTCGGGCGAAGAACCACTCACATTGACCAGTACGTTTGTTTTCAAATTCTTCACCGCATCATAAATATGCGTGCAGAAGTAGTCTCTACACCTTTTATTTTGTAGTCCAACACAGTTGAGCATACGCCTTGTGCTGTCCTCAGCCATGCGCGGATAATCAGTTGCCCTCTCGAGTTTAAGTGGTTCCTTTTAACAATGATTCCCCTAAACGGTCTCGATCAACAAGGTCTGCAAATTTCGAAACCATAGCCGAAAGTTCCGCTTTATGCGTCATGACGGATTCTGAGGTTGGAGATTTCCTATATTACTTGTGGCTGTGCCATAATCTACCAATCTAAGTCGTTAACATCAAACACAGGACCTTCTGTGCAAACGCAGCGATTGCCTTGCACGGTTTTCTCAACGCAGCAAAGACACGCACCTAAAGCCTGCAGCCATCATGTTCTCAAGTGATGCTTCGCAATAGATATGTGTTGTTTAGCAAAAGGCTGCCACTGCCTTCATCATCGGTTTTAGACCACAAGGTAAATGGAATGAAAATCTTCTTGTAGTACACTGTGATTCGTGACAAAAGCCTTTTTGTGTCGAGGCTTCCGTCTTCCGTTGTGCAGCAAAGGCGGCCGTATTTTTCAAAATGCTCGCGTTGCAAAATATCGCCTTCTGTCTTTCCTCCCAGCAAGAACACCGGCTCGTGGCCGGCTTCTCACGCAAGTTTGCCAAAATGGGAGAAGTGGAGCTGTTCCTACGCCACCTCAATGAGAAGTAGGCGTTGGTGAGAGTTCGGAAGGCATGAGAAGCCTCGGCCTAAGGGATAAAGACAATTCAACTTATCGCTTGAATGCATTTGTGAGAATTTCTGTCCTTTGCCCACGGCGTGAACCAATAGCCATAGCTCGTTGGTGTCGCGGTCTACAAAATTGATAGAGGATAGGGCGGCGAAGAAATGTTTCTGGCGAACCGTCAACGCGAATCTCCACAAAATTGTCCAGGTTGCATTTCTGGAAAAACTTCTTCGTCAGTCAGACTGGTACTGCGTAGCCAGGGCGAAGAAGTTCAACGGCACGCACCTGTAAGTCTTTTAGATGTTTCATCGGTGATGATTAATACAACAAAGAGAGTGTGCTGCAAAATTACATGTTTTTATTGTAAATGCTATAGAAATAAGGAAGAGGCGCGTGTCTTGGCCTTTGAAAACGATAAAAATATGTACTTTTGCCCTATGGCACAATTGAAATATGTACAGGAAGTTGTAGAGGGTGCATTGGCGGCTCTTCACGGAGGGGCTGATCGAGTAGAACTCTGTTCAGGACTTGAGGAGGGAGGTATGCACTCCGTCATCAGGACTTGTTCGCGCTATTTGCAAATTGCAAGGAATTCATGACGTCTTATTCGTCCTCGAGGAGGCGACTTCCTTTATACGCCTGCTGAGCAGGAAATTATGATAGACGACATTTTTGCTGCACGTGAAGCTGGAGTGGATGGTGTTGTTGATTGTGGACTTACTGCGCGGGCGATATGGATATGGCTTTCGTCGAAAACTGATGGATGCTGCTGGTCCTTTAAGTGTTACTTTTTCATCGGGCTTTCGATGTTTGCCGAGATGCGGCTTTTGCTCTTGAACAGATTATAGATTTGGGATGTGAACGCCTTCTTACTTCAGGGCAAGCTGCAACTGGCTGAAGCCGGAATTCCTGTTCTTGTCAATTGGTGCAGCAGGCTGCAGGGCGTATCACAATTATGCCAGGTAGCGGGTTGGGCCTCAAAAATGCAGCAATAATTCTTCAACAAACTGGAGCTACAGAGATTCATGCTTCTGCGCGTTCGGATTTTCATAGTAAAATGGAGCATCGACACGATGGAGTAGAGTATGGGGCGAAAAAGATGTAGATGAATATATCTGGAAAGAGACCGCTGAAAGAGGTTGTGAGGGCTATCAAACAGGAAATTTTGTAAGGAAAAGATGCGCAAAAAGTTTGAGTGGTTATAATAATTTCCTCTACTTTTTGCACTCGCAATTCAGAAATGAGGGCTAGCTCGAAAATGAAGCTGGTTTAGGCGTCTGCCATCCAAGCAGAGGTCGGCGGTTCGATCCGTCAGCGCCACGCTCATTTTCAAATATCGGGCGCTTAGCTCAGCTGGTTCGAGCGTCTGCCTGCAAGCAGAGGGTCGGCGGTTCGAATCCGTCAGCGCCCACCGATATATTACATGATTTAATCTCATGGGCGCTTAACTCAGCTGGTTTAGGCGTCTGCCTTACAAGCAGAGGGTCGGCGGTTCGAATCCGTCAGCGCCCACCGAAAGTTAAAGGACTTCCGACATGGAGGTCCTTTTCTCTTTATATACTTATGATAAAATGAGGTCTGAACAGCAGAGAGCATAGGGAAGAGAAAAAGAAACGGCACTTATTCCGCAACGAATAAGTGCCGTTAGAAACTATCTATGTCTTTTTATTGTTCGCCAACTTGACGCTTGGCTTTGATCATCTGGTCGCTTGGGATAACATATGCTTCTACGCGACGATTTCTGCTGCTGACCTGCTGCTGTAGAGTTGCTAGCTACGGGGTTTAGATTCTGCCGTATCCTTTCACTTCTTTCACCTGATAAGAATGAATACCATTCTTAAGAATGAAAGAACTTACGCTGTTTGCACGCTGCTCTAGAGAGTGCTAGATTCTTTTGCCGAACTCTGTTCTGCTGTAGAGTTTTCAGCCTTGGTTATCTGTATAACCATAAATCTGCAGGTTCATGTCAGAGGTAAGGTTCTTAGCGAAAGTGCTGAGATCTCTTTTGTGCAGCTGCGCTCAGAGTATTCTGGCCGCATGGCGAAGAGCAGGGGCCAGAGTCGAACGTAACCTTTACATAAGTAAGTCCTGTTTGTGAGTCTTTGATTACCCTCAGCTTGTGCATTGGCCATCTCTGCCGTTTCTTTAGCTTTGTCCATCTTGTTTCAATCAGAACGCCTGCTCCACCACCAACAGCCGCACCAACGGCAGCTCAATGGCAGCACCTTTTCCTTTACCTGCAAAAAGCTCCAATCAGTGCACCGAGGGCTGCGCCTGCTGTACCGCCGATGGCTCCACCTTTTGCTTTGTTTGTCATACTGGATGTGTCACAGCCGCTGAATAACGTTAGAACGCACAGCAACATAACTGAAAGTTTCGTTCTCATAATGTTTCGTTTGAGTGTTGTATATTATAATTGGTTGCAAAGCTACGAACTTTCCAATTATATTAGTTAATTTTGTGAGCAAAAATAACTAAAAAGAATATAACGGCAGAATTAAAAATCTGACTAAACGTAGTGTAGACTCACTCTAAAATGGTATAACGAATTAGTTGTGAAAGCTGATTTGGCCGAACAAGCAGACGTTCGCGGATGTATGGTTATCAAAACCTTACGGTTACGCAATTTGGGGAAAAATTCAGCAAACACTGGACGGAATGTTTAAGGAAACAGGGAGTGCAGAATGTATATTTCCCGATGTTGATTCCCAAGTCTTTCTTGTCGAAAGAAGCTGAACACGTGGAAGGTTTTGCAAAGGAATGTGCAGTAGTGACACATTATCGTTTGAAGACCAACGAAACGGGCGATGGCGTAGTGGTTGACCCTGCTGCAAAGTTGGAGGAAGAGCTTATTATTCGTCCAACGAGGTGAAACGACTATTTGGAATACATATAGAAAATGGATTCACAGTTGGCGCGACCTGCCACTTTTGTGCAATCAGTGGTGTAATGTGATGCGTTGGGAGATGCGTACACGTCTTTCCTTCGTACTAGTGAGTTCCTTTGGCAAGAAGGTCACACTGCACATGCTACACGTGAGGAGGCAGAACAGCGCGCGCAGCAGATGCTGAAAGTTTATGCAGATTTTGTTGAAAAGTATATGGCAGTACCTGTTGTTCAAGGCGTTAAGAGTGAGACAGAACGTTTTGCTGGTGCGCTTGATACCCATACCATTGAAGCTATGATGCAGGATGGTAAGGCACTGCAAAGTGGTACTAGCCATTTCTTGGGACAAAACTTTGGTGAGGCATTTAATGTACAGTTTGTTGACAAAAAGAAAACAAGATGCAATATGCTTGGGCTACTAGTTGGGGCGTTAGTACGCGCTTGATGGGAGCTTTGATTATGGTACACTCCGATGATAACGGTTTGGTGTTGCCTCCGCATCTTGCTCGATTCAGGTCGTAATGGTACCTATTTACCGAAAGGACGAAGAGTTAGAGCTCTCAATGAAAAGTTTGAAGCTCTGGCTCAGCGTCTTCGTCAGCTAAGGATTCGCGTGAAATATGACAACTCTAGAAAACAAACGTCCTGGCTTTACATTTTGCCGAATTACGAATTGAAAGGTGTTCCCAAAAGTAGTCTTGTTATGGGACCGAAGGACTTGGAAATGGAACAGTAGAGGTTATCGTCGTGATACGCTGGAAAAAGAAACCCGCCAGTTTGAGGGTATCGCAGTGAATATGTAAATACGCTACTGGAGGAAATCCAAACAAATATCTTCGAGAAGCTAAGAAGTATCGCGATGAACATATCTTTGAGTGTAACAACTACGAAGAATTCAAAACGCGTGTAAAGGATGGTGGTTTCTTCCTTTGTCCGTGGGATGGAAACTACAGAGACAGGCACGCATTAAAGAAGAAAACTCAGGCTACTCATTCGTTGCGTCCCCATAGGTGTAGATCAATCTAACCCTGAGCGTTGATATGGTGAGTGGCAAGCCTGCAAAATATAAAAGTCTTAATAGCAAGATCTCACTAGTATTTTTGATTTCAGTTAATAATCTAACAATAGAATTTGGAGCACGTCCGCTTTTTACGGACGTGTCGCTGTTATTAACCCCAAAGATCGTGTTGCGCTGGTTGGCGAATGGGGCAGGAAGTCGACCTTACTCAAAAATCTTGGCTGAGAGCAACAGCTCACGGCTGGTATTGTGGCTTGCAGAAAGGTTCTACTTTAGGATATCTCCCGCAAGTCATGGTTCTTGCATGATGAGCGCACTGTGCTAGAAGAAGCTGAGAAAGCCTTTGCGGATATAAAGCCAGTTGCAAGAACGTATAGCTCAAGAGAATCGAGAGTTGGCGAGCGCACGGATTATGAAAGTGAGGATTATCTGAAGTTGGTCGAGGCGTTTGCTCGTGATAATGAGCGCTTCACGATGATGTGAGGTCTCAGCACCATGCCGGATTAGAGCGCACGTTGCAAGGGTTAGGTTTTCAACGTTCAGATTTTTGATCGCCCCTACGCGTGAGTTTAGTGGTGGTTGGCGTATGCGTATTGAACTGGCTAAACTCTTGATGCGTCAGCCAGATGTTCTTCTCCCTCGATGAGCCAACCAATCATCTTGACGATTGAAAGTATCCGTTGGCTGAGACAGTTTTTGGCTAAAAAGTCCAAGTGCTGTTGTGTCTTGTGAGTCACGACCGCGCCTTCATCAATAACGTAACGAATCGTACGATGGAGATTTCTTGTGGGAAGATAACGGATTATAAGGTGAAGTATAACGAGTTTATGGAGCTTCGCCAAGAGAGACGTGAACAGCAACTAAGGGCCTATGAGAATCAGCAGAAAGAGATTGCCGATATTCAAGACTTTATTGAGCGTGTTATAAACCTACGAAATCAGTGCAGGTACAAAGCCGCATCAGCAACTGGAAAAGATTGTGCCGATTGAAGTAGATGAAGTGGACAATAGTTTTCTTCATCTGAGAGTTCCCTCCTTGCAATCGTTGCGGCGATTATCCAACTCATCTGCGAGGACGTTACGAAACGTTATGGTGAACATACTGTTTTTCCACAATGTAAATCTCACGATAAAAGAGGAGAAAAGGTGGCGTTTGTGGGGAAGAACTGGCAGGTAAATCAACTTTGGTTAAATGTATCATGGATGAGATTCCCCTTTGACGGTCACTTGAAGTTAGGAGCATAATGTAGAACTTGGATATTATGCCCAGAACCAAGCGCAGTTGCTGGATGAGAATAAAACTGTGTTCCAAAACAATTGACGATGTGGCAAAAGGGAGACATTCGTTTAAAGATTAGGGACATTCTTGGTGCTTTTTATGTTTTGGCGGTGAAGCCTCAGACAAGAAAGTGAAAGTGCTGAGCGGTGGCGAGCGAAGTAGGTTAGCAATGATTCGTCTCTTGCTTGAACCTGTAAATCTTCTCATTTTGGATGAGCCTACGAACCACCTGGATATGCGTACGAAGGACGTGCTCAAAGAAGCCATTCTTGCTTTTTGATGGAACGGTCGTCTCGTCAGTCATGATCGCGACTTTCTGGATGGATTGGTCTCTAAAGTCTATGAGTTCGGAGGTGAAACGTCCGAGAGCATATAGGCGGTATTTATGATTTTTGCGAACAAAAGATATTGATACTCTTGATCAACTTCCTAAGAGGCTGTTGTTGAGGATGTTGTAACCAAGGAAGAACCGAATGCAGGAAAGCTTTGAGTTATGAACAGCAGAAGAGCAAGCTAAGCTGAGGACGTAAAGCAGAAAAAGGGCGTGATTGAGACGAAAGGTCGAAGAGATAGAACAGCGTATTTCCGAAATGGAACAACAGATGTCTACTCCGGAAGGTGCCTCAGATATTTCTTTGGCTCACAGTACGCCAGTAAAAGCAGCAAGCCACGGCCGAGAGGAATGGGAGGCAGCAGTCGACCGCTTGTCAGACTTTGGATGAAGAATGAAAAATCATTTCTTAAAAATATAATAGTATGAAGTTAAAAGCATTAATGCCTGTATTGAGTATGGCAGCTTGTTCGCCTTTGCTCAATCGTCGGGACTTGATAAGGCCAATATGGACTTATCTAAGAGCCTGGTACAGACTTTTATGAGTATTCTGTGGTGCATGGATGAAAAATCATCCGCTGACCCAGAGTATGCTCGTTATGGTCAGTTTAATTATTTGAGTGATGTGAACGAGAAGCAGATTCACGAACTGATTGAAGGACTAGCTTCCCATCCACAGCAGCAAGGTTCTTTGGCGCAAAAATTGGTAGCCTTTTATAAGTTGGCCATGGATAGTGTACGCCGTAATAAAGAAGGATATGAGCCTATCAAACCTGTTCTGGCAAAGGTGGCTGCTCCACAAATAAGACTGAGTTGCTTCTCATGTTTGAGACAATTAGGGACATCGTGGAATAGATGTCCCTGCTGTTCTCCATTTATGCTGATGCTGATTTGCGTAATGCAAAAATGAATTTGGTGGGGATAAAGTCAAGGTGGATTGTCTTTTGGGAGACCGTGATTATTATCTCAACGATGATGAGGCAACTTTAAAGATTCGCAATGCCTATAAGGACTATGGAAGAAAATTCTGGAGATGGCGAGGGCAATGATGCAGCCACTGCTGAACTGCAAGATGAAAGCTGTTCTCGATATTGAAACAGCCATTGCGAAAGAAAGTTATAGTGCCACTAAAGCGGCGCGATGTAGAAGGCAACTATCACAAGATGACTTATGCTCAGCTGCTCAGTGATTATCCAGGCATTGATTGGGGGAGTCTTTTCTTGCAATTAGGATTCCCTGCTTTTGCTGAGGTGACAGTGAATCAACCAGAGCCGATTCATGCTGTAGAAAAGTGCTGTTGACAGAAAAAGAGTCTTGATGATTGGAAAGCATATGCTGAATTCAAAGTTGGAACGATGCTGCCAATGCGCTCGATGATTCTTTCCGTGCAGCCTTTTCGATTTCTACAGATCACACTATGAGTGGCGTTATGCGGGACCGTGCTGCTGGAAACGTGCTGTTGATGCCGTGAATGGCGTATTAGGATGGCTGTGGGTAAACTTTATGTTGAGAAATATTTCCCTGAAAGTAGCAAGCAACGTATGCTTGAACTCGTCAACAATCTTAAGGTTGCATTAGGACAACGTATTGATCAGCAAAACTGGATGAGTCCTGCCACGAAGGCGCAAGCCCACGATAAATTGGAACCATTTCTATGTAAAGATTGGTTATCCTGACAAATGGCGTGACTATAGCACTTTGCAAATTGATGAGAATCTTTCTTATTATGAGAATTTGCTTCGTGCTGGTGAGTTTATGATGGCTGATATGATTCAGCGTAAGGTCAATAAACCTACAGATAAAACTGAATGGTTGATGACTCCGCAGACAATCAATGCCTACTATAATCCAACCACCAATGAGATTTGCTTCCCGCAGGTATTCTTCAGCCTCCGTTCTTTAATCCTGAAGCTGACGATGCTGTTAACTACGGTGCGATTAGCGTTGCTATTGGGTCGCGAGATGACACACGGATTCGATGATCAAGGTAGCCAGTTCGACAAAGATGGTAACTTACGCAATTGGTGGACTGAGGCTGATAAGAAAAATTTTGAGGCACGTACCAAAGTAATGGCAGATTTCTTTTGATAAGATTGAAGTATTGCCAGGCTTGAAAGCTAATGGTAAATTGACTTTTGGGTGAAAATATCGCTGACCACGGAGGTCTTAATATTTCGTATCAAGCTCCTTCAGAATGCAATGAAGAAGAATCTCTTAAAACGGTTGATGGTTTCACTCCTGAGCAACGTTTTTCCTGAGCTTTGCTTTTTATCTGGGCTTCAAACATTCGTGATGAGCAGTTGCGCGTTCTTAATAAAGTCGATCCGCATTCTCCTGCTCGCTGGCGAGTGAATGGTGCTCTCCACTATCGATTCTGGTACAGGGCTTAATATCACTAGCAAAGATCCGCTCTTTGTTCCCAAAAAGAATCGTGTAGATATCTGGTAATATAGAGTTTTTAGATTACACTCTTTATTGATAAGCAAAACTGATGCAGTAGACAAGCAAGTCACTGCATCAGTTTTTATTTGTATATATTCTATAGTTTGATATTCTTTTTGTTTATAAATAAAAAGAGTTGAAGCTAAGACTTCAACTCTTTCGCGGTGCGTACGGGACCTCGAACCCGTGACCTCCTGCGTGACAGGCAGGCATTCTAACCAGCTGAACTCACGCACCTTTTTGTGTTTTGCTCTCATTTCCTGATTACGAGTGCAAAGGTAAGAGGAATGTTTTAAACTACCAAATATGAAAAATAAATTTAATCTAAAAAGTTGGAAAACGCTGATGTCTTCAAACGAGCCATTGATAAAATGCCACCGTGGAAGTGTGGCTATGTTCTTGTACCCACTCAAAAACTCTACTCGAACTCGGATTAGCGCTTGCAGAAACGAGTGCATAGAGTTGGTGTAAATTCAGTAATCGTCGAGCGTGTTGTTCCAGTTTCTTGAGAGCTTGCGTGGCGATACCTTTTCCACGCTCAGACTTTAATATTGAAATACCCACTTCGGCTCGTCCATCATTTGCATTGTAATTAAACAAGTCAAGGATACCCTACACTTTTTCCCCTTCTCTCGATAATCATTCTCAATTGCTTTGTTTGAAAAAGATCTTTGAGGTTGATTTTCTAAGTATTGTTTAAGGCGCGTAGTGAGTAGGGGGCAGTTGGAGTTCTACGCTCCAGATGCTTGGGTCATTTTCTATTTCGTAGAGAAAGCCTCAAAATCTTCAGGTTCAATAGCTCTCAAATGGATTGTATCATTCATATAGAAAATTTCTCCGCCTGTGATTAGTTTCTTTTTCTTCAGGATAGAAGAGGCCAATGTATTGTTGGTGTGAACTCTACTGAAAAAAAGTTTAGAATGAAACTAAATGAATAGTCGCTTGTATCGAAACAAACGATGGTATATTTTGTCTCAATTTCGTCTGGAACTTTATCCACGCAAGTAAGTTCAAGTCCATTTCGTTCGGCCAGTGCTGTTATTTCTTTGGCATGACTACCTATATAGAGATAGCTATTTAAGAGTGACCCAGATGCGGGAAATAAAAAATTTTTCGAAAGAGTCGGAGTTGTTGCTGGAGTAAAGCTATGATTGCTTTTATCACAATGGCCGTCTTGATAGAATGCTAAGCCACAAACGCGCTTGGGGATAATGCTTGCGGAAGAAGATAAAGCATGGCCTCATAAAAGACATGAACGTATCTATATGAGTTTTTGGGTACTCTCACCTTTATAGTGGAGAATTTCTGTGGGAAGATAGAAATTCTTATATCCGCATTTGAGTGCACGATAAGATAGGTCACGTCTTCTCCGTACATAAAGAATTGTTCGTCAAATCCTTTCGTTTCTCTCGCCGCTTGTTGGCTCATCATCATGAAGGCACCCTGAAACTATGTCAATCTCTTTGCGCAGATTTCTCATCTTGGTATCTCATGTAGTATTTTCCAAAAATGCGGCTTTTGGGGAAAAGCGTTGCCAATCCCGGTCATTTTTGCAGAATGGAAACCCATGGAGTGGGTAGCTTCTGCGTGATTCGAAAGCGAAGCTCCTGCGTCTTTGAGCATACGCACTCCAAGGCAACCTATCTCTGGGTGTGTCGTGGCAAACTGCAGGCAGTCGGATAGCGTATGTTCAGTGAGAACTGTATCGGGGTTGAGAAAAAGGATGTAATCTCCTGTTGCTTGTTTGAGTGCAAGGTTATTGGCTTTCCCAAACCCTAAGTTTTTCTTGCTTTCTATGAGATGCAACAACGGATATTCTCTCAGGAAAAAGATTTTTCTCAAGAAGCCAATGGAATCGTCTTTTTGAAGCATTGTCCACCACGAATACTTCCACATCCTTTTTCATCGGATCGCCAAATAGACGTTAGGCATTGTGCTAAATAATGCTTAACGTTATAGCTCACTATGATGATAGAAAGTTTCATGCTTTAGGGATACACAAGAGGGATGCAGTGAGGGCAAGGAGCATACAATAGAGAGCCGTTGTGTCTGCCAAACCATAGTAGCAAATGGCACTGGGAAAAAATGGCCAACGAATTGATGGCAAAGTCGAACAAGGCTCCATTTTTTTCCAAAAGCTTTTCCCTGTCGTATCTTTTTTTCCACTTCTTGTTTGATGCGCGGAAAAGCCAAGAGTCGACATGCCAGCCATGAGCCTCCCACAGCTGTAATAACGCAGAGCGTGGAAAAATATAGTTGAGCATCGGGCTATGCCCCAAAAATCCTTCTATAATAAAAATTGGTTTCGCAGGAAAGGCACCAAAGCCCCACCAGTAACTACATACTGAAAAATAAGAGTCGTAAAAATTTCATTGTTTTAATTCTACACGATTTATGATAGAACGTCCTAATGTGATTTCGTCAGTATATTCCAATTCGTCGCCTATGCTGATGCCACGCGCCAAAGTTGTCAGGCGTACGTTGAAAGGAGCGAGCTTGCGAGAAATGAAAAAAAGTTTGTCGTATCGCCTTCCATTGTTGGACTCAAGGCGAAGATGATTTCTTGAATCCCACCTTCTTCAACGCGTTTTATCAAACTTTCGATTTCTAGATTATTAGGCCGACACCATCCATGGGAGAGATGATGCCACCCAGCATGATAAAGTCCACGATAAATACCCGTGTTCTCAATGCTCAGGACGTTACGGATGTTCTCCACTACGCAAACCGTTGATTGATCGCGCAACGGATTGGAACAGATGTCGCAAATATCTGTATCGGAAATGTTATGACAAACTTTACAGTATTTCACGCCATCAATGAGCTGGCTGAGACTTTCCGAAAGCGCATGCCCTGTTTCGGGTTTCTGACGGAGCAAATGCAGGACAAGCCGGAGGGCAGTGCGCCGTCCGATACCTGGAAGTTTTGAGAATTCTCCTACTGTCCGTTCTAAAAGTTTAGAGGGATATACTTCATTCATTTTCACTGCGAAGTTACAATTTGGAATTAGTATCTTTGCTGCAAATATAGTAGTGCTTTTTATGAAGATAAATTCCGCAGAATTTGAGATTAGTAATAGTCGTGCAGACCAATGCCCCAAGAGCAACATCCCCTGAATACGCTTTTATAGGACGTAGTAATGTAGGGAAAAGTTCTCTTTATAAATATGTTGACACAGCGCAAAGGGCTTGCCATGACTTCTTCAACTCCTGGAAAGACAATGCTGATCAATCATTTCCGTATTAATGATGAATGGTATCTTGTGGATTTGCCTGGCTACGGCTATGCGAAGCGTAGCAAGAAAGACCAAGAAAAATTGCAGAATATCATTTCTTTCTATGTCCTGAACGCGAGCAACTCACGAATCTGTTTGTGCTGATTGATTCTCGCTTGAAACCGCAGAAAATCGACTTGGAATTTATCGAGTGGTTGGGTGAAAATGGTGTTCCTTCAGTATAATATTTACAAAAGCTGATAAGAATAAGAAGGGTGAACTAAGAAAAATGTCGATACCTTTTTAGCTACTTTACGTGAGCAGTGGGAAGAATTGCCGCCTCATTTTATTACGAGTAGTGAAAGTCGACTGGGCCGCGAAGAACTTCTGAACTATATAGAAAATATCAACAAATCCATTGAAGATACCAGTACTAAATAATTTATCAATGAGCCATGTTAAAGTGGCTCTTGTTGTTACTGCCGTTCTCATAGCTTCCGTATCATTGCTGGTGAGTAATTTGCTCGTGCGCGACTTGACGCGTGAGGAACAATCGCGCATGGAAGTTTGGGCCGAAGCTATGCGTTTCGCTAACGCGCGCCGATGAGAATACGGATCTAAACTTAGTGCTGAAGGTTATCAATGGAAACAATACTATTCCCGTGATAGTGCAGGACAGTCAGGGGCGACATTTTGGCTGCCCGCAATATCGAAGACGATGGAGGCTTTGTTTTTTTGGAAAAATCGTTTGGTGCAAGATTCCATAGATAGAGCTATTATTGAACCGCATACTGTTTCCCATAAACAGCTGCTCTTGCAGTTGCAGCAGAAGGTGGCGCAAATGCAGCGCGAAGGCTATACGATGAAGATGAGTTTGGATGGTGCGGGGACACAAACCACTCTTGCTATCTTCTATGAACCCTCTTTGATGCTACGCCGCTTGGCGCTTTATCCTTATATTCAATTGGGAGTTGTGGCCTTTGTTTATCGTTGTGGCTCTGTTGGCCTTGTTGAGCAGTAAGCGGGCTGAACAAAATAAGGTATGGGTGGGACTTTCTCGAGAAACAGCTCACCAGTTGGGCACTCCCATTTCTTCGCTCATGGCGGGCGTGGAAATGCTCAAAGATCTTTATCCCGATGAGGCTTTTAGTACCGGAGATGGACAAAGATGTGCAGCGCTTACAACTCATTGCTGAACGATTTTCAAAAATTGGTTCTGCTCCAGCCTTGGTCAATGAGGATTTGTGTCTAATCATACCACGTGTGGTGGAATATATAGGGCGCAGAACTTCTGATAAGGTACAGATAACTACAGATTTCCCTGCTTCTTCTGTTTTTTTGTTCGTGTTAATGCTCCACTTTTTGAATGGGTCATTGAGAACTTATGTAAGAATGCCATTGATGCTATGGCTGGTGTTGGACACATCAATATATGTGTGCGTCAGCGTGGAGCAGTGGTAAATATAGATGTTTCAGATACGGGAAAAGGTATATCTAAGAAACGTTGGAAACGTGTCTTCAAACCTGGGTTCACCACGAAACGTCGCGGATGGGGATTAGGTTTATCGCTTGCCAAGCGTATTGTGGAAGAATATCACGAAGGGCATATCTTTGTGAAAGCAAGCGAAATCAACCACGGAACTACTTTCTGCATCCAGTTGAAAGCAGATTTACAGAATACATAAAAACTAAATAAAAATGCTGAGACTTCCTCAAGGATTGCCTGCTGCAGAAGTTTTGCGGGCCGAAGGACACGCAGTGGCAGAATATGACCTCTGTGCTGTTCCAACGGATGCCCGAGTGGTTTTGCTCCTCAATCTCATGCCGCAAAAGGCTGTGACGGAGCTGGACATTGCTCGTGCACTGTCGTTTCCTGATACTGACGTGCTTTTTGCTACCTGTGCGCATAGCCGGACAGACCTATAAGACTACGCCGATTGAACATATTCTGGCGTATTATGTTGATATAGAAACGATTTTGTCCGATAAACTTCACTTTTCTTCTGCTCCTTCGCTCATCATTACAGGTGCTCCTGTTGAGCAGATGCCGTTTGAAAGTGTGCGATATTGGCCACAACTTTGTGAGATTATGGACTGGGCTTTCCGCCAACGGCTCAATACTTTATATATCTGCTGGGGCGCGCAAGCTGGCCTTTATCACCATTATGGCATTCCAAAGTATGACAAAACGGCAAAGTGTTTTGGTATTTTTTCTCAAGATGTGCTCGACGATAAGTGTCCTCTCATGCGTGGGCTTTCGCCTGCGTTCTTTATGCCCAATAGTAGACATACGGAAGTGAGACGTTCTGATTTTTTCTGCTCCTCAGTTGCAGATTGTAGCGGAAAGCCAAGAAAGTGGAGTAGGGGTAGCCTATGATGCGGCACATCGTAGCACGTTTATTGTTGGCCATTTGGAATACGAACCTCATACGTTGGAAAATGAATATAAGCGGGACTTGGCCAAAGGTTTATCGATTCTGCCGCCTCAACATTATTATGAAGCCGATGACCCTAATGGGCGAATCCTATGGCAGTGGAAAGAAAATGCCCGTCAGTTCTATCGGAATTGGTTGGATCTTTTAATATCGTCCCTCTTTCTTTCTCTTTTTTAATTCCGTTCTACGCAGTTAAGAAAGAGGCTTTGAACTGTCTGAAAATACAATAAGCGCGTCAGCTGACAGCCTTATTGTGTGAGCTGACACAATAAGGGAATTTTGAAATGCAATAGGAAATTGACGCCCTGCTTTTATGATGCTCATAAACAGTGAGTTATTGAGCTATGAAGCGGGGCGTCGGTTGCCTTTTTCCCTTCGTTACTTAATCCCTAAATACGGTTAGTTGATAAAATTCCAACTAATGCCGAGGCGCAGAACCAAGCGGTTGAGCGGATAGTGAGGCACAAGGAATGGATTTCCTGCACCACTAGAATAGTTGACATGACTTGCCATTACATAGAATCGCGTGCGCTTGAGATGAAAAATTAACATAAGCGTTAATCATCGGATAATTGCCCAACTGTATGCGGTAGTTAGGATCTTGTATGGCGTATTGTCCCATGATGGGCGAGTAAGCAGGTGCGTAATACTTGGTGAAATAGCGCATGTCTGCACCCTAATTCTGTTTGCAGAACACGTGCTAAGCGGAATTTCAAATAGAGATTGGTCCAAACGGAAAAGGCAGGGAGGGGGTAGCTGTCCTTGTCTGTCGTGGCCTGATATATGAGTTCATTCTCCCAATGCAAAATGCCCAGGTGAAAGTCTTGGCGCAAGGAGGCCGTAAGGAGTTGTACGCTACCACTATTTTGTTGCACACCAATGCTATGAGTGTAGTGTTGCACATTGTTGGTAATGCCTGAGGGAGTTAAGGTCTCAGCAAAGTAGGCCAACTTCTGAATGTTTTGCAGGTGGAAGGAAAAAGCGCGTGTTCTTCCAAGAAAGGCTACCGCCGAGGCGCACCGTCAATTGATTGTCGAGATCTTTGTCCCACCAAGCGTTGCGTGCGTGAAAATGGCGTAAGTAGAAATTGGGTTGCTCGTTGCGAATAAAACCATCTAAGCGTACAGATACTGTGTCTTTCCAGAGAGGCAGATCTACATCTGCTGTGCCCTCAATATTAAACTCTCCCCAATTTGAACCATTACTGCGAATTTCTCCCAATACATCGTAGTGGAACACGCGGCCTTGCTTCTTCATCAGTTGAGCGCCCAAGGTGATGTAATGATTTGAGTATTTCTGCACGTACTGTGTACCGCTTTGTCGTAGTGTCGGGTAAGGTGAATCGATAGTATTCGTGTTTGGCGAAGAGTCGCATTCCTGTTTTTGACCCAGCGATTGAAGCCCCTCGTTAATTTCCAACGCCACTAAATTTTCCACATGGGTATAATTCGTTTTATCACGCGCCGAATCGTTGTTCAGATAATAGTCGTTAAAAAAACTACGTCCACCATTGGCTGCATCGCTGATAAAGCGGCGGTTGTTGAAGTCCATTCGCAACGTGTGAATCAGACTGGTGACAGGCACAAAGTGGGGAGTGAGTTTCAGTGAGTCTACATTTGTTTTTGTTGGATAGAATCTGTGAGTGTCGTAACTTTTGTTGCTGCTCTATCGGCCCGCGTTGATATAACTTTTTCCGTTTTTGTCTGTCCAACGTGTCAGGCCAATGCTGTAGCGATGGGTAAGGAAAGTATTATCTTGTTGCTTGCTGTTGCTGCGAGCCAAATTGATGGGCATATCATCCGTATCGTAGCGCGTAGGAAAAGACTCAGGACTTGTTACATAAGCATCGGTCTCGATACCTCCATTCTCGCGATTCTTCAAATGGTTGGCTGCAAAGAACGAATGAAGGGAGTAGTGATCAGAACGGTATGAACCGAAGAGCGTACCATTGAATGCAGATGTGGCTTGACTATCGTAGTAGCCACGTCCATAGAGATAATCGAGCTTGAAGCCCAAACCTAACTGCTGATTTACATTGGTTGAGAAAAGAGCACTGATGCGGTCTTCACCATTCTGCTTATTGCCACATTCATGATAAGTCAGATTGGTAAAAGGTGATTTGGTATTCGTGAATAGGACTTGATCAGGGGCGACGAAGGAAGAAATCAAAAGGCTGAGAAAATAGAAATTGTCCATCGCGAAAACTATTCTCCGTGCGATCTGTGAAGATGCGACTCAATCGCGGAGCTCCCCAAATTGCCCGTAAAGTTATAGTGTCCTCTTATTCCTTCTGTGAATGCTTCATTGGGAAAGAGATGAGGGATGGTGTCATAGTTTGCAGGGCGTACAGAACCGAAACGACTGTCAATAGTCCAAGCATAAATGCCCTCGGGTACGTCCTCTTTTTCGATAGAGTCGGTTTGCAAAAATGATTTCCGCGCGTGTCGGTGTTTTTGCAGGAGGTGTTGGGCGTCAAGCGGCTTAAACAGCAGACACAGGACGATAAGAAAAAAATATTTGATATACATTCTAATAAGCCTTTTTCTATTGGGATGCGAAGTTATACATTTTTTCATGAAATAATAGTGACCAAAGATGATGTGCTGTCCGACACCTCTCTTCTAAGAACGATTTGTCGGTTTTCTTCTTGTTTCTGGGAAAAATAAAAAGAAAGAGCGTTGATGAGAAGATTGTACGGAGTATAGTTAATTTTTCAGTAGCACATGTTATTTTTCTATGTACTATTTATTTTTGCATAGCTTTTTGCTTTAAAACTTAGTTTTTCTCTGATGTTTTTGTGTTTTTTTCCTTCACGAAGTAAAAATTTTGTAGTTCACAGTTGTTGCATTAAATTTGCAAAATCATGTTAGAAGATAAACAAAACGAATGGGATTGGCGGCAAATAAACGCCTTTGCAGCTCAAAAATGGGGCGCTATTGGGGACTTATGGTCTCCTTAGTTTGGTAGTTTATGCCGTAGGTCTACGCTATTCGCAAGTTTCTATGTTGGGATTCTTGCTTGTTCTTTCCAGTCCTTTCGTTGGCGCCTTCCTTTGTGTCAGATTCAGAGAGACAATCACAGAACGCAACGCTCCGTTCTCATTTGGGAAAGGTTATGTTCATTGTCTTTTAATGGGTATTTATGCTGGCATACTGATAGCAATGGGCCTATACATGTGGTTTGCCTTTTTGATAATGGTGTATTTGCAGATGCTTTTTCTGTTTGCTGCTAGTCAGCCTCATAGTCAACAATTCTTACAAGAAATGCAACAGCAAGGAGGAATGTCAAATCTCTACGAACTCACTGGTGCTACAACACCACAGCAATTGGCGGATGCTTTCCGCATTTTGCCGGCTTCTGTTTGGGCTTCGTCAGTGCTTTCTCTAACGTTCTTCGTTGATCCCATAATTTCTATTTTTATTGGACTATTTACCATGCGCCGAGGTATGGGAGTATAGTTTGTTGAATTCTAATGTAATATAAAAAAATATAATGGATATATCAGTAGTAGTACCTCTCTTTAACGAGGCTGAAAAGTTTGCCCGACTTATATTCTTGGATTGTCAGGGTTATGAAGGAGCATAATTTCACGTACGAGATTATCTTCGTTAATGATGGTAGTACGGATGAATCATGGAATATAATTGAGAAGTTCTCGAAAGAAGATACCAATGTCCATGGTATTAAGTTTCGCCGAAACTATGGTAAGTCGCCCGCATTGTTTTTGTGGCTTCCGCAAGGCGCAAGGAGATGTTGTGGTCACGATGGATGCTGATCTCCAGGATTCCCCAGATGAGCTTCCAGAATTGTATCGGATGATTACAGAAGATGGATATGATCTCGTTTCGGGTTATAAGCAGAAACGTTATGATCCCATTTCTAAGACACTTCCTACAAAACTGTTCAATGCTACTGCAAGAAAAGTGAGTGGTATTAAGAATCTACACGATTTTAACTGCTGGCTTAAAAGCCTATCGGCGAGATGTTGTGAAGAACATTGAGGTTTATGGCGAAATGCACCGTTATATTCCTTGGTTGGCAAAAGAATGCTGGTTTCGACAAGATTGCAGAGAAGGTAGTACAGCATCAAGCTCGTAAGTTTGGACAAACTAAGTTTTGGTGGTTGGAACCGTTTCTTTAATGGTTATCTGGACTTGTTGAGTCTGTGGTTCCTTAATAGTTTTGGCTTGAAACCTATGCACGTCTTTGGCTTCTTAGGTAGTCTGATGTTTATCCTTGGTTTTTATTGCTGTATTAGTTGTAGGTGGTGTGAAATTAGTGGCTATCTGCCAGAGTGTTCCTGCTCCTTTGGTGACAAATTCTCCTTATTTCTACATTGCTCTTACTATGATGATTCTTGAACTCAGCTCTTTGTCGCTGGCTTCTTGGGCGAACTTATCTCTCGCAATGCTGAAGGCCGCAACAACTATCAGATAGAGAAAGAAATATAGTGAGGTTTGGGATACCTTGCTGCTCTAATGATTTCATACGATGAATATAGGTAAAAATTTTTCCCTTCATCGCTTCCTTGTTTATATTAGAAGCGTGTAGCAATATAGATTGTCCACTGGATAACATTGTGGAAATGACGTGCGGATTGTATTCTGCCGATAAAAACGCCGTTTACACTGACAGATACATTGACTATCACACCACTTCATAGTGATAGTATACTGCTCAATAAGGCACAAAATATTAAATCCTTTGTTCTTCCGTTGAGCTATGCTGGGAATGTGGATACATTGTTGTTCCATTTTTTCCAATGCTGAAGGACAGAGTGCAACAGATACAATCTGGATTGAGAAAACAAACCAAAAAGCATTTTTGAGAGTGCAGATTGTCCGTTGAGCATCTTCCACACGCTGCAAACGGTGCGCTGGTCGTCACACAACATCTCTGTGATGCCTGTGACGATAGATAGTGTGAGTTTAGTTAGACCTATAGTGAATTATGAGAATATTGAGAACCTTCGTATTTTCTTGCGTACTGCTCAGTAGTTGTGACCTTTCTGCCACTGCAATGGAGCGTGATACGATTCAGGCGCAGCCACGTTCGACAGTGTTGAAACCTGCCACTAAGAAAGAGCCTTTTTTTGGACTGGATGCAGTGTGGGTACGATTTATGTGGAACTGTGATGGCGCTGGCCCACCCTTTGGGCAATATGAGGGTATGTTTCGACTAAATCTCAAAAAAATCGGTTCTTCCCAACAGCTGAGTTAGGTCTGGGAATCAGTAATCATACAGACGATACTTCAAACATTAAGTATAAAACAGCCTCTCCGTATTTCCGTTTAGGAGTGGACTATAACTTTCTGAGAGATTCCCATTCTGGTAATCGTCTCTTTGGAGGTGTTCGTTTTGCTTATACTTCTTACAAATTTGATCTCTCAGCTCCCGATTTGAAAGACCCTATTTATGGGACAACAGTTCCTTTCAACTTATCAGGCATCAAAGGAAATATGTTGTGGAGTGAGGTGGTGTTTGGCGTAGAGGCTAAAAATCTGGAAGTTTTTCATGTGGGCTGGTCGGTTCGCTATAAGCTGCAGCTCCATGAAGGTAAAACGGCTGTAGATAATGCTTGGTATGTCCCTGGTTTCGGTAAGTATGGATCCAATGGCTTGGGAGGAAGTTTCAATGTAGTCTTTGATATTTAGGGTACAAAAGTTTCTGCACAGCATTTTTCTTACGGTTGCGATGTGTGCAGAAGAGGTGTTTTGCAAACGGTAAAAGAACTTTTATTTTTAATATTTGAGATAATGATTGGTCCTTTTCCTTTAGGTAAGTTTTAGCGTAGCAAATGGGGTGTTCTCCTTTTTCTTGCACTCACTGTAGCAACGATCTTTATTCTTAGAAAATCGAACTCAGCTGTTCCGCAATACGACGAAGGCCCTATCTTTGGAACAGTATATCATATTAAGTATAAATATGATCACAATCTAAATAAAGAGATTCTTGCAGAACTGGACCGTGTGGATAATTCTATGTCCATTTTAATCCAACTTCTACGATTTCGAAAAATCAATGCGGGGACTGACTCAAAGACTGATGAGCTTTTTCGGGAGGTCTTTTTCCTTGGCAGAAGACATATCGAAGGAAACTAACGGAGCATTTGATATCACTGTGGCTCCTTTGGTGAATGCGTGGGGATTCGGCTTCAAAAATCAGCAGTTGCCCACAAAGTTGCAAGTGGATAGTTTGCGCTCACTCGTGGGTTTTTAACAAAGTGAGTTTAGATGGTATAATGTTGAAGAAAAAGACCCAAGAGTGATGCTCGATTGTGGAGCTATCGCCAAAGGATTCGGCGTGGATTGTGTGGCACGTTTGTTTAATCGCTTGGGAATTAGCGATTATATGATAGAGATTGGCGGAGAGGTTCGAACGCATGGAAAAACTTTGAGGGAAAGCCGTGGACTATTGGGATCCAACGTCCTGTGGTTGGAGAAAATGAGGTTTTGTCTGCAATGCATCTTCAGGGAAAGGCTTTGGCAACTAGTGGGAATTATCGCAATTTTTATATGAAGAACGGGCATCGTTATGCTCATACGATAGATCCTCGTGCAGGGGTATCCTGTGCAGCATAGTTTGCTGTCTGCTTCTGTTATTGCATCCGATTGTGCCACGGCTGATGCCTACGCCACAAGTTTTATGGTGTTAGGTCTGGATGGTGCAAAGAAAATACTGAGTAAGCATCCTGAACTGAAGGCTTATTTGATTTATGAGCAGAAAGGAAAACTACAAGTTTGGATGTCGCCAGGCTTGGAAAAATATAGTAGAATGATGATGGAAAAACAATCTGGCAAAAGACTTGCAACCTCATGGGGCTGATTTATCTTCTCCGCCTTCAGAGAGCTTTATTTTTGATAAACTTTTGCAACTCCCTCTTTGGCAGGGAATGGGACGTGCAGATGTGTTGGCTATTGCAGGTCGAGCCAAAGATTGGCTTTGTGCAAAAAGCGAAGGGGCTTGCATTGTATGAGCAAGGAAGCGTTTGTCAAAGCCTCATTTTTGTAGTAGAAGGGAGGTTTTGTACCTACACGTCGAGTGCAGATCGTGGCTATCAGCTCACGGAATGGATAAATCTTCCTCATGTGATTCAACCAGAATGTCTTTTTGGTGTTCAGACACGCTATCTTCGTAGTGTTTATGCTGCAGGAAAGTTCAATTGCTTGAGATTACAAAATCAGCGGTGCGCGATTTTCTGTTCGACTTCCCAACGTTTCGTATCAACTTTCTGAATATTTCCTGTTGGCAGTCGCAACAATATATGCGTAGGCTGTGGGAAAAATTATGCTACAACAATAGAAGCGCGTTTTTGTTCAGTTTATTCTGCACCGCTCACAGCGTCCCTGCTGGAAAAAGGAACTGAAAATAAAAATGACGCGTTTGGCCGAAGAACTCGGAGAAACGCGCCTAAGTGTCTCCTTTATGTTGCGCAAATTGGAAGCAAAAGGGCTCTTTGAAAGTAACAGGCAGAGAATCACGATTCCTGCTTTTTGAGCAACTCGTTAATAGCTAGGGCTATAACGATGTTAGTAACTCGGCAGGGTGGTGAATAATCGTAGTAACTCCTATCTCTTGCAGAAAGGTTTCATCGCGAAAGCCCCATGAACAAGAGATACAAGGGATACCTGCGTTTTTGCTGTTTCAAAATCCACCTCGCTATCACCAACGTAGACACTCTCGTTCTTTCCACTTCCCTAATTGTTGCATTGCTGCCCACACTGTATCGGGATTGGGTTTTCTCCGTACTTTTGCACTTTCACCTACGGCGATAGGGATGCAATCTTCAAAGAAACGATGAGCTAATTCTTTTCACAGCATCGTTTCCCTTTGTTAGAAAACGATGGCCATCTTTATACCTTTCTCTTTTAGGTTTTGGAGCATTTTCTTGAATACCTGCATAAGGTTCGGTTGTGTCCAAACAATGCTTTTGATAATACGACTTAAAAGTATCTAAAACTCTGCAATTTTACATTCTGATGTATTTTTCTGGCGCGGCGTGTGAGATGAGATATTTATAGCCATTGCCCAGAAACATGCGAATCTCAGAGAGGAACGCTTGGGGAAGTTGTGAGCGTAAAGGGAAAAGTTTACACTGTCCACTAAATCCTGTAGAGTATCAAGCAAAGTTCCATCTAAATCAAATATGACTGTCGTTATCATTATTTCTACTATATTTGCAAATGCAAAGATAAAGAATCTCTTATGAAATATCACTTGTTTGGCTTTGCAGCCTTCTTGTCGCTGTCGATTTCAGCCCAGCGCCCAGAACTTTCATAGCGTAAATTTAGTTCTCCCGTAGTGGAGAAGTGTATCGAAACGGTTTCTGCACGTATCACTCAACCCAAAGTTCGTGAGATGTTTGCGCAGTGTTTTCCCAACACCTTGGATACCACGGTTCGTTATGGAAAAACATCAGATGGCGACGACGACACGTTTGTTATCACGGGAGATATTCCTGCTATGTGGTTGCGTGATAGCAGTGCTCGAGTGTGGCCTTACCTACGTTTTTGTTTCCAAAGATCCCAAGTTAGCTCGTTTTGATTCGAGGTGTATTGCGCCGCCAGTTCCGGAGTTTGCTTATCGATCCTTATGCAAATGCTTTCATGGAATCTCCTGATTCGATGAGTACCAACTGGACGGGCGACATCACTGAAATGAAGAAAGGCGTCTTTGAACGTAAGTATGAGCTCGACTCTCCATGCTATCCCATACGCTTGGCATGGCTATTGGAAGGCAACGGGGGATAAGACAGTTTTCGATAAACTTTGGGTGGATTGCATTCGAGAGGTGCTTTTACAACTCTGCGTGCTCAGCAGCGTATGGATGGCACCTCTCCATATCTTTTTATGCGTCGTACGCACGCAATGCACGACACGCAATCCAATAGTGGCTACGGGCATCCTGGAAAACCTTGGGACTTATAGCTTCATCGTTCCGCCCCTCCGACGACTGTACGGTGTTCCTTTATAACATTCCCGGAAACTTCTTTGCCGTGAGTTGTCTTCGCAAGGCGGCTACTATCCTTCGCGATGTGAACAAAGAATGGGCTTTAGCAGATAGTTGCCAAGCGTTGGCGGAACAAGTGCAAGCTGCTCTCAAGCAATATGCAGTCGTGAAAACAGCTGATTTTTGGTGAGGTTTATGCTTTTTGAAGTTGATGGCTTTGGTTCTCATCTATTGATGGATGATGCAAATATACCATCACTACTTTCTCTTCCCTACATAGCTGACGTTTCCGTCAATGATCCCATTTATCAAAACACGCGTCGCTTCGTCTGGAGTAAATCTAATCCTTTATTTCTTCTCGGGAAAAAGCAGGTGAAGGTATTGGCGGTCCCTCATGAAGGAATTGGCTATATCTGGCCTATGTCTGACATTATGCGGCTATGACTTCTACTGATTCTACTGAAATTAAAAAGCAGCTCTACAGCGCCTCATTACCACAGATGCTGGAACCAATTTTATTCATGAAGCTTATCGTCAAGAAGATGCTTCTAAGTTTACACGTACTTGGTTTGCTTGGGCTAATACTCTTTTCGGAGAACTTGTCTTGCATCTTATTGACAATAATCAATTAGAACTTTTGAATTCTCTCAAATAAGGCTTTGAGCGAACCATTATTTTACTTGTTAGCTACCCGCAAGCTTTTTCTCGGTTTGTTATAAAGAGACGAGGGCTTGCAGGTAGCTTTATTGTGTATGAATAAATAGTATTATGCATCTCCTTTTTACAAAATCTCAAATATCCTTATTGCATTTGAAAATACAATAAAAATGTCAGCTGACGTAATAAGGATGTCAGCTGACAGGATAAGGATATTTACGAAAAAGAGCGTAAGATGCGATGATATAAAATAAAAAGACCGTAGCCATATAGGTTGTGGTCCTTTTTATTTATGCTTTTATTCGTCTGAGAGTGGCTATCCATTTCGGCTTCTATGATGAAGATAAGATCTTCGGGAGAAAAATTACCGATATGTTCTCGTTTAGCTGTTTTTGCTAAGTAAGCAGCAATAGCTTCAATATCGATATCTATGAATCCATCTTTATCGGGCTCTGCATCAAGGATACCACTTTCAGCGTAGTATTCAGTGATGACATCTAGAAGTAGTAGAGTTGTTCTTCAGTGAACTTCTCTTTTAGCTCCTGCGGTATTTGCTGTTGAATAAAGGCAACAGTCTGTGCGTCATCGAGCTCGTCTTGCTGGAGTTCTTCTTCAAAACTTGCCATGTCTTAAAGGAGTATGTCAAACTTTTCAGCAAACTTGCTTTTTGGGAGCAGCACTCACCATACGGTCGACAAGTTCTCCATCTTTGAAGAATAGGATTGTTGGAACGCTAGCAATACCATAGCGAGCAGCCAATCCTGCACATTCCTCAACATCAGCCTTTGCCTACAGTAACACGGCCTCGTATTCTTCTGCCAATTCAGTCATAATTGGGAGCTACCTTTTTGCAAGGACCACACCAAGTGGCTGAAAAGTCAACTACAAGAGGTTGCTTTGACGCTAATTCTGCATCGAAATTCTGTTCGGTGATAATTTTTCCATATTATATTTGTTTTAGTTCAATGTATGTGACAAAGATAATGCCATTTATCCGATTTCATATTCTAAACAAGGACTTTCTTCTAGGAAAGTGATGAGATCTGTATCTACAAGTGCAAAGCAACTTTGCGACATCAGCTGGACGTTCATCTTTGTTTCATCGTCGTAAACGTGGAATATAACTTCAGTATGGCCTTCATCGCGGCTCATTATTGAAGCAAGTTCTGTTGCGGTGTTTTTGGTCTAGGCGATTCACGTGAACAGTTATATTGATGCGTTGAATAATTTTATCTTTCACGTCACCTAAGAACTCTACTTTTCGGACTTGTACTTCGTATTCATCTTGATTGTAACGTCTTGGCCCAACAAAGGCAGTGATGAATACGGAATTACCAATGTTCATATAACCACTCCAGCGAGCCCCAGTCTTCTCCCCAGAATGCAATCTCACCACTACCGCTATAATCTTCTATCGTAACAAAGCCGTAGGATTTCCATTCTTTTTGTGAAACCTGTTCGTACATTGGTGATAATGCCGCCAAATGTGATATCGTGCTTAGCCAAGGCTGATACTTCTTCTAGTTCGGGCATTCTGGTTGTACATATTTTCTCGATAATAACTTTGAAGTTGTCGAGCGGATGTCCTGAAATGTATATGCCAATAAGGTCGCGTTCTTTTGTTGAGTTTTCTAAGTTACTCCATTCAGGGAGGCCTTGAGGAATCATAGGCTTAGAGATTTCTATGGCATTGAAGTCTCCAAAGAGTGAATTTTGGGCTGTGTTATTCTCCATCTGGAATTGTTGGCCGTAGCGAACAAGTATATCAATGAAAGGTCTCCCCATTTTCGCCTTTTTCAACAAACTGTTCACGAGCTATGCCAAAGCTGTCGAAAGCTCCTGCTGTTGCCAGGTTTTTCGATGTTCTTCTTGTTGCAACTTGATAGGTCGATACGTTCCACAAAAATCGTAGATATCTTTGAATACCCCATTTTTCTTTCGTTCGGCAATGATATTTTTCATTGCCGCCTCTCCGCAACCTTTTAATAGCAGCAAGTCCGAAACGAATTTGGCTATGGTGATTGACGCTGAACTTCATCATCGATTCATTGATGTCTGGACCTAAGGTATCTATTCCTAAGCGTTTGCATCTCGTCCATCAACTTTGTGAGTGTTGTGATATTCGTTAGCCACGAGTTCATATCGCCCTGCCATAAACTGTGCAGGGTAGTGTGCTTTCAGATAGCCTGTTTGATAAGCTATCCAAGCATAGCAAGCAGCGTGACTCTATTGAAGGCATAAGAAGCAAAGGCGCGCCAGTCATTCCATATTTTCTCCAGTGTCTTTTTCATCATAGCCCTTCTTTGTTCCACCTTTGATGAATTTGGGGTACATATGGTTTAGCTTATCGATGAGCTTCTTACCCATAGCTTTGCGTAATGTGTCACTCTTCCACGGGTGAAGTCGGCAATTTTCACGACTCAGCAACATCACCTGTTCTTGATAAACGGTGATTCCATAAGTATCTTTCAAATATTTCTCCATGCAAGGTAAGTCGTGTGTAATAGGTTCTTCACCGTGCTTACGTTTAATGAACGAAGGAATATAAGCAATAGGTCCTGGACGATAGAGAGCATTCATCGCAATAGGGTCGCCTATGCAGTTAGGCTGCAATTCGCGTAGATATTTTTGCATACCAGGAGATTCAAACTGGAACGTACCAATCGTTTCCACGGCTGAAGAGCGCGTAAGTTTCATCGTCATCAAGAGGTATCTTTTCAATATCTACTTCAATACCAAGACTGTCGAATATTCTCCAATGTATCCTTAATAATCGTCAGAGTTTTTAGTCCAGAAGTCCATCTTGATGAGCCCAGTTTCCTCAATGACGCGGCCTTCATACTGCGTGCAGTGGAGTTTTTCTCCCGTCTGTTTGTCTTCAGCAGTAGATACAGGTACCCAATCGCTGATTTTATCACGACAAATGATAAATCCGCAGGCGTGTACACCAGTGTTGCGTACATTTCCCTCTAGCATGCGAGCATAACGGATGGTATCGCGCATGAGCGGATTGGGAGACGCCTCTGCTTCACGAAGTTCAGGTATTGCCTTTATGCAATTATCTAAGTTCATCTTAGGCGACTTCCCATCAGGTCCTTCAGGAGTTTATCGGGAATGAGTTTGCAGAGGCGGTTGCTTTCGGCAAGAGGTAACTTCTGCATACGCGCTACGTCCTGAGAGCCAATTTTGTAGGCCATCGTGCCGTATGTAATAATATGTGCACAGTTTTTCTCCATACTTTTTTGTGTAACCCACTCTAAAACGCGTCCACGTCCGTCATCATCAAAAATCAACATCAATATCGGGCAAAGATATACGGTCGGGGTTGAGGAAACGCTCAAACAGTAAATCGTAGGCGATAGGGTCAGTTGTGTGATTCCCAAGCAATAGGCTACGCAACTTCCTGCAGCGGAACCGCGTCCTGGTCCCACGCCAACATTCAATTCTTTGCGTGCGGCATTGATATAGTCTTGCACTATGAGGAAGTAGCCCGGAAAAACCCATGGTCTTTATTATATGCAATTCGAAGTTGATGCGTTCTTTTTACCACATCACTCAGGGGTTCACCGTATCGTGCAATAGCTCCTTCGTAGGATATTTTTTTGCAAGATAGTCAGCTTCAAACTTAATTCGGTAGAGTTTGTCGTAGCCACCAAGATTCTCAATCTTTTTACGGCCCTCTTCCTCGCTCATTATTTCATTTCCATTCTCGTCGCGAGTAAATTCTTTGAAAAGATCTTCTTCAGTGAAACGTTGGCGATATTCTTCTTCTGTACCAAAACTTTCAGGGATGGCAAAGTTAGGCATAATAGGGCGAGTGATCAATGTTGTATATCTCTACCTTGTCACAAATCTCACTCGTATTTTTGTATAGCTTCGGGAATGTCATAGAATATCTCATTCATTTCCCGTTGCGTTTTAAACCATTCCTGTTTGGTGTACATCATTCTTTTCGGATCGTCCAAATCTCTGCCAGTAGAAAGGCATATCAAGCGGTCGTGTGCTTCTGCGTTCTCTTCTTCTACAAAGTGTACATCGTTAGTACATACAAGTTTTATATTGTGTTTACGAGCTATATCAATAAGAACCTTATTTGCTCGTTGTTGTAAGCCAAAAGTTTCCTTGTTTGCTTTGATCGTCTTATCTTTTTACTTCGTGTCGCTGAAGTTCAAGATAGTAGTCATCTCCAAAGATATTTTTAAACCACAAGGCCGCCTGTTCTGCACCTTCAATGTCGTCACGTAGAGCTTTTTGATGGAACTTCTCCTGCAATACAAGCAGAACAAATAATGAGCCCTTCATGGTGTTTTTCCAATTCGGCATGATCTGTACGCGGTCTCATATAGAAGCCATCCACCCAAGATTTTGAAACCAGTTTGATAAGATTGTGATAACCTTTTTCGTTTTTGGCCAAAACGATTAAGTGGTTACCACCCTGGTCTTGACGTCCTTCTTTAACTTCATGGAACGTCGAGCTACATACATTTCACAGCCTAAAATTGGCTTGAAATTAGCACGCGCTCTAATAGAGGCATTTGTGCTTCGATACTCTTCAATAGTTCTTCATCAGATACCCCGCATTAGGGTCTTCTTCCGGCCGTTTGTATGTGCCTGCTTGAAGGGCTTCCATTTTTGCCTGCGCAGCAGCCAATTCATTTTTGGCTTTTTTGATTTCTTTCAGAAGTATTGAAAAATTCCTTGATCCCCATCATGTTACCATGATCGGTGATAGCCATTCCTTTCATCCCGTCTTTCATGGCCTTTTTCAAGAGAGCGGAAATAGAGGATTGTCCGTCAAGAATAGAGTATTGAGTATGAACGTGTAAGTGTACGAAATCTTCCATATCTGTTGTGATAAAGTTTCCAAAAAGTACAAAGAAAATATAGAATAGTGAACACCCTATAAGTTCTTGTCATTTTTAGCACTCTCCCTTACCAAGAAATATAGAATATTGTTGTCATGCTGTCACAAAGGTGTATAGTAATTGATATACAGTGATTTAATTGAGTAGTAATGGTACCTTTTGTTGTCACATTGTTGTCACGCGTATAATGCATACACTTTTAGTTGTTTATGGGAGAAATATGACAACGTAACGACGTGACAACAAAGAATAAGGTGGAGTAGAAGGAGAAAATCTTTCTTGATTTTTGTTTTCCTTATTGCAATCACTGCTATAATAATGATGTCAGCTAACGAAATAAGGAGTCAGTTGATTGCCTTATTGTCCTCCCCAAACGTAATAAGGATATTTGAGATAATATAAAAAGAATTAAAAAGTCTTCCAAATGGATTTTTGTTTATATAAGTATTTGTGTACAATGTTCTTTGGCAGTTCTTTTAAGTGTTTTTTTGAAAGAGGTAAATTCTAAATCTTAGAGAGTATAGGTTTTTTCTCCAAATATTGAATAACGCGAGTAAAGTTGGCATTACTGTTCTTGAAGATAATGTCTTTCTTGCTTGCACTTTTTATAGATGCCTTAAAGGGAAAAGAACTACTTTTGTCAGCAAAATAAAAATCGATTAAATATGGCAAAAATCAGTAGATATTCGAGAATTAAATGAGCAAATAGAGGCTCAAACAGGCTTTTGTGACCGATTTGGAAACAGGTATGTCGAAAGTCATAGTAGGGCAGAAATATCTAATTCGTTCTTTGCTCGTTGGTTTACTTAGTAATGGTCATGTGCTTTTGGAAGGTGCTCCAGGACTCTGCCAAAAACGTTAGCCATTAAAACACTGGCGAAACTCATAGAAGGAAATTTTAGTCGTATCCAGTTTACTCCCTGATCTCTTGCCATCCGATGTTATAGGTACACTTATCTATAGTCAACGTGAGGAACGTTTTTGAAACAAAGAAAGGCCCCTGTTTTTGCCAATTTTGTTTTTGGCAGATGAGATTAATCGTGCTCCAGCAAAGGTGCAGAGTGCACTACTTGAAGCGATGCAAGAGCACCAGGTGACGATAGGTGAGACCTCTTATTCTTTGCCTGACCCTTTCTTGGTCTTGCTACCCAAAACCCAATAGAGCAGGAAGGGACTTACGAACTTCCTGAAGCCCAGGTGGATCGCTTTATGCTAAAGGCTCTGGTGGACTATCCTACTTTAGAAGAAGAGAAGACCATCGTTCGCTCTCATCTCAGGAGCAGATTATTCAGAAGAGGTACATTCGGTAATTGATGTGAAGGGTATAATAAAAGCCCGCGAAGTCGTAAAGCAGGTTTATGTGGACGAACGCATTGAGCAATATGTGGCCGATATTGTGATGGCTACAAGAAACTGGAGAATGTATGGCCCAGCCGACTTGAAGAAATATATCAACTCTCGGCGGCTCTCCGCGCGCCAGTATTAATCTGGCTTTTATTGCTCGCACCACAGCTTTCCTCAAACGTAGAGGCTATGTGGTGCCAGAAGATGTACGAGAAATTGTTCATGATGTTTTGCGTCATCGTATAGGTCTTACTTATGAGGCCGAAGCCGAGGAGATGACAGCCGATGGCATTATTAAAGCTATTATTGATAAGGTCGAAGCATCTTAAGTTCTTAGAAGCAGTTTCTTTAAGTCGGATAGCATCTTTAAGAATAGATTAGAGAAACTGTGGCATAAATGTAAAAAGATGAAAGAAGGAAGAGAGTAAAATCTCCAAGACAAGATATCGTGGATACAGAAGAATTATTGAAGAGAGTAAAGCGTATAGAGCTTAAAACCCGCGCTTTGACAAATAATGTATTTGCAGGTGAATATCGGTCGGCTTTTCAAAGGTAGAGGAATGTCGTTTGCCGAAGTGCGTGAGTATCAGCCAGGAGATGATGTTCGAGACATTGATTGGAATGTAACAGCGCGTACCAACCGCTCTCATATTAAAAATATGAAGAAGAAAGAGAGTTAACAGTAATGTTACTGATTGATGTGAGCGGTAGTCTTGTTTTTGGTCGGGGGAGAGTTCTCAGCGCGACGTGGTCACGGAGATTGCTGCAACATTGGCTTTCTCTGCTGCGCAAAATAACGACAAGGTGGGAGCCATCTTTTTCTCTGATCAAGTGGAACACTTTATTCCTCCCAAGAAAGGGCGTAAGCACGTACTTTATATTATCCGAGAACTCCTGAACTTTATACCTAAGTCGCGTCGTACAGATATAGTGTAGGCTTAGAGCATCTTATGCGCAATTTCGCGTCGCAGTATTGCTTTTTCTACCTCCGATTTTTAGATTCAAAAGATTATAGCCAGTAACTCCGAATGGTAGCTCATCGTCACGACTTAGTGGCTGTAAGAGTTTATGATAATCGTTTGGCGCAGCTTCCCAATGTCGGTCTCCTGCAAGTAGCAGATGCTGAAACGGGCCATGTTGAATTGTTAGATTCTTCCAGCGAGAAAGTGCGTCAATGGTATGAGGCTCATTGGGTGAAATCGATGAAGCGTTTAGAAGATATTTTTAAAAAAAGTGGCATCGGCCTAGCCTCATTGGCTACAAAATGAAGATTACATCGAGGCGTTAAAGCGTTTGCTACACAATCGATAGAAAGAAGAAGAAAGCCTTGTAGCTTTTCAATCGTTTGCTACTGCGCCTTTGGGTTGCGATAGAAACATAAACGAGAAATAACGAGCGAATGAAAAATTGTTGTTATTCGAAATATCCTTTTTATTACTTATTTGGATGACAGCCTCGGTCACAATGGCGCAGGTTGTTGTTGAATCAAAAACTTGATACAGCTGAAATCCGTATTGGAGAACAGGTGCAGATACAAGTAAAGGTAACGGCTGGACAATCGCAACGTGTGGTTTTTCCCTGGTATGAGAAAGGACAGAATTTAACACCTGGTGTTGAAGTGTTGGTCGCCACTCGTGTAGATACCACATTGTTGAATGCAGGAAGGCGCATAGAGCTGAAGCGCCGTTACACAGTGACAAGTTTTGATTCTCTCTCTATAATATCGTTCCCTATGTAATAGTGAATGGCGACACTGTGCGCCTCGAGAAATTCTGTGGGATTGAAGGTAAATACAGTCCTCAGATACAACTCACTACGACCGTTTCAATGGTCCCTTTGCTCCTGTTGAAATGCCCTTTAGTTGGACTTGGGATTTGTGGATTCTTTCGCTCCTGCTCATTGTGATGCTAGCGCTTATTGTGATGTTGGCCATACGTTTGTCCAATAAAGCTCCTCTTACGCGAGTTGTAACAGTGCAGCAGCCCGAAGCTGCCCACCTTGTGGCAATGAAAGAAATTGAAAAGATGAAACAACAGGTGGATTCTTCTGCTTTGTCTCACAAAGAATATTACGAACAACTCACCAGTATCTTACGAACTTACATTAATCAACGTTTCGGTATCAATGCGCAGAGATGACATCTCAAGAAATTATTAACGCCTTTGTCCATATCAAATGATAAAGTAGGTTTGAAGGAGTTACAGAAGCTTTTAAGTACAGCCGATCTCGTTAAGTTTGCCAAATATGAAAGCTCTTTTACAGAAGCTAAACATGGTTTGCTTGTGGCGGTGAATTATGTCAATGAAACCAAACAACCCGAAGTGGAGAGACCAGTCCAGAAGAAGGTTGTTATTATTGGTGGCGAACAAAAGGCAGCAGCGTATACGTATCGGAATGTATATAGGTATAGTTCTCTTGGTCTTGGGTTCCTTAGCTTTATTAGTTTATCTGTTGGAAGAAATCGTTAATACCTTCCTTTGATAATTATCGTAATCGTATTATCTATTAACTCTAAGTAAAACGATAGAACAATGACTTTTTGAAAGTCCATTATATTTCCTCTTTCTTTTGTTGCTAATACCTTTTGTGGCTTGGCATTTTCTCTTTCGTGAACGGCGCGTCAGCCATCGCTGCTTTCTCTTCAACGGAGTTTATGACAGATATACCACAAACATTGCGCGTACGTCTGCGACACGTTCCGTTCTTTTCTTCGTGTCATTGCCTTCACGGCATTGGTTGTAGCCCTAGCTCGACCACAAACTAATACTTCTTTTGAGCACGAAGGAAACAGAGGGAATCGATATTATGATGGCTATGGATATCTCTACAAGCATGCTTACGCCCGATTTGCAGCCCAACCGACTAGAAGCCGCAAAACAAGTGGCTTATGAGTTTATCAACAATCGCCCCAACGATAATATAGGTTTGACGCTCTTTTGGTGGAGAAGCTTTTTACACAATGCCCACTGACCACCGACCATACTGCACTCTTGGGTATGTTCCAAAATGTGAACTGTAATCTTCAGGCGCAAGGCGTTATTAGCGAAGGAACAGCCATTGGGATGGGGATCGCCTCCGCTGCAGCCCATTTGGAAAAAGCAAAGCTCCCAGCAAAGTCATTATTCTCTTGACAGACGGAGAAAATAATGCTGTGAGATCTCTCCTCTAACAGCTGCGGATATGGCTACAGAAATTGGGAATCCGTATTTACACTATTCTTCTGGGCTCTTCTACAACTACGCAGCAAGCCGTTGCTACACTGCCCAATGGAGAAACATATACCGCTCCCTATCGAAACATCTTCAGATCCGTCAACACTAAAAGAGATAGCTCAATCTACAGGTGGTATTTTTACCAAGCTGGCAGCAAGCAAAAACTTCGCGACATTTATAAAGATATAGATCAGTTGGAGAAAACAAAACTGAAAGTTGCCAACTATGATCGCCACTATGAAGTTTCCACAGTTGTTTGCTTTCATTGCTTGTGTGAGCTCTTATTGGAGATTTTATTGCGTATCACTTGGTTTAGACGTATTCCATGAGTAAAATTTTAAAGTGAAAGTATCGTGTTTCATTTTGCAAATCCTGAATATTTATATGGACTAATAGTCCTTCCGCTACTTGTCCTCTTGTATATATACACCTCTTTCCAACGTGTCAATAAAGAGCTGCGTTGGGGCAGTCGGAAAATGTTAAAGTCTTTGGTTCCTGGCATCTCTGTTTGGCGTCCTCTGACAAAGTTTACCTTGCTTCTCTCGGCCTTTAGCGTTGTGCTTTGTGATGCTTGCTCGTCCGCAGCTGGGAGCGCGGCAGATAACAAAGGAAAAATCGGGTATTGAGGTTGCCTTTTATGCTCGATATTTCTAACTCGATGCTTGCTGAGGATGTGCACCCCAATCGTTTGGAACGAGTAAAACTACTTGTTTCTACGATGATAGATAGAATGCAAAACGATAAGGTTTCGCTGGGTGTCTTCGCTGGAGAAGCTTTATCCGCAATTACCTATTACGAGTGACTACGCTTCGGCAAAAGTTTTTCTCAATACCATCTCTACAGATATGGTTTACTTCCCTCAAGGTACCAATATAGGGTGCGGCCATACGTTTAGCTGATAAAAGTTTTTACAGATGCAAAGAGAATGTGGAAAAGGCTATTATCTTAATCACTGATGGCGAAGACCATGAAGGGGGAGCTGTTGAGGCTGCACAAGAGGTTGCTAAAGAGGGACGACAAGTTTTTTGTCTTAGGAGTAGGCTCAACAGAGGAGCGCAGATTCCTACGTCTGAAGGACCTCTGCAAGATGAAAATGGACAACCTGTTATCACGCGTCTAAATGAGGATATGTGTAAGGAGCTAGCGAAGGCTGGTAGTGGACAGTATTTTCATATAGATAATACAAGCAATGCCCAAACACAGTTGCAACATGAGCTGGATCAAATGCAACACGCACCACTAAAAAGACACAGAAACGGCCTACAATGAGCAGTTTCAGGCTGTGGGGCTTATCGTCTTATTTTTATTGATAATGGAATTTTTTATGTTTGAGACGCAGAATCCTTGGATTGATCGTCTGCATATCTTTAGAAAGAAGTAGTAGTATGAAAAAAAGTTTTTTATTTTTCCTGCTGTTGATGTGTACTGTTTCAATCTATGCTCAAACAGAAGATTGGAAACAAATCCATATAGGGAATAGAGCGTTTTCGTTCAGGACGTTACGATGCTGCTGAGGTGGCTTATCGCAAAGCTTTATTGCAGTCGCCCAATCAATGCACGTGCCTATTTTAATCTTGGAGATACTTATATGGCCAAGAAAAATCCCGATGCTGCCATGCAACAATTAGTTGGCCACCTGCCATGAGAAAAACTCGTATCAAGAGTATGGCTTTTTCACAATATGGGTATATCAATCAGCGAGCAGCTTTGACAGCGTCAGTTGATCAGAGACAGCATTTGCTCCTACAGGCCATTGATAACTATAAAGATGCTTTTGCGCCAAAATCCTGATAACGAACAATCCCGCTATAACCTTGCTCTTTGCCAAAAAGCAACTCAAGAAAAATAAGGATTCGAACAAGCAGAACAACAAAAACAAAAAAGATAACAACCAGCAGCAAAAACAACAGCAAAAACAGCAACAGAATTCCCAAAATCAGAAATCGTCTAATCAACAACAGCAGCAAAGCGATCAACAAGTTCAGCAACTCCTTAATTTGGCGCGACAGTCGGAAGAACAGGCTAAAGAGAAGGTGAATAAGGCTCACAAAGCACAGGAGTAAGAGAAATAATTGGTAGATGACAGACTGTAATATGGGTGGAATATTTTTCGACTTTCTTTTCTTGATTTTACATTATCCTTTTCTTTGAGTGTCCTTTGAGCTATATGAGGTTTGTTTAATTTGACAAAACATTTCTTTGTTTCAGAGAAAAATTATGAGGAGAAAACAATGGAAAGTGATGGATAAGAGGCAAAATTGTATTACTTTGCAGCGTATCTTTAATTTTTGTAGAAACAAAAATCAGCAATAATGCAGAAATTGCATGAATTGTACATGCTTTTTAGTTTGAGAATTTCTTTTTTCTTTATTCTATTTGAGAATACAATAAGGATGTCAGCCGACATCCTTATTACGCTTGAAAATCCCCTTTATTGTATTTCTCGAAAGCCCTTTGAGAAATTGTAAAAATCCCTATTTTTGTGTCACTCTAAATTTGCTTCCTTTTCAGCTGTAGATAGCTGTCCTGAGTTTTTAAGCTATTTTTGAGTCAGCAAAATAAGGAAATATGTTTGCAAAATAAAAGAAAGGCCACAAGGAAAAATATTTATTCCTTCGTGACCCTTAGAGAGTAAAGATGCGCCTCAGTTCTTTTGCGTAAACAAATAAACGGAACTTTCACAACTTTTTGAGTTTGTTGAGAATGTTTCGGTGGAGGCGCTTGATGCCCACTTGTTGTTTCCTCAACACTCTTTGTTGCGATACCCACCATTCGTCTACATCTTCCATGAGCAGTTGGAAAAGTTTTTCTTGGGAGTATGCGCCTCTGGATTTACAATGATATTAAACTGCTGAGGAACGAGTTTTACATCGATGGTATTGCTCATTGATAGCGGGTCTCCATCGCAGTGGGCAGCACCTTCCGAGGTACGCGAAATGCGAATGTGGGATGATTGGAACATTTTGATGTGACTGTTCTTTAACAGGCTCTTGTTAAAGAGTTGGACAGCGATTTGCGGAGCTTCGAGTGCACTAAACGGCTCAATAATGATGATATCCATCAATCCATCCTTCATAGATGCTTGCGGAGCTATGTATGCATTATTTCCATATTGTGAAGCATTGGCGCAAGCTATGAGGAATGCTTGATATGTATGAGGCTGATTGTCGGAAGAAGTAGGGGAGAGGTCCTCAATAGTGTATATTTCGGGCTTATAACTGAGGCTTTCTCTCAATACGTTTTCTATATATGTAATAGGACCACGACGTCCGCTTTCTGCAAAGCGTTTGCTGATGACCGCATCGAAGCCAACGCCACAAGTGCAGAAGAAAGGATGATTATTGATGAGCCCATAATCAAGACAATGTACTACATTCTGGTTGATGATCTTGATGGCATTAACGAGTTCATCGGAATTTGCAGATGGCGAGCAAGTCCGTTTCCTGAGCCACAAGGAATAATGCCCTAGCGCAGATGGTGTGCCTACAATGGAACGGGCTACTTCGTTGATTGTGCCATCTCCACCTACGGCAACAATAGCTTCTATGCCAATTTCTGCCGCGGCTTTTTGCAATTTCTGCCGCATGACCTGCATATTCTGTCTTTTTATTTCAAAATCGAAAGTATTTGTGTCTGTATACTTTTCGATATCGCAGATGATGTTTGCCTTTTTTCCCATTTCCTGAAATGGGGTTGACAATATATAGGAGCTTTTTACTCATTGTGCTTTTTATTCGTGGTGCGAAGATAAAAAGAATATATGGGAAAAATAAAATATAGCTAAAGCCTTAACTTCTGGAGTGATGAACGATTGCCCAAAAATCATGTGTTATAGCCCTACCTATTAGAGATTAAATTCATATCTTTGCGGCCGAAATTACCAAAAAGTAAAAATACACAAATAATTGATATGAGTATTTTAGACGAGAGATTGGGCCAAGTATACTTTGATTCTCAAGAGTGTATGGAAAAGGAATCTATCCTTACTTCCGAGAAATTGAAGGCAAGCAGGGCACTGAAGTCGAGATGGGTGGACACAAAGTCTTGATGTTTGGCTCTAATGCGTATACAGGTCTTACCGGCGATGATCGTGTAATTGAAGCAGGCGTAGCAGCCATGCGTAAATATGGTTCTGGCTGCGCTGGTTCCCTGCTTTCTGAATGGAACGTTGGATATTCACGTTCAGTTGGAAAAGGAGCTTGCTGAATATGTTGGTAAAGATGAAGCTCTATGCTTTAGCTACGGATTCACGGTTAATTCTGGCGTTATACCTCAATTAGTAGGGCGTGAAGACTATATTATTTGTGATGATAGAGATCACGCTTCAATCGTTGATGGTCGCCGTTTGAGTTTTGCAACTTGCTTGAAGTATAAACATAATGATATGGAAGACTTGGAGCGTCAGCTACAGAAGTGCTCGCCCAAGTCTGTGAAACTTATCGTTGTGGATGGGGTGTTCTCTATGGAAGGCGATTTGTGTAATCTTCCAGAAATCGTGAAACTTAAGCACAAATATGATGCTACAATTATGGTTGATGAGGCACATGGCTTAGGTGTCTTTGGTCGTCAGGGGCGTGGTGTTTGTGATTACTTTGGTTTGACGGATGAAGTGGACCTTATTATGGGAACATTTAGTAAGTCACTTGCAGTATCGGTGGTTTTATCGCTGCTGATAAAACTATTATTAACTGGTTGCGCCACAATGCTCGTACTTATATCTTTAGTGCTTCTGCTACTCCTGTTGCTAAACAGCTTGTGCGCGTGAAGCTATTCGTATTCTGAAAAAGCGAACCAGAACGTTTGGCACATCTGTGGAAGTGACAAACTATCGCACTGAAGCGTTTTCGTGAAGAAGGTTTTTGAGATTGGCGATACACAATCTCCAATTATTCCCTCTATGTGCGTGATGTGGAAAAGACCTTCTTGGTTACAGCTAAAGCATTTGAAGAAGGTGTTTTCATAAACCCTGTGATTCCTCCTGCGTGTGCGCTGCAAGATACTCTTGTACGTTTCGCTTTGATGGCGAATCATACCATAGAAGAAGTGGACCGTGGAGTGAAAAATTTTGGCTAAAGTCTTCAAAGAACTCGATATTATTAAATAGTTAGAGAACTACTATTTAATAAGAACGAGAGAGGCACGAAACCATCCGTGCCTCTCGTTCTTTTATTTGTTCAGTAAATTCTACTTAATAGAATATTAATCCGATTATACCGCAGATGAATAGAATGAGTATGGGATTTACTTTCTTGACGTTTGTGGCAAAAAGAATGCCGCAGCAAAAATGATGATACTCAAACCAAAAATATAAGGTGTGTCTCGACGGTGAACCAAAATTGTCAGGTGTCATCAACAAAAGTGCTGCTGCAGCAATGAGTCCAACAATGGTGGGGCGAAGTGTCTTGAAGACATCTTTCACTTCTTGCGAGTCTTTTGTGAGAAATTAAGTATTTGCTAACGCAGATCATAAGGATAAAATGAAAGCCACATCACAGCAACAGAACACATCACAGCACTGCAAACAGCAGCCCAATGTGGATAGCCAGCATTGATAATGGCAGTGTAACCTACATAAGTAGCGGCATTGATACCAATAGGGCCAGGTGTGCTTTGACTTATGGCAACAATATCCGTGAATTCTGCATTTGTCAACCAATGGTTTTTGACCACCGTTTCATTCTGGATAAGTGACAACATAGCATACGCCGCCAAAATTAAAGATGCCTATCTTAGAGAAGACATAAAAATAGTTTTTAGAAATATCATGGCCTTTTGTTCTTTATGTTTATTGTATTGTCCCCAGAGATATCCGCCAATGCCAGCTGCTAAAATAATCCAAATGGGAGAGACACCCATTAGCCAAATTAGTAGACAACTCACAAGTGGTATCCAAGAGGTACTCCATGTTATGTTCGCTGTTTTTGCCATCTTAAAGCAAGGAGCAGCAATCAGAGCGACTACAGCAGGACGTACTCCGCAGAAAAATTTGTTTACATAGATATTGTCCTTGAAGTTTTTGAAAGAACATGGCTATCAAAAGTAATGATGATAATGGATGGAGTGCCATCCCCATTGCTCCAACAATACCGCCCCAGATGCCTTTTAGTTTATATCCAATATGACTAGCGATGTCTCATACTAAAGATGCCCGGAGTGGTTTGGGCTACTACCATAATGTCCATAAATTCCTGTTTATCCATCCATTGGTGCTTATCGACAAATTCACGCTCCATAATAGGAATCATAGCATATCCTCCACCCTAAAGTGAAAGCTCAATCTTACTACAAGATAAGAAAAATTTAAATAACATCTCAATACTTTTTAATTCTCTGCAAAGTTACATCTTTTGAATGAGTTGCTAGAATCTTTCTTTTTCTTGAGTAAAGATCCGAAGGATAAAACTTAATTTTTGATATACCTCAATAGGTACTTGGCCGATAGAGATAGCTTTATCTAGTTATGCCTAAATATGATTATATCGGATTTGGGGAATTCTGCTGTAAGATTATGCTTATTTCTCCTACTCCTATTAGCAGTCCGTTTTCTAGTTTTTACTAGAAAACTGCTTTGTGGACATTGCAAACAAAGCATAATTGAGAAAATAGTTCACATTTCACATGATTTTTGTGATAGTCCTTGCAGGTTTAAGAAAAATGTTGTATCTTTGCATCGCATTTGAGAGGAATGCCTGCTGAAAAGCAGAAAAATGCGGCAATAGCTCAGTTGGTAGAGCGCAACCTTTGCTAGTTGAGGTCGCGGTCCGAGCCCCGTTTGCCGCTCTCTTTTTGAACAGATGATCTGCTATGCCCAGGTGGCGGAAATGGTAGACGCGCTAGTTTCAGGTACTAGTGACAGCAATGTTGTGCAGGTTCGAGTCCTGTTCTGGGCACTACCCATGTTGATCATCAAGAAATCTATTTGGAGAGGTGGCGGAATTGCAGACGCGCTACTTTGAGGGGTAGTGACATTATGTCGTGGGAGTTCGAGTCTCTCCTCTTCACTAGATGCTTTCAGTTGGTCACTGAAGGTTTTGCGGCAATAGCTCAGTTGGTAGAGCGCAACCTGCTAAGGTTGAGGTCGCGGGTCCGAGCCCCGTTTGCCGCTCTCTTTTCTATTATAACTTACATGGGTAAAAAACCAAGTTTGTTATGATAGATTTTTTTATATTAGACAGCTCTGCTTATAACCGCAAAAATGAACATTTACGCAAGGTTTTTTTCGATCAAGACATTCTTGTACATTCTGTTGACGAGGTAATAGATTTTCTCAAAAATATTCCAGATGTTGTAATATCTCAAGAACTGGTGGACGATATTCATCGTTATGTAGAAAGCGATATGCCATATCCAAAACGTTATAAGATTCGCCTGCGAGTTTATTTTATCTTAATAAAGACAACGGCTGAAACAATGGAGGAGTTTAAGTCCAATCGTAAACAGCAAGTAATACCAGCACCTGTTCAAGCAGAGTTGTTGAATCGTAAAGACTATAAAGTTTCGCTCTAGCAACTCAGAATTTTGGTTGGTATCATTGTTCCCTTACCTTTAAACGTGTAACATTGATTCCTGGGACTAATAAATTTCAGTATCAAGATACTCCGTTTGAGGCTCTTATTAAGGCAAATAATGGTCAGGAGTGTTATAATAGAATGATGGAATATCTGAAGGGCGTCAAGATATTGATATGCGCAGTCAGTTTCTTCTGCCAAAGGTTCTAGTTTTCAGTTTGAATTCATAGGAGATACTTTAGTTGGAGATACTCCAGAAACAGCATTAAAAGAGGATTCTGTATCAACAGAGGAACCTGAAATAGCTGAGACTGGAACGGCGAAGCGTAAATTTGTAAAAATCGTTTTGCAGACACTGATTAAATTATTACTTTTTGTACTCGCTAATGGTTCCGTAGCTCAGTTGGATTAGAGCAACGCTCTTTCTAAAGCGTGGGTCATGGGTTCTGAATCCTTATTGAATCACAAAATAGGATGCCTATATTTAGGTATCCTATTTTGTTTTTGGTGAGTTATGAAAGTGGGCAGTATTAAGATGTATCGTTAGAAATATCTTTTTCTATTAATTTCTGACTTTCTCCTGACCTCTTCTGATTTTTTTCAGCCGTACTCTATTATTATTTTTATTTCGTTTCTATAAAAATACGTCCAAGACTAAAAAAGAGGAGCAGTTGTTTTTAGTTGCGAAAAGAGCCGTAATCGAAGTTGACAAAGAGGTTCTAAAGAGCTGCGCTATATGTAGTGACGTAGCAAGGAGTGCCGAATAGACCTTGCATGCGACACGACGATGCTGAGGATAGACACTTTTAATGAGGAGTGCAGCGAACGCTTAAGCGCTTATAAGGAACAAAAATAACTTTTTATTGGTAGGAGGATATTGGGTTGATTGTATGAAGAAAGGATATTGGAGATGAATCATAAAAAGTAGGTATGTCTAAGAAGACACACCTACTTAATAGTGGTTTTATTTAGTGGAAGTTTACTTACCTTCCATCTGTGCTTTCAGAGCTGCGAGAGCATCGTTATCACCGAGGCTGTTTGTTGCAACTTGGTTTTTGAAACGTTTGTGCCAGCAGTTTCTTTCTTAGCAGCTGTGCGACGAGGACGGCGTTCCTCTGCTGCGCCCTCTTCGAAGGTGCGGCTGTAGAGAGGATTACACGCTTGCTATCCTTGTTGAATTCAATTACCTTGAAGTCGAGAGTTTCGCCTTCTTGAGCCTTGCTGCTATCTTCCTTCTGAGGTGTTTCTGAGTTACGAAACCTTCAACACCATCTTCGAGAGATACAACTGCGCCTTTATCCATGAGCTGGAGTGATAGTGCCTTTGTGTACGCTACCAACACTGTATTTCTGTTCGAATACATCCCAAGGATTCTCTTCGAGCTGCTTTGTGACCGAGGCTCAGACGGCGGCTGTCCTTGTCAATTTCGAGAACAACAACGTCCATTTCTGCACCGAGCTGTGTGAATTCTGAGGGGTGTTTAACCTTCTTGGTCCAGCTGAGGTCAGAGATGGAACGAGACCGTCAACACCTTCTTCAAGCTCAACGAATACGCCGAAGTTTGTGAAGTTGCGAACCTTACCTGTGTGCTTACTGCCAACGGGGAATTTCTCTCGATGTTCTTCCAAGGATCGTCTTTAAGCTGCTTGATACCGAGAGACATCTTGCGTTCCTGGCGGTCGAGTGTGAGGATAACAGCGTCAACCTCATCACCAACTTTGAGGAATTCCCTGTGCGCTGCGCAGGTGCTGGCTCCAAGACATTTCGCTAACGTGGATAAGACCTTCAACACCCGGAGCAATCTCAACGAAAGCACCGTAGTCTGCCATAACGACAACCTTACCGTGAACCTTTGTCACCAACCTTGAGGTCTGCATCAAGAGCATCCCAAGGATGCGGGAGTGAGCTGCTTCAAAACCGAGTGCGATACGCTTCTTCTTCATCGAAGTCGAGAATTACAACGTTCAACTTCTGGTCGAGTTCGACAACCTCGTGCGGATCATTTACGCGACCCCAAGAGAGGTCTGTGATGTGGATGAGACCATCAACACCGCCCAAATCGATGAATACACCATAAGGTGGTGATGTTCTTAACGGTACCCTCGAGTACTTGGCCTTTTGCAGCTTGCTGATGATTTCTTGCTTCTGCTGTTCGAGTTCTGCCTCGATGAGAGCCTTGTAGCTTACAACAACATTGCGGTATTCTTGGTTGATCTTAACAACTTGAATTCCATTGTCTTTTCCAACGAATACGTCGTAGTCGCGGATGGGCTTAACATCAATCTGGCTACCAGGAAGGAATGCTTCGATACCAAATACATCAACAATCATACCACCCTTAGTGCGGCACTTGATGTAGCCCTTGATGATTTCTTTGTTTTCAAGAGCAGCGTTACACGCGATCCCAAGCTTTATCTCAGACGAGCTTTTTATGAGAAAGCACCAATTGGCCACGCTTGTCTTCTTGATTTTCGATGTAAACTTCAACAGAGTCACCTACTTTCAGGTCGGGGTTGTAACGGAATTCGCTCACAGGAACGATACCATCACTCTTGAAGCCGATACTAACAACGACTTCGCGCTTGTTAACAGAGATGACCTTACCTTCAACAACATCGTTGTCGTTTACCTTACCGAGGGTCTGCGTGTAGGCCTCTCGTCTTGTTCTTTGCTCTGGCTTGTTGCTACAGCACCTGATCTGAATGAACTTAACCAAAGTGCCGTCGAGCGGCTGAACACTTTTTAAAATCTGCCATAAATTTTTGGTAGTTGTTTTATGGATGGCGGCCGAAAGTCTGTTGCTTTCTGTTGCCCCACATCCATTAATAGTTAAACATGTGAACTTGTGGCTCTTTCGAGTCGGGCGCTGAAGTTACACTTTCCTCTTGAACAACAAACTCTTATGTTTGTTTTTGCAAAGAAAGCTTGTATTTTTGCCTGTATTATGGAAAATGCGTAATTTAGCAGCAGAAATTTATAAAAACTTATGCGGAAATCATTCTTTATATTGTAGCACCTACATTGCTTACTGCGTGTGGGGTGCGTAGGTAATAAGACAGATCAGGGGGCTGATAAATCCAAAGCCAAGGATAGTGATACTATTGTGGTTGATAGTACCTTTATGGTAAGGTGGCTCTTGATGAGATGGGTGGTGAAACCTTTGCTTTTCTTGCCCGATTCTCAGAGTACAGTTCTTACTCTGGATCGTGGCGACAATAATATCTTTGGTGACTATGAAGGTAGCTACGAAAAACGATCGTTGGGCACTCACTATAAATAAAAAGGAACTCCCTGACGCCTCAGTAGCTCGCCATCAATGTTACTCAAGTGCGTGAGTTTACACGTGCTTTCCACATCTGAATGGACAATTAGTCTTAGATGATAGTACGTTTGTTCAAGTTCTTAGTATGGATGATGAGATCTTGTTTTCAAAGATTTGAAAACAGGTAAGAGAGATAGATTTTACAGATCAGCAGAATAATAACAAAGCCTATGTTTAGTGGTATTGTAGAGACTACGGCACGTGTCGTAGCTATAAAACGTGAAAAATACGAACATTCATTTCACTTTTTGAATGTCCGTTTGCGATGAATTAGATATTGATCAAAGTGTCGCCCATAATGGTGTTTCTGCCTAACTGTGGTAAGCGAGAAGGGAAGCAGTATGTTGTGACGGCAATGGATGAAACTTGAAGCGTTCCAATTTAGGCGTTCTTAAAGAAGGTGATGAAGTCAACGTAGAACGTTCTATGATGATGAACGGTCGCCTCAGATGGACATATCGTTCAAGGACATGTTGACGAAACTGCTGTTTGCACAAAAGTGAGAATATGGATGGAAGCTACTTCTTTACTTTCGAATGCTGCCAATCCAGAAATGGCTCGTAGAGGCTATTTTTGCGTTGACAAAGCAGTGTTACAGTCAATGGTGTGAGCCTGACAGTGTGCAATCCTACCGACAATTCGTTTCAGGTGAGTATTATTCTTACACTTATGAGCATACAAACTTCCACGCTATAGAAGAGGGAACAAAAAGTTAATATTGAATTTGATATTATCGGCAAGTATATCGCCCGTCTACAGCATTTCGAAGAAAAATAATGAAGAAAAATAGATTTATTCCGTGAAGTCTTGGCTTATTTAGCCCCGATTCATGGCAATGTTGAAACGGAGTTGCATTTTCAAACTCCGTTTCAATTGCTTGTAGCAACGGTTCTTTCAGCACATGTACCGACAAGCGGGTGAATATGGTAACTCCCGCTCTTTTTGAATCGTTCCCAACGCCCTGTTGAGATGTCGCAAGCTACTCCCGAAGCCATTTTTGAGTATATTCGTTCTGTTAGCTATCCCAATGCTAAAGCTAAACATTTGGTGGAACTTGCAAAAATGTTGATAGAAAAGCATCAAGGGAAGCACCTCAGACATTAGAACAACTACACAACTCTCCAGGTGTTGGTAGAAAAACAGCCAATGTGGTTTTAGCTGTGGCCTTTGGTCAGGCAGCTCTGGCCGTTGATACACATATATATAGGGTAGCCCATCGTTTAGGCTTAGTCCCCGCCAGTGCCAATACTCCTTATAAGGTTGAGATGGCTCTGCGTAAGTTTATCCCTCGAGGAGGACGGTAGCACACAGTCATTTTTGGCTGCTTCTTCATGGACGATATCATGTACAGCTTTGCGCCCAAAATGCGAACAGTGTGGCTCTATCACATCTCTGTAAAGGTCCTATCAAAGCGAAAGCAAAGTAAGCGTTTTGTGGTTTCATTGTTTTGCAGTATCTTCGCGCACAAATCTTTTCATCTAAAAATAACAATATGACAATCGACAATTGCGTGATTTCAAAGGTAAGAAAGTCATCGTTCGCGTAGACTTCAATGTGCCTCTTGACGAGAATGGTAAAATCACCGATGATATTTCGTATCCGCGGAGCTTTGCCCACGCTGAAGAAAGTATTGGCAGACGGTGGTGCACTCATTATCATGAGGCCATGGGCAAGCCCAAAGGCACAGTAAATCCCAAATTCTCTCGGTCAGATTACGAGGCCGTTAGTGCAGCTCTCGGCACTCCTGTTCAGTTTGCTCCCGATTGCGCAAAGGCTCAGGATGCAGCTGCAGCCTTGCAGCCTGGCGATGTACTCCTTTGAGAACCTCCGCTTCTATCCTGAAGAAGAAGGTAAACCTGTAGGTATCGATAAGGCTGATCCCGCTTACGATGAAGCTAAGAAAGAGATGAAGGCTCGTCAGAAGGATTTTTGCAAAGACTCTGCTTTTATGCTGACTACTATGTAATGGACGCTTTCGGTACTGCTCACCGCAAGCATGCCTCTACAGCTGTTATTGCAGACTACTTCGATGCTGACCACAAGATGCTCGGCTATCTGATGGAAAAAGAAGTTGCAGCTGTTAATGCTGTCTTGAGCGACATCAAGCGCCCCTTCACCGCCATCATGGGTGGTTCTAAGGTTTCACAAAGATTGGAATTATCGAAAACCTTCTTGGTAAGGTTGACAACCTGATTCTCTGCGGCGGTATGACTTATACTTTCGCAAAGGCTATGGGTGGAAAAATTGGTAAGTCCATTTGTGAGGACGACAAACTCGATGTTGCACTCAACGTGATGAAGCAAGCAAAGGAAAAAGGTGTAAACCTGATTCTCGGTACAGATTGCATTGCTGCCGATGACTTTAAGAACGATGCTAACACTCAGGTTTGTCTCAGCAATGATATTCCCGAAGGATGGGAAGGTATGGATGCTGGTCCCGCAACTCGTGAGAGTTTTGCTGCTGCCATTAAGAGTGCAAAGACAATCCTTTGGAATGGTCCTGCAGGTGTGTTTGAGTTCGACAATTTCGCTGGCGGTTCTCGCGCTATTGCTGATGCTATCGCTGAAGCTACTGCAAATGGTGCTTTCTCACTTATTGGTGGTGGCGACTCTGTAGCTTGCATCAACAAGTTTGGTATGGCTGACAAAAAGTAAGCTATATTTCTACTGGTGGTGGTGCCCTGCTCGAAGCTATCGAAGGTAAGGCTCTTCCTGGAATTGTGGCTATCAAAGGCGAATAAAAAAGATCTGTTTTCGCTCACTTGGCGGAAACAAATAAATTTCATGCAAGCAGTTGCTACTCCTCATTGAGTAGTAACTGCTTTTCTATTTGTTTTTCTAAAACATTAAAGATCGTGCGCAAGAGAAAAAAAGATAAATCTTTTTCTTTGCTCCACTTTTTAATAGTAGCTTTTTGATTTGTAAAAATATTTCTTAATCTATGAAAGTGTCGAGAATCGTTTGAAATCCAACTTTATTAGTTGTGTGCGGAAATAACGCAGATATGACGTGGCACAAAAATAGGTCTATTTTGAATTTCTCAAGGAGGAATTTTATTTTCTATACTACAAATTTTATTTTCTCCTTGACAAATTAAAAATACAATAAAGATAATCTCAATTGCAATAAGCCTGTCAGCTGACATCTTTATTGTATTCTTGGATGGAATAAGGAGAAAAACGTGCTTTTTACTTAACTTCTAGTGGTACGAAAGAGAAAAATCGATATAAATCCCTTCTTTTGTTGCGCTTTTTGAGTTGCGTTTTACAAGAACTATCTTTGGCGTATTCAACTTAAAGCTATTTAACATTTAGATTGTAGAAATTGTTTGTCAAATAAAACGACTGTTTTTCGTATGGATTCTATTCCTCATAAGTAGGAATCTAAAAAGTGCTTATACGCATACTCTTCAGTGGTAAGAAATGGAGGTCGTTAGCTCTTCTTGTTCTGCTCATAAAATTGAGAGGAGGCGTGAGATGATAGTCGCCCATATATATTATCTTTTGTCATCCAAAGAAAAAAGTGTTTTCATGCGAAAGATTCTTTTTGATTTTATTGTCCTTAGGGCTTTTGATGGCGTGTAACCAGAAGAAGGAGAATGCGACCCCATCAGTTGTTTCTGGAAACGAGGATATCCGATTGGCTGTTCTTCCTATAGTAGACTGTTTACCTTTCTATTATGCGGAGAAAATGGGACTCTACGATAGTTTGGGACTCCATTTGAAATTGTGCCCTTTCGAAGCTCAGAATGATTGTGATACAGCACTGTTGGGTGGAAGCGTTGATGGTTCCTTCATGGACGCCGAACGTTTTGCTTTTCATCAGAAACGTGGTGTAGCACTCGTTCGGGAAATGCAAACAGAAGGGGATTGGGCATTGCTCAGTTCGGGAACGTTGCGCATCAAAAAGATGAAAGATTTAGACAATAGAGTTTTAGGACTACCACAACGTACAACAGAGAATCTCCTCGCCGATCAAGCTCTTCGACAAGCAGGTATGAAACCAACGGCGCTGGTACGTGTTCAAGTGAATAGTTATAGAACGTGTGCTTCTATGCTGGAAAATAATCAGTTGGATGCTGCCGTGTTGCCCGAACCTTTTGCTACGGAAGCTCGCCCTATTAGAGTGCGCGCCAAATGTATGAAGCTCGAGGAGCAGAGAAAAAGTAGGGAATGATTGTCTTTCGTTCCAAAATATATTGCAGATAAGTCGCACGCGAAATTTTTGGAGCTTTTTGCGCCGTGGTTATAAATCAAGCCGTTGACAGTTTGAATCGGCATGGTGTGAAATGTTGCCTCGCCCATTCTGCTCAATCACTATAAGATTTCTCAGCAAGTGGCAGACTCTTTGCATTTGCCCCATTATTCACACGTTCGCGCAACTAAATAATCGTTGCGCTTTTTAGAGAATAAGATGGATGCTAAAACTTTTCAGGTTCTATATGACGATGCCGTGAAGGCTATCATGAGCGAGCAACTCTCTGATGCCTTATCAGCACTCAAAGGTCTTGCCGTCAACCTCCAGTTTCCTGCTGATAGTTGGCAGGCAATGATGATTCCAGATGCTCTTCAGCAGCTGACGAAAACTATCGAATGCTGTTGCACTATTGGGAAAAGGGTGTGGACGATCCAGCACGTAAAACCATGCACCAGCAATTTCTTCGATCAAGCTTCGAAATTGCTGACAATTATTATTTCGCGCAATTATTGGAAGAAGATAATTCCTACTTTTTCTTCCGTGTGGAAGCGGACGCATGAAAGAGCTTCTGTAGCGAGTAAGCTTGTCTGAACAGTTTGAAGCTACCTATGCTGAGCGCTCCTTGGGGAAAGGAAGAAGCTCAAATGCAACGTCAGCGATTTACTGATGCGACAAATTCTATCGAAGAGCAACAAACTATGGCTGCAGCCTTGTTTCTGTCGACTTTGGAAGTATTCGATCTGAATAAGTTGCAAATTTTTGTTGGAAGGAGCTGTTTCTGCTCCTCCGAAAGTGCGTGCACGTTGCATCGTTGGTGCTTTGCTCCTACTGATTAAATATGCCGGTCGCTTGCGTTTCTACCCTGAATTGGAGGCACAGCTAACACTTTTGCAAGATGATGCTGCTTTTGTTGATGCTCTTCATAAAGTTCAGGCGCAGTTGTTTCTGAGTATTCAGACACAGCAGGACAATAAAAAGATGCGTGAGGATATTATGCCCGAATTGCTCAAGGCAGCTCTGCAAACTGAAAAGACCTTACCAAAGGTGATCTTTGCAAACTTGGCAGAAATCAATGAGGCACATCTCAATCCCGAATGGGATGCTGACGGTGAGAAATCGAAAATTAGCAAAAAGATGCATGAATTCTTAGAAATGCAGCAACGTGGTAGCGATACTTTCTATACTACATTTGCACAGATCTCTCGGCAACAAGCTTTCTTTAATGATGCTGCTAACTGGTTTATGCCTTTCAGCTATTCGAATCCTGTTTTTGGTTCGCGCGGTGAGGCTTATTCTTCTATGGATGCCGTTTTTCAACAATAGGCCCGTTTGCGACACGGAGAAATACTGTATGGTATTCATGCTTCAAAGTCTTACCGATGAGCAACTGCATAACTTGGGCGATGGGTCCGTAAAATGAGCGATATTCCTGAAGAATTGATGGACACTTTCGACTCGGGCGAAGAAGAATTGCAGCAGCAAATTCGTTTCTACCTGCAAGATCTTTATCGTTTCTTCCATCTTTTTCCGTTTTTCGCAATGAGCTTTAACAATCCTTTCAAGCTGGATTTGAGTTTAATCTCATATCCTCATTTACGTCCGTTCTTCTCTTCTGCGCCCATTGCTTTGCAGTTTGCCAATTCTTACTTTTAGAGAAGAGCTCTGGAAAGAGGCTCTTACATTCTTTATGGTCATTCCTCCTGAGCAACGCACAGCTTCTGTGTGGGAGAAAATGGGATATGCTGAAGAGCTTTTGTGGATTTGTTTCAGAAGCCGTAGAATACTGAGGAAGCTCTCCGCTTATCCTGATTCAGTATGGACACTTCGGCAACTGGGCCGACTCATGTAACGGCAGGCAACTATGAGAAAGCCCTCGACTACTACGAACGTTTGGAAGCCTTGTGTCCAGAAGATGTCGATTTGCTCTTGCGTATCGAGAATGTTATATGTCTTTGCATCAGCCAAAGTTGGCATTCAGCGTGCTTTATAAGGCGGACTATTTTGCAGCCCGACGGGAAAGCCTTGCGTGCACTGGCTTGGTGCTCTCGCTTTCGGGTAATCTGGAACAGGCGAAACATACTATTCTGAAAAATTCTTACCCTCAATCCGTCAGCTTCTGACTACTTTTCAATGCGGGACACTCTGCGTGGTTGAACCACAATATTGCTGAAGCAGTTCATCGTTATCAGGCTTCCGCAGAAAGTAGCAAACTGGATTTTCGTGCCTTCTGATTTCTTTGACGCAGATGCTTGGCTGTTAAAAGAGCATGGCGTGACACGTAACGAGCTTTTGCTAATGCGTGATGCGATAAATAATAAAATAAACTAAAGAATCTTTGGCGTAGACTGTTATCGTCTGCTGTCAGTTTCTTGTTCTTGTAAAATGAAGTATAAAATGAAAAATTTTAAGTATTCCATTCAGATGCAATCGCTTCAAAAAGTTCTGCGCCTAGGTGTTGCTATATAGGTTTGTTCTTGCTTTTTGTTCCGCTTTCTGCCCAACGTCAGGCCATTACAAAATACTTTCTTCAATCTTTTTCAAGGAAAGGAAATGCTCTTCCCAATGTCGAAGCCGCTCAAAGCAGACCAACTTGAAACAGCGCGGCAAGAAGTGTGGGATTGTTGGCTTAGGCTACATGCTCAAGATTCTCCACAACTCATCTCGCTTACTACGCTTTCTGAGCAGACACACGGACAATGGGTTATTCCTGAGACACTTGAACCCAATGCTAAACTGAATTATTACTATGGCCGAAAAGGTGCATCGACTGATGCTCAGATTCCGACTTTCATATATCTCCATGGCAGCGGTCCACGAGATGCCGAATGGGCGACGGGATTGAAGTTGGCACTAAATCTTTGACGATGCCCCCAGCATCTATTTTATTCCTCAAATTCCTCAAGAAGGGAGTGGTATCGTTGGTATCAGCGTTCAAGCAGTGAGTTTATGGAACGCTTGCTCTGTCAGCTTTTTCTCCATCCTCAGGTAGATGCCAATCGTCTTTATTTGATGGAATCTCTGAGGGAGGCTATGGTAGCCAGCGTTTGGCTCGTTCATGCTGACTATTGGGCAGCCGTAGGGTCCTAGTGGCAGGAGGCGAACCGCTCAAGAATGCTCCTATTGAGAACTTGCGTAATACCCCATTTAGTTTAAGAACTGGTGCACAAGATTTGGGCTTCTATCGAAACTTGCTGACACGTTATACCCGCGAGGCTTTGGATAGTCTGGGCCGGCTGAATGGTGGTGAATACCACCATTGGGTGGAACTGATTCCCTAATGCTGGGCATGCCATCGACTGTAGGCGTACACCAGCATGGCTGAAGCTAATGGAGGCGCATTCAACTCCTTCGAGAATTAGTTGGGAGGATTTTGAAATGGACGGTAGATATCGTCGTGGATTTGCCAATCTGCAAATTATTCAGCGCCCAAATGCCACAGAGCGCACCCGTTATGAGGAAAGAATTGAGGAAATGTGGTGGATTTGACGATACAAAATGTTCACTATCAGACATTAGAAAAGATCCTCGTTGGGGGATTGAACTGAAGTCTGCGCGCACCTATACGCCTGCTTCGGGAGTGACATTTGATAGTCTATCTCACTGCTGCACAAGTGGATTCTACTCGTCCCGTTGTAGTGAGAGTGAATGGAGCAACTGTGTGGACGGGGCTTTGTAAACCAACCATGAGCGCGATGGTTAATAGCTTGGCTTTGTTTCTACGATGCTGAAACGTATATCCCTTTTGCCATTGAGGTGAAATACTAAAGTGTACTTCTCAAAACCTTATTTTATTCAATGAAAATCTTAAAGACATTAGGCCTTGCGTCTCTATTTTTTGTGGGCTACATCTATCAGTGCGCAAGAAGGTATTTATGGGGATTATGTAGAGCCTGAAGATTCTGCTACAGTTGAAAAGGACAGCCTGGGAGAAATTGCCCAATAAGTTGCAAATGAGTTGGGGCTCGCTGATGTTCATTATGAGAAATATCAACCTCCTCTGTTTAGTGTGACAACAGATACAGTTGTTTATGCCTGGAGAGGAGAGCGTTGGTGTGCAGGCTGTTCTTTTTCTCGAGAGGAAGTGAGGGCCTCTTTCTTTGCGCATCTCTGGTAACAAAAGTTTGGGAGGAGCGCGCGCTTTGTCAATTATGTTTGGACAGACAACTTTCGTGGTTGTGGTAATCACCCCACGGGATGGAATCCCTATTTAGTCCCCGATGTGATAGATTTAGAAACAACGAAGATTCTTGAGAAAGAAACGACACGCCCCGTATGGTGTACGTTTGAAATACTCGTTGCAAAACCTGGCCCATATAGTATCCGTCTGGAGGTACTTAATGCGCGCAAGAAAGTAGTGGGACGCTTGAATTTGAAAAGTCATGGGTGCAGGAAAGAGTGTTACCGAAGCCCTCCGATTGGAAGTTTAATTTAAACTTTTTGGATGCAACCCTACGCCGTTAGTCGCTACTATCGTGTCCGTCCGTGGAGTCAGGCTCACTTCGATGCCTTGCGCCCTTATATGCAGATGCTGGCTAAGGCAGGTCAGAAAGTGGGTACGGCCATCTTGTTCTATGAGCCATGGGGAGCACAGAGCAACGATAAATTTGAGCCAATGGTGTTGACAATAAAAAGTAGATGGAGTTAGGCATGACTACACCGTCTTCGATCGCTGGATTACGTTCTTGGATAGTTGCGGCATAAATGGTCAGATAAACTGTTTCTCGATGATTCCTTGGGATATGAGCTTCCGCTATATGGATGAAGCATCCCAAAAGTATGCTTACCTCAAAACTTCTACTTCTTCGACAGAATATGAGGAACTTTGGACAGACTTCCTTCGTAGTTTTGCCAAACATCTGAAAGCAAAGGGATGGTTTGAAAGAATAGTGATAGCCATGGATGAGCGCGGACTTGATGCGATGAAAGATGCTTATCGTGTGGCGCAGCAAGCTGTGCCTGGTATCAAAGATGGCACTAGCAGGCAATTACCATAAAGAATTGGCCGATAAGTTGTATGATTATTGTGTGGCCTATGGGCAACATTTTACGGATGCAGAACTCTCTATGCGAAATGCAAAGGGGTGGGTGACGACAACTTATACAGCTTGCCCCGATTCAGAACCAAACGTTTGTTCTAATAATAGTCCGGCAGATGCGGCTTACTTGCCGATCTATTGTTTGGCTAATGGCTTTAATGGTTTCTTGCGTTGGGCTTGGATGAATTGGACAGATGCCCCTCTGCAAGATACACGTTTCCGAATGTTTACGCCGGGCGATACATATATGGTTTATCCTGGCGGTCGAAGCAGCATTCGCTTTTGAACGAGTTATCGAGGGAATTCAGCAAACAGAAAAAGTCAGACTATTACGTGAGGAATATACTCAAACGGGCAAGACAATTGAGCTTCAGCGACTCAATAGAGCTTGTTTCAGACTTTTGCTTCAGGCACGGTATCCGCAGAAAAACCATCAGCTTTTATGTAGAACGACTGGAAAGCCTCCTTAATGATATACCTCAAAAACTTTCGGCAAAAAGCATTGATCGCTGACATGGATATGTTGGAATGGATAAGCAATTGTGTAGATCTACTTGAGTTTATCTATAATAAAAAGGTCTCAACAATCTATTTTTAGATTGTTGAGACCTTTGTTCTTTGCAATATTTTTCTGAAACTTATCTTGTGATTGAACTGTATTTAAGTTTTTATTCAAAATGAGAGCATTTCTGGTAAAGTTGATAGACAGATATTTTCAAAGAGCGGAAATAAATAAGCCAACCTAAATAGAGGGCAAAATGCCAATGAGCGTGAAGCCTTCCCAGCGTTCAATTTTGTGTTTTTGTAAATGACATGCTCCACACAAGTATAATCGATAGGATAAGCATTTGTGAAGTCAATGGTTGTGATACCACCCAGTTTCGCATAGGGGGAGATAAAAACCAGTGATACCAAGAATGGCAAGGATATTGAAGACATTAGAACCTACAACATTACCGATGGCGATGCCGCTCTGACCCTTGCGAGCTGATATGATGGAGGTAGCAAGTTCTGGCAGTGATGATGCCGCCTGCAACAATCGTTAGACCAATGATGGCATCCGATATGCCCAACTGTTCGGCTACCGTGCTTGCGCCATTAACAAATAAGTTACTGCCAACAATTAAGCAGGCCAGTCCGATGATAATAAAAAGAATATTTTTCCAAAGAGCTTGTGATGTTTCGCTTTTTTAGAATCTTCCGTTGTCCCATTGCGAGCCATCTGTAGCGTATAGGCAAGGAAGAGTGCAAAGCCGATAAGCAATAGCAGCGAGTCGAGGCGTGGAGGTTACCGTCAAGGCAAACAGCGGTCTGAAGGAGCGAAGAGACGAGAGCAAAAGGAATATCTTTGACAATAGTCACTTGCTGAAATAGGATTGGAGCTACTGCTGTGCTGCTCCCACAATGAACAAGCTATTGAAGATATTTGATCCTAGCGATATTACCCAAAAGCTAATCCCGTACTGCCTTTTAGAGCTGAGACAACAGATGTGAATAGTTCGGGGCACTATAGTGCCCATAGCAACAATTGTTAGGCCGATGACGATTTCGGGAATGTTCATTTTTCGTGCGATGGCTGCAGCTCCGTCTGTAAACTTGTCTGCACCCCAAAGTACTGCATGATGACACCAATGAGAATGTAAGCGATGCTAAGTAACATGGAAAATATAAAAAGTTATGTAAAGTTATCTCTGAAGGCTAGTAGTGTAGCAATATTGCCGTAGGTCAATAAGAGAACGGCACGAGAGAGGATTATTTAAGTTTTGTAGCTGCAAATTTACTCAAACTTTCATGATGAACTGTAGTTTTTGATGGCTTTCAAACTTAGGAGGTGTTGTGCAGGTATAAATGAGTAATTTTGTATCATTAAAAGAAATAAGAATATAGATGCTATAATATGTTTTTTGAAAAGATGGACATTACCTGTGGCAATAGCTATTGGAGCGATTGTTTATTTGCTTTTTGGCTTATACTCCGAGATTGGAGCAGGCTAGTAGTTTTTGTCTCTATTATGAATGCCATTTGCCAATGTTTATGTTCTTGATCCTTTTTGTGACCTTCTGCAAGGTGAGATTTCGAAAGATGTTGCCATCTATGGCATCTATGGATTGAGGGCAGCAAATAATTTTTCGTATTGCTTGTTGTAGGGGTAATATTGGCTTTTTCTTTAGAAGGTGAGGAGCTTGATTTTGGCGGAAGGCGTACTGGCATGTATTATAGGGCCTTGTGCCTCAGCGGCCTCCTGTGGTTACGGCGAAACTTGGAGGAAATTTGAGAGTATGACAACTTACATGTTTATTTCTAATTTTTATAACAGCAATACTCATTCCTTTATTTTTCCATTGATTGAGGTCAAGGCTACAATAGGATTTGCAACAGCATTTTTCTTATCCTTTTATAAAGTGGCACTTGTCTTGATTTGTTCCTATGGGACTTTTCTTATATCGTGAAACATTTCTTTCATAGCTTCCATCGTTGGGCTTTATTAACGTGAAAGACTTGAGCTACTATGTTATGGGCCGCATCTTTGACAATCGTGACTGGGACAACAGTGAAAAACTATCTGCCACGCTCAAACTTCAGTTTCTTTTCTCCCTACTTATAGCCATATTGAGCTTGCTTCCTGTTTCTCTTCAATTTTTCATGGGTTGGCGGATAGGCGCTCGCTGTGGTAGTATCATAGAAAGCGGTCAGGCTTTGGGACAAAATACTGCTTTTTGCCATCTGGATTGCTTCTGTCTATCTCAATCCTCTTAGTAGTGTAGGTCCTGGTTGCTATATTCTATGGCAAAATATCATCAATAGTTCTCAGGCTTTGGCAGAAAGAAAAAGGATGAAGGTTAGTTGACATCAGATTTAGTTCTCTTGGGGTTTATGGTTGCAACTAACTGAGATTACTGATAACCCAATTCGGGATAAGCAGTTCTTCTTTTTCCTCAAAAAGTTTCAATAAAGCTTTAAAGAGAGATTGTTTTTGTATATCTACTATTGAAAAACTCAATCATATAACAAAAGAACAATCCTCATGAAACTTGTCAGCAAAGTTTCGGAAATCTATTGTATTGCAGATGATTTCTGCAAAGAATATACTTTAGAATTGAACAAAAACCTCTCTTTCTCTCTCAAACCCCTCTGCCGATAGTCCAAAAACATCGCAAGAGAAAAGGGCGAATGAGTGATGCCGAAATGATCACTATTCTTATTTTGTTCCACAGCAATACATTTCGGAATGATCAAACATTTCTATCTCTTTTATGTTTGCCGAGAACTAAAAAGAGTTTCCCAATCTGCTCTCTTATACACGTTTTGTTGAGCGTATGCCTGTGTTGCATAATACTTTAGTTACCCTCAATTCGGTTTAAGAAACTCATGAAAAAGAGCGTTTCTTAAACCGAATTGGGATAAATACCTTTGATTAGCGTTACCTCCTACTCGATTTGTAGATTAGGCTTTCTACTTTAGCATTTTTGATACATAGCCATTATGGCGGAACCATTTGTGCGCCCAGTTGGGTACCATAAAGATATAGCCAGAGATGTCCTCGTGTGGCGCACAATCAAGTTGGTTGCCTATGATGTCTGCAGCTTCTTGTACAGATGTTCCGTATAGCCGCGCTAATTCTTCGCGTATGAGTGTATATGTTATGTTACGGATAGAGGCTGCGTTGATGGGTTGATTTTCCTAACAGATCTAATAATTCGCTCTTTAGAAGGGATTTTTACTTTTGGTCCTACTCATGGCCCTTCAAAGCAGTATTCTCCATCTACCTTATACATAGTAAATCCATCTTTATGGTTGCATTCATTACAGTCCTCTGCCATTTGGCGTGCAATAGGGTAGGGTGATACGTTTTAGAATCTCAGTTATAATCGGTTGATGACGTAATTGTCCGTATGTATAGCCTTCTCCGTTGATACCACCAGAACCTGATGGGATGTCTGAGTCGGAGATTATGCATAACTCTTTTGTTTCCATTTATTCTTGTTTAAGTATTCTGATTAAATTTTAGTTCAAACTTTGTGTAGAAGTCCCTAACATAAATGAAATCGAAGATGCTGAAGCTTGTATGGTCATATAGATTGTGAAAATGCTGATGAAGGTGTAAGTCGTAACTCCATTCTCTGTCTAACCCTTCATTCCAACAATCATCAACATCTTGCATTCCCATGAGTTCCATTTCTGTCTTGTCGTCTTCCTCTCCATGATATCCGTCGAAAAGCTCATACAGCAACCATATTTGCAATAGATGTCGTTATAACTTTCATCATTGAGAATCTCCCAAATCATTTCTGATTCTTCTCCTTGAAAAGGATTACTTTTCGAGTATTGTCTATCTTTTCCTAAGAAGATTTTACACTCTACACCCTCAAACAGCAAACTACTTCCACTATCTGCCAACATTTTCTTTGTATTGTAAAACAACTCTCTACTTTGTTGATAGTTTTTAATTACTACTTCTTTAAGTGTTTCGTTGAATTCCTTTAACAGCTGATAGTTTTCATCTGTTGGCTTGAATAGTTGGTTAAGGAGCATTCGTCGATTAAAGATGAGTGCTTCCATCTTCTCGTCACTACTTTCTAAATGAGGGTTCTCGTAATATGTCAGGAGTGAAAAATTTATCTTATTTATTTTGTCTTTTGATGTTTGCTTTTTATTCACTTCTAAAATATATTTCTGTAAAAATCAAAGACTTAGGTAGATCTTTATTAATACTGTTTCCTTTTCTTATTAAATAGTTTAATAAGTTTTTCGGGTAGATGATTATGGGCAAGATATCCAAAGCTTACAGGTGAATCCATTGCAACTAATTAAAAGTAAACTCGTCATCAGTTTTGTCTTTGTTCTTAAAAATCTGTATCTTTTTTAATATCTTCTAATTGAGTTACTTTTTAAGCTTTGTGTTATTTCCTTGTACTATAAACCTCATCCTTTGGTTTTGTGTACCATAACAATCCACCTTCCTTTTTCAATAATTTTACAGGCAAAATTTAGAAAGTCTGATTTATTCATTTTATTCTATTTAGCCATTCTTTGTAATATTTCTCTTCATTTTGGATGCTATACATTATCAGCCATAATTACTTTTTGAATATATGAAGATAACGCATCTAATAAGGATTCTTTTTCCTCATACGTTGTGTACTCAAGCAATATCTTGGTTTCATTTATAAGGTAATCTATTGTGAGATTCTGTCTAACAGAATTCACGATACTCTTCATTTCCTCCAGAGTGACTTCTTTATGTGCAACCATTTGCTCAGTATAATCCTTTGATGAATTTGATTTCTCTATCATCTACATTACTATCACATTCCATAAAGAACTTACCAAGTTCAATAATATGTTTTATAAGGCACTTTTTCTTTTTGTCCATTTTTAGCTTTTAGAATATTAATTTTGTTTCTAAAATAACTGTTTTTTCTGCGTAGCGATAGTTTGTTTAATATTTGAGTTTAGTGTAAATACACCTTTCAAGATATTAAGGAGAAAGCACATTCTGTTAAACTATTTAATTCTTTTTGTTAGTTGTACTTTTAACTTCTTGTGCAGAAAGTTTACTACCATCTTCAGGATTTCTTTGCTCGACTATATAGTCTAAATCATTTAATTTATATTGCTTTATTAATTGTTTTGCTTTCTCATAGCCCATTTGTGTGAATTCACCCGAGAAAGATTCTTTACGGCTATACGTTTTTGCATATTTCTCTTCTTCCTCTTTTCTATATGAAGCATCTACTTTTTACTGCTATGTAGTTAATGTTACCCGATGCGTCTAAATCGTCGATGTTTTTTCTTCAATGAAAATTGCTTTTGCTTCAAATATTTTGACTCCAAGTAATTTTTGATACTTTTCCAAGACAATCTAATTTATCTTTTGAATATTTCATCTTCTGCTGAAGTAATATCTATATAACATTTGTGGATAAAAAGGATGTAATGCTAATGTCATACCTTCGCATAATGGCATATTAGTCTTGAATGTCCATCCATTATCCTTCATTTTCTGAATATCATCCATACAAATAATAGAGATATTTTTATCAAGTTTATCAGCATCTTTTTCCCACTGATAATTTACAGCACGTTCTTCTGTGCTTATTTGCAGTAAGCTGCTCCTAACTTATGATTTTTCCATATTATTGCAATTATAATTAAATTTATTGAAATCAAGGTGTATTTATTTAAATTGAATATGAGTTTTAATATCTTTGCCTTCAGATTCATAGATCTCTTTATCTGCCATCTTTGAATCTCTGCAAAATATAGCATAAGCCCTCATCTATATTATCAGTCTGGCAATAAAACATATATGGTATATTCCTCCCCGCATCATCTAAACTTTTTATAGATAGATTTGAAAAAGATGCCACCTCCCTTTTTATGTGCAATTTTTGTTTGATATGAAGAAATAACCCTTTTTATACAAAAAATCTGTAATTTTAGGGTGTAACACCAGTAACTCACTCATCTTTATGAGCTTTATCAGTATGCGTTTTTGGTTGTTTTCAGAATACTTATCTCTTTTATTGTACCGTTTATAACGAATGTGGAACTCTCTGTCGGAGATTTTCCTTGTAACCATAAGATACTTTCCATAATTATAAAAATAATTTGTTTAATAATTTATTCATATCCTCTTCACTCGTGAGATTATATGCAAAGAAATTAGTATTTAGGAGTCTTGCGTATTCTTTCCTTCTACGAGCTTCTGTACAATGGTAATAATAGATTGTCCTTCCTCGATCTTAGCTTTATCAACATGGCTGCCTATAATAGCACATTTGGATGCATATTTAACATGGTTGTTGATAAAAATCTAAATCGTATATTAGTATCCTTTCTATACTCAGAATTATCTTTTATATTTTTGTACATCAAATAGGAAAATACAAAATATCTTTATTTTCTAAGAACTTCTCGTAATATGTTTTTATATTATAGGTTTCTCCTCCTATGTCAATTCCATCTTTTATTTTCATAGTGCTTATCACCTATTTTAAAAGTAGAATTTTTGATATTCAGCTGTTAGTTCCTTTGATATCCTTCAAGTTGATACTTTTTCCCTCTCCTTGTAAATTCTTTAGGAATTGAGTTTTCCTCAGATCAATCATACCTAAAAACTCCAATACTTTTTCCAATAAGTTTTGTAGTTTTTGTTTCTTCAGAAAATGCTGAAATTAAAAGCTCCTCCAAGAGCCGCAACTGCTATTAAAATCGGAATCCAAATCCATGCCTCTTGTTGTTGAAAAATCAGGAACTGTAATTGTGTCAATAATAATTCTACCATAAATCAAATATTAATGTTATATAAATTAAATCGTACAAGTAAGTAAAACTGCAAGCCATATCAGAAACAAAACTGTTGGTAATATGACATCTAACCAATGAAAAATCTTTGACGTTGGGAATATGTGCTATAATTACAAGAAGCAATCCACATACAATGGGTACCCACCAAAATGAAGGAAAAAGCATTTCCTATATCAATAATTAAATCTTTTATTTCTTTTTACAGTTTTTCTACATTTTAAATACGCAGGGTTTAAAGTATTCATCTTCTTAAGGTCTACGCCGAAGTGGTTGAAGAAGAGAGTGTTGATTTTGTCTCGTTCTTTGTCGTTTGACAGAACGTTTGGAAAGAATGCAGCATACTGGATGCTCATGCCTGGTCTCTATAACCATTCCATCAGTGCTTTGACATCTTTACGGTAATTTTTGAATAGTGCCATAATAATATTGTTTTTAGTTATGTTTTGTATTAGATGAGGATAAAGAAGAAAGGGGCATGACCCGCTTTATCTTTATTTATCGGTTCGGTTCTGGAAAAACCTTGAGTCAAAATAAAGTAAAGACAGTCCATGCCCCCATATAGGATAGGGGCACAGAACCTGCCTAAACTCGATTAGTGACGACTCCTTAGTTTAATTCTTCCAGATTTAACCGGGTCGAATAACCCTCGTTTGCAAGTTTTGTGCAATGAATGAGTGAGTCGTTTGTAAAGTGCCCACCAAACATGGCACAAATATAGGGAAATTTATTTATGGGAATAGCAAAAATAATAATGAAATAAAAGTAAATAAAACACAATGAAAAGTATATATTGATACTACTCTAAAGAATATAATTACGATATATTTGCTTGGTAAAATATGTTCAGTAGAAGGCTTGTTAACAGTTAGCAGCATGAGAACTCATTAGCTGTCAGCCTATTAACCTTAATTCGGGATAAAGCAGTTTCTTCTTTTCCTCATAAAGACTTGCATTCTCTTGTTTAGCGCGTAGGTCTATAGTTTTCTAGTTTCAGAAACAATACTCTTTAATCCTAAATATTCAGCGATGTTGCGTAATAATTCTATATTTTCCATTTTAGTTTAATTTTTCACCATTCAAATAAACCATATTTAAGGCACCTGCTTTTCTTGATATCTACGCTAGATGCGCATGAAAGCATCGGCAACGGCTTGACCACCATTGGTGAGAAGGGGTTGTTCATACTTTGAGTCACGACTTCAACGGTCATGCCTGGTTCGATGCGAACTTCGTTAGAGTTTTCATCATCTTGGTTGTGATTCTAAATCTTGCCATTGTTATTGTTTGTTTTGTTATTGATGCAAATTTAATTGGGCGACATTTAGGGCATACAAAGAGGTACGGCTTAGTTCCTTTTTGTTTGAAATGCTTACATCGTGTAGATGCTTACGAAATGCGAGCAGGAATCTTGAGGAGGAGAAATGGTATATTTATGAAAGCTGTACTTTCTTTGTGCCTATTTATTCTTATAGTAGATCGAGGCCGAAAGGATGAGTGTTCGATTTAAGAAACTCATGAAAGGGAATTTCTTAAACCGAATTGAAGTTGATAAATCTTTGCGTAAAACCTGTTATTCCACGATGCTTTTCCTTTTTGTGCGCAAATATTTTACATAAAAGTGCAGGCAACTAGAAGTTGCCTGCACTATGTAGTGTGGTGATAAATTATTCTGCGCTCAGAGTAAAGCGGCGGAAAGCTACAACTGTAAGATTCTTATCGCCACGTTGCGTAGATATTCCTGAACCGTACAGTCTTATCATCAACGGGTAAGCAGTAGTCTCTGGTATGAGACGCTCGCTTATAGAACTTGGTTCATACGACCGTTAGCGATATTTTTGAACCATTGCTTCGGAAGGTTTGCAGCTTTTTCTTCAGCTGTTTCCTTCTTGATGCGACGGATATCTTCAGCTTGCTCTTCAGTAATTCTTCTAGCAATACCTTCTGCAATGTGTTCCTCGTTCCCAGCAATGTAGAGGTTGCAACCGCTTTCAATGCAGCTTGAACAGCCTTTTCAACTAGTTCATCACGAGTTTTCTCAAGAGCAACTTTTAGGTTCTTCATCACGAACATCAGCGGGGATATCCTGCTCGCTCAAAGAGAGAGGATTAGGCAGCAATGTGTAATGCGCAAACCATGGCTAGTTTCCTCGTTGCTCTGATTGAGCTGAACAAGGTGCAAAGACCGTTCTTATTCTGGTGATTGTAAGAATAGATATTTTCACCTTCGAGGAAGAAGTAACCATCAAGCTCAGTCTTTTCACCCAGCTACACCTAGCACGAGAAGTGATTGCGTCAGCAACAGTCTGGCCGTCAGCCAATGTGTACGTGAACTTTCTATGTCTCTAGCTTTAGCGGCGAGAGTAAGTATCGAGGATACTCTGAGCAAGGTCAATAGTGTCCTGGTTGTTAGCAACGAAGTCTGTTTCTGCACTGTAACAGCAACATGGATGCAAAGCCGTCAGCAACTTTTAACGAGTACGCAAACTATTCGCGGTTTCATGGTAGACGCTTAGCTGCAACAGCTTTAGTAAGCGGATGATTTCTAGCTGAGGCGTTGATATCTCCGCTGGTTTCTTCGAGGGCTTTTTGCAATCTGCTCAAACAGCGTTCGTCAACTTGCGGAGTTTCTTTGATCAGTTCTATATTAACTCATAATTATATTGGTTTGTTTAAGGAGATTTCATGAATAAAAGAGAGTTTAGGGTTAGCGACATTGGCGCTCACCCTAAACTCTATATTTGTAGTAAGAGTTTCTCTCTGCGAGCTTCGAGTTTCTCAGCCGCTGCGGGAGCTTCTTCTTCCTTACGGCACAGGCTGCGCGCTTGCGGGGAGCCTTTTTCACCTTCCTGCTTTTCTGCAGCATCTTGATCTGCTTTTTCTGCCTTTCACGCCTTCAGCACCTTCAGCAACAGCACCGCAAACAGCATCGAGGATAACGGATATGCCGTCCCTTTTGCGTCGTCGTTAGCAGGGATTACATAGTCTACAGAGTTGGGATCAGAGTTAGTATCGACGATACCGAAAAACAGGGATACCAAGACGTTGAGCTTCTTTGACCGCAATGCGTTCTTCATCACATCGACAACAAAGAGGGCTGCCGGGCAGACGAGTGAGGGTCCGATGATAGAACCGAGGTTCTTCTCGAGCTTTTGCGCGCTACGGCTAATCTGAAGGATTTCTGCGCTTTGAGAGGTTAGAGGAAAGTACCCATCGGCGGTGCCTGTCGATGTTGACATTTTCTGTACCGCCTTGCGGATTGTTGGGAAGCTGCGTACGCACTGCCTGGCCAACGTTCAGCAACATAAGGCATGTTAACGCCAGCTGCCTTCTCAGCGATAACGTCTTTAGCTTGCTTCTTAGTAGCTACAAACAAATCTCACTGCCTTAGTAATATTCTTGAGAGCTCTACAGCTTCACTCAATTTTAGCTACAGTTTTGCTGAAGATCAGATAATATGAATACCGTTGCGCCCCATAAAATGTAAGGAGCCATTGCGGGATCTCCATTTGCGCTGAGTGACCGAAGCGACAGCCTGCCTCTAGAAGTGTTTCAAAATTTGTTCTTGACATGATGTGTTGTTTACTTTTCTTTGTTAGTTGAGAGTGGTGGTCGAAAGACCACAACCCATGGATTTGTTCAACCAGCCATCGGGTAGACTTTTTCTAAAGAAGTGTCCCGAAGGTCAGATACTAAACGCCAATTCAGCAGACAATGCCGATTAACGTTTGCTGAACCGCTGACGACGTGCTTTTATTTGGTACCCTGGCTTCTTACGTTCAACCTGACGAGGATCGCGAGTAACGAAACCTCGCCTTGCGAAGAGCTGATTTGTCTTCTAGGGTTGAGTTTGTGAAAGTGCGACGGCCATAGACGGAGTGCCTGGCTCTGACCAGTGAAACCGCCACCATCGATGTTTGCCTTAATGTCATACTTCTCGAGAACTTCTAACAGCTGCAGAGGCTGCTCTATAACGAACTGCAGGATAGAGCTGGGGAAGTATTCCGTCAAATCGCGTTTGTTAATTGTGATTTTTGCCAGTACCTTCAGTCAGGAAGACACGGGCTACAGCGCCTTACGGCGACCTAATGCGTTAATTGTTTCCATTTTACTGCTGTATTATACTGGTTAATATCAATTTGCTTGGGGCTTTTGAGCGTCGTGCTTGTGTTCGCTTACCATATGTACATAGGTTATCAAGCACCTGTAGCACCTAAGCGGTTCTTGGGGAGCATACCCTTTAGCAACGCGACGGAGAAGTTTGTCAGCACCGTTTGGCTTTTGCAAGGATAGAAGCAGGGGTGTTTTCATGCTGCTGGCCAATGGGATAACCTGTGTAGCTGTAGTAAATACGATCCGTCATCTTCTACCTGTTAAGCGAACCTTGTCAGCATTGATGATAATAACATTGTCACCACAAATCTAGGTTCCGGAGTGAAGTTTGGTTTGTACTTACCGCGAAGCAGTTTGGCTAACTTTTTGAGCCGAGACGGCCTAAAACTTGGTCCGTTGCATCAACAACGATCCATTCTTTCTGTGCGTCTCTTTGTTGGCAGAAATGGTCTTGTAACTTAAAGTAGTCCATGTTTGTTTGCGCATACTACTATTAAAATCAGCGCCCGATGGTTCTATAGCTTGGTTAGCTGGCCAAAAGCTGCGCAAGGTGCAACCCTCTGACATACAGTGCTAAGACACTGCTTGATAACAATCGGCCGCAAAAGTACAAATTTCTTATTAATACAGCAAAGGTTTTGGCTTTTTATTTATAGTTCTATTACTTAGTTAATATTGTTTATATGGCTATGTATCATTTCTTTTCTCGGATATTATCTTCATCTGCGGTATCTTTCTACTAATGAAAACAGTAGTTTGTTGTCATGTTCTCACAATGGAGTTAGAAGTTTTGATAAAGTGTGCATAGAGGGTAACTCTGTATAAAAAGTAAATAATCGGAGTTAATTATTTTTAATCTGTACTGTGGCATTCCTTCTGCTATCCACTTCATTACTTTTGCCGGAGCTTCATCTTTCGCAGTTGGTATTTCATATTAAATCCATATAAGGAGTGATATGACAACAGAATTTTACGATAGCTGCCGCAAAGAGATAATTGAGTCCTGCGTTTCCACTATTTGTCTTTCGTAAAGCGAAGGCGCGGACATTCTCCTGCAGGCAAAGAGCCATTCACATTCTCTTTTGCACTCCTGGGCAGAGAGTCCTTTTTATCTGCTCCAAAAGCTTTTGTTCTGACGAATTGTTATTTCACAAGAGCTCGCTCATTTATATTTCCTATTTTGCATCTGGGAAAGACAAAATGATCGCAGGCGTAAACGCATCACCATTAAATTCCATTGCAGTTGCATGTCCACAGGTTTCACGCCAGTGTACATATTCCCGGAGGTACTCCCCATCGAGTTGGCCAAAGTAGCATCGAAGAGTTGTATATAGTATTCTCCTACATCTGTCGTGCCCACTCATCAAAGATTTTGCAAAGAAAAGTCTCCCACTGTTCGGGTGTGATACTAAAATCCCATACTTGAACTTTCTTCTGTGGGAGAGGAGAGTTCGCGCCCATCTGAGTGTTGGAGTTTTCGCTCTACAATTGGAGTGAATTGATGTAATGACAATGAATTTCTTTTGATGATAGAAGTCTAATGGGTAATCACCATTGAAAATCGTTTACTGCGCGAGCGCGTTCCATTCTACATTATATTTGCTGAGTAGTTGTATTCCGCGTATCACCCGCTGCACGTTGGTTTGCTCCGATCGTGAACGCCGATACTCATCATGGAAATTCTTGGTCCATCAATGCTACGCCGACAAGAAAATGTTGTTGCGGAAAAAGCGTGCCCCACTCGTCAGTGATGGGGGTGGCGTTGGTTTGAATACAATTATCAATGTTTCTCATGTCCATATTTTCGTTGCAGTTCAGCGCATGCTCAGAACTTGATTGGGCGCATAAGTGTTTTCTCCGCCGTGCCAAGTGAGACAGAACATTGGGAGTGGGTTGCATATCTATATAGCTGTAGTGAAGCGTCTCGAGCAGATCTTCGTCCATGATTTGGTTTGCCACTTTGGGATAGAGTCTCTCTCAGTGTAGTAGCATATTTACAAGCAAGACTACAGATAGAACCTGCTGGCTTTAACACCCACGTATTGCGGTTGGATACTGATGGTTTGCAGGTTCGTCTGCCTGAAATATTAAAGGGATCAGCAGTGCTTCACTGCATGAGTAGCTGAGGAGGAATAAAGCGGACTACAAGACCCTGTCTGTAATCCAGTACTAGGGTTGAAAATGTAAAGAGAATTAGATGAGATAATCCTTTTCAACGTCTTTGAGAGTAAGTACCATGTTTAATTTCTTCACAGGCAGCTTCGTCACATACCACGATACCGTGGGGTGGAGTTGGGAGAGAGGAAATGGTCCACATCTGAGTAACGGCACCATCTAGCTGCTTGCAGTGCACGAGATTTGTTGTGGCCATTGCAAAGAATTAGAACTCTTTTCGCACTCATGACTAGTGCCGACACCAACAGTAAGAGCTATGAAGGTACATCTTCAGCTTACCGCCATAGAAGCGAGCATTGGCAATTCTAGTGTCTGTGTGAGCGTTTTGTACGCGTACGGCTTGAAAGGCTAGAACCAGGTTCGTTGAAAGCGATATGTCCGTCAGGACCAATACCTCGATGAACAGATCATCACCGCCTGCATCCTGATCATCTGCTCGTAACGACGCATTCTGCTTTGCAAATTTTCAGCCATCACCATTCAATATGTGAATATTCTCTTTTCGGGCAGTCAATATGATCAAAGAGATTCTTTCATAGAGGTGTGATAGCTCTCAGGATGATCTTCTGGGAGGTTAACATAGACTCTGTCCATATTGAAAGTCAGGACATTTTGAAACTGATACGACCTTCCTTGTGAGCTTTAATAATTGCCCTGATACATACCGATGGGGAAGAGACCAGTAGGGAAGACCTAAAACAAATTTACGATCGTCAGTTGGATTGAATGTCATTGATTTTGTTGACTACATATTCAGCTGCCCAGAGGGATAGCTTTTCATGTCTGGCTCGATAATTACTCGCATGATATTTTTATTTAGATGTTAGATTTTGTAGTTTAGAAGAATACTTTTCATTATAGGATTAGTACAAATTAAAGATTGTTTTTGGAAAAGTGGTAAAAGTGTGATGTGCAGATGGCAGAATATGCCTAAAATGTTTACGATAATAAAGAAAAGAACAAATCGGGAGCTTCATTCTCTCTTGCATTATAAAATTAATGTTGATGATGTTAATGGAGAGGCTAAAGAATTAGTCGTTACGATTGACCAAAAGCTAGAGATGCTTAGATTTGCTTTTTGGAGAAGTGATTATATTTAGTATGTATAGTTGTGTAAGTATGTAAACTTCTCTTGTTATTGTCTTTTTATACGTTGCTATATTGGAATCTTCAGTTAGAAAGCAAAATATGAAGCTGGAAATTTCTTTAATAAGATATTTTGGCTATCTTTTGTCACCCAATTTAATAAATAACTATATATCAGACAATAAACCCTAGCTGAACCATAGAACCAGCAGAAACTTGTGTGTGTGCAGTACTTTCATGGGTAACTCTCTCGTAGCGCACGCTCAAGATCAAGTGGTGAAGTTGACTCACGAGCAAAGTGCTCTGGAGCAGCACTAACCCCTGGTCGTCAATCGTTCTGCCCGAAACGTGAGATGGACTGGGGCGATGGAATTCTCGCTGCCTATGAAGTGGCAAACACACCGTTACAAACTGACAGGAACAGTAAAAAGGTCAAACTATTACGCTGACAAGTGCCGGCAAACTGACCACACTTATTTGTGAGGGACAAGAATTGGACAGCGCTCGACGTAACTGGAGCAAAACTCTCTTCAGTCACCTGATTGTCAGAACAATCGTTCTTGACGACGCTTGATGTTACACGTTTTAAGTAAACTGACGGATATAGATGTCAGTGGGAATCAGATTTCAGCTCTGACACCGAGTGAGGCTAAGAATCCATTATTGGAGAATGTTAACCTTGCTAATAATGGAATGCAGCGTTTGAACAATGCGGCAATTTTATTATTCGTACCGCTTCTTTTGCAGCATATCAATCGTGAGCGGCAATAACTTTGACGGGTATTTATGTAACTTCTAATGTGAATTTAGATGGCTTACAGTGTGTCTGGCAATAAATTTACTCGCCTTGATCTAAGTCGTAAGGTCATTGACGACTCTTGTTGCTAACGATAATAAATTGTCTCAGCGTCACTATGGCTTTCTTCTACTGACTTCCAGAACCCGACAACTCATCCTTGATAACAATGAGCTGGCAGTATTGATGTTCGCCAGAGTAGCCATCTTTATGATTTGTCGGTGTCCAACAATAATATGTCAAATCTGGTCATTCCTTCTATTAAATTAGGTTCGATGAATTGCGGAGGCAATGCGCTTTTCGTTCGCTCTCTCCTGTAGCACGCTTCCAACCTGCTACGGGATATTTTGCTTATACTCCACAGGCAGACTTGGACATTACCAGCAGATTGAAAAAGCAGATAATGGCGCATATTATGTTGAGCAAAATGTGGACGGCTATAGCGCGCAGAATAATACTAAATATATTTTAGATCTCACTGACTACCGCAAGGATAGCGGTGGGGCTAATACCGTGAACTTCACTTTCTTTTCTGAAGATGAATCTGGCAATATAGCTGAACTGAGAAAGCTTCAGCAGCTAAGCGTACTTTTGGATTATACTGCTAGTAGCAGTAAGTTTCACATTTATGACCCCAAGAAAAAGTATATGCAGTTCTTACGCAGCGCGATTATCCTGACTTGAATATCAAAACTACTGTTTTTGCGGTGGGTAAGGATCAGACTTCAGGTGTTGCTACTATTCAGACTGCAACGGATGCTTCAGCTATTATCTACGACTTGCAGGGACGACGGTAGCTACACCTGAAAAATGGTACCTTATATATTATAAACGGAAAGAAAGTATTATACAATAAATAAAAGACAGTAGCAATGAAGAATATACGAAAAATAATGTTGACATGTTTTGCTGCGATAAGTCTTTTAGCAGCAATTCCTTCCACGGCTCAGAGCACCTGCCCACAGGGTTTTGCACAACGATTGTGGCTCCTCACAATCAGACTCTCAATTATAAGGAACGCACTTATGCTTCGATATCACAGCCAACGTGAGACTATACCGCAACAAGTGATGTAGCCTCGGGCCACTGTGACAAAGAGCCAGAATGGTATCTTTGTGCATGTGGATCAGAACTATTATGGTGAGAGCCGTATAGCTAATATAACTTTCAAAAGTCGACGACAGATCTCAGCCAAGTGCTGAAGCTGACACAGCAGGCAGATGCTAGTGCAAACGAACTTCCGCAAGATCCTGTTATTCGCCCAACAAATGTTACGGCTAATAATTCTACGTCGGGTCATTCCGCAAATCTGACTCTCGATAAGGATTATGCTTCTATTTGGCATACTGCTTTGGGGAGCAGGTGGCTTTTAATGTTACCGAATCAAATCCAGCTGTTTTGACCTATTCCTTCTCGGCACAACAATCAGATTGATTATATCAATTATGTTCCTCGTCAGGATAGCCAAACGAACGGTTCTTTTGAGAAGGTGCAAAAGTGTTGATTCGTCTTCAAGGTGAAAGTGCTTTCACTCTATACAAGACGTTTAACTGGTCTGGTGATAACTCAGTTAAGCAAATCCTTTGAAACTCCACCAAGAACGTTGTGCAGATTCAGTTTCGCGTATTGTCTGGCGCAGGCGGTTTTGCAAGTTGTGCTGAAATGGAGTTCCGTCAGCGTACTTCAATGTCAGCTTTGATATCTTTACCGATGACCTCTATACAGCTTTTGAAAACCTGGTGTCAACAGAGCTCAAATTGATACGATTAGTGTACCTTTAATTCGTGCTCTGGCTCATCAGATTTACGATGGTACTTATTCAACAAAAATATCGCGTAGCAGAATATCCTTGTTATAATTCTCCACGCTATTACAGCAAGCTTTGGAATGCTCCAGGTAAGTATTACGACCAACTTTCTGGCGTAACAGGTATCAATATCCCCTCTGGCTCAACTACAGCAGTGGTTGTGCGCGGTATACCAAGTGGTATGAATGTTACGTTGAAGGTTGTTGCATGGTACGAAGGAAAAGATGGGGTAATTTTGATGGGGGTAACCCTATTACTTCTACTTTGCTCTCAACAATGGTATCAATGTCATTAACTACACTTTTGGCTATGATGGTTTGGCTTATATCTGCTAGCACGGCAGAGGGCAACTCTTCTGATTATGCCCCAATAAAGGCTCACTTTATCAATGGCCAGGTCAACGGCTATTTGAGTCCAGAGAAGACGAACGAAGAAATGCACGCACTGACAGGAAATGCAAAGAATATTTGTATGGATGTTGTTGGCAAACATGTTCACTCTGTCTGGACTTCAAGGGGTTGCACAATTATTGTAAGTCAACAGATGGTACTAGTATAGGCTATCGTCAGTATATGAATGTACTGATACACTCATTACTTGGGAGCAACGTTTGTTGAGCTTTGAGAAATACAATTCTGCCTAATCTCCGCACTATGGCTCTATTCGAACTATACCTATTATATGTTCCAAGGCGGTTTCGGTGTAAGTTTCCATCACACTCAAGAGCGCCGCGTGCTTAATTGTAGAACGCTTGTGACAATGATGAAGATGCAATCTGGGGTCTCTCTCATGAATGGGACATCAGCACCAGATGTTGCCTTTACTCAACTGGGCTGGTATGTCGGAGGTTAGCAACAATATGAACTCCCTATTATAATGTGATGCACATGGGGTATCCCTATGATCGTGAAGGTCAGTTCCGTAATTGGATAAACTTTGCCAATAATGTTGTACTGAACGATAACGCTTATGCCAGTGAAAGAAAAGTCAGTGAGCATCGTCGTCAGGCGTTCTTACATCAAGACGAAGTAAACTGGAAACGCAGGATTACAAGATTTCACAAGAACAATGGGGGTCGATTCTGTTATAACGGCTTGCAGCGTAGACGCTACGCGCGGTTGGGCAGTGCAGGATTTAGGCGTAAACCATGCGCTTGCTCCGCTTGTTGACCTCTACAATTATTTCTCTGAGAATGGTTTCCCTGATATTGCTCCGGATTGGTATGAAAGTCTGCGTCAGTCTGACAATGCAGAAGGTTCTAAGATTGAAAAGCAGAATGGTCTCGACAAATATGAATTGTTGGCATCTGCTCAGAATGGAAGTAATGTGAAATGGAATGCCTATAAGACAGCTTATCCCACATCGGTTTGGACAACCGATAATTTTGTGGCTCCATCTCGCGGTTGGTATAGCAATAGCGTGCCATTTATTTTCAACTACATCCGCAAGCTAGAGCCGTTTGACAGGCTGATAATCTCACCGTTCTTTGAAAAGTGGGGCTTCGTCGTCAGTGGAAAAGTATGCGTGTGGGCGACTATGGTGATAAATGGTATATCCTCACACCGTCCATGTATGATGAATTTGTTCAGGATATGGATGCTCTCGGTTTGCAGGAATGCAATGCAGAAAATGATTCGGACAATTTCCAACTTATAAGGTATGCGCTTTGCGCCCCTACATTTCTAACTAAATAGGTGGAATATGTTTATATTTTATCCCCGGCTTTCAGAGTCGGGGATTTTTATTTTAGTCGTAGCTGTTTTCAGTGTCTTCGCAGATAGTTCAGGGTCGAGATTATTCTATTATATCAGCGAATACAATAGGATATCAGCAGACATCCTTATTAAGTTTTGAAACGCTATAAGGATATTTTTATACGCTTTTTGGAGAGTGGGATTTCGGCTTTGTCGTACCCGAAAAACTGGAGAGAAACGAAAAGGTAATGTGTACTAATAACTGCAATATGGAAGTGATATTATATATAGTAATAGGTGTGGTACTTGAATGGCCATTGCTTATGTGCTACTTCAGAAAAGAGACTGATGCAGCTAAATTTAGAACTGAGGAGAAAACAACTGAGGCTTCATCTGCTTCGTGAACAAGCAGATAAGGAAGCTCAGTTGCGACAGAGTAGCTAACAGAACAGATGAATGCCACGAAAGAACAAATGACCAATTTGGCGCAACAACTGTTAGAGCGGAATGCGGAAAAATTGAAAGTCCGGAAAATACAGATTCAATTGGTCGGATTACGCAACCATTGAAAAGAAGCCATTGGAGAGATGCGGCGAGAACTTACTCAAAACCGTGAAACATCAGCTGCTAATTCGGCTACATTTCAAGAACAACTCCGACAGATGCTTGAGAGCAACGAGCGAGTGGAGAAAGCTGCGAATTTAGCTCAAGCTTTGCGTGGAGATAATAAGGCACAAGGAAATTGGGGAGGTGATTCTCGGTAATTTGCTCTCATGTCAGGGACTGCGCGAAGGATTGATTATGATTTACAAAACTCGCTTGCGTGATGATTTAGGACAAGATCGATATCGATACAGGTGCATCGATGCAGCCCGATGCAATTTTGCATTATCCCCATGAGCAAGATGTTATTATAGACGCAAAAGTTTCGCTCAAAGCTATGACGATTATGTGAATGCACAGAGCGAAGAAGAACGTGCAGCTGCATTGGCGGCTCATGTGAGGAGCATACGTGATCAGTATCAGCGTTTATCGAAGAAAGATTATAGTAGTTATGTTCAGGCTCCCCGCAAGTCGATAGACTTTGTGGTGATGTTTGTTCCAAATGAGAGTGCGCTACAACTGGCTTTTGACTGCTGACCCAAACTATGGTATGATGCCTTCGACCATAAAGTGTTGATTGCTGGAGAATTGAATCTGATGGCGATATTGCGTATCATTCAGATTGTTTGGCGGCAATATCAGCAAAGCGGAGAATCAGCAGCGAGTTTTCCTTATAGCTGAAGAGTTGTTGGACAGGTTAGGCGATTTCTGAAGCGCTATCAGAAACTTGGAGATATTTTGCGCAATTCGCTGAAAGCATACGAAGATGCAGAAAAAAGTTTTCTCAGGCCGACAGAGTGTTGTTCGAAAAGCAACGAACTGAAAGCTCTGGGTGCGAAAGAGAATCCGAATCGCCCCATACCTTCAGAGCGTGCAGATGTGGAGCAATTGGAACAAGAGGAGGAGATGGTTTAACAGCTTTCTTTTACATGTTGATGAAAATACAAGCACTGCTTACTGATTGTAGGTAGTGCTTTTGTCTTATGATGAAACCTCTGTTTATTTCAAAAGCTGGTTCTTTTCATCTGGGAAAAATAACGGAGGGTTTTGTGAGCTTTAGCTTCTTCTGGTGTAAAGCCCGCATAGCACATAATCATAACAATATCGCCTGACCTGAAACTTGCGGGCGGCAGCTCCATTCAGGCAGATACAGCCACTTTTGCGTGACCAGGGATGAAATGTATGTTTCATCACGCTCTCCATTATTGATGTTGACGACGTCACATGCTCATTTGGCAGGATACCTGCTGCATCCATCAAATCTTCATCGATGGTTATAGTCACCCATATAGTGCAGATTGGCCTCTGTAACTGTGGCACAATGTATCTTTTGCTTTTAGAAGATCTAGAACCATAAAACTTTAACCTTTATATTTGAGTGTTATCAATGAGGTCTGATAGGTTTCTACCGCAGTGCGAGTGATGCACCTTGAATTTCAGTGGCATCGGTCCATGTTCGTACATTTGCAGCGTATGCGCATTGACAATCTCGAAGTATTCCACATCCAGTCCGTCTAACGCATTAAGAGTATTAACAGCAAAGTTGTGCGTTTCTTTGCACTCATGGTTTTGTGCATAGTCAACGCTGATAAAGAGAACTCTAGATAGTTTACTGCCAACTTTCGTTCTTTCTTCTGTTAATAAAGTATTACCGACTGCTTAGGGCTAATCCAATTTCCTTCACGAACAATAGGGCAGGGCAAAGTTCACGGGGATATGTAGTTCTTCAATCATTGCACGAACAACTGCTATTTGCTGGAAGTCTTTTTCTCCAAAATAAGCACGATGAGGTTTTACCATATCAAATAGCTTACTTACTATCTGACACACACCATTGAAATGGCCTGGGCGGCGAGGACCTTCCATTACGCTTGTAATAGGGGATAATCGAGAAATGGCGAGTGTCTGGTTCTGCAAATTTCTTCTGCATTGGGTGCGAAGACATAATCCGCTCTGATGCTTTCCAATAGTTGTGCATCAGCTTCCAGAGTGCGGGGATAGTTAGCTAAAATCTGTTTTATCGTTGAATTGTGTGGGATTAACAAAAACACTAACAACGGTAATGTCGTTTTCCTTAACAGAGCGAGAAACAAGAGAGGCATGTCCTGGGCGTAAAGTCTCTATCGTGGGAACAAGACCAATGGTCTTGCTCTGCTGTGCGCTCCTGTTCTAGGAGATCCGTAAGTTCCTTTACGGTTTTTGCAACATACATCTTTAGTTTGTGTTTTGGGTTGTGGCATTCTTTTGAAAAACACCCCTAAATTTTCGAGGCGTCAAAATTACGGTAAACCGATAGAAAACAAATTCCCTTTATTCTAAACATACTCAGAGTGGTGAGAAACATAGAATTTGCGATTTGAGTGCTCATCGGTTTTGTACCTTTTGCACTGGAATTAAGTTGAAGGCTAGGACATATTCCTTTATTTTCAGGAGATATGTTCTTTCATATTACAAAACCAAATGAAAGCAGATAAAGTTTTATTTATCACCCAAGAGATAATCCTGTATGTCCCAGAGACCCCAATGGCAAGAATGGGACGAAAGCTCCTCAATTAGTACAAGAGTCGGGCCGTCAGATTCGAACATTTATGCCGAGGTGGGGAATATCAACGAGCGTCGCAATATGTTGCACGAGTGATCCGCTCGAATGAATATCACAATCGATGATACAGATCATACGCTGTGATAAAAGTTGCCTCTATTCAACAGGCACGTATGCAAGTCTACTTTATCGACAACGATGACTATTTCCAAAATCGCGGTATGTTAGCAGGATGAGGAAGGAACGGAATATCCTGACAACATCGAACGTGCAATATTCTATGCTCGAGGCGTGCTTTTGAAAACTGTTAAAAATTACGTTGGATTCCAGATGCTCATCTCATTGTCATGGATGGATTTCTGCCGTTGCCCCTTTATTGATAAAAAGCTTATCATAATGAGCCTGCTTTCCAAGACACAAAAGTAGTATTCTCGGTGTATGGTGAAACTCCAAAGAATAATCCTGCTGCTAATTTTCGCAGAATGCTAGAAGTTCCGTAACATTGATGATCAATTATTGGATAACACAAACATTGATTTTTCTAGTCCAGATGCTTTTGGCACAATTAGCAGTGACCTTCGAGTGATGGACTAATTCAGACGGAAGAAGGTGTGGCAGTGGGAAACACTAGACTTTGCCCGTAAAAATAGGAAAAGCCTCATCCTTGAGTATCCTGGCGAACCTACGAGCGATGCCTCATACTGCTTTTCTACGAAACGCTTTTAGATTGGACTGACAATTAGATAGTACGAGTTTAGCGAATTTATGTCAGGAAGCTCTTTCTTTCTTCTCAGACAAAATTCGCTAAATTCGTGATATCTCGTTAAACAAATCTTGTTGATTTATTTGAATTCTTTATCTTCGCGGATAATATGGAGTCAGATTTATTAGTGCTGAGCACAGAATCTGCAGTCTCAAGATAGCTAAATATATATCAATGAAGCATACTGCCCCTTATTTGCTTTTTGCTCTTGTCGGAGCTCTTGCAGTCTTGCAGCGATGATACAGCAACACCTGGGGGAACAGGTGTTTTGCCTGGATTTGATAAGATTGCCACGTCTCAGGCTACCGATAGTGTGACATCACGTTCAATTAAGATGGATTCTGTTTTGGCCAATACGAGTACTGTTATTTGGGTTCAATCGTAGATCCAGAAAGTCATGCCACAAACTTCTTGCAATTTTGCTCAATATCATATGCGAGAGAATTACTTGTTTCTGCCAAGAATCGTATGGTAAGTGTGGATTCTTGCGATATTCGTCTCTATTTTAAGACCTATTATGGCGACTCTCTGACAACGATGAAGCTCTATGGCAGGAATTGGATACGAACAAAATAATGAAGGAAGGAGCACTATTATACTACGATAAATCCTGCACAGTACGTGAGTGCCACGAGTCCTTACCAGAAGACGATAACTTATAGTGTTCGTATTTGACAGGACGTGACTTTGCGCACAAAGCGCAGACTCTTTTAAAGGAGGTTGTAGTGAGACTGCACAAAAGAGTATGCGCAATATATTGTTGATAAGTATTTCGAAAATCCGCGTACTTTGGGACAAAATTTTATAGCTTTATCTCATGTGTTTGTCCAGGCTTTTATTTTTAAGACGAGTGATGAGTTGGCCCTATGCTGAAGGTAGAAAACAAGCTATTTAAATCTGTATTTCCGCTACCTTCAGAAGACAGCTACAGAGGAGAGATAGTATCTGTAGTGGGGCAAGAATCTATAGGCTGCTACGGAAGAGGTTATTCAAAATAGCACGTTGATAATCAATTGCCCGCCGGAATGCTTAGTGCCACGAACCAGTCATTTGTGAAATTCCCGTCAGTACATCTATACTGAGGTAGCATTGCCAGTTGATGATATTGTAGAGGAAACCACTATACTGATTCTATCAATCAGGCAAAAATAACTTTCCGTTGTTTTGAATAATTACCATTTGGAAATTATACTCTGACGAAACCTTCAACACTTGTTCTGTACCAGAAATCAGAGATGTATTCATTCTTTGAAACAAAGGACATTACCAGATAATCTAACAAGTTATACGGCTGAGTTATAACTCAGACTATAACGCATACGTTTAATAATATAGGTCAGTTACTTTTCAGCAATGAAACGCGCCAGAATAAAGGTGCTGGTGTTGTCGCGAGAATCTGAAGCAAGTCAGCGCGCAAAATATGCTGCTCAGAATCAGTTAATCCTAATTGGAATAAAGTAGCACTTCTGTGAGTCAGAATATACGACAGTGACAAAATAACCTGACGGGGAGAAACTACTCGCCAACTTCTTCGAGTTCGAAACGAATTAGGCCCTGTCGAGCGTTAAAATTACAAGGAGGCCCAACAGGTAATAATCTGTCAATTTCTGTTGTTTATACAAAATTCGAAAATAAGACTACAGCCTTCTCTTTTGAGAAGGCTTTTTCATCGCAATAAATGAAAGCACTACTCTTCGCTGCGGGACGTGGAACTCGCTTGAAACCTCTGACAGATACAATGCCAAAAGCTTTAGTACCTGTTGCTGGAAAACCTCTTTTATGGCACTACACTCGACTGTCTGCGTGAGGCAGGAGCCACAGAGGTTATTGTAAAATGTACATCACTTTTGCTGAACAAATCATTAGCTATTTGAATAAGCATGATTTTGGAATACCTATTCGTTATGTGAGTGATGAACGCGGGAGAACTCTCGATACGGGGGGCGGGCTGCGTCAAGCTATGAAACTTTTTCACACCTAATGATAATCCCATATTGATTCATAATGTGATATTCTGTAATGCTCCTTTGCGTGAGTTTTATGAGTCAAACAAAGATGCTGATGCGGCCTTTGATGGTTAGTAACGTATGACAAATCGTTATCTTCTTTTTCGATGAGAATAATTATTTGCGCGCTTGGACCAATATTCAGACAGAGAAGTACATGTGCGCCTTTTTCCGAATCTGGATATAATTCCTCTACGCCGATATGCTTTTTAGTGGCATCCATTTAGTATCTCCTCGTTTACTCTCTTTTTAGAAGAGTTTCCAAAGGTTTTTCCTATTATGGATTTCTATTTGCAGACTTGTGATAAATTGTCGTTTCGAGGAGTTTTTCTTCAAATCTCCGCTTTGCTTGAGTGTAGGTAAACAAAATACGCTAAAGAGGCTGAAGATTTTATTCTCACGCCTGATACTCTGATGCAGGAAGCGGTTTTGTATCTTTTATAGATGAATTGCTGTCTGGTAGAACGGTGAAATTCTTTCTTCGTCTGCCAGACAGCAATTGTTATAGAAAAGTTCTTTAAATCCTTACGGCCCAATAATGGGCGGAGCAAGGAGTTGAGGTTGCTCACCAATAATGGAGAATGCTTCCTTTTCGAAGTGGTTTCGTTGATACTTGCACAGATGTTGGTCTCGGTAAGTGTGCTTGATCAAATCCTTACAAATTCATCAAAGTTGTAGGTCCATGATTCTCCCAAAGCTGTAGGACATTATACGTTTGTATATAGCCTCCTCGTGATGGTGCATTGAACCCATGTCGATTGTGAAACATCATGCTATCATCTGTAGGGCGCCATCCTCCATGAAGATAACCTAAAGCACCTTCATGAGATGCCAAGCTTTCCTCCGAAGAAATCTCGTGATTTAGTAGTTCTTATTAGCTAAGATATGATTCCAAGGAGTTTCTGTAGCAGGAAAAGAAAAGAAATGTTATGTGCCCATCCATATCTTGCAAATTCGCTGTATTTATTCACTTGATCAAGAGGAATGCTTGTATTGTTTTGATTCATAGGCATATTCGTCAAGTAATTTAGCCAATCCGTGTCCCAAAAGTCTCATGACATAGAACAGCTCGATAGGCCTCGCTTTTAGCATCATTATTGACGAGGTGGCACATACGCAATAGCAAAATTGCTCATCTTTTCCATCAGTATACCAAAGTTTGTTATTCCTGCATACTGTGGGCTATTAAGAATAACGGCGGTAACTACTTCGTGCAGGCGACTTTCTGCTTTTGAACTCTTCAATGTTCTTTACGGCAGCCAGAATCTTGTCGAAATTACCAGTTATAAGTGAACTTCCATTTCCTTTTAATTTCACAGTCGAGTGCTGTTTTGTATTTTTCACCGAATGCATTGTTTTTGAGAGACAAGAGTTACTTACATACATCGAAGTATTCGCGAGTGATTTTACGGGTTCTTCAGTGAAAGAGGTTCTCCATTGATTGATTCATAATCTCATCGTAACGACCTGAGTTAATTCTTGGTCCATGAAACCATCTCCCATAAGAACAAGAGGAATACCAGCCCCTTTGGTATGTTTCGTAATTGTTTTACGGAATTATTATGAGAATAATCCGTGGAAGTTTCAACGGGTAAACCTTCTGTACGATGCTGAATAGTCCAGAGGTGATGTAAACTTTATTGTGATCGTTAGGATTTACAATGCGAATGTAGAAGATGCACTTCTCTCTCTCATGTGTCGTTAGGATCAACGGTGAATTGATATTCACTCTCTTCCAATCCTTCATTTTGTTTCGCTTGTTTTGCTTCCTACGTTAGCATCTTTCTTTGCCTTTAATCCAAGTTGGTTTTGCAGATTGCGAAACGAATAAAAGTTTATATCCGCGTATGTTTGAAGAAAATTTTTACGCTTAAATCTCCAGCCCTTTGATGTCAACATTGTAAATCTGCTGATCAAAATTAGTAACATCGGCCATTTCTTGAGAAAATTTAAGCTGACTGCTTCCTGTTGTGGAGGTTAGAGTAATATGCCTTCGCGAACTTTTTCCTGTGTTATTATATGTTTTTGCACACTTTACTTCCTGCTTACCTGCAGTACCTGTCATGGGCGATACAGTTGCCCAGTCCACGTTTACACTGCCTTCCAAGATCTCAGGGCAGGAGAAACTGACTTCTTTTACTATTTTTCCAACTCCCAATTTTAAGGAAGATTCTGTTGTCACCGTAAAGGTGGATGATTCAGTACCATTATTTTCCGATGAACAAAGCTACTAGCAAAAAGATGCTAGATATTGCAAGCACCCAACTAATCTTGGCTTTCATATGATATAAAAGTAAAAAAGCCGTTCCAAAGCCTTGAAAGTTCTAGAATATACTTTCTTGCATTGGAGACAGCGTTGTTTATGCTTTTTATTTGGAAGGAGCGGTCAAATCTAAAACGCTTAATCTCTCTGTTGTTTGAAGTCCATCATCACTCATACTGATGACTATTACATGATACTTTTTACCAGCTGTGATATTTTTGATCAACATCTGATTCCTGTTTCTGCATTAGAGATAGTCTGTTCTCCAGGAACGGAGCAGCTTGAAGCTCCCCAGTTGTAGTTTCTTACCACCCCATTTTTCAGCATCACCCATACGTCCCATTAGGAGTTCCAAAGTCTTTGCCACCATAGTTCTTCTCTACGTACTCATCCTCTACAAAAGGTTACAAAATATTTCTCTCTGGCAGAGGAAGGTACAACTTTAACAACGGATACTACTTACCATCTTTGAGCGTTTGACTAACAGACGTCACATTGAAAGTCATCTTGCTTGGCTGCCTGCCTATTCAGGAGTAGTAAATTTTACTTTACAAATGGAGTGGAAAGTACAACTGGATTCTTGGGGTTTTGTATTGGAATTTACATCCGTAAGAATAGAATATGTATATTTCCTGGACTCAGAATTCTAGTTTTTCCAAGAGGATTTCTTGACACGCACTTTCCATCTTAACATACCAAGGAACGAAAGGAGGAGGTACTGCTAGTAGGAAAACTCATAATTAGCGATAAAGATAGAGTCTGATTTGTATGTAGCGTATTTATCCTATTCTGTCTGAGCTGTTTGATATGAGCATGTTAGGATCAGTAGGAGTAACATTAAAAGTTGCGCCGATAGCTTAATTCTGTTACTTCCATTTGAAAAGGTGAGGGCGACGTTGTTACTTCTGCACTAACTGATTTAGATTCTAGTTGTGGAGATTTTTGCTATAAGACTGAAAGTATGCTTCGTGTCGCAGGAGAGGAGAAGTTCTTTGCTCTCAGTGAGATTTCTAGCATTGTAGGCAGTTTCTGCCCCTTGGCAATAGTTAGTATTCACTCCATCTATGTTTGTTGAAAGTTCATAGACATAAGCAGTTGCATTTTTACTTGTCCATAGACTCAACTTGATAGGGTTGTCGTCCGTTTGCTCATGCTAGTACAATTTCAGGAGTTGCCAAAGTTGGCTTCTCTGTTTCATCACTGCGATACAATCCCCATGGAGAATTACACTATGAGCAACATCCATTTCATGATTCGTTTTTCATAGGTGTTTGGTGAATACTAAGAATCTTTAATCATTATTTGGATTTTATAATGATTGGCTGCAAATCTAAGTACTTTTTTATATATCCCAAAACAATTTTTATATTTCTTTTTCTATGTTACGCTACTATTAGGGACATTCCTCCTTATAGTATCTGTTTGCAGATACTATAAGGGAGTCAACTGATAGCCTTATTCTGCCAGCTGACATCCTTATAGTGTTTTCAAACATCCTTATAGTATTTTCTTCTCTTTATCACGCTTTCAGATGTTTTCTTTGATTGTGTGAGATGCTAATTTTAGTAGGATATGTTTCTGGGAGAGTGCATTTTTATAGTGGAACTTTAGTAGTTTTTGTAAATTTTGATTGGAAGATGTATCAAATGGGCTGTTAGAGTATTGACCTCGGAAAAAGTATTGTTTGTGCTTGATTTTAAGATATAGAAAAAGCTCCAAGTTCAACTTGGAGCTTGTATCTTTTTATCCGAAAGAAGAGTTTAATGAGCAGCCATAAATTCTTCTAAGAATCGTTTGTCATTTTTCAGAGAATAAGCGAAGATCAACGAACACGATATGGCAAGTTGTAATGCGTTCAAGGCCTAGAGCCGAAAGCATAACCGGTGTATTTCTTACTGTCAATGCCGTTAAGTTCAAGAACATTCGGATCAACCATTCCACAACCAAGAATCTCACCCAAACGCGGTACCTTTACAGAGAATCGCAATCATGGTCACCTATTATGACTCAGTACCTCCACAGATGTGGTAAACTAATATCCATTTCTGCACTGGGTTCAGTGAATGGGAAATAGCTTGACGCATACGTATGTTTCAGGGCCGAACAATTCACGCGAGAATGTCAACATGGCTTGCATAGATCTGCAAAAGCGAAACTTTTCGTCAATATAAAGCCCCTCCAACTGATGGAAGAAGCAATGGCGCGACGCTTATTGCTTCACTAAGATAAACACGTCCTGACAGATCACGGCGATATAGAGGCTCCGTTGTCCATAACATGAGCTTGGATTGAGCTTGTAGGAGAACGGGAGTACAATGTCGGGGTGCTGTTCTACAACAAAAGTATCTTGTATGTCCCGTGCTGGATGGTCAGCAGCAAAAATTCATAGAAGGAATACATGCCAATCGTCTTCAACTTCAGGATCTTCTGCCATTGTAGGCGCATCCGATTGAAAAATATCAATCAAGCGATCACGAACGAGGGCTGAGTTGGATGGCGTGTCTCCTTTCAATGGGTAGGGCGTACGCGTTAAATCAAGATCGCTATGCATCGCTCTTCTTGAGTAAGCTAAGCTTTGTCGAAGAGAATTGATTTTATCTTGAAAGGCTGCTTACTTCATTGATACGCATGCCCTAATTAGCGCTTCTGCTTCATTGGGAACATTGCGGAATTCAGTCATCAAGTCGTTAGTGATAATCTTTGCTTAAATATTTGATGCGAAAAAGTTCAGTTGTTCAGCATTTTTCGCTTTTAAATCCCAACGTGCAAAAGGGCTCTTGCATCTGCTAACATTACTGTCTAAGCGCAAAATTAACTTATTCTATCAGCAGTGCCAAATAAACAAATCATATCTTCGCGGCCATTATATAAAAGTAACTCAATTGTATATGAAATGCTTTTTAGGACTTTTCTCAGTTCTTCTCTTCTTTTCTTGTGGAGGTAATAAAACCTTCAGAGCAAAAACAGAGTACGGAGGACACAACTGTAGTAAAAGATACGCTGACAGATTCAACTAAACTGTCTGAAGGTAGAACTGCCGGCAGCGGCCGATGGTGTTTTCGACATTTTGCTTTTCGACTCTATGTCAAAACGCCGTTTTCAATCGGAGAGAATTTCTTTTCCTCTCAAATATGTTGTAGATGGAAAAGAAACACGATAGAAAAAGCAAAGTGGAAGTTTGGACTCGCTTTATTCTAAAAATGAGGTTTACACGATGATTTTTGATTCAAAGAAACTCAATAAAAATCAGAAGGATCCTGATCTCGCTCATGTTTGTAGAATGGATTTATTTTGAATAAAAATCAGAGTGAAACAATATGTTTTGACATGGTCGCTGGATGATGACCTCTTTATTAGATCGAACAACTTAAGGAAAATGAAAATAGTGATTTCTTAATTTTATAAGAGATTTTCAAAGCGATCGCTCTTATCAGATAAAGTACCATACAGAGTCCTTTTCTCTGATTTTTGCAAGATCCTGATGACAGCTAAGCCTCATCTCTGGTGTAGGAGATCCTGTTCAGTGGTAGATTTTGCACAGAACTTCCAAAGGTGATTACTAATGTCAAATTATGGCAAAAAGTATACAAATTCGATGCAACGTCTACTGATGGTAGCGGCATCGGATGGCGCAATGTCCAGTATTATTACCTTTTCAAAAAAGTACGCGGACAATGGATGGTGACGCGTTTGGAAAAATAATTGAGAATGTTGTAATCAACAAATTATGTTATTGAAGCACAATACATTTGGTATTGATGCATCATTGCCAAATGTTCGTTGAATCAGCAAATCCCCTAGAAGAATTGTATGAATTGCTTTGTGATACAAATCTTCCTAAACCATTGCTCCATAGGTGAGGGGTAAACTTTATTTACGAAAAATTTTGAAGGCACGATTCTCCACTCGTTAATAGGTAAAGAGATTGTTGAGAATACTTGGATTCTGTCCTTCTCAAGGTCGGAGCTGGCGAAGATTGGGATGATTTTTGTGGATTGGACATTAAGTCATATGGTTTTTATGGATTGGAAAATCTTTTCTTTCATTCCCGGTGAAGTGGGTGCAAAGTGCTGCACAAAATATAGAGCTTATGGCATGGAGGCTGAACAATACATAGAAAAAGTTGCAACAGTGTGTAGAGTACTAATGGCGAACCTCGTGTGTTTTCAGAAGGAAGAATGCGAATACGCATATCGTAGTAGTATTTTTAAAAATGCGTTGCGTGGACATATATTGTGACCTCAGTGATATCGTCTTCAGAAAACTTTTCATTTAAATTTGACTTATGCCGCATTGCGCAGAGAAGCTGAAACCAAGAGGGACTGACTGAGGCAGATGTCACAGCGCATCAAGTTCGTGATATTGTAGTAGAAGTGCGTCGTAGTAAACTCCCAGATCCAAAGGAGATAGGGGAAAGCGCTGGCTCATTTTTATGAATCCCATTGTCAGCGAAGTAAAGTTTCATGAGTTGTTGAACATCTATCCTGAAATGCCTCATTATAAGATGCCTGCAGGTGTTAAGGTTCCAGCTGGTTGGCTTATTCAGCAAGTGGGATGGAAAAGGGAAAACACTTGGTCGGGCGGGAGTTTATCCCAAGCAAGCCTTGGTGCTTATTAATCTCGGGGCGGTGCGAATGGACAAGATATTGTGAATTTGAGTGATGCAATTATACATGGATGTTCAACAGCATTTTCAAATAGAACTAAAGCCTGAAGTAAATTTTATTTTGAGATAGATTCATAGATATGAAACTGACCTTTTAGGGACAGGGACAAGTAGCGGCAATCCATCCCTTGGATGTGATTGTCGCGTTTGTTCTTCTGACGATTCGCATGATCATCGCCTACGCACTTCAGCCTTATTGGAAACAGAACGAGGGACTAGACTCTTAATTGATTGTGGCCCAGACTTTCGTTATCAAATGCTGCGTTGATTTCATCACTCCAGTGGATAGCTCTTTTCGTAATTTTTATCAAGAGCAAAAATATGGAAACAGTATTCCGCAGTTGATAGATGGTGTTTTTGGTGACGCATTTTCATTACGACCATGTAGGGGATTGGATGACTTGAGACCTTTCTGCATAGCTCGTCCAATGCCAATTTATGCCGATGCAAAGACATGTGATTATATACGAGAGAAGTATCCTTATTGTTTTCATGAATCAAAGAATACATTCGTCCCTCGTTTTCAAACAATTACTGTCCGTCCATTGAAGTCATTTAAAAATTAAAGAGCTATCTATACTCTATCCAAGTGATGCATGGGAAAAATGCCTATTTTAGGATTTCGCATTGCTCAAAATGGCCTATCTCACGGATTTTAAAAACCCTTGCCTGAAGAAAATCTATCGTTTCTTAAAGATTTAGATACTTTTGGTTATTGATGCTTTTGCAGCGAGATGGAAATCATCCCACTCATGAAAACATACAAAGAAGCTTTTAGCTCTGAGTGAGAAGGCTTTACACCAGCGTCGAACATATTTGATTCATATGAGTCATAATGCGGGCTGTCATTCTGAGAGTCAAGCTTTTTGCCTCCTCTGTCTCTTTGCTTACGATGAATTAGTGGTGGAAAATCCTGAGTAAAGATATTTTTATATGATTTGAGAGAGAGAAAGTAGTCAAAAATGCTTTTTTATTTAACTTTGCTGCGGGTAATATAGGCTTTAGCCTTTGTTGGAAAACTGCGGAATGAAGAAAGTTAATACGCATTATGTGGTACGTCTATGGCGCACTTGTCGCTATATGCGTTCTAGGGTGTAATTTCCATAAAGCAAGGATGGATTGGTTATATGCCTCCTTGGATGAACTGAATGATCCTATTGACAACATGCCTCTCAAGTTTTTCTGCTGATGGAAAAATGTTAGGGGACGTGGTCTCAAAAAGGAAAACCGTATCTTTGTCCCTAAAGAGCAGTATTTCGCCTCATATGTTTGAAGCCTTTAGTTGCAACAGAGGATTCACGTTTCTATGACCATTGTAGCATAGATGGTCGCGCTGTGTTAGCGCGCCATTGTAAAAGCGTGGCTTTAGTGGGGCAACGCAGTGCAGGGAGGAGGCTCTACAATCACTGCAGCAGCTTGCTACAATTATATTCTTCTACAGCTTCAAATACTTTTACAGCGTTTGTTTCAAAAGCCTATAGAGTGAGTTATTGCTGTAGAGCTTGAGCATCATTATACCAAAGAGGAAATAATGACGTTGTATCTTCATTATTTTGATTTTCTTACATAATGCTGTCAGTATAAAGACAGCAGCAAAAGTCTATTTTTTAATAAAAGTCCCAAAAGATTTGTCTGTGTCTGAATGTGCAATGCTTGTGGGAATGTGAAGAATCCTGCTTACTTTAATCCCTGCATGAGAGCCAGAGCGAGTTCAAGAACGTCGTAATGTCGTGCTTGATTTGATGGTAAAGGAGGATATCTCTCAGCTGCAGAGTTTGAAAGTCTAAAACTGACAGATTTGGGGCTTCATTTTCGTCGTATAGACTCATAAAGATGGTCAGCAGCTGTACTTGCGTGAGTATCTCCGACGTATCATGAGTGGCAGAGAAACCCAATAGGAAGGATTATATGGTTTCGACAGGAACAGCAATACTATCAAGATAGTCTTTCTTGGGAAAAAGATCCACTTTATGGTTGGTGTAAGAAGAATACCAAACGTGATGGTTCTAATTATAATATTTATACTGACGGACTTCGTATCATTACGACAATTGATAGTCGCATGCGGCAGGATGCAGAAGAAGCAGTCTATGGGCATGTTGCCAATTATTTGCAGAAACAATTTAATAAAGAGAAAAAAGGAAAAGTGCGAATTTCCCGTATACATCTTCAATTTCTCGGACTCAGTTACGTTCTATTTTAGCTCGTTCTGAGCAACAGAGTGATCGTTATCGTGCGAAATGAAAGCAGCAGGAGCTTCTGAAGAAGAAATTCGCAAAGCTTTTCATACGAAAAACCGATATGACGGTCTTCTCTATCATGGGGAGATGAGATAGCGTTATGACCCCATTGATCTCAATCAAATACTATAAATCATTCTTGCGTGCAGGTTTGATTTCTATTGAACCACAATCTGGTTATGTGAAGGCCTATGTAGGAGGACTTGATTTTACACATTTCCAATACGATATGGCCATGGTCGGGCGTAGACAAGTTGGCTCTACGATGAAACCTTTTCGTTTGTGCCATGGCAATGGAGGATGGTCTTAGTCCGAATTATACAGTGGCTAATGTTCAACGTTCTTATGGCGGTTGGACTCCAAGAAATGGCAGTCGCAGTCGTTACGGTCAACATGTTCCTCTGAGTTGGGACTTGCCCAATCTAACAACCGGGTAACGGCAAACTTAATGGCTCAGATAGATCCTTCAGGACATCGATTGATTGATTTCTTTGCGTGAAGTGGGTATATCCACTATAAGCTCCTATCCCTCAATGGTGCTATGTCTTGGTCCATGTGAAATTACCGTGGGCGAATTAGCAAGTGCTTACACTGATGTTTGTAAATATGGGTATTCGTTGTGCACCATTACTTGTATCTCGCATTGAGGATAGCCAGGGTAATGTCTTGGCTGAGTTTCACTCGCGCATGAATGAGGTCATCTCGGAGCAGAGCAGCTATAATATGCTAAAGATGCTTGAAGGAGTTGTTAATAGTGGAACAGCAGGACGTCTGCATTATAAATTTAACCTTGAAGGCACATTGGCAGGTAAAACTGGTACAACGAATAATAATGCCGATGGCTGGTTCGTCGGAATTGTTCCTCGATTAGTGACAGCTTGTTGGGTGAGTGGCGAAGATCGCGATATTCATTTTAATTCTACAGCGATGGGGCAAGGTGCAGAAACTGCTCTTCCGCTATTTTTGCATATTATCTTACAAAGATTTATCGTAATACAGCTTTGGGCTATTCACCGAATGAGAAATTTCCCTATGAGCAACTAACTAATGTCGAGATGGTGGAAACCAAAAGTTTCTTCTTTATCAAGTTCTGACGATTCTTTTTCTAATAATGCGGAAGATCCAAATAAAGAAAAATCTGCACCAGCTTCTCATGGAAGTCTCAAGTCACGGGGGAACATTTATTTGATTAAAAATATGAAATTCTTAGCTTTTAATTCCCGCAACGATATGCTCTCAACACGCTTTCCAGCCAAACCGTTAGCTTGTTTAGGAGGAAAGTATATTATTCAGCGCGTTTATGAACGTAGTCAGTCAAGTCTTCTGATGCTTATGTTGCTACGGATGATGAACGTATTTATGATGTTGTTTTGAGTTTTGGTGGTAAGGCCGTATGACACGCACTGATCACAAGAGCGGAACAGATCGTTGTTTCGAAGCTTTTGCAGAAGCTGGAAGCTAAAGGTAATAAATATGATGTTGTTGTAAACGTTCAAGGTGATGAACCCTTCATTGCTGCGTCTCAATTAGAGGCTATAAAAGATTGTTTTAATACTTCTTTTACTGAAATAGCTACTTTGGTGAGACCTTTTGCTTCTGATGCTCCTCTCTGAGTTGTTGAATCCCACTCTCCTAAAGTCGTAATGAACAATGACGGTAATGCTCTTTATTTTTAGTAGAAGTGTTATTCCATATCTGAGAAACATTCCACAAGAAAAGTGGTTACAGCATCACACTTTTTACAAAACATATCGGACTTTATGCTTATCATGTAGACATTTTAGCCAAGATAACATCACTCCCCTCAGGGAATTCTTGAACAAAGTGAATCGCTCGAACAATCTTCGCTGGTTGGAAGCTGGGCTTACCACTAAAGGTGAAGGAGACCAATATAGAGACCATCGGCATTGATACTCCTGAAGATTTTGCAGCGTGCTGAAATATTTCTTTCAAATAATCAGTAAATTATGAACATCTCGCAATAGCATCTTAATATCTCTACTGTCCTTTTCTACCTCACTATGTTGGAGCTCAAAAGATACAAGTTGGCTCTTTTGTCTTTCGTGATGGATCTGTTTATACAGGCGACCTCTTTAGTGGTAAACCTAATGGGCATGGTAAGACTGTTTTTCAAAAATGGAGACGTATACGAAGGAAGTTATCTGAAAGCGCAAAAAGACAAGGTTCTGGGTACGATGGTTTATGCCACGGGGAGAAGTACGAAGGTCAATGGTTTCAAGATTTACAGCATGGTCGTGGAGTATATTATGCCTTGAATAATAATCGTTACGATGGACTTTGGTTTAAGAATACCCAAAGATGGTCAAGGCATAATGTACTATTATAATGGAGATGTCTATAATGGTTCATGGAAAGAGGATAAACGTGTGGGACAAGGTACTTATACCTACAGAGTGGTGCTTTTTACAAAGGGATGTGGGCTGATGACAAAAAGGAAGGATCTGGCATTTTGATTGGAAAGATGGCTCCAAATATGAGGGAATTGGTCTGATAACTTGCGCAATGGTCGTGGTACATTCTTTCTACGCCAATGGAGATTACTATATAGGTGATTGGAAAAATGATATGCAAGACGGAAAGGCATCTATAAGTTTAAGAATGGTGATGTCTACGAAGGGCAGTATCTTCAAGGGAGAGCGTACGGGAGAGGGTGTCTTTACTTATGCCAATGGTGATCGTTATGTAGGACACTTTCTTAACGGAGGAGCAGAGCGGGCAGGGCACATATACTGGAAAGGACAAGCGTCCTACACGGGGCAGTGGAAAAAATAATAAGCGAAATGGATATGGCACCTATAAATCTAAAAATAGCTAAGTGAGTATCAAAGGCTATTGGAAGGACAATATGATGGATGGCGAAGGAGTTTTGCGTATGCAGTCAGGCGAAAAGTATAAAGGCACATTCCGTAATAATAAAAAGAATGGAAAGTTTACTGTAGTTTATGCTGACGGTTCTCGTTTCGATGGTTCTTTCATGGATGATGAGAAGGACGGGAAATATGTGAGTATGATCGTAATGGTAATGTAACTTCAAAAGGAGTCTATAGCCACGGCCGCAAACAATAACACTGATATTCTAGATGAGGAGGAGAGTCACAATCTCTCCTCATTCTTTTTATATTTTTCCTATAAGAAACTTTAACTAAAAACCTTTTAACGCAATCTTTCCACTATAAGCATTTTGTGCTAAAGGGGTAATTTGATTATCATGAAACAGAAACTTTTGAAGCTCGTGAAGAATGATTCATGGTTAGAGCCTTACAATGATGCTCATTCAAGTCGCTCACGATCACGTGTTATGGAAACTCAGCCAACTCACTCAAGATGTGAAAAATCAGTCTGTCTGATTTTGCTGATGGGCATCTGTATTTCGGCTTACATCGTACTGGCTCTGGAAAATGGATCTTCCGTGAGTGGGCACCCTAACGCTACTAAAATTTTTCTCATTGGCGACTTCAATGGTTGGAAAGAATCAGAGGAATTTGAGCTAAAACCTGTAGGCACGTTTGGCAACTGGGAGTAAAAGCTTCCCTTTGTCTGCTATGAAGCATGGTGATCTTTATAAAATGAAGGTCTATTGGGATGGAGGCTCAGGTGAACGTATCCCTGCTTGGTGTCAGCGAGTAGTACAAGATGATACCACAAAGATTTTTCCGCACAGGTTTGGGATCCTGCTGAAAAATATGTCTTTAAGAAGAAAACCTTCCGCCCAAAGCGAAATCCTCTCCTTATTTATGAATGCCACATCGGTATGGCACAGGATGCTGAGAAAGTGGGCACTTACAATGAGTTTCGTGAGAACATCCTTCCACGTATTATCAAGGATGGATATAATTGTATCCAAATAATGGCTATTCAGGAGCACTCCCTACTATGGTAGTTTTGGTTACCATGTCAGCAGTTTCTTTTGCAGCTTCAGTAGGTTTGGTACGCCAGAAGAACTCAAGCAGCTCATTGATGAGGCTCACAAACATGGCATCGCCGTTATTATGGATTTAGTGCAAAGTCATGCAGTGAAGAATGAAGTAGAAGGCCTTGGGAATCTTTGTGACGACCCTCATCAGTTCTTTTATGCTGGCGAGCGTCGCGAACATCCGGCATGGGACAGTCTTTGTTTCGATTATGGAAAGAATGAAGTTATCCACTTTCTTCTCTAATTGCAAATATTGGCTGACAGAAACTTTAATTTCGATGGCTTCCGCTTTGATGGAGTTACTTCGATGCTCTATTATAGTCATGGACTTGGAGAATCGTTTAATGGTTATGGCGATTACTTCAATGGTCATCAAGACGGAAACGCTATCAGCTATATCTAACATTGGCTAATCTCCTGATTCATGGTGAGAGCCTTCAGCCTTTACTGATTGCTGAGGAGGTGAGCGGAATGCCAGGTCTTGCTGCACCATTTAAGGATGGAGGGTATGGCTTTGATTATCGTATGGCCATGAATATACCCGACTTTTGGATTAAGTTGATAAAAAGAGTTTCGCGATGAAGACTGGAAGCCAAGTTCTATCTTTTGGGAGCTTACAAACCGTAGAGCAGATGAGCATAATATTAGCTATTGTGAAAGCCATGACCAAGCACTTGTGGGCGACAAAACGATTATCTTCCGCTTGATAGATTCTGAAAGTATTGGCATTTCCGCATTGGCGATGAAACCGCAGGTGGGGATCGCGGTATTGCTCTCACATAAAATAATACGTCTCTAACGGCATCAACCATCAACGGTGGTTACCTCAATTTTATGGGCAACGAATTTGGCCATCCCGAATGGATAGATTTCCCCGTGAAGGAAATGGATGGAGCTATAAGTACGCACGCCGTCAGTGGAGACTTGGTGGACAACAAAGAACTGTGCTATCAGTATTTGGGAGAATTTGACCGTTTGATGCTCGAGGCTTCTTAAATCGGAACGCAACTTCCAGAAATTGCCCGTAGTTGAGGTCTGGCACAATGATGGTGATGAGATATTGGCTTATAGTCGTGGTGATCTTCTCTTCGTCTATAACTTAGATCCTCAGCGTAGTTTCGTCGACTATGGTTTCCAAGTTCCAGAAGGTTCTTACGATATTGTTCTGAATACAGACTCCTGTTCTCTTGGTGGGCATGGTCTTATTGACGATAGTGTGCGCATAGAGACAATGTCAGATCCTTTACTCGAAAAAGGATGGTAAAGGTTGGTTGCGACTCTATGTTCCAGCTCGTATTGGTCTTGTCTTGCGCAAAACTGTGGAGAAAAAGTAGGACTTATGTAGCTGGAGATTTTAATTTCTGATAAAGCTAAACATGAATATAGCAGATTATATCAGACGTGATAGCGAGTGCGTGCAATCTTGTGCACCTCTTTATGCTCTCTTGCTTTGGTCTATGTCCTTTCCTATGAGCGAGATGTTATTGTCTTCACTTTTGACAAGCTATTAGGGAAAGATAATTTCTACGATACTTCTGCTGGTCCATGGCTTCTCATTCTTTCCTTCTGCTCTTGCAACGATTGGTCAGTAAAACTATCTCATTTTTCGTGATCGCCATTACACGCTCACTTTTTGCCCTCCGCCATTGTAGCCGTCTTGCTTGCATCTTTTGTGCCTTATTGCAATTGGGTCTCTTTGTTGGTCACATTGTTTTGTCTCGCCTTTTGGATTCTTCAGCATCGCATTGATTATCGCAGGCAGGAGAAGGATCGCAAACAGGCGAGCTATCGTTAGTGCCTCGCCTTACATGGCATTGTATGTGGCTCTTAGCACTTGTTGCCTATATGGGATTGGCAGGAAATGCTGATACTTATTTTCATCAAGAACTCAAGATGGCGCGGTTCATCTCTGAAGGAAAATATCGGAGCGTGCTTGATTGTTCCGTAAATCCTCCAGGCACTTCGGTTATCACAGCCATGCGAGCTTATGCTCAAAGCCGTTCTGGAAAGAAGTATTGCAGATGAACTCTTTCGCTATCCGTTACAAAATGTTGGAGATAGTGTGTTGCTTCTTCATCACAATGATGCAAAACGTACGCCCTTTCAAGCTTCCGCCATTTTTCGGCAAATTGGAGTCTGGCCGCATCGAGGAGAATCTGCCTCTCAGTATTTGGAGCGGGGAGCAAAGTATCGTCCTTATGCTCTGTTCACTCCTGGGCGAGACTATTATCTCTGTGGACTTTTTGCTCAACAAGCAAATAGATCGTTTTGTGAGTGAGTTTCGCAAGTATCATGCTTTTAGTGATACATTGTTCTATACCTCGTGCTTACGCTGGTAGCTTCCAATACTCTATCAGCGCATTCGTTCTAACAGAACAGATCTCAGTATAAAATGAATTGATGGAGGCTAATTATCAAGATTTCATAGAATAAGCGCAACAATTATCCCTCCGAGTATGAACGCGCCAATGTCTTAGCTGTCTATATGGTGATACCTATTGGTGGTACTATTATTACAGTAATTTGAAATGATGAGAAAACAAATTATTGCTGTTTTTATCTCTCAACATATTTTCTTTCAATTTATAGGAAATGAGAAATGCTGAATAATTTTATTTCTATTACAGACCTTTTATTGACAATTAACTTTTCTAATCTAGCATGGAAAGTTGTATTCTTTTTCGGAAAATGGTATTGAAAAAGCGTAGAATTCTCACGAGAAGGTGGAAGATCCTACTTTCTTGTAGGTTCTTTCTCTCAAAAAGTGCTTTCTTTTCCTTTATTCTAGTCTGAAAATGCAATAAAGATATCAGCTGAAATCATTATTGCGTTCAAAAATTTCCCTATATTGTATTTTCAATTTCTCAAGGAGAAAATAAAATTTGTAGTATAGAAAATAAAATTTCTCCTGAAAGATTGAAAAAAGCTTATTTTTAGTGATGCGCCAAAACTGCGTTATTTTCATTCTGCGGCCTTTTAGTTGGATTTTAAGCCATTCTTGGATGCTTAAAATACGAATTTTCATTTACAAATCTGATTAGATGTCCTCGTACTACTCACATGAAAGCTTAAGTCTTTAAGTCTTAAGTGCGATGCGAGAGCGTTAAAATGTGAAGGAAATTTCTTCTTGTTTTACTATTTTTAGGTATGGAAGTTTTTGCTTTCGTTCTACTTTTTGCATGCGAAAACGAGATCGTTGCAGTCTGGTTTGTCATCGCTATTTTTGTTTTGGCATCCCTATCCTTACGTGGAAGAGCTCTCAACGAAGAATATCGTTATTCTAAATAAAAACTAAATTTCGGCTTATATGGCAAAAATAATGACTACGAATAATTCTAAGTTGTTTTTCCTGGATAAAAAGAGGTAAAGAGTGAGGGGATTTCTGCTTTTGTGTGCCTTTTCTTTGGGGAATACTTTCTGTTCTGGCACAAGAATCTCGTGATTTACAGGGAAGGTTTCCGATGCCAAAACTGGTGAACCTCTTTCTGGGGTTATACTATCGATTGCTAAAGGCAAAATGCAGACAACCACGGATGCCACAGGTGCTTATCACTTAGCTGTAGCAGAGAACAAACGTGTGTTGCTTCTCGTGCGGTGTGTGGGCTATAAGTCCGTGCAGCAGGAATTGATCGTGAAGGATAGTATGTCTCACAATATCTCATTGCAAAGCACTGAAAAACTCTTGGCGAAGCTACGGTAGTGGCACGAAGTGAAATTCGCGCGCTGAAAGAATCTGCTATGCCTATTTCCGTTATCGGGCAACGGCGGTTGCAAGGACAGCTTCAAATATCAACGATGTTTTGGCACGCACCGTGGGTGTTACGGTAAGGAATACGGGGGCTTGGGCAGTGCTTCGCGCATTTCCGTACTGTGGACTTGAGGGGAAACGCATGGGAATGTATATTGATGAAACACCAATGTCTCAGTTAGGCAGTTTTCGTAGCGCTCAACGATATTCCTACAGATATGATTGAGCGTATCGAAGTATATAAGGTATAGTACCGTATAAGTTGGGAGGTTCTGCACTTGGAGGAGCCGTTAATGTAGTTCTAAAAGAGTATCCTCCTGTTTATATGGACTTTTCTTACGAGTCTGGTTCGTTCAATACTCATCAAGCATCACCCATTTTTAAGTGGACTAACCGTAAGAGTGGTTTGCAATTTGGCTTAGGAGGTGTATTCTTTTCAAAAGAACAACTACAAGATGATGCTGTCAAATCTGACAATCGTATCGTGAAAAGAGATCACGATAGTTTCAAGAAGATCATAGGAGGAGGATCAATCAAAAGCTACAAAATGGTGGTTTGATGAAATGAAGTTGGAGGTTGTTTTTCACGAAAACGCGGCAAGAGGTGCAAGGCATTGACCTTGATGTGAGAGGCCTTCAATCACTCCTGCGGTTTTGTGACAGCATTCTCACTGAAACGCAAGAACTTCTTCCTTGATGGTCTTGATTTCGACTTTGGTGCTGGATATGTTTGGAGCTGGTATGGTTTGCAAGATAAGGCTAAAAATCGCTACGATTGGGATGGGCGAGAATTAAGCCGCCTGTGTCTTCTTTTTGGTGGAGAACAGTCAATTATCCTTCGGATGGAAAGAATAAATCAAAAAGAATTTATCTCAAAAATTGAATATGGGCTATACGATCGATGAGCATCATTCCATCAATCTTCATATCTATGCCGACCTTACACGGTTGAATCCTAGCGATTCGTTAATGGATAAGGTCCTAGGCTTTAAATCTAATTTTTTCCCAGTAAAATGACAGACCCGTTACAGTTGGCTTTTTCCTATGATTTATCGCTTTTTGGCGGACGATTTCAAAATGCCTTTTACGCTGAAAAACTTTGTTCTCGTCCCATTCTCGCAGCATCAGCGTGTTCTCTGTAACTTCACCAGAACCCGTCCATATCTCATATGTAGGATTCAGTGATGCTATGCGCCACAAGTTCACACACCCACCTTGCTCAAAGCTTCCTTCAATTCTGAGGTTCGTATCCCAACAAGCAGAAGAACTTATCGGTAATGGTTCTTCTATTTCCTAGGCCTGCCAGCTCTAAAACCCGAGCGCACATATCAGGTATGAATCTTGGCTTGCTCTATCGTCGTGTAAGAAAAGATGGGCGTCTCATTGAATTAGGACTGAATACCTTCTATAATCATTTGAATGATATGATACGCTTTACCCTGATATGATACCAACTATGGCGCGATATCGCACTGGTAGTGTGAGTACGAAAAGGACTAGAACTGGATGCGAAAGGAGATGTTTTGCAATGGCTTTATCTTTATGCCAACGGAACTTATCAAGACTTGCGCGATGTTAGACGGAATATCCCTGGTACGGCTGTAGGAATCCCACTTACAACAAGCGTATTCCAAATGTGCCCTACTTGCTATTCAATTTTGGAGCAGAATTTCACAAAGAAAATCTCTTTGGAGGAAAAGGCAAAATTCTCGCTTTATTTTCGATGCGTCCTATATTCATCAGTATTTCTATGATTTTGAGGTGAGTCGCTATCAAGAGCGCAAGATTCCCACTTCTTTCACGATGGATGTATGCCTTGGAACATAGCTTGAAGAATAATCGCTGGACATTCACACTCGAAAGTGAAGAATTTGGCAGACCGCCGTATTGTTTCTGAACTGAATCGCCCTCTACCAGGCCGTTATGTGAGTTTTAAGGTGAGATATTTATTTAAGTAGGCAATCAATAATTTTTAATTCTAAAATATAACTAATGAGAAATCTAAAATCACGCTTGCAGTTGCCATGGGCAGCTCTTGTTTGTGGCTCGTAGTAAAGGATGATCCCTTCTCCACCCCAACTCCTAATCCTCCTGCGGAAAAACTTTTTCAGGGGTAGTCTTTGCCACAGGTATTACAAATCCTGAAGGAATAGTGGAAGTGTCTATATGCAGGCACTTACCGACTTGATACCAGGAAGTTACGACAATTCAAACAGTATCGTAGGCTTTGGCTCTACCCGATTGCAACAGAATCTGGAAATATCTATGCTTTTCCTGACTATATGGGCAATACAAAGGCAGAGATTGTACGCTATCGCTTGGATGCTGCCGGAAAATGGATGAAACAGGGAGTCTGCCAATCCCGCAGGGGGAGCTGCTGCTACCAATATCGTGGAACTTAATAGCGAAAAAGCATACGTCAGTTTGTATGGTCTCGGAATTGTTATGGCTTTCAATCCAACAACGATGACGAAACTAACAGATATTGGATCTTAATTCGCTCAAACAGCCAGAAACAAATGTTTCACCTGCAGCTATGATTATCCGCGACGGCAACTATTTGTCGGTCTCAATCAAATGAATGCACAATATATGCCAGCGCGCAATAATATTGAGTTGGCTTTGATAGATACGAAAACAGATAAATTGGAAAAGCACATTGTCAATACAACTCTGGGGTTGAGTTTGCAACACGACCGATTGACGCTGGCTCTATCTTTATGGATGAACAGAAGAATATCTATATAAATTGTATTGTGCATTTGGCTTTTATCCACAATTCCCAGGTGGTATTAGTGCGCATCAAGAATGGTTCAACAGATATTGATCCTAACTATTGTATTCACCTTAATAAGACAGAAGTTGCAGGCTTGTCTACCAAAACATGCAGATTTTCTTAGTACAATCCTTTATGCAGGTGACGGCAAAGCTTATGCTATCTCACCTCCTTCGCTCTTGATCCCAAAGGAACAGAGAATCCTTATGAGCATGACGAATGTTCCTAGAGATTGACTTAAAGCGAAAAACAATGAGTGTGATTCCTGGAATGGAAGTTTCTAATCCTCAGGGGTTGCTATCGCACGCCATAAGAATGTGATTGTTTTCGGTAGTGCAAATAAAAAGCAAATGGATTTTATATCTACAATCCTGCAACAAAAGCAAGTTGAGGGTCCAGTTATTACTGTAAAAAGGTAATCCTAGCTTCTTCCATAGTTTTGCTAAAGTTGGAAATCCTGTTAGCAAAATTCGCTAGTATCTAAAGATTTATCTAATGATAGGGCCTTTACTGAGTCGCCCCTAGTTTCTCTTTATTGTCGATATTGAATTTTTTGGAAAGAAGAAGCGCAACCAGAAAGAGTTACAAAAATCTGGTTGCGCTTAATAGTTCCTGAGAAGATATTAAGCTTCGACTATTCCTAGTTTTTCCATTCCTCAACGAGCGTGAACATCTTGTTGAGCTGTTTTTAGTATCGACGTCGTATTCTTCGCAAAGAGCTGCTGTAAGCTGTTCTTCAGAAAATCATCGTTGCACACTTTTTCCCATAGGAAGGCTGCTGATTCATTGAGGTTTATCATCTTACTGAAGTCGAGGTTTTCAATTCCTTGTGGGATGATAACTTTTTCTCCGCATACATCGCGGAGTTCTAATCCTTTCTTTATTCGCATGGTTGTTTTCTTTGTTTATTGTTCAATTTTAATGGGGGAAAAGGCGAAGCCAAATGTGCCGATATGCAGCTAAAATCCACCGACGAACAGGTGTGAGAAATATCCATATGCGTGAATAGATGCGCCATTTTAGTCCTGTTACTAAGTCGGGCTTCTGTCTGCCTTTGCGATAAAATCCTAAAGGCTATTCCAATAATGTCCTTCTGCTCGCATACTTCTCTTCCTATGATATTGCCATCCCCGCGGAGGATGATTTTTGTTGTTCTCAATCTGAATGATACGATGGAGAACATAGTGTGGTGCACTGATAATCTCGTCTGGCGTTGCTCGCAGAGGCATGCTTTGGCAAGGATTACATCGCCCACTTTGGGTTTCTCATTACACGGGCCCAGCAATACCTTGTCGCGCCGATCTTCTACAAAGATACGCATGCTAAAGCCGCGGACATGAAACGTAGCTGTGTGTCCTTCGTCTATTAAATCTTTGATTTGAGGGATAAATATGTCGTTAGGTAGAGAGAGTTTTCATGCTTTTTCAGCGTTTTTGAAAAACATATTTCTTGCTCGTACATGCTTCGAAGCTCATCTTTGCAGCTTCTTCGTCTGGGCGATTTTTAAATGAAATACTGGAATCACACTGGCTACCGCACTGGCTGTGTCGCAGATAGCGTTGTAGGGAGGGTTTGTCCCAAAATCATGGTGGAACATGAGGAGAGAATTGTGGCAAACCCTTGTAGTTTGTGTTCTTTCTCAATGATATTTTCTGGAGCCTGCTCTAAACGTACATAAGCTCCTATGGGAACACTTAATTGACGATAGAAATTGTTTTCCACTCCCACGGAGTTCCACAGACAAATGGCTTTCCGTCCACAATGCGATTGCGGGGTTATCGTCGTTTAGGATTTCTGTTCCTGGAATATATTTATTCCATAAATCGTTATGAGTGCTCTTTCCTGTACCGCTCTTTCCTAAAAATAAGTAGCCACGGCCACCGTGTAGAGCCACAGAGGAGTGCATAAGCAATATATTATGGTGCGCCCCAGCAAAGGCAAAGGCCACCATCATTGCATTGTTAAGACCAAAAGCTCTGTTGGGAAGTTCACAAAGAGGGATATCTGACAATCGGAAAAAGTTGGCATTGGTCCGGGAGAGCACATGCTTTTTCGCCATTCAGGTTGGAAATAATCATCTTATAGCCTCATTGGGTAATAAGTATACACCATGGTTGTTACCTCCGCAGTCGAATTGTCCACCTCTGAACCTTCAGGCTCATCATTAACGAGTCCATCGCCAACAGTCATTGTAAACATTAGCTTTTCCTTGGTTTCTTTAACGTAAAATGGAGCGTATGTTTCTAGATAGTGGCGGCCGTCAACGTCGTCTAAAAAGAGAACGCGCAAGTAGGGCCCCAGCAATGCAGAAAGAAAGGTCTTGCTTATTCATTTCTTGAAAGTCTGATAAAATTATTGTTCTTCAGTTTTTCTGAACTGCAGGCACACTGAATTGGAAGTCTGAGGCAGATATTTCTTTGAGAGTATCAGGTTTTCCCTTGCTCAGTCTTTTGCGGAGTTTCAAATATTTTTTTCTAATTTATTGCGATCTGTTGCAAAGAAAATAGCGCAAGTTTGATTACCTTGGTACTTAGATTCTAAAAATGTTGAAACTCTGCAGAATAGAAACTGCGATACTCAAGAAAAACCTGTCTTCTTCTGAAGGGAAGCCCTTGTAAATCTTGCACAGAAGAGAGATAAACAATGGAGTCATTGAAACTTGTGCTTACTCCAAAAACATAAATTTTGCCATCATCTTTAGCTTTGCATGAGCTACAGCCATGAGCATGGCGATAAAACTTAGGAATATCCTTTTTCATTCTCATTTGTTATTTCTCTGCAAAGATAGTGTTTTACTATGAATCGCAAGTTTTACTTCCTTATATAATGGATAACGAACTGAAAAATCATTCTCTTTATGAGAAATTACATATCTACAGATAGTAGACCTTATCAAAAGGTGGAGCGTAAATGTGACAGGTCATTGTATAAATAAAAAAATCTGCAAGTAACCTAAAAGTGCTTGCAGATTTGAGCGTCTCAAAAATTAGAGATATGTTTTCAGAATCGTACTTTCGTGGGCATTGCGCAAAAAGGCTTTATACCTTTTTCTTTGATTTGCCGGACTCTTCGCGACTCAGATTCATCTTTTCGCCGATTTCCTCTAGGCTGAGTTCGGGGTAGCTGATACCAAAGAACATTTGTACAATTTGGCGTTCTCTTCCGGTAGTTGATGAAGAGCTCGATCTACTTCTTCTTTCAGAGATTCGTTGGCGAGGTGACTGTCTGTGGCTGCATTTTTCTGGATTGTAGAGTAAATCAAGCAGACAGCTATCCTCATCTTCTACGAGTGGCGCATCGAAGGAAATATGTTTTTCCCCGATGAGTGTAGAGCCGTGGAGATTTTTATCTAGTTCTAGACCAGTTCCATCTGCAATCTCTTCAATTGAGGGTTTACGTTCATTCTTTTGTACAAACTCATTGTAGAATCTCATCACGCGACTGGCATAACCCACTTGATTTTTGAGGGAGGCGTACAATGCGACTTTGTTCTGCCAATGCTTGTAATATAGATTGTCTGATCCACCATACTGCATAGGAGATAAACTTAAAGCCGCGGGTTTCATCAAAACGTTTCGCAGCAGTGATGAGTCCAAGATTTCCCTCATTAATAAGATCTATTAAGCTCAATCCTTGACCTTGATACTGTTTGGCAACAGAAACTACAAAGCGGAGATTTGCACTAGCGAGTTTGTTGAGAGCTTCATTGTCGCCTGTCTTGATACGGCGTGCGAGTTCAACCTCTTCGTCAGCACTGATGGTAGGGTTCCTTACTAATGTCTTGCAGGTACCGCTCTAAGGATTCTCCTTCGCGGTTGGTAATCATCTGCAGAATCTTCAACTGTCTCATAGGTTCAAGATTAGAAGGTTGAAAGATGTGATTTTATTGGTATTTCTTCATGAAAGATTCAACTGAGGTGTCGCTGAGTTGCTTTTGCTTTGTTCAGATAGCTAATAGCCTTTGCCTTGTTTTTGAGTTCTCCATAGGCAAATTTCCTAGTAAGCGGTACGCATCAGCATTATCTGGAAGCTCCTTTATCAGGGCTTCTCCTGCATCAATTGCCGTTTGGAACTCGCCTGCAATAAGCCATAAGGAAACTTCTTCGAGACGATAATCGAAGTATTCAGGTTTTTGAGACAAAGTCTGCGCATAGCGGATATCATCAATGGCTTGTTTGTACATACGGCATGAACGTTCGGCTTGTTCGCGAATATAATAAAATTTTTGCAGTAAGGGATGCGGGACCCATTGCACTTTCATAATCATTGTAGTCTGCAACAGCTTGAGAAACTTACCAAGTCGTGACAGATATTGAGCACGAACGAAGAGATAGTTTGCGTCGTTCTTACTATAAGGTTTATTGAGGCGGTTTACGCAACTATCTAGAAGAGCAAGTATTTTTTTGTGCTGTCGCCTTTCATAAAGGAGAGTGCGTTGGCAGCTGCATAGAATGACTCTGGAGAGGCAAAGTTCGTGGTATTTACTTTATTATAAGCATCGTAGGCTTTATCGTACTGCTTATTGGCATACAGACAGTGGCCTTGTTGCATGAGATAAAGCGGACTTGGATTAGCTTGATAGGCGAGTTCTGCTTCTTCTAACGCGCGAGGGAGGGTCCAATCTGAATTATTGGAAGTCTGTAGTGCAACGTTGTACATGAGTTTACTAAGAGTAAAGTGTATGCCATCAGCTTTAATGGTTGACTTTTCAGAACTTTTTGATAGAGCTGTCTTAAAGTCTTTCTCTGCGAGAGAATAGAGCTTCTTTGTGGCATAGAACGTGCCGCGATTAACGAAACCTTCGGCATTGTTCTGGGTAGGTCTCAATGAAATCATTGAGTGTTGTTATGTAGGCCGTACTATCAGCAGAGCTCATAAGATAAATATAAGCCAATGCTGCTTTCTCATCATTAGGAAGTGCCTTCTGAATTTTGATTTCCTTCAAATCGGGATTGAGTGAACCTGTCTCTGTGATATTGAGCGTATTGATGGCTTTTTATATCAAGAGCACAAGCTGTAGTGGCTCCGTTTGTGAAGTTCTTTTTGTACGATGGCAGCTACACGCTGATTATTGTCGATAAGGGACAACCAAAGTTCTTGTCAACATTTTGAGCATTAAGGTCAAAGTATTTGTATTGGTTGAAATCAGATACATTCGTTATAATGGCGGCAACTCCGGTGCTCTTGTAGGTTGCTAAGTTGAGAAGTGTTCCATTTTCGGGTGTTGCCGTACTCTGTTCTAAAAAGGAGTTTTTGTGTGAATCAGTACGAAATTTTTGCTAAGTCAAGGACGCTATTTGCTCCTAGGATACGGACTACATTGAATTTCTTTCCTTGGCATCAATAATTTCTGCTCGGTAAGCACCTTTTAAAAGATTGAAGGAGACAACTCCTTCCCCTTGGCCGTTAATAAAGAAGCCATAGCCATTTGCCAATATAGTACCATCGGCTTTTATACGTAAATATGTTGAAGACTGCGTCAGACGGACCTGCAATACCTATAAAAGGGAAAAAGTGTAGATAAAGTTAAAATGAAGGATAATAATAGTTTTCGCATGTTTTATTGAAGTTTTAGTAAGGATTTCGCATTGTTGATGGCTGCCTCGGTCATTTGTGCGCCTGAAAGCATATTGGCAATTTCTTGTATGCGCTCTTCGGTGGACAACAAATCTATATGGCTAGATGTTCCATGTTCATTTTCTTTTTGAATACACGATAATGGTAGACACCAATAGCTGCAATTTGTGGAAGGTGAGTAATGCAGAGAACCTGGCAATTTTTCGCCATACGATTCATAACTTCAGCCATCTTTTTCTGCTATAGTACCTGAAACACCTGTGTCGATTTCGTCGAACACAATTGTCGGTAAGTTTCGGCTTTGTGAGATAATGGCTTTTTAAGGAAAGCATCAAGCGAGCGATCTCTCCACCAGATGCAATTTGAGCCACATCCCTGCATAGCCGTATTTTTATTTGCACTGAAGAGGAACGTTACTTTATCGACGCCATTATTATCTGGTTGGTTGCGGAGTTCAAAAGAGAAATTGAGACGAACACCAGGCATTCCCAATTCTTGCAGTTGGACGATGAGTTCTTTTTCAATCTGCTGCTTTTTACGACTGGCAGTCAACTCCTTAGCTGCGGCATACATTGCTTGTTCTGCTTTGTTGACTTACAGTTTTCTTAGCTACTTCTTCATCAATATTTTTCAATTTTATTGATGAAGTTCTTAAGTTCTTCCTGCTTTGTTAGCAACTCTGCAACAGTTTCAACATTGTGTTTCTTTTTCGAGCGAATAGATGGTATTGAGTCTGTCATCGACAAACGCTTGTCGTGCGGGATCAAACTCAACAGATTCTAGTTGCTGCTCTAGTTCATCTGCAATATCTTCAAGTTCTATTCTTACACTGTCTATTCTTTCGGATAAGGTTCCAGCAATGGGGAAAACTTTTTGTATAGAGGATAGAATCTGACTACTGCTTTTTCAGCTCCGTGACGGGATTGTGCTCATCAACAGAAAAAGTCCTGACGCCTGGAAAAGACTCTGCTTGATTTCTTCTGCATGCGAAAGAGTATTGGACTCTTCTTCTAGCTGCTCTTGTTCGCCTTCTATGAGTTGCGCTTCTTCAAGTTGTTGTAATTGAAAATTGAAAAATCTGTATCATTCTTGTCTTTTTTTCTGCTTGTTCTTGGAGTCTCAGTTAATTCTGGTAGCACGTTGCCACGCAGTGTATTGTGTCGTAGTTTAATAAGACTTGAGGATTGGCAGCAATAGTATCGAGAGTTTCTATGAGAAAATGTTCATGCCCCAAAAAGTAAGTTTTGGTGTTGTGAGTGTATATCTATTAGATGACTACTCACTTCTTTTTAGAAAAGAGAGAGGAACGGGACTGTCGTTGATGAAAGCACGACTTTTTCCTTGTACGGTGACTTCGCGGCGTACAATACATTCCTTTTCATCAAAATCAATGTCGTGGTCTTCTAATAGCTTCTCAAGTTGAAGCCCTGTACTTGAAATATAGCTTCAACATAGCATTTTCTTTCTCCTGTTTTGATAACCTTAGCATCAGCCCTGCTGCCCCATGATGAGACCTAAGGCTCCAAGAATTATACTTTTTCCGGCACCCGTTTCTGCCTGTGATGACAGAGAAACCATTTGAAAAGTTGATATCTAACTTTTCAATGAGCGCATAATTGCTTATGTGTAAGTGCTGTAGCATTGTTTTTATTTCATTTGTCGCCAAGACGAATTCTTTGACGCATTGATATTGGATAGTATCTCAACAATCTTTTCTTTCTCTGCTGTGGTGCCTTTTTCCTTTATAGATATTAACCAATTCGTCAGCTTTATATCTGTAAAAACTTGTGGGAGAGAAGATAACGATTTGTTTTCGTGCGACTTTTTGTAAAAGTCCTATAGCTTCTGTAATAGCTGCTCGTCCGCGGTCAGCATTTTTCAGCCATAATATCAAGTCCTTCTCTGTAGTATTTGTATTGCATGCGGCGGAAGGGTTCCATTCCGCTATCTAGCATGTCATTGATAATGGCATATCGATTCTTGGAATCATCAAAAGCTTTCCAACCTTTAGAAGGAAAACTCTGAGCATTATTCACAATGCTTTGCGCTACTGTCAATGCGTCGGTCCCTCCAAGAGGTGACATGGTGTCGTTATCTCATTCCTATAATTAAATAGGAGTAGTATGCACAAGAGCCGTCAGTTCATTATCAATAACGTCAGGGCGAAATTCTAATTTATCGTACTGCTGGAAGCGGAAGTTGAATGAAGGATCTTGAATGCTAAAGGCTGTCGTTGTATACGCTGAATTATAAACAGGCCGGATACTTTTGCACACTAAGGGTACATTCGAATGAATTGTCTGATTCATTGTATTTATTTACAATAATATTGAATGTACATCTAATTCTTTTCGTTTTTCCGAAATTGCATATTCGTCCACTGCCGAGTATTGATAAACTCCGTCAGTTGTTGCTGTAAATCATCAAATACCGCTGTTGAGGATTGGTTTATCTTCTGATGATTAACGCTAACCTTAGCTTCAAGTTCTTGAGCTTTCATTTGTGTACAGAGCACAAGGAAGAAAAAGAATTATTCGAATAATCCGCATAAGAAATCGACAATGTCCCGCGCCACTTCAGTTTTTACTTTTTCAGTGGATAAGGATACTCTTTGTCATTATTTAGTATCGTGATTTGATTTGTGTCGTATTGGAACCCCGCACCTTTATCATTGAGAGAATTCAGTACAATAAAATCTAAATTCTTTTTTTCTTTAATTTCAGGCGAGCGTTATTGTGTTCATCCGTTGTTTCAAGCGCAAAGCCCACAAGTTTTTGATAAGGAGTTTTTGCTGCTCCAAGAGCTGCTGCAATATCTTGCGTAGGTTTTAGCTCGGAGTTAGATTCTCTCCCTTGCGTTTTTATCTTATTGCAGGCTGTTTGTGCCATGGTAAAATCTGCAACTGCCGCACAAAGAATTGCTGCAGTTGCTTTTTTTGAATTTCTCTGTGGCCGCTTCGTACATTTCTGTGCGCTTTCAACATTGGTGCGAAAGATATTCGGGTGATGCGTAGTAAGATTCACAGGGCCAGCAATGAGTTCAACTTTTGCTCCTCGTGCTGCACATTCCTCTGCTAATGCAAAACCCATTTTTCCGCTGGAGTAATTGCCGATGAAACGTACGGGATCTATCTTTTCGTAGGTGGGGCCTGCTGTAATGACAATTGTTTTTATCTGTCAAGCATTGTTGTCCGTTGAAGAAAGCTTTGAGAGTTTCGTATATTTTTTTCAGGCTCTTCCATTCTTCCTTTTCCTACAAGATGACTGGCTAATTCTCCTTGTGTGGGTTCTATGATATAGTTGCCACGTTGCTTCAGAATTTCGAGGTTCTCTTGTGTAGAAGCATGGGCAAACATATCCAGGTCCATTGCTGGAGCTATAAAACTGGAGCCTTCATCGACAAGTATGTTGTGATGAGCATATTATCGGCAATGCCGTGAGCCATTTTCCCAAGTGTAGCAGCTGTTGCAGGTGCAATAATCATTGCATCCGCCCACAATCCGAGGTCTACATGGCTGTGCCAAGTGCCATCACGCTGTGAGAAGAAGTCGCTGATCACTGGTTTAGACGTTAGAGCAGATAAGGTGATAGGCGTGATGAACTCCTTGCCAGCAGGTGTGATGACAACTTGCACTTCTGCTCCTGCTTTGATGAGCAGACGTATAAGTGTACATGCTTTTATAGGCAGCTATGCTGCCAGATATTCCGAGAAGGATGTGCTTACCTTTCATCGTGTAGCTGTATTCAGACGTAAGCGCATAAGAGTTTGTTTAGTGTCTTGCGTGAAATCGCCTTGCATCATCCAGCCAAAATAGCCGGAATCTCGTTGCAAAACGTCGGCAACAGGCTGTCCTTTATATTTTCCAAAGTTAAACACCGGAGTACCTTGCTCATCGTAGACAAAGCGACCAGCCAAGTCTACATTTCTGTTCTGACGTGAAAATTCTGCAAGCCACTCTATATTATTGTGAAGCTCTTCTCCGTACTTGTCGAGCTGAGCCTGAAGAACTTCGTAAGTAGCTTTAGTGTCGGCCAAAGCCGTGTGGGCATTCGTGAGATCTTGGTTACAATAGAATTTATAGGCAGCTGAAAGATTTCGCTGTTCCATCTTGTGGTAGATAGTTTTGGACGTCTACTAAGCGACATTTGGAAATGTCAAAGTCGGTGCCAGCGCGTGCAAATTCTTCTACGAGGAGAGGAACATCAAACTTATTGGAATTAAATCCTGCTAAGTCAGCCCCTTGAAAGATAGCTGCTAGTTCTCCTGCTTTTATCCTTGAAATAAGGGCAGTCTGCAACATCGGCATCATAGATACCATTTACGGCCGATGCTTCAGCTGATATGTGAATCCCAGGATTAAAGCGAATGACTTGTGATTCCTCGTTACCATTTGGGTAAACTTTTTATAAAACAAAGTTCGACAATGCGGTCACTGGATATTTTTAAGGCCTGTGGCTTCAATGTCGAAGAATATAATGGGGCGTGTAAGTTGAAGTTTCATTCTGTTTTAGGTGAAAAGAATTATACATTACAGTCTAATTGAACGCAATGTATAATTCTTTTTATCTGTTATATGTATCAATCTGGAAGCATGAGAGGCATCAGAATCATCTGAACCTCTTCGTTTTTCTTTTCTGCTCGGCAGGAATGATGACTCTGCACGACTTGCGTCGGCCAATCGGACAATCACATCCTCGCCTTGAATATTATTGATAATCTCAAGGAGAGACGGACCTTTGAATCCAATACTCATGGGATTACCAGAGTACTCGCAGAGTAGAGATTCTTCTGCTGACATTGCAAAGTCAATGTCTTGAGAAGATATTGTCAACTTGCTAGGGTGATAGCTGAAGTTTCACAGGTGTGCTAGCTGCACCAGAGAAAATCAAAAACACGACGGAGGGTTGCCATCAGCGCATCGCGATTAACAGTTACGATGTTTGGATTATCCTTTGGGATGACTGCACTATAGTTCGGAAATTTTTCCCTCAATGAGTCGGCATGTCATTTCGAAATTTTCTGTGTAAACATCAGCATTTCGCTCATTGAAGAGGATACGAACATCACCCGTCTCTTTTGTAAAACATTCTTTAAGAGTCCAGCAGGTTTCTTCGGGAGAATGAAAGCTCCTTCCTTTGGAGCTTGAGTATTCAATATTTTATTGCACGTCAGCTTTTTGTGCATCTGTTGCAACAACGGTAGCGTTGTTGGAAGCTATATCGAAGAATACGCCATTCATTACAGGACGAAGAGGATCGTTGGCTGTTGCAAAGATAGCGCGTCCTAGAGCGTCATAAAGTAGTTCTGCACCTACGGTCAGTCGTGAGGCATCGCTAGGCATTTCAGGAGTGACGGGATATTCATCGGCAGGTTGTGCCATGAAGTTATAGTGACCTCCTTGGTATTGGATAGTAACATCGAGATTACTACCAACGAAGAATTCCAATGGTTGGTCTGGAATTTCCTTCATTGCATCTTGGATAGTCTTAGCGTTCACCGTGAAGCGGATGTCTTGTTCGCTCTCGATGAGTTCGATCGTCGTTTTTTTAGTGTACATTCATTGTCCGAGGCTGTGATACGGAGCTTCTGCTCCTCAATTTCAAAAAGAAAGTTGTTGAGAATAGGCAGACTGTTTTTTGCTGTAATCACGCGGCCGGTAAGTTGTAGACGCTGTGAAAGCAATGAACTATTGAGTACGAATTTCATGTATGTTTATGATTTGTATTTCTTAATTTTATTGTGCTGACAAAGTTACATAAAAATTCTAATATGAGTAAGAAAATGCTTTTTAATCTTAAAATCCCTATAGCTCTGATTTTAATTGTAATTTCGCGGTCGTAGAAAAATAAAACATAGATATAAATGGAAATTACAGGTAAAAATTATTCAAGTTCTTGAAAAACGTAGTGGTACTTCTAGTCGTAGCGGAAAATGCTTGGGCCTCTCAGGATTATGTCCTTGAGTTTGTAGACGGCAATAGCTAGTTCCCTCGCCACATGGTGTTCAATGTGTTTGGTGAAGATCGTATTTCGCAGATGAACATTCAAGTAGGTCAGACTCTTACGGTTTCTTTCGATGTAGATGCTCATGAATATCAAGGACGTTGGTTTAATAATATCCGTGCGTGGCGTGTAGTTGCTGCCTCAGAAAATGCAGTCCCTCCTGTTGTAGATGCAGCTCCCTATAACCCCTGCTACAGATATTCCTGCTCCTACAGCAGATGTAGCTCCTGCTAGTGAGGACAAAGTAGATGATCTGCCTTTCTAATTTAAAAGTAAGATATTTCTATACGGATGAAACTGACGTAAGTACAGTTTCATCCGCTTATTTTATCTTGTGAGTTATGAAAATCAAATTTATCGCGAAGGTTTTTACGCTGGATTGTTGCTAGTTTCTTTATTTCTTCAATAATAGCAGTAATAGCATATCGCTGGATTCCAGTATATGTTACTCTCTGATGCTGATTCGTTGTGTGCAGAGTGTAGCGAATGGAGAATCGCCAAAGCTTTATCATCATTGGATACCTTTAGATGAAATGTCCGTGTACATGCCGGTTGCTGTGATGGCTTCTGAAGATCAAAACTTTCGTCATCATCATGGATTTGATATGAATGCTATAGTCGACGCAGCAAAAGAAAAATGGAAGGTAAGCGCCGGAGAGGAGGTAGTACTATCAGTCAGCAGACTGCAAAAAATGTCTTCCTATGGCCTAGCTCAACATGGATTCGTAAAGGATTTGAAGCTTACTTTACTGTATTAATTGAGTTGTTTTGGTCAAAAGAACGGATTATGGAAGTATATCTCAATTCTATTGAAATGGGAGATGGGATATATGGAGTAGCTGCAGTGGCTGCTCAGAATTTTGATTGTGAAGCCAATCAGCTGACGCGCTCAGATTGTGCTTTGATAGCAGCAACTCTCCCAAATCCGAGACGTTTTTAGTAGTAAACATCCTGGACCTTTTATGCGAAGTCGGCAACGTTGGATTCAGCGTCAGATGCGGAATATTGATGTTATGCGCATGGATTAAGTGCTCAAGTTTGAATTATTCCAAAGGTTTTTATAGTGAGCTTTCGTTGAATTGAAACGGAAGCAGATCTGCAAAAGATTCAAAAATATAGATTTTATCCTTTCCGTAGAGTAGAACGCGAAAAGGATGAAATCTATGTTCTACTTCGCTAAAACTAGTGGCATGCTCCACATGGAGAGATAGGGGAGGATGTAAAGGATTTGTTTGTTCCTCTTGCAGCAATTGCCAAAGTTTTTTATACCAACTTCGGGGAATTGAGCATTGGCATAAAACATTGCGCAACGTTCAGCACAAGTTCCTGTAGTGTAAGCTGCATTTTCCTGATTACTTCCTTTAATGATTTCCCATTATCAAAACAAATTGCAGCACCTACGCTAAAATGAGAAAAAGGCGAATAACTAGTATGAGTGGCTTTTTAGCTTGTTCTATTAGCTGAAAGTCTTCTGCGCTAAGTTCTTCTTCCTTAGCACTTTTTATATTGAATTTCGATATATTTAGATTCCATATTTATGTGATAGTTGAGTAGGTGCAAAATTCCATCCTTCCGTGCAAACATACGAAAAACTCTAAAAATGGAGCATAACTATATCGGAAAAATTGTAAACTTGACTTCCCAGAGCATAAAGTTAAATGCTAAAAAGCTAATAAAGAACTGTTTATATGCTTTTTGCTATCTAATACTTCGCAATATCTTAGTATTTTTGCACTGAGAAAAGAAATAGACATAAAAACAGGACTTCCTAACGATACGGGAGACCACTAAAAAGACGAAAATTATGAAAGAGAAAAATTAATTGAAATGCTGCAGTATCGTATCAATCGTTACAAAGAGATGAGAAATGGATCAATGCCAGAATCTCAACCAGCAGCTTCAGCGCTTAATGGCTGGTAAAGGCGCACAGTAAAGAACTTTGTAAAGATAATATAGCCGTGGTTATTACAACCACGGCTTTTTTATTTTTCTGGAATTACAATGAGGCCTAGGATGAACGCAAGATGATGACACAGCGTAAAAATACTATCTTTTGACTTGTTTTTGTAGAAATAATTTTACTCTATGGAGCTGAGAATGCATTGAAATCCAAGATTAGTGTATGAGGGTGGAGATAGTGCAGCAATGAGATGTTACTGAAACACTCTTTTTCTTCAGCTCTTTAAAAGGAGATATTTATTTTTCTATTATAGAGATTGGAAATACAATAAGAGGATTTTTAATCACAATAAGGTTGTTGACTGCTATCCTTATTGATTTTTTCAGAGAATAAGGATGCAGAGACCTTTGGCGTCTGTTTCCTAACCTGTGTTTCGATACGATTGTGGCAATAGAACAGTTCAATATTTATAAAAATAGAGAGTAATTTTCCTCTTTCCTTTTTGTTTTGAGAAAAGCTTGAGAAATATAAAGAAAAAGCATTCAACTTAAAACTGTTGAATGCTTTTTGAAGTTGCGGAGGCTCGACTCGAACGAACGACCTCCAGGTTATGAGCCTGGCAGAGCTACCAACTGCTCCACTCCGCGATATTCAGGATGTTATCTCCCGTTTGCGAGTGCAAAAGTTAGTATAAAGTTTTCGACCAACCAAGGATTTTTCATGTAATTTCCCTTATTCTACCTCTAAAAACAAGTCCCTTTAGATACTCTCCTTCAGGGTGATAGATATTGATGGGATGGTCGGCTGGTTGATGCAGCTGATGTAAGATGCGGACATGGCGGCCAGCTTGTGCTGCTGCTGTAAAGACTGCTAAGCGGAATTGGTCTTTATTCACGGCCTGCGAACAGCTGAAAGTAAAGATGATTCCGCCTTTACGGATTTTTAGAAATGGCAATAGCATTAAGGCGCGTGTAGCCTTTTGAGTGCATTGCGAAGCGCACCCTTGTGTTTCGCGAATGCTGGAGGATCAAGGACAATAAGTTCGTAATCGTCGCCTGCCCTTTCAAGGAATTTGAACGCGTCTTCTGCATAAGCATCATGTCGGCTGTCACCTGGGAAATTGAGTTCTGCATTTGCTCGCGTCAGATCTATAGCTTTAGCACTACTATCTCACACTAGTGACGCGTGTGGCTCCCACCTCGGAGTGCGTAAACACTGAATCCGCCTGTGTAGCAAAACATATTAAGCACGTTCTTTCCTATGGAGTACTGCTCCAAGAGCTTTTCGATTCTCTCGCTGATCAATGAAGAAGCCCGTTTTTGCCCTCGAAGCCAATCGATATGGAACTTGAGTCCGTATTCTATGGCTATGTTATCCTCGTTGCCCCAATGATAAAACCGTCCTTCTCGTGTAGATCTGCCTTGAAGGGAAGTGTGGTTTCGGACTTATAGTAGACATTTTTCGATAATTCCTTTGCAAACGTCAATGAGCGCAGCTGCTATTTCTTTACGATAGAGGTGCATACCAACGGAATGGGCTTGCATCACAGCTGTTTTACCATATAAGTCGATGATGAGACCTGGTAGTTGGTCACCTTCTCCATGAACAAGACGAAGAGTGTTGTTATCTTCACGCCCCTACCAATCCAATTGAACAACGCATATTGAACGCTTCGGAAAGACGTTCTTTCCAGAATTCATTATCGATTTTTACGTTCAACAAAGGACAATACGCGTATAGCGATAGATCCAATTTGATAATGTCCGATAGCTAAAAATCTCCCTTTGTGGTCAATGACTCTTACTATCTGGCCTTCAGTGAGATTGTCGGGCATTCTTTGGATGGCACCAGAGAATATCCAAGGATGGAAACGTTTAAGACTTTCGGCTTTTCCGTGACGTAATTGGATGGTTGGATACATATATTTTTGAATAGTTTACAAAAGGAAGGATGAAACGAAAATAATTGTTTTGCCTATCTTTCGTTTCTGTTATTAAAGGCTTATTGAGTGTTTCTGCGGCAGGCTGAGGTTTTAGCAGTGTAAAGCCTGTTTCATGCGTAAATGTTTAAGTTCGTTGTAGAGCATGATACAGGAATATGCATCTGTAGCTGCATATGTTTTTTGCGCAGGGGCTAAGAATATCAGCTTCCCAATTACTAAGTTGAGCGCTCTTTTGAAATCCGTTGATGAAAAACATTTGCTAAAAGATTTTCTGAAGGCTCATGTCTTGAATACCCATTTCTTTTTACATAGTCCTGCAAATCAAGAAACTGGCCAGGAACAAAAGGCATGTCGTTGAGCCAGCATGTGGATGTCGTCTTTTAACGAAAGACCAACTTTTAAGATTTCTTTGTTGGCTAATAATTTGCGCAATGAAGAAATAAAAGCCAAAGGAGTTGAGGCGAAAAAGAAAGCAAATGTCTTCGGTTGCAATTTTGCAAAGTGTAACTTGGTGAAACACGCCTTACGGAAAGATGGGCGAGTTTCAGTATCTATTCCTAAAATCTTGGAGTTCTCAAGTGCAGCCACAGCTCGTTCTGCTTCTGCTTCACTTTGAATGACAACGATGCGCCCTTCATACTTGAAGCGCGGCAATCCTGCAATGAATTTTTTTATCGGTCTTAATGAAGAGTTGTTTCATTCTTGATAGTTTCCTCCGAATTGAGCATCATGCAAAGCTCGAAGAGCATTGAGAAGTGTCTGCCCCCAGTAAAGTTTGAATTTTTCAACAGCTTCGAAGAGAGCTACTTGCATAGGTTCTTCGAAACCTTCACGGAAAGTTTTCGACTAATTCTCTAAGAACCTGATAAATATCTGCTAAATTCTCACTGATAGTACAAAGTACTGGTTGGTCTGAGTATTTGAAATCCTCTACAAATACGTCCAAATAATCGTCTCGTTCAGCTAAAATAGTTGCGACATTGTGGCGGATATAATCGTAGTCCGCCTCGGTAAGTTTTCCTTCATTGAAACCAGGAATTTTCTGGAACATCTCCCAACAGGGACATTTTTGAGGTAAATCATAGGTAGAATACCGCGCATCACTTCAATAAAGTGGTTGCGTTCTTCTCCTTCTGTCTGCTCCACTTGCTTGCAATATTCTGTCGCAATGGTAATCAAGTCGAGCACTGGTTGGCTGTAAAGGAAAGAATTCATGAATATGTGAGAAATAGAGGATAAGTAAACGGGAGCACTTGTGTCTCCCGTTTTTCTTAGTATTATAAATCATTTCGAGCGATACGCCCCATTGCCATAACGAAGTGGAGTTGTTGCTCCTTGTCATAGATGACAATGTCTGCATCTTTCCCCTTTTTGGAGTGAGCCTTTGCGATCGTAGATGCCCATGATTTTTGCAGGCGTTTCTGCTCACCATGCGAATGGCATCTTCCATTGGTATGTGAGCTTGCTGAACAGCAGTGCGAACGAGGCGATCCATTGTAGCTACAGATCCTGCTATGGCAGAGCGATCGGCTAACTTGCAAACACCGTCTTCAATAATAGTTCCTGGATCGAAGCACTTAGTAGTGTCGCTGGCAGCAACTGCTAAAGAGTTTGGTAATCATGCTAGTTCTTTCTACGCCTTTGAACTTGTAAATCATATTGAGGATGACGGGGGGACATGAATGCCATCCGCAATCATCTCTACCGTAATTTCATCCATATCATAGATGGCCTCAACAGTTCCAGCATGCTTAAATTCACGTACTTTTGTAGAAACCACGCATGGCGTTATAGAAGTGATTGGCATGTGTGAAACCCTACTTTGTAAACCTGCCTTCACTTGGTCGAAGTCAGCCTTTGTGTGCGCAATAGCATTGAGCACTCCATGCTTACGACAGCATTTTACCAAATTCTAAAGCACCCGGAAGTTCAGGGCAGCACTCCAGCGCTTAATGCAATTAGTGCTATCGAGGAGAGGAATATATTCTTCAGGATCTGGATCCTTAATATTTGCAGGGTTTTGGCCACCAGCCATATCTATATTAAGGTAGTGTCCTTCAAGATGAAGTCCCATGACAGGCGTATTTTCCTCTTTCATCATCTTCTCCGTTGTGCTTACTGCCGCATAAATCATGGGCATCGTTGAAGACGAAAGAGTGGGGTAGATAGCCGTGGTGCCATGCTGCATGTGCGCATCTATCGCAACCCGAAAAGCTTCTTCGGTACCTTCCATGAAGTCACGGCCACCACCGCCATGGCAGTGCTGTTCTATTCCACCAGGGACGATGTCGCCTCCCTTAGCATCTATGCGCTCAGCTCCAGCAATGGGGAGGTCGCTATTTGAAACTTCAAGAATTTTGTTGCCCTCAACAATCACAGAGCCACCTTCTAGCCAGCCTTCTGGAGTGAGGATCCGTCCATTAAATATCTGTTTCATTTGTAGCAATAGGTTTAGTATTCTTATGCAAAAGTAAGCATTTCTTCTGACTATATACAATAAAGAGAGGGTTTTTGCGGTTATAGAATAGATGTAGAAAGCCTCTTTATGTGTGGCTGAAACTTCTTGCGCATTGCGTGTTTATCAGATTGAAAAATAATTATGCTAAAGAATATATCTTTACCCTTCTTATATTTATAGGTGTGAGTGCCTGCTCACCTGTTGATCGACTTATCCGTCGCGGTGACAATGCGCTTGCTATTGGAGAATATGCAGAGGCTGCAGCTTTTATATCAGAGAGCGTATAGGCAAACTCCTGCGAAAGAGCGAGAACAACGAGGCCGACTTAGTTACAAAATGGGAGATGCTTATCGTTGTTATGGGAATGTGGCAAAAGCTGTTGGAAATTATGCAAATGCTGCTCGCTATTATTATACTGATACGCTCACTTGGCTTCGCCTTTGGAGATATGCAAAGAGCTATGGGGAGTATGGAGAAGCAAGTAAGTCTTATCAGAATTTTATAACAGAAAGTTTATCTCCCCCAAAAGCAATATTTAGTCAACCCTCTAAGAAAGTGGTAAGTGTTCGTAAGTCTAAACGTGGCAATAGAAAAACGAAGGAGACGACAAATTCTGATACTTTGTCTGTGGCTACTTCAACCCTGAAGACTAGGAATGTAGATTCAAAAGTATATTGAAATAGCTCACAGGGGATTACTTAATTGTGAAGCAGCTATAGAAAATAAGAAAGACGTCTCTGCTTATACAGTTCGCTAAAGCAGTTCTTTTTCAATTCTCCGCGCGCAGATTATTCTCCGGCTCTTCTTCCCTACAGAATATGATCAAATCTATTTTTCTACAACGCGCCGTCAGACACAGGGTAATGATATTAGTGGCATTACGGGAATGAAGGCGGGAGATATTTTCTATTCGCGCAAAGACGAGAAGGGAAATTGGAAGCGTGTAGAACCTGCAGAAGGAGGAATCAATACTACTGATGATGAAGGAGCTTGTTGTTTTTTTCTCCGGATGGCTCAACGATGTATTTCACGGTATGTAGAACTGATGCAAAAATATCCTCGTATGGCGGAGACTTTGGCAATCTACTCGTTCTGATGCAACTTGGTCGAAACCTACACAAGTAAAGATTTCTGCAGATACACTTTCCGACTATGCTCATCCAGCAGTTTCTCCTGATGGTAAATGGCTTTATTTTTTTCCAGTAATATGCCGGGAGGTTTTGGGGGATACGATTTGTGGCGCATACGTATAGGTGAACATGGAGCTGGAGGTGTTGAGAATCTTGGTTCAGAAATCAATACCGATGGTAATGAAGAATTTCTACATTTCGCCCTAATGGCGATTTCTATTTTTCTTCAGATGGACGTACGCCTAATTGGGGCGGATTAGATATTTATTGTGTTCCTCAGTTTACCAAACGCTTTAGGGGGAGGATGTATTATTTGATGCGGAACAGACTGGGCTGGTAGATACCTTTATCAACAACTTATTGTAGATCATCTTCCTACTCCTATGAATAGTCAAGGGGATGATTTTGGTATTACTTTTGATGGTCTTCATAACCGCGGCTATTTTTTTCCTCCTCTCGTAGTACGGGAGGTCGTGGCTGGGATAAGATATTTGAATTTAGTTATCCTGAACGCTTACTGACCGTGAAAGGTTGGGTTTACGAACAAGATGGCTATGAGCCACCTTCTGCCCAAGTGTATATTGTAGGTACAGACGGGACGAACCAAAAGATTAGTGTGCTACCTAATGGTTCTTTTTGAAGCCCCCTGTGCAGCCTGGGGTTAATTATCTCTGATGGCTGTGTGCAATGGATATTTGAATGTTCGGCAACAGTTGCGCCTTGATACGCTTTCCCTAGCAGATGTGAGAGAGCAATAGCTCGTCAAAATAAAAATCTTCGAAAAGATGTTACGCAATATGTTTTGCAGTTTCCTCTTCCTAATATTAGTATCCCAGTCTTAGTCCGCGGTATTTATTACCAGTTTGATAAAGCTGCTATTACGGATAGCAGCAGCGTTGCACTCAATCGGTTGGTTACATTATTGAAAGAGAATCCTAATGTTACCATAGAATTGGCAGCACATTGTGATTATCGAGGACAGATGCTTATAATGACCACCTTTCTCAGCAACGCGCTGAGGCTGTTGTGGCTTATCTTGTGAAGCAAGGTATTGCGCGTGATCGTTTGACACCTATGGGATATGGAAAACGCCGTCCTAAAGTTGTTACAACAAAGTTGCATACCGAATACCCATTCCTTGCTGTTGGTGATACTCTCACCGCAGAACGAATCAGTTTGTTACGTCCAGCTCAGCAAGAGATTGCCAATGCTTTGAATCGTAGAACAGAGTTCCGTGTTCTTCGTACAACATATGGTCTCTTTGATAAAAATGGTAATTACGTAGCTCCGGCTACTAAGCCTAAGAGTCGGAGGCAAATGAGCCTAATGCTGTAGATATTTATTAGGAATGAGTGTGAGATTTTTAAGAAAGTTAACTAGCTTTTAGAGATGTGTCTTTTTAATCTTTCTGTTATCTTGTAAAAGCTCACGACATAAAGAAATATGTTGTGAGCCTTTTTTATTCTCCTATTGCATTTTAGAGCCGATGGTTAAAAACGTAATGAATGGCCATTTATCGAAATGAATCTGTAAGAAGTTTTATTTCGATGGCAGGAGAGATTCGTTCATAGAGGATATTGTAGACAGCATCAAGGATAGTATATTCACATGGAAGTGCTTTGTTGAGTTGCTTCATGCACGCTGTGCCGTAGTAGCCTTCAGCGATCATCTCCATTTCGATTTGTGCCGACTTTACACTGTAGCCTTTACCAATCATCGTGCCGAAGACGCGGTTACGCGAAAAGTTGGAATATCCCGTCACAAGGAGGTCACCAATATATACACTGTCGTAAACATTGCGTGGAATAGGATAAACAGCACGCAGAAAACGGTCGGTTCTTTGTACAGCATTTGCCATAAGAACCGACTGAAAGTTGTCTCCATATTTCAATCCATTGCAGATACCCGCTGCTATGGCATAGACATTTTTCAATACGCTGGCATATTCTATGCCTATGATGTCATCGGAAGTCTTAGTTTTGACATACGAAGAAGCGGAGCATAGAAGCAAAGGCTTGAGCATATTCTGGCTCACGCTACCTATTGTGAGATAGGTGAGGCGGTCGAGTGCTACTTCTTCTGCATGAGAAGGACCTCCAATAACGGCTAAAATGATCATCTGGAATATTGTAAGCCTGTCGAAAATATTCGCTGACCACGTAGTCCTCATCTGGAACAATACCTTTGATAGCCGTAACGATATATTTATCATAGAGTTTCTCTTTGAGCTTGCGGAGATGGCTCTTTAGGTAAGGAGAAGGGTGACAAAAATTAAGGTGTCATTATCGCGTACAGCTTCGTTGATATCGGCCGTAAAGTGGATGCGATGAGTATCGAAGTGGACACCGGTGAGATAGGAGGGATTGTGCTCGAGACGTTTAAAGCTTTCTGATGGCGTCCGTTCTGCGCATATACCACGTGATGCTGGGGACTTTCTCCAGTACCATTTTTGGCAATAGCGGTGGCCCAACTGCCACTACCCATTATTGCTATCTTTCCTGTTTCCATTTTTATTTTTGAAGATATGGGAGAAATTCTCCGTCTTCTTCATAGAGCTATTGCTTTCTCTCATGTTTTTTAGAGCGTAGATAAAGTCTCTTTACTTTATGAGAAAGACGGAGATATTTTCTTAGTGACCGTTTATTTGTCGGCAGAAACCCATTTAGTGATTTCTTCTAGTGAGGGCTTTTTGTATCTCAACAATGTTTCGGTATTTCTTCTGCAATTCGCTGAGCTGTTGCAGGATTTTCTGCGGGTTCACCTCTTTGAGGTCGCTAACGAGATTGTAGCCAATTTTTTGGAGAGCTGGAACCAAATCTTCGGGAATACCAATACGTGTGTAAGCTTCAGCGTTGTCGCGAGGAGCTTTGGCTTGGCTTCATCTGTGGGAAGAGGATAACTCCTGAATGAACGGATTCCCCTGTCATAAGCATGACAAGCCGGTCAATACCAATACCGATACCAGAAGTGGGAGGCATACCATATTGGAGTGCGCGGAGGAAGTCGGCGTCTATAACCATAGCTTCATCGTCACCCTTATCAGCCAAAGACATTTGGTCGCGGAAACGTTCTTCTTGGTCTATAGGATCATTTAGCTCCGAATAAGCATCTGCCAATTCCTTACCATTAACCATCAACTCGAAGCGTTCTGTAAGACCTGGCTTGGAGCGATGTATTTTTAGTGAGTGGTGACATTTCTACAGGATAGTCCGTGATGAACGTGGGTTGGATGTAGGTACCTTCGCAAAAATTCGCCAAAGAGTTCGTCAATCAGTTTGCCCTTGCCCATTGTTTCATCAATCTCCATGTTCAACTTGTTGCAAAATATCGTGATTTCATCCTCTGTCTTGCCCTCCAAGTCGTAACTCGTCTTTTTTCCTTGATAGCTTCAAGGATAGGCAGGCGGCGGAATGGAGCTTTTAAAACTGATTGTCTTGCCGTCTATAACGCATTCGCTCTTGCCATTCACGGCAATGCAAATAGTTTCGAGCATCTTCTCCGTGAACGACATCATCCAGTTGTAATCTTTATACTGCACATAGAGCTCCATGCAAGTGAACTCAGGGTTATGGTTCTTATCCATGCCCTCATTGCGGAAGTTCTTTCCTATTTCGTAAACGCCTTCAAAGCCGCCCACGATGAGACGTTTCAAGTACAATTCGGTAGCGATACGCATATACATATCCTGATCGAGTGCATTGAAATGCGTGATAAATGGACGTGCACTTGCGCCACCCGGAATATTCTGGAGTGTAGGAGTTTCTACCTCTGTGTAGCCCGCACTGTCCAACACGTTGCGGAGAGTGCGCAGCACGATAGAACGCTTTGTAGAATGTATCTTTCACATTGGGATTAACAATGAGATCAACGTAGCGTTGACGATAGCGCATTTCTGGATCGGAAAAACCGTCATAAACTTCACCATCTTTCTCCTTCACGATAGGAAGGGGGCGGAGACTCTGGAGAGTAGTGTGATTTCTTCAGCGTGTACACTGATTTCGCCAGTCTGCGTACGGAATACAAAGCCACGAACGCCGATAAAGTCGCCCAAATCAAGCAACTTTTTTTGAAGAATTTGTTGTAGATGTCTTTATCTTCACCAGGGCAAAATGTCGTCACGGGTGATATATACTTGTATACGTCCTTTAGAATCAAGGAGTTCAGCAAAGCTTGCTTTTTCCCATCACGCGGCGGCTCATTAAGCGGCCAGCGATGCAGACACGGCGAGGAGTTTCAGCGTTTTCGTCGAACTCGCTGCGGATGTCTGTACTGTAAGCATCAACGGGGAATTCAGCTGCGGGATAGGGTCGATTCCCATTTGTCGAAGTTCCTTTAGGGCCCTCACGACGACCCAATTCCTGTTCGCTTAGTTCAAATACGTTCATGTAATTTTTGTTTCTTTATATTATTGTATGTGCAAAATTACAAAAGAGAAAGCTATAACTCCAAGAATAGCACAAAAACAAGTACAAAAGACACGCCCTTTGAATTATTTATAAAAAGAGATTTTTGCAAAAATAAGCTTTTTAAATAACTTTTGCTTCATGTAGATTAAAATCTAAGATTTGATAGGTGTAACCCAATAGTGGTCTTGAAGGAGCTGTTTCTAGTTTTAGCTACAATATGGGATATTTGATTGAAGGCGTTTCTGATGTTAATATTCAACTTAATCCTTTATACGAATGATTTTACTCCCATAGGGGAAACACTTATGGAGGCGGATGAACGTGGATATATTTAGGAATGAGAAGCTGTGGTTTCGGGACGTTCGTAAGTGTACGGCTCAAATTACAAGATTTTTGGCTGATATTTACATTGGGGTTGCTAATCCTGTCTGTCTTCACCTTCCATTTCTAAGCTTAAAGATGTTTTTGGTATATTGTGTCATTATCAAAACAAAAACGCTATATTTGTCAATATTTTTCGTATTCTATTGTACTGAGAATAGCTTGAAAATCAAATTTAAATTCTTCGGGAGGAAATAACGCAAGGAGGAGCTGTTACGCCAATAGGGGATTTTGAAAAAGGTTACTAGGAATTTTTATTTTTCTATACTAGGAGTTGAAAAACAATACTGCAATTTTCAAAAATAATAAGGCTGTTGGCTGACATCTTTATTGTATAAACTGATAGAATAAGGAAAAAAACTGGCTCTTCGAAGCATTTTTGATCGTTTATTCTATGAAAAATCATAGCTTCCCTTATGTTTTTACTGATTTATGGAGTGACATTTTTAGCTGATAGATTCGTTTTTCGTTGCTTTCAAACCTTTTAAGTTTTTCTCAATAATTTTTGCTTCTAGATTGGAGAAGTCTGTTGTAAAGAAAAATCTTATTTTGAAACCTAGACTGTGATTGTCAGTTGTCACAGCTGAAGGAAGGAATACCTGAGGATATTTTTACAAATCTATTTTACTGTTCAGAAAGAGAGAGGGAATGAAAAAGTGTCCATGTACTTCATTTGCCTTCATTTGTGAGCGCTTTTTACAAGCTTTAGCTTATTTTTGTATTCTGCAAAAATAGTCTTAACTTTTGCACTTGAAGAAAGCAACAACTTCTACGAATCGATGAAAATCGTATTGATGACAACGCCATTTTTTCTTTGTCGAGGAAAGCCAAATACTAACGGCACTCTTCGATGAGGGCTTGAGTTGTTTCATCTTCGTAAACCGGATACTGAGCCGGTTTTTCTGAACGCCTTTTATCACTTATCCCCGAATCTTATCATCGACGCATTGTTACTCACGACCATTTTTATTTGAAGAATGAATATGGGCTGCGTGGTGTACACTTAAATGATCGTAATCTAGAGTTGCCGGATGGCTTCAAAGGAACGATTAGTTGTTCCTGCTATACGGTAGAAGAAATCGAAACGCGCCGTAGGAAGATGGACTATGTCTTTCTACAATCCACGGATTTTAATGTTCCTGAGTCCCGCGAAACTTCATGGGAACTCTGGGAGGATGCTGCACATCAGATGTCGGAAAAAGAACTCAAGAAGGTCTATGTTTCGGGGGCATCACGCTGGACGATCTGCCTCGCTTGCGCAGTTTGGGCTTTGGAGGTGTCGTGGTTTATGGCGACATTTGGAACAGGTTTAATATCTACTCTCAGCAAGACTATCAGGAGTTAATCCTACATTTTCGTAAATTGCTGAAATGATAATTATGGACAAGACTAAAAATATACAAGGCGTGAACTATGGTAGTCAGCTAAAAAGAACGATGCTACCTCCTTTTGTGTTCTGGCCTTTGAGGCAGTTGTCCGTAGCCCTTTGTAACTCGTTAAATATCTTTCTAATATGAGCTCTGATTCATTCATGGTATTCTCTGGCACCAAGACTCGCTATTTGGCCGAGAAAATCTGTAAGGACCTTAACTGCCCGCTTGGCAATTTGGTCATCACGTATCTCGCCGATGGCGAATTTGTAGTAAGCTTCTGAGGAATCCATTCGTGGCCGCGATGTCTTCTTAGTGCAGTCCACATTTCCCAGTGCTGACAACCCTGATGGAGCTGCTCCTGATGATTGATGCTGCAAAGCGCGCGAGTGCTAAGAGTATCAATGCAGTGATCCCTTACTTTGGTTGGGCGCGACAAGATCGCAAGGATAAGCCGCGTGTGTCTATCGGTGCAAAACTTGTAGCTGATATGCTCAGCGCAGCGGGTGAGAGACCGCTTGCTTTACAATGGACCTCCATGCCGATCAAGAACAGGGATTCTTCTGATGTTCCTGTTGATCATCTCTACGCTTCTACGGTGTTCATGCCCTACATTAAGAGTTTGAACTTGAAGAACCTTTGCATGGCCAGTCCTGATGTTGGTGGTTCGAAGCGTGCCAGTAGCTTACGCTAAATTCCCTGATGTGCCTCCGTTCTTGCCACAAAACGCGTAAGAAAGCCAATGTGGTAGCGGATATGCAGATTATTGGTGATGTGCGCGATATGGATGTCATTCTAATTGACGATATTGTTGATACGGCAGGTACTATCACAAAGGCAGCTCAACTGATGATCGACAATGGAGCACATTCTGTCCGTGCCATGGCAAGCCACTGTATTATGTCTGGTCCTGCTGATGAGCGTGTGGCTAATTCTCCATTGCAGGAAATCATCTTTACGGATAGTATTCCATACCGCGGAACTTGTTCCAAAGTGAAGCAGCTCAGCGTGAGCGAAGTTTTTGCTGAAACTATTCGTCGAGTAGAAAACAACGAAAGTATTTCTTCTCAGTATCTTATCTAATAACTGAGCTACTTTCTTATTGATAAGTTTATGAAAACGGACTGCCTCTTTTTCCTTTATTAAGGAGAAGATGAGGCAGTCCGTTCTTAATGAATTATTATTGGCTTGTTCTTTTTAGCCGATCAAGAAAAATGCTATTATTTCGGCTTTGATGGGGAAGAATCCTATACCATACTTTCCAAGACCCATCTTTTGATGTTCTATGAATCTCAAAATCAGCATTATTGGGTATTTTATACATGGAGTATTAGCTAGTTTATAAGCACCCCATTTAGTTTTGCATTGTCCAATGTAAATCCAAATAGGCTTGGATATTTTATGCTGAGTGCCTATGGCGTAGCTCTTGACTTCTGTAGATTTCTGTAGATGGTCGTATACGATGTTGCCCATATTATACGCAAATTCGTCACAAAATAACGATGCTATCTAATCCTGCGTCGTATGCAATATAGCTCCATCATTATACTTTTCGCTCTCATTTTGGATGATTTGGTCTAATGCCAAAGAAATTCGTTTTGTGAGGACTTCTTTAGTAGAGTCTTTAAAACTGTCTCTCTCATCATTTTGGCTGCACCCTATTCCACTAATCAGAACGAGTGTTAGCAGTGTGGAAAGAAATGAAATAATGTTTCATAAGTTTTTAGGTTGAATCGTTTCCTACTCTATAAGCTTTTTCGGATTTTGCTTTAATTTCGCATTCTAGAATATGCGGATGTTATAATATTGCAAATATAAGTACGAATAAACTTAAGTGCAACTTTATTTTGTAAGTAAAATGTCGATTATAGATGAGAGGAAGTTTCTTTTTCCTTAAAAGGCTGTTTTCTTTTTCTTTTGATATTTCATAAAGGATGAGTAAATGGAAAAACTCCGAGATTTAGGTAGTGTTCCTAAAAAGCTACACGCTCTCGGGCACGGGCAACGAGATGGCACAGTTCTGGCGCTCCGTCGAGTTCTTGCGCGAAGACAGCCAAATCTTCTACGGAGGAGATTATTATCTGCGCCTGAAGAAAAGAGTTCCGCGGCGAAGACATCTACAAGGTCTACGCAAAAACCTCACCGCTTGCTCTACATCTCCACCAACCGCATTTTTCACGCTCTACCGCAAAGCAGCGCTCAGCGTGGGCAACACGCCTCCCAGAGGACTCGCTCATCGAATACCTCAAGAACGAGCCCTACTTCCTTTCGCGCTCCTATGTGACACGCATGAAAGTGTTCAACAAGGCGGGCTATCCGGAACAAATCGTGGAGAACTGGCCACAGTCGCGACAAATACTCGTCACGCGCTGCTGGATCTTCGACTATGATGAGCTGGAGAAACTCTATCATATCAACCTCGAGGGGACGATACCCCTGAAGCTATCCTCGAAGAGGAAGATTCACCTATTCAAAACCAAAAACTTCCGTTATGAATATATTAAAGAAAATGCAAGAGTTTGCGGCCAATGGTGTGTACGAGTATTCTGGCAAGGCTGCAAGGGACAATACCATTCTGAGTTCGGAAGCCGTAAAAAGAGATAAAGGAAGAAATCATGTCAGGCTCATCCAGTCGTCATAACGACACTGCAAACCGATTGAGAGACCGACGCAACATAAACGCTGATTTTCGAAGAATCCTCAAATAAACTAACACAAAAGGCAAGCCCAACAGTCTGATTTTTATGCGCTGAAAAACACTACAACTATTTGTATGTTCTAAAAATCTTTCTGTATGTTTGCGATATAGAAACAATTAAAGGATGTTGATTATGTCTGGAATGGATCTTGGAATTAGAATATTTTTCGGAGTATTGATGCTCGTCATCTTTTTAGTTCACCTATACTATCTCTATTTATGCTTGGCATCATCTTGATGCAGAAGATGTACTAAGCGATCTTTATGACATAAAGAGATATAATATGGGTAGAAAGGTCAAAAAGGAAATGGAAAGCCGCGCTATAGATAGAACCCTATGGGGTGAATAGTCTTTTTAATACACATACATAAAGGTGTTACTTTTGCTAAAAACAGAGTAACACCTTTTTATTATGAATAGCGAAGCAGTAAAAGAAATAGTTCTCAAGGTCAATGGTGATTACCAGAAAGAGAGCTAAAGAAAATCCAGCAAGACATTGTAAAAAGCACGAAAAGAGAAAGAAGCGCTTTTTGAAAAATGCGCCAGATGCTTCCTCGTGGACGAAAGAACAAGAAAAACAGTGGAGAGACTCAACTCCACCATCGGAAAAGGAGAACGCCAGCTCAAGAAATGGGGCAACAGCGCCGATCAATTAAAGAGTGCTCGACAATCTTAGCGGGTCGAGCATGAAAGAGCTCAAGGGCAACCTGAAAAGCCTGGAAAGGATGATGGAATCAGGAGCTGTTCAAAGAAAAACTAAAGACTGGGAGAATCTTGTAGAAGTCCATCAAATCGACAAAAAGCGAAATTCAGAAAATAGAAAAGAGGGAGAAAAGAGGAAAAACTAACTCTATTGTAAAACTCGGTGCGCTCACCACCATCATCAGAGGCATAGGCGACGCAGCGGCGGGGGCCTACTCCCGCGCCATGCAATTCGTGGATGCCTTTGCGCGGATGGACGAGGCGGAGGTACAAGTCATCAAATACACGGGCCTCGCACGCAGCGAAGTGGAAAGTCTAAACGAGAGCTTCAAGAAGATGGAAACGCGCACACCGCGCGAACAGCTCAACGCGCTGGCAGCCGACGCGGGACGCTTGGGCATACAGTCGAAAAAGACGTGCTCGACTTCGTGGCCGCGGCCGACCAGCTCAATGTGGCACTGGGTGAAGATCTCGGCGCGGATGGTGTGAAAAACATCGGCAAGCTCGCCCAGCTCTTCGGCGATGACAAGAAGATGGGGCTCAAAACGCGAAGAACTCAAGAGTAACCTGAAAAGAATGATGGAGGACCTTGACTTGACTGCTATTGAATACCTTTTTACAAATTGTCTAAAAAGCGAATGTTTATGGGGTTACTTCAGTGAGTAGCACTCATAAACATTCACTTTGATTCTAAGAATTCTATTCTTATCTGATTCGCCAACGATTCTTATTGCGCACTAGTTGGATCATAATTTCTTCCGTACTTCCATCACCATAAGACACATTGAGAAAAGCATTGGACATATTCCCCTTATCGTGAACCTCCGTACGCTCTAGCTTTACGCGTTTTTACGCCTTTGTGTTCTTTCATTAATATAACGCGCGTGTTGCTTGAGTGCATCCTTCATTTCTTGCCGATAAGTTTCTGGCTTATCATCACAGGACTGCATGGCATCAACATACGCATTATAGTTGCCCGAAGTGTAGAGTTTATAGAGCGAAAGAATTTCTTCCTCCTTAGGGTCCATTTTTCTCTATGCTTGTATTGCTCTTTGTTTCCACAAGAAAGAAGCAGCAAGCCCGCGAAGAAAGCAAATAGTGGACGCATTATTTTTGGCGAATGAAGATGTTGATAGGTGTGCCGGAGAAGTTCCATCGTTCGCGTATCTTGTTTTTCTAAGAATCGCTTGCAGGGTTCTTTTTACATATTGTGGCAAGTTGGCATAGAACACGAAAGAAGGAATCTGCGTGTTGGGCAGTTGCATACAATATTTGATTTTGATGTATTTACCTTTGATTGAAAGGTGGTGGATAGGCCTCGATGAGCGGTAGCATCTCTTCGTTGAGTTTGGCTGTGGTGATAGTGCCTGACGCTGAATGTAGACATTCTTAGCTGTCTCAAGAAGTTTGTAGATACGCTGCTTAGTGAGTGCTGATGTGAAGATGATGGGGAAGTCATCGAATGGAGCCATGCGTTCGCGAATAGTGTCTTGAAATGATCGATGGCGCGCTGGCTCTTGTCTTCTACGAGGTCCCATTTATTGATGGCAACAACGAGGCTCTTCTTTGGTTGCGTTGAACAAGCTGGAAGATGTTCATATCTTGGCTCTCAATACCGCGTGTGGCATCAATTAGTAAAAATACAGACATCGGAATTTTCAATGGCGCGAATAGAGCGCATAACAGAGTAGAACCCAAGTCTTCGCTACTTTACTTTTTCTTTCGAATACCTGCCGTGTCGACAAGATAGAAATCGAAGCCAAACTTGTCATAGCGTGTCAGAATGCTGTCGCGCGTGGTTCCTGCAATGTCTGTAACAATATGGCGGTCTTCTCCAATAAACGCATTGATAAGACTGCTCTTTGCCAGCATTTGGGCGGCCTACGATGGCAAAGCGAGGAATACGTGCTTCCTCTTCCAGACGAGTTTCAGGACCGAGCTTTTTCAAGAACGAGGTCGAGCAAGTCGCCCGTGCCGCTACCAGTTGCCGCAGAGATACAGTAGAGGGTGCCAAGACCGAGCCCGTAGAATTCAGCACTTTGGTAAATATCCTTATTGTCATCGCACTTATTGGCACAAAGAATAACGGGGACTTTGGTTTGTCGGAGGATGGTGGCCACTTGCTGATCGAGGTCAGTAATGCCATTGATCAGTTATCTACTACAAACAAGATACAATCTGCCTCTTCTGTGGCAACAAGTACTTGTTTGCGGATTTCTTCTTCAAAGATGTCATCAGAATTTACTACCCATCCACCAGTGTCAACGAGAGAAAATTCACGGTTGCACCACTCGCATTTTCCGTATTGTCGGTCACGTGTGGTACCGGCATGTTCACTAACGATGGCAGCACGAGTTCCCGTTAACCGGTTAAAGAGGGTAGATTTTTCCTACGTTTGGGCGGCCTACGATGGCTACTAATTTGCTCATATATAAGAAAGTTAGTTAGTGTTCTCTCCAACTCGTTCTTCACGAACGGGGTAGTTTCTCCTATGGAGCTACCTGAGAAAGCTTTGGATTGATAAAAATGAAAAAAATTAGATATTATGGTATCCGTAAGCGTTGAGACGGCGGTCATTATTGCGCCAATCTTTATCAACTTTCACAAAGAGCTCCAAAAAGATATTCTTTTGAAAAACGTTCCATCTCTTTGCGTGCTTCTGTAGATACTTTTTTAACGCTACTCCTTGGTGTCCGATAATGATGCCTTTTTGACTATCACGTTCCACGTAGATAATGGCGTTGATATGTATGGGACTTCTCTTGCTCCTTAAAACGTTCTACAGAAACCTCGCAAGCGTAGGGTATCTCTTTATCGTAGTAGAGTGGGATCTTCTCGAATGATTTCTGTAACGAAAAAAACGGGCAGGCTTGTCGGTCCATTGATCGCGTTCTGAAATAAGGTGGGGCGTCAGGTAGTAATTCTTTTGATACGGCGTAGGACTGTATCTACATTAAATTTCGCCTTTTGCTGATATGGGAAAATCTCAGCTTTTTGGCAGTTGTTCGTGCCATTCGCTAACGAGCCTCTCAAGGTCTTGTTGGTTGGAAGTGTCTATCTTATTGATAAGAAGGAGTACGGGAACAGACATTTCTCGAACTTTTGCCAAGAAATCTGCATTTTTATCCGCTCGCTCAACTACATCTGTGACATATAGCAGAACGTCTGCATCTTGCAGAGCGGATTCAGAGAAAGCAAGCATGGCTTCCTGCATCTTATAGTTCGGCTTTAGCACTCCAGGTGTGTCAGAAAAACTATCTGAGCATCATCTGTATTGACAATTCCCCATGATGCGGTGACGCGTCGTTTGGGCCTTTGAAAGTAGCAATGGAGATACGTTCTCCCGTTAATAAATTCATCAAAAGATGATTTACCAACGTTTGGATTTCCCACTAAGTTTACAAAAACCACTTTTTCATATCGCGATAAATTTTAGAAGCCCCTACAGCCCCTTTTATTAGGGAAGAAAAAGGCTGTAGGGGGCTTTAGAAAAAGCTAAAAACTTTGATTTATTTAGCGTTATAGCCCCATTTGAGTAGAGCTGCACCATATGTGAAGCCTGCTCCGAAAGGCTGTAAGGATGATGGAATCTCCCTTCTTTAATTGTTTCTCAAAAGTCCCACAAAGCTAAAGGTAGAGTGGCGGCAGAAGTATTACCATAACGCTGAATGTTTACCAAAACTTTCTCCATTGGAATCTCAAGACGATTGGCTACCGCTTCAATAATGCGGATATTAGCTTGATGGGGAAGCACCCAATTCAATGTTTCGTTATTCAATCCGTTTCGTTCTGCTATCTGAGCACTAACGTCACTCATATAAGTAACGGCGTACTTAAATACCGTGCGACCTTCTTGGTGGAGATAGTTCATGCGGCGGTCAATGGAGTAGTAAGAGGGAGGACAAACAGAGCCACCAGCCTTAACGCAAAGGAAGGAAGCCCTAAACCATCAGTGCGGAGGATAGAATCTGTCCAACCTATTTCTTCTGTTGTTGGCTCCACCAATACTGCTGCAGCACCGTCGCCAAAGAGAGCGCAAGTGGAACGATCTGTATAGTCAACAATGCTGGACATTTTCTCAGCACAACAAACAATCACTTTCTTATAACGTCCACTTTGAATCATACATGCTGCCTGGTCCATCGCAAAGAGGAAGCCACAGCAAGCTGCCTGCAAGTCGATAGCGTAAGCATTTGTCATGCCTGTACGACCAATAACAATAGAGGACGTGAAGGTACTTTGTAGTCTGGAGTCGTTGTTGCCACGATGAGGGCCTCCACGTCAAGCGGATCTGTTCCTGTCTTTTGGAGCAACTGCTTGACAGCTTTACGAGCCATGTAGCTCGTACCGAGCCCTTCTTCTTGTAGAATATGACGTTCCTTAATACCTACGCGAGACATAATCCACTCATCGTTGGTATCAACCATGCGCGAGAGTTCGTCGTTGTTTAGAATATAATCTGGAATATAGCCACCGACACCGGTGATTGTAGCATTGATTTTTCCATAGAGATATTACAGAGATTTTAAGGTCTGACGTATAGAGAAATAGGACAGTATTAAATATGATTTCTGCCTCTTGCTCTAAACGTCAGACCTTTTAATTGAGAATCTGATTATTCAGCTGTTTCTTCCCTGTGCTACTGCGAGCTTGCCGCGGTAGTAACCACAAGAAGGACATACCGTATGGTAGATATGCCAACCACCACAATTAGGGACATGCAGCTAACTAGGGAGCTACTGCCTTATCGTGAGTCTCTGCGCTTCAGAGTTCTCGTCTTTGATTGTCTTCTTTTGGGATGTGCCATGGTTCTATTTTATTTTAACTAGTTATAATTCTATTTTTATTTGCTAAGCATCGAGTTCGTCAATAGGCATTTCCGCAGAAAAGCGGGTGAGCATATCTTTATCACATTCACCTTCGGGGTGGACTCTTCTAGGGGGAGAGATGTCACGGCAATCTCATATATGTCCCATGCGATGTTGTACATATTAGAGTTGTGAGGTACGAACTTTAGGTCGTAATCTGTTGTTTCTGTTTCATCACCATAGGAGACTCGACAACATCTGAAGTGTTAATGTCAATAGAGAGTTCATCAAGGCAGCGGTCACAGAGAACAATTACCGATCCTCGTAAGAAAATCTTAATTTGATAGATGTCTCCAGCTGTTTCACGTACCTTGACAGTTACATCGAGCCTTCCGCCTTTGATTTCATCTTGCTCGAGTTCAGCAAAAGAAATCATCTGCAGGAGAAGTGTAAAGGCTCGATTCCGCTTGCAGCCTTCCTTATGTCTATCAGCATATTGTCCTTACTAGCCATAGCGGTTGCAAAAATTAGAGATTTTAGCTTGAAGAACAAATGAAATCTTTATTTTTGAGTATTAAATCCTTTCTGCGACTTGTCAGATGATGGGCCGGACAAAAACTCCTCTTGATGTCTTAAGCTTCTATCTTATTTATAAAGGTGCGGAAAGGCTGAAGTATTGCGTAGTGATGAAGTGATACTCCCATATTGACGAAGTTCTAATTGTTTTGTGAGCTGTCTAAAAAGAATGATGGGGGTGATTATCCAGCACACTAAGAGAATCAAGCTGAAGATATCCGTCAAAAGGTGTATGAGTTCATATGCTTCTGCGATTGTTGATTCTGTAAATACGACTTGCTATATATGTGCTTTCTGTTAGCAAGAATAGATATGTAGCCCAGCTAGCAAACGCTTCCCGTAGTCTCCACCAATGTGCGTTCTTGCTGAGGTATTTTCGAATAGCCGTAGAGTACATTCGCCTTTATTAAGTACGGATGCATTGGGGAGTTCTTGAAGCATGGTAGCTCTTGTGTCCCATATAAAACTGGCATTCTCCTTCGTGGCCAATTGGTCAACGAGTAAGGCGCAACTACCAAAAAGGAAGTTCTAAACTACCCTGCAAAACCGTGATTATCAAGAAAAATTGTTTTGAGATAATGAAGTTTGTTCCATCAGCTCCACAGGCTTTTTCCTCGGGAACCCTGCACGTAGTACGCGAAGTTGTGCGCAAAAGACGTTCGTATATAGCTCGTCGTGCAAGACTACTACCGTCGTCTATATAATTTGCATATCCGATTGTGATGGGCTTTTAGATTTTTGAGACATTGTCTCGAGCCATAAATCGCTTATTGGGCGACAGTCGGGCGCTGTTAGAAGACACCATTCTGAATGTGCTGCTCGGATCCCTAATGTGAGTGCTAATTTCTGTTTGTCTATATAACGAGAAGTGGTGGGAACAAAGGTGTGTCGAAGATTCCTGTACTTTGCCTCCATGCGTTTTAGAACATCACTGTTTCTGCATTAGAGGCTATGTTTACCACCACGACCTCAAAAGAAGGATACTTCTGTTTGAGAATATACGGAAGATTTCGTTCTAGAAGTATCGCTTCCTTGGAAACAGGGATAATGACGGATATCTTAGGCTTTTTCTTCTTTCACTGTTTTTGGTTGACATTTTACATTTTTTTGAGGCAGTGTATAGTCACGCCAGCGTAAAAGATATAAAAGTAAGAGAGCTATGCTAGCTTATTCCTAAAAAGTATGATTTGGATATAGAAAAGCATGATTAAAATGTTAAACCTTTTGTCGGAATGCTGCACAGGTAATAGCTGTAGCAATAGCTACATTTAAACTCTCCACAGTTTTTACGGTTGGCAGGATAGTTAGGGATGAAGAGCTTTTTCCGTCACCAGTTGTTCCCACTTCTTTGCTAATACCGTTCCCCTCGTTACCCATTACTATAATTGCATTCTGTTGTAATTTTTTTGGTAGATATTGTCGCCTTCTAAGAATGTTCCATAAATAGGTACGTTCTGTTGGCTCAAGAAAAAAGGGGAGATCGACATAATGAATATTCACGCGGGCGATAGCTCCCATAGAAGCTTGTACTACTTTAGGAGCATAAGCATCTGCTGTATTCAATGAGCAGAAAAGCGCATCAATACCAAACCAGTCGGCTAATCGGATGATTGTCCCTAAATTGCCTGGATCTTGTACGCAGTCAAGAGCTAATGATAAGCCAGAAGTTGAACAGATGCCCTCTGTCGGCTTTTCCAAAAATGGCTAAAGCTTCTTGTGGTGCTTTTTAGAAGCGAAGCTTGTTGTAGTTCCCTTTCTGTGATTTCCTGATATTGTATGATTGAAATTCTGGGTGGTTGTCAATAAAATGCTTTGTTCCACACAGCATCTTACACGTACAAAAGACCAACCAGCTCTCCTAGTAACTTTGGGACCTTCGGCAAGGAAACACATTTTCCTTATCTCGATGTTTTTCTGTGCAAGGGATTGATGTATTTTTATCTCGTTCTTTGTCAGCATAAATACAAGCTTCTTTTTGTTGCTGCAAAAAGTACGAAAAATCTCTTCTTATAAGTCCTGCGTAATTCCAGATTAAGCAGGAGTAATAAAAAGGCTTCTTTGAGGGATTCCTATTATTTATGTGTAAAGCATCTATGAAAATGTGGTATATTTGCAGGAATAAAATCGATAATTTTGAAAATCTCTATATTCTATAAGTTTGATGGTTCCTCCTTCTAATAGGTTTTACAGCTTGTAATCCAACAAAATTTTTGCAAAAGGATGAAACAATGCTTCGTTCTGTGAAGATGACCTCGGATAATAAGTCGCTGAAGGTGGGAGATTATCGTTCGTATGTACGCCAAGAACCCTAACGCGCGCTGGTTTAGTTTGCTGAAAGTACCTTTGGCTATCTATAGCATTTCTCAGTCCGACACTCACGCCGTGCCGGCTGCTTTTCGTCGTATAGGACAGGCTCCCTGTAGTCTACGACTCTACTATGGCAGAGTTTTCACGTAGAAGCTTAGAAGCAGCATTGCAGGCAAAAGGATATATTCATGCTTCTGTCCATACTGATGTTACAACAAAGAAGCGTAAGATAGATGTGATTTATCATTTGCAGCCTGGGCGTCGCTACTATGTTGCAAATCTTTACACATAGTAGATGATAAGGAAATGCAGAGGCAAATCGATAGTTTATCGGCCAAAAGTTTGCTCTATAAAGGGATGCCTTTCGATGCAACAGTTCTTAGCGAAGAAAGAAGTCGAATTATCGCAGGACTCCTAAATGCTGGTTATTACCGGTTACAAAAAGATTATGTGAAGTTTCGTGTAGATACAGTTTCCAATGATATGGGCGTTGATTTAACTATGACTTTTTCACGTCCCGTGGGGGTAGATAGTACTAAGGATTATGAGCGTTTCACTGTGCGTAGGTTGAATCTCTATGAAGGTTCTTCTGCTTTCCCCTTGTCTACTACTATGGAGTCCTCAGAAAGCTTTATCTATTGATGGCTTTTTCTTTCCAAAGTGACGCTAAGAATCCTTTACGCACGAAAGTTCGGAAGACAGTGTATCTAAACCATATACGTTTGCGCCCTGATAGTTTGTATCGTGAATTAAATGTTCAAGATTCATATTCCATGCTCAATAGTTTGCCGATAGTGAGCTATTCCTCGATTCGCTTTCAAGAAGTGCCTGGAAGCAAACCTCTACTGGATGCGGATATACAAGTGGTACGTAACAAGTTGAATAGTATTAGTTCCGAATTGGAAGGAACAAACACAAACGGTGATTTAGGGGCTGCAGTAGCGGTAACATACACAAATCGCAATCTCTTTCAAGGGGCAGAAGCCCTGTCGTTGAAGCTAAGAGGTGCATACGAGGCTATTCGTGGCTTGGAAGGTTATAAAGACGAAAACTATTTGGAGTATAGTGCAGAACTTTCTTTGCGTTTTTCCCGCCACACGACTTCCTTTTTAGTTTTCCGCCGAGGGACTAAACAACTCATGGTGACTAGTGGTGTGTCTTTCATGTACGACTCTCAGAATCGTCCAGAATTTCACCGTCGCGTTTTAACGGGGGATTGGGCTTTCCGTTGGCGAAATTCTTCCTCATCCAGGTTTCCAACACCGCCTCGATATGATAAGTCTCAATTATGTTTTTTTGTCCCTTGATTTCATCAACATTTCGTCGTAATTATTTGGATGGAACAGATCCCCGAAACTCCATACTTAGGGCTAGTTATGAGGATCTCTTTATCATGCGGTGGGGATATTCTTTTATCTATAATAGTCAGCAGGATAAGATGCTGCAGAATTCCGCTATTAGGCAGTGTGTCTAATCTCACGCGGGATGGCAATTAAAATATAATATAGAAAGTGCAGGAAACTTACTGCGTGGAATGAGTGCGCTAATCGGCGCAAAGAAGAACCGAAATGGGCAATATGAAATGTTTAATATTGCCTATTCTCAATATATTAAAAACCGATGTGGATTTTTGTACGATGTATTCAATTTGATGAACGAAATAGTCTGGCCTTTCATGCAGCCTTCGGTATAGCAATCCCTTATGGCAACTCTTCGATTATTCCGTATGAAAAACGCTATTTTGCAGGTGGAGCAAACAGTGTTCGTGGCTGGGCTGTTCGTGGGCTGGGACCAGGCTCTTATGCGGGTAAGAACGGAGAGATTGACTTCATAAAGCAAACGGGTAATATTAAGCTTGATTTGAGTGCAGAATGGCGTACTCATTTGTTTTGGAAACTAGATGGTGCAGCCTTTGTTGATGCAGGTAATATTTGGAATACAAGAGACTATATTAACCAAGATGGTGGTAAGTTTAAGTTTAGTGAATTTTTATAAACAAATAGCAGTAGCCTATGGAATTGGGTTTCGCTTCAATTTGAGTTATTTTATTCTTCGCTTCGATTTAGGTATGAAAGCCATTAATCCTGTTTATTCTTCGGTAAAAGAACATTATCCAATTATTCGTCCGCGTTTATCGCGTGATATTGCTTTTCATTTTTGCTGTAGGGACTACCATTCTAGTCTTCTATAAAGATATTAATGAAGAGAAAAGGCTACTATTATATAAAACATTGGTAATAAATTGCTACTTTTTGCCAAGACAAAATATAATCACTAAAATGAAATTTATTAGCTTCGGTTCAGGTAGTAGTGGCAATTGCTATTATTTGCTCGAGGACGGCTTTTGGCTTAGTTATCGATCAAGGTATTGGCATACGTAGCTTTAAACGTTATTTCCGCGATTATGGACTGTCACAAGGAGAAATAAGTGCCATTTTAGTAACACATGATCACACAGACCATGTTAAGGCGGTAGGAGCAATAAGCCAGGAATATCACCTACCAGTCTATGCTGCTGGGAAAGTTCATGAAGGGATGGAGAACAATTATTTAATGTCGAAAAATTGCTGAAAATAACAAGCGCGTTCTCATGCCAGGTGAAAAAGATTGTCTTGGGGCCTTTTTACAATTACAGCTTTTTGAAGTACCACATGATGCTAGTGCAAATAATGGATACTTTATTACGACTAACTCCACCAACTTTTTGTTTGATGACAGATTGTGGAAAGATTACAGAAGAGATGTGTCGTTTCATTAATCAGGCTGAGAACTTAGTTATAGAGGCAAATTATGATGAAGCCATGCTTATGACTGGCCCTTATCCGCTTTTATCTGAAGAATCGAATTCAGAGTGGTTTAGGCCATAGTAGTAATGTAGAAACTGCTTCAGCGCTGGTTTCTTCTTTATCCCCACTCATTAAGCGCATTTGGCTTTTGCCATTTAAGTGAAGAAAACAATCATCCTGAGTTGTGCAGAAAAACTATTCAAGAAGCATTAGATAGTGTAGGGGTGTACGGCAGAGTTGTGCGTCTTGAAGCGAAGGATACCAACAGGTTTCTTTTGATCTGTGAAAAAGTTAATAATTAATTTGGTCAGTCCAAACTTTTTCTAATATCTTTGCACTCGCAAATCAGAAATGATAGCAATGGTACCTTGACCGAGTGGCTAGGTAGCGGTCTGCAAAAACCGTCAACAGCAGTTCGAGATCTGCTAGGTACCTCTTTCAGAAAAAGGATTCACAAGTGTGAATCCTTTTTCTTATTTCTAGAATCCTGCTGATTTTTATTACTTCATGCTCTTTATCCGCAATATACCTGAAGAAGTATTACTGATATTTGTATGTGGGAAAAGTTCTCTCCTTTTAGATAATGTCAATATCGTCTATGAGTCTTTGGGTAGAAGAGCTGCTGTGCTATAAGAAGGGAGCGTATATATAGTAAGCGTATCAGGTGATAGTCTTATTCTATTTGCTGACATCCTTATTGTATTTGAGAACACAATAAGGATATTTACACTTATCTATGATTTTTATTTTATGGAAGTTTTTTTCGGCCTTTTCGTGTGAAGATCATTTCATCTGCAATTTTTACAAGTTTTCGCCCTATAGCTTTACTGACATTATTTCCATTCTTCGTGGAATAAACGTAGGTATTATCAGCTTTTCGGGTAAAAAGAATGGTTTGGGAGTCTGAACCAATATCATTGGTGAATCTTAGTTCGGCTTGGTTGCCTTGAATCTTATAGTTAGTGAGCATCCATACACCATAGAGATATTGACTGGCATCTCCTTTCATATAGCCGTTCATTTTTCCCGAGAAATTCGTAGCCTGGAACAGATATAGATTCATGATAAAGGTCGATGACCAGTTGAACATGATAACGAGGAGAATAGAACTCACCCCTTGAAAATACTATCATTGGCAGTTTCTGTTGATGCTGATTGGGCAAATAGAGCAGATACTGTCATGCAGGAAAAAGTATGCAGAATAGTTTATGCTTCATCGTCTGTTTGAAGTTTCAGAATAATAGTGGCAGCTCCAATATTGATGATACTACCGTTTTTCAATTGTGGCTCTCTACGATCATTTAGAATTTCGCCTTGCAGGAAAGTACCTGTCCCCGAAGGTGCATCTCGAAGAGTGATGGTTGTTCGTCCATCTTTGAGAGGCTTTTACATTCACAATGCAATGAGTGGTATCGATACTAGGGATCCACATGTTTTGAACGCAGCATTAGCTTTTTGTTCCTTTAACGAAGCGGCCTATGATATTGTCGCCTTCGTAGAGTGGAATATCAGTCTTGAGCTGGAAATCGTTTTCAAGAACAGTGAGTATGCCAAAAAGTGGGACGTTCTTCTTCTTTTTCTGCGTTTGTTCGTGGAATACGAATCTTAAATTGTTTTTGACATTCAGGACAGCCGAACACGAGGATGCGTCCAGGTTCGTAGAGTCTATCGTCAAACGATATAGCAGTGTCACATTTAGGACAGCGTATGCGTTTCATAAAAAATAAAAAGTTGGACTACTTGAGGTGCATTACCCAAGGAGCACTAATTGTTGGATTGTTGCTCAATGCGTGAGTTGTTGATAGGCTTCACTCTCTGTTTTATAATGTCCATAAATGACACGAGTGGTCTTCCCTATATGAATCTCAGCATCTTTTAATCCTTTTGCTGTGAAGCGATTTCACATAGGTCTCTGCATTTTTTGCCGAGACCTTTGAGGCTAAGACAATGGTGTGGGGTTTTGATTCTTCACGCGTGGTAGTGGTCTCAGTATTAGTTTGTCCTTTTTGTACATCTTGTTGTGTTTGTAGAGCAGGCCTTTTGGTAAAGCTTCTTTTTGGAGCCGCTTGCTTGTGAGCTGGTCTTGAGAATATAAGTTCACTTTGCAGAATTGTGGCTCTTTGATTGCCTGTATCGATAGTCCCAACAGGTGTAGCCCAAAGAAAGTAGGACACTACGGCTATCATTACAGCAGCAATGTAGTTTACAACCTCCCGATTGATTGTAATTGTATAATCATCTTTTTCTTTCCTCCTTTTACAGAAAGAATAGGAGAGGGGACGTTTCTTCTTTTGCAGGTAAGTCCTCTTGATGGATATTGAGAAGTTCCAATGCATAGAGTCCAATCCATACAAGCAAGGCGATATAATCCCTGCAGGAATAGGTTCGAAGTCGTAGTGACCTTCAAGATTATGAAGAAGTTTCCCAATATTCCCTATTTCAACACTTCCTGTTTCTTGTAGTTTGTGCTTGAGGATTTTTACTTCTTTCTCGATATTCTTTTTGAGCTTGCTGATAAGTGAGGTGGTATGCTTGCATATATGACTGGATGAGCAAGCCGTCATTCATCGTTAGGCGTGGATTAAAAGCCTACGCTTCTCAGGGGGAGAAATAACTGTTCATCGGCAACAAGGCGTGCCGGAACATATTGCGTGACAAAAGCCCCCTAGGCCCGGGACAATGACACAGCAATGCTCCAACAATAAGTTTTCCTATATGTTTCGATAATTCAGTCATCATGGCAAAGTTACAGAATATCTTCTTTCTTCTGTATAAATAGAATTATAAATCTTAATTTTTCTCGAGTTGCGGGAGTTTTATTACGCTACCAATTGTAATAATGTCTGGATTTTTCTATCTTATTAAAGAAAATAATGTATTTAGCAAAAATCGCGGTCTCCGTAGGTTTGCTTAGCTAATCTGTAAAGATTTTTCTCCACGTTGTAGTTTGTGTATGCCAATAACACCTACAATCTTATAGTTGCTACCTTCCATTTGTGCGTACTTATCTTCTGGTCGCAACTGAGGAGTAGAGAAGCAGCAGGAGCGGTAGTCTGTGGGGGATCATCGGGTTTGTTCGCTTCCTTAGTCTTCATAGATTTTTCTTTTGTGAGGAATCAGCCGGTGAAGTTGTTGAGCTTGCTTGTGGAGCAGAAGCTGTGTGGTTAGAAATTGTTGAAATTTTTAGCTGTTTCCATGTGGTCGCCAAAGATGCGATAATAACCTGCAAAATAAAAAGGCGGTTAATAGTGTTAAGCTACATAATATGACACTACAACTTTCAATAGACGTATTATACTATGACTTGCTGGAGACATTTGTTCTTCTATTCTGTCTTCTTCAGCATTATCCATACTGTCTGTTTCTGTATTTATAGTTTTTCAGAATGCCTCTCATTTGTGAGAATAAAAGAGTCCCTTCAGAGATTTCGATGAGTGGAGACTTTTCTTGTTCTAATGCATCCTGTACTTCTAGATTGTTGTCAAGGGAACTAATATCTTCTCTTTTGCTAGATTTTTACCTCTGGTGAAACGCTACAATTAGATTCTTCTTTGATAAGAATATCTTCTGTGGATACAGAATCTTCTGGGAGCATAGTATGTCCTGAAATCAAATCTTCTTCATTTTGAGAACTGGTTTCAGTTTGTGCTGTTGTTTCATTTTTCAACGAGAGCCTTAGTAGCTTCCCTTTTTCAGCTAATTCAATTTCTAAAAGCAACTTTGCTGTCTATTTCTGCAAGATCGCTATCTTTAATATCTTCATTAAGTGTTACGGTCTGGAATTGTGCAAAGGGCTTATTGATGGATTCTTTTAGTAAGGTGTCGGGTGTGAATGTGATTTTCGGATGACTACTAATCTGAATCCGCTCTCCCGTGTTCACATTGATACTCTCTCGTTCTCCTACAATGATAATCTTGAAGGTACCAAACCCTTTTTATTTTTACAAACTTATCATCGATAAGGCCAGATTCAACCGTGTCGAAAAACTGCGAATGAATGCTTCGCATTTTTCTTCGAGATGCCTTGGTATTGAGCAAAGAAAGTTGCAAGATCTTGTGGTGAATACTTGGTGTTCATTAGCTTATTGGGCTTTATCCTTGAGTGTGTTGCTTGCTTTGAATGCAATGGTAAGTTTGGGAGGGACAAGCATACGTTGCTTTGTTGAAGGATTTATAAGGATACGTTCCATTTTCTTTTTGATTTCAAAAGAACCGAAATTTTGGATGGCCAGCGTATCGCCTTCCTCCAATTTCTCAGAAAGAGCTTTTAGAGAAAGCTTCAATAATTGTCTGTATGTCTTGAGGAGTTGTTTCAAGACGCGCAGCCAAATTGTTGAGGAAATCTTTATTATTCATAGTCGTAGTGTCTATTTCAGTGTAGTTCCATATAAGTCGTATTCATCAGAATCTACAATGTCTACGTTGTAGAACTTTCCAATCGTGAGTCCCTCCGTGACAGGAATAAGAACTTCACAATCCACTTCTGGAGAGTCAAATTCTGTTCGGCCGATAAAGAATTCTCCTTCCCTGTCGATCAACGATAGTTTTTATAAGTCTTACCAACTTTTTCAGCGTTTAATTCCGTTGAAATCTCCATTTGAAGTTCCATCAGTTTGTCTACTCGTTCTTGCTTTACTTCTTCTGAGATATCATCTTCATAGTGGAGAGCTGCAAAGTTCCTTCTTCTTCGCTATAGGCAAAAACACCCATGCGATCGAAGCGGGTATCACGAACAAAATTATAGAGTTCTTTGAAGTCTTCTTCTGTTTCACCAGGGAAGCCAACTAGGAGTGTTGTGCGGATACACAGATTGGGAACTTCTTCTCGCATCTTCTTGATAAGATTGAGTGTTTCCTGCTTCGTAACATGACGCCGCATTCGTTGCAGTACGTTGTCGCTGATATGCTGTAATGCGATGTCTAGGTAATTACACACATTGTTGTTTTCCTTGATGACACGAAGTAAGTCAGTAGGGAAGTCATTAGGGTAGGCGTAATGTAAGCGAATCCATTCTACTCCAGGTATCTTAGCCATTTCCTCAACTAATTCAGCAATCATTGGCTTATTATGGAGGTCGATGCCATAGTAAGTGAGTTCTTGTTCAATTATCTGGAATTCTTTTACTCCTTGTGCAACTAGTTCTCTGACTTCATCAAGAATCTCTTCTTTGGGGCGACTTACATGGTGGCCTGTGATGAGCGGGATAGCACAGTAAGCACACATTCTATTACATCCCTCTGCAATCTTAATATACGCATAGTGTGAGGGAGTTGTTAGGACACGTTCTCCGAGAGTTTGGGTATCGTAGTCGGATTGAAGATCTTTCAGCAAAATCCTTCCAATTGAATTTTCCATAGAATTTATCTACTTGTGGGATTTCTGCTTTTAGTTCGTCCATGTATCGTTCAGAGAGGCAGCCCATAACGAAGACTTTCTTTAGCTTTCCTGCATCTTTCTGATTGCAAAAGATTAAGAACCATGTTGATACTCTCTTCCTTTGCAGAAGTGATAAAGCCACAGGTATTGATGACTGCTATATCACCGTGTGTCTCGTTCGGATTGTGGTATGCTTTAAATCCGTGTTCTGCAAACTGATTCATGAGACGCTCTGAGTCTACAAGGTTTTTGGAGCATCCCATGGTGATAATATCTATATTCATTGAGTGAATTTCTTATTTTTCAATGTTTTTGAAGTATGACTTCTTCTATGATTTTTAGGGAAATGTTCAAGTTCGAGTTGGTGCTCTTTGTTTGCAATCTCCTCGATGCTATCGTTTGTACTGATATGCGTTTTTTTATTTGTGCTATAATTTCTCCGCCATCACAGATGTTTGAAACGTAGTGGACAGTCATGCCTGTTTCTTTTCTCTTGCGTCTTTCACTGCTTTATGGACATGCTGTCCGTACATTCCTCTTCCTCCGTATTTAGGAAGTAGGGCTGGGTGGAGGTTGATAATCCTTTTGGGGGTAGGCATCTATGAGGTAGTCCGGTATCATCAATAGAAAGCCTGCTAGAACAATGAAATCTATATCTCTCAGGAGTGGAAGTAGTTGTTGAGGGGTTGAAAAAAACTTCTTTGTTTGCTATGTAGGTAGGTATGCCTAATGCTTTTTGCTCTTTTCTAAGCCGTAAGCGTCTTTTTTTGTTGCTAACGACAAGTGAGACTTTTATGTAGGCATTGTCCGCAAAGTAACGAATGATGTTTTTCGCAGTTTGTTCCTTCTCCTGAGATGAAGATTGCAAGATTCATTTGTTTTTATCTTCTTCAAACAGACTTTCTACAAAGCTCTTGCTATTGAAAGGTTGCAAGTCTTGCATCCTTTCACCAAGTCCTATGTATTTTACTGGTACTTTAAGTTGGTGTGAGATGCCAAGCACTACACCACCTTTTGCTGTTCCATCAAGCTTTTGTGATGGCAAGACTAGTAACGTCTGTAGCTTTGGTGAATTGTTTCGCTTGTTCGAATGCATTTTGTCCTGTTGACCCGTCGAGGACAAGTAGAATTTCGTTGGGAGCATCAGGCACAACTTTTTTCATGACATTTTTGATTTTTGTCAATTCGTTCATGAGGCCCACTTTATTGTGGAGTCGTCCTGCGGTGTCGATGAGGACTATGTCTGCGTCGTTGGCTTTTGCTGATGAGAGGGTGTCGAAAAGCCACGCTAGCAGGGTCGCTGCCCATTTGTTGTTTTACAACGGAACTCCTACACGTTCTCCCCAGATGCAGAGTTGTTCAACAGCTGCTGCTCGAAAAGTATCGGCCGCGCCTAGGTATACGCGTTTCCCTTCTTGTTTGAATTGGTAGGCAAGTTTTCCGATAGTAGTGGTTTTTCCCTACTCCGTTTACTCCTACTACCATTATGACGTATGTTTTTGTCTGCAGGGGATAACGAAGCCTTCTCCGTTGTTGTTGCCTGTTTCAACGAGGAGGCTTTCTATTTCTTCGCGCAGGATGCGATTCAATTCAGATGCACCCACGTATTTGTCGCGGGCTACGCGCTCTTCTATTCTTTTTATGATTTCGACGGTTGTTTCTACGCCTACGTCGGAAGTGATGAGAACCTCTTCAAGGTTGTCAAGAACTTCGTCGTCGACTTTTGCTTTTCCTGCAACAGCGCGGGCAATCTTATTGAAAACGCTACTCTTGGTTTTTGTAGTCCTGGTCAAGTACCTCTTTTTGCTCCTTTTTGCTGAATAAATTGAAAAATCCCATTGCCTTGATATTATGTGAGAACGACTTTTTCTTGTTCTGCAAATTTACATTTTTCTGATAACAACGATAAAACCCAGAGCTTTTGGCTCTGGGTTTTATCGTTGTTATCAGAAGGACTTATTAGTTCTTGAAGAATTCTTGAACTTTGTCATTAGGAACCATCTGCTCATCAAAGACGTAAGCACCAGTCTTCGGACTCTTAACCATCTTGATGACTTTTTGTGTAGGAACGGCCGTCGGTTCTACCTTCCCTGCAACGTTGCGACTGCTTTTCTTTTGCCATAGTGCTTTATCTTTATTTAATTTCTTTGTGAATGGTCATACGACGGAGAATGGGGTTGTATTTCTTCACCTCCAAACGTTCCGGCGTGTTCTTACGGTTCTTCGTCGTGATATAGCGAGATGTACCGGGCAGACCGCTTTCCTTCATTTCTGTGCATTCTAGAATAACCTGAACGCGATTACCTTTAGCTTTCTTTCCCTGCCATGATGTTTAAATATTAACCGATTACTTTAATAGAGTTCCAGTCGCAATAACCTTTGGCAACCGCGTTGTTCAACGCAGCGTCAAGGCCAACCTTATTGATAAGGCGAAGACCAGCAGCACTGATGCGAAGCTGAATCCAGCAATCCCTGTCTACATAGTAGAACTTTTTACGGAACAGGTTCACGTCAAAACTGCGCTTTGTGCGACGCTTTGATTTTGGAAACATTGTTGCCAATCATGGCTTTCTTTCCGGTGATCTGACAAATTTTTAGACATTGCTATCTACTTGTTTTTAATTCGTTGTTAGTGTACTTTCCCAATACGAGGTGCAAAGTTAGTGTAAAATAAACGAAGAACAAAATAATTTTATATCTTTTTCTTTGCTCAGCCATTACAACTCATTGTTTTGTCGGAAGTCAGGGGCTTGGGGTGGTGAGGAGGTTGAAGTCCCGTTCTTAACGATAAGTTGCTCTTTCGATTAATCCTCTTTCGGGCAATTTTCTTTGAGGTAGTCGAGGAGTATGTGGATGGCCTTATTGGTGGCGCTTTCTAAATTGCGTTCACGGCCATTGTCTTCTTCAATCTTGTAGGTGACGATGTTGTCGCTAGAGCCTACGGCTATCCAGATTGTTCCTATTAGTACGCCGGGGCGGCCTGTGCCGTCGGGGCCGCCAGGACCTGCAAAGCCACTGATGGCTACTGCGTAGTCGCTACCAAACATCTTGTTGGCACCGGCTACCATTTCCTTACTACTTCTTCGCTCACTACACTGTGTTGCTCGATGGTTTCGGGGATACACCGAGGTACTTCACTTTGAGCTCGGTGGCGTAGCAAACCAGGGCCTCCTATATAATAATTAGAGCTTCCAGGTTGTGCTGTGATGATGCTGCTAATCCGCCCTGCGGTGCAACTCTCGGCTGTGGAGAGTGTTTTTTTGGAGTTCCACAGGAGTTCGTTGATTTCTTTACTGACTAATCTTACATCAAAGTCCATATTGTGAGGTTTTATAGTGTTGTACGTGAGTAGGCTGGTTTGTCGATAGGGCAGAAGTCTTTGTCTAAGTATTTGTAATAGCCTGTAATGGCTATCATGGTTGCGTTGTCGGTAGTATAGCCAAACTTAGGGATGTAGATGGTCCATTGTTTGTTGTCTTGCCTAGTCTTGAAGGCTTCGCGTAGTGCTGTGTTGGCACTCACGCCTCCGCTGAGAGCTACTTCTGTGATGCCGGTTTCTTTTACGGCTTGTGTAAGCTTCTTCATGAGGATGTCTACGATGGTTTTCTCCAATGAAGCTGCAAGGTCTTCTTTGTGGTGTTCTACAAAGTCGGGATCTCTCTTTATTTCATCGCGTAGGAAATAGAGGAAAGAGGTTTTCAGACCGCTAAAGCTATAGTCGAGACCTGCTATGTGGGGCTTGGCGAAGGTGTAGGCATTGGGATTACCTTGACGTGCCAGCTTGTCGATGATGGGGCCGCCTGGATAGCCAAAGCCCATCACTTTCGAACATTTGTCCATGGCTTCGCCTGCGGCGTCGTCGATGGTCTGTCCGAGTATTTTCATGTCGTTGTAGGCGTTCACCTTTACTATTTGAGAGTTGCCGCCACTCACCATTAGGCAGAGGTAGGGGAAGGGTGGAACGCGTAGTTCCTCTCCTTCTGTCAAAATGAAGTGTGCCAGAATGTGCCCTTGCAGGTGGTTGGCCTCGATAAGAGGGATGTCTAGGGAGGTGGCAAGGCCTTTGGCAAAGCTAACACCAACGTGAAGTGATCCCATGAGACCAGGGCCTAGGGGTTACGGTGATGGCTGATAATTGTTCTTTGGTTATACCTGCTTGCTTGAGTGCTTGATCTACAACGGGCACTATATTCTGCTGGTGTGCACGTGAAGCAAGTTCGGGCACTACGCCTCCGTAGGCCTTATGAACGGCTTGCGAGGCTGTGATGTTGCTAAGTAGGTAGCCGTTTTTTATAACGGCAGCGCTCGTATCGTCACAGCTGCTTTCTATTCTAATATATATATATCGTTCATCGTTCTAATAAGTCAAGATTTCAACTCCATCTTCTGTCATGAGGAAGGTGTGTTCCCATTGTGCGCTGGGGGAGCTCGTCTTCTGTCACAACGGTCCAGTTATCGTCAGAGTCGATAAATACTTCTCGCCCTCCCATGTTAATCATCGGCTCTATGGTGAAAACCATGCCTGGCACGAGGAGCATTCCGTCTTGGTGGGTGTCGTAGTGGTTCACTTCTGGTTCGTCGTGGAAAACGAGGTCCTACGCCGTGACCACAGAATTCCTCTACAACGCTATATCCGTTGCTGTGGGCATGCTTACCGATGGCTTTTACCCTACATCGCCAATGAAGCCCCATGGCTTTTGCTGCTGCTGCGCCAATATCGAGACATTCTTTGGTCACTCTGACGAGGCGTTCTTTTTCTGGCGTGGTTTTGCCAATGATAAACATTCTGCTGGCATCGCTAAAGTAGCCGTCTTTGATGGTTGAAAACGTCTACATTAACGATGTCGCCCTCTTCGAGAATATCATCTTCTGAGGGGATGCCGTGACATACCACTTCGTTGATGCTCGTACATACGCTCTTGGGGTAGCCTTCGTAGTTGAGATCTGCGGGTATGGCCCCGTGTGCGGTGGTGTATTCGTATACGATGCGGTCGATTTCTTCTGTACTCATTCCGGCGCATATTTTTCTCTGCCACGGCATCAAGAACGCCTGTATTGATTGCGCTTGAGCGGCGGATGCCTGTTATCTGTTCTTCGTTTAGAACTAAACGGCGAGGAGGGACAATGTGTCCTTGGTTTTGCAACTCCAGGATACGTTTGTCGAAGTCGGTCATCTGCTGACCTTTGGGCACAAAACCAATTTCTTCTTCTTAAGCTGAACATGTCTTCTGCTTCTTATTTTGTGTCCAAAAATACAAAAGAAAAACTGAAAAAAACGGTAAATATTGCGGATTATAGTGTGTGTTCTGTAGATATTTCCAATCTGAAGAGAGCGTCAAGGCTGTTGAGGCTTGGTTTGAGATTTTGGACAAAAAGTTATGTTTGTCCAGAAAAGATGTGTTTGTATTTGAAGTTCCTGTAGAGGCATGAAAGAATTCGCGATTTATGCCTAAATCTAGAAAACTGTGCTAATTTGGGCTAGGCTGTGCTTCTGAGGGCTCTTTTAGGGTGCTTTGTTTGTTTTGAAGAGAAATATTATTAGTGTATGGCTTTTCTTGTATCGTACTACAGTGTGTTGCGTTCTCACTATTGGCTGCGGTAGTCAACTTTTTGCGCTTTTTGGGGTACGAGAAGGGGGTAGGGGTGATTCATTGAAATGTGTTGCGTGGTTATTGATTTTCTGTGTATAGAGCAACTGTTGTATGTCTACTTTATCTCTAGGGAAAAGTCTAAGAGTACGAAAGTTGCGAACGGAAAAAGTAGAGACGAGGGTGAGAAATATTTACATTTATAGCTTTTTTTCTATGAAGTGACTCTTTCTGTGTTGGTTTTTGGTATTGTTTTGATTGAGTTTTTCTTATTTTGTCAGCTGGCTTCTTTATTGCATTGTAGTATTCTATTATCCTATATATAAGTGTTATGTATTTTTGTTATTAAAAGAAGTTATACTTCTTGTATAACTTCTTTTGAGTTTGTGGAGCAGGAGGGATTGAACCCTCGTCCAAACAGGGAGCTAAAAATGGTTTCTACATGCTTATCTCTGCTTAAGTTTTTCGGGTGTAGATAAAGACCAGAGCCACTAAGTCTGCACCTTATCCTCTAAAAATTTAATCGAGGGTGCGAGGCTACCCTAGACGATTCCCCGAATTGTCTGCACCACTTGACCCGTGAGCCTCGGAACAACGGCTGTGGAGTGATGTCTCGTCACAACACCTAGTGTCGTGATAAAGCCCGAACTTACTATACTTCGGTTAGGCAGCGAGAGCGTAGTTGTTTTCGCCAGTTAAATTTTTGAAAGCCGATATTAAAGGTGCCCACTTTCAGGCGCACCGCATGCTTGCACTTCATCTCGACCTGCTGTCAAATCCAGTCTGCCCCAGATGAATGTGCTTGCAAAGGTAAAATTTATTTTTAGAATATCTGTGCTTGTCTTGCATTTAACTGCTTTTTGCTTTAAATAGTTGCTTTAAGATGCTGTGTCTTCAGTGCTTTTTATTATCTTTTGCTCTATCTAAACAATATAAACGAATTGCTATCGTTTAACATGTTACAATGAGGTTTTGCCGAAAGTGGAAAATGCTAACTTTACAAGCTGGCAGAAGCTGAGCTGGATGCCTTATGAAAGGTGTCGTAGTTGAAAAGAAAATGAGGAAGCTTCGCGTTGTTAAATAGAAAAATAATGTCAAATGAAAAAGGCAGCGATAATATTGATATGTATGCTCATGCTTCCTGTTGGTGTGTGGGCGCAGTCGTCTATGACCGACAATCAAATAATGGAATACATTATTTCGGAGAATGCAAAGGGGGCTTCGCGCTCCCAGATTGTGACGCACTTAATGGAGCGTGGTGTGACAGTGGATCGCATTCGTAAGATCCGAGCAGCATACGAAAAGCAAAAAGAAGGGCGATGTTGTTGGAGCACGTAATATTTCAGGATTGTCGCAAGAGCAGCAAACGCGTTTGCGTAAGAATAATGGAAAGAATCGTGATGATTATGATTCTGATACTCAACCGGAAGTGTTTAATCGTGTAAAGAGTGAGAAGAGCCTCAGTGACAACAATGTGAAACTGCGCCGCCGCCAGATGAGTGAGGACCTCAATTTTGTCCTTCCCGATTCGTTAGCTATGTTTGATGAGCTGATGGGCAATAACGAGAAACCTAAAAAGGCCGGCAAGTGTTTGGACGCATATCTTCAATAATAAGAATTTGACTTTTGAAAGCGATATGAATATAGCTATGCCTAGCGACTATCGCTTAGGGCCTGGCGATGCAGTATTTGTGGATGTTTGGGGGCATCTCAGAAGAGTTTTCAAGCGACTGTTTCTCCCGATGGTTACATAGACTTGGAGGGCTTTGGCCCTGTGAATGTGGCAGGTCTAACAGTGGCGCAAAGCCAATTCCGTCTTCGTGGAACGTTAGGAAGTCGCTATCAGGTAGCAATGTTCGTTTGTCAGTGGGACAAACGAAGACAATCACCGTCAATGTGATGGGTGAGGTGAAAAATCCTGGTACATTTACGCTCTCGGCCTTTGCCACCGTATTTAATGCTCTCTATATGGCTGGAGGAACCAATGAGATTGGTACGCTGAGAAACATCAAGATTTATCGTTCAGGTCGTTTGATTTCAACTTGCGATATCTACGACTATATTCTGAATGGACGCATGACGGGCAATGTGCGTTTGGCATCGGGTGATGTCATCGTGGTGAGTCCCTATGAGGCCTTGGTGAATATCACCGGTAAGGTACGCAGTCCTATGTTCTATGAGATGAAGCACAATGAGAGTGTGGGTACTCTTATCAAATATGCTGGCGGCTTCAGTGGCGATGCCCTATACCGCCAATGTTCGCTTGGTGCGTAAAGCCGGTGGTATGTATAGCGTGTATTCTATTGATGAGTTTGAGCGAAATCGGTTTCAACTTGCCGATGAAGACTCGGTGAGTGTAGATAGTGTTTTGGATCGCTATTCCAATATGGTTGAAGTGAAAGGTGCTGTTTTTCCGTCCTGGTATGTATCAGATGGATGGAAATATCACTACAGTACGACAACTATTGGAAACAGCAGGAGGAACACGCGAGGATGCCTTTGTCGACCACGCCATCTTGCGCCGTTTGAAAGACGATAGAACACACGAAGTGGTGTCGGTTGATGTGAAAGGCGTGATGAATCATGATGTAGCCGATATTTCGTTGAGAAATGGCGATGTGCTCTATGTGCCTTCAAAGCGCGATATGCAAGAGAAGCAAGTGCTTACCATTATGGGTGAAGTGGTTTATCCGGGTGAATATGAATTTTCTGACAATATGACGCTGGAAGACTTTATTCTTCAAGCGGGCGGTTTTGACAGATGCAGCTTCATCATGAAAATAGATGTTTCACGCCGTATTCGTGACAACAAGGCTTTGTCAAGTGAAAACGTCATCGCAAAAGACGTATAGCTTCTCTCTTCGTGATGGTTTTGTTATCAGTGGAGAGAACAATTTCAAACTGGAACCCTTCGATGAGGGTTTATGTTCGCAGAAGTCCTGGCTATGTAGAGCAGCAACACGTGACCATTTCTGGTGAAATAGCCTTTGGCGGTACACCCTATCGCGCAAAGCTTCTCGCTTGAGCGACCTTGTGAAAGAACGCTGGAGGTTTGACAGCTTATGCTTACGCTAAGGGGCGCGCGTAGAACGTCTGTTGACACCGGAGAGAAAATCAAGCTGCAAACTATAGCTAAAGATCATTACGGTGAATAGTGAGGACTCAACAAGTATTTCTAAAAGTGCAGTTAGGAGATACGCGTACGGTGGGAATAAATCTCGATAAGGCATTGGAGAATCCTGGTAGTCAATGGGATGTAGTGCTGCAGGGATGGTGACAAACTCATTATTCCGCAGTTTAATAATACAGTGTCTATTAACGGTGAAGTGATGTATCCCAATACAGTGGCTTATACCAATGGGGCTGGTCTTAACCACTATATTAACCAAGCTGGTGGCTATGGTCAGCGTGCAAAGAGTCGTCGTGTGTTTGCTGTGAATATGAACGGAACAGTGACCCGAGTACGTTCTAAGGAAGATATTAGTCCAGGATGTGAAATAATCGTTCCTGCAAAAGAGCAGACGTAAGGCCACTAGTTTAGCAGAAATAATGGGCTTTAACACCTTAGGTGTCAGTCTTGCCTCTGTCGTCGCTGCTATCTTGAAGCGTTGATGTAGCCAGTGTTTAGAAAGAAAATAAAGCGAGTTGTAGTAAGGATAGAACCCTAACTGCAACTCGCTATGAGAGAGTGGAAATCTTTCATACGAAAGTAATGTCACTGATAACTTGCGCTTGTACGTAAGCGTTTAATTGTGTTTTTAATTCCTTCTTTCGTAGCGAGAGTTCGGAACGAAGAACAGGAACTAAGTTTGACATAGAGCGTTTTGATTCTTGATGCACAAATCTTGCGTTTTACTCTTTACTAGTTCACCTGTAATAATAGGCCACGCCTGCTTCAGTCTATATTGATTGAGTTGTGTTTGTAATCCAGTTTCCTTGAGAAAACGGGCCACAACACTGCCTCAAGTTTTTCTTCCCTTTATTCTTTTCATGAGATGCTATCTTGAATTTCTCATTCAAAAATTTCTCCGTCTTTGACTTTGAAAAGCTTATAGTTGCTATTGGCTGATTCAAGAATCAAGTCCAAGTGCTCTCGATTGGTATCGGTAATAAAAGATTTGTCCCAAAAGCACTTCCGTTAGCGTAGTCAATGATTTTGCCCACTCGGCCAGAATCCAACTTGTCGAAAATGTCGTCTAGGAGGAGGATAGGTGTGGTGGTGTTGTTAAGACTTGTAGCTTGCAGGGTGTTCTCTCAAAAAGATGAACTGGGCCAATTTAAGTGCAATAAAAATAGGTTTTAGTCTGTCCTTGTGATCCCTCTCGCTTCACTAGATAACCATTTAGTGACAGGATTAAATCGTCCTTGTGAGTACCATGAAGTGAATACCCTAAGAACACCTCTCTTTGCTTCTACAATCAGCAAGTTGTGACTTTAGGGGGCCGCGTAGAGATGAGAAGCATATTCTATGCTCACTTGCTCTTTGTCTGTGTTGCATAGCTGATAGTAAATGTTTTTGGAAGATAGGTAGAAACTTCTGGTTGAAATCAATTCTCGCCTCATATATAGGCTTGTGCGTCCTCAGACATCATTTTCCTCTAAAACATCGATAACATCTGTGGGTATATTGCGTACGTCGTCTTGCGCTTGCTTGAGAATTGCATTTCTTTGTTTTAGCGTCTTCTCGTAGCGTATAAGACATTCTAAATAGCTTGAATTGTATTGCGAAATGGCCATATCCATAAAACGCTTCGCTCTTCGCTACTACCGCTTACCAACAGCGAATCAGCAGGCGAAATCAAAATGAGCGGATAGAACCAATATGCTCAGAAAATCTGCGTATTTCTTTCTGATTCTTTTTACATGTTTGTGACTCCCTGCTTTCATGCTGCAAGCTACTGTTTCCGTTTTTCCATTAGTTGACACATAATCTCCTTGAATTATAAAGAAATTTTCATTGTGCTTTATATTTAAGGAATCCTGTATATATACTACTTTTGAGAAATGACAAGTGTGATTGCATCTAAAACATTTTGTCTTTCCCATTCCATTGGCCCTACAAAGCAGTTTACTTTTTGGGGAAAAATCAAGCTCAACGGAAGATAGATTCTTGAAGTTTATGATGGAGAGATGTTTGAGAATCATTTGAGATTAAAGATAGAAACGTTAGTCTTAATATCGTGTGAAAGACTGCTTTTTATCAGAAGCACAGGCAAAAGTTAGGCAATTCTTAAATGAAAAGAATGTGCAAGATAAAACAGATTTTATTTTTTTCAATCGATTGGAAAAGGCTAAATTTGCAGTGCTTTCTTATGAAAATAAAAACGCCAAATATGACAAATAAAAATCTCAATTGGAAGTAAACGATGCCTTGGCGCAGTCTGAGGCCTTTGTTATTGAGTACAAGAAAACAGCTGATTATTGGCCTTGTAGCGTTGGCAGTTGTTATCGCAGCGTGCGTAGAGTGGTTACTTCTGGCTAAAGTCGGCAGAAGAAAAGCAACAGTCTCAGCTCACTCTTTGGTATGACTTATATCTCTCAACAGGATTATGATAAAGCGCTGAAGGGAGATGGTAAATTTCCTGGCTATATCAAATTGGCAAGCAATCACTTTACAAATGCTTCCAATCTTGCTAATTTCTATGCAGGTATCTCTTATGCTCGTAAAGCAGAAGGTGAAACCGGTGCTGCTCAGAAAGCAGATGTTAAGAATGCAATAAAGTATCTCGAGGCTTATTCTCTCCAAGGTGACCATACTATTACTCCTGCAGCGTTGGCAACGTTAGCTAATAGCTATGCAAATGATGGACAACTCGACAAAGCTGTAGAGACTTTCAGAAAAAGCAGCAGATCGTGCAGCTAATGCCGCTATGAGCCCTGAATATCTCATCCAAGCAGGTGAGTTGCTAATGGCTCAGAAGAAAAATGCCTGACGCTAAGGATGTTTTCTACAAGTTAAGGAGACTTATCCCAATAGCCGCTATTGCCAACCAGGGCAAGCTCCAAATGGTACAATTACAGATCCTGCTATTGATGCTTTTTATTGAGCTGTAAGCAAATAAATTGTATAGTAAATCATATGAAAATAATTGAGAATTGAAAATTAGGCACTTTAGTGCTCTGCTTTCAATTCTCAATTTTTCAGTTATAAACTTATCTTATATCTATATAAATGTCTTCATCTGTTTTTTATATTGAGTGATAATAATATTCCTGATGCTTCAGAAATGCGCTTCGGTATTGTTTGTGCAGAATGGAATAACAATATAACTTTCAAATTACTTGAAGGAGCCCTGTCAACATTGAAGGAATATGGAGTGCAAGAACAAGCAATTAAGGTGATGCATGTTCCTGGTAGCTTTTGAACTTATCCATGGCTGTGCAGAGTTAGCACGACATGGCTGGGTAGATGCAATTATTGCTATTGGCTGTGTCATAAAAGGAGATACCCCTCATTTTTGATAATATATGTCAAGGTGTTACGCAGGAACTTGTACGTCAGAATACCAATGGTAAGATACCAGTAATCTATGGCCTTTATTACTGTCAATACTCTAGAACAGGCAGAAGAACGCGAGGAGGTAAGCTTGGAAATAAAGGTAAAGAGTTTGCCATTACAGCTATAAAGATGGTAGACTTCGATTGGCAGTTGCAAAAATAATTGAAGAAAAATGCAGATTCATTTGGTAGTGTTGTGAAAGATTACTATCTTTGCACTCGCAAATCAGAAATGAAGTGCATGGGCAAATACCAGAGTGGCCAAATGGGGCAGACTGTAAATCTGCTGGCTTACGCCTTCGGTGGTTCGAATCCATCTTTGCCCACGAGTTTTCGGTGCGTTAGTTCAGCTGGTTAGAATGCCTGCCTGTCACGCAGGAGGTCACGGGTTCGAGTCCCGTACGCACCGCAACAACATTTTCAAAAGCCCTTGAAAGTCAATCACTTTCAAGGGCTTTTCTGAGGTCTCAATCGGGAGACCAATCTGACGACACACCGTGATGCGTTCTGATACATTGCGGTTTGCTGTAAACCGCCCTCTTTATTATATTCCTGTCTGCAAATAGCCTTTTCCCACAAATCGCTGTGTTCATGTTTTTGACGAAATACCCCAATAATTTTTGCATAGTCCCCTGATTGATACCGACAGGGGACCAACGGTGTAGCCCACAGTACAATACGCATACTGTGGGCTACACCCGTTTCTGTTCTATACCTTATTATAGTATGTAGGCAGAATACCAACTCTTATCACCCCATTATTCATTCACGCAAATAAAGTTGGTCTCCCCATTGGTCTCCTGAAACGTTCAGCCTGTTACTTTTTCTTTTCTTTTCATCAAAAGTTGGCAGTCGGTTGAGGTCTGTTTTCGGCTACTAATTGGCAGTGTTATTCTGGCTCAATATATGTTCAATTGGTTTTTTTCTTTGTTTGCTCTAAAAACAACAGTAAATCGTTGCTTGCCTTTCAAGAATGTAATATGGGTTTTATCTTCTTTTCAATAATTGTAAATCCATCGTTGTGGTATGTGTTTTTGTATGGATATTCGGCATCCTTGCTTTCATTGGGAGTTACAGCATAGACTTCTTTCTATTTTTCATAGATTCTACCATCCTGTTGTTTCTTATCTCTTCTAAATCTTTTTCCGTATTTCTTTATCCACCGTCGTACGTCATAACGATCCACTTTTTAGGATAGCCCCAATTTCTACTTTATTCATACCTTCCAAATACATGATAATAGCTTGTCGGCATTTGTCAATTTTGGATTGCGTAAACTCTGGATAAAAGTTTCTATTGCAGTTTTTTTGCACAAAAACGTTGCTCTCTTTGGCTTTTATGTTTGATTATTCCATTTTTGACAATATCTTCCTCTTTGTTACAATAAGGACATTTTATACCGTGATTTCCCATATATTTTTTTAGAATTATTTTCTACAAAAATATGCATAATCTACAAAAATCTACAAATTTATACAATATCTAAATTGTTAAAAACTGTATATCTGAATATAATATATTGGTTTACAGTAAAATATATTCCTTGCTGACCTCGCTGTCACTTTTTATGGTATGATAGAAACGATGTTGCCATAAAACTTTAAACCAACCATTTAATATGTTAAAAGAAACATATTTAATTAAAGAAATGGAGCTGCAAGACCTGATAAGGCTGTTGCAGGAAATCTGAGTGGAAAATCTCTTCCTTGAAAGGAGAGGTAAAGAAAAAGCCTCTGAACGCTACTTTACAGTTGCAGAGACTCATGAACTTCTCAAGGTATCTCGTTCAACACTGTATCGGATGACAGTCAATAACGATTTGCCTGCAAAAACGAGGTCTATCGCCGATTATTATTTGCGGAAAAAGACATTAACCAATTATTAATCACTAAAAACGAATAAAAATATGAAAACAGATGCGGGTTATGGACTTCATAACCAGAGAGCGAGTATATCGCTTTCCAAACGAGTGCGGTAAAAGTACGTTGGCAAAATTCCTGCATTCTTATTTTCCTGAAAAGGTGGTTGATTCTCTTTTGGCTTCATTTGAAGTCAGAATTGATACGAGGTGCTGCTATAAAGGTGATTATGCAGCAATCTTGGCATTCAAAAGCAAAAACGAAAAAAATTCGTGATGTTAGGATGGCACTTTTAACCCCGACACAGGAATGATTGTCCGTGACGGAGACGGGGATGCGCTTATCCAACATACCAAAAACAGAACTCCCATGTGGAATACGAATCTGTTCCGTGTGGTGACAAGTATTATTCTCTTGCGTGTGAATTAATCGAGGGGTACGCCCTAACATTTCTACCCACTCTCTTTGGTATGCAGAGAATCAATGGGGCAAAACATATTGGCGTGGTAACATCTCCTGTTGATGCGTTGGTTATGTCAATCATAGATCCCACATCGTACGTGGCTGGCTACCGGGCATGAGGGTAAGTTTGGTATTGCATTATATCATCCTAACGTGATACAGGATTTGCGTGAAACGGGTGTACGGGTTACGCTTTTATCCTGAATTTGACGGAGAGGCAGAAGCCGAACAAATAAAGTTCCACTTGTTGCAAAACAGGATACCAGCCGATGTCTATCCACATCTTGATTATCTTAAGAATTGTGAGTTTGTGGGACATCGTAAGAGCATTGCCACCATTGCCTTAAAAATGATTGACATGCAGTTCTCTTACAGCGATATTATGCACGCTCTACGGTTGGTTGACGAACAGGATATATTTCATTATTAAGCACAGGAGCACTGGGGCAATTAATATCAAGGTGGTTGCCCGTGTCAATGAAACCTACCAAGTCGGTTCTTTTGTATCCACCTTGATAACGTGATTAGCACAATAAAATATTAACCCTGATTGCAAATGATGTTCTGATTATCTGCAATCTAAAAACAGAACAAAAAAATGAGAAAAACAATTAATAGCAATAAACTGCAGTTTGATACAGTAAGATTTAGTACAAGTGAGTGATAACATTTCATTGATTGAGGGTAAGAGCATCTTTTCAAGCATACACTTGATATGGAGACAGGAGAATTGTCAATTATAGAGTTTAACTCACAAGCCAATCACAACAATCGTGGGCTTGTGCCATTCTCCCTCTATATCCATGCCAACAGACAGTCTAAGAGAATGACCATAGAGTTCTCCTCTAAATTGCTGTTGGAAGATTATCCCCTACTTATATCAGAGGACACCTTTCCACAAGCATTACGGAACATAGAGGGGTTGGGTATCTGCAAACTTAATGTGGAAGCCATTATTGAGGATTGCTCTTTCAATAAAACTCCATGCTACAAAAGATGTGGATATGGAACTCACAGAATCCATACTGAATACACTGAATCTATGCACAGGCGACTATCAGCAGATATAACTGGAAGCGTTATATGGGGAAAGTATCTGTTTCAAGAAAGATGTAAAGACAAGAGATTGTCAAGAGGAACTGAACATCTACAACAAAAGAAATGGAAATCCTCACAGGCAAGAACAAACCATTTCTAAAAATGGTGAGCAACCCTGACAGAAATTATGAGCGCATTATGAAAAGAAGACAAGGTTTGAACTGAAAATGGAAACAAAAAGGATGATTATGAAAAAGCTGAAAATATCCGATACATCATACTACAATGTCATGCGTGGCAATCCGAATATCCTATTGGAACAGTTTGATTGCATATTTACTCCCTCTGCCAATAGCAAAAGGCTGCTGATACATCACTTATTAATGGTTTTTACCGACTATACCTTGTTCTGTACACTCTGTTTTCATAAATTCAACTTAAAGACAATAGAGCAGGATATAAAAAGACATGAGACTGTATGGACCACATTCACGATGTGCGTTGGGACGGGCAATGAACAAAAGTAAAAATCAATGGCTCATGCTTGGAAAAAAACAGTCCACGAATGCCAATAGCATTATTGAGGAAATCAGGGAAAAACTGGAAAGCAAAAGCATGAACTAAGGCTAAAGATATGGTATTGGGAGTGTGTGGTAATTAACCAAATGATTGACACTCACTATAAATGAAAAGCCTTGTTACAAAATATGACAAGCCGTCATATTATGCGATTCCAATCAGTACCAAATCACTTGAAAACAGTAAATGTACATGATATTGAGAGGAACGATTCTTGAAAAAGAAAAAAATGATAGAATAAAAAGTATTGATATGTCTAAGAAAGATTTTTTTCTATTGTAAAAGATGTAATCAGATTCTCCTTGAAAAAAATGCCACGAAGCCGATTTCCACAATCAGGCTTCGGGTGAATCTACATGGTGAAAGACTGACATTCTATCTGCCTGTCGAGTACAAGATACAACCCAGACATTGGGACAAGGAAATGGGTGTGCCATAGAGGACAGCAAACGGAATCCCGACTTGAAAGGGAATATACGGCTGCAACTGATATTACGCAATATCAACAAAAGAGATTGAGAAAACCACCAATGCCCTAATCAAGGTGTTGGAGGAAATGAAATTACACGAAATCTATCCTAGCGTGGATACAGTGCGGACAAAGTTGCGTGAAGAATTGAACCAAGCTACAAAAGGAAAAGCGGATGTTTGCAGACTTCATCAGCTTCATGGAATATTACATTTCCCTCTGTAAAGACGGAACTATACTGAACAGCAAAGGGGAAGACTGGCAGCAGGTACAATACAGAGCTATGCTTCAACTCTGAAAAATCGTAAAGCAGTATTGCGCCAATAGGCGAGTAAAGTTGAGATTGGACGGTGTAACCGTGAACTTCTACAATGACTTTGTGAAATTTATGAATGAAGCCAGCCATTCCCGTGGAAAAATACAAGCCGAATGCGATAGGAAAAATTCGTCAAGAGCATAAAGGCTATGTTACGGTATGCCCTACGAGAACAACTATACCGCCAATGACGACTTTAAGCGCAGAGAGTTCAAAGTGTATAAGGAAAATGTGAAACGGTCTATCTGACGGAGAAAGAATTGGATAACCTCTACAACCTTGAACTCAACGAGGGAGAATCTTGTGTAAAGGGACAGCTTTATTGTATCAAGTTATACAGGGTTGCGCTATTCTGATATAGCACGCTTACAGCAGAAACACTGGACTTTGACAACAAACTGCTGACGATTGTAAACCCAAAAGACCAATACGCTTGTGGTAATCCCCATGCACCCCTAAAAGTGGAAGCCATTTTTCCGCAAGTATGGAAACCAACCGCCTGCCGTGCAGTCTAACCAAAGTACAAACAGAGTATTAAAAAATTGTGCCGTAAGGCGGGAATCACTAACTTTGTCTCCGTGGTCGAGACATCGGGTGGAATCAAGCATGAGATTACCCATGAGAAGTGCGACATGGTAAACCAGCCATACAGCCCGAAGAAGTTTTGCTACCAATGCTTATAGGGCAGGAATACCGAGCTTGTCTATCATGCAGATAACGGGACACAGCACGGAAAACCAGTTTTATGAAGTATATCCGAATATCCAAGGAAGAGAATGCGATTGCGTTAAGCAGGCATACATTCTTTCAACCAAATGTATAATACAAAAAGTAAAACAATGAACGATAAAGAATTGAAATACAGAAAGAGTATAGAGGAGTTTATCTTTGTTGCAGAATCCTCTACTGAAATAATATGCGATATTATTACAAACGAATTGTCCCTAAATGAGCATTATAAGGAAAAAGACGGAGGTTAGGGTTGAGGAATGCATTGAGGGTGTTCTTTAAGAATAATCGTATATATTATCCCGACAATAATATGTTTGAAGGAAAATCGTGTTTAATCCTGAAATGATGCACGACTTGACTGCAAATGAGTTTACTTATAACGGGGTCACGTATAAGGAAGATTTCTCCGACTATGACGAGACACCAACCAATACGTATCGGTTGGCGCATGAACAGTGTCTAAGGGAAAAGTATCATACAGACAGGTTTGACTACATGAAATCGGAAACAAACATAGTGGAACTATTCCAAGATGAGCAGTTTTAAGAAATTATACACCGAAATTAATGGAGAGGGCAAGAAGCGAAACAAAGACTTAGATTGTATAAAAATATCATCCTTAAAGAAATATACAATACAACTTGAAACGGTTGTTTCCCGTTTGGACTCCCTTTCCGATAAAAATAAAATGTAAAAGTGTGCCTTTGATATTAAACGCTGGGAAGAGTGTGTCCGAGACTATTCTTATAATCTTTTGATACTGCTGTCCAAGGTTGGTTATCCTGACTTCAACACCATAGACGGAGTGTTTATATTGAAAAACCTTACTTGATGCTGTTGGCATTGATATGTCAATGGATGATACAGATAAGTTTATTGCTGCGGTAATAGGCTGTCCGATAAGTACGGTAACCACCTATCGGAACAAGTTTAATGAATGGGGGCGTAAAAGCTGATGAAGCACGATTAAGTAAGTTGCAAACCATACAGGGGTTATCCGAAGCGTTGCTTAATCCTGACGGTAAAAATGAACAAAAACCAAGTAGTAAAGAAATTCTTATCTTCTATTGGAAAAACTGTAAGAGACGCAAAAGAAGCAAGCAAGAAAAAGAAATAGTATGCCTACAAAGAACACCATACGCAGACATTATCTGATAATCCGCAGAATATTGCGGAATGATTATCCGAGCAAACATATCCTGCTTGAATATATGAAGCAATATGACGTGGAAGTTGGAGAAAGGACTTTCCAAAGGGACTTGGCAGAGATACGCAGCAACTTCGACATTGAAATCATATATGATGAAAAGAAGAACGGCTACTTTGCACAGACTGACAGTACATTGGAATTAGACAAGTTGCTGTATTTTATAGGATTGGCGGAAAGCTCGGATATTGCCCTCTCTACCATGAGGGACAAAAACAGGCTGCTGCAATATCTTGCTGTCAGCCCCGATCCCCGTGCAAAAGGATGGAACATATCGGGTGGCTGTTGAGGCTATCCAAAAATCAGACGGTTGTCCGCTTTTTCCCATTATAATTACCAGTCGGGAGAAACCAAAGACTATACCGTCTGTCCCTACTTGCTGAAAAGAGTTTGAGGGTATGTGGTATTTGTTTGCCTTTGTGGATAAGTTGAAATCGTTCCGTACATTCGGGTTGGACAGAATACACAATCTTATAATAACAGACGATGTATTCCAACGAGAACCTGCATTGGAAGAAACTGCCAAACGCTTTTGATGATGTGTATGGGCTTGTCTATGAACCCGACAACAATCCGACTGCCCCTGATAGAAGAAGTCAGGTTGAAGGTCTCTCTTCCATGTTGCCCTATCTCCATTCGTTGCCAATCCATTCCTCACAGATAATAGAGGATGATGTTATCACTCTGCATCTGATAATTAATCCCGAATTGGAGAACAGGATAATGAGTTATGGAGAATATATAGAGGTGTTGTCTCCGTTATCATTGAGGGAAAGTATAAAGAACAGAATACAAAAAGATGTTATCCAATTATAAATGAATTATTGCCAGATTATTTGCATGAGCCGTTGCAGCAATGTAACGGTATTTTTTTGCCATTTTCTCGTCAGTGATGAAAGATATTAGACCACCGACTTAAACTGACGTACCCCTAATCTTACCTTTGCGGAAAAACAGGCTTATATGTCAAAAATTGATAGGAGGAAAAGAAATCGGCAGGGGAACAATCGAAAAATTATGCGATAAGGAAAACTTGGTGTACGCTGTACTTTATGTCAAATTTATCGATCTCCACCTGTCCTGATGAAACTGGGTGAACATTCCAATATCGCAGCCAGTCCACGCTGCGATATGCTAAGTTCCTTTCGTTTCTCCCGAACCTTATTAATGACGAATAAATCGACCTTTGACTTCATAAAAACCCTGTTTTTCGAAATTGTAAAGTTGAAAAAGATTTATCTTTGTGCTTAGTAATAATAAGCACACATAAAAAGACATAAGATTATGGGTAAGAAAATAGTAAAAGGCGGTTGGGTGTATGACTATGACATTTCAGCTGAATATCGTAGAAAATATGACTGTGAACTTACAGATGTTCGCTACGTGTTAGGGGAGCAATTCGATACGGATAAACGGAATGTATTGATTTGCATCGGTATTAATCCCAGCATGGCAATGCCAAACTTCCTTGACCCGACATTGAGGAGGGTGCAAGACTACGCAAAAAGAAGCGGTGAATATGGAGCATGGTATATGCTGAATGTCTATCCCCAAAGAGCGACCAATCCGAACAACATGGATACGGACGATACTTACAACATGGAGATTCATTTGCGCAATCTTGCAGCCATGAAGAATTATTGTCCACCATTGAACGGACAGATGTGTGGTGCGCTTGGGGTGCGGTCATTAACGATGCAAAACGGACATACTTGTCTGATCTGTTATTCGGAAACGAAGATAAGAACATACAAGGTATAATCAGCCTGTTCAGTGGGAATTGTCATTTCAAAGCATACGGAGCTACCACGAAAGGTTATCCTAAACACCCTCTTCTGATAGGAAAAGAAGTTAAATTGAGAAGTTTAAATGAAGTAGGATTGAAAAGATTGTCGGATAGAATTATTAATAACATTAAGAAATAACATCATGAAATTTAAGTATTTATTGGCTGCTTGTACAGCCTTTTTCTTGTATCTTGCAGTAATGATGATGAACTGCCCCAACCGACCCAACACGGTGATATTGTGGGGCTGAATATCAAAGATGCAAAGTATATCTATACAAGTGGAACTAATACCCGTTCTTCTTCTGCCCAATATCGACAGATTAAGAAAGACGGTAGAGACATGGAATTATCATGGATTGACAATAAAGGGTGATACAATCAAAATAAATGATTTGTCTAAAAATATGGGATATTAATAAAAACGTATCTGATGACAAACACAGCTTTTCGATATTAACTATAGACCATTACCCGGTGATCCTATTGAACAACGAGAGGGTGGATATTCCTATCTTATTGATAAAAACGGAAGCTATATATGATTTAGGCATAGGGTTGAATGGAGGGAATGCCATTACAGACAATAAGGGAAATATTTATGCTACAGATAATTCCTTTGGGTCTTTTTTTGTTTAAGATTCATACGCAAGATGCATCTAACTTAAAATTGGAATTATATGCTCAAACACAAAACACAGGATAAAATTCACTTTGTCATCAACAATAAAGGAACTTGTTTCTATGGTTACAGATATATCCGTCCGTCGTGACGGTACGCAGCAGTTTATCATTTCTAATTTTATCCCTCAAACAGAATATGGAAATGCTTTTGTTTCTCACGACAACGAGGATTTATATCTCACGGCTGTGAGTGGAGAATATGATTCTTACAAACTTGTAGTTAGCAGTTGAGTGAGAAAACAAGAACTCCAAAAGTCAAATTATGGCAGAAATGGAGTTCCTTGATTATTGGGGAAAGCCACAGCCTAATAATATACAAGTGAAATGGAACGAACGTAGGGCTACGATGCTGATAAATGTTTATGGACGCACATACGAATATATACTTGCAACAAGGACATTGACAGAAATCCCTGTTAATCTAAGTAGATTCTTTACTAAGGATTATTCCACCAATGTTACAGCAAATGCTTTATATGCACGGAAATCTGTGGATAAATTGGATATTATAGCATTAGAGGACTACAGTATCAAGGAATTGGACTTGTCAAAGCAAAAGGCATTGATTTTTCGTTCCATTTATACAATGGACGGTTCTGATTTATTGTATTTTTGCAGGTTTTTCAATATAGTACAAGCCAATCTGTTATTGGAACGATTGATATAGACGGTAATGTGGAAATTACGGAATCAACACCTAATCCTATCACTAACATAATACAAATAAATTAGGGTATGAAAAAGCAGCTCAAACAATTAGAAGAATTTCATCGGGCTTTTGGCTTTGTACATAAATGAACAGCCAACTTTGCGCATCCCCAAGATTTGCATGAACTCGTATGCGTGTGATGAAAGAAGAGTTGATGAATATGCAGAAGAATACGCAATCACAGGAGATACAGAGGATGAACGGCTGCAAGCGGTAGCCAAAGAATTAGCTGATATAGCTTATACCTTGTTGGGAACAGTTGTCTCTCACGGTTTACAAGATGAATTTGAGCGTATCTTCGATGCGGTACATGAAAAGCAATATGAGCAAATTGGACGAAAATGGAAAACCGATTTATCGTGAAGACGGTAAGATACTAAAAATCAAGCCGTTACCATGAACCCGATTTGAGTTTCTTGAAAAATAAGAAATAATTTCTCTATACCAACCGCTATGATTATGAAAAAAATTGTAGCGGTTGTTTTCATAAACTAAACAAATCCTACGTCAGAAAATGTCGCAGATCAGGTAATAACATTTGCAATGTATTAATCATAAAAATTAGAAAATATGAAAATGCTTTGGAAGAAATGGATTAGAGGGAACTAAAAAAACCGAATATAAAATCGGGATTTCCTGAATTGGATAAAATAACAAATGGGTGGAACAATGGCGACTTGATTGTTATTGCTGCTCGTCCTGCAATGGGAAAAGTCAGCCTTTGGAATGTCTTTATTAAAAGAAAATAGCAGTAAAGAATAGAATACCCTACGGCTTTCTTTTTCTCTTGAAATGTCAAGTAATCAAGCTATAAACAGATTACGTATGGTATTAAGCAAAGTGGATGGAGCGAAAATAAAGGTTTACGACAATGGTTATACGGATACTTTTAAACGAAGAAGAAAAACGCAGACTTGAAGATGCTGGAAAGCAAATGGATATTGCTCCTATTTACCTTGATGACTCTCCTCTTTGTCCATACACGAATTATCCCAACAAAGCAATCCGATTGGTTAGTGATTTTTCAAATAAAAACTGATTATTGTTGATTATCTACAATTAATGAACTCAGGACTTCTATTCTCAGATAGAAATGAGGAAATAGCTTATATTATACGTAGATTAAAAGCATTGACTAAAAGACTTGAATATCCCGATTATAGTATTCAGTCCAGTATATCGTAGAGAAAGTCGGGGAGGAAATAGATGGTATACGTCCTCAATTAAGAGATTTACGTTGTGATGCCATTGAGCAGGATGCAGACATGATTTGTTTTTATCCATCGTCCAGAATATTATAGAATTTATAATGATATAAATGGCAATGATTTACATGGTAAAGGCAGAAATAATTGTTGCTAAAAATCGTAATGGAAATAGAGGAGATGTACTTTTAAAATTTAATGGAGGATATTCAAGTTTTGATAATTTAGATGAATAAGCCATAGTAACTCATATCCATAGAGCCATTATTCCAATTACGGAGCAGTAGCTCTTTTTCTGTACCTACGTCTAATTCTGTCGTAAGCACTGACCTACCTTTGTTGCAAAAATCCCATGCAAAGGAAAATATTCAAATTCAAGATAATAAGCAAGGAGGGTAATTGTATCCTGTCGCTTGATTATACTAATCTGACTAACGAGATTATCCGTTCAATCACGAAAAATCTAATCAAGATAGAACCTAACGAGAAATGCAAAATTGCTGTTTGTAGGGAAAAGAAGATTGCAGGCTTACATTGGAAGATGTCTATAATTTGTCGAGCCTGTTCCAATCGGTTGTAGGTTCGGGTTTGGTATGGGATATTATAGGAGACTACCTATATACGGGCGAGAGCCAAGACTTGGACGGTTACCTGCTTATTAACCCCTGACCTTATCAATCAATGAGCAATACACTACCACTATTCCAACAATACACTCCATACGATACGGAGATTGTAAGACCGCCACCCGATGCGGTTTGTACCTTATCGGTGGAACGGCAATAGACTTGCTGTGTGGGTATTACTCCATTCCGTTTTGGAGAAACAGATCTGATAATGACCTTGATTTTTGGACTTCGTTTGCCAATAAGGAAAGGGACAGGTTCGTCAAACAAGTAGGTAGCAAATTCGGGATTGGCGTAGAGGACAGTTCCGAATATATGGTTTTCCTTAGAACTGGAGAAAGTCAAGATTGAGACTGACATACTGATAGATTATGATTGCACCAATACAAAGTTTGCATCTTCTATAAACGGAATTTGTGTAATGTCTCCTATATACCTGTTTTTCCTCTAAGTTTGACAGATATATTAATACCGCTAACATTCAGCGCAAAAAGACCGATTTTTATGATTTAAGGACATTGCTGTCTATAATCGAAAAAGACAAACGGCTTTTGATGAACTTGAAAGCCATTTGTCTAATCAGGATTATGACCAGAGAGCCGAAGATATGCTCAACGGCATAATTGCAGTATGTTATAAGCTGATATTATTTTCATCTTTCCTTTTTCTCCTCTTTTCTTAACGTTTAAGAGGTGATTCAGATAGATACTGGGCTTTAAAAGTTTACAACCTTTTAGCAGGAATATCAATCAGGAAAGAAGTCGGATTCATCCTTTCCTCGCAGCTTTCTGTTTGACGGAGAACGAACCGAAACCGATAAGGGTGATTCTGCCATTCTTTTTCATTTCATTGGCTACGATTTCAATAACAGCATTAAAGGCTTTTTGAGCTTCTGTTTTAGTCAGCCCTGTTTTCTCTGCAAGAGCATTGCACAAATCTTTCTTGTTCATATTCTAATTCTATTGTTCGACAAGATTTTTCAAGAATCGTTCCTTTGCATAGAAATATGACGAGCTGTCATATAGTGATTTGATAGAATATGACGTGTGTCTGCCTTGATATGACAGTAGTCATATTGAAAACACGGGTCTCAATCTGGTCTCAATTCTGTGGCATATTGTGATACCCAATGAAACAACAGGCAACAAACTTTCTTTGCATCACAAGACAATCAATGTACCTGTATGTATCACTATATGCCAGTAAGTATATATGTTACTGTCCTGTACGCATCGTAAAAAGAGTTGAAGTTATAAACTTCAACTCTTTTTATTTTATAATTATTCTTTTTCTGATGAAGTAAACATTTAGAGAGTAAAAGATAATATTCTTTATGATCTCAGTTTCCATTAAAACTCCCAATGCGTCATCTTAGGATAGATTTACGACGTCTCACATTCTTTTTCCTCTTATAGCAATAATCTATGATATTTCTCTCCTCTAAAATGTTTTTATGGAAGAGAAATATTATTTATTATCAAGATAGCAAGGATTATCTTGCAATAAAAGACGAAAGATTTTCTTTGCATAAATAATATATCTTCTCTAAACTATCTTTTAATTGATGGGATTTCTTGTGACATAATCAAATAAAAGACGGTAAATCTCACGATCTGCCGCCTTTTGTGTTTCGATAGGTAATTAGAATTTCTTAAGGTAAAAAGATTGTTTCAGGATAACTGTGAGCAAAGATAAAGGATCAGTACCGAATTAGCAAATTCTAAATCTATGTTATACAACATAATTTGAGTGTTAAAAGAGGAAATGGCTTGTAGACTAATAAGTTACGTGTGCGAAAAAGTCTGCAAGCTCTTTCTTTTTTAATATTTTTTGTCAAATGCGTTCAAGTACAAGTCGAATGAGGTTTTCGATATTATTCTTGTAGTTTGGCGTAGCCTTGTGACTCACACGGTTTGCGATGACCATGCAGCATGTCATTGCTCGATGTCCCATGAGTTTGGCCAAGCTCTGCTACTGCAGAAGATTCCATTTCGAAATTAGTAATGCGCCATTCGTTGTGCTTAAAATCCATGATTTTTCTGGTTTTGATTAGGATCAGCCAAAGGCAAGCGAAGTTCACGTCCTTGGGGACCAAAGAAGCCACCGCAAGCAATAGTTACCCCACGGACCATATCGTCTTTTGCTATACGTTCGATCAGTTCAGTATCAGCATCATGGCATAGGGGTGAGCAATACACGTTGAACCAGTCCATTTCATGTGTTGAAGGAAGGCTTCTTCAAACTCTAAATCACACACTTCATTGCGTCCAGCATAGAAGTTAAGAAGACCATCAAAGCCAAGGCTTTTTGCTGAAGCAATATATGTTCCTTCTGGTGTATATGGTTGTAGACCACCGCATGTTCCAATACGTACTATTGTAAGCTGGCGCTGTGTAGGACATAACTGACGTGTTTTTGAAGTCTATATTCGCACAAGCGTCTAATTCGTTCAGTACAATATCAATGTTGTCGCAGCCAATACCTGTACTAACGCAACTTATACGTTTTCCTTGAAACATACCTGTGATAGTGCGGAATTCACGATTTTGTATATCGCATCTCGATAGATTCGAAATTTGCAGCAACTAAAGGTACGCGACCTGGATCACCTACTAGGATAACATTGTCTGCTAATTGTTCAGGAAGAAGATGGAGGTGAAAAATGCTCCCATCAGAATTAATAATCAGTTCGGATTCTTCAAAGATTTTTCTTTTCCATTATAGATAAAATGTAGTTTGAGGTTTATTTATTTTTCAATGTGAGAATTTGTAATTTATCAGCAGGCTGATTACGGTCAGTTACAGTAGTATACTTCCGTCTTTCCTTTTTATATAAAGTAAATCGTTATATGGTGAATTGTAAGGTATTCTGAGTTGTTCGGGTTTTAAAAATTTATGAGAATCAAAAATCGTATCGAGTGATGAATAAGTCAAATCCCCCAAAGATGTGGCTCCCCTGTTCAGCAAAATACAATGTTGTACCATCTGTCGACATGAAAGGAAAGTCGCGATCTTTTGTCTGTTGTCTGCAAACCCAGGTAGAGGTTGAGGAGATGTCCATTTATCATTTATCTTCAAACTGCGATAGAGATTGTGTAGGCCAGAACTGTCTGCCATTGAAAAGTAAGCTATATCGCCCCAACCATTAATATAGGCACTATTTCCGAGGCGAGCAGCATATTCAGGAAAAAGTTGAACTGCAGGGAGCAATGTTCCAATGTCGTTTGAGAGTTCAAGAGCAGAGAATAGTTGTGTTCTATCTATCACAATGGTATCGGAATAAACCACGGTGTCTGCGTGGAGAATCATATTTTCTCCGATGCGTGCTCGCTGCAAAGCTGCCTCAAGTATTGTTGTTGATTGGTTTTGTTTTCGAGCTTTCTTGATTTGTTGTTGTAGCAGTGTTGCAGCTTCTGTATATTTTGCGTCAAAAAAAAGGCGGTTAGCATCCTGTCGTTGCGCAGAAATGCTTTGCGTGCAGAAAAGCCATGTTATAGCCGCTTCTAAAAAATATATCTTCATAAATCAATGCTTTTTGCACAAGCGAATATACGTAAATCTTATGATAGAGCCAAATACTCCATCAAAAATATGTATTTTTGCAGACATAATTAAGAAGAAGTTATGAAGTTAAGAAGTTTTTTTACTAGCATCTGTTTTCTTTGTTTTGTGTATAAGTGTTGTTGTGGCACAAACAAGAGTTGTAGAGCATACGGTTGTTAAAGGAGAAACGTTGTATAGGCTATCAAAAACTATGGCGTTACAGTTGAACAAATTGTGGCTCAGAATCTGGGGCTTACAGCTGAAACTCTTCAAGAAGGTCTGCTAATTAAGATTCCTAGCACAGAACAGCTCCTTCTGCTATGTCGCAGAAAGAGTATTCTCGCTATGCCACTCATAAAGTACAGAAGGAAGAAACTATATGGGGGATTGCTAGAATGATGGAATCTCTGTTGATAGTTTGATGAAAGTAATCCGCAGATGAAAGAAGCAAACTTCAAACTTAAAAAGGTTTGGTATTACGAATTCCTCAGATTGTCCCATCACAGAAGCAACAATCCAAAAGTCTTGCTCAGAACAGTGTGAGTGCAGCAATTCTTCTTCCACTCACTGCTACGGGAATAGAAGGAGAGAGAAGCGTAGAATTCTATCGCGGCTTTCTTATGGCTGCTGATAAAGTTCGAGAGAATGGAAGCAATATAAATGTATATACCTATAATGAGCTTTCCTCTTCCACTAATCTTACAGATATTCTGAGTAAAGTAAAGAACAACAGGGTTCAGTTCTTAATAGGTCCAGTCTATCCTTCTCATTTCGATGAAGTTTCCAGTTTTTGTCGGAGTAATGGAATAAGAATGATAGTTCCTTTCATCATCTAAGGCAAAAGCAGGTGAATGTCAATCGCTACGTGTATCTTCTTAACACCCCTGCAGAATATGAGAAAATACTAGCAGCCGACCTTTTCTTGAAAACTTTTAAAGGAAAATCCGTTCTTTTCTTACATACAAACAAAAGCAGATCAACTGGATTTTACTCAATATCTTCGTCAGCGTCTACTGGTGCAAGGTGCTACCGTGGTAGATGCTAATGAAGATGCAACGATTGCTCAGTTGAAAACGACACTCAACAATAAGAGGCATATAATTGTGGTCCCTGATGCTTCAGATGTCTCCGCTTTGCAGAATGTGTTCTCAAAACTCAGCGAAGTACGTCAAGCAATGCCTAAGACCGAATTATCTTTAATAGGCTATTCCTCATGGTTGAACCAATCAGATAGGTATGAAGGAGAATTATTCCTCAACGATACTACATCTTCACTCCCTTCCTATTATGAGCCATCTTTTGCTGATGTCAGGCAGTTTAATGCCGACTATCAAGCGTGGTTCAAGAAGCAGCCCTTGATGTTATTCCAAGAATGGGCTTATTGGGGTATGACACTGGGCTCAGATTTTACAGGGTATACTCAAATATGGTGAGAAGTATAATGTGCAAGGAACGAGAAAGGTTTATTGCAGAGTAATCTTCGCTTCGGCCGCACTGAAGAAGATGGCGGCTATATCAACCAAAGTATGTTCTCATCCACTACAAGCCCAATAGAACAATTGATAAAATTACTGCAAAATAGTTTATAATGAAGCGCTTGTTATTTCTTCTTGTTGTTATCCCTGCTTTAGACACATTCGCCCAAATTGGAGAATCTAGGCGTGCAATATCTGTTGGTGTGAATGCAGGTGTACTTATGAACAAAGTATCCTTCACTCCTTCTATTAAGCAAAAACTGGCACGTGGGACCAACTTTTTGGATTGACGGTGCGAATCATGAGTGAGCGTTATTTCAAAAACTTATTGCGCCTTACAATTTGAACTGAATTATGCAATTAGGGTTGGAATGAAAACATATTGAATTCAATATAGAACCCTTACCCTGACACATATCAGCGGCATCTCAACTATTTTGAAATACCTTTCTTGGCACGATTGGGATGGGGAAAAGAATCGGAGGGATTGATGGGCTATGCTGTGGGCCCCCAGATCGGATATTTATTTAGAGAGAGGTAAGCAAAGTTCCGCTTGGACATTTGATAGCGCAGGTCATCCTGACCGACCTAATGGCATGTTTTGCACAATATTCAATGAGCGTTAGTAAGAAATTTGATTACGGGATAGCAGCAGGAGCAGGTATAGAGCTAAACACGAAAGCAGGTCATTTTTATCTTAGAGGGCGCTACTATTACGGTTTGAGTGATTTATTTGGTAATTCCAAAAAAGACGTCTTCTCTCGTTCAAATAATGGAACAATCCAAGCTAAAATAACATATCTTTTTGACATTCGTAAAGAATCTCCAAAAAGTCTATGATTTTCATAGACCTTTTTCTTTTGTCCTATTGCAAAAAGAATGTTGTGATTAGAGCAGATGCTTCTATATCGCAGAGTTAGCTCTGTAGTAACTTCTTCCTTTGTTCCTTCGAATAAATATCCTTATTGTTTTCTCGGCTACAATAAGGATGTCTGCTGGCAGGCTTATTGTGTCAACTGGTGTAATAAGGATGTTTATTATCAAGTTGTATAGCCGAGAAAAATCATAGTGGCAGAGTTCTTTTTCTAATCTGGAAATAGGGCTGAAGCTTAATCTTGAGCTTCAGCCTATTTTTGAGATAAACTGCAGAATGAGTTCTTCCCTATGCTGTTATTTAGTTCTTTGTAGTCCCATTTCGGCAGCTTTCTTTAACATGTATTCTAGAGCAGCGTCATGTTCGTTAGGGATTACTCCATCAAGGATAGCATCTTTGAGTGAGCTTTTCAATCCTTTCCAATTTCTGGCATGGGCCAAGATTGAAGAGTTCCATAATTTCGTTGCCAGTAACAGGGTGGTTGGAAATTTCTAATGCGATCCTTTTCTCTATGTCGATTAGTTTTTGACGTACCAATTGGAAATTTTGCAGAAAGTTGCGTTTTCGTTGCTCGTTTTTGCTAGTGATGTCAGCTTCGCATAAAAGCATCAAATCATCAATATCTTTGCCTGCTTCAAAGAGAGGCGTCGAACTGCACTGTCTGTTACTATGTCATCAGACATGACAATTGACGCATATGAAGCCCAACGAGTTTGCTAACATACTTCAATCCTCATCAAGCGGTAGTTTTAGCTCAGAAACAATGGACGTAGCATTTTTCTCCCAAGAAATTGTGGTTATGAAAAAGTCCACCCGATTGAAGGGTCCCATTGCTTGCTTTTTAGGTTTGCCTATATCGTGGAGTGGGCGGCCCAACGTAGCCTATAGATTGTTCGTTTTTGAGGCGTTATCAAGTACTTCGAGCGAATGATAAAATTGTTTTTATGACTTTTACCATTTCGTGTTTCAACAATGTCGAGTTTAGCAACTTCTGGAAGAATGATTTCGAGTAGTCCACACCTGTGAGTTCAACAAATCCAATGGAGGGGCGTGAGAGAGCATTATCTTGTTTAATTCATCAATGATTCTTTCTGAGCTGATAATTTTGATTCGCTCTTTGTTTTGAGTGAGTGCTTCAAAAGGTTTTGTCATAAATGCGAAAATTAAGCTGTGTAGCAAAGCGTATGCAACGTAGCATGCGTAAAGGATCATCGCTAAATGTGATGTTCGGATCCAAAGTGTGCGAATGATGCCATCTTGCAAGTCTTGTATTCCGTCAAAAGGGTCGATAAGTTTTCCAAAATTCAAAGGGTTCAGACATACAGCAAGAGCGTTGATCGTGAAATCGCGCCTATTCTGATCGTCTTCAAGTGTGCCGTCTTCCACAATAGGCTTTCTGCTATCATGTGAGTAGCTTTCTACGTGCTCCCTAAATTCTGATTTTCGTAGTGATGCCACTTGACTTGCGCTGTTCCAAAGTTGCGAAATATAGAAAGATGGGCTCCTTTTTCCTAATGTGTCAGTAAAACTTTTTGCAAACTCAATTCCTGATCCGACAACAACCACATCAATATCATTAGTCGGACGGTTGAGGAAGAGATCGCGCACATACCCTCCGACAAGATAAGTTTCGATTTGTAGCTTGTCGGCAGTTTGGAAAAGTTTCTCGAATATATGATCTTTATGTAGAATATCTATAATATCTACTCGTTGGAGATTCCTCATTTATTTTTATTTTTAGATGCGAAAATTACTAATTTTATTGTTATTTTTGCAATTAAAAGATTCAAAATGCGGTACTTCTCCTTTATCTTATTTTTAAGTTTCTTCTTGTTGTATTCTTGTAAGCCGAGCAATAGGTGGTCTAGCGTTAGAACAATCAGACGAGGCGCAAGGTCAAACATTGTTGAATAAATCTCGAGCACAACTCACGGCTAAAAAGTATGATGAAGCAGAAAAAATGATTGAGAAATTACGCAAGAACTATCCGCTGGCCTTGACAGCGCGAGAAGAAGCTATTCTTTTGCTTGATAGTATTCATTTGGCTCGCTCTAGTTCTGAACTATGCTGATGGATGTTGAAAGTAAGAAAGTAGAGATGTGGACTCTTTGCGTAGAGAGTTGGAAGATGTCGTTATGCAAAAAGAAATTTTATATGCGTAAGTTAGAGTACGACAAAACTCGAACCAAAAGACATTGATTCTTTATGGAAGAAACTTTTTCAAAATCATTGAATAGTAGACAATTAGAAGCTGTAACGTATAGTGATGGTCCATCTCTCGTTATAGCTGGAGCAGGTTCGGGGAAAACTCGTGTGCTGACATACAAGGTAGCCTATTTGTTGGAGCATGGGTATGCCCCTTATGAGATTTTTAGCTCTGACTTTTACAAACAAAGCAGCAAAGGAATTGACGAATCGTGTGAGAGATTTGTTACCTAATAATTCAGATCGTTTGATGTGGTGTGGCACATTTCATAGTGTGTTTTCTCGTATGTTTTGCGAATCGAGCATGCAGCTCTGGGTTTTACTTCACCTTCACTGATTTACGATCAAGAAGACTCTCGTAAAATTGATAAAATCCATTATTAAGGAATTTGGTTTAGATGATAAAGCGTACAATCTTGCTACTGTGAATAGTAGAATTTCCTTTGCAAAAAAATAAGATTATCTTACCTTCAGATTACGCGCAGAGTCAAGATCTTCTGAAGCGCGATGCCCGTGATAATATGCCTGAACTTCACCGAATTTATTCTGCATATTATCAGCGCTGTCGTAACTACAAATGCTGGATTTTCGACGATCTGCTGCTTTACATACCTTTTGTTGCGTGATCACGAAGATATTTGTGCAGTATCAGCGTCTTTTCAGATATATTCTTGTTGATGAGTTTCAAGACACTAATTATCTTCAGTCGCGTATCTTGCTATTACTGGCTCCTTCTGAAAATTCTCGTTTATGTGTAGTTGGTGATGACGCTCAAAGTATTTATGCTTTTCGAGGGGCTGATATTGGAAATATATTAAGTTTTCAAAAGCATTATTCTAAGGCTCGTCTCATTAAGCTGGAGCAAAACTATCGTTCGACTCAGACTATTGTTAATGCTGCAAATTCAATTATATCTCACAATAAAGACCGTATACAGAAGAATGTCTTCAGTAACCCTGTCAGAGGGAGAGCGTATTCGTGTGATGTCTTCGTATAGTGACCAAGATGAAAGTATGAAGGTGTTAAAAGAGATTCTTCGCCTACGTTCCTCTATGATATAGAGTATTCAGATATAGCGATTCTGTATAGAACCAACGCTCAAAGTAGATCTTTTTGAAAGTGCTCTGAATCAGATGAATATTCCTTTATAAAATATATGGAGGCATGTCTTTCTATCAGCATAAGGAAATAAAAGATGTCTTGGCTTATTTTCGTGTGATTTGTAACTCGCAGGATGAGGAAGCTTTTGGCACGTATTATCAACTATCCCACGAGAGGAATAGGGGCAACGACCTTAGCTAAATTACGTTATGCTGCAGCTCAGTTCCAAGTCGGTTTATGGCAGGTTCTCAAAACCCCTCAGATTATGAGGTGAAGATTTCAACCTCAACACAGAACAAAATTCTAGCCTTTGTATCTCTCATTGAAGATTTGCAGGAATCTTATCCAATAGGAGCTTACGATTTAGCTTCAGAAGTTATAAAAGCGTTCAGGAATTGCTGAAGAATTACACTCTGAAAACTCAGAAGCATTGAGTAGGGTGGAAAAATGTGGATGGCCTGCTGAATGCTATAAAAGAGTTTTCGCAAGAGCAATTGGAAACCTTTGGTAATGAGCACGTAGATCTTGGTGATTATTTGATGCAAGCCTCTTTAAGTTCTTCTCAAGATACTGTAGCTGATGGAGGTCCTGCAGTAGCACTCATGACAGTTCATGCTGCAAAGGCTTTAGAGTTTGATACAGTTTTTGTTACGGGAATGGAAGACAATCTTTTTCCAAACCCGAATGCTCAGCTTCATCCGAAAGAAATGGAAGAAGACGCAGGCTTTTTCTATGTGGCAGTGACGCGTGCTAAAACTCGTTGTTTTCTTTCTTATGCTAAATCTCGCTATCGATATGGGGCGGCGAAATTTGTAATCCATCTCCTTTTTGTGCGATATTGATTCTCAGTATTTATTATATGATGGTGAAGACATTACCTGTGTTCTCGCGTGAATAGCAGGCGGCCTCAAGTAGCAAGTATTCCTTCTCCTACGATAAAACCCTCGTCAAAGATATTCTCGCATCGAAAATGCTTCATCCCATAACTATTCAGAATCATCAATTTTTAATGTGCAGTTGGTTCCTGTATAGAACAGTGAGCGTTTTGGTCGAGGTGAGATCATTGAAATATCTGGAGAAGGGTAGTAATGCTCGCGCAAAAGTTAAATTTGAAAATGTCGGAGAAAAATCTCTATTAAAATTTTGCAAAGTTCACAGCAAGTAAATGTTAAGCATGGGCATCAAAAGCTCTGCGAATCTTTTGTTTTGCAATGCAAGAGCTATCTTTATGCCGAATAAACTAAATCTACAAAATTTAAAAGAGTGGAATTAGCGCCTACATACAGAGCGTGGAGGATAAGTGGTATCAATATTGGACAGACCATAAACTATTTAGTTCTAAGCCTGATGGACGAGAACCATATACTGTTGTTATTCCTCCTCCCGTAATGTGACAGGTGTGCTGCATATGGGACATATGCTGAATGAAACAATTCAGGATATCTTTGTGCGTCGTGCTCGAATGAAGGCAAGAATGCTTGTTGGGTCCCAGGTACAGATCATGCTTCTATCGCTACAGAAGCAAAAGTCGTTAATAGACTGGCTGAGCAAGGCATTAACAAGGCAGACTTAACTCGTGAAGAGTTTTTAAAGCATGCTTGGGCATGGACCGATGAACATGGTGGTATCATTCTTCGGCAGTGCGCCGTGTTGGTGCTAGTTGCGATTAGGGATCGCACTGCATTCCTACAATGGATGAAGAACGTTCTAAGAGTGTAATCCATGTTTTTGTAGAGCTTTATCGTAAGGGCTTATTTATCGTGGTGTTCGCATGGTTGATTGGGATCCCAAAAGCTTTAACAGCTCTTTCTGATGAGGAAGTAGTCTACAAAGAAGAGAAATCAAAACTTTATTACCTCCGCTACTATGTAGTAGATGATGATATGTCTACGCCAGTTCCTGAAGGTTGTGTGGTTCATACAGATGAAGGAGGACATAGGTATGCAGTTAGCAACAACAACGCGTCCAGAAACGATTATGGGTGATACAGCAATGTGTATTAATCCTAAGGATCCAAAGAATCGTTGGTTGAGTGGAAAGAAAGTTCGTGTGCCTTTAGTGAATCGTGTGATTCCTGTATTGAGGACGAATATGTAGATGTGGAAATTCGGAACAGGATGTTTGAAAGCACTCCTGCTCATGACATTAATGACCATGCGCTCGGTTTAAGCACCACTTAGATACTATCGATATTTTCAACGATAATGGTAGTATTTCTGAGGTACAGGTCTTTATGTGGAGAAGATCGCTTTGAGGTTCGTATAGAAAAAGATCTCGAAGTAGCTAACTTGATGGAAAAAGTTGAGGACATACTAACAATGTAGGCTTCTCTGAACGTACAATGTCCTATAGAACCAAAACTTTCTACGCAGTGGTTCTTGAAGATGCAACATTTGCTGATTTGGCTTTACCGCCAGTTATGAGTGATGAAATTAATTTTTATCCCACAAAATATAAAATACCTATCGTGTATTGGTTGGAGAATATAAAAGATTGGTGTATCAGTCGTCAACTATGGTGGGGACATCGTATTCCTGCTTTATTGTTGCCAGATAATACTTTCGGTCGTAGCTGAAACTACTGTCAGCAGAAGCTTTTGGCGTTAGCTCGCCAGCAAAGTGATGACCGAATCTTTTCGGAAAACAGATTTGCACCAAGATGAAGACGCTCTGATACTTGGTTCTCAAGTTGGCTGTGGCCGATTTCTATTCAAGGGTATTTCTCACCCAGATAATGAAGAATTTAACTATTACTATCCTACAAGTGATTTAGGTTACAGGTCCCGATATCATCCTTTTGGGTTGCCCGCATGATTATGGCTGGCATGAATTCACGGGTAAGATGCCGTTTAAACACGTTTACTTCACGGGTATTGTTCGTGATAAGTTAGGATGCAAGATGTCTAAGTCGCTGGGAAATAGTCAGATCCTCTTGATTTGATAGATAAGTTTGGTGCCGATGGCGTTCGTATGGGGCTTATGTTGGCTGCGCCTGCGGGCAACGACATTCTTTACGATGATGCTCGTGTGAACAAGGTCGCAATTTCTGTAATAAGATTTGGAAACTGCTATCGTTTGATTGAGGATGGAGAGTGGCTGATACAGAACAGTCTCAGACCAATACCCAAGCTCTAGAATGGTTTGAGCACAGCTTCGAAGTAGCGCAGAAACTATTAAAAGATCTTTTTCAAAGTATCGTTTGGTGAAGCTCTAATGGAGTTTATCGTTTGTTGACAGATGAGTTCTCTGGTTGGCTTTTTAGAAATGAGTTAAGCCTGCTTGTGAATTTTCGATTGATTAGCTTCTACACTGTGCCAAGTTAGAGTTATTTCAACGATTTGCTTCACTTATTGCATCCTCTATGCATCACGGAAGAGCTTTGGCAGCATCTTTGCACTGCGTAAGGCTGGAAAAGCGATGATAGATCCTCAAAACTATACCAGCTCACCAAGCAGATGATGTGAAATCCTTCATGGGATTTCTATAGTGAAAAGAGTATTATTCAGGGTGTACGTGCTGTTCATAATGCACATAATATTGCAGTGTTGCCATTGAGGTGCTACAAAGGCTAATCCTATTCCCGAACTAGATGGAGTTGTAATGAAGATGGCAAATCTTTCTGCTATTGCTGTTGTTGAAGAGAAGGGTGAGGGTGCTTCTAGCTTTATGGTTGGAACTTCTGAATATGACGTACTTCGGTGATCTTGTGGACAAGGATGCAGAGATTGCGAAAGCTGAAGCTGATTTGGAACATCTCCGTGGCTTCTAGCTTCGAGTTGAAAAGAAACTATCTACTGAGCGATTTATGGCTCATGCACCTGCTGCAGTTGTGGCGCTTGAGCAGAAGAAAAAGTCGATTCTGAAGCAAGATAAGCTCTTGAGAGACTCTTCAGCTCTTCGTAAATAAATGTTTTAATAGCGTGAATCAGACTACCCACTGTGTAGTGCTGATTCATGTTTTGTGTTATAGCAAACAAACCTAAACCATCAAAATATGAAACTTAAATCATTATTCGTTGCTGCTGCATGCTTGCAAGTAGCTGCTTTGTCTATGCAGATGGCAGATATACGATTTTATCAATTCGCAGAAGGAAGTTAGTGGAACGAGGAACAACATCCTCACATCGACCGTGAGACATTATTGCAGAAAGTGGTATTGATGAGGCTACACGTAATCGAGGTGAAAGAAGTACTCCAAGAGCATGGCTTGGTAGCAAACTACAAATCAATCAGGACGAGGCGTAGCTGCAATATGGTTAGGAGTAAATCATTCTGGTCAAGCTGCTGATAACCGCGTGTCTACGTTGAGGTTAGATCGTAGTCTCTTCACGAATGGCCGTTATGATCGTCATGTTGTAAGCCTTACAAATGACGGCGGAGTATACGTCTCGTTATTTTGGGTGAGAATACAGATGCGACCTTCATGGTTTGGCGTCGTTGGAGCAGATGTTGGATGGTGGTCATACAGATATGCCCTGTATTACTATTTACGATTATGCAGATATCAAAAATCGTGGCATCGTAGAGGATATTGTAGCTATCCTATTCAGTAAGTGTAAAAGGACTTAATGCGCTTTATGATGCGCTATAAGATGAATACATACCTTTATGGTGCAAAGAGTGATCCTTATCATTCTGAGAAAATGGATGGATGCATATCAACCTCTGTTACTGCACAACAAGAAACAAATGGCTGGTTATCACAGTGCTGTCGTGAAAGTGACTGCAGAATCCCATGCAACAAAAAGTCAACTTTATTTTGGGCAATTCATCCCGGTAATAAATTTTTGGGCAGTAATACTGTAATCAACTGACATTATGGGAAAATTTGCACAAAAGTGTATGTTGGGTGTCCGTCAGTTTGGCGTTTTTGTTGACGATGTGAGTATACCTTCAGATGATGCCGGATACAAACTAAAATGCTGATCGCTTGACGCAATTGCAGAAAGCAATGGATTCAAAAATACAATGTTGCAGGTGCAGCAGCTGCTGATACTGTTAAGCCGCTTCATTTTGTTCCTCAAATCTATTGCCGCAATTTTGCAGTAGCGAGACAGTTTCAAAAATTCTTCAATGCTTTAGGTAACACTCCTTCGAAGATCACCATTTATACAACAGGATGGGGGTTTGGGTGTTCTAATAGTAGAAGACTTGAATGTTGCGACTCCACTAGGCCGTGTCGGCTGGTGGTGGACTATCCTTGCAACGATAATGCAGATAGCCAGATTTTCGCTAGTGATATGTTTCCCAATTTTGTAGATATGCCTGCGTTGGTAATAATTCCACACTGCCAGCAAGTTTAAATGGTGGAATATCTGTTGTTAGCAATCCGATGCAGCAGGTGAAATTGCAAAATTCCAGTATTTAGTGTGGCTGACTATGTGGCATACTGCTGTGTTAACAATCAGAACAGTTGGCAAGCTGCCGTAATTCTGTATAGGCAGCAAGGCAGCAACCTTCCGTAGTATTATCTATCCTGCGGTGGAATGATGCGGCAACTTTGAACAATAAAGATTACGCTATAAAGTAGCCATAATCACAGAACTTCGTGCAGAAATGCAGGAATTGCGGATTCATGCAAGGTGTTGGAGACTTTAGCTTCTTCAACTTCTGAATCTGATCGACTTTTCTATCGAGATATCCATCCTGGATTTTTAAGCTCGTGATATGGCCCACAGCTACGGCACAGTTCCTTGACGTTGCGGCTTTAGAAAATACGGATGAGGCTAAGTGGCAACGTTATGTAGAAAACACTTTCAGCAGCAGATACTCTTAATTCTGCAAATTCCTATAAAGTTTAATGCTAGAAGGAATGGGAAGTGGTATTAGTGTATCAACTTCAATAGCTAAACTTTCTGAGCAATATCTGAAAACCCTTCATTGAATACCTCAAAGCTCATGCTCTTGACGGCTTCTTCAAGAAGACAGAGCAATTGTCAACCTTCCCCAAACTCAACGAAGGAGCTTTTGTTCGTGTCGTTTGGTCCAGAAGCAACAGAGTGGATATATTAATACGCCTCAGCCCATTACTTTAGAAAAGGGACAATATGTTGGTGTTGAGTTCCTAATGCTACACGCTTGGCATCTTTGGTGGCGGCAGATACTCTGCTCAACAACTTCTTTGGGTACAATAAGTGCTGATGGTAAGAAATGGACTCGTTTAAAGTCATCTAGCTCCTGAAAAATTTTTATGCGTTATGATCATTCAGAATAATAATGCTGCTACTCGGTCTGTGCGCTTACAAAAAGCACGTCTGAATTTCAATTTCTCTCTGACAAAGGTGAAAGGGAGTACGATTCCAGCAGCAGATATTTTATGACAATCATACTGCTAATCTTTTATAGACGGTAATCCTGCCACTTTTACGTGTATTAGACGTAATCAGCAGACTGGGATATTTATCAAATGGAACTTACGAAACGAACTCCGATTGATGATATTCGCCCTCTATATGGGAACAAACAAGTGGCGACTATCTAATGGAGCTTTGGTGCAGATTTCGAAAATGGTACTTCTTGGACTTCTTTGAAGGTAAAGGGTACGAATCAGACTACCTTCCGTATCAATTTACCGCAAGTAACGAAGCTGAATAATGATGTTTCTATTGCGATTTTGAAAGCGGCCATCAAAAGGCACATTTCGTTCGTTTGAATATTTATAATCCTAACACCCTCAAAATGGTTACATCCTCTACGATATAGTAGTGAATCGTCAGTCCTACCTCGAAATTCTTGCCTCGTGACACGACGGATCGAGGGTTTTACAACTTTACATGATGGTGAAAGTGCAACAAAACTGCAGCTCAAGAAATCGTTATTCGTCTCGAAATGCCTTGCGTCTCCAAAGCGTCTTTGACAGTTTATCAAGCAACGGGTGCAAATGTAGATGTTGAAGTAACCAAAGACTTTCAGTCTTGGCAATCTTTAGGAACTCTTTCTTCATCCTATGTTAGCGTTGTTGATTTGACAGCTGTTCCTGAAGCTACTGGTGTTCGTTTCCGCTGGACAAGGCGTTGCTCCTCAAATTTATGAGATTACAACACAGTTGAGTGAAATAGATAAACTGACAGCGGTACAAACCCCCTCAGGTTCAGGGTAATCTTCAACTTCATCGTAGGTGTAGAGGATTAACCCCTTTCTCCTGCAGAAACGAAGCCTTGAAGTTCACGCGTTTGAGTGGTCGTCTTGTTTATACACAAAATCTGACGAGAGTCTTGTGTTACCGTCCTTTTGTTTTATAGCGGACATCCGGCCATGATTATTACGGCTGTCCGCAAGGATGAAGCACTGCAGTCTTTTAAGGTGCTGACCTCGTTGACAGAAGTTCTAGTGTTCTACTCATCTTTTAGACTTATCTGATTTTTGAACAGAAACATTGAGTTTATCTCTTTGCAATGTTTTCTGTTTTTATTATTCCTAGGCAAGTAATAGGCACACGCAATTAATAGTAATCATAATATTGCTGTCGATAGTCTACAAAGTGTGTAGCTCAAAGTTCTTATATTTGTAGTGAATATGACAAGAACAATGAAGCTTACAAGAGAACAAAGATCAGGTTAATTTCTGAAATGGCCTCAAGTGAGCAGGTTTTAATGAGTTGGTTCGCGTGCTTTGGATAGTTTTTCCAAGCAGGACTTGCCCTCTTTCTCGAGGAACATGCGGGTGAACAAGCCAACGGTTTCCGTCCCCGTCGTTGGCAGGCCATGGTTGGGTTCAACTTGATCCTCATCGCGCTCCGCTTTAATAATGACTTGGACATCTTTCTCGGGCGTGAGCGCACCAGCTTTTACGAGTTGTATTCCGTGGACTTTCCTGTGAAGACATTGCCGAGATAGGGCGTCATCTCGGTCACCTTTATAGCAAACAGCAGGGAGGTCATCTGGCGGAGCTTGTGAGAGGAAATCCAAGAGTGGCTTTCCCGCCGATCTTCTCCCTCCCTATTTGGCCATCTACATCGATGCTACGTTCTGTTCCACACGTCGCGATGGAAGCGTCTCAAGGAGGCTTACTACACGATGTTGGGACTGCTGCCCTGACAGCGGTCGGCAGGTGCTCACGATGTAAATCACCCCACAGAAGGCGATTGCTTGGGAAATGGAGCTGCAAGCCCTCAAAGGAACGCAGTGTGAAACAAAATTGACTTGATTATATCCGATGCTTTGAGTGAGTATCGAAAATGCGGTATGTTCGGCTTTTTCGGCACTGCACCAACTTTGCGTTGTGCATTTCAAACGGAAAGTGTTGAACACCGTCTCCTCGAACAAAGCCGGGTCCGAGGAACTCAGCACTCTTTTCCCATGGAGCATACCGACATGACGCCTCTTGTGGCCTATGAAAATTTGCGTATCTTTTGCGCAGCGTTGGGGTAAAAGTACTGAGCCTTTGCCCGTTTGGGCAATGGGCGCAACATGACCTATTTACCTGATTTGAGGTTCTCCGAAAGTGTGCGCAGGAATGATTTACTCTACTAACTTGCGGAACGACTCTGTAGGATATAAGCCCTTTACTATGCGTGAGCTCATTCTCTGCCTCTGTGGTTTATCTCTTGGGATCTGTAGCCAAGGAGAAAACGGAAGGGACGTATACTAAGACGCTACCCGTATTTTGAGAGTGGAAAATCAGGTAAAATGGCAAAGAGATCAACATCTAGAAATTTCCATGCTTGGGGTACCCCAAGCATGGGGAAAGGACAGGAGAATCTTACACACTTTTTCAGACATTACCTTGCTGTCCGGTAAAGTTTTCACGCATAAGGCTGAAACCCTCTTGCAGGATTTCAGCCTCTTTGTTCTTACTTGTTGCACGAAAACGCTAGTAACACGAGCAAAAGTACATATTTTACCGGACAGCCGGTCTATAGTCAGGTCATAAAATGCTGATAAAGCCAAAATTCAACAAATTGGTCTTGAAACGCTAGGGAGCGAACGCTATGTAAGCGTTTGACAGGTCACCTCATTATTATGCTCTTTGGTGTTCTCAAACACTTTGATTCTCTGCGTGAATTGGAGGTGGAATGAAAGCCGAGACGACGAAACTTCTCATTTGGGGCTTGACTTCGTTGTCCGTCGCAGTACGCTTGCAGAAGCCAACCAGCGTCCGCTGAGTTCTTTGCCAAGGTAGCTCTCTATTGGAACGCTACACTCCATTGCGACAGCGGACTGGCCGACGGGCTGTCAAAAAGCGATGGGAGAAGATAGCTCATATGATAGATTCTACCACTATCACGCTTCTGACAACATTCTCAAGGGAGTTAGCGACATCCCAAAAGCGGGAAGAAGAAAAGGCGGAATGAAGGTACACCATTATGAAGTACCAAGTGGTGTACCTATGGTGGTAGAACTGACTTCCTGCAGCCAAACACGATCATTATCTTCTCAAAAGGCACTTTGCCCCAGATCCAATTGGCAATGGATAGAAACCTATGATAGACTATGCACAGTTTCAAAGGCTTCACCGAAGAAGGTGTCTGCTATGTACTAAGATGAAGAGACCTCAACTACCAGGAATTGGCTTCTACAGCCTGTGTTTCTCGTGATGGTTTGGTCACTCATATCGACAAACACATTCTTTTTGAGAAAGAGAAGGTAAGGCACGAAGCCCGATGCGTAGAGCTATGGAGCAATAACTCTCGGAAGTCGTGTGACGTGCTGACTAATAATTTTGAACTATCGGTTGAGGAACTTGCTGGAAATCTACAAACGAAGATGTGGGCTATAGAAACCTCTATGAAACAACTGAAACAGAAATTTTTCCTTGCACTTTTTCTATGGTGAGAGCGTGAATACCATCCAGATACAAACCTGGGTGGTACTCATCGCCAATCTCTGTGCACAGTACTGTCAGAATGATTAAAGACACGTTTTCTTTTTCTCAAATCATAACCATGCTTAGATTGACACTCATGTATTACACCAATCTTCATCGCTTTCATGGAAGATCCCCCAAAGGATGAGTGTGCAACTTTTGGGCTGAAAGAGCTAAATCACCACTGGAACCATCATTATTTGATTAGGGGCTTACTTTTTGAAAAGAAAACCCCGAAGTCCTATTCTAAAGGGCTTCGGGAAGCTTTCTCTGTGCCGTTTTGGAAGTTTACCGGACAGCAATATAATCATAAATATCCTATTGTGTCTGAAAATGCAATAAGGACGCAGGCTGAAACGAAATAAGGCTATCAGCTGACGCCCTGTATTGTATTTGCGAATGACAATAAAAGTCTGGATAAGACTAATGGGACCTTTTATTCTGACACATATAGAGTTGATATAACTATTTCAAATTTCAGTTTCCAAATCTCATAGTAGCAGATTACACGTTGTCCAACTTTTTATGACGATGGAATAAGGTTGTTGTTGTATTAGTCCTATTGTTTATTTTGTCTAATTCTTTGAGCTCATAAAGTAGAGACTTTTTATAAAGTAGTTTGTTCTTTTTGTGTCTTTTGAGTGCTAACTTCGCTTTTTATAAATATTGCTATTATATGAAATCAAGGATAGCTTTTGATCATTTCAACTTTAATGTGACAAATTTGTCACGTTCTTTGATGTTTATCGAGAGGCTTTGAGGCTTTGTTCCAGTAGGAGAAATCGATGGTCCAGAAGGATCAATTCAAAATTGTGTTGGGAGATGGTCACTCTTCTTTTCGTTTGAATTAACTTGGCTGCGCGATCACCCTCAAGAGTATAATTTGGGCGAATGTGAATTTCATCTCTGTGTGAGGTTGAAGGAGACTACTGCTGTTAGGAGAACAACATAGAGAGATGGGATGTCTCTGTTATGAGAATTTAGAGATGGGACTATATTTTATTCAAGATCCCGATAGTTATTGGATCGAGATACTTCCAGCTGAAATCAAGTAAACAAATAAAACAAATAAAATATTCAGATTATGGAAAATCAACGAATTTGACTGACGACTGCATTAACAAAGCACAGGAATGGATGTCTTCAAACCTTTGCATGACAAAAAGAAACTCGTCGTGCTGCAAGCGAAATGGTGGCAAATCAGATGAGACTGAGCTCATCAGGTCATTCTATAAGAATCTTGAATTTGGTACAGGTGGTTGCGTGGTATCATGGGAGCTGGCACCAATCGTATGAATGTTTTATACGGTAGGAGCTGCGACTCAAGGTTATCTAACTATCTGAAACGTAGCTTTGCTGACGAAAACTATCAGCGTTGTTGTTGGGCACGATTGTCGTAATAATGAGCCGTCTTTTTTGCAGAGACTTGTGCAGCAGTCTCTGCTAATGGTATCAGGTCACTTATTTGAGGATATGCGACCAACGCCAGAGATGTCGTGTGCCATTCGTCCTTGGGATGTCAGAGTGGTGTTGTTGTGACAGCTTCTCACGATCCGAGAAGAATATAATGGTTACAAGCATATTGGGAAGATGGTGACAAGTTCTTCTCGCGCGATACAGGTATCATTGATGAGGTTACACGTGTTACGGTGGCTGATGTGCGTTTCGGCTAATCAGCACTTATCAAAACGCTGGGTAAAGAAATGGATGAAATTTTTGCAAAAAGTGCACGTTGAGCATTGATCCTGATGTGATTCGTCGTCAGTCAGACTTGAAGATTGTTTACACTCCGTTGCATGGCTCTGGTATGATGCTTATTCCACAGAGTCTCAAGATGTGGGGCTTTAACAATGTTCATACTGTTGCAGAACAGATGGTGCGCGATGGCAGATTTTCCAACGGTGAAGAGCTCCAAATCCTGAAAATCGGGAAAGCCTTGACTTTAGCTCTGAAGTTGGCAAAGAGTATTGATGCAGACATTGTGATGGCTTCTGATCCAGATGCTGACCGTGTAGTATGGCTTGCAAAAATGATAGAGGAGAATGGGTCCCATCAGTGGCAATCAGACTTGTATGCTCTTCCTTACTACATTATAAAAATCGTATGTGCGTGGTTTAATGAAGGGTAATAGATCTAATCGTTAAGACAATTGTTACCTAATAGAAACCATTCACGATATGGCTGTAAAGAACGGATTGGGCTTCTTCGACTGTTATACCGGTTTTAAATGGATTGCTCAGTGAGGTCCGTTGTACCAAGATGAAGGTGATATGCAATATATAGGTGGAGGGGAAGAGAGTTATGGCTTCATGGCTGAGGACTTCTGTCGTGACAAGGATGCAGTAAGTGCTTGTTCTTTGTTAGCAGAAATCTGTGCTTGGGCAAAGGATCAAAGGTAAAACGTACTTTATGATGTTTTGATGGATCTTTATGCAGAGTATGGTTTTTCTTATAACAAAACACCAATGTTGTACGTCCAGGAAAGAGTGGAGCTGATGGAAATCCAGGCTATGATGGTAGATTTCCGCAATAATCGTCCTAGTGTTCTTGCTGGGTCTAAGGTCCTTGTGACTAAAGATTATCAAGAATTGAAGGTTTATGGTGCTGATGGTCAAGTTACTCCGCTACTGACATGCCAGAGAGCTAGCAATGTGCTGCAATGGTTCACTAGAAGATGGTACAAAAATTAGTGTTCGCTCAGTGGTACTGAGACCTAAAATTAAATTCTATAATGAAGTTAAAGGTGATCTGCTTCTGCTGCTGAATATGACCAAGCATGCTAACAGGCTGATGTCAAAGTAGTGCTATTGTAAGAAAATTTGAATATTAACGAATAGCCTAGAAAGGAGGAAGGAGATCTCTTTTCCTCCTCTATTATTCAATGATACTAGCTGGACTGTCCGAAATCTCATTGCTGGGCAGTTTTATGGTTGAGGACTATAACAGGTAAGACGTATTTGTCAGTTAGAGCTCTGTGGCTTCTATATGATGACTGCGACCTACTTGTTTCTGTGTTTTTATGGTTGTGAAGGGCAAGAAGACTCTTTCTAAAAACTTGTTTCTGTTCAGAGTGATCAGTATATGAAATACTTCATTTTTGTAGAGATCAATTATTATTGACTGATAAAGGGACTTTACCCATTGGAAATACTCCTCCTATACTCCTTGAAGATTGGCAAAAAACTCATCTCTCCCAAAGATGGACGGTATTCCTTGCTGTTGGGTGTCTATAGATGTGCCTATATCAGAGAGTGGTTTTCAGATGGTTGGATTGCGCCAATCCTATTCAGTTCTTCACTTTCGGATTATCTCATGGCAGGAAAAGCCTATGAGTTGCAATACTGGGATACAAATACAAAGTTTTTGTGGAGTTTGTGGAGCACCAATGAAGTTTCATACAGATATATCTAAGCGTTGCACTTGTTTGTGGCTATGAAGTTTGGCCTTCTGGCTGTGGCCATCATATGGTGGCTGTGCAGCGTAACGATGAGATTCTTTTAGTACAGAGTAATAAATTCCGTGCTGATTATATGGGATTGAGTTGCAGGCTTTGTGTGAAACAGGAGAAACTTTGGAAGATTGTGTGCGCAGAGAAGTGAGAGAGAAACACATATAGAAATAGACAATATCCGCTATTTTGGTAATCAACTTGGCCTTACCCATCAGGATGTGATGATCGGTTTTAAGGCAGACTATGTTAGTGGAGAAATACAAATACAGCGTTCTGAATTGGACAAAAGGAGGATGGTTTGTCGGATAATTTACCAAATATTCCATCCAAACTTTCAATAGCACGGATGTTGATAGACAGTTTTGTGAAGGAACAAAGTGGACATGATTTAGATGTCGATGGATTCTAAGATATTTTATATACTTTTTGAGTTGCTCTTAACGTTAAGTGTATTATAAGAACCTCTTTTACGCTCTATTACATAAAAGTTTATAGCATATGCAAAAAGATTGGATAATTATATATGCGGATCTCGAAAAGGTGGTCATTCGCTAGAAGCTCATCGCGCAATTTGGGCTCTTGGCTCATATGAGACATTTAGGACTTTCCTTCAAAGATGCTGAAAAATCTGGACTTTTTGAGAATGGCTGAAGGGGTTGTTACTGAAGATGTCTTTGGGCTGAATCGAGTTGTACTAAGTTTTGCAAGCTGCCTCTCTTGCTTCTTCTGAAATAGGATTGCGGGGCCATGCCCTTGTGGCTTGTATCCTTCGTTCATTAGTCTTTGAAACTACCAAAGTTAGATGAGGTGGAGAAAGTTTTTGGTAGCGATGTTAGAATTGCACTACATGCTTTTCTGCGTATCGAGAATTTATTGGATACAAAGATTGAAACCATGGAAACAGATAGTTTTCGCAATCTCTTTGTGGCCCAATGGAGATATGCGTGTGATTCTTCTGCTTTATAGCTGATTGCGTGAATAAAATGCGCTTGGTTCGGATGTACAAAATGAGGAATCTAAGCTGAGTTTTGTCAATTGAAGCTGCTTACATTTATGCACCTTTGGCTCATAAAGTTAGGGTCTTTATACGCTGAAAAGTGAATTAGAAGATCTGAGTCTAAAGCATATGGGTCTGAGGCATACTATCATATAAAAGAAAAACTCAATGCTACAAAGCGTGCACGTGACTCTTATATCGAACGATTCATAGCTCCATTGCGTGAACGTTTGAAAGAAGAGGGAATCTCTTGTCATATAGGGCGCACAAAAAGTATTCACTCTATTTGGCAAAAGATGAAGAAGCAACATTGTTCTTTTGAGGGCGTCTATGATTTGTTTGCAATTCGAGTAATTATAGATGCTCCTTTTGAAAAAGAAAAGAACTTTGTTGGAAGGTCTTTTCACTATAACATATAAAGTATGAGGTCGAATTTACGTCGTCTACGAGTTGGCTTTCACTGTCCCTAAGAGCAATGGGGTGATGAAAGTCTTCATATAACAGTGCGTGGTCCAGAAGATAAATGGGTGGAGGTACAAAATCCGCACGTCTCGTATGGACGAAATAGCAGAACATGGTTTGGCTGCACATTGGCGTTACAAAGGTATCAAGGCTTCGGATAGAGGGGTTGATACTTGGTTAGCTCAATATTCGAGAAGCTCTAGAGCAAGGTGATGAATCGCAGTTGTCGAAGAGTTTTGAGGTTCTGATCTTCATGAAGGCTCTGTCTCATGTATTTTCTCCCAAGGGAGATTTGTACAAACTTCCAGAGGGAGCTATCGTTCTAGATTTTGCCTATTTGATACACACCAATGTGGGTGATCAGTGCGTAGGAGCTCGTATAGGTGGACGTAATGTGTCAATACGTCAGCCCCTAGAAAGTGGCCAGAAGGTAGAGAGTTATAACATCTACGACTCAAACTCGAAGTTGGAGTGGGTTAATTGGGTAGTATCTTCACGCAAAGGCAAAGATACGTTCTAGTGTGAAATGACTTGCAGGGCTACTGATGGGAATTTTTGCTCTGAGAGGTGTTGGAACGTGTTGAAGAACCGGAAGATTACTTGGGACGAATCAGCTTGGAATATAACGATAAAAGAAATTAGGTTTCAAAGAAGCTAATGAGTTTTACAAATCTATGTGCAGATAATCGCTTAGATCTGAATGCTGTAATAGAACAATATCTTGAGATTCTTAACCGTAATCAAAAATTCATCAGATCATCTTGTGCAACGCAGTGCCGAAGAGTTCAATCTTGAAAATTGGCTGCAAATATAACAATACCAGATGATGTCTTGATATTGACAATGAGCTCAAAAGGTTTGCATTTTCAAATGGCTCATTGCTGTCAACCCTGTCTATGGAGACGAAGTCTTCGGCTTTGTTACAGTGAGTGGAGGTATCAAGATACACCGAAATAATTGTCCTAATGCTCCAGCTCTCCGTATGCGTTTTCCCTACAGGATTGTATCAGTGCTCGTTGGGCAGTGAAAGGGGAAGGGACAATATCCTATTGTGCTTAATGTGATAGGCCAAGACGATTTAGGTATTGTCAATAATATAACATCTGTTATTTCAAAAGGAGGAGCATATTATGCTTTCTGATATCAATATAGATTCTCACGAAGGATTGTTTAGTGGTATGCTTACAATTTTAGTAGATGACACACAAGTGCTCAATGCCTTAATTCGTAAGTTGAGGGGCAGTAAGAGGAGTTAAAAGCTGTCTCCCGTTCTTAAGTATGAAATAGAAGAATTATATAAATATGTCTGACGGAAATTTTTTAATAGAAATCTGTTACCTTCTCATAGTTTTCAAAGTGGAGTTAGAACAGGTCGAGCCGTAATGAAAACTAAGGCTCTTTGGCAGCTTTTTAGCAAATGGCTTGTTAATCAGTCTTACTCTCTCACTGACGAACAAATTCGTGAAGCTAAATCGGAATTTAGAAGATATCTTGAAGATTGAAAACAGAGAGTAACAAAAATAGTGCTAAGAACGATAATGTTAAAGGTTCACTACTTTAGTGAGGTGAGGCTGAGACACATTGCTTTTCTTTTTATCTGTTTTCTTTTTGCTTTCAAATATTGCAGGCTAGGGCGGTATCGATGGATTCTCTTTGTCGACTAACTTATACATTCCCTCTAGATATTCACACTCTCTGCCAAGGAATACGCTGCTTCTATTGAGGCTCGTTGTCATCTGCAGACTCATCGGAGTAATGTTGTTACACGTTTGGATTCGTGGACTTTTACTTTTGAAAAGAGGAGATAATGAATATGAAACTCAAAAGTCGGATGTTCCTTCAGCATCATGCAAATGGAGCGGTAGATATTAAAGAGATTGAATTTTATTCTAATCTTCCTCGACTCCGTAATACTTCGGATATAATTCGTCAGCGTTTTAGTTTATCTCTTTATTCTTCTCAGATTTTTACAGATAATATCCTTTCACCTTTTTAACGGACAAAATAGAAGGTATTATACCTGGCGAATTATGCTATCGTTTTACAGAGGGAGGACGAGATATTGCTCATGTAGAAGTGCGACCACGATTTTAGAAATACACAACTAGTTGAAGGAATATATGATGTGGACATAGGGACAGGAGCTTGTTACTAATTTTGACTTGTCTTTCTATTATGATGCTATGAACATCCGAGTTGTTGGAGGGTTCCTCGTACAGGTCTGCTTGTCTATTTCTACCAACTGCAAATCTGTTAAACCCTAAACCTTGTAGGAATCGCTTAAAGCTAGTATGACGTTAGTATTAAGTATGACTTCTCTGTAAATAAACAAATTTCTACTGCTGTAATAAGACATTCGACTTAACTCATCTTTATTATCTACGAGTTGATACGAACTGCGTTAATAGACTAAAAACTCCTTTATGGAAGAGTCTTCTTCGGTTTCCCTTCTGACGGATACCACGAAGATGATTCCTATTATCACGGTCAAGAAAAACGTTTTCTTGGGTGATATGGAGGATCTCTTTCTTGATCGGCATCATATAAGTTTTGGCTCAAATTCTTTTGCGACTTCAGCAATTATTACCCAGAAATGTTTGCATGGAGTCATCGAGGTTTGCAGTACAAACTCGTTTGAAAAATTTCTTTCAATCTTAGAACTAAGTAGCAAATTGTTTGGTTTTCCAAAAGCTAAGTTATAGTTTCAAAGAGAGGAAACTCTATTGGCTTGCCACTTGATTATAGTTTCTTACCTGTTTGGGAGGCCCATTTACGCTTTGAAGTTGGTTCGAAATTATACTTATTCAAAGCAGCAAGCTGATTATTTTCGTCGGCAGCTTGAACTAAAACCATGCGGGAAGTGAACTAATAAATCTTTCGAGGAATATGCAAATTATCGAGATATCTGCTCTAAGTTATATTTCTCTTTTCAACCGAAAAATTGGCTTGAAAATAACATACATGGTCTGATTTCCATCGTCGTTGTTTAGTTCTTAATGATGTTCAACTGCCATGGATGAAAGAACAGTTGTTAGCTATTTTTTCAAAAATCCTCTATTCTTTTTGCTCCACACTTCGTTTGGAGTGGACACCAGCTTTGTATTATTATCGTAAAGAAGAAGAAAAATACCTCTTTTATAGTAAATGGTCAACTTTTAGGCTGGACTATGAGCGAGGGGCTACATACGAAGAGTTTTCAATGTAGCTACGAACGTTATGAAAGTAGATGTTCAATATGCCCACAGATTGTATGCTCTAGAACATTGTTCTTCCGTATAGAGTTCAGGATTCTTCTTGAATAAGAGTCGCAGGCTTTTTATGAGATTATGATCTCTTTCGCGATGAGAATATTTTGAGTGATTGGGCTGATGAAATGTCTGGTCGTTTTTATCTGTTAGGGAATCATTGGTATAATGGGATAGTCCTTATTATGTTAAGACTCCATTGCTTATGAAAGCCCAATGTTACTTTTCTCACGTTTGCCTGGATTGACCTCGATATACAGAAAAAGGAGCGCATATACTAAATTTTTGTAACCTTATACGTTCTTTTATCTGCCTATTGTGAATTAGAGTTGTGGCACAGCAACTCCCATACTGGACCTAAGTGGCTTTGTATCTTTAGGAAATCACTTAAAACAGGGGGATAGGAGGGCGTCAGTCCTCCACTGGTGAAAAGCTGAACAAATAGTGTCAAAAGAATATTATAAATAAAAGAAAAGACACTTAGTTAAAGCTAAGTGTCTTTTGAGCCTCTTGTCGGATTCAGAACCAACGACCCCGAGATTACAAATCACGTGCTCTGGCCAACTGAGCTAAAGAGGCGGGGTGGGAGAGCTCTGTATCGCACCGCTGACAACCAACTACCCTGTTGCGATCAAGCCCTGGGGGTTTGTGAGGAGCTGGCCGCATCGGCACTTTCCACGTTTGCGATTGCAAAGGTACTACTTTCTTTTAACTACCAAATCTTTTATTCTTTTCTTACTAAATGGGAGAGGATATTGGTTTGTAGAGGTTAAAATGTTGATTTTTAGCATATAGAGTGATAAAACAAAAGAGAATTTATTGGAAAAATCTTGGGAAAAATCTCTTTGCAACTAAAAAGAAAAGAGTTTGTGTGGAATATTTGAGAATTTCTGGGCGATGTGTTACAAAAGATAATTGTCCGATTTTGGTATTTCTGAATAATTCTTTTGATAACACGACTTTTCGGTTTCTGCGTCAAGAGCACTCGTTGCTCTCATCTAACAAAAAGAACTGGAGCTGGATTTAGCAAGCTCTCGCGATGGCTATGCGTTGAGCCTGACCTTCAGATAATCCATGTCCCATTTCTCCGCAAATAGTGTCGAGCCCCTCTGGAAGGGAGAGGACGAATTCTGCTGCAGCATCTTCAAGTGCTTGTTTCATCTCTTCTTCATGAAGCTAAAGGTGAACCTAGTAGTAAGTTTTCTCGTATGCTTCCGCTAAGAAGAGTATTTCCCTGTGGCACATAGAGCGAGAGTTACAACGTTTCTGGGCTAATTGGAAATACCTTCTTCTTATCTTGTAAGGTGATATTCCTGCTTTTTGGTGCAATGAGGGATAATAATAATCTGATAAGTGTTGTTTTCCCACTGCCTGTTTCTCCTAAAATTGAAGTAATGCTACCCGCTGGAAAGGTAAAACTAAAATTATCGAAAATCTTTACGTGACGTTTTCGAGTAGCAAAATGTTAGGTTATCTATGCTTATTCCTGCTGATGACTCCACTCGTAAATCTTTCTCATTTCGTTCCAGAGGGATATTATCTAATTCGATGAGGCGCTCTGTGGCAGTAAAGGAACTTATAAATACCGGAATGAAGGAGGTGAGTTGTTTTACTGGGCCTTGTATTTGGGATACTAGTTGTATAAATGCAAATCAATGCTCCATAGGTAATAAGACCTCTATGCAAACTCACAGCTCCCCATGTAGAGGTAAGGAGATAGCCAGTCATGAATCCTGCATTCATTAAACTGGAAGAAATTGTGGCATATTTTTGTTTTACTCACAATTTCTTTCCGGAGTTGTCTTTGAGTTGTAGAGGGTTTTTCTAGCATTGTTTGTGTACGTCCCAAGGTCTTAATGACCATTGTGTGTGTAGGCTCTCTTGTGATGATACTTTGGATCTTGCTTTCTGTTTCGCGAACAGTTCGTGTTAATGTTCGCATCTTGCGTACATATAGTTTGCTGCTGATAAGAAAGAACGGAACGACCAAGACAATCACGCAGGCTAGCGTTTTTATCCATATAGAATACAAAAAGGAAAGCACCAATAAATTGGAAGATAGTTGTGAGAAAGTGAAGGGATGCTTTTCTGTGATAAATCCAATAATATTATTGACGTCTGTTTCTATACGGTTGATTAAGTTTCCTGTATGAAACTGTTGCATACTTTTCCAATCGCTTCGTAGCAGTGAGAAAAAGCATCGTGCTGCATCTTGTTTTTGCGCTTTTTACCCCAAGAATGGCTCTAATCCATCGTGAGGTTATTCCCAATAGTATTTGTATGATAATGATACAGCCCAAAGAAAAAGTATAGCAGGCTTTAGAGATTTGTTGTTGCTATTTGTTGCAATATCAACAGCCCATTTAGTTCCCCAAACAAAGGCAAGATCTGTTAGAACTAAGATTATACCGATTATGGTATTGATGGTAGCTTGCAGTCTATATCCCTGCACTTGTTCGCCATAACCATTGGGATAGGACACGATAAGAAAGAAGTCCTTCTGCCGAAAAATCGTTTTTATAAGAAAGAAAGGTATTTGCATGAATTTTTATCTCTGATCTGCTCCCCAACCCATTTTGTCGCACAACGTATCAGAAGTGTTGGTGTTTTATTTTCATAACTCTAATAGTGTATGGGGCTTTTTAAGAACGATTGTTGCAGTCTCGTCCATCACTTGACTACGACCATCTATGGCCATAAGAAACTTTTGTGTGCGCGATGTAACTTTTAATGTTATAACAGAACTATCATCCACAATAACTGGGCGAATATTCAGACTAGTAGAGAGCAATCGGAGCTATGCCAAAAGTTTTGGAATAAGGAGAAATAATAGGACCATCACACTCAGTGAATATCCAGTAGAACCTGTTGGTGTGCAGATAATAAGTCCGTCTGCTAGATAAGATGTGAGTAAATTTCCATCAACTTCTGCTGTTACTTGGATTAAGGCTGAATTGTCGAATTTTAATATGGCAACTTCGTTGAGAGCGTAGGGATAAACAGATAGATTCTGTGTCGATTCTACGGATGAAGGCTACGCTCTTCTATCGTGTAGTATCCATTCAGAAACGCTCTCGATAGTTGTATCAATATTTGCGGGATTTACATCTGCAAGAAACCCTAAATGCCCGTATTTAGCTAAAATTGGTGTTATGCTATTGCCGATAGCAGCAGCAGTGCGTACAACGTTCCGTCACCTCCTACTGAGATGACAAAGATTTGCTTGTGTTTCTTGGTATGAAATAAATTGCTGAAAAATCATTAATACTTAATTGTAAAGTTTTTGAGATGAATTGGGCAAACTGATGCTCTATGCAGACAATTATTCCTTTATCAGTTAATTTCTGTAAGAGCTCTTTTAATATAATTACCTTTCTTTACTTGATTAGCATTACCAAAAGGCTATTTTAATTTGTTTTTCCTCCATTTACTTACCTGATGTTAACTATAAACTGTTTCAGCGATATCCGGAAATTCAAAATAAATTTTCTATTTTCGCATTTTGAAACGGAGCGAAGATACGCATTATTTTTCAATATAAAAGTAGGGTGCTATGACAAAGTATGCAACAGTTTCATACAGGTAATCAACCGTATGAAACAGACGTCCAATATTATTGGATTTATCACAGAAAACATCCCTTCACTTTTCACAACTATCTTCCAATTTATTGGTGCTTTCCTTTTTTATTCTATATGGATAAAACGCTGGCCTGCGTGTCTTGGTCATTCCGTTCTTTCTTATCAGCGGCAAACTATATGTACGCAAGATGCGAACGGTAACACGAACTGTTCGCGAGCAAGCAAGATCAAAGTATCATGCAAAGAGCCTACAACACACAATGGTCATTAAGACAGGACGTACACAAACAATGCTAAACTCTCTACAACTCAAGACAACTCCCGGGAAGAAATTGTGAGGTAAAACAAAATAACACCACAATTTCTTCCAGTTCAATAATCTGGGATTCGCATTCAGCTGTCTCTTACCTTCATAGGGAGCTATTGAGTTTGCATAGAGGTCTTATTACCTATGGAGCATTGATTGCATTTTACTAACTAGTATCCCAAGGCCCAGTGAAACAACTGCTCCTTCATTCCGGTATTTATGGTTCCTTTACTGTACTGGAGGCGCCTCATCGAATTGAATATTATCCTCTGGAACCCAGAATGAGAAGTTGCAGGTGGGTCATCAGCAGGGAGACATAGACAACCTAACGACTGCTATGGCACCGTCTTGTCATTCTCGACTATTTTACCTTTCAACGAGCCTCAGTTTGGGAGAAACAGGCAGTGTCGAATTATTGACCATCTCATTGCACCAACCTGGGCTCTGAAGAAGACATTTCGGTGTGGCTACGTTGCTTTGCCTGTTATGAAAACTCTTCTTAGCAGGCATACGTACTGGGACTACCTTCGAAGAGATGGTACAACGCCGGCAAACTAGATACTACTCGCTTCAGAGGGCTCGACATAACCCCTGCGGAAAGCGGGACGTAATCGCGAAGGTCGAGCTCAACATAACTGTCGCGAGCTGCTAAATCCGCTCGATGCTGATGAATGAACGGCGGCGACGAATAAGCTGTTATCAGGTGTTCGGCTGAAATCCGGACAATCTTTGTGACCCATCGCCCGAAGCCAGGCGTATTCACGCAAACTATTTTCGGCACGGTTACGGTACCGGATGATAAGTGCGTTTGTCACTCTGTGTGAAATCGACGTTTCTTCCTGGGCTCTGACAGAAGAATAGACTGACGGTTAAAGAGGCGCTGTCGCAAACGGAGAAAATGCCGTGCGCGACTACAAACCGGTGATCACGGCAAGGAGATTGACGGCGATGCCGTACGGCCTCTTCGCTCGGTGACAACCCGTGTTCGGGGTCGTGTCGATCGACTGGCTCAGGCTGCCCAGCGGCTGGTGTGCTCTTTGTTATAATATTCTTTGTTTCTAATTCGGCACCGTTGATTCTGGTCGTTTCTCCCAAAGATAAATAGCAGTCAGTGTGGTGCAATGAACGAGATGAGGGCGACAGATTGAGCGGGCCATGCGCTCGCGGTCGGTCGGGCGGGCGACGGTAACGTTGAACTCGCGGTGAGTCTTGGCGGCGGGACTGTCGTTGCAGCCGGTTCTGGCGCGGGTAAAGGCACGACGGTGTTCGTCGACGTCGCCGAAAACTCGATGCTCGTCGCGAAGATCGCCAGTACAAAGCCTGCGACTGTTCCGGAGATCTGATTGCGGAAACAGCGTTCGCCGGCAATCGGGCGCCAGTGCTGCGGCGTTCGTGGCTGCGATAACTGTAGTACCTCGCTCGTAGTGAGGTTATAAAGGGGCATTTTTCTTCTTCTTTGCGACGACCTTTGATCGCCTCCACGAGATGACAGGCTGGAAGTTTTGAAGAAAAACGCTAACATTTCGTTCTTATTTGATTGGCTGTCGTGAAACTGGCGCGATGACCTGTTCCTTTCAGCCAGACCTAGGTTGGCGTAAATCAGATGTCGTGGGGCTAGTATCGTTCACTCGGTGGTTCACTCGCCAGTTTCGAGCTGCTGTCGACGCTGGCAGTGGGCAGTTCCCGGTCAGGCGCCAGGCACGGGCGAGGAGCCTCAGTCCGAAATTGAGCCCGACGCCGCCAGTGCTGAACTGTGGCTTGGCTGGGCTGATTGCTGCTTCAGGATGAAGAGGTACTCCAACCCGGTTGTGCCTGAGCTGCACTAGGGCTCAGCCTGAGCGCGGGCAATGACGGCACCGGAGTGCTGAGGCCAAGCTGTGATGCCGATCGAGATCTCCGCTCGCTCCAGGAAAACGGGCACCGTGAGCAATGGAATCTGCCAGCTGCGGTGCCCGTCGAAGAGCGGTTTCTCCACCAGAAGTTTTTCGGTGTCCAGCTGCGTAGTGTAAAGACGGATGAATCGAAATATCTTGTCTGGCAATGCGTTTGTTACGGAGCCATGCTGCCCAGCACAGGCGTTTCAGCATTTGGGTTAAATGGTTGCGGTTGATGGACGAACAGGCTGTGCGAAGAACCGCTCGGATAATCATGGGGAGACGAGGTCAGGCGTAACCCATCGCCTCGCTCGACGGATGACCTGTTCTGGGTAATGCCCTTATGTTTGTTCTAGTCTCTATGGTCATGGGTATGTGCCTTTGATCGTGGGCGGTCATGTCTGAGGCTGAGACAGGCAAACGCGGTCGCAAAGTATTCGGGTCGGCGGAAGATCAAATAAGTCAATCTGCCATTGTGATGCTGAGGGCATCCGACGGTTTCATATTCATCGCTCTCTTTCAAAGTAAAGGGATCCGCGGTATCGATAAGTCTGCAGACGACAACGAACTCAATAAAGCGCAGCATTCGCGGCGAGAGTGATGCTGAGACCAGTCGACAGGGGTATCATGGCTGACGAGCAGGCAGACAGGCAGATGCATGAGACGCTGGCGTTCTTGGCTGCTGTGTATTTTTCGATATTTCAGACTGTCTTCAGGGGTGCTGCGGGCGTCGGTGAGGGCTGAACGATTAACAAACCATTGTAGAAGCTGGGCTGGTTTAGGTACGACTCGACGTTAACTCGCTGACATGAGGGCGGTGCGGGGCTCCGTCCGTTGCATATTGCTCGGTTGTTCTGTTCGCTCGCGGAAACGGGGAGCGGCAACTCTTCGCCTCGGGCGTGACGCTGACGTCTGCAAGGCAACAGCGCCTGGTCTGTGCTGCGGCGCTCACAGCCAGTGGTGTGATGCACAAATGGTCTTGACCCTGTCTGTTGATCTTCACCAGGCACAGCCATCTAACCAGGGCGTGGACTGTTGATTGGCAGCTCTTCCACTCACTAGCTCGGCTGGGTCTCCGGGCGCTGACGACCGTTGAAGTACCAGACTGCTGACTCATTGATCGACGAGCTGGACGTCGTCTGTTGACCGCGGCCATTTTCGGATGACTCTTCGACTTCGTTATAGCGTCAATTTGCGATTGAAATATCGAGGCCGTTCTGTTAACGTTCGAGATCTGGCGGAATATCTCAACAAATTGACAATCGATGCTGTTGTGGGATCTGCGACAATCTTCGATTCGCTGCGTTCAGCGACAAAATTGCGTCGGTGCTGGGGCGCAAATCGTATCTCGGCCTGACGGGGCGACGTGACTGCTGCGACTCCGCGGCGTTGACGTCAGGCTCGGCAAAATCTCAGGCTGTGCAAATCTCGCGGGGAGAAAGCTGCAGACGAAACCTTCGCGAGACAGAACAGGCTGTTTCGTTAACTGCGATTCGCCACTGCTTTCAAACTTTCTCGGCCAGGCTCGGCGCCCTCTATCAGCTGTAATCTGGCTGCCAATGTTCAAACCGCTGTACCTCACCGTTGGACACGCGCTATTATGAACGCTGGGGACGAATGAGCAATGGACATTCAGCCATGTGTTATGGGGTGAAAGACCTTCGCTGAGTTCGGCACTGTTTCCGAGGGGTCGCGAACCACTCGGTGCAGGCAATCAGACACCTGAGACGTCGACGCTCTGCTGGCAGGTGATTGGGCGCACGGTAGCGCCGCGAACGAGAGACCCGCTGTTTCGGCGTTCACGCACCGTGGGCTGTGGTGGTTCGTGCTGGATGCGTGCGCGCTGGCGCAGCATTGATTGTGATAGTCGCCTCGGTCAGATCAACAATTCGCACTCGGCGACGAACACAATATGACGGGTGCAGCAAATATGAAGCGGCTCGATCGCGGATCTCGTTTGTCCAGCATTTCGTCACGCAATCGGCTTATGGCGAATCGCATGTCTCCGATGAACCGGGTGCAGCTCACGGTTTCAGTCGGCAGAGATTCTCGACCGCGAGCGTGGCGGTGCGGTCTGGCGTCATGCACTGACGAGCCGGTTCGAGAACAATGGTTTGAGGATGCAAACCACGAGGCGTATTTGTCGGAAGGAGCGGAGGGCGAGCTGACAGGCTGGATCGTGGTCGTGTTTGCTCGGCGTTCTTTCGAGTCGGACTCTGATCAAATGTCCGTATGGGCGGGCCAGGCGTCATGTGTCGATCAACTGCGTGAGCACGGTAATGGGTTCGTACTCGCTTGGATGAGTCGAAATGGCGCGGGGTCCGTCGACATCTGGGCTCATCGCGTTCGCAGACTTCGTCTGTCGACATCCGGGTATGGTTCGGATGGTCTTTGATGAAGTCTCCGGACAAAACCTCGCTTTGTCGGTCGGGGAACATGTTCTTACTAACTGCTCGGTCGCTCTGATGGTGAGGCAGGGACGGTGCCAAAATGGCGGATGCTCGCGCAGTCAGTTTGTTCAGCAGGGGCTGCAGGCTCGGCGGGCTGCTGCTGGGATGTCGTGGACGCTGCGGCCAGATGACCGCGGCAAGAATTGGCTCTTTGCTGGCGGGCCTGACGCAGATCCTCCAGCGTCGTGGTGCTGGGTGGGGTTTCACAGGCTCCGCCCGGTGTTGTGGGCTTCCCTGCCGTGAGATGGTCGGTGAAAAATTCAGTTGGCCTGTCGGCAATGCGCATCTGGGCGCGGCGCAGCGGAGGCCACCGTCATCTTTGGGGAGGATGATGCTGCCGATCTGAGGTATGGGAGGAGTGACGCTGGTCAAAGCCTCCCCGCGGGCCAGTCTGTGAGCTCGCCTCTGAACAGGACACAGAAACCTCTGGCAGCTACAGAAGCAAACTGACCCCGTAAC